>SXGQ01030376.1_pt1 | contig 137589 bp, 115 predicted proteins | sample 3178371 | NCBI WGS metagenome assembly SXGQ01 (sample SAMN11356859, study PRJNA531348) | freshwater metagenome | isolation source: freshwater sample F1-20 | place: China: Fuxian Lake, Yuxi | collected 2017-12-25 | reverse complement strand
GTCCAGATGTTCCTGCGATGGACTTGGATTTCATCATGGCCGAGTACGACCGATGCGTACCGATCGCGATCATCGACTACAAACATGAACGAGCCAACATCAACCTCGAGTGCGCAAACACCAAGACGCTCACCACGGTAAAAGCACCTTGGCGGATCGTTTGCTGCAAGCCACCAACGCCGTCAGCAGTCGGCAAGCGCGCGACCAAATTTTAGACTCCATGGATTTGGAGCGTGAACGCGGAATCACCATCAAGGCCAGCGCCGTCACGGTGCAACATGTCTTCAAGGGCGAAACGTATCAACTGAATTTCATTGACACGCCAGGGCATGTTGACTTTGCCTACGAAGTTAGCCGCGCGTTGACCGCCTGCGAGGGCGCGGTGCTGGTGGTTGATTCCACCCAGGGAGTGCAGGCGCAAACCGTCGCAAACGCGTACCTGGCAACGGCCAACAATTTGGAGTTGATTCCGGTCATCAACAAAATAGATTTGCCCGCCGCGGATCCGGACGGGGTCGCCATGGAAATGGAGCAAGTGCTTGGAATCCGCGCCGAAACATGCATATTAGTGAGCGCCAAGACTGGACAAGGCATTCAGGAATTGTTGGATGCGATTTGTGAGAAACTTCCATCACCGCCGCCGCCAAAGACAAAGAAATTACGCGCGCTTATTTTTGACAGCATCTACGACGACTACAAGGGAGTCGTGGTGTACTTCCGCGTGTTCGACGGTTCTATTAAGACGGGCGACAAAATTCGCATGATGAGCACGGGCCGCACCTTCGCGGTTTCGGAACTTGGGCGCAATACGCCGTTCACACAAAAGATGCAGCGCTTTGAACATTCTGAAGTGGGTTTCTTGGCGGCCAGCATCAAGACGCTTGCCGATGTGCGCGTTGGCGACACCATCACACTTGATCTAGACCCAGCCGACGAACCCCTGCCCGGCTATCAAGAGCCAAAGCAAATGGTGTTCTGCGATTTTTATCCCTCATCCAGCAATGAAGAGGGAAGTAGTGGCAAGAAAGGCGAGTTCGAAGCACTGCGCCAGGCCATTGAAAAACTGCATTTAAACGACGCCAGTTTCACCTTTGAAGTACAGCACTCGGAGGCGCTTGGATTCGGATTTCGCTGCGGTTTCCTTGGTCTTTTGCACATGGACATTGTGCAGGAACGCCTGGAGCGCGAGGGCGGAGTTGAAGTGGTGCAGACCGCCCCCACCGTGACTTACATGGTTGTCATGCACGATGGCAGCAAGGTTGAAATCCACAACCCAGCGGATCTTCCAGATATGAGCCAAGTGTTGGCTCTGGAGGAACCCATTGTCAAAATTGAAATCATTTGCCCCAATGAAAATATTGGCGACTTGATGAAGCTCAGCGACTCGCGCCGCGGCGTGTTTAAGACGCAGCGCTTTCTAAGCGACACGCGTCAAATACTGGACTACGAGTTGCCGCTGGCGGAAATTATTTACGACTTCTATGACAAACTTAAGAGCATCACGCGCGGCTACGGCACCATGGACTACGAGGTCATTGGATTCCGCTCCGATGACTTGGTGAAAGTCAATGTGCTCGTCAATGGCGAAGTGGTCGAGGCCTTGAGTTTGATCACGCACAAATCCACTGCGGAATATCGCAGCCGCATTATCTTGGAAAAGCTGAAGAAGCAAATCGATCGACATCAATTTGAAATTCCGCTGCAAGCCGCTATTGGCGGGCGCATCATTGCGCGCGAATCCATCAAGGCGCTGCGCAAGAATGTGTTGGCCAAATGCTACGGCGGCCACATCAGCCGCAAGCGCAAACTGTTGGAGAAGCAGAAAAAGGGCAAAAAGCGCATGAAAACCATTGGCATGGTCAGCATTCCGCAAGAAGCCTTCATGGCCATTCTTGACCAAGGCGACTAAGCCGCCGCTGGCTTGCTTTTGTAATGTCCCCGCCAACCCGCCGGATGTGCCTGGCATAAATCACTATCCCTTTGACTTTGAACCGCCACACTCTTTCGCGTGCATGCGTTAAACTGAAGCGATGAAAAAAATTGAACGCATCGCTCTTTGTCTGACCGTTTTCACCGTGGCATGGCTTCTGCTAGGCCGCCCCGCCGCGGACACCAACGCCAACGCGCGCGCCGTGAACATGGCCGACCTGGGTCCCGCACAAAATATTTTATTAGAAGGCAAGGATGGCGTGCTCACAATTCAAAACCAAGCCAATCACCTTGCATGGGGCGATCAACCCACTGCGCGCGCGTGGAGCATGGCCGCGGTGCATTTGGACAAAGTGCTCAAGAAGTTGCTGACCAACTCCCGCTTCCTGGAAGAGCGTTCCCAATTTGAGGAGGCCGCAAACAAACAAAATGCGGATTTTGAGCGCCAAATGGAAGCCATTAAAGTCAAGTACGGCGAAATGCCAAAGGACAATCCTGATCTGGCCAAGGGCAAGGAAGAAATGCAGGCGCTCTATAGTCAATTTCAAAAGTGGAACGAGGGCGTGAGCGCGTCCCAAAGCAAACTTATGGCGGGACAAGTGGAGTCGGCCTATAAAGAATTAGTGACTGCGGTGGATGTGGTTGCGGACCGCCAAAAAATAGATGTTGTCTACCGATTTATTCCCGCCGCTGCGCCCTTTGAGTCGGCGCAAATTGGCGACGCCATGGTGCAAGTGCAGGCGCGCACATTCTTGCGTGCGCCCGAGTCACTCGACATCACCGCCGATGTCATGAAGGAACTTGGCCTGCAGGATTGATCTCGGCCGCGATATGACTCGCCACCGCCTGCGCCAATATGCGCGCCAAATGTTCTTTGACCTCATCCATAGATGGACATTTTTCTCCTAGGCATTCGCGCATGCTTGTCACACCTCGTTGAGCAAGCCCGCAGGGCACGATTAACTTGAAAGCGTCAAGGTCTGGACTCACATTCAACGCCAGACCGTGCATGCAAACCCATCGACTCACGCGCACACCCATAGCGCAAATTTTCATATTGCCCTCTTGATTCTTGGCGCGCACCCATACTCCTGTCGCCGCCGAGTCGCGGTGACTCTCCACGCCAAAGTCCGCTAGCAATTGAATCACCGTCGCCTCGAGCAACCGCATGTAGCCATGAATCCGCAACCCCATGCGCTCCAAATCCAAAATGGGATACGCCACCAGTTGACCTGGTCCATGCCAAGTGACATCGCCCCCTCGATCGGTTTCCACGCACTCAATTCCCAAATCGGCCAGCCGCTGGGGTGATACCAAAACATTTTGAGCAGCATTCGGTCGGCGGCTCACGGTAATGACTTGTGGGTCGTGCTCTAGCAAAAGTAGCTGCATTTGCCCGCGATTGGGGCGCCCGGCCAGCACCTGCGCATGCGACTGGCGCTGCAACTGCAACGCTGACGCGTAGGACATTTTTCCAAGATCTTGCACTTGCAACAATTGCATTGAGATTCAAGTTTACGCTGCCCAAGCCCGCGACTGGCAATACAATCAAGCGCATGTCCCAGGTGCATTCTTCTGCAATTTTAATTGGCGATGTTCAAATTTCCAGCGAAGCGCAGGTGGGTCCATTCTGCGTGCTTGATGCCACCACGGGTCCAATCACCATTGACGCGGGTACGCGCCTGATGCACCGGGTCTCCATGCAGGGACCGTTGACTGTTGGTCAGCGCAACCACTTTTATCCTGGTTGCAGCGTTGGCTACCCGCCGCAAGATTTGGGATTTCATCCCGACAAGGGTGGAGCGGGCTGCGTGATTGGCAACGACAACACCTTTCGAGAATCCGTCAGTATCCACCGAGCCAAATTGGAGCTACCCACACGCGTTGGCAACGGCAATTATCTCATGGTGAACGCGCACATCGCCCACGATTGCATCATTGGCAACAAATGCATTTTTGCCAACAACGTATCCCTGGGTGGTCATGTGGAGATTCAAGACAGTGTGATCTTTGGTGGCGTGGCCACCGTGCATCAGTTTGTGCGCGTGGGGCGCGGTGCTTTCCTTGGCGGATTGACTGGATTGAGCACGGATTTGCCGCCGTTTTTCATGCTGACCGGCATCAATGTTGCGGGCAGCTTGAATTTGATTGGCATGCGTAGAAGTGGAATGCAACGCTCCGACATTGACACAGTGCGCTGGATATTTGATGTGATTCAAAAACGAAAACTCTTACGGTCCAATGTGCTGCTTTCGTTGGCGCAGCGACAAGAGGACCCACTTGTGGATGAATATATTCACTTCATCAAAGCTGCGAAGCGCGCGATTACGCCCAACACTCCAAGCGCTTTGCGCGGCGCGTCCAAAGTCACTATGGCTGAATAAATGCATCCCCCCATTCGTATTCGTATTTTGGCTAGCGGCAGCCAAGGCAACGCGGCCATTCTTTCGCTGCGTCCACGCGACGCGGCGCCGGCGCATGTGCTGATTGATTTGGGCTTGTCACCGCGCAAATTATGCGGCGCGCTAGCGGTGGAAAATATCAATCCACATGACATTGCCGCCATTCTTGTAACGCACGCTGATTCCGATCATTTGCATGGCGGTTGGGCGCGGCGCTGGCCCTTTGAAAACGCAAAAGTCATTGCGCGCAAAGCTCACCACAACGCCATGGCCAATGCTGGAATTCCCGCCACGCGCATGTTGGATGCCCACGGTGATTCAAAGACTTTGTTTCCGTATATCCAGGCCATTGCCTTGCCACATGATCAGGCGGGTTCAACCGGATTTCGCATTGACATGGATGATGCGGCGCTGGGTTGGGCCACTGATGTGGGCCGCATGTCCAATGACACGCTGGCATTTTTCATCGGCGTGGACGCGCTCTGCATTGAAAGCAACTACGACTTGCAGTTGCAGCGGCGCTCATCAAGGCCGGACTTTTTGAAGCAACGCATCATGGGTGGGTATGGCCATCTGTCCAATGAGGAGGCTTTGAAAGCCGCGCTGCATATTCATAGCCAGAGCGCGCTGCGACACATTGTACTGCTGCATCTATCGGCGCAGTGCAACTCGCATGATGTGGTGCGCACGTTGTGGAACGCCCACGCACCCCAGTTGGCTCAAGAAATGCATGTGGCCACACAATCACTTTCGCTGCCTTGGCTTTGCGTGGGGCAACCGCGCCAGTGCCGCTGGAGCGAATCGTTGTTTGTGGCATATCAATAAATATTCAATTCCAACCGCGCCCAAAAAATTGACCGCGCGCTCGCCGTCACAGGCACTTTTGCAACTGCAGCAATTGAAAATCAAAGTAAATCATGCGGTCTGCCAAAGACCTCTTGCGCCGCTACGCTTCAAAGCCATTCATGAGCGATTTCATTGGACATCACTGTGGCGTAGCCCTGGTGCGCTTAAAAAAACCGCTGGACCAATTGCAACGTATGCACGGGGATCCGTTGTGGGGACTTCGAAAATTATATTTGCTCATGGAGAAGCAACATAACCGCGGGCAAGATGGCGCCGGCATTGCGAGCGTGAAGTTTGACACGGTGGCGGGCGAGCCATTTCTGTCGCGGCTTCGAAACAGCAAGCGCAGTCCCATTGAGCGGCTCTTTGACACGGCGCTGGGACCCGCCACAAAAATTTCAGAACATGATTTGCGCAACATGGACCCGCTGCACCTGAAGCGACGCATTCCCCTGCTTGGTGAAGTCATGCTTGGTCATTTGCGCTACGGGACATTTGGTGGCCGCGGTGAACATGCCTGCCACCCATATATGCGCCGCTCCAATGTGGCCAGTCGCAATTTGGCCGTGTGCGGCAACTTCAACTTGACCAATGCCGCGGAACTTTTTCAAACGCTCGCGGCCTATGGGCTCAATCCCGTGGGCGACACGGACACGGGCGTTGTGCTGGAGAAAATAGGCCATTTTCTTGATGTCGAGCATGATCATCTGCGCGCCACGGTGGGTCCAGGCAGCTTGAAAAACTTGGAGGGCGTTGAGTTGGCCCAAGCCGTCGCGCGGGAACTCAATCTCACGCGCGTCCTATCCAAGGCCACTGCCGACTTTGATGGCGGCTATGTGTTCGTGGGCCTGCTTGGCAATGGAGATTGTTTTGTCTGCCGCGATCCCAATGGAATTCGTCCCGTCTTTATTTTAGAAACCGACAATGTGGTGGCGGCCGCCAGCGAACGCGCAGCGTTGACCACGGTTTTTGATGTCGCGCCCGAATGCGTGAAGGCGCTGGAACCGGGCCACGCGCTGATTGTGCGCCGCGATGGCACTGTGCTGAATGAGCAATTTTGTGAGCCCGCCAAGCGTATGGAATGCTCTTTTGAGCGGATTTATTTCAGCCGCGGCAATGACCCCGACATTTACAACGAGCGCCAGCAACTTGGACGCAATTTGACCAAACCTGTTCTGCAACAAACTGGCTCGGACTTCTCCAAGATTATTTTTGGGTTCATTCCAAACACCAGCGAGCCAGCATTTTTGGGCTTAGTGAAGGAGATAGAGCAACACATTCACAAGCGTGAAATTGCGGCTTTAACCTCCAAGTTGCGCGCGGGCACGCTTACAGAACTGGACATTCTCAATTCCATTGGCATGTTGCCGCGCGTGGAAAAAATTGCGCACAAAGACCAGCGCCTGCGCACATTCATTACGCATGACGCGGCGCGGCGCGATTTGGTCACGCACATTTACGATGTCACCCGTAGCGTGGTTGGTCCAGGCGACACGCTTGTCATGGTGGATGACTCCATTGTGCGCGGCACAACCCTGCGCGACTCCATTATCACCATGCTTGCACGCTTGAATCCCAAGCGAATTGTGATTGTAAGTTCCGCTCCACCCATTTGCTATCCCGACTGTTATGGCATTGACATGAGCCAACTTGGAAAGTTCATCGCATTTGAAGCGGCCGTGGGCGTGATACGCGACCGCGGCGATGAAAAACTTTTCACCGAAATTGAAGCGCTCTGCCAAGAGCAAGCGCATCTGCCTGCGGCGCAGATGAAAAACCATGTTCGCCGCATTTATGACGCCGTGACCCATGAGCAACTATGCGCGCGCATCGGGCAACTGATTCGCCCCGTTGGTTTGGCATGGAAGGGTGAATTGGAGGTGGTCTATCAACGAATCGAGGGCCTGAACCACGCCATGCCAAATCACCGCGGAATGTGGTATTTCAACGGCGATTATCCCACCGCTGGCGGGCTACGGGTGTTGAATACCGCATACTTGCATTGGCGAAATAGCAGCGAAATGCGGGCTTATTAGCCCAATTCCGCGCGTGGGGCGTATATGCACGGTCCCGCCATCCCGGGGAAATGTTCATGATGAACTTGACCAAAGGGTCGATTTCGACTCTACTATTCGACTCTCTGCAGTGCGACGAATCGCACAGCAGTTTCAAGGCTCTTTTAGAGGCACAGATGGCTCGCTACACCGGTCCCAAAGTTAAACTTTCTCGTCGAGTCGGCGTTCCAATTGCGGATATCCCGAAGCACACCGCTAAGCGGCAACTCACCTCCAACGGCATGCACGGTTTCCGTGGCAAACGCCCCAAGCCCTATGGCATCCGCAAGGATGAGAAGCAAAAGTTGCGCTACCACTACGGCGTGCTAGAAAAGCAATTCCGCCATGTGTTGGCAAACGCTGGTCGAACCACTGGCAATACCGGTGAAGTGCTCATGCAACTTCTGGAGCGTCGCTTGGATAATCTTCTGCGTCGCGCTGGTTTTGCCCGCACCATTTGGGCGGCTCGTCAACTTGTTGCTCACGGTCACGTGAAAGTGAACGGCGAGAAGGTTGATCGTCCAAGTTATCTGGTTGATATTGGCCACGAAATCACAATGCGCGAAGGCACGCACAAACTTATTCGCGAGAACATGGAAAGCATGTCCAGCCACAATGTGCCTGGTTGGCTCGAAGTGAATCCCGCCCAGTTGTCGGCAAAGGTCACAAGCCTTCCAACATCCGATCAGATTCCCTTCGATGTCAACACTAATTTGATTATCGAGTTCTACCGCTAATATTTGAGCCTTCGGGCCTTTGTACACCAATTCGGTTTCCAAAGGCTCGGAGGTTCTTTCTTTTCTCAACTGGAGAAGCGCCATGATGAAATTCCTGCGGAAATACAACAAGCATTTGCTAGGTGTCTTCGGCGTTTTGTTAATGATCACATTCTTGGTACCCACCGCGATCCAAGAATTGTCGCAAAGTTCAGCCGCATCCAACGCGGTGTGGGCCACGGTTGGCAATGGCGAAAAGATAACGCTGTCTGAGCAACAAAAACTTACGCGCCAACTCAAAATGCTGGAAGTGTTGCAAATTCCCCTGGCCACCGAACTTGGCATAAAAGGAAATCCCGCCCAGTGGTACTTGTTGGTGCGCGAAGCCAAACAAGCCGGACTTGTCGGCGGCGCGTCCGATGGGAAAAACTTGATGCAAAAAATCGTGGGTGACGAAGTCAAGCCCGGCGAACCCATGTCGCAAAAATCCCTGGTTTTACTGAGCGAATTGTGCAGCGCCGGTACATGTCAACCGCCTTTGGCATTTGAAACACTCGCCGAACTTGCTGGCGTTGTGCGCATGTTGAATTTGGCAAGCAACGCGCCGCGCATCAGCGAAGCGCGGCTGAAGTCATCGGCGCAAAATGCGCTGGTTGGTTTAAGCGCCGACGTGGTGGTGATTTCGGCCGACATGCCGCTTCCCACCAATGATCCGCAACCAACACCCGAACAGGTTGAGAATCTTGTGAAGAAAAACGCCGACATTGAGCCAGGCAAGGGTCCAAACGGAGTTGGCTATCGCCAAAGTGAGCAAGTGCAATTGGAGTGGTTTGTCATTCCCGCGCTTCAAGTGCGCGATCAATTGGCCAATGATCCGCGCTTGTCCAACATTGAGCTTCGCAAGGCATTTCTGCGCAACCCCACATCATTTGGGGCCAAGATTGGCGAAGTCGATCCCAGCTTTGACACCTTCAAAGATCAAGTGCGAAGCCAAATATTGAATCAAATCACCGCAGAGCGTCTCAATGACATGGTGAAGTTCATAGCCGACCAATCACAGCTGTTCACTCGGACCATGCCTAAGGATGGCATCTACGCCAAGTTGCCAAATGAATGGCAAGCCCTGCCTGGTCTTCCCGCGTTGGCCAAAGATGTCGCGACGCAATTTGCGGTACCCGTGCCACAAGTGGAAACCGTTGGTCCAACAGCAATTTCCGAACTTTCTGGCGTCATAGGTTTAGGTACGGCCAGCAGTGATCGATTTGGAACGCAACCAACCTCAATCACGCAACTGGTTGCCATGACCAAGGAACTCAAGCCCACCGAAGCGCGGGCTGTTTTACAAGTGGGAGTGGTTGGTCCTCCACTGCGCGCGCCCGATCCTTCCAAAGCTAGGAACGATCCAAATATGCCCGCCCCTGCCCGCGAACCATTAACGACTGACCTGTACGCTTTCCGCGTGCTGCAAGCCATGCCTGCGCATGCCGCGCGCAACGCAGAGGAAGTTGGTCCAAAGGCGTTCCAAGACGAGCAAAAGATTCTTCGATTTGCCCAGCTCCAGAGCAATTTGGCTGCGATTCAAGCCACCGCCAAGGAGAAAGGGTTGGAAGCCCTTGCTCAGGAATACAACACCAAGGTGAACTTTGCACCGCAAATCCGCGGCGCCGACATGAAGTTTGTGCAATACGGCTTAAAAATGCCCACCGCAATTTCCGGACTTGGTGAAGACCCACTCGTTGTGGCCGAGTTGGTCAAACAAACATTGGCTATTGCGCCAGGTGAATTTGCCAACGCTCCAGACTCCGCGCGCACTTTTGTGGTCGCTTCACCTGAAAAACTCGCCATTGTCGCCGCGCATGTGCGCGAGGTGCTGCCCATGTTCGCCGAAGACTTCAATAGCCTTTCGGGCAATCAACAATTTCGAAACACTATTTCGAATGAAAGCGACAAGATAAAATTGACGGATGAATTTTCATTCGCGGTCATGTCTGCTCGCAACAAATTCAAGCCGACCACCGACACAAGCGATGAAACAGCCGCCTCCGCGCCCGCGCCCTTGCCACCACTTGATCCAGTTGGTTAAAGTCCACTGTGTGATGTCGTGGATTGGGGTCGTTCATGCAAAAGGCGCAAACGTTCCCCAGACTATTTGCAGGGCCGTCAGACAATGCAAAGCACATTCCCGCCTGAATTAGCTGACTTTTGATCCGGCTTTCACGGGCTTCTCCACGCTCAGCAGAATCACATCACGGGCCTCAGGTCCAGGCTTTCCATCGGCGCCAACCACGGCTTCGGCTTTCAAGTCGCTTGCGGCAAGAATCATTCCCGCGCTCACTTCACCACGCAACATGCGCGGCTCCAAGTTGGCCACAATCACAACTTGCTTTCCAACCAATGTCGCAGGGTCGTACCAAGCGCGCACACCGGCGCACACTTGACGGCCTTCGGGAGTGCCATCGTCCAACTTCAATTTCAATAATTTGTCGGCGTTGGGGTGAGCCTCCGCGGACAGCACGGTGGCCACGCGCAAATCGATTTTTGAGAACAAGTCGTAGGCAATGGCTGGAAGTGGCTCGCTCATAATGAATCCTTGTGAAAGAGTAATTTTAAGTCTAAGACCCAAGTGAATACCAACATGGAGCGCAAGTGCGCAGTCTGCGCGCGTTGAAAGAGTGTCAAGCGTCTTCTACACGCCGGGGTGAAGCGCCTTAAATATTTTCACCGCCTCAAAGTCCCGATCACTCAACAATCCTCCGTCGCTTCGCATGGCAACGCTTTCATCGCGTCGGCGACTGCGCTCGCAGCGCAGCGCCTCGCGTAGATCGACCACTTGCACAGCGCGAGCGGCTTGATCAAACGTGGCGCGCGAAACCCCGCAAATATCAGCGAAATCATTGGCAAATTTGCCTAATGTGCCGTCGGCGTCGGGCATGATCAATCCCGCGTCAAGCGTGTTTTCCACGCCCAGCGCCTTGGCCTGCTCAAGCGCCTTTAAGGCCGCGGCGCGCGCGTCCATGACCTTGGACCAATCCGCATGGGCTTGAAACCTCATGTTCAAATATGTTTGCTCATGCACGGACACATCGCCAGCGTTCATGGCGCGGAACATCTCGTCGGCGGTGTGCGCCATGATGGGCGCCAGCAATCGACACAGTGTTTCGGCGCACGCGCGCATACAGATTTGTGAGCGCCGACGGCGATGTGAGTCTGGCTGATCGCAATACAGACGATCCTTCACCGCCACGCAATACATGGATGAAAGCGTTTCATTGCAAAAAGCGTACAGCGCCAAGTGGGCGGCGCGAAAATCAAAGCGCGTATACGCCATCCGCACGTCCTTCTCTAGGCGGGATAATTCTCCAAGCATCCATCCATCAATGGATTCCGGCTCAACGCTCTTGCACGCGCCGCGCCAATCTGTGGTGGTGGGAAGATCGCCAAGATTGCTGAGCAAGAATCGAACCGTGTTGCGCACTTTGCGATACGCCTCGGAGGCGGTGCGTAGAAATTCTAAGTCCATACGAAGGTCGGTTTCATACGCCAAGCCGCTCACCCACCAGCGGCAAACATCGGCGCCAAACTCCTTCAAAATATTCTCCACATCAATGGTGTTTCCTTGGCTTTTACTCATCTTTTTGCCATCTTTGTCCACCACAAATCCGTGGGTGACCAGGCGACGAAACGGGGGCTGCCCCGTGCTGGCCAGCGCCAACAACAGAGAGAGTTGGAACCAACCGCGGTGTTGATCACTGCCTTCCAAATATAATTCGGATGGAAATCCTTGCCCGCGCTCCTGCATGACCGAATGCCAACTTGAGCCGGCCTCAAACCACACGTCAAAAATATCAAATAACTTTTCGAGCTTCGCGCTGTCAAAATCTTTGGGAGCCGCGGCGTCTTGCGCGCTGTTGTAGTGGATCAACAATTCTTGCGGAGTGCGTTTGAACCAGGCGTCGGAACCATGCTCGCGCATCACTTTGGCCACGGCGCGAATGCTGGCGGGCGTCATGAATGTGGATCCGTCGGGCAACTTGAACGCGGGAATTGGCAAGCCCCATGATCGCTGACGACTTAAGCACCAGTCTGGCCGCGATGCGATCATGCCGCGCATTCGATTGCGACCCCACTCTGGAATAAATTCAATCTTGCTTTCCACGGCTTCGCTGGCAAGTTCGCGAATCGTGCGCCCAGAGTTCTTGGCTTTGCGGTCCACGCCGATGAACCACTGCTGTGTGGCGCGGAAAATAACCGGGGTTTTACTGCGCCCATCATGGGGATAACTGTGGGTAAACATCAGGTGGTGAACCAGGTGCCCACTTGTGGTGATGTGTTCCAGAATGGTTTTGTTGGCCTCCCAAATGGACACGCCACGCAACCACTCGGGCACGGAATCGTCGTAGGTTCCATTGTCGCGCACTGGGCAATAGGCTTCCAACCCTTCCTTGCGGCCGGCGCGCCAATCCTCCTCGCCGTGACCAGGAGCGGTATGCACAAGGCCGGTCCCATCTTCCAAGGTCACATGAGCGGCGCCGATTATTTTGCCCACGCGATCACAGAACGGATGCCTGTACTGCAAGCCCACAAGCTTGTCGCCGGTGGTCTCGCCAAGTCGCTCCACCTTCTCGGCTCCAATGGTCTTGGAAACTTTTTCCAGCAGATCGCTGGCAATGATGCTCTCGCCGCCATCAATGCGAACGAGTGAATAGTTGTACGCACCGCCAACGGCGATGGCCAGATTGGCGGGCAACGTCCAGGGGGTGGTTGTCCAAATCATGAAGCTTGGAGTTGAATCCAGTTCAACGCCAAATACTTTGGCAACCGCCTCGCGGTCGGCGGCTTCAAAATCAACCCAAATGCTCGGGTCTTCGCGCTCCTCATATTCAAGCTCGGCCTCGGCCAACGCCGTGCGGTTGGCAATGCTCCAATGCACTGGTTTTCGCTCGCGGAACACAATATCTTGCTCCACCAAAGTGGCAAACAATTCCAGCGTGGCGCCTTCATAGGCCTGGTCAAGCGTGCGATAGGGATGCGCATAATCCGCGAATGTGAGCAAGCGTTGCATTCCATCGGCTTGCACTTGGATGAACTTCACTGCGTCGCTGGCGCACGCCGCCCGAATGGCAACCCGTCGCTCATTGGGCGCAAGCGCGTCAAGCTCCTTCATCTTTCCCTTCTTGGAAAGTTCCGTCAGCACACGGTGCTCAATTGGAAGTCCGTGGCAATCCCAACCTGGCGTGTACGGACAGCGCATGCCCTCCATTAAACGGCTGCGCACCACCATGTCCTTGAGAACCTTGTTCACCATGTGGCCAACATGGATTGGCCCGTTGGCGTATGGCGGTCCATCATGAAATCGAAAGACGGGCGCGTTAGCGCGCGCACTGTTCACGCGCTCATAGAAATTCATCTCGCTGAATCGTTGCAGCGTCTTAGGTTCGGATTGCGCAAGATTCGCCTTCATGGCGAAGTCGGTGGCGGGCAGTTGGAGCGTGTCGCGATATTCAGGCATGGAGTGCGAGATGATAGAGGTGTTGCGCGGGACGGGTGGTGAATTTTATGGGCGCACTAGATTGCACGCGGACCACTTGCGGGGCGCGGCGCGCGCTTTGCAGGGGACATGAAATCACTCATCGGGACATTCACCTGGCTTCACGGATTCATCCAAATAGCGCTGAAATTCAGCCATTTTGTAACTGACAAAGCAAAATGTGTGGTGCAAGGCGAACCACTCCATGTCCTTTGGGTCCTTTTCCAAATCATGCCGCAAGCGATTGAGTTCGGCCAAAACTTTTTCAATTTTCATGGTGCGTGGCTTTCTGTTGAATGGTCATGCGCGTGATCGTGCGTATGGTCGGTGTGTTGCAAGTTGGGCTGTACAGCGGTTGGCGTTTCCTGGTGTGAATGATCGTGGGCATCGCTGTGCGACATGCTTTCTAAATTTCCAATACCCCAGGCGATTGCCAATCCCAGCACTAACGCCAAGGTTAAACGCACGCGGTCGTGGGAATGAAAGTGCAATTCTGGCAGCAAGTCGCTTCCGGCAATGCACAAGAACGATCCCGCGGAGAATGCCAACGCATACGCGGTGAATGTTGGATCAGCGCCGCCAGTCTTCAATAAAAATAACGCCGCGCCAATAGGAACAATCAATGCAAAAAACATATTCACCAAATGCAATTTCGTGGCGCTCGATTTTCCGGCGCGCAGCAATGTGGTGAGCGTCATGGCATCGAATGGTTTGTGCAGAACAATCACAAGAAATGTGCCAAGCCCGGCCAACCCCGCACCGGGATGCAGCGTGGCCGCCACCGAAACACTCGAAGCCAGCGCCACACCTTCTAACAGACTGTGCAAAGATAGACCCAGCGCCGCGCCCGACCAGGTCAATGACGTCACGCCGTGCGCGGGTGCGTGCTTGTGTCCATGATCATGCCTCGGGTCATGCGTGTCGCACTCCTCCACCACATCATGCTGGTGGAAACTTGCGAAACGTTCCAAGAAAAACATGGCGAGAAATCCAAGCGCGGCAGCCAACATCACTGGATTGATGGCGTGGTGGTCCATGTGTTGTCCAGGTGAATTTCCAAAGGCGGAAATTTCCATGATGGCGTGCGGCAACATGTGAAAAAAGGCTACGCCCAGCATGACGCCCGAGACAAATGAAAGCGCGATCTGCATTCGCCGATGGGTGAGGCGAATCAAGGTGGGTAAAATTCCACCAAACACGCTTGCGGCGGCAATCAATCCGCACGCGATCCAGAGCCATGATGTGTCCATTGAAACAGCATAACTGCCCTTTGAAATCATGTGGCGTTTCGAGTGGCGATTGCATCTTGCTGCGATTACACTTTCCCTCTTGCACCAGCACTTCGGGGGTGGTAGCTCAATTGGTAGAGCGCTTGAATCGCATTCAAGAGGTTATGAGTTCGATTCTCATCCACTCCATTGCTGCGCCCCGCTTTCACAAGCGGGGTTTTTATTTTTATTCACCATGCGCGCTCCGAACTTTCGCCGGCCTTTCGTATGCTTGAACCATGAGCATTGCCACCCGTGAAACACCCGCCATGAAGCAATATGACCGCTTCAAACGCGAGCATCCGGGCTGTCTTCTGTTCTTTCGCATTGGCGACTTTTACGAACTCTTTGACGAGGACGCCGTCACGGCGTCGCGCGCGCTTGGCATAACGCTTACCGAGCGCACCAAGGGTGTGCCCATGGCCGGCGTTCCCCACCACGCCGCCGAGGGATATTTGCGGCGCTTGGTTGAGCAGGGTTTCCGCGTCGCGGTGTGCGAACAAATTCAAGACGCCAAGGACGCCAAGGGCGTGGTTGATCGCGCGGTCACGCGTGTTGTCACTCCAGGCACCTTGGTGGATGAGGCGTTGCTTGACGCCGGCGCCGCCAACCGCGTGGCCGCTGTAGCCATGAGCGCGGACGGCGCGCATGTTGGTATTGCCTTGGCGGAGCTTTCGACCGGCGCGTTTGAAGTGTTCACGGTGGACGCACATGAGTGGCTTGATCTGATCGCGCGCCTAGAGCCAGCTGAATTATTGCTGCCCGAAGGCTTCGCGCACAAGGAGCATGCGACCTCGTTGGTGAAGGCTTGCCAAGAGCGTCCGGCGTGGAACTTTGCCGTGCGCGACGCCGCGCAATTATTGCAAAAGCATTACAAAGTGGCTGCTTTAGGCGGATTTGGCTTAAGCGATGATGGCGCCGCAACGGCTGCCGCGGGCGCGCTGCTGCGCTATTTCATAGAGACGCAAGCCGCGGGCAATGGCGCGGCCTTGGCGCATTTGCGACCTCCACTTCCAGTTGAGCATTCACAATCGCTCATCATGGACGCGGCGTCGCTGCGCTCATTGGAAGTGGAGCGCACCATGCGCAGCCAATCCACCGAGGGCTCGTTGATCGCATGCCTAGAGCCGCCGCGCACCGCCATGGGTCGGCGGTTGGCGCGCGCGTGGTTGGTGCGCCCGTCGTGCGATCGAAATGAAATCATGCGCCGTCATGATCGCGTGGCGTTATTGGTGGCCGACACCCGCCGCCGCGATGAGATCACGCAAACACTTGACATTGTGCAAGACATTGCGCGCATTGCCGCGCGCTTGGCGCTGGGCCGAGCCACTCCGCGCGATCTGCTGGCACTTGGACGCAGCGTGGTGGCCACGGAGCAACTCATCGAGCTTCTTCCAAACGACAGCGTCTTTGATCAAGACCGGCTCGCGCTGCAAGAACCCGCGCGCGCGCTGAAGTGCTTAGCGCAAAAAATTGTGGACGCCTGCGTGGATTCGCCACCTGCACACATGCGTGAAGGCGGCTTGTTTCGCAGCGGTTTTAACGCGGAATTGGACGAGTGCCATGTCTTGCAACGCGATGCGGATGGCTGGCTTGCGGACTATCAAAAAGGTTTGATTGAACGAACTGGCATCACCACATTGAAGGTTGGATTCAACCGCGTCTTTGGCTACTACATTGAGGTCACCAATTCGCATGTCGGAAAAATTCCAGTGGACTTCACGCGCCGGCAAACCGTGAAGAATGGCGAGCGCTGCATCACGCCAGAGTTGCGCGAGTTTGAAGTGAAAGTGCTGGGCGCGGAGCGGCGCGCGCTTGACTGCGAGCAAAAACTTTTCAACCAGCTCTGCGCGGAGGTGTCCATGCACATCCACTCCATTCAACGCGTGGGCGAATGCGTCGCACTCATCGACGTGCTCGCTTCATTCGCATCAACCGCGCAGCGACGCAATCATGTGCGCCCCACGATGGTGGACGAGCCGTTGCTGGACATTGTCGATGGCCGCCACCCCGCGCTTGAAATGTCATTGGGAAGAAAATTAATTCCAAACAGTTCAACGCTGGGTCCAGCCACGCATGCCAACGCACCCACACTTGCGCTGATCACCGGACCAAACATGGCCGGAAAAAGCACATATATCAGGCAAAACGCGCTCATTGTTATTTTGGCGCACGCCGGGGCCTTTGTGCCGGCGCACAGCGCAACCATTGGAATGACTGACCGCATCTTCACCCGCATTGGTGCGTCGGATGAATTGCATTTGGGCCAATCCACATTCATGATTGAAATGCTGGAGGCGGCGCGCATTCTGCACCAAGCCACGCAGCGCAGCCTGGTGGTCATGGACGAAATTGGCCGCGGCACCAGCACACTGGATGGCTTAAGTTTGGCATGGGCGATCGCAGAAGGTCTGGCAGCCCGAGGTTGCCGAACATTTTTCGCCACCCACTACCACGAGATCACATCGCTGGCGGATCGCCTGCCGCGCATCATGAACCTTCATGTGACCGTGCGTGAATGGGAAAGTGGAATTGTGTTCCTGCACAAGATCACCACGGGTCACGCCGATCGCAGTTATGGAATTCATGTGGCGCGCCTGGCTGGATTGCCGCTCGATGTGGTGGCGCGCGCTGAGGCTATTTTGGAATCCCTTGCCGTGGAAACGGCGAACCAAACTGGCGCCCCGGAAAAAATAAAGCGCGCAGGTAAGAACTCCAAGCAGACTCCTGCCGCCCCGGATTTATTCTCGCAGTTGCGCCCAACCGATCCGCACACGGTTGACATAGACCCTTCTAATACCTCATTCAAGCCAAGTGAAACGCTGCAAGAACTGCAAGCCCTTGATCTAAATCAACTCACCCCACTGCAAGCCTTTGACGCCCTGCGCCGTCTGCATGCCAAGGCCTTGCAAGAGCGCCAGTGAAGCCAATCATCCATCAAGCGCTGACAATGGGCGCATGACTATTTCACGCCGACACGCTACGATTGGCTTGCCAATGCAAATTCGATTTATCCAGTCACTCTGCACCGCCACGCTGTTGACAAGCGCGCTTGTTGGATTGAACGCCTGCCAAAGCGACGATCCGTGGAATGAGGAGCGATTTGAAAAACTGGTTTCGCAATCATCCGCGACTCCATGGTCCTTAGAAAAAAATGGCGACACGCCGCAAGACGCCAAGGGCCGCGCGGAAACTGAGGCGGAAAAACAATTTCAAGCCCTTCCCAAAGATGGGCCCAATACGTTGCCATCACTTGTGGAATTCGCCTTGGAAAATAATCCAACCACCCGAGGCGAATGGCAGAAAGCGAAATCGCGCGCGGCGCAACTTGGTCGCATTGAAAGTTTATATCTGCCAACGCTTTCCGCCTCTGGCTTTGGCGGCTATGTGCAACAGATCAGCTACATCAACACTGAACGCTTTAGAAACACCGGCCCAATGTTGCAAGGCTCATTAAATCTGGCTTGGATTTTGGTGGATTTTGGCCGCCGCGACGCAAAAACTGAAACCGCGCGCCGCGCTTTGATGGCGTCCAACTATTCGTTCAACCGAAGCATTCAAAAAGTCATCTTTGAAGTGCAAGACGCCTACTTCAGCGTGGACGCGAAAATTGCGTTGCAAGAAACTGCCGAGCAAAATCTAGAGACCGCGCGCGTGCAACTGGAAGCGGTTGAAGATCGCCTGATTGTTGGATTGGCCACGCGCCCCGAAATGCTGTTGGCCAAACAACAATTTACGCAAGCCCAATTCGCTCTTGAAGCCTCAAATAGCGCGACCTTTGACGCGCAATCCACATTGGCGCGCCGCGTGGGCTTGTCCGCAGAAACAGAAATTAAAATCACAAGTTTGCAACGCCTCGCCCTTCCCGAAGATATGAGCGCGCAAGTGGATGACTTGATTCGCACCTCCATTCGTGGCCGTCCTGATTTGCTTGCCGCAGTGGAACGCGTGCGTGGCGCCGACGCCGAAATTAAACTTGCCGAGGCTCAATTTTTGCCCATCGTGAACATTGGCGGCATGGTTGGACAAACTCGATTTTGGTACGACGGCAATACATCGTTAGGTGATCCGACCACCAATCAAAATTTCTGGGGCCCCGAGTACTCCGCTGGTTTGAATGGTTCTTGGCTACTTTTTGATGGGTTTGAGCGCACCAACGCCGTGCGTCAAGCGCGCGCCGACCGCGCCGTGGCCGCGGCCGATCTTGAGAAATTGCGCCTTGAAGCCACAAGCGAAGTGTGGGACTCCTACTTCGTGCATCTTGCCGCCATCAAACAATTCGCGTTCGGCGAGTCACTGCTCAAGGCCAGTCAAGATTCTTACGACTCCGTATTTGAGTCCTATGTGAATGGCTTAAGCAACATCAACAATGTCCTCACCGCCGAATCCGCGCTGTTCACTGCGCGCTCCACGCTTATCCGCACGCGCGCGGAGTTGCTGGCATCGGCAGCCAAACTTGCCTTCGCAGTGGGTTCACCAGAGGACACATCGCGCTGGACCCGCAAGACCAATGTGGCCGCCAAATCCAACGCCACCACTCCCGGCGAATAAGTTGCGTTTGGTGCAAATACCCTGCAAAAGATGCGAACGCCCTTTCGTGCTCGATCTCTTTTGAGTCTTTGCATAGTCTTTCACCATGAACGCAACCCTTCTCCAAAGCGCATTTGATCAAGCACTGCCCTACGACCGCTATTTGGAGAGCGATCCTGGCCGCGCCGGCTCTTGGCGCAGCGTTGAAAAAAGTGTCCGGCTAACCAGCTCGCAAGAAACACTGCTTCAATCCTTTGTTCGCCACATGCCGGTGCTTGTGGTCAGTGGTGTGTGGTGCGGCGACTGCGCGCAGCAAGGACCCATGCTTCAAGCTATCGCCAAGGCAAGCCCGCATATTGATTTGCGTTGGATCGATCGCGATGCTCGTCCAGATTTCACAGAGCACACCAAAGTCTGTGGCGGCGCGCGCGTTCCCGTGGTGGTGTGGATGGCGGAGGATTTTGAATTTGTTTCCATGTTGGGCGATCGCACGCTCAGCCGCTACCGATCCATCGCCAGCAAGCAGCTTGGTTTCACCTGCCCCTTGCCTGGAGTGGCGTTGCCCGCCGAAGAAGGCGCGCAAACCTTGCAAGAGTGGCTGAATGAATTCGAGCGCGTGCAACTTTTGCTGCGTCTTTCAGGCCGCCTTCGCCAAAAGCACGGCGATTAAGGTGCGCCCGAATGTCGCTTCGTTGTGTGAAGCCCGGCGATAAGCCAAAGTTGTTTTAAGAAATTTGGCGCCAAGGAGCCGCCACATCATGCGCGGCTAATTTCCAACACGCCTCAAGCATGTCGCGCAAGCCTTCACCAGTTGCGCCACTCACCACCATGCGCCGCGCCGTTGGCACGCGCAACGCGTTGCACAACTTCATGACTCTCTTGGCGCGCTCGCTCTCTGGAATCAAATCAACCTTGTTCAATACCAACAACTCGGGCTTGGAACCAAGTTCGCCGCTGAACACCGCGAGCTCGTTGCGGATCAACTCCACATTGGCAATGGGATCGGAGCCATCATTGGGAACCATGTCCACCAAGTGCAAGATCACGCGCGTGCGTTCAATGTGACGTAAAAAATCATGTCCCAACCCCGCGCCTTCGGCCGCGCCTTGGATCAATCCCGGTAAATCTGCGAACACAAGTCGACGATCACCTGGCAACTCAGCGATTCCCAACTGCGGCGACAAAGTGGTGAATGGATACGCGCCAATCTTGGCCTCGGCGCGCGTTAACGCGCACAGCATTGTGCTTTTGCCGGCATTGGGCAAGCCAACCAGGCCAACATCCGCGATCAATTTCAATTCAAAGCGCAACATGCGCTCAACGCAAGGTTCGCCTGGCGTGAACTCCGATGGAGTTTGATGCGTGCTGGTCTTGAAATTTTCATTGCCCAGCCCGCCTTTGCCGCCTTTGGCCACCACCAACTCTTGATCGGACAACACCATGTCGCACAATAATTCATCCGTGGTGTCGTCAAACACAAGCGTGCCACAGGGCACGCGCACAATCACGGATTTACCGTTGGCTCCGTGGCAACTTTTGGACAAACCCTTCTCGCCATCGGTGGCAAAAAAATGTCGTTGATATCGAAACGCAAGCAGCGTGTCCAAGTGCGCGTCGGTCACAATGGTCACAGAGCCGCCATCGCCACCGTCGCCGCCATCGGGACCAGCCTTGGGATTGGATTTCTCGTGGCGCATGTGGCTAGCGCCATCGCCTCCCTTGCCAGATCGCACCATGATTTGCGCACGATCAACAAGCATTTTTCATCAATCCGACCCTGAGGGTCAACAATGGAGGTCACGATGGCGAACAACTGTGGGGGGCAACAGTGACGGAAAACTCAAAAGTCCATCACGCTGATGGACCAAATCATTGTGGTCCATCGCAGCGCGTTCGATTTAGTTGCACGGAAGAATGTCTACAAAGCGTCCACGGAAAGCGACTTTGCCATCGGCGCCCGCCATGATGGCGTCGTCCTTGGCGCGGAATGCATTCTTGCCTGGCTTCCACTTGGTTCCGCGCTGATGCAAGATGATGCAGCCAGTTCGAGCGGCTTGACCGCCGTAGAGTTTAATGCCCAAGTGTTGCGCGTTCGAATCGCGTCCGTTTTCAGTTGAGCCTTGACCTTTTTTGTGTGCCATAGTTTGGTTCCTTCAAATGCGTTGCCATAAATTCCGAGTCGGACAGTTTAACAAAATTCTATGATTTGGCAAAGCCCCATTGTGCCATGCATGCGGACCGGTGTCGCCCACGGCCAGCCTTTGCAGCCGCCCAAAAATACCCGTAAAATAGCTTGAAAATTCAATATCCACCGCCGTTTGACTTAGCGCATGATCCAGCGCGGATTCTGCTCCACACCCGAAGGCGTCATTGGGACTTCCCCAATCAGCGTGGCTCGATCGCACGACATTTGGTAGTCAATCCGTCGGGTCTTCTTCAACACGATCGGTTTCTTGGTGGTGGGATCATCCGAGGTTTTCTTAATGTTGGAAAGCCCTGACACCAATATAGAAAATCGCCGAGCCTCCGGCCCCACTTTCCAAATCGCAACACCGCTCTTGGCATTTTCCTCGCCGGTCATGATGTCGCCAATGACCGCGGATTGATCCTCATGCAATGGATTGGCCAACAGTGTTTGTACAGCGCGCTGAATGCGCCGCGACACTCCCTCGCCTGCGTTAAAGAGTCGACCCTCTTCATCAAGAATGCTCCATTGCGGTGCGATACTGCGATCGCGACCCGTGCGATTGACGATGGTGTATGTGGCATACCAAAAGGCTTCGCCCGTCTCGCCATCTTTGTACAAGCGCAATGGACCAACTTGATAATCAAGTTCCCATTGATCAATGGCGCGAGTACGCGCGGCTGGCGGCTTTGGCGGCGGCGTTTGTTGGGCGGCCGGCGTGATGTCATTCTGCAAAGCAACCATGGCTAGAAATACAAGGTGAAGCATTTGGTTCATGGTAACCAATACGCAAGGATTCTTGGAATGTTGCTAGGCTTGGGTACGTGAGTGAAAGCCCGCCACCTGACGCCCTTTCGCAGCCCGTTCAACCCGAAGAACGCTTGCGGGTATTGGAAAAAATACTGGGAAAACGGCTTGCCCAAAGCAGTCGACTTCTTGCCGCGCCACGGCGCGAGGGGTTGTCCCTGCGAGACTTATGGCAGCGTGTCGATCAGCGCGGATATATGGTGGCAGCCGGGCTTTTGTCTAGCAATCCAGGCAAAACCGCATCTTTAACTCTTTCTCCAATTCAAAATCGCGAGCATGCCGCGCACACCGTGGCCCTGGTCAAAACCATGACACGCCACGCGCTTGAGGTTGGGAATATTGACCTGATTCAATATTTAGCCGAGCCACATGATGATTTGGAAATTTCGGTTCTTCAACAAGCCGGTTTTTTAAACTTGGCCACATTGGTTTCCATGGAGCGGGCGAACGCGCGCAATCCCAAGCCACCACCTACGAAAGAGGGCGTGGTTCTCTCATCAAATCCAATCGACCAAGATGCCATGCTTGCGCTCTTCAAGGCAACCTATGAGAACTCGCTGGATTGCCCTGGCTTGGCCGCCCTGCGCCATGAAAAGGATATTTTAGATGGCTACCGCCGCGGCGGTAATTTTGATCCACAACTTTGGACGGTCATGCAAATCAACGGAGTGAACGCGGGGGTAAGCGTTGTCAATCGCACTCCCGCAGCGGACTGCATTGAGGTTGCGTACTTCGGCTTGGCGCAATTTGCACGCGGCAAGGGGTTTGGCGCGCATTTGTTGGACCACGCTTTATTTCTTGCCGCAAAACATTGCGAACGCAGCATTGTGCTTGCCGTAGATGAGCGTAATTCCCCTGCTTTACGCTTGTACGTGTCCAGAGGTTTTCGCGTCATGACCCGCAGAGTGGCGCTTGCTTTGTCAAGTCTGAAACCTTCCACATGATGTTGACAAGAATGCATGGAACGCGGTGCACAAGTTTTTTTCACATGAACTCCAACAAATACAAGGCTTTGTGATTGCATCCACTTTCGTTTGGGATTGACCTCTTGCATTCAAAAAAAAACGAACTAATCTGCTCTGACTTCGCAGGATGCGAGAATGTTTGCGACCAACCAAAAGGTTGGACGCGGCTCTGGAACGGATGACGCCAAGCATGGTTGGGGAACAACTGAACTCAATTCGGTTGGTTGTCCCATGCTCGCTTGGTTCCCCTTGAATGGGTTGGTGCCTTTGAGCTGAAATGTCATTACTTTCCCCGTATTTGGAGCCATTCCGTCGTGTCCACAGAACGCACATTCGAACTGCCCAGCCGAATTCGAAGCTTGCTCAGCCAACGGTTGGGCAATCGCCGCGCGGATATGTGGTTTGATTGCGCCTCCTCGGTGCGCGTGGAGGGCGGAAAGCTTGCCGTTGAGGCGCAAAGCAACTACGCCGCGGATTGGATCCGTAAGAATTTTGGCGGCGATCTGCGCGCCGTCTCGCAAGAAGCGCTTGGCCGGGAGGACTTTGAACTACGCGTGGTCGAAACTTGCCCGACGCACTTGGAGGACGCGCCCGCGCACTCAATGCAAACATCCATTCCATCTGCGGCGCCCACTCTGAACTCGCCGCCCATGGTCCGCACGCACCCCACGCAAGCCTGGCGCCGCCTGGAGGAATTTGTGGTGGGGCCAACCAATCGAATGGCGTTTGACGCCGCAAGCCGTTTCGCCGAGGGAAACGCCATTGGAAATTGCCTGGTGATTCACGGAAGTTGCGGCGTTGGAAAATCCCATCTGCTGCAAGCCTTGTGCAGAAAAAGGCGGGAGTCGCGCACCCAACAACGCGTTCGCTATATCACGGCCGAGCAATTCACCAACGAATACATTCAATCGGTTCGTCATGGAACCATTGACGCATTTCGTGGGCGCGTTCGGCGCGTGGATGTTCTGGCAATCGACGATGTGCATTTTCTGGCGGGCAAAGTCGCCACGCAAACCGAATTTCTACACACCTTGGATGCCGTGCAACTCACGGGATCGCAAATCGTGCTCGCCTCCGATGAGCATCCCCAATTGGTTGGACGCTTCAGCAAGTCGCTCATCAGCCGCATGCTTGCGGGCATGGTTGTGCGCATTGACCCGCCGGATTTCGCGCTGCGACAATCACTGGCCAAAGCCGTGGCGCTTCGAAAATGCATCACGTTGTCCAACGAGGCCGTGGACGCCATCGCGTGCCACTGCGTGAGCGGCGCCCGTGAAATCGAGGGCGCGTTTACCACTTTGCAGGCCCTGCTGATGACGCAAAATGCAATGCAGCCCGGCAATCCAGTGACGACATGCAGCACGCATACGCCTGAACACAGGCCTATTTCTTGCGGCATGATTGACGCGCTTTTTCTGCGCGAGCAGGCCACGCACGCGCGCACTCCTGTGCGCATAGCGGACATCATTGATCAAGTGTGTTTGATCATGGATCTTGATACGGCGCATGTCGCCGGTCAAAGCCGACATCGTCACATCATATTTGCGCGCGCATTGATCGCCTGGCTCGCGCGCCACCACACCTCCATGAGCTTTCCAGAAATCGCACGCGCCATGAAACGGAATTCACATTCGGTCATCCACAACGGCGCAACCCGAATCCAAAGACTGCTGCAAACTAAAGCCACGGTGGATGCGGCGGCGGCGGGAAATTGCATGATCGTGGAGTTGGTCGAGCGATTGCGCTTGGCCCTGCGCAATATTCGACAAACAAATCAACGCAACTCGCCACGCCCACCACGCCCACCACGCCCCGAAATCACATTGCCGGCAATGCGCTCCTCGAAGTTCAAGCCTGTCCACCAAATAGATTGCCCTGCGGATACACTCGCCAAATGAAATCTGCGGCCACTTTGATTGTCGCCACGCTCTTGGTTTGTACGACCGTGGCCAGGGCTCAATACGCGCGTGCAACGCCCTACGAAACATCGGTCACGCAACTTCAAAAAGCCTTGTCGCCAAGCACCACGGGCATTCAACATTTCCGTTGGGTGTCGTTGCGGTTGCTGGCTGATCCCGCCATGAATCCCCTGTTTGAATACTTGACCAAAAGTCAAGATATTGGTTTGCGAGTTGATGGATTCATGGGAATGGCCTTGGTCAGCGCCGACAAAAGTTTGAATGCGCAGCAGGTCAATCAACTGAAAGACCCCGCGCTTCGTCGACTTTTAATTACCGAAGCGCTTGGACTTGATTTGCTCAAGCCAGCCGCGCTGAATAGTTTTTTGTTGGAGCCTGATCTCACCAATTATGAGCGCGCCTTGTTGGTAGCGGAACTTCATCGACAAGGCCAGCCTTGGGACAAGTCGCTGCTTCTCAACGCTGCGAGTGACGACGCCTCGGAAGTGGCGGGCCTTGCATCCATGCTGCTGTTGGAACGGGCCGATACGAATGCTTGGCTTGGCTTTACTCAAAAGTGCGCAACCCTTCCAATAGATGAGCAAGCCGAGCTTCTTGCGCAACTCGCGAATGCGGCGCGTCAATATCGAATCACCGCCGCGCTCGAACCCCTGCTTGCGATCACCGCGCAATCAACGGGCGCCGAGCGCGCGGCCGTGATCATCGCCGCGGTGAGTCTGTCGCCAACAACTGGCCAGAACATTGTTCTTGAAAAAATTAAAACGGACCGCACGCAATCCAATCTTGTCAAAATGGGATTATTGATGCTTTCCAGCAAGACCGGGTTCCAGGCAAGCGATTTTGAACTGCTGCGAAATGGCGACCCTCTGGTTGAAGTCATGGTCAACGCCGGTGTCGCCATGCGAAGCCCGTCATCCAATCAAGCGGCCGCATTGGGCGCTTTGCTTGAAAATGGAAATCGCTCCACCAGCGAATTCGTGCTGAGTTTGGCGGCCACGCTGCCAAATGACATTTCACTTCCATTGCTTTTAGAAACGCTCAACCGCATCGCCAAGGGGAAATCGCTTGCCAGCGCAGATCAAATTGTCACGCTGCTGGCGGTGCAGCAACTTCTGCGCATACCACAAGCGCATCCCGAACTTCTCAAACTGACGCTTGCGAGCATGGATAAAAATATAGAGTTGGTCGAGACCATCATGTCCGTTGTCGCCGATTCATCCAACGCCGACGCCGCGGCGTTTGCGCGCAGCATTCGTGGCAAGCTTCCACGGCGCGGCGAGTCCATGGCGCTACTTGCATTGGCTAAAAATTTCACTCCACTGACCGCCGAGGAAATAGCGGAGCTTGGCTCCATTGCCTCCGGTGGCGGCAAAGTGAATGATTCCTTGCAAATACAAGCCGCGTGGCTCTATCTCAAATATGCCAACCAAGAAAAGGACGCGATCACAAAACTTGTCCGTTAATTCCACATTCATGATTGGATATTTTTCACGATTTCAACTTCTAACCCTGGAGAAACCCAGTTGATTCCCCTGTACAAACCGAATTTTACTCCGAGCGATATCGAATCCGTTTCGCAAGCCATGCGCGCTGGTTTCGCAACCATGGGCCCCAAACTGCTTGAATTTGAGCGGCAAATGGCCCATACAACGCGCCGCACGCACGCTATTGGTGTGAACTCCGGCTCGCTTGCCATTGAAATTTCATTGCGCGCGCTTGGCATTGGACCGGGTGATGAAGTGCTTGTCAGCGCCTTCGCCTACAGCGCCAATGTGAACTCCGTTTTGCATGTGGGCGCCACGCCAGTCTTTGTGGATATCAATTCGCGCACCATGAACATGGACCCGATCGCCGCCGACAGCAAAGCCACACCCAAGACCCGCGCCATGTTAGTGGCGGAAACTTTTGGAAACCCCGCCGGCTTTCCCGAGCTCATTGCATTGTGCTCGCGCCTAGAAATTCCCATGATTGAAAATGGAACCGAGGGGCTTGGATCCACCTTTGGCATGGACAATGTCGGACGCTTTGGCCGCATTGCATGCTTTGGTTTTTTCGCCAGTCGTCCAATCACGACGGGTGAAGGCGGCATGATTGTCACGCACGACGATCATCTTGCGGCTGCGTGCCGCGCCATGCGCCACCAGGGACGCGTTGATCGAATTTCTTTTCCACATCAATCCATGGAACTGGGAACAAAGATGGAGCATGTCTGTGACGGCTACGACGGCCGCCTTCCAGAAATGAATGCGGCTCTGGGACTGAGCCAGTTGCAACGGCTTGATCAAACCATCGCTCGGCGCGCCGAAGTGGCGCAGGCTTACACCAAGCGTTTGGGCGGAGAATCAGACATATTGCTGCTGAATCCGCCCTCTGATTGCACGATGAGTTGGTCCAACTTTGTCATTCGACTCTCGGATCGATTCACCAAAGATGACCGCGATCAGATGATCGACGGCATGCATCGCCTGGATATTGGTGCAGCGGATTGGTGGCCATGCGCGGCGCTGTTACCCCATGTTCGAAAAATCACAAACCATGATGTCGCTGATTTCCCATTGGCGCAACGACTCAGCCATCGAACCATTGCGCTTCCCTTTTACGAAACAATTTCCGAGCGCGAAATTGACGATGTCTGCCAAACGCTGATCACGCTCATCGGTCGAGTGGGCGCAAATCGCAAAGAGAAAAAAGATATTGGTCAATGACACAACTGGCGCAGGCAAAACCTGCGCCAAAGGAGCGGGCGTATTCATTTGAAATGCGCCACGCGAAAGCCGCGGGTTACTACAAAGTGTGTTGCAATTTTTTGCCTGCATCCGTGGACACTCTCAACAGCAGCAGCGCCAAGAGCGTGGATCGCTCGGACAAACTTTCAAGCTCAATGAACTCATCCTTGCGATGAAGATTGCCGCCACGCACACCCAAGCCATCCAAACATGGCACTCCCGCGGCTTGAATTAAATTCGCGTCGCTCACGCCGCCAGTCTTTCCAGTTGTCAGTTGCAAGCCCATGTCGTGCCCAACCGCCAGGGCGCTGTCGGCCAACGCCTGCACCAGCGCGGTGCATGGTTTGGGCGGACGATTCATGGCCATTTCAACGGTAATACGGGGCAAATTCTGGTTGTCACCGCTTGCCAACGCCGCAATCGCGCCCCCAAGGTGGGCGCCCTCGCTGTCGCTGGAAAATCGAATATTGCCCCAAGCACGAGCGTGATCAGCCACAATGTTCGTGGCCTGGCCACCTTGCAATGGACCAATATTCACAATGCGTTGGCGCGCCACATCGCTCAGGCCCGCGGCTTTCAGAATGCTTTGAGCAAGGGCGTTCACGGCGCTAATGCCATTGGCAAAATCGCGCCCTGAATGCGCGGCGCGTCCAACCACATCAATCATAAATTGCCCGCTGCCAGGACGCTCCACCACCAGTCCCCCATTGGGCAGCGCTGGCTCCAAAATAAATCCCGCGTCGCACTCCTTGGCAATGTTCGCCAAGTGCGCCGCGGAGCGGAAGCTGCCAGTCTCCTCGTCGGCGTTGATCATGAAAATCCAGCGTACCTGCGGCGCATACTTTTCAAGCGCCTCCAAAGCCGTCAACGCCAATTCAAGTCCGCCCTTCATGTCGGCCGCGCCTGGACCCGTGGCGCGCCCATGATCCATGCGAGAAAGTTTTTGAAAGTCTCCGTTGGGATCATGCACCGTGTCCATGTGTCCAGCGATCAACAGCGTGGGACCAACGCGACCTTTCACTTGTCTTGCCACCAAGGTGGGTGAACCTATTTCAGCGTTGTCATTGCAGGTGACCCACGCGGGACGCGCCGCCGGTGCAAGTTCCTCCACGTGTGCGCCCATGGATTGCAATCGTGCGCCAAGCAAGGCGCGCATGGAATTCATGCCCGCAGCGTGATCACATCCCGAGGCTATGGCGACCATGTCAGCCAAGCGACTTTCCATGGCGGATTGCTGGGCTTGCACAAAGTGGACGATTTGATTTTCAATGGATTTCAAAGGCATTTACTTGGCTTTCTCCAGCAACTGCTTGGATATGGTTCCGTGGCAGACTTCAACCGCGGGACCACTCATGATGACCGAATGTCCAAGACCCGCCCACTCCCCGCGCAAAGCGCCGCCTAGCAACACGAGCTCGCAATTATTGTCCAACTTTTTTTCAAGCACACCCGCCACCAACACCGCGCACGCTCCGGTGCCGCAGGCCCGGGTGATTCCGCTTCCACGCTCCCATGTGCGCATAATCACACGCTTCGACGAGTCGCGCTGCGCAAAGTGTGCGTTGACACGCTGGGGAAATGACGCGTGCTTTTCAATCATTGCGCCAATCCTTGCAAGCGGCACTTGTGATACATCGTTGCACCAAAAAATAGCGTGTGGATTTCCCATGCTCACAAGCGACACCTGAGCTTCATAGCCGCACGCCTGTTTCCAAGATGAATCCGTGTCAAACGACCACCACATTGCGGACAGCGGCGCGCCAATTACCTGGTCCTGAGGCGAAAAACCCTCAATTTTTGCTGGTATTTTTGCCATTTCTAAAATTGGCAACCCCATGTCGACGGATACTTCCTGCACCTGTCCCTGGGCGTCCGCGCTCCACGACACATTTAAAGTCCCGCGGCCGGTTTGTACGCGCAGTGGATTGCGGCTGGCCAAGTGGCGCTCGATGGCGAACTTTGCCACGCAGCGAATTCCGTTGCCGCACATTTGCGCCTCAGAACCATCGGCGTTGAACATACGCATGCGCACATCGGCCATGGCGCTGGCGTCAGGGGCGCCAATTAAAATTAATCCATCGCTACCAATACCCGCGTAGCGATCGCTGACCACCCTGGACAGGGCGACCGGATCGGGGACGCACTGAGTGAATGTGTCAATGTAGATGTAATCATTTTCTAGTCCATGCATCTTGGTGAATTGCATGGTCAGCCACCCTTCCCTGGACGCGCAATACAACCCAAATCAACCACCATTGGACCGTGGCGATAAAAATCGACATTCAATTCCTTGCGGGAAACAAAGCTGAAAACTAGACAATTAGCGCGCGTGCTTTCGGCGTAGGCGAAATCGCCCAAATGCGGACCGGCGTATTGCTTGTTGTCGTAACTCTGACAATGCAAATGAAAATGAAACAAACCGGTGTAGGCTTTGTCGAACATTTTTTGTGAAGCCTCATAGCGCAAATCATTTCCTTGAACGCGTGGTTTCATTTCCTCGATCGCGGGCTTGCCATCGGATGTGATACGAATCACGCCGCCATATTCCGTGTCGCGATCGGCCATGTCGCGATCGGCAAGGTCAAACATGTCCTGACGCACATTGGGCAAGTCGAAGATTTCCATGGCAATAGCCATGGATGCCAAATCGCCCCATGAAAGTTTGTTGCGCATCTCGTATAAATTTTCGGTGTAGTCGCCACCAAAGCCCTCAAAGCTTGGACTGACCACGCGCGAGCCATTGGCTTCACGGCGCGCCTGCACAAGTTGATACAACTCGGCTGGCGATTTGGCGAGCAATTCTGGCTTGAATGTGGACACAGCCACCGCGATAGGTAACTCACGAATTTCCAACTTGGCGCGCACATCTGGCGGCAGCTGCATGGTGGCCGCTTTGGCTTGCGCCCAAAATGCAATATTTTTAGTTGCAAGCAACGATTGCAGCCACAAAATCTCCTCCATGGTGGTTGGCACAATTCCAAGCTCGCCAGCGCAACTGCGCAAATCAGAAAGCAACCGATCCTCGGGCTTGACTGACGCGTCCGCGAGTAACTTCACCAAGCGCTCCCGCTGCCCAATTTTCTGCAACATCTCCCAGCAGCGCAAACGCAGATTCGCCTCCGTGATGGGATTCGACTCAATCAGCATCTTCACCAACACATCCGTCAGTTCATTCTTGCCATTGAGTTGTTCAATGGCAATTCGTTCAGGTCGATCCTTATCGTGCTCTATCCATGCCGCCATGGGAACACTCCACGCTCGCACAAGCGTTGGCGTCATATCCGTCCATTGATGCGTGACAATGAGTTCGCACAATGTGCGCCGCCAAGACAACGCCATTAACTTTGGCAATTGCAGCCGCAGAATTTCCTTTAAGCCAGGCTCATCCAATTTCACCAAGCGATCAAACGCGGCCATGCGCGTTGATTCCGAGAACCCCGGTTGCCACATGATGCGCTTGAGCGCGGAAATGTACTCGGGCGTTGGCGCCTCATCCAGTTTCTCCATTGCCGCCTCTTGCACCACGGGCAAGGAGCCTGGATTGGACAATGATTTGAGTGGATCTTTTCCCGCTGAAACCGCGCACGCTTGCAACACGCAGGCAAGCACGGCCATGCCAAGCGCGTTACCCAAGGTATTTCGAGCGCAATCACATGACCATGATTTCATACCACAAGTCTAACGAACAACGCCAGGCATCAACAGTCAGCAACCAGCGCGCCTTGCGGTCAAGGATTGAAATGTTTGCCCACCTTTGCCGCCTGAGGCGCGACGCATTGATCTCACATCAACATTCTGATTTGAATGCGCGGGATTTGAAAGCGCTCTGTGCGCAATCCAGGCGCGGATTTCAAATGCGCGGCCGCATTAGCGCGCGCGCCGAGGGCGCGATTTCACGCCGCTTGCAATGCGCGAAGCCGCGGCTTTGTTCTTTGGATTTGGTGCCACGCGTTTTTTTGCCACGCGTCGGTTAGACGCCACGGGTAACGCCTCATTGCGCCCCGCATGGTGAATGCACCCAATGTAAACCTCGTGATCCGCTTCAATATCAAAGTGGCGCATAATTTCACAATCAAACCAAGCTGTCGCGCGCAGTGGAACCGGCGCGCCCGATGGCGTCTTCATGCACGGAATGGAAATCATTGGGTCTTGCGTGTGTTCGGGAATTTGTCGAAACAGTCGCGTACATACGGGATCATTGGCTTCGATCAAGCACAACGCAAAGCCGCGCGAATCGCGAATGATGGGACTCAGTGGTTGCCCTTTTTCAATCGCAATGACAAGCATGGGTGGTTGCGACGCGACCTGTTGCACCCAGCGCACCAACGCCGCACCGCGCATGTCGCCAAAGGCGCCAGTTAACAGAAAAACTCCACTTGGAATTTGATCCAGAAGATCACCAATGACACTGCGATCAATTGGAGCCCAATCACTTCTTGAAGACATCAATAACACCATATCTCAAAAAAATAATATTACTAGCCTAAATCCATAATTTACAAGTATTTATATAAATATAGGACGCTTGTATGTGGGGCTTGTACTTGTTCGAAATCAAAAAATTTAGACATTTTGAAGAAGAAGTGGGGCAAAGTGTTGCAAAGTGGGAAATAGAAGTTACACTCTTTACAGGTGCAAAATGCTCTTCCTAGGCGAATTCGAACATTCACTCGATGCGAAACAACGCCTGGCTATTCCATCCGAGCTACGCAATTGCTTTCCCAACGAGGGTGTGGATGCGGTGTTTATTTCAGCGCCTGGATCCAACGATTTTCTGTGCCTGTGGCCGGAAAAAACTTTTTCGGAATTGTCCAACAAATTTGGTGGTTCCTTGGTGAGCGACGAGGACATTCAGGATTCCGAGCGTTTGATCTACAGCCAGTCCTCGCGTTGTCCGCTCGACAAGGCGGGTCGAGTGCGCATTCCGGATCGAATGCTGCAACGCTACAAATTGACGGGAAATATAATCATTCTTGGGGTTCGAGATCATTTGGAATTGTGCACCAGCGACAAATGGAAGGAAGAGCGTGAACGACTTGAGCCGGCCGCCGCGGACATTTTGCGACGAGCCCGCGAAACAATGCGAAATAGAAATTCGAATTGATTTTTGGAAAATATTAAATCCGCCGCAGTGCGCGGCGGTTTGATTCAGAACTTGCGTTGATGCCAAGGATGGCCCAACGCGGGAGAGCAACGAATGGTCACCTCCACTTGCGTCAAGGACGGCGAAGTGGAGACCATTCGAACCGAACAAACGAGCCAAGGACGGCTCGTTGAGAAGGGTTTGACCCGCCAAGGATGGCGGCAAGGACTCTGGAACCCTGAATTTGGGGTTCTATCCGTCGTCGCCCCCGTACCGTGACCCGGTACGGGGGCGTTTTTATACAAATTGCCTGGTTTGGGCTTTGGGATTGCCTTGGGTAGACTGATCGTCTGTAAATTCGCATGAAGTTGACTTCATCGCATGGATTCGCGGAGGCTTGGAGCACCGCGGCGAGATAGTCACAAGGCAAGGCGGTCCCACTCAATGCTGGCATTTACCCGTCGAGAAGGTGAAGAAGTTGTGATTGGTGACCCCGCTGCGCCGCTGGGAATTGTTCGCGTGAGTTCAATCAAAGGTGACAGGGTTCGCCTTGCATTTGATTTTTCGCGAGAGATTCCGGTCAACAGGCGCGAAGTGGCCGATCAAATTAATTCAAATCAACCTGGCAAGGACGGCAATCCGATTGACGGACAAAGTCCCCCCGCTTCAACCCCATTGTCGTCACCGCAAAAAGTGAATCCATCCAATCGATTTGGGTGGGATTACCGCGCGCTTGGCGCCCAATTCCCAAAGTTGCCCTTCGCCATCACCGACGCGCATTCACACGTCAACGGTGGGCGCGCCAGCGCCATTTTGCGCGAGGCCATGGACTTGTTCGGCATTGGTTCGATTTGGTCCATGACTTATTTGGAACAAGTGCCCGCCGTGCGCGCGGAGTTAGGTGATCGACTGCGCTTGATCGCGGTTCCAGATTTCGCCTCCAAAGATCGCAAGTATGCACTTGGCGCCGGATTTTTGGAGCGTATTGGTCAATATCACGAACTGGGTTCGCGGCTTTGCAAAATTTGGGCGGCACCGCGCAGCGTTGATTATGCCATCGAAGCCGGGGATGCAACCATGTTTGAATTGGACGCGCCCATACGAATTGCCGCCATGGACATGGCCACGAAGTTGGGCATGTCGCTCATGGTGCACATCGCCGACCCCGACACTTGGTTTCAAACGCGCTATAGCGATGCCGCGCGCTACGGAACCAAGTCCGCGCAATATCTTCCACTTGAAAGATTACTTGACCGATTCACCGCGCCCTGGTTGGCGGCGCACATGGGTGGATGGCCAGAGGATTTGAACTTTCTCACCGGGCTTTTAGATCGCCATCCCAATTTATTTTTGGACACCAGCGCCACAAAATGGATACTGCGGGAAATTTCAAAACATCCAGCAGGTGCGGTTCAAAATTTTCTTGAGCGATTTCGCGGACGCATTCTTTTTGGAAGCGACATTGTCACCACCGACGAACACATGATCGCGGGCGAGTCTAAAAGTGAAATGGCCGCCAAAGCAAGTCGTCCCGAGGACGCGTTTGATCTCTACGCCAGCCGCTACTGGGCCTTGCGAACACTGTGGGAAAGTAGGTTTGATGGTGAAAGTCCAATTGCCGATCCCGACCTTGCCATGGTTGATCCCAAGCGCTTTAGCGCCATGGACGCGCCGCGATTGCGCGGACAACACTTGCCCGCCTCGCTGCTGAAATCCCTTTATGTCGACGCCGCGGCCAATTTCATATCCGCCGGTGCATCAGTTGGCGCCGCGCGCAATGCCTCTGGACAGACACGTTGAATGCCCTCCACAATGGCAAGCGTGAATCCGTCGCGAACATTTTGCTTTGCATACTTCACGCGCGCCGCGCTGGTCATGGCCGCCAACGAAGCGGGATTTTTCGCGGCTTGTATACATTCAAACGCGAATGCATTCACGCCTTCGCCGGCAACTCTTCCATCCACTAGGTGATCAATTGCGGCCGCGGCCAAACTTCCACTTTGCGCAATAAGGGGCGCGCCCAAAGCCGCCGCGCTTGAATGATGCAACGCAGTTTCGTCCAGATTGCCGCTTGTCAATGAACACCAGAGATCGACCGCAGCGCATAATTTCCACGGGCATTCAATCGATGAATCAAAATACACTCGATCATTCAGATCCAATTTGCGGGCGATGGATCGAACCGCATGTGCGTTTTTCATATGTGGATGAAGAATCACGCGCGCGCCATACCCGGCAAATACAAATCGCCCCATGGCATGAAACGCAAACAAGGCGTCGGCGCCATCGCCGGACACGGGCAACACTCCAAGAACAACATCTTCATTTGTCGCGCCCCATTTTCTACGCAGTGAATTGCGATCACACGCAGGATCTTGCTGCCACGGCGGCATGGCTGAAAGAATGGATCGAATACGAATTGGAAGCCAACCCAATGCGCATGCACGATCGGCCATGGCATCTCCAAAGCACAAAAGTTCAGCGAATTCAGCGTGAAAAACCCTGTGAGATTCAAATGGGGTATCCATGATCACCACCAAAGGAGTGTCGCGCATGGAGTGTGAAACCAACTGCGCCGCGCGCGCTCCCCACGCCACCACAACGCTGGGCGTTGGATGATCCATTAACCGCGACAACGCGGGTTGCGCAAGCCGTAGATTCGCGCATGGCAACGGAATTCGCCACGCGGGCGCAAGACCGCACGCCCGTGCAAGCTGCGTGGCCAAAGGTGTGCCAAGCACACCAACTTCAACATGGCCTATTCCAACCCTAGCCTCAAGCGCGCGCACGGCCTGCGCACATGCGGCAAGCATTGCGGTGCCCGCGCCCGGACCACACGGATCCGTCACGCAAACAATCCGTGGCACCAAACTCACTTGCGAACACCTAAATTCTTGCCAAGCTCTTTTCGTTCATGCTTGTAAAATAATTTTGCGACTTCGGAGCCAATTTCCGCCGCAAGCAAGTCCTCAACCTGCCTGCGACCTGAGGTGCTTTGATACAAGTCGGCGCTGACTTGGCGCATGTCGGTGGCAACTGGCTCCCCCGTAATTTCGCTTGGCGCCGGAAACATGCGCGAGCGGCCCGGCACATCGATCACTTTCACCGAGGCCAGCGCCGAGGGCAGCGCGTCGCCACCTGGTTGCGCCAGTTTAAAATCACGAATTTGCACATAAATAATCATGTCCGCACCAACGCGCTGGCCAATCTCGCTAATTGGCATGGGTTTGTCGACGGTCTCATCTTTGCGGGCCAAGGCTATGGCGTCACGGGTGGCGATGGTTTCCGTGACCAAACCTTTTTTCATTAAATCCGCGGCGACCTTGTCGCCAATGACGGCGCGCAGTTGTGTTCGACTTAAGAGGTTTGTGCGGTCATCCACAAAGACCACGGTCTTTTTGTCCGGCAAATCATATTTCGCGTCAATGGAGGGCGGACCATCAATAATGTAGGCGGCTGGAACAATGTAGTTGCACCCGCAAAGAAGCAACAGCAAGCCCGCGCTTGAATGCAGCAATGTCATACAGCGATGTTTGAAGATCGATTTCATTTTATTTTTTCGTGTCGGGATACTTGTCTTCGATGTGGTCAAAGAACACCCACGCAGCGTTGCGCACAAACGCCGAGAGTAGGCCGTTTTGCACCAGCGTGATTGGCATGGACTCGCGCGTCACTCCAGCGTCTAAAGGAAACTGCGCGGAGACATTCCACTGATCAACCGTTTGATCAGCATCAAGACCGTCGCGCTCGGCCACGCCCACATTTCCCGCGGCAACACCATCCCATAGAAAGCGATTTCCCTGCGGATTCAATCGATATTCGTACAGATCGATAATGACAAGGCGATCCACATCCAATTCCTCCGCCACTTGACCCAAGGGCTGCGCGGACCAATTGGGGGTTTGATGTTGGTAATTCAAACACAGGATCGGATTCATCATTTTTATGCCGGGAACATTTTCCTGCAGGCGTTGCGCCAAATTGACGGAAATATTTGGAACAGCCGTCGGATGCTCATAGACCGTTCCCATGTCGGCCTTCACAAGAACGGCAACGCGCTTGTTGTCCAGTCCAGCGTACTTGGCAAGGACTTCAATCTTTTTGTCGCGCTCAATATTTTGTCCAATGACGGACGCCACACCAACTACTTGGCAACTTGCGACGAATCCAAGCACAATGGCTCCACTAAAGGCAATGCCAGCGGTCCAGCCAAGTCGTCGTGCGCGTTTGAAACTCATTTCATCCCTTCCCACATACTTGTCAACTTCCACAGCCACGCCGCGAAAAAAAACATGACGCCCGCGCCCAAGCCCCACTTGTTCAAGAACGGATCAAACAATCGTTGGAATTGATAACCAGTCAAAGACACACCCAAGGCAACAACGCAGCCAACCGCGGCGGCAATGGCCAGCAACGCGCCCAAGGGCTGAGCCCTAAACCCCGCCGCAAATTCCGCGCGCACGACGTAGGCAAAGGCGGTGGTCATGCCGCAACTTGGGCATGGAATGCCAAGCGCTGCCGGCCATGAGCACACGGGCAAGCCAAGTTGTTGATGCGTTCCAAGTCCGCGCGCGTCGGGCGTGAGCGTGGCGGCGACAATCAGCGGCGCCACTAGGACCAGCGCCAACAATAATGTCAAGCCGCGGGTCGATGCATGGATTGGGGCAACTTCGGACATGACCCAAGAGTGTATCTACAGTGGCCATAGGCTAGACACCGTGCACCCAACTCGGCAGAATACCCCCATGCACAATACCTTGAGTAATCAACGCATCGACGGCCATCTAGATTTGGCTTATCTAGCCATGCAGGGCATTGATCTTGAGTCACCATCGCCAGACCCCGCGCGATTTGGAGTGAATTTCCCAGCGCTGCAGGCTGGTACATGCAAAATTGTCTTTGCAACGCTGTTCACAGAAATGGGTTGCAATGAAGCTTGGGGCTACACCAATGTGGACGATGTGGAAACCGCGGCGCGCGCGGCACGGTTGCAATTGCGTTTGTATCAAGGCCTGGAATCGCGCGGTGTGATCCGCATTGTGCGCACGCAGTCCGATTTGATGAATTGGCAATCGCCTGGACCAATTCGCGTAGTGATCTTAATGGAGGGCGCCGATCCAATCGAGTCGCCAGAGCGCGCCAAGTGGTGGTTTGATCAAGGCGTGCGCATGGTTGGCTTGACGTGGGCAAAGGGTTCGCGCTACGCGGGTGGTAATGCGGCGCCGGGACCATTGACCGCGGCCGGAAAGAAAATGATCCAAGCCCTGGATCACGTTGGCATGATTCATGATCTTTCGCATTTGTCCGATGAATCGTGCGCGCAAGTGATCACATTGGCCAAAAGCCCCATTGTGGCAAGTCATTCCAATTGCCGCGGTCTTGTGCCTGGCAATGAGCGTCATCTCACCGATGAAACAATTCGCGCCATTGCCGCGCGCAAGGGCGTGTGTGGATTGAATTTGTATGGAAAGTTTTTAGCCAATGACCGCATAGCAAGCATGGATGACGTGGTGCGACACATCAAGCATGTCCGTGAAGTTGGCGGCGCCGAGTGCATCGCACTGGGCAGCGACTTTGATGGTGGCTTCACACCCAACGACTGTCCAGTGGGCGCACAACGCCCCGAAGATCTGCCAACGATTGAAAGCGCGCTCACGCAGGCGGGCTTGTCCGCGCATGAAATCGCTGGATTTCGTAGTGAAAATTGGCTGCGCGTATTGCGCGCTTCGCTGACCAACATCTGACGCGTGAATATTTTTTAACCGTGTAACGACACGCGCGCCTCCCTTTTGCGCCGCCAAACACCATCATGTCGCCGTGGACACACTTAAGGCTTCAATGTGCGCTCATTGTTCAAGCAGACATGCATGAACTTGTCTTGCGCGCGAATCACCAAGTCAAGCCGCACGCCGCAGTGATGCCAGTCCACGGCTTGCGTGGCGTCGGTAAAAATAATTCGCTCCACAATGGGAAGCGGATCCGCGGCAAGTCCAGGAAATCCAAGGCGTATCAGGGACGCATTGCGCTGCACCCATGCGGCTGCTTGGCGAATGGATGCGGCCTGCTCCACGGGGGCAATGACATGCAAGTGCCCAGAGTTGTCTGTGGCGAATTCAATTAGATCGTTATTTGGATAACGCAACGCAATGGGCCATAAGCCGGAAAGAATTGCGGCGTATGAGCCTGGTCGCATTTGTACTTGCAGTGGTTGCTTGGCAAAGTCGCGGGACTCGGCGCCTGCGTGCGTTGCGGGAATGACGCCCGGTGTTGGGACCGAGCTCTTTGTTGATGTTGGCTTTGAAGGTGGCGCCGCTGCCTGATTCACCGCTCGAATGTGCGCGTTTCGGCTTCCATCTACGGTGGCTTCCGCGGCGCGAATGGCCTCAAAAATTTCCGCCATGGAAAATCCGCCTGGGAAAAATCCCTGTCGCGCAACTTGGGTGCGTTCAAGCCGTGGATAGGTTCCAGCCAACGGAACAGGATGCTGCAAAAACGCTTGCGCCGCAGTTGAAATTGTGACAATGGCCTTGGTGGCTGATTCATTGGAACAACCCACCAGTGCGATGGGAGTCAGTGGTGGCACGCGATTATTTTTGCGCGCGCATTGAACAACCCGTTGCACCAGTTCATACGCGGCTGCGGTGGCGGCCTCGTCGCCGCCAGAGGCAATGACGACTTCCTCAATATCCATGACCGCAATTTCTTCCGCGCCCTGCGCGCTTGCGGGCGTAACAAACCAATGCCGCACCATGGTCGCGGCGCGTAACAACCACTTTGCAAAATCCTGGTCCTCGCTTTCAGCGCAACCTTTGGTCTCAAGCAGCGAGCACTGAATGCCATCAGGACTGACGCGCAGTAACGCGGCCGGACCCTCCCGCAAACGGGCCGCGACATGCGTGAGCCATGGATGCGCCATCACCGGTAAATTTCCAGCAAGCAATGGCGTGATCAAAGTTTCACGCGGTGGCACTTTTTTCACTTTTTCGTAGCGCGGCAGACCGGAATCACTGGCCCCCGTGTCACCCAAAAAGAGCGAGGTCAAACGATCAAATCTCTCGTCAAATTCGCTCACTTTTGCTCTCCACGAATGGAAGATTCCCCGTCCGAAACGCTTTGAACCGCGGTGGCTGATGACAGTGGCGCAATAGGCGCGCCGGCTTGTTGGCGAATGCGCGCCAGCAAATCCGCCATGCGTTCACCACTGGTAGCAGCCGTGTTGGCGGGCGCGGCGTCATCTTGGGCAAGTTCGGCGCGTGCGGCGATCAGCACATTTAATTTTCTACGCGTGCATGCTACGGGGTTCGCGTCAAGCCAATCCACCAACGCAATAAAATCCCGACACGCCTCTGAGCCAGGCGCGTACTCGGTAATGGGCTGGCCAAATCCGGCGGCCTCGCGCAACGATTCATGTTCACGAATCACCAACGGCATGGTGAGCATTCCATGACGACGCTCAATGGCCGCCAACAAATCGGTGGCCAACTTGGCGTTGGGTCTATGCAGGGTTGGCAAAATACGCAGCGGCAAATCACGCTCAAGACGCGCGGACATGGCCCCAATGGCGGCAGCTTGGCGTTCGCTTCCTTTGAGTGAAAAGAAGCCAGTTTCCACGGGGATAATCGCTTCATCCGCGGCGCGCAAGGCGTTGAAGGTGAGCAGTCCAATGGTTGGCGGACAATCAATCACGCACCAATCAAATCGATCCGCCACACGATCAAGAAATATTGATAGCCGCGCGTCGCGGTCGGACAAATGTGCCAGACCACCACGCGCGGCTTCCAGGCCCGCAAGAGAAAGAGTGCTTGGGGCCAAGCGTAAATTTTTTGCAACCTCCCACAGCATCGCGTCGGGGTCCGCGCCGCCAGGCGGATCGGCCAATAGCGCCTCGGCCAAGCCTTGTTCAATGCGATCTTCTGGAACACCAAGACCAATTCCGCAATGACCTTGCGGATCCATGTCCACAAGAAGCGTGCGGCGATCTTTTGCCGCCAGCGTTGCGGCCAAATTGATAGCGGTTGTGGTTTTGCCACAGCCACCTTTTTGATTCACAATTGCGACGCTACGCATCCTGCTGAGGTCGTTTCAAGAAAGTCAGCCAAACCCAGGCCGAGGGTTGCACGCCTTTGAAGCCTCCGGCTCCGCCGACATGCCCTGATTTATCGGTTGATTGTGGCCAAGTTCTTCCAAAGTTATTCAGAGTTCTTTGGATGAAAGCCGCATGGAATTCCAACTATCACCGGACTGTTTGGCTTATGCGCCAATCGCGTCAAGGCCGGCGTTGATCACCTGCTCACTTGCCGCATCCAGCACCCCAGGACAGCCAACTCCCTTGAGAAGCACCAAGCGAACGGCTCCAGATTGCCCTTTTTTATCTCGTTTCATGGCATTTTGAAGCTGAACACGATCCACCGCGCATGGCAACTTGATGGGCAATTCCAAGTCAGCCAGCCGCTTGGAAATGTGGAAAAAATTGGCCTCTGGCCACCAACCCGCCGCCTGACTGGCCGCCGCCATGGCAACCAACCCCATGGAAACCGCCTCGCCGTGATGAACCTGTTCATGCAACATGGATTCAATGGCGTGGGCGAAGGTGTGCCCCAAGTTCAAGTGCGCGCGCTCGCCCTGCTCCCGCTCGTCACGCGAAACAATCGCGGCCTTTACGCATGCTGATCGATGGACAAGTTCTATTAGTCGCGCTGGATCCATGGCGCGCAATCCTTGGCTATGGGTTTGCAACCACCCCAACATGGGTTCATCCGCAAGCAGCGCATGCTTGAAACACTCGGCAAGACCGCAGCGAAACTCACGCGTGGAGAGCGTGGAGAGCGTCCGAACATCGCTGACCACCCAGGCGGGCGCGCAAATTATTCCCGCCATATTTTTGGCCAAGTATTGACGCGAGATTTGCGGCAAGCCTTGCCCGCCGCCACTTTGGAAACTTGTATCAAGTGCAGGGCTAGGCATTGCAAGATTGACCGCGCTCTTGCCCCCAATTGCGGCGTCCACCATGGCAAGCAGCGTGGTTGGAATCATGACCGTGGCAATGCCGCGCATGTAAGTGCCTGCCGCAAAAGCAGCCATATCGCCCACAATTCCGCCGCCCATGGCGCACAGCACATCGCCGCGCTGCACGCGCTGGGCAAGCATGCACTGCCATAAATTTTCAACTTGCGCTGTGGATTTATTGTCCTCGCTGGCATGCACAACATGCGTGACCACGCGTAAGCCCGCCGCGGCAAGCGAGGCCTCCACTTCGCGCGCCCATGTGTGCGCCACGGCTTGATCGACCACCAACATCGCCACGCGGGCCTTTGGCATCTTTTGCGCAATCGTCGCCCCCACCCTTTGCAATAACGCGTCGCCAACATGGATGTCGTAATTGCCCTGCGCGCTTTGCACGGAGATCGATTGCATTGGCGCATACTCGCCCCTTGCGCTCAATTCGGCAAGTGGCTATTTCAAAGTCGCTGCCAGTCCGCGGTCCACGAAGTTGTTGAACCAGTGGGCAAGCAAGCCACCAGTTTGTAGCGCGGGTTCAAGAAGCAATCGGCGCGCTGGCGCGTGCGTGATACGCGCGAAATTGATTAGCCTGCTCGTGGCCAAAGTAATAATCCTGAATTCGCGGGGAAATGTTGCGCAAATCCATGAACATCAGTCCATCCACCACATTGCCAAATTCTGGGTCGACATTGAAGGCGATCAACCGCGCGTCCAACTTCAAATATTGCCGCAACAACACCGGCATTTTGCGGCCCTCTGCCTCCACTTCTTGAATCAGTCGATCCACATCACTCACATTGCGGACTGCCGCGTGCGTGTGCGCGGGGTCCCAATCCAAAAACGGCTCCATCGTTGGCGGCTTTTTAGGCTTCACATCCTTGGCAAATCGATCGATGGCGTGGTGCGTTTTTAAAAACGCCATAATGAGCCGCTTGGACATGCTTTGATAGGCGTCGGAAATGCTGACGGGACCAAGCAAAATTGCGTACTGCGGCCGCAGCAGCACAAAGCGCGCAATGCCGCGCCACAGAAGCAACAACGGCAGTGGCTTTCTTTGGTGCGCGCGCGCCACCCAACTTCTTCCCAGCTCAATCGCTGGACCAAGCGACTTCAACATGTTTGGCGAATACTCAAACAGTGTGCTGGTGTACATGCCATCAATTCCGTGCGCGGCGAGAATTTCATCGGTCAACCCCATTCGATAGCCGCCCATGACTTCTTGCGTGCGCGTGTTCCACACCAGCAATTGCCGGTAGTAGCGGTCAAAGCGATCAATATCAATGGCTTTGCCTGAACCTTCGCCTACGGCGCGGAAGGCCTCCTCGCGCAAGCGCCCAATTTCAAGCATGTTCAGCGGAATTTTTTCACTTTGCGTGCACCACACTTCGCAATCGCCTTGCTTGAGCAACAAATCCGATTGCGGCAAGCCAGAAATTTCCGCGGCCAATTCCTCCGGCGCGTACTGGGGCCGTTCCAGCAACGGCGTTGAGTAGGCAATCGCTGCGGTATTTGTGGATTTTTCATCCAACCGCGCGCGCAAGAGATAGGTTCGCAGACGAAAATATCCAATCAATTCGTCATCGCCTTGATAGTTCGCAACTTCACTGGCTTCGATTGGGGTGCCCACCGCCACCGCGATTTTTTTCCCAAACTGCAATGGATAGCAGTGCGCCAACAACACAGTGCGCAGCATTGGATGGATCAACCCCGCCAACTGAAACCACCATGGATTTCGCCCCTCGATAAACACCGGCAATACGGCGGACTGCGTGATGCGCGCCAACTTGGCGGTATGCGTTTTCCAAAGTGCGTCGACTGCGCGCCAACGACCCCATGTGGAGTGGCTCACTTCACCTGATGGAAACACGCACAGGCATCCCCCATTGGCAAGCCAACGCAATGCCTCGCGCAAGGGGCTCATGTTGGAGTTCAAATATGACTTACCAATAATTTTTACACCAAGCGAGCGCTCGGCGACCACGGGAATTTGGCACAACAGTTCATTGGCTATAAATTTCACATCGCTTCGAACCGAATCCATCAGCGTCGTAATGACCTGCGTATCTGGCGCGCCCATTGGGTGATTCGCCACCACCAACAGCGCCCCAGTTTTTGGTATGCGTTCGCGATCCTCTGCCGAGCAAATCGTGCGCATGCCAGTGGCGCGATTCAACGCGTCAATCAATGTTCCCGCGCCAAGAATTTGGTGGGACTTCTCCACCACATTTTCTACGCGGTGGATTCCCGTGATGATGCGGATGATTGGCCAAAAGAAGTTTGTAATGATTGCCCGCGGTGGGCGAATGCGAAATGGTTTTATTTTTTCTGCCATTTGAATTGCGTTGATTGTCATGCACGCAACAGTTTGCCGGTGTTATGGAATTATAAACACTCAATCCGCAAGTGAAGAAGTGACCCCAAGGGGATTTGAACCCCTGTAGCCACCTTGAAAGGGTGGTGTCCTAAGCCAGGCTAGACGATGGGGCCGGCGAGCGCCTAAATATAGAGCAAACAGAAGAAATCGTCGAACGACTCTTGCGAGCCATCAAGTGAAAGTGACCCCAAGGGGATTCGAACCCCTGTTCCATCCGTGAGAGGGATATGTCCTAAACCGGGCTAGACGATGGGGCCAAACAAGCGCCAATACAAACAAATTCACGGATCAATGCAGTAGCGCAAAGAGTATAGCGAGCAAGTTCACCGCCACAAATCGCTTGGTAATGCCATGAAATGGGGCGTGCGTCCAACATTCCAAACCGGCGCGATTTCCTTCTCCCATTGAGTGGATTCATTTCATGCCTTCATAATGCATGCGCCCAATAGGGACCGCGCACGCGGCGCGCACGAGATCGGATACCGTAATGGACATGCCCACCCCATTGATGTTGTGCGCCATGCAATTTGAAAGCAACATTGCCATCAAGCGCTTGGGCAACCGCTGCGTCATCCGCACCATTGGCGTTGGTAAATATTGCGCGAAAGAGTTGGGCGCATTGGCCAAGGAATTTGGCGCTGGCACAAATGTCATTTTATGCGGTCTTGCAGGTGGATTAAGCGCGCGCGCGCAATTGGGTCAGGCCTATGTCGCTTCGCATGTGACCGCGCCCAATGGCGTTGTGATACCCGCGCCATGGATGCCAATAGGGGTGAACGCGCCCCCGCCTGCGTCACAGGATTTGGCTTGCGTTGACACGCATACGAAAGCCTTGGCGCTGCCGCTTTTTTGCGCCGATGTTTTATTGGCCGATACCCAGATCAAAGCGCAAACCGCCCGACAATTTTCTTGCGACATGGTGGATATGGAGTCGGCGTACTTCGCGCGCGTCTGCGCGCAAGCCGGTTGGCGATGGCTGATTATTCGAGGCGTGAGCGACGATATTGACACGCAACTTCCACCTGGCGTGTTCAACTTTGTCAACGCCGCGGGGGCACCGCGCCCCATGGCCATTGCGCTGCATGTGGCCACACATCCCTGGGAAATTCCATCGCTGCGACATCTAGGGCGAATGTCAACTTTGGCCATGAACAATGCCTGCGACATTGTCGAACGCGCATTGACGGAGTTGCCTTCATGAGCACGCGCAAAGTGCTTGTGTTTGGCGGTTCATTTAACCCCCCCCATCGGCGCCACTTTTTATTGGCTCAACAAGCCGCGGCGGCTATTGGGGCCGATGAGATTCGCGTTATTCCCGCACATACAAATCCACAACGCCAAGATCAGCCGCCCACCGCTGCCCACCACCGCGAGGCCATGTTGCGCATCGCCTTTCACAATGAGCCACGGGCGGTTATTGATACGCAAGAGATTGCGCGCGGTGGATCCAGTTACACCGTTGACACACTGCATAATTTGCGCGCGCAATTTCCAAGCGCACACCTATTTCTGCTGCTTGGCGGCGATCAAGCGCTGAACTTTTATTCATGGAAAGATCCACAAGGCATTCTTGCGCTTGCCACGCCAGTGGTGGTACCGCGCGCTCCGTTGAACGCGGCGGAACTTTTACAACACATTGCCGCGCGCCACGACAGCGCCACCGCTAACATGTGGCGCCCGTGGATTCTTCAAGTGCGGGCCGAGGCGGAATCCAGCACGCAACTACGCGCCAACATTGTGGCGGGCGCCGCGAGTGATCATGCGCTGATTGATCCGCGGGTGCTGGCGTATATCAGTCAACACAAATTGTATGTGTGAGTAAAGGCGCGCATATCCCAGGCCATATCACCGGCCATATCACCGGCCATATCACCAGGGATCTTCTTCAACCAAATGCACCTCGGATTTTCTGCCCTTCATGGGCAGATGGTCCAAGGACTCCGGTCGCTCATCAAAGGCCACGCGATCAAGCGTGTAAAAACTCTGCAGAAGCCAGCGATTTTCGGTTTGCAAACGCTCGCGCGCCAAGCGCTCCACTTCCGCCGTATTTTTGGCCGTCATCCAAAATGTGATGTAGCCGCCAGAGGGATGATCACTTGAATCATCGGTATTCAGATCCAGACATACCGCTATGGAATGCCACAGCGTGCTGCCCAACTCTCGGCCAGTCTCGTCCACATTGGTGTCGGGGTCCACATCTAGCTCAAGCCCCCAACATTCACGCACTTGCAATAGCACTTCGTCTAAATCTGGGCTTTGATCATCCTCAATCGCAAGCACATCGCGTACATGCGAGGGCGGCGACAACACCTCATCCAGCGAATCTGGCCAAGTCTCCTCCACTTCGCGTAGCGAATGGCGGCGCAACATACGCTCCACCGTCTCCTTGTTGTCGGCTGCAACATGGATCAACAATCCCTTCCACGAATCCAGGAACACTTCAACAAACGGCTCCTCGGCGTTGGCGCCAACCCCGATACTGGCGTCCTCCATGATGACAGGCTCAAAGCCCTCCCAAATTTCCAGGAAAGACTCAAACGAAATCGGCTCGCGGCCCATGAACACATCCACGCTGCGGTACGCGTCGCGACTTCCAACTTCCATAATTGGCGTAACGTGCTCGGGCAGCAACCCTAGCGCCTCGCGCACCAGACCAAGCATGCGATCGTGGCTGGTGACAATGTGAAATGAGAATGTGTCTGGGTCGCCTTCCTCGCCCTCGTGGAACTCAAGCGTGTAGCCCTGGGTTGGACTCGGCAAATTAATGGGCGCAATTCCAAGCGGAAGCGCAAAGCCATCTATGACGGCGCGCTCCAAATCGTTTCTAAGTTTGTACTCGCGCATCGGTTAGCAAATTCTCCAACACAGATGGTAACTACCCTGCGTCTTCGAACAAAATAGCGTTGCAACCCCATATTTCATGCATTATGCGACGGCTTTCACGCGCGCCCGCTAGTCGCCTAAATAGGCCTCTTGCACGCGGCGATCATCCAGCAACTCGCGGCCCAAGCCAGACAAGGTGATCGCCCCGGTCTCCATGACATAGCCACGATCGGCAAAGCGCAACGCCGCACGCGCATTTTGCTCCACCAATAAAATCGTCATGCCCTCGTCGCGCAATTGTTGAATGGCTTGGAAAATCCGCAATACCAAAATGGGCGCAATGCCCATGCTTGGCTCATCCATCATCAACATACGCGGCTCACTCATGAGCGCGCGTCCAATGGCCAGCATTTGTTGCTCACCACCGGACAATGTTCCGCCGTGCTGGCGATCGCGATCTTTTAAAATTGGAAATAGCGCGTACACGCGCTCCAAGTCGCGGGCCATGGCCGCCGTATCGCGGCGCAGGAATCCACCCATCTCCAGATTTTCGCGCACGCTCAACCGAGGAAAAATTCGCCGACCTTCCGGCACCTGCGCCAGACCAAGCGCCACAACTTGATCGGGCGGCGTGTTCGCCAAGTCGTGCCCCGCGAATGCAATCACGCCCGCGCGCAAGGGCTGGATGCGCGATATGGTCATTAATGTGGTGCTTTTACCTGCACCATTGGCGCCAATCAGCGTGACAATTTCGCGCTGACGCACTTCAAGGGAAACCTGATGAAGCACATCGGATGGTCCATAGCCAGCGCATACGCCATTCACACTTAGAAGAATTGGCTGGGAATTATTGCTCAACCGATTTCTTCCTTGCCCAAATAGGCCTCAATGCAAGCTGGATCATTGCGGATTTGTTCGGGACTTCCCTGCGCGATTTGCTTTCCAAAGTTCAACACGCAAATACGGTTACTGACACCCATGACCACTCGCATGTGGTGCTCGATCAACAACACGGTCACGCCGGAGTCGCGGATGCTGCGGATTAATTCCATCAGCGTGACCGTTTCGGTTGGATTCATGCCCGCCGCGGGTTCATCCAGCAACAAAATACGCGGCTCGCCCGCCAGCGCGCGCGCAATTTCCAGGCGCCGCTGCAACCCGTACGGCAAATTTCTAGCGGCCTCGCCAGCGCGCGCTTGCAGTCCCACAAATTCCAGCAACCGCAGCGCCTTCTCATGCGCCAGCGCATTTTCCTTATAAAAACGCGGCAAACGCAACATATTTGCTAAGAATCCGCAATGCAATTTGGCGTGCATTCCCACCAACACATTTTCAATCACGCTCAACTCGCCAAACAAGCGAATGTTTTGAAATGTCCGCCCCATGCCAGCGCGTGCAATCAAATCCGGAGTGCGCCGCGCGCGCCACCACAGCGTGGTGTATGCGCCTGCCCCCACCACGAAACCAACCAGCGCCAGCAATGCCACGGACTCAAAGCCAATGCTGCGCAAGCTCGGTACAACGCAGCGCAATGCTTGCGCAATGGGAAAGGGCTCCTCATAAATGTAATTGGCCACAATGACATCTTTCCACAACACGGTGGCGCGAATTGGAATCGTGAACAATGCCGCCAACATAAATCCACTCAAGATCATGCGCGCGAAAGTAGCGCGACTCCAATCGCGGCGAATTTCCTTGCCTTCAAATCGCACGCGTCCTTCGGTGGCTTGATGCACGCCCGTGATGGCATTGAACAGCGTGGACTTGCCAGCGCCATTGGGACCGATCAACGCGAACACCTCGCCACGCTTGACTTGAAATGAAACACGATCGTTGGCCACCAAACCGCCAAAGCGCATGGTGACGCCGTCCACTTCCAAAATTGGATTTGTTATTGCGGGCACAACGCTCATGGAGTTGACTCCACTTGATTTTTCTTTTTGGCGCTCACCAAAGACAACTTTGCGGGCAGCAATCCATCTGGACGAAAGCGCATCATGAGCACTAAAACCAAGCCAAATACAAGGTATTTCCAGTTGTTCGGGCTGCCAAATACGCTGCCCGAAACAATCCAACCCGCGTTTTGCATGGCTCCGGCAATCTTGGGTAACGCAATGTTTGCAATCCCAATCATGGCGATTGAGCCAACCAACACTCCGTTGATAGAACCCATTCCACCAACAATGACAATGCACAGCGCCAAGATGCTGATTTGAAAATCATAATTGCCTGGCTCGCCAGTGCTGGAGTACATGCTCGCCCATAGTCCACCAGCCACTGCCGCCAGCGCTGCGCCAGTGGCAAAGGCGATCATCTTCACTGGCACTGGTGCCATGCCCATGCACTGCGCCGCAAGTTGATCCTCTCGCACCGCCAGCCATGATCGACCCGTGCGGCTGCGCTCCAAATTTCTGCATACCACAACCGCGACCACCACAAATCCAAGAAACAACCAGTACCAAGGAAGTTCTTGATCGCTCGCGAATTCAAATATGATCAATCCCCCGTCGCTCCACCATGGAACATATGGCGCAGGCAATGGATTAATACCTTGCGTACCTTTTGTAATGACATCCATATTTTTCAATACATCTTGCGTGATCTCGCCAAAGCCCAGCGTGACAATGGCTAAATAGTCGCCCCGTAAACCCAGCGTGGGCGCGCCAAGCAACACCCCCGCGAACGCGCCAACAATCGCCGTGAATAGAATTCCCCACCAAAATCCAAGTTGAAAGGGATAAATATCGCAACTGCTTATGGCGAACGCATAGGCGCCAATAGCCATAAATGCGGCCATTCCCAAGTGCAAAAGCCCTGTGAAACCCGTGACAATGTTCAAGCCAAGCGCCAAGATTGCGAACACCATGACGCCGCGCATGGGATCGACCATTTCCAATCCAAGTCGCCGATTCACCAACGCCAACAAGCACGCCAGGATCAACAGCGCAACATCAATGCGCATGAATTTTTTCCAAACGGGCGTGGCGCTCATCAAACTTTCTCCCGGAGTTTGGCTCCCAAAATTCCGCTGGGCCGAAACACAAGCGTCAAAATAAGAATTGCGAAAACCACCGAGTTGGTCCAGCGCGCTTCAATGTAGCCATCACTCAGCGCGCGCACCAAGCCAATCACAATTCCGCCCACCACCGCACCTGGCAAACTTCCAATGCCACCCAGCACCGCCGCGGTGAATGCGTCCATGCCAGTGCGGTAGCCCATCTGAAATGAAATCGTGTTGTTGTAAAGCGCGTAGATCACACTGGCGAATCCACCGAGCGCTCCGCCAATGAGAAAGGTGGAGCCAATGACGCGATTCACATCAATGCCCATCAGCGCGGCGGCGGTTGGATTCTGCGCCACGGCGCGCATTGCCTTGCCCAAGCGCGTTGATTTCACCAACCATGTCAAGCCAATCATCAATGGAATGGTGACCATCACCACAAAGAGATCACGCCATGTCACGGTGATTGCGGAATGTGCGCCCAGCAAATTTTCGTTTGAGATGAGCGATGGAAAATCCTTGGGAGCCGCCGCCGCTTTCCCGCCGCCAAAGACCTCCATGGGCAAACCCCCCCAAAACAGCGCAATATTTATTAAAATAAAGGAGCATCCAATGGCGCTCACAAGCAGCGCAAGTTTGGGCTTGCCCCGCAACGGACGGTACGCCACGCGGTCAATGGACCAGTTCAAGACCGCGCAAAATAGTGCTGCGCTGATCAACAGCGTCACCACTGCCGCCGTCCCGCCAAGACCTGCCCACGCCTCCATGCCCAACGCCCCCACCAGGGTCAGCGCTAAGAACGATCCCAGCGTGCACAAATCTCCATGCGCAAAATTAATCAGTTCAATAATTCCATACACCATGGTGTAGCCAATCGCAATCAGCGCGATGATCATTCCATTGGAGACACCCGTGATCAATTGTTGCGACAGAACATGGCCCCAACCCATGGCTACATTTTCAACAAGCGTGGCTTGGGCCATGGTCATGCCAAGGAAATATTCACCAAGAAATCCTTGTGTGGCAAGATTCATTTTTGCAATGGTCCCGAGTGTTTATTTTCCAAGCACTTTGACAAATTTAAACTTACCATTTTCCACAGTGTTCCCACTCATCACCTTGTTGGTGGTGTCGCCGTTGGCGTCAAAGCTCCATTTGCCTAAAACCCCTTCAAAATCCCTGGTTTCCGCCACAGCTTGCAAAATGCCCGCGCGGTCCTTGGTCTTGGCTCGGGCCATGGCCTCGAGCAACACCTTGCAGGCCTCATAGCCGTACGCCGCATAGGCCTCGGGTTCTTGTCCATACTTCTTTGTGTACAAGTCGCGGAACTCCGCGCCACGACCTGTGAGTTGATCCGCTGGAAGTCCGCCAAAGGTGATGTATGCGCTGCCGTTGACATTGGCGTCGCCCGCGGCCTCAATGAATGCATTTTCAAAACATCCGTCGGGCACCATGAAACTTGGCGTGGCATTGGCCGTGCGAAGATCCTTTGCAATTTGACCCGCGTTGGTTTGGGTGGTTCCACCGTAGTACACCAAGTCTGGAGTGACAGCCTTGATCTTGGTGGCCAGCGCCTTGAAGTTGGTCGCCTTTGGATCCACTCCCTCGCGTCCAAGCACTTGTATACCCAATTCCTTGGAGCGCTTCTCAAAAACATCGGCAATACCTTTGCCGTAAAGCTCGCGATCATCCAAAATAAATACCTTCTGAACTCCCATGGATTGGGCCCATTCCGCCGCGACCACACCTTGCAAATCATCGGTTGGCACCACGCGGAAATAATTAATTTTGCCGGTAGGGCGGTAGATTTTTGGCTCATTCGCCTCGCCAGTTCCAGGCTTAGTCAGACCTGGATATGTGTTGCCTGGACTGATCATGACCAATCCCGCCTTGTTCAAGATGGGCATGCTGATTTTGCTGGCGCCGGAGTTGTAGGTGCCAATGTAGCCAACCACACTCAAATCACGCGAAGCTTTGTTGGCATTCTGCGCCTCCACCGCCGGGTCCCAGTTGCCGCGTTGTGGACTAGCGTCATCGAGTGCTTCATACTCAATGGTGTAGTCCCCGACTTTACCGTTGACTTCATCAATGGCCATGCGAATACCGTTGATCACCGATGTGGTCTGCGCGTTGGCGCTGCCGGTCAGTGGAAGGCTGGAAATAATTTTAAGCTTCTTCGTTTCCCCTGGCGTTTCTTGCGCCCAAGCGATCGCGCTGAAAAGTGTCGCGCTGGAAACTGCAAGTACACATACGGCGGTGAGATTTTTTAACATACGATATTCCTTTTCAAGTGTGAGATACGCTTTCAATAATAGAGGCTCTGTGAGTTTTCTGCATAGCGTGCATCAATTCACACTCGACTGAACAAGACGGCCGATCGCGCTCACGTGTTGTCCATTGGGTTGCGCCCAGAGGCAAAGGCAAGGATGGCTTGAGCCGCCTCTCGATCAGGTGATTTTCCCTGAAATGCAGGCAAAAGAGTGCGTAAAGCGTTGGCAGTTTCACGCAGCCGGGATTGATCCGCCAGCAAGTTCTCCACTGCGGCGCTAATAGGACCAGCGCGCCCAAGGCACGGCACAAACTCTGGCACCATGCGCCGACCCGCCAAAATGTTGGGAAGCAATCGATTGGGCATGGACAGCATCAGGTTGCCGCCAATCACCGACAATAAGCCCGTTCGATACATGCCCACCATGGGTTTGGCTTGACGCAGCACATCCAAACTCACCGTGCCACTGACGCATAACGCAATATCGCACCATGAAATTGACGCGTCCAGTTTGCCCGTCATCAACAACACGCCGGGGGGCAATGTTGGCACAAGATTGCGGACCAACTTTTCTAGGGAGTGGTTGGCCGTCACGATAATCGCAAGCGCTCGGCGATGATTGTGCTGCATATCACTGAACACTTGCAACAGCAAGGACAGGTTGCGTTTCACCTCGCTGCTGCGGCTGCCCGGAAGCAGCAACACTTTGGGCGAACCAGGGGGCAACTCCTTGGCTTGCGCATCCATGCTGGTCTGATCCAAAATGCGATTGATCACGGGGTGCCCAATAAACTTCGCGGGCACGCGCCGCGTGCGAAACCACTCTTGCTCAAAGGGCAGCAAACACAGAACCAAATCGGTGCAGCGGCGCAACTTGTTCAAGCGCCAAGGTCCCCATGCCCACAATTGTGGCGCCACCAAATGGCACACGCGCACTCCGCGCGCTTTCATGAATTGAGCAATGGCAAAGTTCGCCGCCGGCGAATCAACGGGCACATGCACATTCACACGACGGGCCAACGCCCATCGGCGAATGGCGGCCTGAGTTTTTCTTACCGAAGAAATTTTTGACAACGCCGACAATCCCATTGAGCCATCGTCGGCGGTGCGCTCGATCATGGTGGCGCCGGCGCGCTCCATCTGCGGTCCTCCCCACGCGACAATTTCTATTTCAGGCGCCATGGTCTTCAACGCCGCGATCACTGGCGCGGCATGCGCGTCCCCCGACGGCTCGAACGCGGTGAACAGCACGGTGGCTTTCGCGGATAAGTGATCTTTCATATCGTTTGCGCCGTTCACAAGCAAACCATACCCGATTCGTCATTTCAAGTACCCTTCGCCTCCCGACACGGAAACCACCCATGCTTAAAAGAACACACACCTGCGGAGAACCTCGCGCCAACCACGCTGGCAACACAGTCACACTTTGCGGATGGGTGAACACCTATCGAGATCAAGGCAAGGGATTGGTGTTTTTAGATCTTCGCGACCGCGACGGCCTGTGCCAAGTGGTGTGTAATTTAGAGGACGCCCCGCCGCATGTTGTCGCCGCCGCGCGTGGTTTGCGCCGCGAGGATTGCATTGCCGTCAAAGGATTGCTGCGCAAGCGCGCGGGCGATCCAAATCTGAAACTAGCCACTGGTGAGGTTGAACTTCTTGCCGCGGAGATTGAAGTCTTCAATAAGGCGATTGATTTGCCCATCCTTCCCGACGACCATGATGCGCCAAAGATCAATGAGGAAATTCGCCTGAAGTATCGCTACTTGGATTTGCGCCGCCCATCCATGCAAAAAATTCTGCGCGAGCGACACCGCGTGTTGCAATTCACGCGCCAGTATTTTTCCAGCCAGCGCTTCACGGAAATTGAAACTCCACTTCTAATCAAGAGCACCCCCGAGGGAGCGCGCGATTTTCTGGTGCCATCACGCCTGCATCCGGGTGACTGGTACGCGCTTCCACAAAGCCCGCAGCTGTTCAAGCAAATTCTCATGGTGGCCGGTTGCGAACGCTACTTTCAAATTTGCCGCTGCTTGCGCGACGAGGATCCACGCGCCGATCGCCAGGCGGAATTCAGCCAAATTGACCTTGAATTAAGCTTTGTGGACCGCAGCGATGTCATGGATGTCATGAGCGGATTTGTGCAAGGCTTGTGGAAGGAAATGCTGGGCGTGACTATTCCAACCATTGCGCGCATGACATGGATTGATGCCATGAACCGTTTTGGCAGCGACAAACCAGACACGCGCTTTGGCCTAGAGCTACACGACATCAGCGCGATCGCAGCCAAGTGCGGCTTCAAAGTTTTTGACGAGGCGCTTGCCAAGTCCCGTCTTGGAAAAAACGGTTGCGTAAAAGCTATTGTTGTGCCCGCTTCGCTAGGCCAACTCACGCGCAAGATGACCGACACCTACGCGGATTTTGTGAAGGCGTTTAAGGCTGGCGGCGTGGCTGTGACAAAAGTTTCCGCCACTGGAACTTTTGAAACTGGCATTGCAAAATTTGTGGAACCCATTGCCGCGGAGTTCAAAGCCGCGCTGAACGCGCAACCTGGCGACACCATTCTCATGGTGGCCGACCACTGGGAAATTGCCGTCAAGGCCGCGGGTGAACTGCGCCTGAAAGTAGCCGACGATCTCAAGGCTGTTCCCGCGGGCATGTGGAATTTCTTGTGGGTGATTGATTTCCCCATGTTTGATTTTGACGAGGAAGGCCAGCGTTGGGTGGCCATGCACCATCCATTTACTAGCCCAAATCCTGATCAATTTGACCTTTTAGAAAGCGACCCTGGCACCTGTGTGAGCGCCGGTTACGACATGGTTCTCAACGGCAGTGAAATTGCCGGCGGCTCTATTCGCATTCACCGAACCGATGTGCAGGAGAAAGTGTTCAAGCTGATCGGCCTGACGCAAGAAGACGCGGATCGCAAGTTTGGATTCCTGCTCAGCGCGCTTCGTCACGGAGCGCCGCCTCATGGCGGCATGGCGTTTGGTCTTGACCGCTTGGTCATGCATTTGTGCGACACCAATAATATCCGCGACGTGATCGCCTTTCCAAAGACGCAGTCTGGTGGCGACCTCATGATCGACGCGCCTGGGCCGGTGGACGACGAGCAACTCAAGGAGTTGCATGTACGCCGCGCCGTCACGCAAAAAGCGCAAGCCTAGTTTCACCACAAAAAAATAAAAGGACGCGCACAGAAATTTCTTCGCGCGTCTTTTTATTTCCTCCAAATCAATCGCAATCCAATTAGTGCACGCCTTGCGTGGCAAGCCAGCGTTCACTATCAAGTGCCGCCGCGCAACCCATGCCCGCCGCCGTGATGGCCTGTCGATAGTGCGCGTCGGCCACATCGCCCGCTGCGAACACACCTTCTATATTGGTTCGACTATCGCGGTTGCGTAATTTTACATAGCCCTTCTCATCAAGCTCCACCGCCGTGCCTTGTAAAAACTTGGTGGCTGGGGAATGCCCAATAGCCAAAAACAAGCCTTTGACAGGCAAATTACGCCGTTCCTTGGTGCGAACATCTTCCAACAGCAACCCCTCTATTTTGTCTTGGCCAAGCACATCCGCAACCACCGTGAACCAGTGCATGGTGACTTTGGGATTGCCTAGCAAGCGCGCTTGCATGGCCTTGCTGGCGCGCAATGTATCGCGGCGAATGATCATGTGCACATGGCTGGCGAACTTCAGCAAGTAGCTGGCCTCCTCCATGGCGCTGTCGCCACCACCAACCACCGCCAATGGTTGATTGCGATACGCCGGCAACGCGCCATCGCACACGGCGCACGCGCTGACGCCACCGCCGCTCATGGCCAGTCGCATTTCATTTTTCAGACCGATCCAATTTGCCGTGGCGCCCGTAGACAAGATCACGCTGTGCGCCAACACGGGCGCTCCCTCGCTCAACTCAAGTTTGAAAGGGCGTTTGGAGAAATCGCACTTCACAACATCGGCCTCAGAAATCTTGGTGCCAAATCGCTCCGCCTGTTCGCGAAATTTTTGCATCATTTCAGGGCCTTGAATTCCGTGGGGAAATCCTGGGTAATTTTCAACTTCCGTCGTCAACATTAACTGCCCACCCGGTAACACGGGCGCGGGGTCGGTGCGGGGCACGCCAATAATGCAGCGTGGCGCTAAGTTGGCGCGGGCGGCGTAAATGGCCGCGGTCCAACCAGCGGGACCGCTGCCAATAATCACCACTTTTTCAACATTTGATTCACTCATTGTCTTGCATTTCTCATTGAAGTCCCATTCTTATTTAAGTAAGCCAGCTTGACGCGCCAAAAATCTTGGCGGTGGCCAAAACACCAGATCACCCGTGCCGTCCGCCGGATCGTGCGCGTCAAATCCATCATCCTCATGGTCCGGTCCAACCGACCACAACACCGCTCCCGTGACTTGCACCTGGCCCCACGCTGTTTCAAGCGGCTGCGATTTGTCGCCAAGATTTCGGTAATTCAAATTCCCATAGTTCTTATCAAATGGATCAAAATTCATGCGCCGCATTCCATAAATGGGAAACGCCGACGCCAAATCCCGCGGCCACTGCTTGGTGCTGTCAATATAAAATCCGCACAACGCCGCCGACATCGCTGCGCCATCAATCTCCGCAATCAAGCGCAATCGGGCATCGAACACTTGCTGCAAATTTTCCACGAATAAAGTCACCAAGGCATATTTGCTCTGATTCAATTTTGAAAATTGCGTCGGGCTGTCCAAAATTGGATCGTAGAAACGCATTCTCCATCGTCGCCACCAGTCGTCATAAATGGCGACCAACTTTTCCTGGCTGGCCACCAACGGTCCGTGCACAGTGGCCAATTGACGCCACCGCGCGGCCGCTCCAAATCTGGTCAGCGGCGCATTGATGGATTGAATCTCGCCAAATTCATCTGCAAAGTACGCCTCGTTGGGTTGCCCCGCCTCATCGAAGGCGTTCTGCATGGACTCGGTCAGAATCACGCGATCCCCCTCTGGCAACTCCAAGCGCTTCAGTCGCTCATTGTCGCCGGGCTTAATAAATGCGTATCCCTTCAGGGCCACGCGCTGCAGCGTTGCCACTGGCAATGTTTCAATGTTGGCCGCCATAAATACGCGGTTGGCTTCTAACAAGCGCGACATCATGGTCATGCCAAATAATTTCTCGGCCTCCATGCGTTGCTCACTCACTTGACGCAACACGCGCAGCATGGCAAGCGAGATATCGAAAGCCGCGTCAAACTTTTTATTCTCCGCGTCAACATACATGCAGATCGTGGCATAGGCGGCCAACCCTCGCATGGCATTGAGGTATCCAAACGCGGCTTCGCCAGGCGCGGAACCAGGCGTAGCCGAGATTCCCTTGGCTTTCCACTTTGCGTCAAGCCCCTCTTGCCCATATGGAATGCCAATCACAAAACACATCTGCGATTTCACAATGGCGTCTCGCAAAGCTGGATTTGCCACCACCCATTTTTTCCAATCTGCAAATCCTTCCATACCTGGCCAAATATTTTCTGGCGACGGCGCGACGACGGAGGGCATTGGTGTGGCGGCTATCCATGCTGGAAATATCAAAGAGGCGCTGCGATTCTTTTCACTGACGCTCTTCCAAAATAAATTCAACTCCTTCAGCGACTGAAGATTTTTTGTTTTGGCAGCGGCTTCTTTATTTTTCACATCGGTCGCGCTTGGCGCCTTCTTTGCTGGGGTTGGCTTTGGCAGCGGCTTCGCTTCGGGCTCGGGTGGAGCGACATCCGCAGGTGTTTGCGGAGTTTCCTCAGTCGAATCTTGCGCGAATACAACCGTATAAAAGACGGCGTTCAACACAAGAACAATACAAAGTGGAAATCGAATGGGCATAGGGGGGTCTCGGTTTGCAAGAACACAAAGCATAACCACCCTCGCACGATCAAGCCGATGGTCGCTAAACTTGTACCCCTTGACCTTGTTGCGCAGTGCGCTTGGAGTAATTTCAAGACTTGCGCGCCGATCAAATCAATTATGAGCAAATCTAAATCCAACCCGCTTCCCTGCCCAGCCAAGTGCAATGTTTTTATCGCCGGCTCTGGTGGTCGGGAACATGCCTTGGCCTGGAAATTAAAACAAAGCCCCCGCTTGGGTAAATTATGGGTTGACCCTAAAGCCAACGCGGGATTGCTTGCGTTGGGACAAGCATGCCCGCAAAGTCTTGATCCAAAAAATAAATTCCACTTCAAAAGATTTCTGGAAAAAGAATCCATTCATCTTGTGGTGGTTGGTCCAGAAACGCTACTCGCTGCGGGTTTCGCGGATGAATATCACGACCCACCCCATCGACTTGTGTTTGGTCCAACAAAATCCGCCTCTCAATTGGAATGGGACAAGGCGTGGTGCAAGCAAGTGTTGCGCTCAGCCGGAGTTCCTATGGCGGAAGGCCGTTCATTCTCGCAATTAGACGCGGCGCTGAACTATATTCAAAGCCGCGAAGATCCATTGGTTGTCAAAGCCACTGGACTGTGCGCCGGCAAGGGCGTGACCGTATGCGCCAACAAACAAGAAGCCATCGCCGCGGCCACCGCGGCGCTTCAACAAAATGCGCATGGCGAAGCAGGCTCAACCATTGTGATTGAAGAGCGATTGCACGGCCAAGAAATTAGTGTGCTTGCGTTGGTGGATGGAACAACAATGTGGATGCTGGACGCGTGTCAAGATCACAAGCAAGTTGGCGATGGCGACATCGGTCCCAACACCGGCGGTATGGGCGCGTACTCACCAACTCCGCTGGCAACCAACCCCGTGCTACGCATGATTGAGCGCGATGTCTTTGTGCCAACACTTGACGCCTTGCGCCGCGAGGATATTGATTTCCGTGGCGTGCTATTTGCGGGAATTATTTTAACCCACGGCGGTCCCAAAGTTCTAGAGTTCAATTGCCGCTTTGGCGACCCCGAAACTCAATCGCTCATGGCGCGTTGGAAGGGCGACCTTCTTGAAACCCTGTGGCTCACCGCCTCTGGTCAACTTGATCAAGCCAATTTCTCCTTTGAAAGCGGCACGAGTTGCTGCGTCGTGGTGTGCGCGCAGGGCTATCCCGCAAAGCCCCGCGTTGGGGATTCCATTTCGGGCATTGATGCCGCTCAAAATCTAGGCACCACAAATCAAAAAGTGATTTGTTTTCACGCTGGAACTGCCACTGGCACTGGCGGCCTTCCCGTAACCGCGGGCGGGCGCGTCATGGGAGTCACCGCAGTGGCCGTGGATTTACTTCAGGCCAGCACTTTGGCCACTCAAGCGGCGGGTGAAATTCACTTTCAAGGCGCTTTTTTTCGCCACGATATTGGTCAACGCGTGCTTAAAAACACAACTCAAACGGCAGGATAAAGCACTTTTTACTATCCCCCCCACTCATTTGAAAGATCGCCTTTTGCGCCAGGCGCCTAGACTTGTTTCTTGATCTTTAATGCACGAAATCCAGGGAATTCATATTTCCAAATCCTTGAGGATTCTGGAACTAGCGGGTACCTTTGCACGGAATGGTGTATTAGCAATTCGCAACTACGCCTGCGTTATTTGGTTGTTATGGTTTTTCCTTTCTTGGAGACCCCCTTCAATGTTTCGCCTGTCTAGCTCCCTCGCTTTGTTCGTACTGCTCGTTACTTTGACTGTGGTCAACCAACCCGCCTCCGGAGCAGGCGCTGCAACCAGCGCCACTTCAAATTCCAACACCAGCTCCAACAAGGGCGCCGATCTAATCACCCCAAAGCAATCAAACAAGGTGCCTGGATTGGCAACCAACAATAACCAAATTCCAAACGAAAATGATTACGACATTGTTGTTGCCCCCCGTCAGCTTGCTAATAAATTAAAAACAACCGGTCCAGATTCCATGGATGCCGTCTTGTCCGCGGGTGGCGCGAACTTGGCCATTCGTTCCGGCAGAATTGCCGTGAAATTCAAGGATGAATTACTAGTTCGATGTAGCGCTGGGTTGGCTGGCAACATGCTTACTTGCGCATCGACCCGCGCGGCGATCGCCGCTGGCAATAGCGCCGCAGCATTTGCCAAAAATCCAATTGCTCCAGCCATTGCTCTGCTTGATCGATTTGGTGGCACAGTTCAACCAGCCATAAATAAAACTACGCAACAACTGTCCGATTTGGAAAAAAGAGCCGCCGCAAGAAGTCGCAAAGCCCAGCCAGATTTGGCGGGGTACATGTATGTCACCGTGACTCCTTCCGCGTTGACTTCCGCAGCCGAAGCCTTTAACGAACTTGATTGCGTCGAATTTGCCCAAGTTGATTACCTGCCCATTCCAGCGCAGGAAGGCTGCCCAGATGTAGATTTAAGCTTACAAAAGGGACCTGCAAACGAAGGTGCCGATATTGGCCTCAATTGTCAAACCATCACAGACGCGAACGGCAACACAATTCCCTGCCTCCCTCCTGGACCGATCTTTGTGGTTGGCTCTGCAGCATCCAGTTTGACTGGTGGAGTGGGAGCCATTGGTTGCAGTCGTCCATCTCGTTGGGCTGGGTACGGAACTTCTTTCCCTTACACAACGGCCAATTGTGTTACCTATACCGCCCCAGTTGTGCCCCCAACTGCGCGTTGGGATTGCACCCCAAACTGCAACGCAGCCGCTAGGTGTACTAATCCCCCAATTGGATTTACCTCCACCTCCGATTGCCAATACGGGTGCAGAGATAATGTGTGCGCCGGTTATTTATCCGAAACGCTTGGATTTGTTAATTGCGTTGATCTTGAACAATCCTCAGGTTGGGACAGCACTTGCGCCACACTCGCAAATATATACTGCCCCAAAACCATCGGTTCGCCGACTCCTTACAACAATATTAGTTTTGACATAGGCATGCTTCAAGTTGATTTAGCCACCCAAAATTGCTATGTCATGTCTTTGGATGCCCCTCAAAACTATGCATTTGAAGACGCCCAAGTATATGACGCATGCTTCACCTTGCGAGGACCCGCTCTAAACAATGTCTTTGGAACCCTTGGCATTGTAAAATATACTGACATTGGCAATGGCGACGGAATTCGACCTTGGGGTTTTAAAGCACCACCTCCCCCAGTTGCCCAAATACCCGTGGGACAAACTGGGTCTAATTTTGGATATTGTTTTCTCAAGCAAATACTTCCAAACTCATCCAATGCTTTTTTTAATTCATTTAGTGGGGTTCCAGCTTGTAACGGACTCAGGCTTGGAATCCCTTCGGCTTCCTCGCAATTCTTTGAAGGCGGAGAATTTCTTTGGGCAATTGATCCAACCAACGCAGCCAATGCCGGTAATGCGGAATTTGACAACGCTTTCAAATCTTTTCCTTTCACATTTTCCCATGATTGCTTTGATGCAACACAATCAACCATCCCCGGTTGCTACACCACTCCATGTTGCGTGTATGTGTGCGTGAACGATTCTTCATGTTGCTCTAATGGTTGGGATGCGGCATGCGTCAACTCAGCAAGGACTAATCCCACACTGTGTCAAAGTGGCGCTATCACATCCACAGCCACCTCGTCGTGGACGCCGGTGCCCCCCTTTCGAGGCATTCCAAACTTTGACCCTGTACCTATTGCCACATCGACTGAGCCATTTCGCGCCAGAAACTTGGCCTTGTTTCGAACCAAATTGCCAAATGTTCTGACAACTTCTGAATACAACAGTCAACTTACACTCATTGCAAGTGGGTCAATAACCCCCGAAGCCGATTTGAAATTGGGTTTAAGTTACACAATTCAAACAGTTGGAACCACCATTTGGACCAATTACGGAGCTTCTAGCAACAATGTTGGTGTCATATTTACTTGCACAACAGCGCCTGGCGCCATCACAGGAACCGGTATTGCAACCGCGAATGCCATGCCTGGAATTTCACCCGTATCAAACACATTTGCACAAATTGCGCCTGCGGCGGTAACTGCTCCAGACATCAACATTGGACAAGCCTACTCCATTACGACCCTCGGAACCACGAATTGGATAGCCGTTGGAGCCGACATCGGAGTGATCGGGACAATCTTTGTTGCCACTGCAGTCGGCACTGGAACTGGTACAGCTACGCCAATAACTATACCACTGCCATTAGATCAAACCTACGATTTTATCAATAGCGGTTTTTCAGGAGGTGGAATTGATATCGCGGGTATGGAAGCCTTTACAACTGGTATTGGAGTTGACTCAACCTGTATTCTTGGAAATCTCACTCAAATTGGCGTGATTGACTACTCGGCCATTATTGACCATGTAGATCTTCTAGGACAAGTCACCGTTGAAGCAGGTCAAACTATTGTTGTTCCTGCTCCAGGAACTTCCACGATTATTAATCCTGATCACGGCACGGCGGTCTTGGGCGTTCTTGTGGCTGCCGACAACGGCTATGGAATGACTGGGTTACTGCCGCTCGCACAAGCCACATTTTTTCCCGCAGTCACCCTGGCGCAAGGCGGTCGCCTTGTCTCGGCCTTGGTTTCAGCAGGCGAACAATTCACTGACGGCGATGTCTTGTGTGTCCCGTTGGAGTATGGCGCAGGATTCACATTGGCAAGCGATCCGTTTGTGAATCAGTTATTTAACGTGATTGATTCATTAGGAACGACCGTTGTAATTCCTGCCGGCAATGGTGGGTTTATAGTGCAAGAGGTCGAAGAACCAATCGCAATCACCGTGGGAGCAGTGTGGCCAGGCCGACAAACCCCCGTGCCCTTCGGCTCCGCAAATAGTTTATTTGCCGGTGGAACCCCATACCCTGGCGTTGAATACTGCCGCTTCCGTAGTAGTAATTGGTCGGAGACCATTGGTGCCGGCGGTGTTGATGTGGCGGGTTGGGGAACCGCCATTTGCACTTTGGGTGAAGGTACTTTGTTCAATGACGCAACAACTGGTGTCCCCGCCACTCCCCAGCAAAATTACCAAGCCAACTTTGGCCAAACCAGCGGCGCATGCTCCATGATCGCGGGATTGATCGGTGCTTTAAACGGATTCTCAGAGCAAGTCTTTGGTGGGAGTATCGGAACAGATCGAATCCGAAACATTCTCAATAATAGAGCCACAAACTCGCAAGGCAATCCAACTGGGGCCTTCTTGGGAAGCGTGATTCCGCAATGCGGATTTGAACCTGGTGTCCCGCTTCCATCAACTGTTAGCGATGATCCATTCGTTGTCGCAAATGGTGATATTCAGCCGCAACCAAGCACCAATCACAATGTTGGCGGGTTTCCGTTGGCAAATGTGTGTTTGGAAAATGTATTTATAAATGAGTCCTATCCAGGTGGATCTCCATTTGATGTGCAAGTAATCACGGGAACGCGAATCAGTGGCAATAAATTCGCCCTTGGAACACTCAATAACAAATTTTTACAAATCCAAGCGCAGCAAAAAGGTCGGGGAAGCAGCGGCGCTGGGTACGGACCATCACTTCAATATGTTTCCACGGGACTCGCAACCGACATTCAAGTTCGTTCGCAACTTCTTATTGATGACATTTCTCTACTCAATGATGTCCGTATTCAGGGATACGGCATGGTGTCTGGCGGATCCTCGACGAATGGGGGGGGGGACACCAGTCAGGGACAAGCCTTAGGAATCATGTACGCTTACAACCGCCGGGCCAATCGTTGGATCTATCTCAACTTTGGTTTTATCAATGGATTGGCTCCTCAAACCACCGGCATTCCAAATTTAAACCAGGTCTTGTCGTCGACTGGCTTCAATCCGCAAGATTTTGTCGTGAGCGAGGGTTCGCAAAATGTGTTGTACACGCGCTTCCTCACATTCGGATTTGGTGTCATTGGTCCATACCGAGCTTTCTGGGATCAGATCTTCATTCAAATGAATCCGCCCCTTGACAGGGGTGAATAAGGTCACGCCTCATATTTCAATCGTTCAATAATTGATCATTGCGCCCTGGAACAATTTGTAAAAATCACCAATCTGGGTGCACTCAACTTGCTCAAGGCCTGAACGAGCCTACTCACAATGCGATTCACTCAGGCAGTGCCCACCTCTTGATGATCAAATTGCTCGGCGTATGTAGAAATCAAATTGCCGGCAATCAATCTTCATCTCGTGATTTGGCTTCGTGATGTTCAAGGCGTTGTAATTGAAGGCGGTGCAAACTAGCCACTCAATGGCGCAAGGATGAGAACCTTTCACTGTGCCTCAAAGGTATCGAAGCAAGATTTTCCTCAATACTTTATCTATCGCACCCCCACTTTGATCAAAGTACTTTGAACTTGATTCTCTGCATCACCTGTTTCGCACATATTCGCCGACCACAATTCAAAAGGACAGAGCGGGATTCGAACCCGCGGTACAAGAATTACCCTGTACACCGGTTTAGCAAACCAGCGCCTTCAGCCACTCGGCCATCTGTCCAAGGCACCATTATTCGTGAACAAGCAGTGTAGCGAGGCTAAGCGATGGCGCATTGCAAAGTATGCAACAAATTAGGGTAAAATCTGGTCCGTTGGGGTGACTCCCATAAACTTTACGGAATGCAAGTCCTCTTATCCCCGCTCCAATCAACCTTGGTTAAAATGATTTATCTTTATGCGCCACCCTAGCGCACACAATCATGCTGCTAGCTACTGTCTCACATATCTTTCCGCTGACCAACTATTCCGATTTCATAACGCTTTTTTTTGTAGGCGTCGCGGCGCTCCTTGCGCTGGATCTCGGGGTTCTTCACCGCAACACAAAAACCATCCACTGGCAGTCAGCCTTGAAGAGCGTGCTTGCTTGGACCTTGCTGGCCTTGGTGTTTAATGTCTTCTTTTGGTGGATATGCAAGGGCTGGCTTGAAGCCGATCCAAGCGTGTTGACTGGCAGCGAGTTTGTGAAAAAAGATGGCACAGTCTCTCCAAGCAGCGCCGCCACGGAAATTGGTTTGCAATGGTTGGCAAGTTACCTTATAGAACTTTCGCTCAGCATTGACAATTTGTTTGTATTCGTGATTATATTTAGGCACTTCGCGGTTCCAGCTGGACTTCAATATCGCGTTCTCTTTTGGGGCATCCTGGGCGCGGTCATCATGCGCATTGTCTTTATCACGGCGGGTATTGAACTAATCCACCGCTTTGAATGGCTGGCGGGAATTTTAGGCGCATTTTTAATCGGCACGGGCAGCAAGTTAATTTGGACCGCCTCACAACATGACCATAGTGATCCGTCGCACAGCATTGGTTATAAAATATTACGCAAACTTATACCGCTCACAAATCAGTTCAACGGCACGCACTTTTTTAGCCGCATCAATAACCGCTGGGTGGCCACGCCCATGTTCGCAGCGTTGGTGGTGGTTGAAGTGACCGATGTCATTTTTGCCGTGGACAGCGTGCCCGCGGTGCTGGCCATTACCAAGGAGCCGATCGTTGCCATTACCTCCAATGTCGCGGCCATTCTTGGCTTACGCGCCATGTATTTTTTGTTGGCCAATGTCATTGACCGTTTCTACTTGCTCAAGCCCGCGCTCGGAATTGTCCTGGCATTTGTAGGAGTTAAAATGGTCTGGAGTTGGTGGTTTGCCTCTCCAATGCTTGCGATTCATTGGAGTTTGATCATTGTCTTGGGGGTCATCACCGCGGGAATGGTTGGCAGTGTGCTATTTCCCCAGAGGAAACCAACGACCCCCACTCCCATGCACTAGCGCTTGCTGGAGTTACAATTGCCCAATGCGAGTTCATGAATTTCAAGCCCGAGAAATGCTGGCCAATGCAGGCGTTCTTGTTCCCAGTGGTGGCGTGGCGCTCACGGTTCATGAGGCCGTTGCGCAGGCCACGAATATATTTTCTTGCGGTCATGCAATCGCGGTGGTGAAGGCACAAGTGCACGCCGGTGGACGCGGCAAGGCTGGCTTTGTGAAAGTGTGCAAGAACATTCAGGAGGTCAGAACCGCGGCAGAGTTCATGTTGAGCAACCGTATGCAGAGTCCACAGACTCCGCCGGAGGGTTTGCAAGTTCGCCGGTTGCTTGTGGCCGCGGGCGTTGATATTCAAAAAGAATTTTATGTGGCCGTACTCACCGACCGCGCCACGCGTCGCAACATCTTGATCGCCAGCGCCGAAGGTGGCGTGGAGATTGAGCATGTTGCCCAAACTCGCCCTGAAGCGATTTTGAAACAGCCGCTTGATTCGCAATTAGGATTGCATCCGTACATGGCTCGAAAAGTGGCGTTTTCCTTGGGTTTCAAGGGCAAAGCTCTTTCCCAAGCCACCGACGCGCTGTTGAAGTTGGCCAAGGTGTTCGTGGAAAAAGACGCCACCATGGCTGAGATCAATCCATTGGTCCTCACGGCGCCGGACGCGAAAAATACCGACGGATGCGTGATGGCCATTGACGCCAAGTTCACTTTTGATGACAACGCGCTCTTTCGCCAACCCGCGGTGGCCGCGCTGTTTGACGCGCAAGAGGAAATTCCGGCCGAGATCAAAGCCAATGAATTTGGTCTGAACTATGTGGCGCTTGATGGATCGATTGGTTGCCTGGTCAATGGCGCTGGCCTGGCCATGAGCACGATGGACATCATTAAATTGCATGGCGGCGAACCCGCCAACTTTTTGGATGTGGGAGGCAGCGCGACCCAAGAGGCGGTCACGGAAGCCTTTCGAATTATCATTTCCGATACGCGCGTGAGGGGAATCCTGGTGAATATCTTTGGCGGCATCATGCAGTGCGACCGGATTGCAAATGCCATTATTTGTGCGGCAAAAACTGTTGGATTTCAAGTGCCGCTGGTGGTGCGTTTGGAGGGCACCAATGTGCATGCGGCGCACAAGCTGCTGGAGGCCGCCAAGAATGAAATTCCAATGATGCAAACCGCCGCGGATTTGACGGATGCCGCTCAAAAGATTGTGGCGGCAACAAAGTAAATTGCATAATCACTCTTTGACGCGACCATATTTTTTAGGAATTCACCCATGCTTATTCTATTTGACATTGATGGAACGCTGTTACAAAGCCAGCACGCTGGCATGCACGCCATGGTGGACGCCTTTGAGGAGTTGCATATTGGCAAGACATTTTCCTTTGATGGCATAGACATTGCCGGCCGCTTGGACACCTTGATTTGGCAGGACATGGTGCGCCGCCACGAAGTATCTGACGACGCAGATTCACACGAGGTCTTTCGCGAAACATACCAGCGTCACTTGGCCAAGCGATTGCAAACTCAAAACACCGTGAAAGCCTTTCAGGGCGTCGCGGAATTGGTCGAACGCCTGGCGAAAGAGCCCAATGTTGAACTTGGTCTGCTCACTGGAAATTATCCCGCCACAGGCCGGTTGAAAGTGGAATTTGCGGGATTGCGTCCAGAACATTTCCAAGTGAACGCCTTCGCAGGAGAGGGCATGACGCGACGCGATCTTCCACCCATTGCGTTGCGTCGTTACCGCGAAAAACATGGCCGTGATATTGAGCGCGAGCGCGTGATCATTATCGGGGACACACCACATGATGTGGATTGCGCCCACCACAATGGATGTTTGTGCTTGGCGGTGGCCACAGGTCAATTCACCGTGGAACAACTCACGGCATGTGGCGCGGATTTGGTGGTAGCGTCGCTTTCGCCAGTGGAACCCATTGTGCGCTGGTTGCTGCAACACCATCGCTAAGGCTTTCGTACACTGCGTTGCCCTATGACCGATTCCTTTCATAATGTGTGTCGCGACTTTTATGTCAACCAAAAGTTGACCATGAAAATGGATTTGCCATGGGGCCGCGAGTCGGTGCTGGAATTGTTTGACCGCTTGCGCGTGGGCATACCGTCGCTGCAAGAACTGAAACGCTACGACCATGAAATTTCGCTGGAGAGCGCCGAGGACGATCAGCGAAATTATGCATGGGTGGCGCTGCGTCAAACAAGTTTGCGTAGCGGCTCGGTGAATCCCGCCAATCTCAGCGACGCCTATCGACTCCATCGGCTTGTGCTGGAAACGGCCCCGTGGTTTTTATCAATTCGCCCGCTGGATATTGACAATCTAGAGCTTGTTTTTGGCTTTGATTTTGAGGCCGAGGGCAACCGCGATGCGATTATTTTTGACGCACTGCTTGCAGACAGCCCACTGGGCGGTCTTCTGGAAAAAGACCGTGATGTGCCCTCGGATGTCCAGCCATTCTTTGGCTTTTCACTAGACCAAGAAGAGGGAGTACAGGCGTTTGTGGAAATTAAAAGCCGCACCAAAGGGGCGGACATGACCCCCCTGCGATTTCCCAGCGAGCCCATCAGTGTGTTCCTGACCGTGCGTCGCACCTCGCCCATTATCAAACTAGAAGATTTGCCCTCCGCCATGGCCGCGTTGGCGGGACACGCCGAACGTCTGGCAGAAGAGCGCGTTATTCCCAGCGTGCTTGTTCCCATTCGCAACGCTATTTTAAGCCGCTGACACCCCAAATAAAAAACGCGTCTTGCGACGCGCTGTTTTATTTTTCTTTCGATTCAATTTATTTCGATGTTTGCTGGAGATACTTTTGCACACTGCGAATATCTGGTGCAAGCTGGTTGGTGTAGGAAATAGTGAATGAAACTCCTGGCTTCAACACCACCACGCGGCTGGCGGTCTTGCGGCTGATCCATGTGCGACCACCACGCTGGTTGTGTTTATTGTCGGTCTTGGCGCGGCGCTTGGCGAGCAAATCCAACGCCCTTTGCACGCGGGTTTCCATGCGCATAAGACGGAAGATGGTCTTGCGCACGCTTTCAGCGGCGGGCATCTTAATGACCTTGAAAGTGACTTTTGTTCCGGGTTTGAATGAAGCTGTTGCGGTGGCCATGAAATCTCCTGAGTGCCGCAGAATGCGGCGAGCCACAAAATGTAGCCAAAAAGTTCATTTTCGCCAAGTGGCGGCAATCACTGCGAAAGCGATGCATCCGCCTGCTTCCACAACTTCAACAGCGCCTGGGTTCCATGGGCACCATGGCCCAATTCATCCAAACGGGCGTAAAGACGCTGAGAAAGGGCTAACCCAGGCAATTGCAGGCCTAATTCCTGACAGGTTTCCATGGCAATTTTCAGGTCTTTGGCCAAATATGCCAGTGAAAAACCGGTGTCCCAATCATCCCGCAACATGCGCGGAACCAGATTTGTAAGGGTCCACGAACTTGCCGCGCCCCCACCCACGCTTTCCAACATCTTCCAAGAATCAAGTCCGGTTTCCTTGCTCAACGTCAAAGCCTCCGCGGCAGCGACCATGTTGGCCCCCACCAACAATTGATTCACCACTTTGCAAAGTTGTCCGCTACCAACATCGCCATGATGAACGATTGTTTTTCCCATACGCTCAAAGCACGCCATCACTTGCGAAAGCGCCCATGCTTCACCACCAACCATGATGGATAAACTTGCGTTGCGCGCGCCCAAGTCGCCGCCAGAAACCGGAGCGTCAAGAAAACTAATTCCTTGGGCCGCTGCCATCTTGGCAATCTTGCGGTCAAGCGTTGGCGAACTGGTGGACATGTTCACAATCACGCGCGGCGAATTTTTTGCGCTCAGAATTCCGTTCGCTCCTAGGAACACTTCCTGCACTTCGGCGGGCATGCCAACCATAGAAAAAACAAAATCAGCTTTGTCAGCGGCTTGTTCACATGAATCGGCCCAAGTCGCTCCACGGGCCAAAAGCGAATCAGCGCGCGACTTGGTCCTGGTATGCACAATCACTGGGTGACCCGCATCCAGTAAATGACCGGCCATGGAAGTACCCATAATGCCCAAACCAATCCAAGCTATCGGGGTGTTTGCGGCTGTCATAGATTCAAATGTAGCGGTTGAAAGTAAACGGCACACAGTCGGTAAATTGATTGCATACGCAGAATTATGCCACACCAAAAATTTGAAATAATTGTCACAATGAAGCACTTAAATTTCGCGAACCGCTCTCAGAGACCGTCGTAACTCACCCCACTCAAAACAGAGAACTACATCATGAATCAAACAAACAATACCGATATTCAAGAAATTGAACGCCAAGTTGCGATCGCCGCTAAACCATTTCAAGCCCTGATTGGCGAAATGCAAAGAGTTGTCGTGGGTCAGCACGACCTGCTTGAAGGCTTGGTGATTGGTCTCTTAGGCAATGGACATATTTTAATCGAGGGCGTTCCTGGCTTGGCCAAGACCACCGCCGTCAGCACGCTTGCCAAGGCCATTCAAACCGATTTTCAACGCATTCAATTCACGCCCGATTTGCTGCCAGCGGACTTGATTGGAACATTAATTTACCGCGCCAACACCGGCGACTTTGTGGTGAAGAAAGGTCCTATCTTCTCCAATATTATTTTGGCCGATGAAATTAATCGCGCGCCCGCCAAAGTGCAAAGCGCCCTGCTTGAGGCCATGCAAGAACGGCAAGTCACCATTGGCAGCGAAACCTTTCCCATGGCCGATCCATTTTTGGTTTTAGCCACGCAAAATCCAATTGAGCAAGAAGGAACATACAGTCTGCCAGAGGCGCAAGTAGACCGTTTCATGCTGAAATTAGTGGTGAAATACCCTTCCCCCAAGGAGGAGCGCCAAATTTTGGACCGCATGGCGCGCACCACAACGACCACCAGCATTCGTCCAGTTCTTAAACCCGAGGACATAGCCACCGCGCGTGAGATTGTGGACAACATTTTCATTGATGATCGCATCAAGGATTACATTGTGAATTTGGTGGTGGCCACGCGCGATCCCGGCAGCGTGAAGATTCCAGCGAAGGACTTAATTCAATATGGCGCTAGTCCGCGCGCCACGATCGCGCTCACTATTACCAGCCGTGCCAAGGCGTTCCTAGATGGTCGTGGGTATGTCACGCCGCAGGATGTGAAGGATGTTGCGCTGGATGTGCTGCGCCACCGCATTGGTCTGAGCTACGAAGCGGAAGCTTTGGAAAAAACCAGCGATGATATTGTGAAGATGCTCTTGGAACATGTTCCCGTTCCTTGATGATCTTGAATCTGAATGGTAAAAGATCATGAATGCAACCGAACTCATTCGCAAAGTGCGCCGAATTCAAATTCGAACCAGCCGCATCACCAGCGAGGTGCTTTCCGGCAATTATCACTCCGCGTTTCGCGGACGTGGAATTGAGTTTGAAGAAGTGCGTCCATACATTGTGGGCGACGACATTCGCTCCATTGATTGGAATGTCAGCGCGCGTGTGGGCAGTCCGCACATAAAAATATTTAAGGAGGAGCGCGAGCTCACCGTCATGTTGGCGGTGGATCTTTCAGCCAGCCAAAATTTTGGCACCAATGGAACGCTCAAGCGCGAAATGGTGGCTGAAATTGCGGCCACATTGGCATTTAGCGCTATCCGCAATGGGGATAAAGTTGGACTTTTGGCATTCACCGATCGCATAGAACGATTTGTTCCCCCGCGCAAGGGAACGCGACATGTCTTGCGCATTGTGCGTGAGTTGCTGGCGCTTGAAGCCAAGGGAAAGGGCACCAACATCACCGGCGCGATTGATGAAGTGCTGGGCATTGTGCGTAAACGCAGCGTGCTATTTGTAATCAGTGACTTTCAAGACACGGCATGGGAGCGATCCATGGCCATCGCCAGGCGGCGGCACGATTGCATTCCCGTCGTCATATGTGATCGCTGCGAACAAAGTCTACCCAATGTTGGGTTGCTGGAGGTTCAAGACCCGGAAACTGGCGAGCGCTTTCTCATGGACACATCCAATCGCGGCGTGCGCGCGCGGTTTGCCAACCAGGCGGCGCAGGATCGGTTTCAATTACAACAAACTTTTATGCGTTTAAAAATGGACCCGGTTGAGGTGGAAACCGGCGGAGATTTTGTGAAGCCGCTCACGGAAGTTTTTCGCCGCCGCGAATCGCGGAGGGCCAGATGAAATTTCGCCATGTCGGGTACATGCTGGCGCTGTTGAGCGCGCTGGCCAATTGCCAAAAAAATGAGGCCGCAAACGCGCCCAAACCTCTGAGTGTGCAAACCACCGAGTCGGGAGTGACGTTGCGCGTTTCCACGCCGAATAGTGAAATTCGTGTGGGCGACCCGTTGGCGGTGGTGCTTGAAGTTGACCGCTCCGTGGACACCAGCGTGAATATGCCAAATTTTAGTAAAAATATTGGCACATTTGAAGTTCGCTCCAGCGCTCCACTTCCTAAAAATCCAGCGTTTCCCGATCGCCTTGCGGAGCAAATAACCTTGGTCACTTTTGAGAGCGGTGAAAAGGTGGAGGTCCCACCATTTGAAGTTGTGGTGCGCGACGGCGCAGGCAAGGAAAGTACGCTGAAAAGTCCACCGCTCTTTATTACAGTTCAATCGCGACTTGAAGGTCAATTTAATCCGAACGCATTTCGGGATATCAAGGGGCCAGTGGGTGTTCCACTTGAAACACAATGGGCGTGGATTATTGGAGCGTGCATCTTGGTGGCGGTCTTGGCGATCGGGGCCTATCGATTGTGGTTTCATCGACCCATGGAACCTGTCATTCTGGAGGCTCCGCATGAACGTGCGTTACGCGAGTTGAATGAATTGGCCGCGAAAGAATTGCCCAGCAAGGGGTTGGTGCTTGACTTCTATATCTTGCTATCAGATGCGGTGCGTCATTATGTCGAGGGACGCTTTGGCATACACGCTCCCGATCAGACCACGAAGGAATTTTTAGCCGTCGCACGTCATCATCCACAAATTATGGATGATCATCAACGTTTGCTCGCTTCATTTTTGCGCGCCGCCGACATGGTGAAGTACGCAGCGCAGCGCCCCGGACCAAATGAATGCGAACGCGGGCTTGACGCGGCGCGTGGATTTGTGCTCGAGTCCGCACCCGTGCATTTGAATCATGAATCGGAGAGTGAAACCACGGCCACGCAAGAGGTCCGACCATGAATCGCTTTGAGTTCAGCGAGGCTTGGATGTTGCTGCTTTTGCCGCTGGTTTTCGCGGCATTTTGGCGCGTATGGCGCCGGGCAAGCCAACCCGCCATGACCTTCAGTGTTGTCAAGCGCGCCAAGATGGCCGGGGCTGGAACCGCCGCTCAATTGCGCTGGCTTCCATACGCGCTTCGAGCGGCAGCATTGGCGCTTTTGATTGTGTGCCTGGCACGACCAGTTCGAATCAATGAGCAAACTTCCACGCTGACAGACGGCGTTGCCATTGAACTTGTTGTTGATCGATCAAGCTCTATGTTGGCCATGGACTTCACCAGCAATGGAAAGTCTGTCGATCGCTTAAGCGCCATGAAAGATGTGGTGGATCGATTTGTTGACGGCGGCGCGAATTTACCCGGTCGTAAAGATGACTTGGTTGGACTTGTCTCTTTCGCGCGCTTTGCCGACAGCATTAGTCCGCTGACCATGGATCATGAGTGGCTGCTCGCCGGATTGAAGGACATGAAGCACGCCGACCCTTCCGTTGGCGACGATGGAACGGCTATTGGCGACGCGGTTGCGTTGGGTGCCGAAAAGTTACGCGACGCCACAGATGGGAAAAATAGAAATGGCGCCAATCGCATCAAAAGTAAAGTGCTTGTGTTGCTGACCGACGGCGAAAATAACGCTGGTGATATCGATCCCATGACCGCCGCAGACCTATGTAAATCATTGGGAATACGCATGTACACCATTGGTATGGGCACGCGCGGCATGGCGCTTATGCCCGTCCAGACTCCCTTTGGAACACAAATGGTCAAGCAACGTGTGAATATTGACGAGGCCTTGCTCACCAAAATGGCAACCACGACTGGCGGACAATATTTCCGCGCGACGGACACCAAGAGTTTGGAAAATATCTACGGGCGTATTGATGAATTAGAAAAAACAGTCACGGAACAAAAGCGCACCATTCTGTCCAAAGATTTAGCACTGGAAGGGTTGCGCTTGGGTGGAATCTCTTGGCCATCATTATTAAGTCTGGTCATGATCTTGATTGCAGGAGAACTTTTATTGTCGCACACCAAATTCAGGACATTGCCATGAGGTTGCATTCATGAACAGCGGGTCATTTCAATTTGCGCAACCTTGGGCGATGTCATGGTTGTGGCTCGTGGGCTTCATCGTGTTGATGGCTTTCTTTGGCTTGCGCAAGCGCCGCGCTCTGCTTCAACGCATCGCCGAGTGGCCCTTGTTGCAACAGCTCATTCCAAATTTAAATCTAGCGCGTGGTTGGTTTCGCTTGTTTCTTGGTGCGATGGGCATGATCGCACTCACTCTGGCATTAATGGATCCGCGTTGGGGAATGCAAGTGGAACAAGTGCAGCAACGCGGACTTGATGTGGTATTTGTAATCGATGTCAGTCGCAGCATGCTTGCGAACGATGCGACTCCAAGCCGGCTTGAGCGCGCAAAACAATTCGCTATTGATGCCAGCGAAGCGCTGGGTGGCGACCGCGTGGCTCTGGTTGATTTTGCGGGCGCCCCCGCGCTACGCGTTCCCCTGACATTGAACTACGCGGCGTTTCGTCAAGCCGTGACTGATTTGGAACCCAAGGCGGCCACGCGTGGCGGCACACTGCTTGGTGACGCCATTCGTTTGGCGGCGAATAGCTTTCCCGTTGAAAGTAAGGGCGCGAAAGTGATCATTGTGCTGAGCGATGGTGAAGATATGGAAAGCATGCCTAGTGCGGCCGCCGCCAAAGCTTTCACCGAAAATGGAATTCGTATTTTTACGGTGGGCATTGGCGATTCGCGTGATGGCGCGCGTATTCCAGTGACCGAAGGCGCGCAAACAACGCGTTGGTTGGTGCACGAGGGCCAGGAAGTTTGGACCAAGATGAACGACGCTGCCCTGCGCGATGTGGCTGTGGCTGGCGGCGGCGCGTTTATTCCCGCTGGCACGGCGCAACTTGACATGGCGCAGGTGTACACGGACAGCATTGGCAATTTGGAGCGCGCCGAGCAAGAAGAAATGGTTGTTCGTAGACAAACTCCACGCTTTCAATGGTTTGCCGCAGCGGCCCTTGTATTGTTGCTCAGTGAAAGTTTGATTTGCGACAGCCGTGGAAAAAACCAAGTAAAAGGGGGACAATCTTAATGGCTCACATTTTACGAATCGAAACCACCAAATTCATGCTTGCTGCTGTGGTATTTGTAGTGACGGCTCAGGCTTTCGCCGCGCAACAAATGAACGCACAGATACCGACCGTGGCGCCACTGAAATCAAAGGCCATTCCAGGGTCAACCACTCCCCAAACTCCGACCGCCAATCAGCCGCCTATGGCCGTGCCAGTGCCAACCAAAAATCAAACTCCGGCACTTCGCATGCCTACAGAACTCAATCTTCCCGCCAATGCAAATGCACTTGGACCTACCGATATTCCAGAAACCGACTTGGGAGAACTTGAAACCACATTCAACGCGAACGAATATCGCCGTGCCGTAAAGAGTGGCATGGCGTCTTTACGCAAAGAAAATTGGGCCAATGCCGCCCTGGAATTGCAAACCGCGCTCGCGCTCAATCCAGATTCAAAAGAAGTGGCTTACAACTTGGGCATTGCCAAATTTCGTCAAGGCGAATTTATGGAGGCTGAAAAACTATTCAAAGATTCCTCGCAGACCAACTCGGCCGATCTGGCTGCGAAATCCATGTTCAATGAGGGCAATGCGATTTACGCCAATGCCGTTCAAAATTTAGAGCAACCCCAAAGTCAAGCCAATATAAATGCCCCCGCCGTGGCCAGTATGCCTCAAGAGCCAGCGCCTGATCTGAAAAGTGGAATTGAAAAAGTCCAAAAAGCATTCACTCATTTCAAAGACGCGCTTGCGGCCACTCCTCAAGATGAAGACAGTGCCGTAAACGCTGAGACCGCGCTGAAACTTCTTAAGATCATGAAAGAAGAACAAAAAAAGCAAGATCAGAAGCAAGATCAACAACAAGATCAGAAGCAAGATCAGAAGCAAGATCAACAACAAGATCAGAAGCAAGATCAACAACAAGATCAGAAGCAAGATCAGAAGCAAGATCAGAAGCAAGACAAAGAAAAACAAGAAGAACAAAACAGGCAAACACAACAAGAGCAAGAACAACAAGAGCAAGAACAACAAGAGCAAGAGCAAGAACAACAGGAACAAAAAGAAGCCAAGCCCGCCAATGAGCAAGAGGTTGCGCCAGGCCAGCAACGAATAGACAAGCAGGAAACCGAGCGTCTATTGCAAATGGTTCGCGACAAAGAAAAACAACGTAATGCAGACAAAAAAGCTAAAGTATCGCGAATTCAGTCGGCTCCCGCAGGGAAAGATTGGTAGTCCATGAGTGCGCATCAAATTTTTTACCGTTACATTCTTGCCTGTGTTGCCGCACTGGGACTAAGCGCGGGTGCTTTTTCGCAAACAGTTGAATTCAAGCTACTGCAACCCGAAGGATGGGTTGGAACACCAATCAAAATGCAAGTTGTGGTGGCAAATGCGAAAGGGCAAGACTTGCCGCCTGAAATTACGCCAAGCCCAGACTTTCAGAGTCTGGTCGCAGGCTCACCACAACGAATGGAGATGCGCCAAAATATCAACGGAGTGTCTTCGCAAAAGATCTCCACCACTTGGACCCTTGAAATGACTCCAACTCGCGCCGGCGTTTTAACTTTGCCAAAAGTTAAAGTAGTTGCGGATGGCCGCGTTTTTGAAAGTCCGCCGCAAAATGTTTCCATATCTGTGGCCGCAACTGGCGATGTACTTCAGGTCACCGTCAAAAGCAATCCACCTGTTTTCTACTCAGGGCAATCTGTTGACTTGATCTTGGAGATCGCTATTCGTCCCTACTCCAATCGTGAATATGACGTCTTCTTAAATGAGCGGCAAATGTGGGAACTCATTGATAAGTCGTCAAGTTCATGGGGCGTGTTTCAACCACGCATGCGTGAACTGGTGCAAAATAATCAACGTCCATCGGGTCGTGAAGAGGTGCGCAATGGCGCGCCTTGGTGCGTATATGAAATCACCACCAACACCAATGCCACACGGAGCGGCGCTCTAGATATTGGCGATGTGCGGATTGATTTACGATACCCAACAGGCATTACGGTCAACCGTGACTTTTTTGGATCACCGGAGCTTTCCATCAGCGGTGTTCGAAACATCTCTGTCTCCAGCGCCACTTCAAATGTAGTTGTGAAAGCCTTGCCCGAAATAGATAAACCCTCGTCATTTCGCGGTGCGGTTGGCCAATTTTCAATTCAGGCAACTGTCAAACCAAACAAAATAGCCGTGGGTGATCCAATGACACTGACGCTATCCATACAAACTCTTTCCGACAATACAGAAGCGTTGCGCACGCTACTGCCGCCTCCACTTGATGGCTCGCTCCTCACCAATAATTTCCGCATGCCTACGGATCCGCTTGCCGGGACCGTGAATGGATCAACAAAAATATTCACGCAAACTCTGCGCGCACTTTCAGCGGACACCAAAGAAATTCCACCAATCGAGTTTTCCTATTTCGATCCATCCACCTCCAAATATGTCACGACCAGCACCAAATCCATTCCAATTAGCGTGAGTCCCGCGGAACGACTTTCCACCAACGCGCTGGATGGCATAAACTCTGTCAAAAGTGAAACTTCTAAAGCAACGCTGACCCAGGTTGATGGCGGACTATTTGCCAACGCGGCGCCAAGCGCGGATCTTGCGCGTGATCAGCAACTCACCGTGGGATGGGCAACAGGAATGATCTTGGCCACTCCACCACTTGTGGCCATCACTTTGCTTGTGTTGCGTAAGCGTAAGGAACAAGCCAAGAATAATGCGGGAGTCGCGCGAGCCAAAGGCGCCGCCAAAATCGCTCATGAACAACTTGTAAACGCCCACAATGCCGCCACCATTGCGAAATGTATTCAAACCTTCATCGAGTCCCAAACCAACCGCTCTATTGGAACCGTGACTCGCAGCGACGCTTTGGAATGCGCTGAAGAAGCTGGCGCCAACTTGCCTCTGTTGCAATCGCTGAGCACCATTCTTGCTTTGGGCGAGCGCGCGGCATTCGCGCCGCAAGGCCTTGAAAGCGCACAAACTTTACGGGATCAAGCCGCACAACTGATCCGCGATCTTGATCAACTTTCCTGGCGTCGCCGAAGGGCATCCAATCTGGAGGACATCAAACTATGAGCCCTTCGCGCCTCTATCTTTGGTCCATCATTCTCTACGCAATCATCGCCATTTCACCCCAAGTTCTATGCGCCTGGGGATCGATTGATAGCGACGAGCAGATCATCATCGAATTGCACGCCGCGCAATCGGCGTATGACAAAGGGGTTGAAAGTGCCCGCACCGATCCCGTGGCTGCGCAAAAGTATTTTGTGGAAGCCGTCAATGGTTTCGAAAAGATTGTCAAGAGTGGCGTGAACAACGGACAACTTTTGTACAACCTAGGCAACGCGCAGGTGCAAGCCAACCAAATTGGAAGCGGCATTGGCTCCTACCTGCAAGCACAGCGCATTATGCCCGGGGACTCGCAGCTGCAATCCAATCTGGCGCACGCGCGAAGTTTAGTGAAAGATAGATTCAATTCCGGCGACGGCATGTTGATGGAAGATGTTTCCGCGTGGTGGCATTTAATTTCCTTCAATGGTCGCCTTGCGTGGGCTGGAATATTCTGGATTGCCGCTTGGAGCATCGCTGGTTTCTTATTCCACAAGCCCAGCGGCGTGCGACATGCGACCGCGCGCCTGCTTGCGCGCCGCTTGGCGTGGGGGTGTGGAATTCTTGGCGCCATCCTGGGGGCGACCCTTGTGATGGATATGACCGCCACGCGACTTTGGCCCCAAGGCGTCACCATCAACGACGCAGTCATCGTGCGCAAAGGCAATGGCGATGGCTTTGATGCCCAATTCGCGGAGCCACTTTCCCAAGGCGTTGAATTTCGTGTGCTGGAACGGCGACCAGGCTGGCTATTGATCCGCCTTGCTGATGGTAAATCTGGATGGATTGCGGCCGCGCAAGCCACTACGGCGTAAGCACCTGGCAATGTCAAAAATCAGATCGTTGACCAGATGCGATTCAAGCGTCATACTTCACATCCCATCAAGCCGGAGAGGTGCCTGAGCGGTTGAAGGGACCCGTCTCGAAAACGGATAGTGGGCTTGCCTACTCGTGGGTTCGAATCCCACCCTCTCCGCTTTTTACTGGCTCGGGCGAGCAAGTTGAACCCCCGCCATGCGCGGCAAGTCAGCATCATGGCGTAACAGCTCGCAAATAAAAACGCCCGTCCTTTGCGGGTCGGGCGTCTGCATTATTTGAATGTCATGGTTACGAAGTTACTTGCGCTTGCCCGTTGGCTTTTTAAATTCACTCTTCTCCCAATCAATAGTGATCTTGTCTTCCATGATTTCGGCCACAACCACCTCCAAATCGCTGCGATTATTTCTATCCACAAGCGGCCGCGCTCCTTCAATGATTTCCTTTAGGCGTTTCTGAATCAATGAGGTCAATTTAAAACGACCACCAAATTTCTCCACAATTTCATCGCTTAAAAGTGCTTCAATCATGTTTTTATCTCCAATATGGTTCGAAGAATTCGCCACTTTGGCGAGCCGAATAGTGTAACAAAGTTTATTGAATTGGTCGAGCGCCGTTTATACACGCGCCCAAACACTTGATTTGATCGTTCAAGCAGAGCCTTCGGGCGAGCATCGCGAGTTACTCTACATAAACTCATGGTTGCTCAAACTGTAATCAATCGACTGCGCATTCGCCTTGGGCTAGACCGGGAATGGTGGTTGATTCTGGTGGCTGGGGGTCTTGGCGTTGTCATGGGAACCGCCGCGATTGGATTTATACTTCCGGTTCGCTGGCTGGAAAATTTGCCGGAATTTGTAGGTCAGAAGTTTGCGGGTCTAAGCCAAGTTCTTGTATTGCTGGCGCCTTGCGTGGGAGCGTTGCTGACCGTATTTGTATTTTGGCTTTTTACCACCAACTTTCGCGGTCACGGAGTCACGCGGGTCATGTTAGCGGTGAATCGTGAACAATCAAATTTGCCGATGCGAATTGGCATTCGACATTGGCTGGCTAGCACATGCCCCATTGGCTTGGGCGGAAGCGCGGGACCAGAGGGGCCGATCGTGACCATTGGCTCAACCGTGGGCAGCAATATTTCACGCTGGCTCAAAGGCGATAGCGCTCGTGCGGCCACATTGCTGGGCTGTGGTTCCGCTGCGGGCCTAGCAGCGGTATTCAATGCGCCGCTCGCCGCTATTTTTTTCAACATGGAGGTGATCTTGCGCGACTTCTGGCTGCGCACCTTCACGCCCATTGTGATTGCCAGTGTGGTGAGCGCGGCGACAGCGCAAATGTGGTTGGAAAGTTCCGAGTCATTGTTTGGCGGAGGTGAGGAATTCTTCGCCAATACATCGGAATCATTTGCCATTGGGCAAATATTCTTTTATGTGGTATTTGGATTTTTAAGCGCGCTCATTGCGGTGGCATTCACGCGCTGTCTGCCGATAAGTGAAAAACAATTCTTGCGGATTCCGGTCCATCCATTGCTGCGGCCACTCATAGGGGCAATTCTTCTTGGCGGCATGGGCGCGGCATGGATAAGTTTGAACAAATCAGATTCGGGCTATCCCCCTTTCCTTGGAGTGGGATACGCGGCCACGCGCAGTTACAACATGATGTTGCCATTGATGTTGACGGCGGTCATTGCAGCGTTGGCCAGCCGCTTGCTCAACCGCGACAGTATTTACACAGCGGAATTAGCGTCGCTTGGCATTCGCCTTGGTGGCATGAGCGACTTGTCGGTACTGCGTCGCTTGTATGTTTCCAATATTCCGCTGGACACCGCAATTACCGTGTCGGCGGATGATGAGTTGTCAAAAGTATTGGGCATCAGCGCTGAGCATGGCGTTGACGACTTTGTGGTGCTTCACAGGAATGGCGTGTATCGGGGCATGGTGACATCCAATGATTTGCGTCAAGCGCTTTTGAATCGACAAGTGATTGGGTTGCTCAGCGTGGGCGAGGTGACTCGCGATGACTTACCAGTAATCTATATAAATGAAACGCTTGATGTGGTCCTTGACCGATTCAGCCGCCATGATGTGCAGCGGCTCACAGTTCTGTCGCGTGACCAACCCGCGAAAGTCTTGGGTCTGCTGTCGCGGGCTTCGCTTATGAATCGCTACCAACGCGAATTGGATGCCTCGTAACATGCCGCATTCCCTACGATTTCCAACCAAAATGCGCTTGCGCTTGGACCGCGACTTTCGCCGCGTGTACGCCGGCAAGCAGCGTGTCAATTTGGAATTTCTCACCATCTACGCCTTGGTCAATTCTTTCACGCACACCCGCATTGGAGTGAGCTTGCCACGCAAGGTGGGAACGGCCGTTCGCCGCAACCGAATCAAGCGCTTGTTACGCGAGAGCTTTCGTCTTTTACAGAAACAGTTGCCGACATGTCTGGATGTGGTGATTGTGGTTCGCCCGCATGAACCGAAAAATTTGAAGGACTATCAAGACGCTTTGATGGGTGCTCTGGGCACACTACACAGCCGCTGCAAGAAATTGGAACTGGATCAAATCCAGAACCGCCCCAAGGCTGGCAACGAATAACTCGGCGTAATGTCAACCACAAACCACGCCAAGCGCCGTGCGTTTGAAACGCCTCTATCGAGTAGCAGGAACACGATGGCTCAAAGCGGCATCGACCGCCCAGCACAGGTGAAAGAATAATTTGATAGCCACGAACCAAGCCCATGAGGCAACGCGCGGCGAGCGAAACTTTCGCCGCGGGCTCGCTCATCTTTCACTTTGCACTGGATTGCGTACCCGACCCACGCCTGGAATCTCGACCTCCACAATATCGCCATTCTTCAGGAAAATAGGTGGATTTCTAGCCGCACCAACTCCCGGGGGGGACCCAGTGAGAATGATCGTTCCAGCGAGCAAGGTGGTTCCATCGCTGAGCACCGAAATTATTTTTGGGACCGAGTGGTACATGTCCGCGGTGGAGGCGTCTTGCATCACTTGGCCATTCACGCGCGTGATAATGCGCAAGCATTGGGGATTTGGAACTCGCTCGGCCCGGGTAGGTTGCGAAAGCGGACAGAATGTATCGAAACTTTTACCGCGGCAAAATTGTCCGCCAGAACCCTGCTTCTGCCACCACCGCGCGCTCACATCATTAGCGGCGCGATAGGCGCGCACCACGCTTAGCGCGTCGGCCTCCTGAACGTTTTTACATGTTGTTCCAATCTCAATCGCCAACTCGCCCTCCCAATCCACTTGTGGTCCTGGTCGCTCACAGATGGCGGGAATAATAATTGCTTGTCCGTCGCCAATCACGCACGCCGGGTTCTTCATAAACACGATTGGATTGGAATCAACCGCGCCACCCATTTCTTGGGCATGTTCAGGGTAATTTCGACCAATCGCCAGGACGGCGGGCGGGCAAGTCATTTGAGTCATTTACGCTGTGTTTCCGATCTATTTTGATCTTCAAGACTTTCTTTTCGCAAGCGTGCGGCCTCGGCTTGCAGGGTTCTATAAGCCTCCATCTCAGGCGGTTCCGGCAGTGCAGCGGCAAGTGCCATTGCTTCGCTTAACGGACTGGCTTTCAGTTCGGTTTCAATTTGACCCTTGACCGCGTCGTACACCATGCGTCGCTGTTCTTCGGAAGCGCGGTTGTAAATAGCCAGTCGATCAAACAAAGGCTGATTATTGTCGCGCAGCAAAGCGATTAAGACATCCTCCACGCTGCGACGAATATCGCCCACAAGATCCGCCATACGCTTTTCGCCAAACTTGTTTACAAAATCCGTATAGCGATTGCCTTGGAAATAATCCGTCAAGTCTTGGGCAAACTTCAAACTTTCATCCAGAATTTTTTTACGACCCATGAGAAGTCCTTCGCGAAAACCGCGCTGCAAGACCGCGTAGACATCCGTGCGCGCCACGTCTGGGACCATGTCATATTCTCCATAGGTTGAATCGCGCACAAAATCCTCAAGCGACTTCTCGTATTGATCATTGGGAATCAAGCCGCCGCGGCCATAGAGTTTGTCTAAATGATCAAGGATTTCCTGGGCACCCGCGTAATCACCCACTCTAAATAGCTGGCGAATGGCCTGGGACATGAAGTTCTCATGGAAATCACAAAATGTGTCTCCACCAGCGCCGCGCGCGCCGTAATGCTTTTCATAAAGCTTTAAAAAATATTTTTCGATCGATTTAATCCATCGGTTGTCTTGCAAACGTGTTGGGTTGTCATTTGAAAACGGATCAATGGCCATCAGGCCAGAATGATTCAAAGCCTGCATAGCTTGAATAGTCATGCGATCATTGTTCATGACCTTGTACGCGCTATCAGGATCGCCATAACGGGCCTGGCCTTCTTCTGCTCCAAGTTTGCTCCAGTAAAAGGCGTGCGCCTGTGGATGACGCCAATCCAGCGGACCAATGTCGCGCGTGTAATCCGCCATCTTGGAGGGATTCATGTTGTAATCGTCTATCAAGACGCGCTTGCGCAAGAATGACAACAGTGCGTTGAGCGCGGCTTGCTGGTCCGGCCTGGCCAACACGCGATCAAAGGCTACAAATATTGGATCGCTTGTCTTGAATTTTTTTTCCAGATTGAGAATCTTGGCGTACGGTGATGTCTTGACCGCCATCCATTTGCCCAAATTGATCAAAAAATCCTTGTTTAATTCAAATCGAAATTGCTTTTCAAATGGCGCAAATTCCTTGGTCAATTCACTAACTAACACCTTCACCTCTGGGTTCTTTTGCTCCAATTCCTCTATGGTGTCTGGTGTATTGGCGATGGCGCGCAGCCACTTCTCTCGCTCCACTTGGTCATAGGGTGGTGAACCAAGAACATAAAGCCATTCCTTTGCGAACTCGCGTTTGTAATGCAAGTGGGCGTCGTCTGAGACTCCATCAATTTTATGGGCGAACCAAAAAGCGAGTTCTTTGTTCAACCCAAGATCGTTGGGGTTGTAACGCAGTCCCTTGCTACGGACTAAATCAACTCCCGCGTTCACCCAAGCCCAGCGTTCTTCAGGGGTGTTGGTCAACACGGAAATGTTGTACGCCATGTTATGTCCATGGAAACCCCAAACCTCTGCGAAGCGCGGCTGCAATTTTGTGATCAAGTCAGCGTCGGCCATGGCTTCGTAAAAAAGTCCTTGGTCTTTTTGCGCCTGCAATTTAATCCATAAATAATCCGCAAGAATGCCACGAAGCGCGCCAATCGCCGTGCCAATCACAATGATCGGAGGCGCGCCTTCAACTGGATCGGCCGTATAGCGCAGCCCATCTTTGTTGGCCTGCTGCAAAAGATTTGGAACAAAGACGCCACTGACAGCGGCACCAGCCGCGAATAGAAGTACACATGCCAGTTGAATAAGTCGATCAACCATGGCTTATCCTTGACCGCTGTACACAGCTAATTCCTTGCGTCGGAAGGCGATCCAGCCAATGATGAGCGTGATGCCCGTCCACGCAATGCCAATGACGAATATTGCCAGCGTTAAACGATCCCAACTGACATTGCGACCTTTCACCAAAAGATCATTGGCGCTGGTTTGCCCAAAAGGTCTCAACGCATATTCCACAACAACCGCAATGGCGCGCACGAAAAATTGAATCATGCTTTCAATGGAGCCATCATCCGCGCCCGAAGTCCAATACTTCAGGCTTTGTTGCAAGAACGGGGCCAAACTGCCGCCAAGGAAAAGTGAGAATGAAAGTAGGCAGGCAATGGGAAAACTAAGCGTAGTGGCGGAGCAGACAGCCAGCATGGCCAAGAAAGATAACTTGACTAAATTCACCATCATGCCACGCAGGTAATTCCCTTCGAAGCCCCCCACTCGATAAAGAATTTCAAGGCTGTCTTGTTCCCAATTGAATGAGAAGGGACCTGGCAGAAAAGTTTGGCTCTTGACATCGTATTTCAAATTCATCACTTCAACTTTCAAGTTGCCGTCGGCGTCGATAAAACTTGTGGGCACCATGAGAACATGACCCTGCGCTGGAACAAACATGCGATCCACCCAGCTTCCATCGCCAAATTTAAAAATGATCGGACACGATGTATGCGAATCGCTGCCTCCGGCATGTAAGAAGTAGCGGAGAGACATGGTTCCACCCAGTTTTTTTGCCATGGATAAGTCAGGAAATACAAAGGTTTTGCTTTCGCCCGCGCCAACCCGGCGCTGATCGGATTGAAACTCGGCCTGGCGCTGCAGCGCGATCTCGCGTCGCACATCCTCAAATCTGCGTCGACCGCTGTCCAAGTCGGCTTTCAAAACAGCATCGGAGGCAATGACCGAGTCAACCTCCGCCTCTAATTTGTCGCGACTCAGTGGCAGATATTGCGGCCGTGAAACATCGCGGGCCACAAGAACCTCGTCGCGAATGGCGAGTCGGTCGAAATCATCCACGGCTGGACGCGTTCGCATCCATTGAACAAAAATAAAAATTCCCAATCCGCATACCAGAAACAAAACTGCGTTCAATCCGACCAACCCCACCCACTTGCCAATCAGATATTGAAAGCGGTCCAGGGGCTTGGTCATCAATTGCCATATTTGTCGATCTCGAATTTCAAAAGCGACAGTCGCGCAGCCCAGGGTCAAGGTCATGCACGCTGCGCAGACATATGAAATATCCAATGAGCGCGACATGAAAGTTTGGATTTGGTAACGCAATGGGGTGGAGCCATCTATAAAAACTGGCAGCAAAGGAAGGGCGATAAGCACCACCGAGATAAAGGCGAGACTGATGCGCAGGCGAATGGATTCACGCACCAAGGTTTGAGCAACCGCGCACCAACCAACACGCGCGTTCAGCAGCGCGATTAAAAGTTGAATAAGTAAGCTAAATGACAGCAAAAGCACGGTAATTCCAGTGGTGACAAAGGCCAAGGAAAAATATCCCCGACTCACCGCTGGCACCACAATTCCCACACAAGCGATCATGATGCATAGATACGGAATGAAAAAATTCATCCACAACGCCAAAAATGTTGTTGCCAAAAGAATAGCGGTGACCGCCAGCGGCGATGTGGAGCGCTCCACAAGGAAAATAGGCGACCAAGTTGGAAAATAGGGGGCAAGCAACACATCTGAAATCAACGCGGAATCCAAAACCTTGCCTTGCCGATCAAATAAATCATTTCCCATTGAACGTAATCGACTGCTTTGAAATTTTCCTAATGCAGTCGTCACTTCGCCTTGTTCCAACAGGGCCACGCTAATTGGCTCACGATCAGCGAGATTGGCTTGCTGCACAACCAATTCAATGGCATCGCGTTGCGATTGCAACCTTGCGCTGGCGACAAAGAATGGCGCCATACAACCAAGAATCACAAGCGTTGAAATGACCGTGGAGATGACTTTGACACGAGTCTGTTGGAAATGATTGTTCCAACGCCACCAACGCTCCCGAAACGACTGTTTCACGAAGATTTGCTCCCACCAGATTTTGGATCATTTCCAAGAAGTCCATCAAGGACTCCGCGATCAACATTGGTGGCGGCTTGTGGTGGCTTCACATTGAGGGTCTTTGGCGCAGGAATTGGCACTTCTTGCAGAAGTTCGTTCAGTACATTGGTGGCGGCAGACTTTTCCTTGGATTGCATAGAAGGAACAACCTTTGCGGGATTGGTGACTGGCACGCTGGCCAGGCTTTCCACCAACTCCGCGCCCTCGGCTGGGTCCTGCGCCAAAAATGCGGCCGTCTTTCCGCCATGTAAAGCGCCACTGTTAGAAACTTGCTCCGCCTTGGCCTGCTCGACAATTTTCATGAACAAATCCTCAAGTTTTTGACGCGGCGCGTGCGCGCTTTGAATGCCAAGCCCCTGCGCATCGTTCAACACTTTTTCTATCTTTGAAATTGTTTCTGGTAGAAGGCGCTGTGTTTGAATCACGGTGTGATCGGAATCCTCAAGCAACTCGTCGCCACTTCCACTCGCTCTTATTTTTCCGCCATACAGCACAACCATTCGATCACACACATCCTCCACATCCGACAAAAGGTGGCTGGAAAGAAGAATTGTTTTCCCGCGGCGCCCAAGCTCCAGAAGAAGGTCCTTCACTTGGCGGGTTCCAACTGGATCAAGTCCGCTGGTTGGCTCGTCTAAAATCAAAAAATCGGGATCATTCACAAGGGCCTGAGCCAAACCAAGACGCCGCGCCATGCCTTTGGAAAACTCACCAACTTGGCGCCGACCAACTTGATTCAACCCCACCATTTCCAACAATTCCTCACAGCGACGGCGGCGAACGCGTCGATCCAAACCAAACAATTTTCCGTAATAATCCAGCGTTTCCATTGGATTGAGAAAGCGATACAAATAACTTTCCTCGGGCAAGTAGCCAATCCTTGATTTGACTTGTACGTCGTCTGGCGCGTGGCCCAACACGGTTAAACGCCCTTGGGTTGGGCGCAAAAGTCCCAGGATCATCTTAATGGTGGTGCTCTTGCCGCTTCCGTTTGGTCCAAGTAATCCAAAAATTTCGCGTTGACGGATTTCGAAATCAATTCCATCCACGGCAACCGCTTTTGCGCGCATCCAAAAGTCAGTGAACACCTTGGTCAAACCAATGGCCTGCACCGCAAGATCGGTAGTGTTGTTTGAATTGCGAGTCGTCACTTATTCTCCCGACCAAAGCCCTGTGTGGCCTTCTCATCCAATCGCCGCCCCGCTTTATCAAGCGTCATCTGCTTCACGCCAATCTGCCAACTTGGCCGCAGCGCCTCTAGGATGATGGCCGCCTGTTTGCGACGAGTCATGTCGGCGTTGCGCCGCAACTGCATGACTTCGGGACTGGATGCGATGGATATTTGGCTTTGACCAACTCCTGGCGGCATGGAAAAAACTTCAACTTCAGACTGAGTCAACACGCTACGCAAGGCGTCTAACCAAAGTTGCCGCGCAAGTTGTCTGGGGTTCTGATTCCACGTTTCTTGAAGACCTTCAATACGACGAACATCCTTGCTTAAATTTGCCGCGATCGCACTTTGGTAACTCTTGGCTTTGTTCACAATAGAGCTTGCAAATCCACCAATATCCTTCATTTCCAACCGTTCACCAATGCCGCGCAGCAACTGATCGGATTGGACCAAATTGCCCGCGGAAAGAGCCGCTTCATAGGCATCGATCATTTGTAATATTTGTTCATAATTCGGACCAGCCGCTGCTAAAAGTTGGGCGGTGGAATCTTGTCGGGCGCGGTCCACAATGGTCTTCGCGTCCTCCTTGCCTGTTTGCGCACGACGCACAACATTGCGAACAGAAAAAGGCGCGCTGCGCTCGGGCATGGTGACTTTTTGTAATTGAATTCCGCTCGAGACATCGTCCAAGATGCGCTGCGCTTGCGCTTGCACGAGCAAAGCGGGTTGCTCGCGCTGATCTACCAACTCACTTAAAGGCAGTGTGGCTATTGCCGCGGTCACTCCACGTGAAAGAGCGATGCGAACAATGGCGTCCCCTTTCTCAATATCGACTGCTTCTAAAAATCGAACTGGATCTCCAATGACATATTCAGCGGTCAATTGCACATGCGCGAAATCTCCATCCCCTGTTAGAACGGATCCATCTACACCTGGATTGATAGGAGCGTTCGGATCCGCGCCATCGATCATTTGTTCAATGGTGATGTTCTTAGCCACCATGCGCGGCCAAAATTCAAAACGCAATTCCACGGTGCGCTTCACTTCGAAGACAGTGATGTCCCCAATTGGATACGGCCAAAATGGATTCAATCCAGGGATCAAAGCCTCTTGTCCAGGCTCGCCAGAAATCTTGCCAAAGATAGAGCGAACTCCACTCATTCCTTCTTTGACGGTTTGAAATCCACTGAATAAAAATGTGATAATCAGACCAACAATGGCAACTTGAAGCAGTCGGTACGAAAGACGCAACGCTTCCCCAAGACTTTGATTGGCTGGGTCCATGGCCTGCCGCATGGCGGCCTCTGCGGCAACCGGAGCGGAAACCTCAAATTGCGCGCGTGCTCCGCGTCGTGGTGATTCGGATTCTTGCGAATCTTGCGATGGAAAATCTTGATCTGCGTCCGCCATTTATTTATTGTCCGATGTGTTTGATTGTCCCCACGAGGATTTTTGTGTGGGCTGAGGGATACCTTTCGCATCAACTGGCGCGTCCAAATCCATCATGTGAAATGGCGCTTTATTCATATCCGTAATGAATGTCGTGCTGCCTGCGAGACTGGCCCGCAGCGTGTCAAGCCAAGCTAGAAAAATTGCCAAGTCAGCCTCTTTTTTCATCTGCTCGTAGTAGCGCGTGGCCTCGGTGTTTCCAACGGCCTCAAGTTCCGCCGCCCACTGCTCAGCGAAATTACGAATGGTGTCAGCTTGACTTGCGGCCATGCTTTTAATCGCGTCAGCCTCCGCCTGTCCTCGGCTCTCCTCTAGATTGGCCAGCGTTTCTTGAACCGCGCTCATTCGTTTAATGACCGCGATTGTGGTCTTTGGCGGCAGCACAACTTGGCTTAATCCAACCGTGACTGGATCCACGCCCACCATTGGATTTCGTTTGATATCCGCCAATAATGCCGCTTCCGCTGCGGGAAACCTGCTGTTTGAACCAATCAAGTCGGTGAAGGAAAATTGTCCAACCGATCCGCGAATGCTTGCGTTGAGCCGTGTTTCCAGTTCTTTGCTGGCCGTGTCTAAATTTCCGTACCCCGTATAGAACGCAAGTGGTGCATCACCTTTTGCGTCGACTCTCCACAAAAGAAAGGCCTTCACCACAACTTGCTGGCCATCTTTTGTCAGCACAGTTTCCATGTTGCTTTCAGTCAGTTGCAGCCGCGTGTCAAGTTTGGCAACTTGATCAATGAAAAATGGCGCCTTGAAGTGCAGCCCAGCGTCGCGGACAATTCCTGCAGGCTTTCCAAAGCGCGTGGCTACTGCGACCTCATGATAATTCACCGTGTAGGTGGTGTTGAACAATGTCAACACCAGAAGAATGAATGCGGCCGCGGCGATTGGAAGTGTTTTTGACATGATATTTGTGTCCTGAATTACTGATCTGATTTCTTCTCGACATAGTCAGCTAAGTTGAAGCCAACTTCTGGCTGTTGCATTTGAATATCTACTCGAATGCGGTTGGGGTCTATTCCTAGAACATATTTTTGGCGGACATTTGAAAGACTTTGCCCGATCGCCTCCATGAGTTTGCGCTGCATAAACAACTCTGGAGCAATGTGATAAGCGCCCGACTGCCCCAAAACCGCGCTGGCGGTTCGGCGCGCGTCCATATGCAATTCCCATCGCCGTGCGCGCGCCCGCTTGATTTGGGTTGCGACTTGACCGCGTGTTGAAACCAAAATATTTTCAACAATCAGCCGCGCGGCCAACGTTTCAGGCGCATCTTCACCTTTTTCGCGCATGTTCACGCGCCATGTTTCAATGGCGTCCACCGCTTTGGGCCCCAAGCGCGCGTCACCGAGCAAGGTAGCCATGGTGGTGTTCACAACGCGCTGCGCCTCCTCTATCAAATTGCGCGCGTTCTGAGTATCTAGGGAGAGTTCTTCATACAAGGCCGCGGATTCTCCGGGCGGGCGAAGTGCCGGAATCTGAACGCTGACGGCCTCCACGCCTGTTCCAACTTCATCAAATGACTTTTGAATGCGTTCGCGAAGCGCGGTCGCAAGGGCGTCTCCGCTTGGACTGAGGACTTCATCAAGCGGACGCGTCGAAAGATATTGGCAGACTTCGCGGCGACACAATTCACGCAAAATGACCTCTCGCATTTCAAAACCAGATCGTCTGAGCTTGAGATCGCTAGCAAAATTCAACCAAGACAATAGACCATCCGAACGAATACGCCAAATCAAGACCAAGTCCGCGTCCACAAGCGCAAACCGATCGCTAATGCCGGCCGTGGCCGAATCAGCAATTGGACCAACTTGAGGCATTGGCGCGCTCGACGACAGCACCGCAGCGGCTTCACTGCCAGCGCCCAAATCGCGTTGCACTTCGGCGGCAAGATTGGGCGCGGCCACCAAATACGCAGGGCGCGTACTTTCGGATTCAGCGGCATCGCCCCATAAATTCACCTTCGTCACCTTCAAACTTGTGCTTTGCAATGGCAACGCGTGCACTTGTGCAATGTCAACCACCTCCGCGGTTTCAAATGGCCAAGGAAATTTCCACATGAGTTCACCTTGATGAACGCGCCCAGCGATTGATCCGCCACGAAGTCGAACCGCTTGCTCGCCAGGGCCAACCACCACAACACAACTCAGAATGAAAAGCGCGGCAAGTCCAAGAGCCACCAATGCGCCGCTGCTGCGAAGCAAAAGTTTGTAGCCCCAACTGGAGGTAATGTCAAAACCAAATTGATAGTTGACCGCCTCGTTGATGCCGCGCACCAAATTATCGGGCGCCGCAAGCAGCCCAAGCACTCGGCTGTCAAATGCTGGACGAGGAATTTCATTGGCTCGCCGCGGTCGATAAAGATTCAGCGTCCAATTTAAAAAGATTTCAATGGCCAAAGCTATTTGGAACCCGGCTATTCCAAGAGCCATCCATTCCATGATGGTGGGTCGTTGAAATACATGAAAGACAATTCCCACTGCGGTTGCAAGCGTGACGAGCGCGCTGCCAACCATGAAGCCGGCGCCGCCGCGCAAGTTTTGCCACGCGGGTTGCTTGGACATACCCGCCACAAATCGCGCGAAAATGAAGGCAATGAGAGCCAATCCAATACAGACCGCAAGTTGCCACCCCAACGCAGACCCAACCGCGAATGAAATGCCGTCCGGACCCGGATCCTGCATTTCACGCAAGTGCGCCCAATTCCAAAGACCAAGTCCCAACAATAAAAAGGCGACGGTTAAACTCACCGCGGGCATGAGCCATCGATGCATTTGGCCTAGGCGCCGCGCCGCGGCTTCTTGATCAAGCGCTGAACGCTCAAAGATATTTTCACCACGCGATTGTGCAAGCTCTTCCCGTTCCAGTGATTCAAGCCGTTCAAGTCGATGCTGATGAAAGACCACCGCAAGCGCCACCCAGACCGGTATGCCGCAAAAAACAGAGATGGACGCCACAATAAATGTGGTGTCGCTGGCAAGTCGTCCAAAAACCAAAAGGACAATTGCCATGGCGAACTGAAGGACAAAGCCAAGAACGGAAACACGGCTAGCTTGTTGATAGGAAAACTGATCGATTCTCATGGTGGCAAACAGAGGTCTGTAAATAGTATCGCATGAACGCCTGTACGGGGCATCTTTTTCTACCCACAGGGGTGAAGAAGGTTCGACCTTTCGCTATTCTTGGTGAACAATTTCTAGGACTTGCCCCAAGGTACCCCCATGGCTTGGATTGAAAAACTACTTGCCCTTGCACGAAACACAATGCTGGAGTGCATTCGCCAACCGGTCACTTTAGTGACCGCGGTGATTGGATTTATCTTTGTATTTCTGTCGGTTCCATTCAGTAGTTTCACCATGGAAGACGATCAACGAATGTTTGTTGATATTGGCTTGTCCACTATTTTTATTTGCGGCATCATCCTGTCCGCGTTTCTTGCCACAGGAGTGGTCAGCCGCGAAATTGAAAACAAAACCGTGTTGACTGTGGTCAGCAAACCAGTTCCTCGTCCACTTTTTGTGGTTGGTAAATTCTTGGGCGTGGCAAGCGTGCTGCTGATGGTGACGCTGTGGCTAGGGTTCATTTTCATGCTGACGGAGTTGCATGGAACCATGCCCACCGTGAGGACGCCCTACAACCAACCCGTGCTCACATTTGGATTGGCTGCCGTAGTTCTTATGTTTGGCGGCGGCATTTGGTGCAATTTTTTATATGGATGGAATTTTGGAGCGACTGTCATTTCACTGGGGTTGCCTCTGCTCTGCATAGCGTATTGCGTCTGTCTGATTTTTAAACCCGAATGGGGCACGGCGGATCTTGCGACAACATTCAAACCAAATTTATGGAAGGCACTTGGCATGTTGATGGTGGCGGAACTTGTTCTTGGCGCTATCGCAGTCGCCGTGAGCACGCGGCTTGGACAAGTGCTGACGCTGGCCATAGTTCTTGCAACATTTATGCTGGGCTTGCTCAGCGACTGGTTGTTTGCCCGCAAAATGCAACAGCTTTCAGACCTCATGAGCAAGCTGCCAGCGGCGGATCAATCATGGCACGATTCCATGCATTTACAGTGGGGTTTTTACAAAGTGATGCAATCGGTGATTCCTAATTTCCAACTCTTTTGGCTTAGCGATGCGTTGACACAAAAGAAAAACATTGGCTTTGAGTACATCGCCACGGCAGTACCTTACGGATTTGTGCTGATTGTCATGGCGCTGACGCTTGGCACATTTCTGTTTCAGCGTCGCGAAGTGGGTTGAACAAGCGATACACGCGCCGCACAAGCCGGTTGCGTTTACGCTTTGCATTCAAAAACTACATTATTTACCGTGGCCACAACGCAACTTCTTCCACGCGCTTTGAGCCCAACAAATAGATGCCAATGACAAGCGGCGCAAGTATGCCCAAGAGTCCGTAGCACCCAGTTTGCGCGAACCAAATTCCCTTGATCATTTCGGGCGGGATTTGTGGCGTGGGTTGATTTTGTTTTTCAAGTTGCGCCAGCATGGTGCGATTCATCAATGCCTGTATGTCATCACGATTGGTGATTTGGATTGTGAGTCCACCCACATTCAACAAAAGCGTAAGAACCATCCACAACTTCGCCATTGAATAGCCGCGGCGCAATTTCTTGCGCAGATACCAGCCACTAAGCGCGCCCAGAGTTGTGAGCGCTGTTCCACAAATCGAGATCATTCGAAACGCCGCCACCATCCAGTCAGGAAGGCCCTGATACGTCTCGACCGCCAATGATTTACTGGCAAAACCCCAGATGGCAAAAATGAAACCCAACACCCCCCAAAGCAGCATGATCCACCCAACTATTGCAGGCCAATGTGTGCGCGCCTTTGGAAGAAATGGATCTTCAACTTCAGAAAATATTTTATTCATTTACAGAGGAATATACAACAACCGAACGCAAAAGACGCTGCATTATTGAGACTTGCGCAACTGCGCAAGTTGCAGCTTCATATCTTTTTTCAAACGCTCAAAGGCCAGCTTCACGATGGGCGCTTTCACTTTGACTTTTTGAAATTCGGCGAAGAGGTCTTCGTATTGCTGGGCTTCATCCGGAATAAGCGGACCTCCACCTTCGTACCCCATGGCAACAGGCTCGCATTTTTCCCAAATGCGCAGCATCTCATCAAGCAATTTCAAGCGAGCCGCAATTTGCGCCGCCTCGCCTTGGCTTGCGCCTTTGATCTCCCATTCAGTCCTGAGCCGCATGGCAGCTTTCTTGGAATCAGTGACGGTCTTGTCCCAGCTCTCGCTCACTTTCTTTCCATATGGATTCACGACATACGAATTGGGTTTCAACTGCATGATCTTGCAGATTTCCTCCAGATTGTCGGCAGTGCCCTGTGAAAATCCGCAATCCAGCGCATTATTTTCATTAAAGGTGAGATTTTCTTGATCATTGCTCAACATGACTTCTCCGTTGGCGTTGTCAAAGAAAGTGACCTTGCCGGTCTTGGGGTCTTTGGTGTAACTCACGACGAGCGGTGAATACACCATGCATTTTCCAACTTGACGATTGCGGCCTGCTCCCTCGGAAACGTCGCCCACTCTTTCAATCCAAGCCTCAAGCGCCTTGCCCTCGGCGCTTTTGCCACTGCCCGAATCAAGCATGGTGATGGAACCCAGTGTTCCAACCTTCAGGAAATAAATTTCTCGGCAATGCATGGCGGTGAAAGCCGCGCCTGAAATGGCCTCCTCAATCCAAGCCACCACGCGATGCTTGTCGCGTATGCGCATGAGTGATTCCGCGATTTCGTCGCCCTCGATCACCAAACCGCCTCCAGAATTGATGCGGATAACGATGATTTGACCAGGACCAAATTTGTCGGCCTCTTTTTCAATGACCTCCATTTCATTGTGGCGCAAACCAACACCAACCATGCCGCCAAGTTCAAGAACAAAAATTTGGCGACGCGTGTCTTTTTCACCATCGCTCGGCTTTGCGCCAGTGGAGTTGCCGCTAGGCGCCAAGGGAGTCTTGCTTGGATCCGCCGCTGCAGGCGAAGGCGGTTTGGTTTGAGCAAATGCGGCGCTTGCGCAAAGAGCAACCGGAACAAATATGGCATGTCGATATTTCAAATTACGATTCCTTATGTAAAACAGTCCACTTGATCAACTGTTCCTTTTGGCGCCCTTGGCTTGCTCCTTGACCTGCAGCAACATTTGTTCAATGTCATCGATTCCGGGGCGCCCTTGGATTCTCCAACGAAATTCAACCGCTGGATATTTTTTCATGGCATCCCGAATACGTTCAAGGAGCGCCTTGGCGGCGGTAAATTTGGAGGCTTTGAAATTTTTCTCATATTCAACGAAATATTCAACAGTCTTGGCGTAGGTCTTGCGCCAGTCGGTGATGTAATCGCCAACCAATTTCACGCCATCTTGATTGTTCTTGCCAAGTGAATCATCCCACTCGCGGTAGCCAAGCAAGAACATGAGATCCTCAATGCTGTCGGCAATGCCGTCACAAAGACCCAGGTCCTCGGCGGTCTTTGCGTCAAAGTTGGCAACCGCTTTCGTGTCCCCGTCAACCAAGAATGTGCCCTTGGTGTCGGGACGCCAATTTAAATTGCGACCGTTCCAAGAAACGCTGAGCAAGAGTTCGGGGCGCATCATGGCCAAACCCAACTCCGATGGATAGCCGCCACGACGCAAGAACCCATTCACAATGCCGTTCCAAGCGGCCATATATTTCTTGCGTACCTCGTCATCTTGGGTGCGTTCGTACTGCTCTCGCACTCGGTCCATGCCCCACAAACGAGCGGTGCTGGACATATAAAGATCAGGCCAAGCAAGCGCGAGCGCAGTGCTGAATCCAACCGAATCCTTAATCCACATGACTTGCGGAATGGGACCAAGATCGCTTTTTAAGAGATCGACCATTTTGCGCCCATCCTCAAAATCCATTTGGCCGCGCTCAGAACGATCGTCATTGCCCAAATAGGCCTTGCCTGTTCGGCCGTCGGAACTTTCCATGACAAAGATAATCAAATCAGGTTTTTTTTCCTTCACATCTTTGACCACTTTTTCAAACGCGCTCAGGCGAATATCCGTGCCCATTTGCCCATGACCGTCAAGACCCATGGGTATCACATAAATCTTGGGCGCCTTGGCGGGATCTTTCTGATCCATTTGCAACGGCGACGGCGTGTCCGCGGCGAAAGCGAACATTGCAGCAAGCAGCATGGCGGACAATGGAGAAAAACGATTCATGATTTACAAGTATACGCCTCAAGTGTTGGAAAGTTGCTTGGCCAAAGAGGTAGCGGCGGCTTTGTTGGCAAGCCGTCCCTCCAGTTGGGCGTCATAGACCGCGTCCAAGATGCGTCGAAATTCTGGACCCGCGCGCAAACCCATGGAAATCAAGTCATCACCGCAGAGCAGTGGAACTGGTGAAATTCCCTCCTTTTGCAGTGTTTGAAAGTCGTTGAGAATCCCCCCTGCCAACTCGGCCGCATCAGTTGCCAAGACCGCCAGGGCGTCTAGGAACGATGAATTGGCGGCGGTTCTTTTTCGCAGAGCCTTTGAAAATGTGCTCCATTGGGGCAAGGTGGTTTGCAGTTGAAGCGTGTTGGCGAGCGCGTCGCGCTCGTGGTTGGAAAGCACCAGCGCGTCCGTCCATTTTTGCACGCGCTCTTGCCAGGGCAATGTGGACTTGCGATCCAGTAACCACGCGGCAAGCACGGTTGCAAACAGCGTGGCCCGAATGCCCTGTGAAGGTTGAGGCGCACCCTGGGTTGATGTTGAATGAATCACCAATTTCCGCACGCGTGGCAGCGCGGTTGGCGGCGCGGGTTCATTCAAAGTGCTTGGGGCAAGGCCAAGTGATTCGATCAATTCCAAAGCCCGCACACGGCTTGGGTGAGCGATCATTCGGCGCAACTCCTGGCCCACACGCTCGCGGCTGACTCCACGAAGCTCATGCGCGTGCGCGCGAATGGCGGCTTCAGTTGCGGGTTCAATCGTCAAGTCAAAGCGCGCCGCGAAACGCACCGCGCGCAGCAAGCGAAGGCGGTCCTCGCGCAAGCGAGCGTCTGGATCATGAATGGCCCGCAAGATTTTATTTTGAATGTCCGCGCTGCCATTCACATGGTCAATGATTTGCCCTGTGGCGCAATGCATAAAGATTCCATTGATGGTGAAATCGCGCCGATTCGCGTCGGTTATTTCATCGCCCACTTCAATGTCCTCGGGGCGTCGACCATCCACATAGCGGCCATCGGCGCGGAAACTTGCCACTTCAACCACGCGCCCCTTGTAATGGACAAGGATCACGCCAAAGCTTTCACCAACGCCGCGAGCCTTGGGGAAAATCGCGCGGATTTGCTCGGTGGTTGCGCTGGTGGCAATGTCGTAATCGGTTGGTGAAAGTTGCAGCAGTTCGTCGCGCACGCAACCGCCCGCAAAATACGCGGTGTGACCCGCCTGGGAAAATTTGGCGGCAATTTCCGCCGCAGCGTCGCGCGCACTGATGCTTGGAGCACTTGGAAAATTTGCGTCAGGCATTGGAATTATTGGGGAAATGGAGTGCTTCGCTTGCGGGTTGGCAAGGCTTGGCGCGCGCGCTATCGCTTGCGAGCGCCAACGCAAGTAGTTGATCACCCGGCCCGCTTGCGGGAAAGCGTCCGTGGGTTGATTGACGCATGGATTCGCGGCGATTCATGCGCAGTCGATCCACCGCCAAACGCAATCGCTCTAGACCGCCGTCTGGATCGTTCATCAACACTTCAGGATCAATGGCTGGTCCAGCCTCCACTTCAAGACGGCCACTGAGGCGTGGCAACTTTTGTGAACTGGGCCAAATATCAAAGCAGCCATCAAGACCAATGGGGACAACGGGAACTTTGGCGCGGCGAATCAGCAGTGCCACGCCGCGTTGAAAAGGCGCGATAGCCCCATCGTCGCAGCGGCCGCCCTCGGGATAAATCAATAAGCAACGCCCTTGCGCCAACACTTGCAACGCGGTCTTGATAGCCGCGGAGTCGGATTTTTCTTTCAGTGGAATGGCGTTCAATGAAGTGATGAGCCCAGCAAAAAATTTATTGTGAAACAGCGAGCTGCGAGCGATGTAGGCGGTCTGCCGATCAAAGGCCACGGCGGCGTGAGGAATGGGATCAAGAAATGATTGATGATTGCCAACCAGCAAGACGCCACCGCTGCGCGGAATGTGGTGCGCCCCAACTACGTTCATGCGATAGAAAATGCGCGCAAGGGTTGCACAAAACAAAGCTACGAAATCCCACCAAACGGCTTGCGCCAAGGTGCTGCCAGGTGCGCGCCGCGCGAAGTCATGAAACATTAGTGGCGCACCGCCGCGGTATTTGCCAAGGGCAACCGCTCACCCAGACGTTGCCGCGCCAAATATTCCAGCGTGCCCACAACCGCTTCCAAATCCATGTGGCTGGTGTCCACGCGATCCGCGCCCAGTGGAATGCGAAGCGGTCCCACCGCGCGTGTTGAATCCACATGATCGCGATGCTGAATGGCGCGAAGAATGCTGGCCTCATCGGCCACGTGGCCAAGGGCGTGCAACTGCGCCACGCGGCGTTGGGCGCGCACACGGGCGTCGGCCTCCAAATAAATTCGCAGCGGCGCGTCTGGAAAAACCACGGAGCCTTGATCGCGTCCCTCGGTGACCAAGCGCGGATGGGCGTTGGCTATTTCTCTTTGACGACGCACCATTTCGCGGCGCACTTCGGAGCACGCCGACACGGGCGAAACCGCTTCGGTCACTTCCGTTGAGCGAATAAACGGAGAAACATCTCTGCCGTTCAATAAAAGTTTTGGCGGACTGGATTTCCAATCGAACACCATGGTGGTGGACGCAAGCGTCGTAGCAATTGATTCGCCTTCGTCTATTGGAATTGAATGTTCAATGGCCAACAACGCCGCGGCGCGGTACATGGCGCCGGTGTCCAGAAATTCCAACCCAAGCCGCAACGCCAACATGTGCGCCACCGAACTTTTGCCGGTGCCCGCTGGACCATCAATGGTGATAATAAGCGGCTGATTGAGGGAATTCATGCTGGTTTCATCGCCTCGATTGCCGCGGAAAGCATGTCGCGCGCCATGCTGAGCGGTTTGATTGGATCGCCTTTACCCAAATATTCTAGCGACAGAGAATTGACATAGCCAACAGAGCGCAACGTTTCCACGCACTCGTCCAAACACCATTCGGCGTGGTCTCCTAATTCCGAAAATCCTTTGATGCTGGCGGTAATGGACTGCGCATATGGAGCCAATTTTCGCAGCTCTTGACTGACGCCGCCATGGGTGGCGGCATGGTGAAACGAAGGCATGGTGCCAATGCGGAAGCCACCGACTTTTTTCACCACCTCAACCAGCGCTTTGCCCTCGCTCAGTATGCCCGGCATACTTTGCAACAACAGCGTGATTTCAAATTTATCCATTTCGGCCAGAGCAAGCTTTAATGTTTTCACCACTGCGTCCACGCGCTCCTGCGTTGTGACTTGCGCCAAACTTATGGCCACGCTTGGACAGCCAATGCGAGTGGCCGCGCTGGCCAGTCGCCGCAAGCGATCCACCACGGTTGGTTGATTTGCTTGGCTCCACAAATCCAGCTCCGGAGTTTCAATCAACACAAGAAATGGACAATGTGCCTTGTCGGAAAGATCGCATAGCCGCTCAAAGTCTTTGGTCGTGCGCCCTGCCAGTAAATCGGATGGAATATTGAGCCCGCGCAGACCCATTTCTTGACTGACAAAGGTTGGAAGTTCAAAAATATCCAAAGGCTTTTTCGCCCGCTTCATCAAAGGTCGAAGTGCTCCGACCGAAAGCGTTAAAACCATTTGGGATGTCATCCGAGGATCTCTCTTTCCATGGGCAGGATAGCAAAGCTTGGGGACACTATGATCCCCCACCTCAAAGGAGAGCACAATGAAAAGTCCAGAACAATGTCGAGTGTCCGAAAGTCATGAATGGTTCGTCGCCCAGGGCGGCGAAGTCACGGTGGGAATCACCCAATTCGCAGCCAATGAGTTGACCGATGTGACCTATGTCCAAACCAAGCCGGTGGGAACGGTGATTGGGGTTGGCGATGTGGTTGGCGAGGTCGAGAGCGTAAAAACGACCAGCGAAATTTATTGCGCCGTGTCTGGAACCATTGCCGCTGTGAATGACGCCGCAGTGAAGGACCCATCCTTGCTCAACAGCGATCCATACGGAAAAGGTTGGCTAGTCAAATTAAAAGTGAGCGATGTGTCCCCGCTTTCCACATTGATGGACGCGGCGACCTACGACTCCAAGCATGCAGTCCACTGACATCCATCTTCAAGCGTGCCGTATTCGACTGCGGGGTGTTCGAAAAAGTTACGCCATGGGCTCGCGGCGCGTTGATGCGTTGCGTGGCATTCATCTTGAACTTCAAGGCCCAGGCTTTCACGCCATCATGGGACCTTCGGGCAGTGGCAAGAGCACGCTGTTGCATTTGCTAGCGGGTCTTGATGTTGCGGATTCCGGCGAACTTGAAGTGGGCGAGTCGCGGCTTGATGGACTGTCGGAAGCTGAATTAACGCTGCACAGGCGACGCCGAAGTGGTGTTGTTTTTCAGGGTTTTAACCTGCTTCCAACCTTGAACGCGCTGGAGAATGTGACGCTGCCCAGCACCTTGGATGGCATGTCGCACGCCAGTGTCGCGGCGCGCGCGCAAGAGTTGCTGCGCGAGCTTGGTCTGGGCGAACGCTTGGATCACCGGCCGGATTCGCTGTCTGGTGGCGAGCAACAACGCGTCGCCATTGCGCGCGCTCTCTTGAATGAGCCGCCCGTGTTGTTGGCCGATGAGCCAACTGGAAATTTGGATAGCGACACCAGCGATCGCTTGTGGCGATTGTTGGCGAGTCTTGCGGCACGGCGAAATATGTTGGTGGTGATGGTCACGCACGAACCCGCCGCAGCCGCGCATTGTGAAAAAGTTCATGTTCTTCGAGATGGCCTTTTGGCCGGGAGCTTTGATGTTCAAGGAATGGATGCTTCCCAGTTGGCGCTTCGCGCGGCGGACATTATTCGCTCGCCCAGGTAGAAGCGCGCTGCTCTTTGCCGCCATTGCCATGGCCAGTATGCTGGTGACAGCTGTTGGAAGCGGCATGCGCACAGTGCACAACAATGTGCAAGGGAAATTGACCAATTTGCTTGGCGAAGTTGACGCGCGGTTGGTGCAGCAATCGGCCGCTCCATTTTCCGCTGCGCTTGTGGATCAAGTGAAATCCTGGCCAAATGTCGCGGCTGTTTCAGCTCGCAGATTGGGCTCATTAACGCTGAGTCGGGCCGATGGGGCGCTTGATTCCCAAGGCAAATTGCGCAGAACAACCGCGCAGGCGCGCGGCATTGATCCGCTTTCCGATGCGCGCTTTGACCCCATGCCGATGCAGGAAGGCCACCGGCCAACCGACGCGAATCAAATTGTGCTTGATCCTGTGACTGCGAAAAACTTGAACGCCCAAATAGGTGACACCCTCATGGTGCTGCGATTGGGCGCGCCATTGAAATTGTATGTATGCGGCATTGTGCAAAGACCCATGTTGGGCGCGTTGCAGAAACCAGCAGTCGTTCTGTATCGCTCAACGCTGAATGACGCCATGGGCCGCGATGATGAAGCTACGCAAATCGCCATTTTGTTAAAGCCGGAAACTGATGTTGGGGCGTGGTGTAAGACGCATTCAAAAGATGTTCCAGACGACATGTTGCTTGAGCCGGCAGAGATGGCGACTTCGGGCATGGACAAGCAAGTGTTGGCGGGGCAACTTGGATTCACGCTAGCCACGGTGATTGCGTTTTTGGCGTGCTCATTTATTGTTGGCGTTGGCATGACCACGGCGGTTTCGGAATTGGAACGCGAACTCGCCACGCTTCGCTGCTTGGGCGCATCACGCGGGCAACTGTTCGCGGGACAATGTTGCGCGGGCGTGGCGCTGAGCGGCGCCGCTGGAATTGTTGGAATTCCCCTTGGATTTGCGGGTGCGTGGCTTGTCACCTGGTGGTTTCGCGACAGTTTGCCGCAGGGATTTACGCCCTCCTTGCTGGGCGCGGGATTGGCTTTGGGGGGATCGGTCATGGCGGGCCTGCTTGGCGCGCTGAATCCGGCGCGCATTGCAGCGCGCACCTCACCGCTGGAGGCCCTGCGTCGCAGGGCCACGCCAGTATGGCGCGCGGGAATTTGGATTTGCCTTGGTGTTGGAATTGCATGCGCAAGTTTTGAGGTGCTGGTGTTGACGCTGCCAACAAACACGCAACAGAAATTTTGGCTGCACGCGTTGGCTGGTCTTCCCATTATTCATGTGGGATGGTTTCTGCTGTGCGTGCCCATTATGCAAATGGTTGGAGCGATTGTCAGTGGACCAATCACCACGCTGTGCGGGCTGCCCAAAGGATTATTGCGCGGCGGAGTGACGCGCGCGCCATATCGACTGGGTCTCACCGCTGGCGCATTGATGATGGGCATGAGCATTTTGGTAAGCTCGTGGAGTAATGGCGAAAGCCTGCTCAATGAAATCCGTTCCAAGGTGAAATTTGGCGACGCGTTCGCGTTTCGAGTCAGCGGCTTAAGTCCGCGCGATCAAGAGGCGCTGCGAAAACTTCCCGGCGTGCGCAACGCCGCGGCGGTTGGATATTTGCCGCTCAAGACCGATTCCAAGATGGCCCTTGGCGTGCAATCCGTCGCACCTCCCAGTGTCATTTGCGTTGGTTTTGAGCCTGATTCCTTCTTAAAAATGAATCGCCTGGATTGGATCCGGGGCTCGCCCGAAACGGCCTTGGCGCAATTAAAGAGTGGCGAAGGCGTGTTGGTGGCGGAGCAATTTCTCACCGCGCGTGGCATTGATGTGGGTGATTCCATTGATCTGATTGGACCCAAGAGCCGCGCGACCATGAAAGTGGTTGGCGTCGTGTCGAGCGCGGGATTGGACATGGCGACGCAGGTGTTTGGCATTCGCAGCGTCTACATGGAGCACGCTATGAGTTGCGTGTTCATGGATTTGTCGGCCGTGGCGAAAAATTTTGGCGTGCGCGACGCGGTGATCATGCAAATGGATTTGGGACCAGCAGGTTCCACCGAGCAGGATGAGAAGCTCGCCGAGGCCGTTGCCAACGCCGTGCCTGGCGCGTTGTTCGCCAGTGGCCGAGGTATTCGCACGCAAGTGGACGAGGTAGGCAAAGTGATTCTTGGAATGGGCGGCGCGATTGCGTTTGCGGCGTTGTTGCTTGGATGTTTTGGCGTGGGGAATGTGATCGCAGCGCAAGTGTCTGGCCGCGGCTATGAGTTTGGAGTGCTGCGGGCCACCGGTGCGGGTAAAAATTCGGTGGCTGGCTTGGTGTTGGCGGAAGCCGCCATGATCGCCGCGACGGCGGTTGTGGGCGGCACGGGGCTGGGCTTTGAATTGGCGTGGGCAGGTTGTATTTTGTACCGCGACTTAATCGGGCTAAATTTATCGCTCATTTTCCCGGTCATTCCTTGGATGATTGGTGCGGCTGTGGTCGTCCTATTCACCATCCTTGCGGCTATTCCCGCGGTTGCAAGGCTGCTTAAAAAATCGCCGCGGGAACTTCTGACTGGAAACGCGTGACTTTAAATTCGCATGCAAGCCCCCCACTTCCTACAGTGCGGGGGTGAGCGATCGCGCCTTTCAAATCCAGGCCCCATTTGTTCCCACGGGCGATCAACCGATGGCTATCGCTTCGTTGGTGGAAGGCCTGCATGAGGGTCGACAATGGCAAACATTACTGGGAGCAACCGGTACTGGAAAAACATTCACAGTCGCCAACGTGATTCAGCAAGTGCGAAAGCCCACGTTGGTGATCAGCCACAACAAAACATTGGCCGCGCAACTGTATGAGGAGTTGCGAGAATTGTTTCCCAACAACTCGGTGAATTACTTTGTCAGCTTTTACGACTTCTACCAACCCGAGGCCTACATTCCGCAGCGGGATATCTATATAGAGAAGGATGCTTCGCGCAACGACGACTTGGATCGACTGCGCCTTGCCACCACCAGCGCGCTGCTTTCGCGCCCAGATGTGATTGTGGTTGCCAGCGTGAGTTGCTTGTACGGCCTGGGTAGCCCCGCCGAATACATGAACCGAATGCTGGCGGTGCGCCGCGGGGAAAAGCTTGATCGACGCGCTTTTTTTCTTGGTTTAACCACCATGCAATACACGCGCAATGAGGTTTCTCCGGAGCGTGGAACCTTTCGCGTACGCGGCGATTTGATCGAGGTGTATCCAGCCTATGAGCAGCATGCTGTTCGCATTGGCATGTTTGGCGACGAGGTGGAACGCATTGAAATTGTGGATCCAGTGAGCGGTGAAATTTTAGCCGAGGAAGTCGCGGCGTTTATTTTTCCGGCCAAACATTACATGATGCCGGAGGAGCAAATGCATAAAGCGCTGGGCGAGATGCGTAAGGATCTTGCGGCACGGGTTCTTGAACTTCGTTCCGCGGGAAAGCTAGTTGAGGCGCAGCGCCTGCAAGGCCGAGTGCAATACGACATGGAAATGATCCAAGAAACTGGCTTCTGCAGCGGCATTGAAAATTACAGCCGCTACTTTGACGGCCGCAGCGCTGGTGAGCGCGCCTATTGCTTGTTGGATTATTTTCGCAGCATTCCAGGTCGCGACAAAAATGATTGGCTGTGCGTGATCGACGAATCGCATGTCACCATTTCGCAAATGCGCGGCATGTACTTTGGCGATCGAAAACGCAAGGAAACGCTTGTGGAACATGGATTTCGCCTGCCCGCCGCCTTGGATAATCGGCCGCTCACATTTGGGGAATTTGAATCATTGGTGCCGCAAGCCATTTTGGTAAGCGCCACGCCCAGCGCGTGGGAACTTGAACACTGCGGTGGCGTCGTCAGCGAGCAAGTGATTCGACCAACGGGACTGGTTGATCCTCCGATCACCATTTTGCCGGCGTTGACTCAAGTGGCGGACTTAATCGAACGCGCGCGCGAACGCGCCGCGCGCGGCGAGCGAACGCTGGTCACGGCTCTTACAAAAAGATTATGCGAAGATTTATGCACCCACCTGGATAAGCAAGGTCTTCGCGTTCGCTATTTGCACAGCGAAATTGAAACGCTTGACCGACTGGAGTTGCTGCGGGAACTTCGTGAAGGCGTATACGACGTGTTGATTGGCGTGAACTTGCTGCGCGAAGGGCTTGATCTTCCAGAGGTGAGTTTGGTTTGTATTTTGGACGCCGATCGCCAAGGGTTTCTGCGCAGCACTTCCAGCTTGATTCAGACCATGGGACGCGCTGCGCGCAACGCCAATGCAGAGGCCATTTTGTATGCCGACAAAGTCACCAAGGAAATGCAGGCGGCCATGGATGAAGTGTCGCGGCGACGTCAAAAGCAAATCGCCTACAACACCGCCAATAACATCACTCCGGAAACCATTCGCAAAGCCATTCGCCGAGGAATTGAGCAGGAGCTTGCGGCTTCCCGCAGCGTGCGCGCCGCCGCTGGTCGCAAAGAAGGCGCGAGTATGGACCGTGATGAAATGCTGGAGGCCATGCACGCCGACATGCTCAAAGCCGCCGAGGATCTGGAATTTGAAACCGCGGCCAAATTGCGCGACCGCATGAATCGCTTAAAGGCCGCACCGTTGGTAGAGGGAATGGTTTTGCCCGAAGAGGAACCCACGCTCAAGCGCTCCACCAACGCCGGCATGCCTGGAACGCGCGCCAGTGGCAAACGTATTCATCCCTAATGTGGCGGCGCACGGCGTGAATGGCGCGCGGTGAAAAGGGTGGCGCGTATACAACAGATCAGCCCCGCATAGACGGGGCTGATTTCAAATGAGTCTTTGTGTTGAAAGGTTCAGTAAAAAATTATAAATTTTTGATCAGCGTTTCCGCGAGCATGGGGCGCCCAAGCCGCGCGCGACGACAGGCTTCCCGCAACTCGGCTATTTCCATGGCGTCTGGAATTTCATCCGTCTTTGGTCTGCGAACAAACTCAAAGTCATCCTTCTGGATGCTTGGCTTGTGAATGGACGGGGATGCGTTTCGATGTTCCATGTTTGGATACCTTAGGCAAGTCAATTTCTATTCGAGTGTTTTAAAATTTATTTTGAAGTTCCTTTTTTTAAGTATCGGCAAAAACAACGAGTTATGCCGCAAGTATTTCTTACTCATGCCCTACCATGCTTCTACCTACACATAATTCAAGATAAATGCCCAAAAGAAACATGCATTATTCACAATTTATCAATTTGTAGGTCGCCAAAGCCCCTTAAATGTTCCTATAAGTTGTACTTAAGATTTTCATCAACCCACCTTCCGCAGCCAACGCCCCGAACTCTTGCATGACCCAACAGCCGCAACGAGAAATTCGAATTGAAAATGCGTGCGAGCACAATTTAAAAGCGCTCTCGCTATCCATTCCGCGCGATCAACTTGTGGTGTTCACGGGCGTGTCTGGCAGTGGCAAAAGCAGTTTGGCCTTCGACACTATTTTTGCGGAGGGTCAGCGCAAATATATGGAGAGTTTGTCGGCGTACGCGCGGCAATTTCTAAACCAAATGCAGAAGCCAAATGTGGAGCGCATTGACGGCCTTCCACCCACCATCGCCATTCAACAGCGCGGTGGCGGCCACACGCCGCGTAGTACGGTTGCGACCACGACAGAAATTTATGACGCCATGCGTCTGCTGTGGGCGCGTTGCGGAACAGCCACCTGTTGGCACAACGACGCGGCCGGAAAAATCTGCGGCCGTGAAATTTCAGCAATGAGCGCCACACAAATCACCGACGCAATTCTTGAGTCATTCTCTGGAAAACGCGTCATGCTGGCGGCCACAGTCATTCGCGCGCGCAAGGGTTTTCACAAGGATGTACTTGAAGCGTTGCAAAAACAAGGACTGGTTCGTGCGCGCGTGGATGGCACATTGATCGACATCCGCGAGGCGTTGAAAGCGGGCGGCGAAAATCCGTTGGGGCTAGGCCGCTACGAATTGCACACCATTGAGGCCATCTTGGATCGAATCGTTCCAGCGCAGAGTGATCGCCAAAGATTGGCTGAAAGCGTGGAGACGGTGCTGAAGCTTGGTGCTGGTAGCGCGCTTGCGTTGGTAGAGGACGGCGCGCATTGGAAAGAGCATCGCTTCAGTGAAAAGTTGGCGTGTCCGGAGCATCCCGAGTGCTCATTGGCGGAACTTGAGCCGAGATTATTTTCTTTCAACTCGCCACAAGGAGCGTGCTCTGCTTGCAGTGGGCTTGGACAAATCCAGGAATTTGACGCAGACCTGGTGGTGGCTCATCCCGATGCGGGCGTGGCCGATGGCGCCATTGAACCGTGGCGGCGCAATGGGCGTCGAATGAACATTTATTACGGCCGTATTTTAAGGGCATTTTGCTCCTTTTTTAAGATTGAACGCGAGCTGCCCTATTCCAAATTGCCGCCGCGAATTCGACGCTATCTCATGGATGGAATTCCAGAGGAGGATGCTGAAAAACTTGGAGTGAAATTTGAGGGCGTGCTGCCTAACTTGCGCCGGCGCTATTTGGAATCGGAAAGTGAATTTGTGAAGGAGCGGTTGGTGCATTACATGCGTGGCGCGGCGTGTCCCGAGTGCCAAGGCAAGCGCCTTCGTCCGGAAAGTTTGGCGGTGAAAATTCGTGGCTTGGACAAGCACATGAGCATTGCCGACGCCAGCGCCTTGAATGTTACTCACGCGATTGAGTTTTTTAAACAACTGCAATTGTCCGCGGGTAAAAGACAAATCGCGCAACCCATTTTGAAGGAAATTGAATCGCGGCTTGGATTTTTGCACAGCGTTGGTCTTGACTATCTCACATTGGACCGTGCCAGTGGAACACTTTCCGGTGGCGAGGCGCAGCGCATTCGATTGGCCACGCAAGTCGGCAGCGGATTGGTTGGAGTCTGCTATGTGTTGGATGAGCCAACCATTGGCTTGCACCAACGCGACAATGACCGCCTGGTTCAAACCCTGCGCACACTGACGGATATTGGAAACTCCGTGATTGTGGTTGAACATGATGAGGACACCATTCGTGCCGCCGATTTTGTGGTGGATATTGGTCCTGGTCCAGGTCGCCATGGTGGGAAAGTTGTGGCGCAAGGAACGCCCGCGCAAGTCTCAGCGCATGCCACAAGTTTGACCGGCATGTATTTGCGCGGCGAGCGATGCGTGGAAGTTCCACACAAGCGCCGGCCTGTGAGCGAAACGAAGGCGATTGTGGTGAAGGGCGCGCGCGAAAATAATTTAAAGAATATCGATGTGGCGTTTCCGCTGGGTGGCTTGATTTGCGTCAGCGGAGTTTCGGGTAGCGGCAAAAGCTCGCTGGTAAATGAAGTGCTATTGAAGGTGGCGCAAAAGACAGTCCATGGATCCAAAGTGGTCGCGGGCGCGCATGACCGCGTGACTGGACTGGCGGAAATTGAGCGCGTGGTCGAAGTGGATCAAAGTCCAATTGGCCGGACGCCACGCTCCAATCCAGCCACTTACACTGGTATTTTTGATGACATTCGCAAGCTTTTCGCGGCCGTGGCGGAAAGCCGCGTGCGTGGCTACGAGCCTGGACGATTTTCCTTCAATGTGAAAGGCGGCCGCTGCGAAGCTTGCCAAGGACAAGGCGTGCGCAAAATTGAAATGCATTTCTTGCCTGATATTTTTGTTGCCTGTGAGTCATGCAATGGAACACGCTACGCCAAAGAAACGCTTGACATTCGATTTAAAAATAAGACCATCGCCGAAGTGTTGGACATGACAGTCGACGACGCCGTTGTGTTTTTTGACGCGCACTCCAAGATTCGCGAAATGTTGAAGTGTGTGCGCGATGTTGGCCTGGGCTACATGCAACTTGGACAAGCCAGCACAACGCTTTCTGGCGGCGAGGCGCAACGCATTAAATTGGCCACCGAACTTGGAAACCGCTCCACGGGTCGGGCCTTGTACGTGTTGGATGAACCAACAACTGGACTTCACTTTGACGATGTGCGAAAATTGCTGGAGGTTTTGAATCGATTGGCCGACGCCGACCACACCCTGATTGTGATTGAGCACAATTTGGATGTGATTAAGTGCGCGGACTGGATCATTGACCTGGGGCCCGAAGGCGGCGAGCGCGGTGGCCAAGTTCTTGCCAAGGGAACCCCGGAGAAGGTGGCGCACATTGCAGCCAGCGCCACTGGCATGTATTTGCGGCGCATGTTGAAAGAAACGCCTGGCGGGAAAGTCGCCGTGAAAAAAACTTCCAAACGCGCCGCCTCAAAAACTTTGTAACTGCGCGTATAGACTCGCCATCATGAATGTAAATGATCAAGCGCTCACGCTGCGCCATGTGACACACCCCGAGGATGCCAACCACCAAGGAACCATCTTTGGTGGAAAAATACTAAGCCTGATCGACGAAGCGGCTTACTTGCAAGCGCGTAAACATGGACTGCATCGCTGGGTCACGATTTTATTTGACCGCGTTGAATTCAATGCGCCAGTGTTCACGGGTGATGTGTTGACCGTGTTCACCACAACCGCAAGCACTGGCCGCAGCAGCGTGACCGTGTCGGTCGTTGTAGAGGCCGAACGCTACCGCGGCGGAGAAAAGATAATCGTGACGCACGCCACCGTAAAAATGGTCGCGGTAAACAAGTCGGGACACAGCGTTGATTTTCGTACAAAGCCCGACATATCCGACTCTTCGTGCGCATGACCAGCGCCGACATAATCGATCCAGTGCGCGTGGCGTGCTTGATTTCTGGTGGCGGCCGCGGCGTTGTGAACTTGCAACAAAAAATAGCCGGCGCGCAAATTCCGGCGCGCATTGTGCTGGTTGCCTCCACGCGCGCCAATGTGGCCGGTATTCACGCCGCCGCCGCGCTTGGCTTGGCCACCTGTGAAATTGAAAGGCTTCCAAGCGAAACTCTGGATGATCGTCTTGATGCGGCGCTGGAAAAATCGGGGGCTGAGTTGATTGTGCTGTCCGGCTATTTACGCCTGTTCCGCGTGACGCGCTGGAAAGATCGTTGCATCAATATCCATCCCTCGCTGCTGCCCAAGTTTGGTGGCCGCGGAATGTGGGGCGAGCATGTCCACAACGCGGTCCTTGCCGCGGGTGAAACTGAAAGTGGTTGCACCGTGCATTGGGCCGACGAACAGTTTGACCAAGGGTCCATTATTGTGCAGCGCCGCTGCGCGGTTGATGGCTCAATGAACGCCACTCAACTGGCGGCGCGTGTCTTTGAAGAAGAGCGCCAGGCTTTGCCTGAGGCTGTGGCGCGCGTTGCCCATTGGGTGCGACACGCGGGAACTCGTCCGAATTTCAACATTGAATCGAACCACGGAACAAAATAGAACTAAGTTTCTGAATTCCCCTTGTGCATTGCGCATTTACAATCTAGGGTGGAATTGTTGACTTGGTTGCTCATACGAAAGGACACACCATGATTGTGAACATAAGCGCAAAACATTTGGATTTGACCCCCGCCATTGAGCAATACATTCGGAGCAAAGTGACGCGATTGGAGCGTCACTTTGACAAGGTGCTGCAAATTAATTTTGTGATTGAAAAGCAACCGCACCACGGATTCCATGTCGAATTGATCACCGATGTCGAGCATCATGAGGACTTTATTGCCAACAGCACCCACGATGATTTGTACGCGTGCGTTGACTTGGTGCTTGACCGCGGCGTGCGTCAATTAACCGACCATAAAGACCGTTTGCGCAATCGAAAGCACCCGGAGATTGATAAGAAATCGTAAATTTGTGCGCCGAAAGCCCCCCTTATGACGATTGATATTGTGCACACTTGAAATAAAACACAAGTTTTGCGCAATTCGCCAAACGCGCATTGTGATTTGAAAGGAAACAGGTCGCTCGTATGAAACTTCGCCAATTGGTATTGGAAAAAGCAATCGTGACGGGAATGAAATCTCCCAAGCGCGACGAGTGCATTGGTGAACTTCTTGACGCGTTGATGAAAGCTGGGGCGTTCAAGCCCGCGTATCGCGATGAATTTCTCAAGGCTGTCATCAAGCGCGAGAAAAAAGGCTCCACAGGTTTTGGCCATGGCGTTTCGGTTCCGCATGTCAAGACTTTGGAGGTGAAAAAATGCGTTGCCGCGGTTGGGCTGCATCCCGCTGGCTTGGATTTCAACGCGCTGGATCGCCAACCCGTGCACGCCATATTTTTGCTGCTGAGTCCAGAAGACAAACCAGAACTGCATTTGGCGGCCATGGAGGGTTTATTTTCGATTCTCAGCCAAGAACAGTTTCGAAAGTTTCTTCGCCAAGCCAAGACTGTGACGGATGTTGTCACCCTGCTTGATGAAGCCGACGCGAATCCATTGGTACGCTAGAGACTTGAACTCGACGCGTGTTTTGATATCAAACCGACTGGGCCTGCATGCGCGCCCAGCTATGACCTTCGCCTCCACGGCGGGTTCATTTCTTTGCACAATCAAAGTGCACCGAACGGACAATCAGGAGCGCGTGGATGGCAAGAGCGTGATGCAAATGTTGATGCTTGCCTGCACGCAAGGAACGGAAATTGAAATTGAAGCCGAAGGTGCCGACGCCCACGAGGCGATTGCGGCGTTGCGCACATTGGTAGAAAGTCGATTTGAAGAGGAATGAGTAGGCAGCACACAATTGCGATCGCAGGTGATGGCCAAATGGCTTTGGTTTTGGCGGCGATTGTGGCGCAATCGGGACATGAAACTCGGCTATGGAGTCCCTTTGCCGACGCCGCCAAACTGCTGAACCAAACTCGCCGCAGCCCGCGGCTTGCCAATTTTCAACTGCCCGCATCCGTGCGCGTGAGCGCTCACACGGAGGAAATTTTTACCGACGCAACTTTGGCGGTCAGCGCAATTCCAGCACAATTTGCGCGCGAATCATGGCAGCGTATTGCGCCCACACTGTTGCCAGACACTGGCATTGTTACCGTGACCAAGGGCGTGGAAGTTGCGTTGTTGTGCCCGCCACTTGCAGTGCTGCGCGTCGTCACAGGCCAGCGACCACTCGCGGTGTTAAGTGGACCAACGATTGCCAGTGAATTGGCGCTACAACTTCCAGCGACATTGCTGTGCGCCAGCGACCAAGAACCATTTGCCGAGCTTGTGCAAATTATTTTTTCTAGACCCTGGCTTCGCATTTACACCAGCAACGATCCTGTGGGAGTGGAAATTGCTGGCGCGGCAAAAAATGTCGTGGCGCTGGCGGCGGGAATGTTGGATGGATTGGGAATGGGCTTCAACGCAAAAAGTGCGCTACTGGCGCGCGGCGTGGCTGAAATTGTGCGACTTGGTGTGGCGATGGGCGCCAAACAAGAAACTTTTTTTGGCATCGCCGGAGTTGGTGATTTGGCGACAACCTGTTTCAGTCCAGAGGGTCGCAATAGAACCTTGGGTGAAAAGATTGGGCGCGGAATGAGCTTGAACGATGCCTTAGCCGCGACCAATGGCGTGGTGGAAGGCGTTGAAACTTGTAAAAGTCTGCTGGCACTCGCGCAAAAATACAACATTGAACTGCCCATTGCCGCCGCGGTTCACAGCGTGCTGTTTGAACATCATTCGCCCGCCCAAGCCTTACGCGACTTAATGTCCCGCTCCGCCAAAGCCGAACGCATTGGATGAGTCTGCGGACTTGCTGACGCGAAGTTGGCGCTAGGGACTTGGCATTAGGGACTTGGCATTAGGGACTTGGCATTAGGGACTTGGCATTAGGGACTTGGCGTTGAGAAACCTGGTCAAAGAATTTTTCTGCGGCGAACTCCACCCTGACCTTGCGCGAACCACATTTGTGCCACGCCAATTCATACTTTCCGCGCGCTTGCGACACACATCACACAGAACGCGTGCCAACCCCACACTTGCCCCATGCTTCTGCCCTGCTAGGATTTCATCTTCATCAAGAAGAATGTGCTTTTTGATACTTGCACCAAACGAAATGAGACATTGCCGATGAGCCCATCCGACACATTTGCCAACCCCCCCTCACGCCGCGATCTTTCCCAAGGCGGCGAACGCCTTGAACGCCGACTTTTTGTGGCGCTCGCGGGCGGAACATTGCTGCTGACAAGTTGGATTGGAAGCCTGCTTGGATTGCAAGCGCAAGTGGCGCAAATTCCCGCCGCGATTGGCGCGTTGATGTTGGTGACGCCCCTGGCCTTTGGTGCGTTGAAAGAAATGAAAATGGGTCGTCCCAGCGGCGACTCACTCGCAAGTCTGGCCGTGCTGGCCGCACTCGCCAACAATTTATATTTGGCCGCGGGCTTCTTGGCTTTCTTCTTGTGGCTGAGCGAACTTATTCTTAGCCGCACCGCTTGGGGAGCGCAACGAGCCATCCGCGATCTGGTTGAGTTGACTCCCGACATTGCGCGCCTGATCCAAAAGGATGGAAGCGAAACAGAAACCACCCTGGATCAAATTCGCGTCGGACAAAAAGTTCGCGTGCGTCCTGGTGAAAATCTTCCCGTGGACGGGCGCGTCATTGCAGGGCAAAGCAGCGTGAATCAAGCAAGTTTAACTGGTGAAGCCATTCCCATTGAAGCCAGCGAAGGAACTGCGGTGTACGCCGGAACCACCAATCTCACGGGTCAGTTGGATATTGAAGTGACAGCCGTCGCGGGCGAAAGCACCATTGGAAAAGTCGAGTCGCTTATCCGCGAGGCGGAAAATGCCAAGGGCCATAAACAAGAATTAATCGAGCGCTTAGCGACCTATTATGTTCCAGTGGTGTTGATGGTGGCAGCGCTGGTATGGTTCTTCACAAGCAAAAGTGAAATTGCCGCGGTGCGCGATCAAGCGGCCGAGCGCGCGGTGACGGTATTGGTGGTGACATGCCCAGGCGCATTGTTGATCGCGTATCCAACCGCCATGGTCGCGGCCTTCGCCGCTGCGGCGCGCTTGGGAATTATGATTAAAACCACGCGCGTGCTGGAGAGCGCGTCCAACATTGACACCGTGATCATGGATAAAACTGGAACGCTGACCACTGGAAAATTCAGCGTGGGTCGCTTGGCGCCCGCCGATGGGGTGGACCCCGCGTTGCTGTTGCAAGCCGCCACCGACGCCGAGCAAAGCAGTAACCACCCATTGGCGCGAAGTATTCTGGAAACCGCTGCAAAAGCCCGCATTTTGCCGCGCTCCATTCGCGATTACAAGGAACTTCATGGCCGCGGGGTGAGCGCGCAAACATCTGACGGACCTGTGCTGGCTGGGCGAGCGCAGTGGCTCTTGGAGAATGACTCGTCCATAGCGCCACAGGTTGACCAATCCACCAAACGAATTGAAGGCATGAGTAGCGTGCATGTGATGTTGGGCGGACGCTATTTGGGCGCGGTTGGTCTAGAGGACAAGTTGCGACAAAATGCCAGTGATGTTGTGTCGCGATTGCGCGAACTGGGCGTGCGCAAAGTTTGCATTTTCACCGGCGACCGCCTCGACGTGGCGACGCGTGTTGGCGAGGCCGTTGGTGTGGACTCCATCGAGGCCGAATGCTTGCCCGAGGAGAAGCACGAGGAGTTGAAATATCTCATTCGCCGCGGTCACCGCACGTTGGTTGTGGGCGACGGCATCAATGACGGTCCAATTCTGGCCAGCGCCGATGTGGGCGTGGCCATGGGACTTTCTGGAAGCGACATTGCCACAAACTCGGCCGGCGTTGCCTTGATGAACGATGATTTGCGCCACATTCCGTTTTTACTTGAGTTGGCGCGGCGCGCGCGCGGCATTATCGCGCTCAACATTGCGGCGGCATTGCTGTTGGCCATTGTGGGCTTGGCTTTGGCCGCCACTGGTCGCATTCAAATTTGGATTACCCCGTTTTATCAGGCGGGCGCCTACATTTTTGTCATTGCCAATTCGCTTCGGCTTGTGCGCTTTGGCGAAGATGTTCGTGGCGCCGAGGAAATTCGCCGTTCCATGGAGTCCTCGCGCCCAGTAAAACCAACTCGCCAGGCGATATTACAACGGGTCAACGCGGGATAAGTTGCCGCAGTCGTGTTTGCATTGGCTTGGAGCGGACATGGCGTGAAGGTTTGTAGGAGAAATACCCAGCCCATGCGCAGCGGAAGGTGACGGCGCACGCGCGCCGTGCAATCACTGATTATTTGGAGCCGCCGCCATCGCGCACCGCTTGCATAATGTCTTCGGCTTGCTCTTCGCTGATCCCATCTGGTCCAATGCGCACAATCATTTGCTGCGACAAAGGCGCTACCAATATGGCGACATAGACAATTTTCCCATTGAGCATGAACGCCAATAAATCACGCAAATGGGCGCCAGTATCGCTTTGCAACCCACTGCGGGAGGAAACTTTCACGGTGAGATAGAGAAAATTTTCCCCTGAGTTCGCGCGCGCCGCGTTTGAAATATCTGAAAGTCGCAATATGGGTTCGGGTGAGACCCACAATGTGCCGCCGCCTTGAACCACTTCAAGAGTGGACATGTCGATAAAACCAGGCAATCGCTTTTCGCTGGCTAAGTGCCACTGCAATTGCAACTTGGTATTTGTGGATTGCGAAACTTCCATGGATTTGCAGCCACAGAACAACGCGCTTAAACACAGCGCTACAATCGTTGCGCGGCATTTCACGCGATGGTGATCTCTTTGTCCAAGTACACATCTTGCACGGCGTTGAGTAACTTCACTCCATCGGCCATTGGCTTTTGAAACGCCTTGCGGCCCGAGATTAAACCCGTGCCGCCAGCGCGCTTGTTGATGACCGCGGTACGCACGGCCTGCAACAAATCGTCGCTGCCAGAGGCGCCGCCCGAATTGATCAAGCCAGATCGACCGCCGTAGCAATTCAACACTTGGTAGCGCGTGAGATCAATCGGATGGTCGCTGCACAGATCGGTGTAAATGCGCGGATCAAATTTGCCGTAACTTGAGTTGCCCATGTTCAGCGCCGCATAGCCGCCGTTCAATTCTGCCTGCTTTTGCTTGATGATGTCGGCCTGAATGGTCACGCCCAAATGATTGGCCTGCCCAGTGAGATCCGCGCTGACATGGAAATCTTTTCCGTCCTTCTTGAATGCGGGGTTGCGCAAATAGCACCACAAGAAAGTGCACATGCCAAGTTCGTGCGCCTGGTAAAATGCGTTCGCAACCTCAATGATTTGACGATCGGAGTCCTCGGAGCCAAAATAAATCGTGGCTCCCACGGCGGCCGCTCCCAAGTTCCAGGCCTCTTTGACTGAGCCAAACATGATTTGCTTGAACTGGTTTGGAAATGTCAGCAACTCGTTGTGGTTCAACTTCACCAGGAATGGAATTTTGTGCGCATACTTGCGGCTGACCGAACCCAGCACACCAAAGGTGGTGGCCACGCCGTTGCAGCCGCCCTCCATGGCAAGCTTGATGATATTTTCGCCGTCGAAGTACAGTGGATTCTTGGCAAAACTTGCTCCAGCGGAATGCTCAATGCCCTGATCAACGGGCAGAATGCTCATGTATCCAGTGCCAGCAAGGCGGCCGTGGTTGAAGAACGATTGCAGATTGCGCAACACCTGCGGATTACGATCGGAACCCATCCAAATGCGCTCGACAAAGTCGGGGCCGGGAAGATGCAAAAGTTTTTTATCCACTTTCGCCTTGTACGAAAATAGTGAGGTGGCTTCGGCGCCTAAAATTTCCGATGTCTTGCTGCTGGTTGCCATAAAGATACTCCTATTCGGTAAGAATGTACCCACATTACATAACCAATGCGCCCAGGAAAAATAATGGCCGCGCGCCGCTTGTTGTAGGCTTGAAAGTATGCGCATTTACGCCGGCATAGATGAGGCGGGCTACGGACCATTGCTTGGACCAATGACTATTGCGTGCACCGAGTGGAGCACCGATGAGGCGCTGGGCAAGTGGCCTGATTTATGGAAGGAACTTTCGAGCGCGGTGTGCAAGCGCCCCACGGATCACAAGGGACGCATTGCGATTGATGATTCCAAGACACTCAAAGGTGCCAAAGAAGCCAAGACGCATCCTTTGCGACACTTAGAGCGTGGCGTGTTAAGCACTCTTGCCGCCATGACGCGCCCAGTACGCGACCAGGAAACCGAGCTATTTCCGCTGCTTGAAAGCAATTTATTAAAGTTGCTTGGGTGCGGTCCCGCGGACGCACTGCCGTGGCACAAGGAATTGTCAACCACCTTGCTGCCTGTGGCCACCACCGCGGACGAATTGCGAGTGGCCGCCAATCGCCTGCATCTTGCCTTTATGGAATCTGGCGCGCGCATGCTGCGCAACCGCTGCACAATTATTGAGCCGGAGGAATTGAATGAATTCGCCAAAGTCACTGGAAGCAAATCCGCGGTGAGCGAGCTGGCCCTGTTGCGCCTGTTGTGCGAGTTGCGTGAAAAATATATGGACGCTGAGTTGTGCGTGGCGTGCGATCGACAAAGCGGACGCACGCGCTATTTACAGCCGCTGCAGCGTGCGTTTCCAGAGGCCATGATTCGAATTCATGAGGAGAACGATCGTCAAAGTCGCTATCAAGTCATTGATGGAAAGCAGAACATGTTTATTTCGTTTGAGACGGAATCGGAGCAGCGGCATTTGCCCGTGGCCTTGGCCAGCATGACGGCGAAATACATGCGCGAATTAAGCATGCGAAGAATGAACGCGTTCTTCCGACATGTGATCCCTGGAATTGTCCCAACCGCTGGCTATGTGGAGGATGGAAGGCGATTTCTGGAGGTGATTCGACCGCATTTAACCGCCTTGGGATTGGAAATAGATCGTTTGGTTCGAAAGTGCTAGCGCACATGTGATCGGCCCCGATCGAACAAGCCTAAAAATAAGGGTTTTCTAGGCTTCTTCACGCTTGACCTGACCCCCTAAAAATGCCTACTCTCTTCGATTCTCCACCGCAGGCGTCCTATGCGGTTGGAGTCGAATTCTGGACGCGCGCCCACTTTACACGCCCCGCATATGGGGCAGACGAGCTACACATGCCCATTGATCTGACCAAGGTTCGAAACATCGGAATTTGCGCCCACATTGACGCTGGCAAGACCACCGTGACGGAGCGCATTCTTTTCTACACCGGAAAGATTCATCGCATGGGTGAAGTGCATGAAGGCACCGCCACCATGGACAGCCTTGAAGAGGAGCAAAAGCGCGGCATCACCATTCAAAGCGCTGCCACAACCTGCCCATGGGAATGTGAGGGCGTTGAGTACAAGGTTAATTTAATTGACACGCCTGGACACGTAGATTTCACCATTGAAGTGGAACGATCGCTGCGCGTGCTTGACGGCGCGGTGGCCGTGTTTGACGGTAAAGAAGGCGTTGAAGCGCAAAGTGAAACCGTGTGGCGCCAAGCCGATCGCTACGGTGTTCCGCGCTTGTGCTTGATCAACAAGATGGACAAACTTGGCGGCGACTTTGATTTTTCCTTTGGCAGTTTGAAGACGCGCTTGGGCGCCAACGCCATTGCCATTCAAGTTCCAATTGGCGGCGGCGCCACCTTCAAGGGCATTGTTGATTTGATGCGCATGAAGGCCATGTACTGGAATCCAGCCGAGCAAGGCAACGAGATTAAAGAGACGGAAATTCCCGCTGATTTCCTTGAAACTGCGCAGAAGTGGCGCACGCAAATGGTGGAAAATATTGCCGATCTTGACGACTCCCTGACGGAGAAATTCTTGACGGATCCATCCACCATCACCGTGCCTGAATTGAAGGCCGCGCTACGCAAGGCAACCATTAATTTGAAGTGCGCGCCAGTGATTTGCGGTTCCGCGCTCAAGTACACCGGCGTACAGAAAATTCTGGATGCGGTTGTGGATTACCTGCCCTGCCCAACGGAGCGTCCGCCTGTTGAAGGCGTAGATCCAAAGGATGTTTCCATGAAACTATCTCGCCCGCATAGCGAAGACGCGCCGTTCTCCGCCTTGGTGTTCAAAGTGGTCAGCGATGTCGCTGGCAACTTGACCTACCTTCGAATTTATTCTGGCAAGTTGGCCAAGGGCAGCCGCGTTCTGAATCCAGGCAATGGTCGGCGTGAAAATGTCAGCCGCCTGTATGAAATGCACGCGCAGAACCGCACCGCGCTTGACGAGACCGGCACCGGACAAATTGTGGCCGTAGTTGGTCTGAAAGATTCCTTCACGGGCGACACATTGTGCGACCCTGATCATCCGATCGTGCTAGAGCGAATGGTGTTCCCGGAGCCCGTGATTTCCATGAGCATTGAGCCAAACACCGCTGACGACAAGAAGAAGTTGGGCGAATCGCTCACCATCATCCGCCGTGAAGATCCAAGTTTCCGCAGCAATTACAACGAGGAAACTGGTGAAACCATCATCAGCGGAATGGGTGAATTGCACTTGGAAATCATTAAAAACAAGCTGGTACGCGACATGAAGGTGAATGTGACCGTGGGCAAGCCACGCGTGGCCTACCGCGAGACCATCACTGGAATCGCCAAGGATATTCGCGGCCTGTTCAAGAAGCAGTCCGGTGGTCGCGGTCAATACGGTGACGCCGTGGTGACCGTGTCGCCAATGACCAAGGAAGAAGCCGAGATCGAGGAACTTGAAATGAAGAATGGCGTTGTCTTTGAGGACAAAGTCAGCGGCGGTTCCATTCCGCGCGAATTTATTCCAAGCGTTGAGTACGGCGCGCGTCAAGCGGCGGCCAGCGGAATTTTGGGTGGCTACCCAGTGATCAATGTGCGTTGCCAACTTGTGTTTGGTTCATACCACGATGTGGATTCAAGTCAGATTGCGTTTGAACAAGCGGGCGCTCTGGCGTTCCGTGAAGCATGCACGCGCGCTGGCTTGGCCTTACTGGAGCCAATTATGAAATTGGTCGTGACCACGCCTGACGAATTCTTTGGCAACGTGGCCGGCGACATCGCCAGCCGCCGCGGCCAAATCATTGATAGCGAATTGCGCGGCGTGACTCGCATGATCACCGCGGAAGTGCCGCTGGCTGAATTGTTCGGCTACACCACCACGCTGCGCAGCATGACCCAAGGCCGCGCCTCAAGCGTGATGGAACCCGCCACTTATCGCATTATGCCTGATCGCTTGAAGGACGAAGTGTTGGCGAAGGCCTGACCTTTCGCTGACGGCGCCATGCCGAAGAGCACACCAACCACGATCCGCCCCGATGTCCACATTGGGGCGGATTTTTGGCTTGAAAGCATGAAAATGGCGGTGCGCTTGGCGGTGCGCGGGCATGGAAATGTGGAGCCCAATCCCATGGTTGGTTGCGTCATTGTGGATGCCAAACGCAACCTGGTTGGCTGGGGCTATCACCGAAAGATTGGCGGCGCACACGCTGAAGTAGAGGCGTTGAAACGCGCGGGCACCAAGGCGCGTGGTGCAACAGCGATTGTGACGCTTGAACCTTGCGCGCATGTTGGCCGCACGCCGCCGTGCGTTGATGCGCTGAAGAACGCAGGCGTGATCCGTGTGGTGTATGGATGCGTGGACCCCAATCCGCTTGCGGCTGGCGGCGCCGAACAGTTGCGCGCCCATGGAATTGAAACGCATTTGTTGGAGTGCCCGCAAACGCGCGAATTGAACGCGCCGTTTGTGAAACGTGTTCAAACTGGATTGCCCTGGGTCATGGCCAAGTGGGCGCAAACAGTTGATGGCTGCGTGGCCACGCGCGCTTACGATTCCAAGTGGATTAGTTGCGAGCGCAGCCGCCGTATGGTGCACCGCCAGCGCGGCCGAGTGGACGCCATCTTGACCGGAATTGGAACCATCATGCATGATGATCCACAACTCACCGCGCGCGACGTGCACCTGCGGCGCGACGCGATCCGAGTGGTGATTGATCCCGCGTTAACGATGCCGCTGAGCGCGGCGTTGGTACAAACCGCCCGTCAACATAAGACGGTTGTGGCTACGCTGGCAAAATCATTTTCAGAACGCTCGGAGCATCGGCGCGCGCTAGGCGATTTGGGCGTGGGGTGCATGAAGCAACACTCCGATTTTCGCGGACTTTTTGCGGCTTTACGCAAGGAATATGGCGTGTCCACGGTTCTGGTGGAGGCCGGCGGCGGTTTGACTGGCGAACTTTTGAAGGAAAATGTGATCGACGAAGCGTGGGTGTTTGTCGGCCCCAAGGTGGTGGGCGACCGCGAGGCTATTCATGCGGCGCGCGGACTGGCTCCGCTTGCGATTCAGGATTCTATTTCAGTGCGATTACTTTCCGTGCGTCGACGCGATCAAGACGCGCTGCTGCATTATCGATTTGAGGAACCAAAGAGCGCGGGCTCTATTGGAAACGCAAGCGTGGCAGGATAAACTCGGGTCAAGTTTCCACCATCTCCAACAAGCCAGCGTCCTTGTGAATCTTTACCAACAACCAAGTGAATAGTGGCGCCGCTGGAAAGCGTCACCACGAATTTGGCGACCACCATATTTTGCGCAATAGTTTCCTTTGCTAAATCGGTGGCGCGCGCCGTGCACAATGTTTGCAACAAGTCGCGAACGCGTTGCATATTGGCAGGCTGGGGAGTGCTTGATTGTGCGGCAAGTGTGAGTTGCCATTGCATGACGCTGCGAACCAGTTGCGCGATTGGTTCACCACTTGCATTTTCAAAGGCGATAGATTTGATCTCCACGGGATCAACGCCCAACATGGTGGCATCAATGAAGGCGGCGCTGGGGGGAAATAAAGTGGAAAGCGAGCGCATTTCCAGCTGAAATACGCCTGGTCGATCGCGGCGTTTGCCAAAGCGTCCACCAGGACCTGCGGCGCAATCGCCGCCAATTTCAAGGACTTCCTCGCTGACAACACCTTTGGAGACATCCAAGGAACGAATTGAAACCGTGGCCGCGGGTTGCGCCAAACCAAAGAGCGCAAGGTCTTGGGGCGCGTCATCGACAAAGCCCTCATGCTCAAGGCGGGCAACAGCCTCTAGAAAATCTGCGATCGCGATATTGTCGGCGCGCGATTCAACGGGCTCAATCAAACACCAGCGCCCGTCCTTCTTTTCAAGCACTATTTCTAAACGCGCGGTGCCCGAGTTCGCTTGCACCAGCACGCGATCACTTTCCGCACCGGAGCGATCAAAAAGTCTAGCACTTCGAAGCTGCACTGGATCGCCATCCACAAGCAAGCGATGCATTTCTTGGGAGCCAGGGCCCCCGATATTTTTGTCCGTGTCGGCAAGCCACGCCAACCCCGCGGGATGACTTTTTCCAACGCGTAAGGTTGCGCCACCTTGTGGCCAAGTCACCTTGATACTGGGCGCGGTGTCGTCCAAACCTGCGCGCGTAGGCAATTCAGACAACGGCGAAGCTTGCAGCACCCGCGCCTCCGCCAGAGCCACCAACAAATTGTTGATAGCCACAGGGTTGGCCGACTGCACATAGGGCCGCGTCTGTTGCCAGGTATCGCCAATGCGTTCAAAGAGCAGTGTTCTTCCCTGTTTTTGAAGCTCAATGGTGGCAACTTGGTCCACTGGAATTTCAAATAGAAGTTTGGACTGACTCGTGTTGTCGCCACTCAACCGCAAGAGCCAACCCAGCATGATTGCCAGCAGCGCCACCAACCACGGCTTGAGAAATTGTGGAATGAATTTCATTGGCGCTTCCTTGATTTCCAAATCATGCTTCCAGTGAGCGCCAAGGAGAGTGGAATAGCCAGCACACTGAGCGCGCTGAATACAATGCGCGTTTGCTGGCCGAGTTCTGGAACGCGTCCTGTATCTGCCACGGTTGAAATGGGTTCACCGCCCGCAAGCCAACCAATGACGCCAATAGCGAGATCGCGATTTCCTGGATAGCGCAGCGTCCGCGCATCTCCTTCGCTCATTCCACTATGCAGGGTGAGCAACCAAGAAAGCCCGCCGGAGATTGCGACGCGAATGCCATCATCTCGTTCGGCTACCACCAACACGGGCAGGCCTTGGGTGAAAACTTTTCCAGATGGCGCAGCTTCCACGGTGCGGCTGACAACGCGCGGATCATTTTCAATCCAGCGTTGTGGTCCAGGTGGAATCAATTCAATGGCAGTCGCGGTCCATGATTCGCGCTTGGTGATTTCAATTGGAATTGGCATGGGCCACACAATATTTTCGTTGGCGGCTGCCATGGATGCTCCATGCCCTAGGGCCGAGCCTGAAAACTCGATAAAACTGCGGAGTTCCTTCAGGTTTTCAGATCGGGCGCCAAGATCCAGCACCACTTGACCACTCTTGGCGCGCACGCCGGCGACTTGCAAAATATCCGCCCAAGGATCGCTGATTCCCATGGCCGCAAATGGATTGGGCGTGGCGGTGACAAAGACATGTTCGCCCTGGGACAACAGTTGCCGCGTCGCAGCCAACAACGCAATCTCGGCTGGATCGGGCTCCTGCGCGCTTCGATCTAGTGGTGGCAACACAATCCAGACGCGCTTCACGCCCTGCGTGATTGGCCGCGTGCCCTTGATGGGATTCCATTCATCCACTTCAATGCGCGCGGCACGAAGGGATTGCACAATAAGCGACAAGTCGCCCCCACCCGAAACGCTTTCAAGTGGCGAGGTTGATTGCGCGTGCGCAATAGTGACCGCAATCCGTGGCGCGCCCTCGGCGCAGCGGATTGCCTGCGCCAATGCCAGTTCAGTGGCATCCACACTGCCTTGCATTTGCCAGGCGGGAATTGCCGCGACACCATTTGTGCCACTGACAATCATGGTGGGTGGATATTGCATTGCCGCCGCGACTTCAGAAAGCCGCAGCGGTGAAAGTTGATCAATACCATCTTGCGCGGTCTTGGCCTGCTCGGCGTAGCGCGCGCAATTTCGCTGGGTTTGGCGCACGATAGTGGCCATGGCTGGCGTTCGATTTTGCAGGTTATTTCCCGCAATATCCGCGACTTCTTGCAGTGTGGATGACCACCACTTCAATTCAGTGGCCAATGTGCGACCAGCGCCCTCGGCGTTGCCAAGCGGACGCTCCGCCGTAGGTGTTGCCATGCGCGTAATGGACTCGCGCACCACTTGTCCTTGCGAGATGGTCTTGTTCATAGCCGCAGCGAAAGACTCAAGCTTGGCGCGGGCCGCGTCATCTTTGGCAAGCGCGTTGGCAAGCGTTTGAATTTGCGCTACGGATGCGTCGGCGAAACTTTCGATGGAACGAAACGCCTCCAAGCCTTTGGCGATTGCCTGGCGCCATGCGTTCACATTTTTACCTTCACTGGCCTCGATTTTTTCAAAGAGAGCCGCGCTTTCTTCAGCGTCCGCAATATCAAGCGAATCAAATTCTTGGCAATTCAGAAATTTCCCATCCGAAAGCACGCCATCCGAGGCGCGCGCCAACACCGCGCGGGCGTTGCGTAAGGCCGCGGTATCCGCGTTGCCTTTGGCCGACAACAACGTCACATGCATGGGCCCCGCGCTTTGCGCGATGATTTTTTTGGTTGCGGCTTGCAATGAGCCGCTGAACAAGCTGGCGGCATCCACGCGCGCTGTTGGGGCACCCGCTCCGCGCACGGCAAGCACCGTGGACACAACCGCCGCGCACACCCCGGCGCACAGCAGAAATTGCGGCAATACCCTGCGATTTGTGCCAGTGTGCGCCTCGCTGCGCGCCCACGCGCCGGCACACCACGCGCCGCCAAAGCCCATGGCGATCAAGGCCACCGCGCTGCCAAGGTCCAGCGTGCCGCGCGTGAAATCCTCGGCGCGTCGAAGTGGATCAAGCGCGAACGCGGCCGATGCGATCATAGGCCAATTCACGGATTGCCCGCCGCGGCAAAGCGCGATCCACGCCGCGATGGCGGACAACGAAGCCACAATCGCGCCGGCGTTTGAACGCACCACCACTCCCGCGAGCATTCCAACACCAGTTGCCGCGACCATGATGAGCCACAATCCAAGCGCGCCACATGCAATGACGCTCCATGATGGCGTGGCGACGGTTGACAACACAATCGCCTGCAAAAGAATGGGAATGATCAGCGCCACGCTTGCCACGGCAATGGCCGCACATTTTGCTTGGACAATCGTGGCGACATTCATGGGTGAGGCCAGCGTCAAGTCCCATGTTCCCGCGCGCCGCTCGCTTGGAATACTGCGCGCCGCCAACGCACACGCCGCGGCGGCAACGCACCACAACGAAATTCCAATCGCGCGCGACAAATCCGCGACCGATCCCGCGATCAGTCCGCCAAATGCAAATCCAATCCCCGCTGGAATGGACACCGCCGCCGCGGCGCCCCACACCAAAGGCGTGGCCACAAGCGAGCGTAATTCTCGGTGGAAAGCCACAGTAAATCCGCTCATGCCACCCCCACTTGCGCGGGCCGGGGCCAGTTCACATTAAAGCGCCGCAAACAAAATAGTGCCGTACGCGCCAATGTCACAAGACCTCCAATGCGAGTTGTCGAAACGCTTCTTCAAGGGCGCCAGTCTGCACATCCATGCGGCGCACGGCCACGCCATCGCGTGCCAGACACTGCGACACAATATTGCGCGCCGCAAGCGTGACATTGCCCGTCGCCGTTATGGCGTGCCACGGCTCGTCGAGCAATCGCTGCGAATGCGCGATTAATCCCGCCTCCTGAATAGCGACTTGAGCGCGCGCGGGATCGTTGACCTCCATTTCAAGTTTGGCGGCCACGCCCAATTTCAAACGCACCTCGTGCGGTGTACCCGTTGCAATCACTCGACCGCGGTCAAGCACAATCAGTCGATCGCATGTGGCCTCTACTTCCGCAAGCACATGCGTGGACAACAACACGGTCACGGAGCCCTTGAGCGACTGCAATAATTCTCGAAACGATAAAACCTGCGCGGGATCAAGTCCCGCGGTGGGCTCATCCAAAAGCAAAACCTTGGGGCGCGACGCCAACGCGGCGGCCAAGCCCACACGCTGGCGAAAACCACGGCTCAACTCGCCGCACAATCGCGTACGCACATTCAACAGGCCGCACTGACTCAGGGCGTGCGCGGCGAATTGCCGCACACAATGCGCATCAACGCCCTTCATGCTCGCCGACCACTGAATAAATTCCTCAACACTGGCGTCCAACTGCACTGGCGCGCGCTCGGGAAGCCACCCCACCTGCGCGCGCGCCAGACTCGGTTGCGTCCACACATTGGCGCCATCAATCAAGATGCGTCCGCTATCTGGCGCCAACGCGCCCGCAAGCATTCGCATTGAAGTGCTCTTGCCAGCACCATTTGGACCAAGAAACCCGCAAATACAGCCCGCGGGAACATGAAAGCTGACGCCGCCTACGGCGACGCGCGTTGCAAATTTTTTTATTAAATCTTGGGCGACAATCATAATGAAACCGATTGAAGGAGTAGTGTAAACCTTCTTGTCCGAGTTGGTGTTTGGATGAACGCAACCTAGACTTACATCATGAGCGCAAAGACCCGCGAATCCGCAACCTTTGACGCCGCCACCTTGCTAGAAGGGTTGGTGGATGGCGTGGGCGTGGTGGATACTGCGGGCGAAATTGTTTGGATGAGTGGGCGGCTAGCGGGACAAACTCCAGAAGTCATGCGCCGCTTCGCCGACACTTGCCGCGATATCTTGCGCGAAACCAAGTCTGAGCGCGAAAATCATTTGCGGCGTTTTCGCAGCGGCACCAAAACATTCGAGGTGGCTATTTCCAAATTACCGGTTGTGGGTCAGAGCGATCATGTTGTGGCCACGCTGCTGAATGTCACGCCGCGCCAGCGCTTGTTTGACCGCATTGAGCAAGTAGACAACGCCGGCGACTTGATGCTGAACCTGGACGCGGTGATTGTGAATCCGCTGAATGTTGCGGAGCGTTTAAAGTTGCTGGAAAGCCGCGTGGAGCATGCACTGCGCGAATTATTCGCGGCGTCCAATTATCAAGTGCGCCTGCTTGATCGCAAGACGCGCGTGTTGGAGTTGGTGCTGCACCGCGGCATTGCGCCTCTGCCCATTGGTCAGCAAATGCGGGCCGACATGGATGGCGCGGGCATCAGTGGATATGTAGCCAGCACTGGTCAAAGCTATCTGTGCAAGGACCCCGCCAATGATGCGCGCTACCGAGCGGGTCTTCCCAACTGTCGCTGCTCGTTGACGGTTCCGCTGTTGCTGCATGACCGCGTGGTGGGAACAATTAATTTGGAAAGTGGTGACCCGCGCGCCTTTGAGGAGGAGGACCAATTTCTGCTTGAGTTGTATGGACGCTATGTGGCCATGGCGCTCAATATTTTAGACATGCTGATCGTGGAGCGATACACAACCAATCAACGCATCACTGGAAGCGTGCAAGAGGAAATTGCAATTCCCGTGCGAACGCTGCGCGAATCGCTTGAATCTGTGCGCGAGAATATGTCCAACACCAGCGCGGGCTTGTTGGCGTTGGGGCAAATGGAGGATTGCGTGGCTTCGCTGGAAAAGCGCCTCCAAAATGCCTCGGAAGGTTTCAGGGGTGTGCTTGGCATTGATCGCATCACCGTGGCGGGTTCGCAGAAACCCAAACTTGAGGGCCGACGCGTGCTGGTGGTCGACGATGAAGCCAAGATTCGCGAGGCGATTGTGACCATCCTAAGCCAGCAAGGCGCCATTGTGACTTCGTTTGAGCTTGGAGAGCCAGCGTTGCTGGCGTTGGAAGCCGCTAAAAATAAAAACGCGCCGTTTGAACTTGTGCTCAGCGATGTTCGCTTGCCCGATCGCAACGGATACGAAATCTTTCGCGCCACCAAGGCCATTGACTCCGAAACGCCCGTGATCTTAATGACGGGCTTTGGCTACGACCCAAATCATTCAATTGTGCGCTCTAGTCAAGAAGGTCTGCATTGCTTTTTGTTCAAGCCATTTCAGGCGCAGCAACTTCTTGACGAAGCCTGCAAGGCCATTGTCACGCCCCCGCCGTCTGGTCTATGAGTGAGATTTCATGATTGCAAGCGCTCCGCCACCAACACGCGCGGCAAATGATCGCCGTCGAGTTCCACGGCGTGAAAAACAAGTTGTGTATTTTCACGCGTCAAACGCTCCACCGCGGCGGCTTGGGACGCCGCGATTTCGAGCAAGAATCGCCCGCCGGGCCGCAACCACTGCGCCACATTGCGCAATAGTGGCGCGATCACACGCAATCCATCGGCGCCGCCACGCAAAGCTGTGGCTGGCTCATGCAGCCGCACATTGGGCGCGCACTGCGCCCATTCGGCATCACTGATATATGGAGGATTCGCGGTAATAAGATCAAAGGTGCCTTGGCGGGCCGCGGGAATTGATTCAAATAAATTACCCGCAAGAAACTGCACGCGCGCTTGCACATTGTGGCGCGCCGCGTTGCGCGCGGCCAACACAAGCGCGGCTGGAACCAAGTCGCTGGCCAACGCTGAAACATCCATTGCCGCGACCGGCGGCTCATAGTTGTTGCGCTTGGGCGTGACCAATGCGCTGACCACACTCACCGCCACGCAACCCGAACCAGTGCACAGATCCAGCATGCTCAATGAAGCTTGCCCGGTGAGGCGCGCCCACGACACGGCCAATTCCGTAACACGCTCGGTGCTTGGCCGCGGAATCAGCGTGCTGCCATCCACAAAATAGGGCTTGGCGTAGAACCATGTTTCACCAACCAAATATTGCACCGGCTCGTGCTGCGCGGCGCGTTGCACCAAGTCACGCAAGCGCGCAAGTTGCGCCGCGTCCACCACGCGATCGGATTCCATATACAAGCGGGTGCGATCGCAACCCAACACATGCCCCAGCAACATTTCCGCGCACACGCGCGGCGAATCCACTTTTTTCCCCATTAAAAACGGCGTCATCCACGCCAGCAATTCACGCGTGGTCCAAATTTTTTCGGTTGTCCCTTGTTTGGCGTTCATGGCAATGCTTTCGCGTGTGTTGATGTGTTTCAATCCGGGGCTTGAAAGCGCAAAGTGTAAAGAGTGTGTTGAGTTGGACTTTGGGTACAATCTTTCGCCCATCAGTGTATGAAAGGATTTGGCGCATTATGAAAAATGTACGGGAATTTTTGGAAAGTGTCGCGGAAATTGCGCGCGATCGAAATGTCTTCACCTCCGTTGAGGTGCGTGGTGATTTGTTGCGTTGCCGCGCCCGTGATGTCAAGGAGGAGGCCTGGTATTTGGTGCAACCGCACAATGGTCATTGGACCGTCAGCCTAAGCACGCCCGATCGTTGGCTGAGCGAGAGCATTGAAACAGACTTGATGCACTTTGGCGATCCACTTGAGGAGTTGATTGAAGAGGAGTTGATTGAACTTGGCAGCGACTTTGAAGTTGATGCGCCCAAGCACTTCCGCAGCGAACAGCGTGAATATATTTTTGAGAATAAAGTTCCATTGCAAAATGAATCACTCAACGGTGACGCGTCCATTGTGGCTACTTGGTTGCTTGCCTATGAGGCGGCGTTTCGAAATTTGGGCGACATGTCTGGCGATGAGAAAGACTGATTCATGGGGCGACGCGTGCTTATGCTTGGCTGGGAATTTCCCCCCTTCATCACGGGCGGTCTGGGTACTGCGTGCTATGGATTAACCAAGGCGCTGGATCGCCGCGGCGATGATGTGACATTTGTGTTGCCAAAGCATATCGATGGACAGTTTGCCAGCCATGTGCACATGCTTTCGCCAGGGGCGAACTTGCCGCATCCATCGCTGCCACCGCCTGAAGTTGTGCAAAGAGAGCGCATAGAGCGTTATATTGTTCATGCCGCCACAGAGTTCATTAGCAAGACCATGCAGCAATCGGTGAATCCCGCCGATGTTGCAGCGGCGGCCCGAAGCGCTGGATTGAATGTGATTTCAGTGCCCACAAGCGTGAGCGCGCCCTATGTTTCGAGCCAGGTGAATTTGACGGTGCAAACATTGCTGGGCTCCGCTGCGCTTCGAAAAGTGATGAACTTGCCCACATGGATGAGCGCGCAAACGCGCACGTGGCTCACACAGGAGTTGGTCATGTTCGAGGTGCTTCCTGAAAACGCGGCTAGCGCACCTCAAGAAATCCAGGCGCGCGGCGCAAACAGCGCGGACTACGGCGGAAATTTAATTCAAGAGAGCGAGCAATACGCGCGCTTCTGTTTGCAAGCCACGCGCGGCGTTGCCTTTGATGTGATCCACGCGCATGATTGGCTGACGTATCCAGCAGGCTTGTCCATTGCGCGCGTAACGGGCAAACCGCTTGTAGTGCACGTGCATAGCACGGAGTTTGACCGCTCGGGCGAGCATGTGAACCAACCGCTCTACAACATTGAGCGCCGCGGAATGCACGGCGCAGTCCGCGTGATCACAGTGAGCATGCTCACGCGCAATTTGGTGGTGAACCGCTACGGCGTGAACCCCAACAAAGTAGATGTGGTGTACAACGGCGTGGAACTTGATCCAAGCGGCATGGGCGCGGAGCCCATCAAGCGCAACGATAAAATTGTGCTTTATTTTGGGCGAATTACCATGCAAAAGGGTCCCGAGTATTTCATCAGCGCGGCCAAGCGCGTGCTCGATTTCATGGACGGCGTGAAGTTTGTGGTGGCCGGCAACGGCGACCAGGCGCAGCGCATGATTGAAATGGCGGCGTCCATGGGAATTGGCAACAAAGTTTTGTTCACCGGTTTCTTGCGCGGCAAGGACATTCCAAAAGTGTTTGCCATGGCGGATTTGTATGTCATGCCAAGCGTGAGTGAGCCATTCGGCATCGCTCCGCTTGAGGCGCTTGGCCACCGCGTACCCGTGTTGATTAGCCGCACCAGTGGCGTAAGTGAAATTCTGACCAACGCCCTGAAGTGCAATTTCTGGGACATCGACGACATGGCCAACAAGATTGTGGCCGTGTTGCGCCATCCGCCGCTGCAGCGAACATTGCGCGACAGCGGCTTCTTTGAAGTGCGCGGTATTACTTGGGATGGCGCCGCCGCCAAAGTGGACGCCGTATACGAGCGCGCCATTGCGGCAGTGCGCTAAGCCGCACAGTAAAGTCACCAAGCCGCCAACCATGCCCGCGCCAATGTGCGCAAATTCTCCATGCCATTGCAATGGAGCGTGGGCAATGAGTATCAACTCCTTACAAAGGCAAATACCTTCAAAAACAGGCAAATAAAGTCTCTTTTGAATTTTACCCACTCCACCACTTGGCGGGCGGGAATCCATGGACAGATGCAACTAGAATGAATTTCTATGGGATTATTTTCCAAGCGTCGTCCAAAAGTTACCCCCACATTTCATGTCGCGGCTAGCGCCGATCCAACGCTTGAGACCTTGATACAAGCCAAGGGCGCGGACATTCTCTCGCGCGCGCGCGACAACAAGACGGGCATGCTGAGCGCGCAATTCTGGTCGGACAAACTCATGGACTGGTCCATGAAGGACGAGGCGTTCAAGATTCAACTATTCCGCTTTGTGGACGCGTTTCCAATGTTGCGCACCGCGGATCAAGTGCATGAACATCTCACGGATTATCTCACGCAACCTGGCGTAAAGTTACCGCCAGGGCTTGACCTTGGTTTGAAAGCTGGCGGACTTGCCAAGGGCTTGATGACCAAGACCATGAGCAATCAAATCACGGGCATGGCCAGCAAGTTCATCGCGGGCACCGACGCGCAGAGCGCGCTGCCGCAGTTGAAAAAAATGTGGCAAGACGGCGTGGCCTTCAGCGTGGATTTGCTTGGCGAAGCGTGCGTGAGCGACGAGGAAGCAGCGGCCTATCAGGCGAAATACTTGGATTTAATCCGTAACTTGCCACAAGCCGTTGCGGCGTGGCCAGGCAACGATCAACTGGAACGCGACCACTTGGGCCCCATTGCGCGCACCAATGTCAGCATAAAAATTTCATCGCTGTACGCGCGCACCGATCCCATTGATACGGAAAGTTGCATCCAAGGCTTAATGAAGGCGCTGCGACCAATTTTGGAGGCGGCTGTTGCCAACAAGGTGCTGGTGAACTTTGACATGGAGCAGTTTGCGCTAAAGGATCTGACGCTTGAATTGTTCATGCGATGTTGCCAGGAGATTCCGTTTGAAGCTGGTCTTGCCATGCAGGCGTATTTGCGTAGCGGCGATGATGACGCGCGCCGCATTGCTTCGTGGGCGCAGAAAAGTGGCCGTGTGGTCACGGTGCGCTTGGTCAAGGGCGCGTACTGGGATTACGAAACCATTCACGCGGAGCAACAGGGCTGGGCATGTCCAGTATGGAGCACCAAAGTTGAAACCGACGCGTGCTTTGAGCGCATGCAGAAAATTTTCTTGCAGCATTGCCCGCGTAAAGTGGGCGATGGCGGCACCAAGTTGGCGCTGGGCAGCCACAACGCTCGCAGTATTGCGGCCACATTGGCAACGGCGGAGCAATTGGGCTTGCCCCCCTCCGCCATTGAATTGCAAATGTTGCACGGCATGGCCGACGCTTTGAAATTTGCGGTTTCCGATATGGGTTTGCGTATCCGTGAATATGTTCCAGTGGGCGAAATGATTCCAGGCATGGCGTATTTGGTGCGCCGACTTTTGGAGAACACCAGCAATGAAAGTTGGCTCAAGGCTGGCTTCATGGACAACGCCGATGCGTCGGTTCTGTTGGCTTCGCCGCACGAGAAGATTTCCGCGACGCACAATAAATCAGAACAAGAGCGTCTGGAGCAAACCGCGGACAAGCACAAACTTTCGCACTCCCATCCTGCTGTTGGCAATGGACGCGCGTTCTTCACCGAACCGTGCCGAAACTTCTCTGTGTCCAGCGCGCGCGAGCAATTTGCGGCGGCTATAAGCAAGGCCAGCGTGCCTGTTGGAATGAAAAATGTTTCCGCGCAAACCGCGAGCGACGCCGTGGGGTTGCTTGCGGCAGCGTACCCCGCGTGGCGTGACAGGCCATTCACGCAGCGCGCCGACACTTTGGTGAAGGCCGCGGCCGCCATGCGCGCTCGCCGCGACGAATTGTGCGGCGTGATTATTCGCGAGGCTGGCAAGACATGGCGCGAAGCCGACGGCGATATTTGCGAGGCCATTGATTTTTGCGAGTACTACGCGCGCCAAGCCGCCAGTCTGTTTGACCGCACCCGGCTTGGCAAATTCGTGGGCGAACTGGATGAAATCACCTATCAACCGCGCGGCGTGTGCGCCGTCATTAGCCCATGGAACTTTCCGCTGGCTATTTGCTGCGGAATGACTGTTGCCGCGCTGGTGACTGGCAACACCGTGGCGGTGAAACCCGCGGAACAAACCGTGGGCATTGCAAAAGTCATGTGCGACATTTTGTGGAGCGCCGGTGTCCCGCGCGAGTGCCTGGCGTTCTTGCCTGGCCCTGGCGAGGAAGTTGGCGCGGCGTTGGTGCGCGATCCGCGCGTGGCGTTGATCGCGTTCACCGGCAGCAAGGGCGTTGGCCTTGACATTATTCAAGCGTGCGGCGTGGTCGCGCCGCAGCAGGAAGCCGTTAAAAAAGTGGTGTGCGAAATGGGCGGCAAGAACGCCATCATTGTTGACGCCAGCGCCGACCTTGATGAGGCGGTGCTTGGCGTGCGCCAAAGCGCGTTTGGTTTTAGTGGACAAAAATGTTCCGCGTGCAGCCGCGTGATTGTGGTGGACAGCGCGCATGACGCGTTCTTGCACAGGCTTGTCGAGGCCACGCGATGCTTGACCGTGGGAGATCCAATGTTGCCAGGCACGGATGTCGGACCCGTGATTGATCAAGAGGCCGCCAATAAAATTCGCCACTACATTGAGATTGGCAAGAGCGAAGGTAAACTTGAGTTGCAGTTGCCTGTGCCCGCTGGGCTAGAGCAGCGCGTTGGAAAACCCTTTGTGTCCCCAACTATCTTCAGCGGAATTCGTCCCGAGCACCGCTTGGCCAACGAGGAAATATTTGGTCCAGTGCTTGCGGTTATTCGCGCGAGCGATTTTGATGAGGCTTTGAAGATTGCCAACGCCACGGCGTACAAACTCACTGGGGGCGTGTATTCACGCAAGCCAAGCCATCTGGAAAAAGCCAAGCGCGACTACCGCGTGGGCAATCTGTATATCAACCGTGGAATTACTGGCGCGCTTGTTGGACGGCAACCGTTCGGCGGCTTTGGCATGAGCGGCGTGGGCAGCAAAGCTGGTGGCGCCGACTACTTGTTGCAATTCACGGAGCCACGAGCGATTTGCGAGAACACCATGCGCCGCGGTTTCGCGCCAGGCGTAGATTGATATTGCAAGCACGAAATTGCCAGCCATCGCTTCACGGAAAATGAGCGCATTTTTTCGCGCCAAGCGTGGATTGATTTTATAAGCACGAAATCATCAGGCATTGCTTCATGGGAAATGAACGCGCAGTATTTCTGGCTAAGCGTTGATGAATTTTCTAGGCACGAAAGCATGAAGCATCACTTCATGGAAAATGCGCGCACAGTTTCTTGCCACGCCTGGATTAAATTCCCATACCAGCCATCAGCGGCTCCGAATTGGGACGGAAGCGATCCAGTATTCGATATTGAACCGCCTCCGCAATGTCCTGCGCGCGAATCAATTCTGCGCCGTCTAGATCCGCAATAGTGCGCGCAACGCGGCGGATTTTGTCATACGCGCGCGCGCTTAAACCAAGTTCGGTCATAGCCTGTTGCACAATCGATCGGCTTTCATCATCAAGCACGGCTACGCGATCAAGCGCGATACCAACCAAACGCGCATTGGGCGTTTCACCTTGACGATTCACGGCGCGGGCGCGCGCAACGAGAACTTTTTCGAGCAACTCGGCGGTACTGGTTGCCGCGCGTGTGCCGGACAAAGCCGCGAAAGAAACGGCGCGCACTTCAACATGTAAATCAATGCGGTCAATGACCGGACCACTGAGGCGCGACAAATATTGCTCCACGGCGCGGCGCGAACCCTGCCCCATGTCGCCGCGAGCGGTTGGATTCATGGCGGCAATCAACAACGCGCGCGCTGGAAATCGCGCCGTTCCACGCGCACGACTGACCGTGACAAAACCATCTTCGAGCGGCTCGCGAAGCGCCTCAAGCACGCTGCGGGGAAACTCCGCGACCTCATCCAAAAATAAAACGCCTTCGTGCGCCAAACTCACTTCACCAGGACGCGGATGACTGCCGCCACCAACCATGGCCGCCGTGCTGGCCGTGTGATGCGGACAACGCACGGGCCGCGCGCGCATAAGTCCCTCACCCGGCGGCAACACGCCAGCGCATGAATGAATGCGCGTCACCTCCATGCTGCTGGCCAAATCAAGCGGCGGCAAAATGCCAGGAAGCGCGCGCGCCATGAGAGTTTTTCCACTGCCCGCGGGACCAATCAACAACACATTGTGCCCGCCCGCAGCAGCGACACACAGGGCGCGCTTGGCGGCCTCTTGACCGCGCACGCGGCTGAAATCAATCGTAGGAATGTCACGCGCCACGGAAATTTTTTCCTGCAACGCCGGCGCGTCTTGCGCACCCGACAAAATCGCCACCGCGTGCGCCAGCGATGACGCCGCAAGAATGCGAATGCCCGCCACCGCGGACGCCTCCGCCGCATTTTCCGTGGGCAGTAGCACCGCGTCAAAGCCAAGTTCTTTGGCCAAGATGGCCATGCAAATTGCGCCGCGAATGGGGCGAATGCGTCCATCAAGCGCCAACTCGCCGGCCGCCAACAAGCGACCAAATCCGCTTGCATGCGCCGAAGTATTTGCGAAGCCACTTATGCCTTGACTTGCGTCGCCACTTGCGCCTTTACTTGCGCCGCTATTCATGTCACCAAGCGCTAACCCACGCGCCCCCTTCTTGCGCTTCAACGCGCCCGACGCGATCAACACCGACAACGCCATTGGCACATCAAAGGCGGGACCTTCCTTGCGCAAATCCGCGGGCGCCAAGTTAATAGCCACTCGCCCGCCCGGCCACGCAAAACCCGTGTGAGCCACCGCCGTTTGCACTCGCTCCACGGCTTCACGCACCGACGCATCCGGCAAACCAGTCAGCGTGGTGCGCGGCAAACCTTGGCCGCTGACATCCACTTCAATTTCGCACGGTACCGCGTCAATGCCACGAAGCGCAAAACCAAATACGCTGATGTTCGCGGCGCGAACACTGCCGTGAACCATCTCGACACGCCGCGCATCACCGCTCGTAATAGCAGTAAACGCATTACCGCCGCGGCGACTTTCCGCGCCTTGTTCGCCACCGTTCGCGGCTATTTCATCTGTGTTGCCCTGGCCCATATTGCGGCGCATCATGACGCGCAAAATCGCGCGCCAGAAATTCACGGCCTTTTTTCCAAAGATTCTTCAGGCAAATCACTGGCAAGCATGCTTACAACGCACTTATTCAGTCAAACCAGAACGCTGTTTGAAAATTTCAAAAAAGGTATTCCAGATTACGATACCCCCATTATTTCTTGTCATTGCGTGGCTCCAGCGTCACTGAAATTCATGCACTGCCGCTACCAAGTCACTGCGCTCAATCAAGCCTTCATGAAAGTTGCCGCATCTCACCATGATCATCCCACTGAAATACATCCGTCTCTTTGTCGACGCCGCCGGCCTTTCACATTTCCAGGACTGCGCCCTGCCGCTTGCCACGCGTAACTTTGCGCCACCCACCACGCCTCTTGAAGCAACCGATTTCATACCCGCCCTGGGATTTGTCGTGGTGCGCTTCGCCGCCAACTGGTCCGGGCCGTGGCACGCTTCGCCCTATCGTCAGTGGTTCTTCATGATGTCTGGTTCCATCACCGTGACCGCGGGCGACGGAATAGAGCGCACCCTGAATACAGGCGACGCCATCTTTCTTGATGACCAAGGAACCAAGGGTCACTTGACGCGCGTGAACGGCGACCAAGAGGTGATTGCGGTGGGCGTACGCGTTGCGGATGCGATGTGAATTCTGTTAGTTGAGATACACCCAACACCGCTCATTGATTCGCCTGGTTTGAACTTTGCACACTGAAGCCGCAATAAACAACTATTGCCCTGTCGCGCATTGATGGAGCAGCGGCAGAGAGGTAAAAGTGAAATGGTAAAAGTAAAATAGAAGCTGATTCCAAGGAATCAGCAAAGGGTAAAGGGAACTACGGAGTCCTCGCGACACGGAAGCCGAGGCCGTCGTAGCGGTCGCCGGGATCGAAGCCGTAACGGGCCGACGAGCGGCAGTAGTAGGAGTCGCCGCCCCAGCCGCCGCCGCGCAGCACGCGGTACGAACCTGACGAAGGTCCTGCTGGGTCCGTCGCGTTGCCCGCGGCGTAACTTCCATACCAATCATTGCACCACTCCCACACATTGCCTGACATGTCGTACAAGCCAAAAGCATTGGCGGCTTTGCCGGCAACGGGCTTTGTTCCGCTTGGT
>SXGQ01043739.1_pt1 | contig 139332 bp, 133 predicted proteins | sample 3178371 | NCBI WGS metagenome assembly SXGQ01 (sample SAMN11356859, study PRJNA531348) | freshwater metagenome | isolation source: freshwater sample F1-20 | place: China: Fuxian Lake, Yuxi | collected 2017-12-25 | reverse complement strand
TCGGGTCGTATCAACCCCGATAACCCTGGTTACACAATCCAATATCCGCCGAACTGATCAAAGAGCCATCGTGCGTATTGCGGATGCTTCAATCTTGAAAAATCTGGTCTAGGTTTTGATCATGACTTTCACAAAGAACTCACTCGGCAAATTAGGTATTTGGACTTTTCAGTTGGATATGCAACCAATGAAAGAGGCACAAAAAGCCGCCGCTCAGATTGAGGAGTTGGGTTTTGGAGCGGTGTGGGTTCCTGAGGCTGTAGGTCGTGAACCTTTTGCCTCATGTGGATTGTTATTGTCGGCGACTGAAAAACTGATCATGGGAACAGGCATTGCATCTCTTCACGCTCGTTCCGCAATGACAATGTCGGCAGGTCAAAAAACTCTCACCGAAGCTTTCCCCGATCGTTTTCTGTTGGGTATCGGTGTGAGTCATCAACCTGCAGTTGAAGGTTTCCATGGCGCGTCGTACGGCAAGCCTTATTCAAATATGGTGAAGTATCTCGACGCCATGGATCGCAGTTTGTTCTTTGCCTCGGGGCCAACACAGGCTCCAGCGCGTTGTCTGGCAGCTCTTGGTCCCAAGATGTTGAAATTAGCGGCTGAAAAAACTCTGGGAGCCCATCCCTATTTTGTGCCAGTTGAACACACGCCCGTCGCTCGTGCGATTTTGGGTCCCGACGCCTTATTGGCTCCAGAACAAGCCGTTGTATTCAATACCAATGCCGACGAAGCGCGTGCAATCGCCCGTGGTCATATGTCGACATACATGGGCTTGCCTAACTACACCAATAACTTGCGGCGGTTGGGTTGGGGAGACGAGGACCTCGTCACGCCAAATGGGCCATCGGACAAGTTGGTTGATGCCATCGTGGCTTGGGGAACGCTGGACGATATTCATGCCCGCATCAAGGCTCACCTTGATGGTGGAGCAGATCATGTGTGCGTGCAAGTTTTGTCGGCTAATCCGGCTGCGGTAACGATGAACGAATTCCGCGAATTAGCAAGCCTTATTCCGAGTTTGTAAATTTCTCAGTGACCAGTGAGTGCTCCGTAGAGCAATATCGCCAGGGTATTTCGAATTGCGTTTTTATCAGATCCGCGCTTTGCCATTTCGGGCTGGAAGGCTAAGAGTCGTTCGCACATAGCAACGACGGCGGCAGCGGTGGTGAATGGATCAAGGGAGTCGGGAAGTCGTTTTGCGTTCACGCCTTCAGTTACCATCGCCACAAGAGCATTCATAATCAACAAGTTTGCTTCGGTCCGCGCAGCGCGGAAGTAGCGGTTTCCTTCTTCGGCCTTCAGGTTGCGAGCGCGCAAGACCGCATGATTGGTATCCCAAAAAATCATATATGCGTCAACAAATTGACGGGCTTGTTCAAGTCCTGTTTCTTTGTCCCAACCTGGTTGCAGGAGAGCGACTAATGGTTTTTCATCCTCAGTTGCTTCCTTCGCCAATTCCAGAATTGCTTCATCAACATCATTGAAATACTGGTAAAAGGTAGCTGGGGATGAACCAATATCGCGAGTGATATCAACGACGCGAAGGTCCAAGATGCCTTGTTCAGTGAGCAATTTTGCTGTTGCATCAAGTAGCCGGCGACGTGTTGCAATGGCCCGTGCGCCGATGACCCTACCATCAGCGGCGAGGACATCGTCAGTCATTAGTTGGCTCCGTAGACAGGAGCTGTGGCGGGTGCTTCTCGTAAAAGATCGGCAACGACAGCACCAACCTCGGCCGCTTCATAACGAGCACCCTTGTTAAATACTCTACCGTGCTGCCAGCCATCAGCGACCGATAATTCGCCACCCGACGTTTCAAACATTCGTCCCGAGATTTCACAGGCAGATGAACCAAGCCAGACCACGACCGGGCTGACATTGGCGGGATCCATTGCATCAAAACCAGAGTCTGGTTTCTTCATCATCTCGGCAAATGCGTCTTGTGTCATTCGACTGCGTGCTGACGGTGCAATGCCGTTGATCTTAATTCCGTAGCGATCAAGTTCTGCTGCACTGACGATGGTGAATGAAGCAATACCAGCCTTAGCTGCCGAATAGTTGGCTTGCGAAACGCTGCCGAATAAGCCAGCACCCGATGAAGTGGTGATGATCCTTGCTTCAATGGGCGTTCCTGCCTTACTCATCGCTCGCCAATAATCAACGGCATGACGAACGGGGCAGAACATACCGCGTAAGTGAACTTTCATCACAGCGTCCCACTCATCAACTGACATATTGACGATCATGCGATCGCGAACGATGCCAGCGTTGCAGACCAAAGTATCGAGACGACCGAAGGTATCAATGGCTTGTTGCACCAAACGACCAGCACCATCCCAGTCGCTGACATCATCATCGTTAATGGCCGCTTCGCCGCCCATTGCTTTGATGGTTGCTACCACTTCAGCCGCTGGACTGATGTCGTGCCCTTCGCCTGTGAGTGAAGCACCCACATCATTGACAATGACTTTGGCTCCCTCAGTCGCGAAAGCCAGTGCATGAGCGCGACCAAGTCCTCGTCCAGCCCCAGTAATAATGGCCACGCGGCCGTCACAGATTCCCATTTTTTTGTTGCTTTCTCTAACAGGTGATTCCGCCGTCAATGACGACAATTGAACCAGTCATATAGCGGCCTTCATCAGAAGCAATGAAGGTGAACATATTCGCCATCTCATCGGGTTCAGCGGGATCTATAGGTGTCATGATTTTGCCCATCAATCGGTAATCAGCATCAGTGGGAAGGTCCTTGAAGGAAGCGTAAATGGCGGTATTCGTTCCTCCCGGAGCAACTGCATTGATGCGCACGCCTTTGCCGCGATATTCGTAAGCCAATTCGCGCGTGAGGTTGACGACGCCACCTTTGCTGGCGCAATAGGCAGCGCTCCAAGGAGCGCCCATAATGCCGGATGTTGACGCTGTGTTGACGATGACCCCATCACGACCAGTTTGGGCGTAAGAAGCGAGAAGGTGGGGTAGCGCGTAGCGTGCTACATAGAAAGTCCCGTTGAGGTTGACGGCCACGATGCGGTCGAACCATTCTGGAGTTTCTTCATGACTATTTGCAAAATGTCCAATGCCGGCGATGTTGCAGACGATGTCTAAACCCCCTAGGGCTTTAGCCGCTTTATTGACAACCTTCTCAACCTCCGAGGCTGTGGTGACATCGAGGTCATAAGCCACGGCAGTGCCGCCAGCCTTTTTGATTTCAGCCGCTGTTTCTTTGGCGCCGCGCAAATCGGCGAGGGCAACATGAGCGCCTTCAGCGGCAAAGCGCAACGCTGTGGCTCGCCCAATTCCTGATCCAGCACCTGTAATGAAAGCCCGCCGAGCGCGCAAGCGCTTATAAATCGGCGCTGGTTTCACAGGCGCTTTCTTAACGGCGACCTTTTTCCCTGGTGTTTTCTTAGCACTACTCATTTTGCCCCTCCGTAGGTAGCTCGTAGGTCTTTCTTTAAGACTTTGCCACTTGGATTTCGTGGTAAAGCACTCACGATTTCTAATTGCTCAGGAATTTTGTGCACCGAAAGTTGGGCACTCTTCAGAAAGGAAACCATCTCATCAAAGGTAATCGTCGTATCAGGCTTGCAAACAATAACAGCGCAAGCCCGTTCCCCGCTTTTGTCGTCTAGCAAACCAATGACAGCGGTATCAGCCACAGATGGATGAGCGAACAGCAAGTCTTCAATTTCTTTTGCGGAAATATTCTCACCCTTGCGAATGATGATGTCTTTCAACCGACCAGTGATACTCACAAAACCCTGTGCGTCAATAACGCCGAGATCTCCAGTGCGGAACCAGCCATCCTCGTCAAAAGCTTCGGCGTCAAGAGAAGAGTCAAGATATCCCTGACAGACTTGGCGACCCTTGACTCGTAGTTCGCCTTCTTCTCCAGGGGCACACACCTTGCCGTCAATAACGGTGCGCAACGTTACGCCAGGACAAGGACGCCCATCCGTGACGGCTTTTTTGTCATCGGGGTCATCAACATGAACCATGGTATTGATCGGTGCTTCAGTCAGTCCCCAGCCGCCAATGAGTGGTGCATTAAATGCACGCATCATTTCGGCATGAAGAGTTTTTGGTTTGGGAGCACCACCGCCATTGAAGATGCGTACGTCGGGAAGTAACTGCTGTCCCGTCGGCAATTGATTTTGAGCGTTGAGGTAAGTCAACCAAAAAACGGTTCCCGCGCCGGCACAGGTGACTCCATTTTCACCCAGCCATTTCGGAGTATGTGCAGGGTCAAAAGTCTCAACCATCAGTAACTCAACACCAGTTTGCATGGCATTGAAAAGCCACACCAGTCCACCGACGTGAGTGATCGGAAAGACGACAGCGGCCTTGTCCTCAGGAGTGACTTGCATACTCCACTGCATGCCGTCATTAGCAGCCGACAAACTGTTGTCGCTGTGCTTGGCACCCTTCGGGTCAGCTGTCGTACCCGAGGAATAAAAAAGCCAACGTACGTCATCAAGTTCTGCCTGATAGGTGGCGAGACCAGCAGGGTCTGCTTCGGGCATGTCGGGATCAGCGACAATGATCTCAACATTGCGGCTAAGTGAGGCGACGACTTCGCGAGCCATTGGTTCATAATCAAAGCCACGAAACATGCGTGGAACAATCAAAACTTTGCAGTTTGATTGGGAGACAATAAAACTCACTTCCCGATGTCGGTAGATCGGCAGAATTGGATTTTGAATCGCACCTAAGCGTGAGAGTGCGCCCGTGAGAACGAGCGACTCGAAACGAGATGGTAGGACCCACGAAACATTGGTATTTTTACCAATACCTCTGTGCGAGAGTCCAGCGGCAACTCGTTCGCACCATTTCTTATATTCCCCGTAGGTCAGAGTTCGATCATTTCCATCACGAGCCATCCGTTTATCGGGGGTCATCAGGGCGCGCTCAGATATCAGTTGCCAGAGAGTCTTGCCCGCAGTGTCAATTGTTTCAGCGATGTATTGATTCATGTTGATGGGAGGTTGATTTCTTAGAACGTAATCACGGCGCGGGCGAGCGTTCCGCTTTCCAGACCGTGTACGGCATCTTGCCAATGATCAACGGGGAAAGTTGCGCTCACGAGTTCGTCCAGGAGGATTTCGCCGCGTCGGTAGAGTTCAATGATTCGGGGGATATCACGCTGGGGACTGATTGTCCCGTATCGACAGCCAATAATGCCACGATCGACTTGAGTGAGGCGCGTGTATAGACCCTCAAACTTTGCAGTCTGACTGCTGACGCCGATGACAACAACGGTGCCTTCCCAGTCGAGGCATTCAAGAGCGTTGTAGGTCACGCTCGGATGTGCGACACAGTCAAAGGCCCAATTCACGCCACCCGAATTGAACGGACCGCGTGGTGTCGTTACATTGTGCGGCATGATTGCTCCTACTGCAGCCACGATGTCTTCAGTTCTTCCGTCAAGGAAGTGCGTGGCGCCGAATTTCATGGCTAAGGCTTCCTTTTCTGGAACAGTGTCCACAGCAATGATCGTGGTGGCACCTTGAACTTTGAGGGCCTGGATGACATTGAGTCCGACGCCACCAACACCAAAGACCAAGGCCGATTGACCGCGCTTGACATTGGCACGATTAAATACCGCACCCATGCCAGTGACAACACCACAACCGACAAGAGCAGCAGAGGTCAATGGCACGTCTTTGGGGATCTTTACGCACTGCACATCGCGCACTAAAGTTCGTTCAGCAAAAGCACTCGTTGCAGCAAAGTTGTAAATTGCCTCACCATCAAGTGTGAATGGAGTGCTGGCATTTCCGAGAGTGGCGCGACACGCAGTGGGACGTCCATCCATGCAATATTGGCAAAAGCCGCAAGCCGCCAAAGTAGCGATGATGACATGGTCGCCAGGTTGGACATGAGTGACGGCATTGCCGACTTCTGCAACAACTCCAGCAGCTTCGTGACCGCAGACTCCCGGCGAAGGAACGGGGTACATGCCGCCCATATAGGAGATGTCACTGTGGCATAGACCGGCAGCAGCAACCTGCACGATGACCTCGCGTGGACCAGGCGCTCGTAGTGAAAGTGCGTCAACCAAATTGGTCGTCGATCCGTTATAAACAATGCCCTTCATGGGACCCCCTTCAATCAGTATCTGAACTCTAGTGCAGGCACTACAAAAATCTGACGGTCAGTCAGATAGGTCTTTCCCCGTAACTTTGTGGGTTGTACAGTCCTCATATGACCAGTCTCATTTCTCGCTCACAGATTTCGATTTCCCCCTTGCCAGGTTCACTAGGGGCAGTTGTTGAGGGACTTCACGTAGCCAAATTGAGTGATCAAGATCTGGCCGAAGTGGCTGTCGAATTGGTTGCCGCTTGGGCTCAATATCTGGTGCTTTTCTTCCCTGGAGCTCATTTAACGCCGGCCGATCAGGTCCGTTTGGCGCGCTGTTTTGGTCATCACATTGCTGCCACCACGGAGGCAGGGGGCGACTATCGCAACGCTCCCTCATTGGCTCGCGATGGCTTTCCGGAAATTTTGCTTCTCGACACCGATCTCAAGGCTGACCCGCGTCAAACGGCAGTGTGGCATACCGATGTCACCTTCACCGAGAACCCTCCCATCGGCTCTCTCTTTGTCATGGAGATCGCTGCCCAAACTGGGGGAGACACCATGTGGTCAAATCAGATTAAAGCTCTTGCTGCCTTGAGCGCGCCGATACGCGAATTCATTGGTGGTCTCAAGGCAAATCACGGGCGTCCTCCCGCAACTGGAACAGCAGTACACCCCATGGTACGCGAGCACCATTCAACGGGAGAGAAAGTCTTATTTGTGAATCGAGGCTGGACGAATTCAATAGTCGGTTTAAAACCACTTGAAAGCACGCATCTCCTGGAAGTAATCCATCAGACTTCGGAGCGACCTGAATTGCAGACGAGATGGAAGTGGACATCGGGTGACGCGGCATTATGGGATAACAGGTACACCATGCACTACGCCGTGAATGATTATCACGGTCAACGTCGACGCGCTCGGCGGGCGACAATTTATAACGTGTAGTTTTTGCTCACTAGCCAATAGTGCGTGCGCGTAACTCATACTTGAGTACTTTGCCACTGGCATTAAGCGGAAGCAGATCGACAAATGTGACGTGCCGCGGGACCTTGTAATTGGCCATACATTGGCGTGACCACTCGATGAGCTCTTGCTCGCTCACCGTTTGCTCAGGGCGGAGCACCACGAAAGCATGGCCGACTTCTCCGAGACGATCATCGGGTTGTCCGACAACTGCTACCTGGGCGATTGAGGGATGGGTGAGCAGGGTGTTTTCAATTTCAGCAGGATAGGCATTGAACCCTCCGACGATGAACATGTCCTTGATGCGATCAGTAATCGCCAGATACCCATTGTCATCCATGATTCCGATGTCACCCGTATGTAAAAATCCATCTTTGTCAATGGCCTGAGCAGTGGCTTCGGGATTTTTGAAATAGCCGGGCATCACGTTGTATCCGCGGCAGATGATTTCGCCCGCCGTCCCACGCGCAACCTCAAGATTATTCTTGTCCACGACTCGCACTTCAACGTCACTAATCGCTCGACCACTTGTCGTCGAGATTGTGAATGGATCATCATCAGCGCGACACATCGTGATTGTGCCCGTAGATTCGGTGAGTCCATAGGCGGTAAGGATCACAGTGAACGTGAGTTCTTGACGCATACGGCGAATCATCTCTACTGGAACGGCTGCTGAACCAGTCACTGCCAAGCGCAAAGACGAAAGGTTGAAATTGTTTCTCTCAGGGTGATTGAGAATACTGAGGTACAAAGTTGGTGGGCCGGGTAACGCCGTGATTTTTTCTTGGTTAACGATTTTGAGGATAGTTGGGACATCAAATACTGGGACAGGAATCATGGTCGCGCCACTCAACAAACACGCAAGAAATCCAGCCTTATAACCGAATGTGTGAAAAAAGGGATTGACGATCAGGTAGCGATCGGACTCGCTCAATCCAACAATGGATGACCACTCCGTGAAGACACGAATAGTTTGATCGTGACGGGACATGACACCTTTAGGTTTGCCAGTTGTCCCTGAAGTAAAGATGATGTCGCATAAATCCGAAGGCATGATCTTTCGCTCGCGTTCATGCACTGCCACAAGCGGCACTGAATGACCATGCGCAAGAAAATCTTGCCAAGGCGTACATTGAGCGTCTGTGGCACCTGAAAAATCAATGATGTGCTCAAGGCTGGGTAGGGCGACACGACTGTCACGGAGTTCTTGTGCGTAGTTTTGAGCGAGAAACTTATTGTCGCATAAGAGAAATTTCGCGCCACTGTGGTTCAGAACATAGGTCGCTTCTGAACCTTTGAAGCGCGTGTTGATGGGGACTAGGACTCCGCCGACGATTTGCGCGCCAAGCGCGGAAAAAATCCATTCGGCGCTGTTCGGGGCCCAGATTGCCAGGCGATCACCATGATGTAAGCCCGATGCAATGAAGGACCTGGCGGCACCTTCAACAGCCTTGACCACTTCAGAAAATGACCACCGGCGATCACCGTCAACGAGGGCTTCACGATCTCCGAAGCGCACGGTCTCCCGCACAACTTGGGCGATAGTCAGCACTTGTTATTTGAGATGACTAATGCTGTACAACTTGATGGCATTACCGCGCATCAGTTTGTACACCACTTCATCGCTGAGGTTCATCGTCTGCTCAAGTGCGATCTTGGCAGTGTGTGGCCAAGTGGAGTCGGAGTGTGGGTAGTCGCATTCGAAGGTGACGTTGTCCACGCCGATTTCCTCAAGCGAACGCAGACCATGTGGATCATCAAAGTAGCAACCGTAAATATGCTTTTTGAATAATTCACTTGGCGGTTCAAGAACCTTCTCAGCGATTCCGCCCCAACCACGATTTTCTTCCCAGACCACATTGGCGCGCTCAAGAATGTAAGGAATCCAACCAATTTGACCTTCGCTGTAGGCAATCTTGAGATCTTTGAACTGGGTAAACAATCCGCTCATCAACCAGTCGACCATGCTGAAACAGCAATTGGCAAATGTCAATGTTGAACCAACAGCAGCTGGTGCATCAGGCGATGTGCTGGGCATTTTTGAACCCGAACCGATGTGCATATTGATCGTGGTGTGCGTCTCATTGCATGCATCAAAGAATGGCAACCAGAATCCATCCTTGTCGTGGATACTTGGCAATCCAAGATTGGTCGGAATCTCGCTGAAGCACACGGCGTGTACTCCGCGCGCCGCATTGCGCCGAACTTCAGTAGCAGCGGCGACGGGATCCCATAACGGGACGATGCACAACGGCAACATTCGACCACCTGATTCACCACACCATTCCTCGACCATCCAGTCGTTGTAAGCGCGTACGCAGAGCATGGCTAATTCTTTGTCTTGTGCCTCGTAAAAAGTTTGCCCACAAAAGCGTGGGAAAGTCGGGAAGCAAAACGACGCTTCAATGCCGGCGGTGTCCATATCTTCAAGGCGTTCTTTCAGTTTGTAACTCCCTTGGCGCATCTCGTCGTAGGTGATGCCAGCCAAGACGACTTCATCACGACTGAAACCGACAGCAGTATCAAGACGTGTCAGGGGGCGACGGAGGTTTTCATAAAACCACCAGTCGGCGAGCGGGCCCTCATCGCCCTTCTCTCCAGGAATCGCAGTAAACGTGCCACCGACGAACGTCATTTCTTTAACGGGCAGGCGGTGTATTCGAGGACCGACGTTGGCGTACTTCTTGGGGAGGCGAGCAGACCAAACAGTTGCAGGTTCTGTGACGTGGTCGTCAACGGAGATAATTTTGGGCAGTTCACGCATGGTCTTGAGGGTAGCACTACTTTCTGACGGTGTGTCAGATCGAGTGCGGAATGGGCGAAAGAGGAGTTTGGGACCTACGCTTCGCTATGTGAGTGGGGCAGCGAAACAGGCGATGACGGTTGGAGTGGCTTTGCCTCAAATGGCACCTCAACTTGACCGAGATCGACTCATCGCATGGTGTCGGGGGATTGATCAAGGCCCATTTTCCAGCATTTCTGCGGGCGAACGGATCACTTTTCACAATCTCGATGGTTTCACGCTGTGTTCGGCGGCCAGTGTTTTGACCGAGAGGGTGCGAGTTTTGGTCAATGTGGCAGTGCTTCCGTGGCATGCTCCAGCGTTAGTGGCCAAAGAGTTGGCGTCCATGGATGTCGTGTCCGGTGGTCGGGTGGAAGTCGCCGTTGGAGTTGGTGGTCGTCAACAGGACTATGTGGCTTTAGATTCGCCCTTTGTGGGTCGGCATCAGCGCCTTGATGACTCGGTACATGAGTTGAAGCGTTTGTGGTCTGGTGGGACGGCTGCCGACGGGGAACATGTTGGGCCACTTCCCATGCAGGTTGGAGGGCCGCCGATTTTGGCTTCAGCGATGGGTCCAAAGTCTTTGGCTCGTGCTGCTCAATGGGCGATTGGAGTGAGTGGCTTCACCCTTTTGGGCGATGCCCAAGAAGCGGGCCGACTCTTTAGGGCAACTCAAGATGCATGGACGACAGCAGGTCGCTCCGACAAGCCACGACTGGTGACCGGTTCATTCGTATCGTTAGGACCCAACGCAAAAGAGAACCTGCGTGACTTCGCAGCGGCATATTTACACGTCTTCTCTCCAGACTTCGCCCGCTCTTTGGCAGAAGCAATGAATCTCTACGAACCTTCGCGTCTCGTTGATTTGCTTGACAAGGTTGAAGCTGAAGGGGCCGATGAATTCATTATCGTTCCCGCCACAAGCGATCCAGCGATGCTCGACCGATTGGCAGATGTTGTTGCCTCGCGTCGCTAATTCAGTGACTTGGATTTTTTTGTAAGTCCCGAACCATACGCAGGGCCACAACAAGTACTAGCGAAGCGAACAAGACATTTGACAAATCCTGCGACATGTGATCCGCAATGATTCCACCGGCGATTGCCGCCGGAATACCCGAAAAGCCCACGAGGGCAGCAACTTTAAGATCAACATTGTTGGTTTTCCAATTGCGCCAGGTGCCCATGATTGATGTTGGAATGATCACAGCAGCGGAGGTGCCCTTGGCGACGACGCTGAGTTCACTAAAGAAAACAGTCATAGCAGGGACCATCACCACGCCGCCTCCAATGCCCAGCAACCCAGCTAATGTCCCAGTGACGAGGCCAATGAAAAGTAGAGCGAGAGCAGTACATATTGTGAGCGTGGAACGTCCCTCGGCGTTGAGCGGAATAAAAAGTCGTACTGCGGTGATCAAGAGCATTGTTGCGAACAAATAGCCGAGAGTTTTTTTGGGCAAGATATGAATCCATTTTGTCCCGAGTACCGCCCCTGCCAATGCTCCGACTGCTAACCACAAGGCCATGTACCAGTCAACGTTGCCATGACTCCAATAAGTCAGCAAACTGGAAATAGAGATCGGCAGAACTGCACCAAGAGATGTGCCATTGGCAAGTCGTTGATCAAACTTAAGTAGTAGAACGAGGACTGGGACGACCAGAATGCCCCCGCCGACTCCAAACAGTCCAGACAACAGACCGGCACCGAGTCCAAGCCCAATAACCGCGGAGGTCTGCGTGGGCGGAAAAGGTCTTGACATCTGAACTGTCACATCTTAGTTCTACTCGCTCGAGTGAACAGTTACAGACTTACTCGTTGCTCGGGCGGGTAGGACCTCAGGTTGAAGCACGGCGTGAGAGCGAGAAATCATAAAAAGTTCGACTCTGATACCTGAGGCATGTCTTCCCGGAACAGTTGGAATTGCCCGAGCCGTAGCGACGCACAATATCCCGTCCATGGCAGTCAGCCAAGGGCTCGCTGAGGCACCTGACTTCCCAACGTCGGCTGGTGCTGTCGTCTCATGGATTGAAGATCATCATGCCGAATTGTTGGCTCATGCCGATGGCGAAACCGTCACCGAATTTGCCGGTGCCAATGCACCCTCATGCGCTGCTGGTTGAGTTGTTCGTGGTGTCATTGAAACGCCACTTGAATCAATGGGAACAACGGATTACAACGCCAATGATTGTGCCTCAATGATTGTGCCAACGGGTGATGTCAGCGAATTCCAAAATGGCTACATCACAATCAGTATGTTGCCGATGAGCGGCTCACCATTTACTGATTGAAATTACCCGTGAAGCACTGAGGCACCGACACGGCGGCGATGGTATGTGGCATCGCCGTAGGAGCGCATTAAGGCCCAAGATTTTTTCATCCACAGTTGCAGGTCGGCTTCCCAGGTGTAGCCAATCCCACCATGTACCTGCATCGTGCTGCGACTGGCGCCATAAGCAGCTTCGCCTGCAAGAGCCTTAGCCATACTGATATCGCGTAGCGCTGTTGATGATCCTGTGCTTGCACTCCAAGCGGCGCGGTAGGTGGGAGCCTTGGCGAATTCAACTTTGAGAAGAGCATCTGACATTAAGTGCTTAACCGCTTGAAAGGAGCCGATCGGTTTGCCGAACTGTTCACGCTGGCGCGCGTAGTGCGCGGCAACCTCAATCATCGCTTCACTGACACCGATCAGATATGCAGCGCTTGCAAGGGCCATCACATCGCTGGCGGGTAAGCCAAATACTTCACTCGAGGTTTCGGTTGTGGCTTGAGCATGGACGGTAAATAATTGGCGTCCTCCATCGATCCCATGGACATCGTCCATAGAGAAATCAGTGATGACTGAGTCATGTGTCAAAATGATGTTGGCGACCTGGGCGTGGGCAACATAAGGACTCGTGTCAACCCACAGAGTGGCGATAGTGGTGCCGTCATTGAGTGCGGGTGCCCATTGCGAGTGAGCAAGAGCAGGTGCGGCGACAGCCATGTGCTCAAGCACTGGTCCGGGTACAGCAGCACGGCCAAGTTCCTGGAATAACAGCACCGCGTCAATCAAGGTGCCGCCCATCCCACCTTGCGATTCAGGCACCAACATGGACAACACGCCCATCTCAGCGAGGCGTGACCAGAGATCTGGGAGATGGCCCACTTGGTTCTCCCACACTTCACGTACGTGGGTCGGCGTGCATTGTTTGCTCAGTAAGTCGCGCAGTCCCTCGGCGAAGAGGCGTTGGTCTTCAGTAAAGGAAAACTTCACGGGTCACATGCCTTTGGGTAATCGCAAAACTCGGTCGGCGATAATGTTGCGTTGAATTTCGTTTGTTCCGGCATAGATCGGGCCACTCAGCGAGAACAGGAAACCGTCTACCCATCTCTGCGATGGGCCCTCCATGCGTTCGGCTTCTGGACCAAGGATTTGTAGGGCTATTTCGTGGATCCGAACATCCATCTCACTCCAAAAGATCTTGTTCAGACTTGCTTCCGCGCCAATCGTGCGACCTTCCAACATGCCCGTCACTGTTTGATAGGTGTGCAGTCGGTATCCCTCGGCTTGCACCCACACATCAGTCACTGCATCGGAAAGTGCAGTATCGGTGGGATCCCCATAAGTTTTCCAGAGATGAATCAGTCGCTTCACAGCTTCGGTGAAGCGTGCGGGACTGCGCAGGCTGACGCCGCGTTCAAACCCAGCCGTGGCCATTGCCACAGCCCAACCTTTATTTTCTTCGCCCAAAGTGTTCGCCACGGGAACGCGTACGTCGTCAAAAAAGATTTCGGCAAAACCAGTGTCGCCATCAAGTTGCGCGATTGGTCGCACCGTGATTCCTGGTAGGTCAAGGGGGCACAAAATAAAAGTCAATCCGCGATGTCGTTCGGCAGTGGGGTCGGTACGAAAGATGCCGAAACACCAGTCCGCCCATACCGCACGACTGGCCCAAATCTTTTGACCATTGAGAACCCATTCGTCGCCGTCACGGGTGGCCTTACTGTGAATGCTGGCCATATCACTTCCAGCATTTGGTTCACTCCATGCTTGTGCCCAGACGATTTCCGATGATGCCATAGATGGAAGGAACTTTGCTTTTTGCTCTTGCGTCCCCACCTCCATGATGGTGGGACCGAGAAGAAAGATCCCGTTCTGATTGACCCGACCTGGAGCACCGCTACGGTAATACTCCTCTTCAAAAATCAGCCACATGATGTAGTCGGCTCCACGGCCGCCGTATTCAACTGGCCATGAGACAGCGGACCATCGTCCGTCGTAAAGTTTTTGTTCCCACTCGCGATGTAATGCGAATCCCTCGGCAGTATCGAAACTAGGTAGAGGAGAAGTTGGCACATTGGCTTCAAGCCAGGTCCGGGCTTCGTTGCGGAACGCCGATTCTTGGGCGGTTTCGTTGAGGTCCATGTCGTTTCGAATCTTAGTCTGAGGGTTGCAAAAATCTGACGCTCAGTCAGAAATCATCAAGTCAGATGTCGGTAGCCAACGTCATAGAACTATCCTGTGAGCGTGGGGGAGAAAGAGCACAGCGGATTGCCATATGTCGCTGGCCTTGACGGACTTCGGGCGTTAGCAGTAGTGACCGTCGTATTATTTCACCTTGGGTGGTCCCGAGTCCCGGGTGGCCCTTTCGGCGTCTCTTTGTTTTTTACTCTGTCGGGGTACCTGATCACCCAGTTAATGATCAGTGATCATGCGCGAACTGGGAGAGTTGACCTGAAGCATTTCTGGTCGCAGCGTCTGAGACGACTAGCGCCCGGTTCAATCCTGGTTGTGTCGGCTGTGGCTGTCCTGGCTTTGATGGGGGTGTTCACGGGAGAGCGATTACGTGGAGATTTCTTGGCCACCATCGGCTACGAAGCTAACTGGCGCTTTGCCACTGCAGGAACCACCTATGCCCAACTCTTTGAATCAACACCGTCGCCGCTTCTACATTTTTGGTCACTGGCGATTGAAGAACAGTTCTATGTCGTTTTTCCGTTACTCATGGCAGTGCTCATGCGCTGGAAACGACTCATGCTCCCAACGTTGATGCTGCTGGCAGCGTTAAGTTCAGGTGCGATGATCCTCACATCATCACGAAACTTGGCCTACTACGGCACGCACACCCGAGCGGCGGAGTTTTTGATCGGGGCTTTGCTGGCTCTGGTGGTTCCTCTGAGCAATGAAATCACTCTACGCCTACAAAGATTTTTTGCTGTGGGTGGTGTCGTTGCATTCGGTGCATATGTGTACATCTCGGGCACTGTTGGTGCCAGTGATGGGTGGCTATATCAGGGTGGTCTGACTGGTTTCACGATTATTTCGTGCTTGCTCATCGTCGCTGTTCTTGTTCCCGGACCGGTTCGTTCTCTGATGTCATCTCGCCCCTTGGTTGAACTGGGCAAAGTGAGTTACTCGGTGTATCTCTTTCATTGGCCAGTATTTATCTTGCTGAATGAAGAACGTCTAGGTGTTGACGGTTTGGTGCTATCGCTGATTCGGCTACTGGTGAGTCTTTCTCTAGCTTTGATCTCTGCGCGCATGATCGAAAATCCGATTCGGCTGCGACGGGTCTTAAAGAGTGGTCGTCAAGCGAGTTGGGCATTTGTCGTTTCATTGATTGTGACGTTGATTGCGGCAGCAGGAATTTCAACGGCAAGCTCTTCAGGGCTCGCTGGCGTCAATGCGCCTGACGAGTTTGTGCAATTCACATTGGCCCCGACAACCTCTGTGATTGAGCCTCAGCGAGCACCATTAAAAATTTTGGTTCTTGGAAGCGAACCTCTCATTGAAAGTGATATCCGTCAAGCTATCGGGGATGAGATTCCGATTGAGATCGTCAATGGAGTTCGAGAAGGTTGTCCAGTCCGGCCGCTTGAGATTGCTAGTGGTGAATGTGAATCGCTCACTGTGATGGCGCAAAGACTGCTTGCAAAGTTGAAGCCTGATCTAGTTGTTGTGTCAATTGGGTCCGCTGAGCGATCATTAATCGCATCGCTTGTTGCTGCTTTGCCGAATCTCAGTGATGGGGAAAAACCCCTTGTTGACAGCAGAATTTTTACGGTGAGCACGCAGGTTGTGGCTGACATCATCCAGCCACTCGGTGTCACCCCAGTGATTGTGGTTGATTATGGGTCTAATGATGTGCTCTCCAATGATATTGCTGATGCGGGTATGCGTATTGCAAACTTGGTTTCGCTGCGCCAACCTTCGGGCAAGATATTGCGCGATGCACTTCTGCTGATTGACACTGAATTGCAAGGTCAGGATCACCGCGGTCGGGTGATGGTTATCGGTGATTCAACATCGTTCGGTGTTGCCACGGCTATAGACAATGTGGCCGGGGATCGGTACAGCGTGTTGTGGGCTGGTGGTCGAAATTGTCCACTCGTCGAGGTGGCTAAAGTCCGGTGGTGGAAAGATACTGAATTTGGTATGGAAAACTGTCCCACGCTGAATGGTGATTGGAAAACTGCACTCGATTCATTCGCTCCCTCAATCGTTGTGGCAATCGCCTCAATACCCGAGCAAGCGCAGCAGATGTATCTTGATGATCCAGAGTGGTACACAGTGAGTGATCCAAAGTTTTTGGCAGTTCACGATGTAGCGATGACGAAGATGATGGGCGAATTTGATTCCCGTGGGATCACTCTGATGTTGATGAACAGTCCCGAGGTACACGGTGGAGCGCTTGGTGGCGCTCCATTTTCTCAACCCGAACGGGTAGCAGCATGGAATGCCGTGATGCAGAGTTGGGTTGCGCTCTGGCCACAGATTCATCTTGTTGATTGGGCGGGGATGGTGACGGCAAGTGAGGTCATCCCTGGCGACTTGCGTGGAGATGGTGTGCACATGCAACAAGAGGATCTCGACAAGATTATTGGCAGAGATTTTGTTCCTTTGCTTGATCGCGTGGCGGGCTTGGTTGGTTAGTCTGACTGAGTGTCAGAAATAACTACTGCTCCTTCTTCTCAAGTCCCGGCCATTGAAGGTTGGTTCACGCTGGATCAAGACCCTCACTTAATTGGGTCAAAATGCGTCATGTGTGGAACCTATGTTTTCCCGCCGCGTGACGGCGCTTGCCCTAATCCCTCATGTGATAGCGACGAATTGTTGCCGACGCCACTGTCGCGCTTCGGCGATGTCTGGAGTTACGCCGAAAATCGTTACGCCCCACCCTTGCCTTACCGCGCCAGCGATCCTTTTGAGCCATACGCCTTGGTTGCTGTGCAGTTAGAAGCAGAGGGAATCATCGTTCTGGGGCAGGCTCCCAAAGGCATTTTGGCAGTTGATCTCCGAGTTGGTATGCGCATGCAGTTAGAGACTGATGTTTTATACAACGAAGATGGAATCGACTACATGGTCTATGTCTGGGCTCCCGCAGTGCAACCTTTCGAAGCGGGAGGTGCCTGATGAATGATCGTGATTTAGTAGTTCTTGGTGTGGGCATGCATCCGTGGGGTAAGTGGGGTCGTGATTTCACCGAATATGGGATGGTGGCCGCGCGAGCCGCTCTCAAAGATGCCGGAATTGAATGGAAAGATGTTCAGTACGTAGCTGGCGCTGACACCATTCGTAATGGTTATCCAGGCTTCATTGCAGGTGCAACATTCGCTCAAAAACTTGGTTGGACTGGTGCTCGTGTCTCATCAAGTTACGCAGCGTGTGCCAGCGGTTCGCAGTCTTTGCAAGCGGCGCGTGCCTCAATTCTTGCTGGCTTTTGCGAGGTCGCGATGGTGATCGGCGCTGACACCACACCCAAAGGATTTTTTGCTCCAGTCGGCGGAGGGGATCGCAAGAATGATCCTGATTGGTTGCGCTTTCATCTATTGGGTGCCACCAACCCTGTGTACTTTGCTTTATTCGCTCGCCGCCGCATGGACCTGTACGGCGCCACCGCAGAAGATTTCGCGCAAGTCAAAGTCAAGAATTCGTTGCACGGTCTGAATAATCCAAATGCTCGGTTTCGTAAAGAGAGTGCCGTTGAAGATGTGCTCAATAGTCCAGTTGTCAGTGATCCTCTGCGCCTACTTGATATTTGCGCGACATCTGATGGGGCAGCAGCGATGATCGTGACAAGTCGCGCCTATGCAGAACGTCATCTCGGATCATTGAAGGGTGTTCCGCGTATCAAAGCTGTGAGCACTAGCACGCCGACGTACCCTCAAACGATTCTGGAGATGCCAGACTTCGCCACCGATTCCTCTGCAGTGGTCATGCCCCCAGAGCGCGGTTTCAAAGATTCAATTTGTTGGGATGCCTATGAAGAAGCGGGTGTGGGTCCCCAGGATTTATCGATGGCCGAGGTGTACGATCTATCCACGGCTCTCGAACTTGATTGGTATGAGCATTTAGGTTTGTGTGCACCAGGTGAGGCCGAAGGATTGCTACGTTCAGGGGCCACAACTTTGGGTGGGCGCATCCCTGTTAACCCGAGTGGTGGTTTGGCCTGTTTCGGCGAGGCGATTCCTGCCCAAGCTATTGCGCAAGTGTGCGAACTTGTGTGGCAATTACGCGGTCAGGCTCATGGTCGACAGATCGAAAATGCTCAACTTGGGATCACAGCCAATCAAGGCTTATTCGGGCACGGCTCGTCTGTCATCGTCGGAATCTAAACCCATCCTCAACGAAAATATCAGGTGCCGCAGAAGGTTTGGTAGTGAGTGAACTCTGGTGGCGCGGGAGTGGCAAACGACTCGTATCCAGATCGTTGCTTGAAGGGTTGAGCAATAACGTCTAGAAGTTGATGTAACGGTGTTAGGTCACCCTCCGTGGCTGCAGTTAGGACTGCTTCAACAGTGTGATTACGGGGGATGTAGATCGGATTTACTAGGTCCATGACATCGGTGACCGCCATTCCCTCAGTGGTCTCTAACGATAGACGCGCATGCCAACTTGTCTCCCACCGATCAAAGGCAGTGGGTTCGGTGAAGAGTGCACGGGCCAATGATGAGTCGCCTCGCACAGATGATGACAGGGAACGAAAAAGTGATGTGAAGTCAACTTTTTGCGCCTGCATGATGTCAAAAAGTTCTGTGATCAGTTCCTCGTCACCATTTTGTTCATTCATGATGCCGAGTTTCTCGCGCATCCCTGTCAGCCAGAAGGACTGATACTGCGCAGTGAAGTCGAGCAATATTGCTGTGGCGACCTCCACCGACTTTTCCTGAGTGTCAGCAAAGAGCGGCAGAAGTGTTTCAGCCAAACGCGCTAAGTTCCATTGAGCAATATGTGGCTGATTGGCATACGCGTAACGCCCTTGATGGTCAATGGAACTAAAGACCGTGGTCGGATCAAAGGCATCCATAAATGCACAAGGGCCGTAGTCAATAGTTTCGCCCGAGATCGTCATGTTGTCTGTATTCATCACTCCATGGACGAATCCAATGAGCATCCACTGGGCGAGCAGTGAGGCTTGTTGCGTCACGACCTCTTGAAAGAAAGCGAGATGGCGATTGTCGCTCTCGCGAGTATGCGGATAGTGACGATCAATCGCGTAGTCGGCGAGACGTTGCAACAGTGTCCTATCTTCATGTTGAGCAGCAAATTGAAATGTGCCTACTCGAAGGTGGCTCGCGGCCACTCGGCACAGCACAGCTCCAGGAAGCCAAGTTTCGCGAGCGACTTGATCGCCGGTGGCGATGACTGCCAAGGATCGGGTAGTGGGAATGCCAAGTGCATGCATTGCTTCACTGATGATGTATTCACGCAGCATCGGTCCAACGACCGCCTTGCCATCACCGCCCCGAGAAAATGGAGTGCGACCCGAACCTTTGAGATGAATATCGCGTCGCTGTCCACCAACGTTGATCATCTCACCGAGTAACAAGGCTCGTCCATCTCCGAGGCGAGGCGAGTAGCCACCGAATTGGTGACCGGCATAGGCCATGGCCACTGGTGTTGAACCTTCAAGAACAAGATTGCCAACGAGAAAGTCTGTGCCCGAGGGCGTCTCTAACTCTGCGAGATCAATGCCCAAATCATGAGCCAGTTGTTGATTAATGATCAGTGGCTTTGGAGCCGAGGCGGGGGTGGCCTGCCACATCTCATTGAGTTCTGGGAAGGTTTGAGAGTAGGAGTTCTCAAAGCAGACAAGTGGTTGGTTCACGGCATTCAGGCTAGATGGAAGTTGCTAAAGCCGCCTAGCCTTTCCTTGATGTTTGCCAAACAACACGAGCATGCACATTCCGACGCGAATTGTGAAGAGTGGACCTTTTCGTGGTGGGACGAGGGTCAAGCGATAGCGGGATACACCTCGTATCGCCTGCTGGGCCAATCAGATGCTTGGTATTGCTGGGGGCTGTGGCGCCCAGATGCCCCTCTGTTACACATCACCGAGTTTGAAATACCTCGTCGCAGTGATCCGATGATTGCCAAGGCATCGGCATTGTGGGCCGAGTATGCCTGTGACTCTCCCTTTGAACAATGGTCACTCGGAAATGAAACATACGCTGTTGAACTTGATGATCCACAAGATGCACTCGGCTTGGCGTATGGAAACGCGGTACCTATCGCCAGCGATTTGGAGTGGTACGCCAATGGAGAAATCGAATTCATAGGCGCCGGCTACCAACAAACCGGGGTCTTATTGGGCTCTATTGAAACTCTCGGTGGGACGATTGAGATCAGTGAGATTCGCGCAGCCCGAACTCATCGCTGGACTGCTGAAGCAACACTGCCACCTGTCATGTCTGGCAAGGTGGTGGCCCATCTTGGACCACGCCTGCCGTTCAAGTTCCCGACTGGGGATGTGCTCGACCTGGTTCTGACGGTTGACGGCTGGGTGACTCAGTAGACCGTGGTGCCACAATGAAGAAATGGATATTTCACAAGCCCTGTACACCACTCGTGCGATGCGCCGAGTTAAACCGGATCCGATTCCAGATGAAGTGATGGCCAAACTTTTAGATGCCGCGGTGCGCGCCCCATCGGGTGGCAACACGCAAAAATGGCGTTTCCTGATCGTCACTGATCAAGCCAAGAAGTCGGCGCTACAAAAGATTTATAGCGACGGTCTCACCGAATTGAATGCCAACCAATACAAGTCTGTGATGGATCTCATTCAAGATGGTGATCCAAATGATCCAGAAGTGATTCAAGCAAAGAAGACCTACGCCTCTGGTCGCTGGTTGGCTGACAACTTGGACAAGGTTCCAGTGTTGTTGTTCGCGTGGGGCAAACCTAATGGTGAGAGTTCAATCTTTCCAGCGCTGTGGAGTTTGCAGTTAGCGGCCACTGCGCAAGGTCTCGGGACATCGCTCACGACACTGCTTTTCAAAAAGCACACTCAAGAAGTGCTGGACATTTTAGGAGCACCACCAGTTGGCGAGTGGGTGCCAATGGCGATGATTACTATTGGTTATCCCACGGGTACATGGGGTGTGGCTAAACGCCAACAGCCTCACGAGGTCGCCTTTCAAAACACATGGGGGAATCCGGTGCCATGGACTGTTCCTGAACCCTTATGGCCCTAATCAACTGATGCGTAGGGTAATTGCGCTTTGCTCAGGTAGTTGACTCGGCAGCGTGACCGTGTCGCCGTTGCGTTGGATTTCATCGGAGACGCCGAGTAACTCAACAGGACCCTCGGGAAGTCCAGGGATGTGTAATGCCCGCGAGCGCGGTTTTCCCAACACCATTGCGTAGGTCGCATCATCTTGACCTTGGGTGAGGCGGATTGATAGCCCGCACTCGCTTGTCAGAGTGCCCATGGGGTGTTGGCGAGAAGCGAAAATGGCCGCCCCATTGATTTCCAGCCAGGAACCAATTGCGATCAAACGTTGGCACTGAATATCTGGGATCTCTCCGTTGGCTTTGGGTCCAATGTTGAGGAGAAGATTGCCGCCATCGGCGACGCTGTTAATCAGCAAGTGGATGAGTTCCTCGGCACTTGCATATGTCGTCTCATCGTCAAGTTGGTTGTAGCCAAAACTCATCGAGATGCCTCGACACACTTCAAACTTCTTGTCTTTTTTGGTGAGACCTGAGGAGTATTCGGGGGTGATGAAATCGCAATGAGATGTGCCCATGGCCGAGGCGATCATGTCAAAGCGGTCATTGACTAAACCATCGGGATTGATGTTGTAATAATCGGCGATGAGTTGAAGCGCACCCTCCCCGCCGCCTGGCCAACCGACATCGTTCCACAACACATCCGGTGAGTAGCGCTCAATGAGTTCCATGTAATGAGCAGTGGCATATGTCTTGTATTCGCTTGATTGTGGAGTTGCCATCAACATGCTTCTCCAACCGTTGTAACCCAAGCCTTGAAATGTCAGATCCAAGCCACCGCAGTAATACAGACCCGTACGCATCCCGGCACCTTGGGCGGCGGTGCAAGCCTCACCGACTAGATCGCGCCTTGAGGTGTACTGCGAACCCTTGAAAGGATTATGTGTCGCGCTCGGCCACATCAGAGCACCATCAATATGTTTTGTGCCCATCACCAAATATTTAGCGTGTGACTGGGCTAGGACATCGGTCCAAGATTGAGGGTCCCACTCTTGCGACTCGCGGAAAAACTCGGTGACAAAATCATCGTAAGGCTTCTTGCCGTATACCTCTGCGTGGTGTTTGTGAACCGAGGAGCCCTCGATTGCCAATGAGTTGATGTACCACTCGGAGTAAGGAGATTCGGTAAATGCGGTGACATCGCCGTACTTGCTGGTTTGTGTAAAAAGGTCCTCGGTGAGTGGGGCATAAGCCGGTACTGAAGCTGGATACCAGTGGACGAATATTCCAAATTTTGCCTCGTCAAACCATCTTGGCAGTCGGCGCTGCTGAAGTGACTCAAAACTGTTGCGGAATTTACTCATGTATTGAGAGACTAGTGCTTGATAGATGAGTGATGCACTCAACTGTGGCGTTAGAATTAGGCTGCCTAATTAGTCTTATCCTCTCGGCAGAAAAAGAGAAAATTCGTCATGTCTCGCGACGGTACTGTTCACTTCATCGCCCACTTCACCGTGAATGACAAAGATGGCTATCGCCTGTATGAGAAAGGTTTCTTTCCCATCTTGAAAGCTTATGGTGGGGAGTTCGTCACCTATGACGATGAAGCAAAGGTTCTTGAAGGTGCACGAGAGGCGGGTCGCACAGTGATTATTAGGTTTGAGTCGCAAGAGGCTTGTCTGAGGTGGTGGAACTCGGCTGAGTATATTGAATTAGCCAAGTTTCGTAAAGCTGCCACGACCACGCACTCGATTTCGATCGTTCATCCAATTCCACCCCGCGCGTAGTCGCGCGCTAAGACCTTTGCTGAGTAGTCGCTAGGCGTTGAAGTGGGCGAGCAGGCGCCGGGCGATTTCTGTTCCATGTGTATCTTGGAGAAAGTGTCGGGCTCCATCAATCTCTTCAAATGTTGCATGAGGAATCATCGAGGCCCACTGGCGGCCCCATGATGTCACGAAGACGAAATCCTCATTACCCCAGATGAAGTGGATGGGGATCTTGAGAGCATTGATGAGCGCAAAGTTTTTTTCTTGGTTGGCAGCATCTCCGGCGACCATATCGTGATGGGGGATACTCATCGGAAAGCGGTATGGGCCAGCATGTCCGATGCGATCTAGACCTTTGAATGGTGCATCGTAGGCATCTTTGACTTCGGCGGCCTCCACTGAGTAGGTTGCGGTCTCGCCGCGCAGTGATGGCCCAAGCGAATCTTGTGGAGTTACGCGAGCTGTAGCCATGGCCATCAGTCCACCCAAGGTGAACTTCTCGGGGATATTCGCTTCAAGTAATCCACCCACAGACCATTGTTGAATCCATTGCAAGATTCCAGGTGTGTATTCATATCCCTCGTGGTGGAGCCAAGTATTCATAATGCACAATCGTGCAAATCTCTCGGGCATATGCGCAACTTGTGAAAGACCGATGGGTCCGCCCCAATCTTGAACCATGATGGTGATATTTGTGAGGTCAAGAGTTTTGATGAACTGCTTCATGTTGGCGGTATGACGGGCAATGTTGTACCACGATGGGTCACTTACCTTGTCTGAGCGACCAAAGCCAATATGGTCGGGGGCGATGCATCGGTATCCGTGAGTGACTAACTCTTTGATGATTGTTCGATATAGATACGACCACGTCGGCATGCCATGCAACATCAGGACCACCGGACCATCGGATGGACCTTCGTCAATGTAATGCATCCGTAATCCAGCGATATCGACATAGTGCGGCTGGTATGGAAAGTCGGTAAGAGCGGCGAAGTTCTCGTCTGGCGCACGAAGAAAAGTCGGTGTCGTCATGTCGGTAAATCTAATTGAACGGGACCATGAAAAATGTCGCCATTCTTAAAGATTGCAACTCGGGCCGGACAGGGAAGATCAATGACAAGGTTGTCCTTGAGTGTGATGTGCCGCGAGGTCCAACCGTTTGGCATCTGGCGCTCAATAGTCAGATCTTTACGGCGTCCCAGATGGGATTCAATCGCTTGGGGTACAAGCGAAAAGCCATCACCAGTGTTGAGTAGTTCTAAGGTGCGACCGCTAGCGAAGAATAGACGGTGGCTCTTATATACGGGCAGCACCATGACCCCAGTGAAACCTGACTCGGGTTTTCCTGGTCGTGCGACAAGGCCAAAGGAACGACCATCAACGACTATCGAAGACACGGGACCGTCCACATCCGCTCCTGGAGGTCGCAGAAAAAACGCCGCGTCGTGTTGGCTGCGACCGACGCCTGACTTGCGAAAACCTTCTGGGGCGACAAGGACGGCGTAGTCATCAGGAGATATCGGTTCGCTTGAAAGCCACACTCCAAACGTGGCATCGTCCATGATCTCGCCGTAGAACTCACAACCTCCTAGCGACCAGTTGTGGGTCCACGATTTTTCACCACCAAGAGCAACGATGATGTCTTTCTTTGTGTTCACGACAATTTTCCGATTTCGTTCAGTAGTTTTGCTGACTGACCACTGACGGTCACTTGGTTGCTCGTTGAATCAGCGTGGCGCTCGGCATAGGTGCGACGGATACCTTCTTTCCACAAGACCTGGCATGCTCCTGTGATCGCTCGTCGTTTGGTGACATCGGCGATCGCACCTCGTGGAGTACCTGGCATATCAACAACTCGCACATCTGGTGAGTGACCAGTGAGTTCTCCCATAAAAGAGCACCATTCTTGGACTGATGGAGTTTCGTCACCTGCCCAATTGACAATGGTGGCAGGCACACTGGCAGCGTCAAGCAATGCTTCAAGTTGATTGTTGATGTCATCTTGATGAATCGGGCTGTAACGACACGGGTCCCAACGAGTGACGATTGGTTTGTCAGCCAAGACCCAATCAAGATGATATGTAGGCAACCCACCGTTCGGTCCATAGGAGGCATTCATGCGGGCAATGGTGATAGGGATGTTGTAGGCGCGAGCACAAAATCGGGCGACGGCTTCTTCAGCGATTTTTGAGATTGAATAAGTCGGAGACATGACGTAATGAACATCACCGAGTGGATCATTTTCACTGAAGGCATGGAGCGGATCTGCCACAGGCTGATACACAGATTGGGTTGACATGATCAGAGCAGCTTGTACTCGCTGACAATGTTTGAGTAATAAACCTGTTCCTTCGGCATTGACGGTGAGTGCGTGGTTGTAGTCAAGCCCTTCAGTTTTGAATGCTGCTAAATGCAAGACATAGGTGAAGTCGTCAGGCAGTGATGAATAGTCGCCGGTTGCCAAGTCAATGACGCGAGTGGTGACGCCGAGTGACTCCACACTTTCACGCGTGTCTGGTTCACCGAAGCGAGCAATTCCCCACACCTCATTATTGGTCGCCAGGGATTTGACCAAAGGTAAGGCGATCTGGCCTGCTGGACCAGTAATCAGAATTTTTTCATCACTGAGCATAGTTATGTCTTACCATGTCAAGGGTTTGCTAGTGCTACGCCATGGAGACCTAAGATCCAGTCACGTGCCAGAAATGAGACTGCAATGAAAATTGATATTTCGCTCGCAATGTCAGGTCCAAGTGATGCTGCTTCCCGTGCCGCCGAACTTCAGGCTCTCGGAGCCGATGGACTATTCAGTTTTGAGAATGCCCATGATGTATTTTTCCCGTTGGTCTTAGCAAGTACGACGACGAACATTGATTTGATGACAAATGTGGCAATGGCTTTTCCTCGAAGCCCACTGCACTTGGCTTATGCGGCCGATGATCTTCAAACCCTGAGTCGGGGGCGTTTCCGCCTCGGCCTGGGTTCGCAAATTCGCCCACATATTCAAAAGCGTTACGGGTCAGTGTGGGAAAAACCTGTCGCGCAGATGCGTGAATGGGTGTGCGCCACAAAGGCAATCCTTGATCACTTCGCTGGCGAAGGTCCATTTGATTTTCGTGGCACATGGACAACGCACACACTGATGACACCTAACTTCAATCCGGGGCCAAATCCTTATGGAAAGGTTCCACTCCTCGTTGGTGCTCTTGGCCCGAAGATGACCGAGATGGCTGCAGAAGTGGCTGATGGGCTACTCGTCATGCCGTTTAATTCAGAACGTCACTTCATGGAGCGGACCATGCCTGCCATTGAACGCGGTTTCGTTAAGAGTGGTCGCCAACGAAGCGATTTCGAGATCATCGTGGAAGTTATTTGTGCTGTAGGGGAGAGTACTGAGGAAATCGCAACTGCAATGAGTGGAGTGAAAACCTTGATTGGCTTCTATGGTTCGACGCCTTCTTACCGTCCAGTACTTGAGGTCTTAGGGCGCGGGGACTTGCAAGTTGAACTCAATGCCTTGTCAAAGCAAGGCGACTGGGCTGGTATGGCGAGCAAAATAGATGAAGATCTCTTACGGACTATCGCTGTTGTTGGGACACCCAACGAGGTGGCAACAGAAATCATCCGCCGTTTTGGTCATCAGGCGGATCGAGTGTGTCTGTACTTCCCCGGCTATCCGATCAGTGATGGGTGCATTGCTCAAACGATCAGTGCGATTAAGGAAGCATCGGGTCGCTTGTCATGACTCTGACGATTGATACCGGCACAACTGATCTTCTCTGTGAACTTCATGATGATGGTGTTCTTGTGGCGACCCTCAACCGACCCGACACGCGTAATGCTTTTAGTGCAGCGATGGGGCAAGCACTCGGCAACATATATCAAATGGCGGACACTAATGACGCAGTCCGCGTTGTTGTCGTTACGGGGACTCCACCAGCGTTCTGTGCTGGTGCTGATTTTTCAAAAGGCTCCGATGTCTTTGAACAAACCGAAGTATCAGATTTCAGTTCCAACCCCGTGAACCCACCCGCATGGAAGATTCGTAAGCCAGTCATAGCAGCGGTCAACGGTCATGCCATCGGTATCGGATTGACACTCACTCTGCATTGTGATCTGCGTTTTATGGCACACGAGGCTAAATATGGCATCGTGCAAGTCCGTCGTGGAGTGATGCCCGATGCCATGAGCCATTGGACATTGCCCCGACTCGTTGGGCTTGCGAGGGCTGCTGACATTTTGCTGACGGGACGGACTTTCAATGGGATAGAGGCGCATGAGTTAGGAATTGCTTCACGTGTTTTCGCAAACGATGAAGTTCTGCCGCAAGCCTTGGACGTAGCGCACGACATCGCGGTCAACACCGCTCCAGTGTCTGTGGCGATCAGCAAGCGCCTGCTATGGGAGTCATTCTCCATGACCTCGGATGGCATGAATCAAGCCGAAAGCGCATTGCATCAGCATTTGATGGGCAAGGCTGATGCTCGTGAAGGTGTCACAGCTTTCCTCGAACGACGAGAGCCAAAGTGGTCGTTGACAGTGAATGAGAATTGGCCAGAGAATTGGCCGGAGAAGAGAAATCGTTGAGGTCGTAGGGTTGGCTCGTCCATGCTGAGATCAATGAAATTGATCTCAGGCTGTTTGGCGAATAGGGGCGCAGGCAACGATCACAGCAGCACTTGGGATACCATCGTCGCAGTCAGTACGCCGCGCATCGACCATGCAATGGTGCGCGGCCAATTGGTGAGTACTAACTCACGTCCAGTCGTCGCATCAGGTTGGCGAACCATACGCCCATGTCGTGGCACTGACAACAACACTGTGCATCCGAGAGCGATGGCCAGGAAGACAGCGGCTATCCACGGCATCCACAGTGACACGCCGTCAGGTCGTGACCACAACAAGAATAACGTGGTCACTCCTTCAATGACCATCGGGGGTCCGACGACGAAACCAGTGCGTCGCTGGTGCACGACGGCGATTGATGCAGCATTCTCAACGGGCACAAGGGAAAGCAATGGATAGTGAACTAATTGCACAAACCAGATGACTCCGACCATCGCCCAGGTTGCCATAAAATTGAGAAGAAGAGCCGTTTGTTGCATGAGATGACCGTACTCTATGGGCATGAATCATGTGGCTAAAACTAAGAATGGATTTGTGCCTCGTATGTGTGAATCATGCGGCATAAAATTTGAGTGGCGTAAAAAGTGGGCCCGTGATTGGGAACATGTGAAGTTTTGCTCTGACAGTTGCCGAGGAAAATCCAAGTCCAAATCGCTGTGAAGGCTGCGATTTGCATCGGATGATTCGGTGGAAATCTACATTGCTTCGTGCAAGAGTCCGTCGGTGACATCATAGACAAAGCCGCGAATATGCATTTTGTGTTTAATGAATGGACTCATTGCTAGCCGTTTCATATTTTGCGTCACACTTTTATATGGATCGCGAAATGACTCGAGGGCCCACCATGGTCGAATGCCGCACTCATCCTCAATCTCATGTTTGAAACTGTCTTCATCAACATTGTGGAGCCCACAGTTTGTGTGGTGGATCAGGATGACCTCTCGGGTACCCAGGCGCCTTTGGGAGAGAACCAAGGAACGAATGACATCATCAGTGACGACGCCTCCCGCATTACGGATGATGTGCGCATCGCCATGGGAAAGACCAAGCATTTGAAAGATGTCCATACGACTGTCCATACAGGTCACGATGGCGAGATGTCGTTTGGGAGCTAGAGGTAGACCATTGTCAGGGAAACTCTCGGCAAATAGCCGATTGTTGATGACGAGATCATCGGTATTCGGTACGAATTGTTCAGGCTGAACCATCTTGTTATCTTGCCACAAGAAGGGTCACCGAGGCACACCACTTTTAGGATCGAAACACACCTGCTGGAAGTTGTGCCTACTGTGGCTCACTGACGCGCTCAAGCACAACACGAATACCGCCCATGTCGGGTCGCGTCCAGATCATATGACCATCCGCATCTAGTCTGCGAACGACTTCAAAGGCTTCAAGACCGACGGGGCGAAGGACGAAGGCCCCATCTTCGTAACTGGCCCTGACGTTAATTGGCGTCTTGTAGTCAAATACTGAGACGTCATTGACGCCATTTTCTGCAGTCCCATCGGCGCGTGCGTCGGCGATTGTTCCACCGCCACAATCCACAATCCGATTTCCACATTGCTCGATGCGCTCGGTGTAGGACATCAAACGGTCATCGGAGGCGACTGTCTCACCGCCTCTCGTGGCAGAAATTGTTTTCCAAATTCCGCGCAGGTCTGGGGCCCCGGCAATGAGAGGCTCCGTGCATGTGTCGAGAATGAGGGGAGGAAATGAAGTGCCGTAGCCGCCTTGCGGGGTATGGGCGACGGGGATATCGTCCGCCCTGATGATCTTGGCTGGGGTAGCTGAGGTTTCCTTCATTGATGTCATCGTGGTTGACGTCTCCTTGACTGCATTGTTTGAGGAAGAGTACGCCGACAACAATGAGAGTTCGCAGACCATTATGAGTTTCAAGCGTATGCGCACATACTAACGAGAGATTTTTTGCTGATGGTTATTGAGACCTGGAGCAGGCACCCCGAGGTTGTTGTGCGTACCATTGTTCTCGTGAACCTTCAAACTGTTTGGGTCTTTGGCGACCAACTGAATCGCGAGATTGGGGCTCTCCGCCTTGCTCGCCCGCATACCCATCAGATTCTGATGGTTGAATCACGAGCCAAAGTCGCTTCTCGTCGGTGGCATATTCAGAGAGCACATTTCATCGTGACGTCAATGCGACGTTTTGCTCAAGAATTGCGAGAAGAGGGTTTCAGCGTTGACTATCAGCGAGCGGATTCAATGCGCGATGGTGTCAAGCGACATCAGGAAATGTTTGTGCCATCACAGATTTCAGTCACCGAGCCGAACAGTTTTGCTGCTCGAGAGCTTGTTGCATCTCTTGATGTTCATGTTGAGATATCAGATCAGTTCCTTTGTCATCCATCACTCTTTGAAGAATTCGCAGGTAGCCGAAAAACGATAAAGATGGAGGATTTTTACCGCTGGCAGCGAAAACGGCTGAATATCTTGATGGATGGTGACACTCCGGCAGGTGGACAGTGGAATTTCGATGAAGAGAACAGAGAGCCGCCACCGAAGACTGGTCATGATCGGTGGCCACAGCCTGTCTATGCGCAATTAGATGAGATTGATACTGAGGTTATGCGTGATGTATCTGAGACAACGTGGGGAGCAGCGCCGGACGGTACTTGGGTCACGAATCGCAGTGGAGCACTTGAAAGATTGAGTTTTTTTGTTAACGAACTACTGCCGATGTTTGGTGAACATGAGGACGCCATGCTGCAATCGAGTTGGCATTTAGCTCATTCGTTGTTGTCGCCATATCTGAATATTGGTCTTTTGCTACCGGGCGAAGTAGTGAGTGCGGCGCAAGAAGCATTTCGAAGTGGCAAAGTCCCCATTAACAGCGCTGAGGGATTTATTCGCCAGGTTATTGGCTGGCGCGAGTTCATGTGGAATTGTTATTGGCGCTGGATGCCCGAGTACAAAGACCTCAACGCACTTCAGGCAACCAGACCCTTACCGCCACTGTTTACCCGCAGCAAACCGACACCTATGCGATGCATGCAGTCCGCCATTGAGCATGTGCATGACCGGGCGTACGCGCACCACATTGAACGCCTGATGGTGCTGGGAAACTTCGCACTCATTTCTGGTGTCAACCCGCAGCAATTCACTACGTGGATGTGGAACAGTTTTATAGATGCGGCTGAATGGGTCATGGTTCCCAATGTCATTGGAATGTCGCAATTCGCCGATGGGGGAATGTTGGCGACGAAGCCTTATGCCAGTGGTGGGGCTTACATTGATCGGATGAGCGACCACTGCAAAGGATGCGTCTTTGACCGTAAGAAGCGAGTGGGTGAAGATGCCTGTCCTTTCACGGTGTTGTATTGGGATTTTTTCTTGCGCCATGCTGAGGTATTTGTAAAAAACCCACGTGTGGCTCGTCAGGTTCGCGCAGGACAACAACTCTCGGACAGCGACGAAGTGCGCGAGACGGCACGTGTCATTCTCGCAAGACTCGATAGCGGGGACCTTTAAGCAAGACTTCTCAGCACCCAAGTACTGAGAAGTGTGGCGAGATCACCTAGTGTTTGCCCGGTTAAAGCGTTTTCTCAAAGCGAGGCGATCTTGAAAAAAGTAGAGCGTGAATTCATTCAGCGAGCAGTTGAGGCTTCGGATCTCGCAGCTCTGCGAGTCGCGGTTTATCAGGCTTGTGGTGATGAAGAATTGACCACTTTCGGAGCCGTTAATCAATTAGACACCCTGCACAAAGAGAAGTTGAAAGAACGTTTGGTCACCCTCCTTGATAACGGGATTGATTCGTTTGTGTTGCGTAAGCCACCAGACGAAGAGATCAAGCGATTGATGGCAATGGCACTTGGGGCAGAACCAAGTGATGCAGAGTTTGAGTTACACCGCGAAGTGATCGCCTTTGAGGAGTACCCCTTCTTTGCTTTTTGGCCAGAAGGCGAGCACCAAATTCCCCAAGATTTTCATGTAGCTATCATCGGTGGTGGTTTTAATGGCATCGCTACTGCTGTTCAACTCAGTCATCTCGGAATTGCCTACACAATTTATGAACGGCGTCATGAAATTGGTGGCACATGGAGTGTTAACAAGTATCCGGATGTCCGAGTTGACACACTCAGTGCTTCATACGAATTTTGTTTCGAACGAAATTATCCGTGGAGAGAATATTTCGCACGGGGTGCAGATGTACGCGCGTATCTTGAATTCATTGCCGAGAAGTACGGCATCACTCCCAACATTCGCTTTGAGTACGATCTCAAGGAAGCTCGCTTTGATGAAGAACGTTCGCGTTGGGAACTGTCCTTCGCTGGTCCCGACGGTGACGCCGTACATTGTGAGGTCAACGCCATTGTGAGCGCGGCTGGACTTTTCGCTAATCCTAAGAACCCCGACTTGCCAGGATCTGAAGATTTCAAAGGTCAGATCATTCATCCCACACAATGGCCTACGGACCTTGATCTCAGCGGCAAAAAGGTAGCCATCCTTGGTAACGGTTCAACGGGAGTTCAGTTACTGGCGCCAGTGGCGGAAATGGCGGATCAAATTTATATGTATCAGCGCACCGCACAATGGATTAGTCCGCGAGATAAATATGGCAAAGAGGTTGAGCCAGAGATTCATTGGCTCACCAGCAATATGCCGGGGTATTGGAATTGGTGTCGCTACACATCAATCATGCACTTATTCAACTTTCACAAGGATTATTTGATAGTTGATAGAGAGTGGCAAAAGCAGGGTGGGCAGATCACCAAACAAAGCGATACGGTACGACAGTTTCTGATCAACTACATCACTGATCAAGTGGGCGGGCGTCAAGATCTGATTGACAAATTGATACCAGATTATGCGCCGATGGTGCGTCGCCCAGTCGTTGACAACGGATGGTATAAGGCTTTAACGCGAGAGAACGCAGAACTCATTACGCAAGATATTGTACGCGTGACTGAAAACGGAATTGAAACCAGCGATGGGGAGTTCCGTGAAGTTGACATCATCATCACCGCCACAGGATTTGAGATTGTCAAATACCTATGGCCTGCTGAATACATTGGTCGTCGTGGCGTGAATTTGCATGAGCGCTGGGCGTCACAAGACCCGCGCGCCTATGTCGGCATGATGGTCCCTGATTTTCCTAATTTGTTCATGTTGTATGGGCCCAATTCGCAACCTATTTCTGGCGGAGTTGCACTGCCAGCCTGGTATCAGATGTGGGCGAGTTTTGTCGCTCAATGTCTAATGACGATGATCAAAGAAGATGTCGGCACTGTGGAAGTGACACATGAGGCTTTCGTAAAATATAACGAGGCCTTAGATGAGAAAGCGGCAGGGCTTTTAATGTTGACCGATACCAGTTCGGCTAAGAATTATTACCTCAGTGAGTCGGGGCGTATGCAAGTTAATGCACCATGGGAAACCGCTGACTATTACAATATGGTTCGCAAACCTAATCGCAATGAAGTTTTTTTCGTTTAGAACCATCTCCGAGAAGGAAACTACATGTCTACATCTGCACCTCAACGACTCATCGACAATATGCGCAATGTGCGTTATGGCGAAGTTTTAGCAGTCTTTGCCCGAGACAATAAACTTGAAGCCGATGTCTATGGCACGCAGATGATTAATGACTGCCCAGACGAACTCTGGAAGACGCTTGACGCTGCAGTGATTGCTAGTGAGATGGGTGCTTTGGCGGTGAAGTTGAATGGTCCCCGTTATTGGGTTCTTGATGGTCTTGGCACAAAAGTTGCTTTCGTTGAACCCGTGATGCGTGACTTCAATGGTTTAACGATGCGTCGCATCGCCACGGTTGATCTGGGTGATAAACCAGCCACAGTTCCGTACGAAGAACGTTATGTCAATCGCGGGGCAGTCTTTTTCTTTGACGCAGGCTCTGTTGTCTACGAGTTAATCAATCCCCAGGGCAAGGTGTATGTCATGCAGGCTTACTGTGTTGGCGTTGACCCCACATTGAATTTGGACAACTTGGGTGACCTTGCTACTCGACTGGCCTTACCGACCGATTGGTCATTTCGGGGTCGCATCTTGGACACTGAATTGGTAGTAGACACCACTGATCACCCCGCAACGGTGGTGCAAGATGAATTTGAAAATACTTATACCTTGCCTTATTGATCGTTTACGGAATGAGCAGTACGCGGCCGAAGGCCTGTCGACTCTCGATATAGCGGTGAGCCTCAGAGGCTTGCGAAAGAGAAAACTTTTTGTCGAGGACGACAGAAAGTTCTTGGTCAGCAATTCGATGTAGAAGAGATCCGATAAGTGGATGAGTTCGTTGCGGGTTGAGAGCCATTTCAATGCCGAGAAACACGCCAGTAACCGAAGCATTCTTCTGCATGATCGGCCACACTTCGGGTGGAGTCACTTCTCGTCCGGCTCGCCCGACCCAACTGATTCGTCCTCGGTACGCAAGAGCAGCGATGCTGCCCTCAAGGGTGCTACCTCCGACTGAATCAACCACTAGGTTCGCCCCGCGCCCATCGGTGAATGCCATGACCTCTTGAGCAGCATCATCTTTTGTGTAATTAATGCCGTGATCAAGTCCGTAATCTTTCAATCGTTGTAGTCGGTCATCACTTGATGAGGTGGCAATAACAATTGCTCCTGCGGCCTTGGCTAACTGAATAGCAGCAATACCCACTCCGCTGGCACCCGCTTGAATCAGGACTGTTTCACCTGCGACGAGATGACCAAACTCGAATAAGCAATCGTCGGCAGTTCCGAATTCGATGGGTACACCTGCAGCGAGTTCGATATCCAAACCCTCGGGGATGGCCCATGCGGATGAAGCGGGCACACTCACGACCTCGGCATGTGATCCGAAGCCCATAGTGGCTACGACTGCTTGTCCAGCGACGAAAGAACTCACACCCTCGCCGACTTGACGGATGATTCCAGCGGCCTGATAACCCACAATGTGTGGAGTTGTTGCCAGCACTCCGCCTTGGCGGTGGAGTGTGTCGCCACCTTGAATGGCGATTGCTGTGACATCAATCAGTAAGCCTCCGGGACGCAATACGGGTTCGGGGAACTCTTCGTAGCGCAAAACCTCTGGTCCACCTACTTGATAAAAAACGGCCGCTTTCATGACGGCAACCTTATTAACTTATAGACCTGATCGAATCAGGCAGCGTGTGTGAGATGTGGAATTTGGGAAATACAGAAGCCCCGCTGCTTGCGCAACGGGGCTTCAAATTTTTGGACTAAGACTCAGAAGTTGTTACTTCCTTTTAGCGGCGGCCTTCTTTTTTGGGGCTGCTTTACGAGCACCTACTTTTTTAGCGGCGGCCTTCTTTTTTGGGGCTGCTTTCTTAGGGGCTGCTTTCTTAGCGGCGGCCTTCTTTTTTGGGGCTGCTTTTTTAGCGGCGGCCTTCTTTTTTGGGGCTGCTTTCTTAGCTGGAGCAGCCTTAGCGGCGGCTGCCGCAACTGCACCAGCCTTGTTCAACTTAGGGGCAGGAGATGCGCCAAGGGCGATGTCCTTAAAGCCTTTGAGGGCCGTGATTTTGGCGACAGTCTTCGCGGCGATCTTGATAGTCGCACCCGTTGCAGGGTTACGACCCATGCGTGCGGGACGCTTGATCTTGGCGAATTTGGCAAAGCCCGAGATGTTCACAACTTCGCCCTTAGCCACGGTGGCCAAGATGACGTCGATCGTTCCCTCTACGAGGTTTGTTGCCGTTTTCTTGTCGGCACCGGTGTGGTCTGATACTGCTTGGATTAGCTCTCGTTTCTTCATAAAACCAAACATATTTCATAAAATGCTGCAGATGGGGGATTTCCGTTGGTTTTTTTGAATTTATTTCCGCGGTCGTCAAATTGCGCTGAGCGCTGGCTTCTCTCCCTGACTGCGAATGTGGGTGCTTTCACTAGTGTCCAATGGGGGTCAAACTTGGGAAACAAGTCAGGGGGCAACGATGACGATTCCGCATCAGTTCACGAGGGAAGCAGTCACACAAGCCAGTGTTGATGCTTTTCGACCTTACGAAGATTTTCTTAAATCAGGCGAGCCCTATGTATCGATTTATCTGAATAATCAGTGGCTAACTCCTCCCAAGGCCGACGAGGAACTGCAGTGGGGTCAGGGTTGTTATTACGACACAACGGTGGCCCGCAAGCACGACTACTGGAAAGATATTGATCTTCCTCAGCCGACAAAAGACATCACGGTGATGCGGCAAAATCTTTTTGAGTGGGGCTACTGCTTGATTGAAGATGGCATGTCGCAAGAGCAGTGTCAGCGAATGCGGGCGCGTATTGAAGAACAAGCAGCGGCAGAACGCGCATTAGGAATTGCTTATCTAGTGCAGTCTCAACAACACGTGTGGTCACTTGTGAACAAAGGCGCAGACTTTGTGAAATGCCTTGAGCATGATCCACAAGGGGTTCAAGCAGGCCCAATCATTGAGTGTTTATTGGATGAAACGCTTGGTTTAGGATGGAACCACTTTAGTTTTTTATCGAATATTTCGTATCCAAACTGTCATCCACAGGCCATGCATCAAGATCAAACATTCATCGCGCCGTACAACCCGCGCGAGGCACCAGTGTTAGTGAACACGATGTATGTGTTAGAAGACGTGAATGAAATCAATGGTGGAACATTATTGATTCCCGGTTCACATAAACCAAATGGCAGTGGCGGACCGTATGCGTTATACGGTGCAATGCCCCGCCCGATAAATCTTGAGGCCAAGGCTGGCACGATCTTGATGTTTGATGGACGCGTGTTGCATGGCGGAGCAGTGAATCATTCGGACAAGTTTCGCTATGTGATCACTAACTCATGCGTGAAAAGTTTTATTCGTCAGCAAGAAAATTTTCTCCTGACGGTGAGCCCTGAAGTTTTAGCTAACGCAAGTGACAAGTTGCTCTGGCGTCTCGGATTTCAGTCACAAATTACGTCTAATTTGGTTGAAGGATATGGCTACCGAGGGACGGGGAAAATGGGCGACTCCAATGGCTCAGTGGCCCATGTTCGCCGCACTATTGACGCTGGGAATTACCAACATGTGGGGGCCCTGACGATGGATGATGTGACAAAGATTTCAGCCGACTATTTCGCTCTGGCACGTATCCAACGTCAAAACGAGACATTTCGTACGCCTGAACACATCCGCAAAATGATGGACATGACATTGTGATCTAGTTGTGCTCGTAGCCTGAGAAGTCGTGATTGTGATCGACGCTCAGGGACTCAAGGCATCGCGTCCCAATCGACCTTTGTTCGCCGATGTCTCACTGACCGTCAGCGATGGCGACCGTATCGGTGTGGTGGGTCTCAATGGATGTGGAAAGAGCACTCTGCTGCGCATGATCAGTGGGGATCTTGAACCGGAAGCAGGAGTGGTTCGTCGTGGGCGCAATGCGCGGGTCGGCATCCTTGGGCAGACCCCGGTTCTGCCTGTGGGAACTGTTCGCGAGGCTGTCGGCTGTACGTGGCAGGGTGAAGCGATGTTGGATCGCCTTGGTATGAGCGGTCTGATTGAGAGCCAAACCGATGAACTTTCTGGTGGGCAAAAGAAGCGGGTGGCCCTAGCGGCGCTCTTGATTGGCGAGTGGGAGGCCCTCATTCTTGATGAACCAACCAACCATCTTGATGTAGATGCCATTGCTTATCTCGAAGAATGGCTCGCTCATTACAACGGGGGATTGTTGCTGGTCACTCATGATCGCCATGTGTTGGACCGAGTGACAACAAAGGTTCTTGAGATCGATCGCGGTAAGGCGTATCTCCACGTTCCAGCTGGCTGGCACGCGGGATCGGGGTATGCAGCGTATCTTTCAGGTCGTTGTGAACGAGAGGAACAAGCAGCTACTGCGGAGCAGGTTCGCAAGAACTTGGCAAAGACCGAATTGGCGTGGTTACGCCGTGGAGCGCCAGCGCGTACTACCAAGGCAAAATCTCGCGTGGCCTCAGCGACTGCTTTGGTGAACACCAAAGCCGAAGCACCAGCGCGTCAAGGAGAATTGGGTTTAGGCAAAGACTTAGGGTCGAAAAGACTTGGTTCAAAAGGTATTGAATTACACGGTGTGGGTTTTCGTTGGCCGAATGGTCAGCGAGTCTTAGCACCCTTTGAGCACATGCTGGAGCCAGGTGACCGTTTGGGGATCGTTGGACCAAATGGAGCGGGTAAAAGCACTCTGCTGGATCTCATTTCGCAACGCCTCACACCCACTGAGGGAACGATTGATATCGGACGCACAGTGAAGATTGGGTACTACGACCAATTGGGTCGAGAACTAGATGTCACTCAGAGAGTGCGCGATGCGGTCGCGGGGGATAAGGGCTCTCCGTCTCTTGAGGACATTAATTTGATGAAGCGTTTTTGGTTTGACGGCGACTCCCAATTCGCTGAAATCTCAACTTTGTCGGGAGGTGAGCGCCGGCGTTTGCAATTGTTGTTAACGCTGATTGAACAGCCCAATGTTTTATTGTTAGACGAACCGACAAACGATCTTGATCTTGACACCTTGCGAGCGATGGAGGATTTCCTTGATGACTGGCCAGGCATTGTCCTCGTGGTGAGTCACGATCGAACCTTCTTGGACCGCACGGTTGAAGAAGTTTTGGCTCTTGATGGTCAAGGTGGAGCATCCCTGGTACGTGGCGGGGTTGCTGGGTGGCTGAAACAGCGCATTGAACGCGGGTCAAAACCGTCGCAGGGGACCAAGAGTGTGAGCAATGCCAAAGTTGACAACACAGGCGCCACGTCGGTCGTCCCTCTGCCAGCGAAATCGGGTTCAATGAAAAGCCCAAGCACTTTAAGGCGCTTAGTCGGGCAAGCAGAAAAAGCCCTCGCTCAGGCTATCGCCGAGCGGGATATGCGTAGTGCCGAGCTTGTCACCGAGGCATCAAGTTCATCGGCAAGCCATGACTTGTTAGCAAAAATCAGTAGTCAACTAGCAATCGCGCAAACAAAAGTCGATGCGGCGGAGGACTCCTGGCTCTCGTTGGCTGCCGAGGCTGAAAGTCGTGGTATTGATATGTCGTGAGCAATTCACTGTCGCCCCTTGGATATCGCTTTCCTGGTGGCAGATACACGATTGCTGACTGGGAAAACTGGCTACTGACTGACTGCACAACGGCGCACGCGCTGCCCGAGAACCTTGCTCATCCGGTGTCTTTATTCCATGTCCCGATTCTTGGCGCAGGTACGAGTATCACTGAGTTATTCAAAATTTGTGGTGCCGAGGGTCCTGGCTCGGTCGGCCTTGATGGCTATGACTGGGAGTACATGCATCCTTTGCGGGTGGGCGTTGAGTACCGCATGGAGGGCGGGATTGTGCGTTGGGAAAATCTTGTGGATGAACGCGATCAGCCCTATGACTCCATGAGTTTTTCTATTGAGATGTTTGATGGTTCAGCATTAGTTGCACGAATAACCAACACTTGGCGATTTCGTCGAAGAAAAGTCGTGGGCACATGAGTCCCGTCATCAATGTTGGCGATCAATTACCTGAATTTGTAGTTCCAAGTGTTGACCCAGCGCGTATGAAAACAATGGCTGCTATTTTGCGCGATCCATATCGCGTGCATTGGGATCGTGAAGCTACGCGCGAGATGGGTCTTGATGGGCGTGTCATGAACCAAGGGCCACTCAACCTCAGTTACATCGTGAATATGTTGCACGCCTTTGCCGGTCCGACGTCAATTCGACGACTCACTGTGTCATTCGGTCGACCTGTCTTTGACGGTGATCTCGTTGTTGCTGGTGGTGAGGTGAATGAGGTTCAAGATTTATCGTTGGTCTGCGGGGTCTGGCTGAAGCGTGGAGATGAGATAGTTGTGTCGGGCACCGCTATTGTTGATGGCTCTGCGTTGGCTAGCGTTTCATCATGAATTGGGCGTCAATGGAGTCAGCAGTCGCAGCGATGCGCCCGATTGATACTTTGGCGGTTCCTCTTGGACCGGGAGCGCCAGGTGCTTTTCTGCATTCCCTCGGTAACGGTACTGAACCCGAATATTTCGCTGATCTCAAAGTATTCAGCGCCTTACTGCCAGACCTGTACGCCATTTTTGCGCGCCCAGGGGTACATCTGAAAAGCGGATTTTTTGGTCCAGCAGAAAGATTTCTTCGTGATACAGGGGCCGATGTGGATTTTGTGCCCGCAGACTTTCGTCGTTTTGAACCTACTTTGGCCCATCTCAAGCCAAGAGTGCTGGCGCTAGCGGCGTCAATGCCCGTGGATGGACGAGTTTCGTTGTCATTGCATGCTGGTGCATTCACAACAGAAATTAACAGTGCGATCAGCGATCCCGATCGAGTGTTGATTGTTGAGTGCAGCCCAAACTTCCCACGCACTTTTGGGGCAGGAACTTATGAACATTCAATTGGCATCGACGATATTGATTTCTTACTTCTGTCTGATCGTGCGGCGCTGAACCTCGCCGATGTGCCAGCGAGCGAAGCAGAAAATCAAATCGCTGATATCGCTGTCAGATACATCTATGACGGATGCACATTGCAAACTGGTATCGGGGGCATCCCGACTCAGGTGGCCACGAAACTAGCTGCTGGAAGTGGCGGTGACTACGGGGTTCATAGCGAGATGTTTACGACGGGTCTGATGCGACTGCACCTCGCGGGCAAAGTGACAAACCGCAAGGGGACGGAGTTTGATGGTTTTTCGTTGACCACATTCGCCGCTGGCGAACCTGACCTTTACACATGGTTGCACGAAAATCACGAGGTTCGTTTTATGCCAGTGGGTATTGTCAACTCACCTGAAGTGATATCTCGCAATCGCAATATGGTCTCAATTAACGGAGCCATGGCCATTGATCTTTCTGGTCAAGTCATTGCCGACTCAATTAATGGCAAGCAGTTCTCGGGCATTGGTGGTCATGAAGACTTTGTATCGGGTCCAGGACTCTCTACTCATGGGCGGAGTTTGCTGTGTTTACCGTCTACCTCAATTGTCAATGGAATAGTGATCTCACGCATATTGGGACGTATGCCAGAGGGAAGTGTTGTGACAACCCCACGTCATCAGGTGGATGTCGTGATTACCGAATATGGTGCCGCGGAAATCGCTGGGCTATCCATCACCGAACGGGCACATGCTTTAGCGGCTATCAGTCATCCTGATTTTCGTGAACAACTTTCGACAACCGCCGATGTGTGGCCGAGCGATTAAAAATGGTTTCGCACGAGTCTGCCGCGCGTCTGATTGAGGTTGTGCTTTAGTTGCGTCGCAGTATGACGACAGGAATGACTCGACCAACAGCGTCGGCAGTCACTTGGTATTCGTTGTAGGCCGGCCAAACTTCGCACATCAAGGCCCACAGCCGTGAGTGTTGGGACAAGGGATCCTCGGGATCCGTCACAATAGCGGTGGCCCAATATTTGTCGGATCCGACTTGAACCCACACCTGCGCGTTTTGCACGAGGTTCTCGTACCACAACGGATGTTTTGGTGCGCCACCATTTGAAGCGATCAAGATGACATCATCACCGTCTGAACCGTAGAACAAAGCACTGCGATTCCATGTGCCTGTTTTACGACCTTGAGTCGTCAGCAACATTGACAACACACCTTTGTAGTTGTGACCGTCAACGCCGTCGGTTGCAACATACGTGTTGATGTGTTTGCGAACCCAGTCCGTCGGACTATCAATGATCGGCGTTGGGGGAGAGGCATTTTGGGTGACGGTCTTGCTCATAGAGCACAGCGTAACCTCAGTGTTGAGGCGGTCATCTGACCACTACTTTGGAGATAATGCTTTGATCCAAGCGGGTAGACGTTGGGGACGTCCTTGAGCATTGATGTAGGCGTGCTGGGTCTGGGCCGTGGAGATGATGTTGTCGTTCGCGGTGATCAAATAGTTGATCGTAAATGTGGCCCCTGTGGTGGCCGCCAAAATTAAATGAACGGTGAGAAGATCGTCAAATTTGAGGGACTGGTGATATTTGACGTTCGCCTCAAGTACCGCCGAATCACCCAGGCTCTCCCGTGAATCGGCATACGACTGACCTATGAAACGCAGATATTCCACCCGAGTTTCCTCGAGATAGGGCAGATACCTGCTGTGATGCACAATTCCCATGGCATCTGTTTCAGAAAATCGAACCCGAATGTGATGGCTGAAGGCGTATTCGCTGGGCACCAAAGACGGTTCGGGGTTGGATCGCATTCGGCGAGAGTATCGCCAAATCACCCTTGAGGGCACACGGCGGGGGCTCAGGGGATCGTCGGTCTGAAAGAACTTTGTCCCAAGCCCCTTGTGAGGGCGTAGAGTAGGAAGTCATCGGGCACAGTGTCCGATTGAAGAGAGAAATGAGTACCACCGTGGCTCTAGGCACAGTGAAGTTTTTTAATGCAGAAAAAGGTTATGGATTCATCTCCCGTGAAGACGGTCCTGATGTGTTCGTGCACTTCTCACAGATCCAGTCATCTGGCTTCAAAACCCTCCAAGAGGGTCAGAAGGTGGAATTCGACGTCGGTCCCGGACGCAAGGGCGATGAAGCCCGCGATGTCCGCGCCGTTGACTGATCATCTGCTGATCAGTTTCTGATTGCATGTGTTGCCAGTCGCCAATCGGCGGCCTGCAACAATTCCAGTCCCCCATGTATGAGCGGTGCTCAAGCGCGTGTGAACTGATGCGATCTCACAGGGACGATTGAGAGATGTCTGCGACAGTGGCAGAAAGCACTCGCACGAGATCGTAGCCCTTGATCTCAATATCGAGTCCGCGTTTCCCAGCTGAGACGAAGATGCTGTCATACAGCAAAGCCGTGCTGTCAATGACTGTTGGCAATTTTTTGCGTTGCGCGAATGGGCTAATACCTCCAACGACGTAACCAGTCATTCTTTCTGCAGCGTTTGGTTCGAGCATCTCGGCCTTCTTGGCATCGAGAGCGCTGGCGATCGCCTTGAGCGATAACAAACAGGACACGGGAACGATGCCGACGCCGTGGGTGTTGCGGCCCCCATGCAGAGCCACCAACAAAGTCTTGAAGACGCGTCCTTCTGCCACACCCAAAGCCAGAGCGGCGGCCTTGCCATAGCCGTGGTTTCCCACGGCTACTTCATGACCAAATGAGGCAACCTGAAAGGAAATGCCCTCTTTTTCCAACAAAAGTATGGCCGGAGTGCTTCCTTTGGGGGCAGAGTCGGGTTTTGTCACACTGTTCATCGTTTCCGTTGTGAGAAGTGAGGAGGCATTTAGTCGCCGCAGGTAGAGTACCGAAAGCCCGAAATTTTGGGTTCAGAATTTCTAGATGAGGCGACGCAGAATTCTATGACCGCAGAACACCCAGACTTCAACGATGAGCAGGCCTACATCGATCATGCCTACTTGTGTCTGGCGTGGAGTCGGGAGGATGCCTTGAAAATGAGGAATCTCACCGAGTCAGGCTCTGGAGGTACGTTCCAGAATCGTTTTGAACGCAACGCCATTGATGATGCTCTGGTGAAACGATTGACTGAACTTGATCTAGGGGATGCTGCTTTAGTGTTTGGTCGCATTGATCGTTTTGAAAATCAGGAACTTGAAAGTTTTCATATTGGGCGCCTCGCTGTCTCCGATGAACAACATCAACCCGTGGTGGTTGACTGGCGGGCGCCGATAGCCGAGCCTTTTTACCGTGCCACTGGTCGACAGTCAATGAACTTGGCGCGTCGTCGACATTTCATTGTGGAGTCCAACACATTACTGGGGATTGAAGACGAACTTTTCGGCGAGGGACATCTTGGCATCGGTCATGATGATGGCCTTGGTGGTGCGGGTTCGGTGACGCAAGCCGAAACTGGACTGCGGGGGTACAGCACTTTGTTGGCCTCAATTGAAAGAGGGCGCTCTGGGCAACTCGGCGATATTGTGGCCACGATTCAGGCTGAGCAGGATGAAATTATTCGTTCTCCGCAAAGTGGAGTACTCGTTGTTCAAGGTGGACCGGGTACTGGTAAAACTGTCGTTGCACTGCACCGGGCTGCTTACTTGTTGTATACGAATCGTTTTCCTCTTGAGGATCAAGGGGTTTTGGTGATTGGTCCAAACCGTGTATTTTTGCGTTACATTGAACGCGTCCTACCGTCGCTTGGCGAGGCAGGTATTGAACAGGTGATTTTGCAGGACCTCGTCAGAGATGTGACCTGGGTGACGATGTCCCAGGGAGAGCCTGACTCCCACGAAACGGCGCGCATCAAAGGTGACGAGAGAATGTCTGAAGTCGTTGAAAGGGCTGTGCGTGATCGTCAGCGCCCACTTCGCGAAGACTTAGTGTTGCCATTTCGCAGTGGATATGTACATCTGAGAGCGCAAGAGACGGAACGCATCATAAAAAATGCTCGTCGTCGCTTTCGTCGTCATAACTCGGGTCGCAAATTGATTGAAAATGAGATATGGGGAACTCTTGCTGCCACATGGCGCGATGGTGATGCCACCCCTTCGCAAGTTCGCGAGGCACTGCGGCGCGATCCCGATATTCGTTTGGCCCTTGAACGAATGTGGCCCGTGCTTACGCCCGCACAGTTGTTACATGATCTTTTCGGCTCGCGGGCGTTATTGAAATCAGCAGGTCATAAATATCTTGAACCTGAAGACATCGAACTCTTGTATCGCCAAAGGTCAGACGAATTGTCCGAGGTTCGCTGGACTTCTGCGGACGCGGCTTTGTTGGATGAAGCACGAGTTCATCTCGGACCTATTCCCGGCAAGAATGGCCAGACTGACGGACTTGATGAGATACCGACCTATGGGCACATCGTGATTGATGAAGTGCAAGATCTCACGCCCATGCAGTTGGCGATGGTGACACGCCGTTCGCTGTCGGGTTCGATGACCATAGTCGGAGACCTCGCCCAAGCCACTGGGGCACATGCTCCAAAAACGTGGGAAGACGTTCTTGACCATTTGCCTGACATGAAGCCGAGTCGGATTATTGGGCTGTCGGTCGGCTATCGCATTCCAGGACAGATCATGGAGTTGGCAAATCGTGTTATGGAAGTGGCTAACCCTGGTCTTCGTGCTCCACGCGCTGTGCGTGAGGGTGTTGCCGGTCCGACAATTGCCTCAGTCTCCGACCCGTCGCTACTCATTGAAGAAATTATTTCTCGTACCCGTGAAATGGTTGTACTAGTTAATGGGGGCAATGTGGCAGTTGTGGTTCCTGACCGTATGGCCGATGAGGTGTCGCGCAGATTTAGTGAGGTTGCTTTGACTCATGGGCGAGCTTCTACTGCTGCCCTTGATCAGAGCGTCACCATTGTCCCAGTCAGCGTGGTCAAAGGTCTTGAACTTGACGGGGTCGTTGTCGTTGAACCAGCAGACATCGTTGAGGCTGAAATTCAGGGCATGCGCTCTTTGTATGTGGCATTGACCCGCGCAACGCAACGCTTGACCGTTGTTCACGCCCGCGCACTGCCAGACGCGATGTTGTAGGACTCAAGCGCTATTTGTTGAGAAAATAAGCGACAACTTGTCCAGCAAATTTTGCTGCCTTATCGGCGTCTGCAGGACGATTCGCAGTGACCGCGAGTGTCGAGAGATCGACCATTCGGCCAAGTGACTCGGCGGTGTTGGGATCTGCGATGATCAGATCGGTTTCAATCGCCGACCACAGTGCATTGATGAGGTCAAGCTGCTCTGTTTTACCTGATTGAGTTTTGCCGCTTTTGTTGGGACCGATATAGGAAGACAGAGTGGTCATCACAGTCACCAGTTGCGGCATTAAGTCGTTGAGAGTGCCAGTAGGAGTGGGTGCCGGCACGGTCTGCTCGGGTGCCATCGGTGTTGTGATCGTGCTATCAAAAGTTGTCGCGCCACATGAGGAGAATAGGGCGATACTCACCGTTAAACAGATCATTGAAGAAGGTTTCATCACTGCCCGATCAGGACGTCACGAGGATACGCGCAGAGGCAAATGCGCTGACTCCGATGACGCGTCCTTCTATCTCTACGGAAATAGACCCGTCATTTTGCAGCGATGTAATGTGACCTCGACGACCGGGGAGCATGAATGACTCCTGTAGGAAATCTAATATGCCGGGTGCGAATTCAAGTTCTTCAGGGATTCGTGAGACTGTGAAATCGGATCCCGATTCCAATTGCGACAGCGGCACAGCGTGGGGATCAATATAACTGGAACCTGGAATCGGATTTCCATGGGGGCAAGTTGTGGGTCCACCGAGAACGCGGTTGATAGCCACTTCAACTTCGTTGCTCATGACATGTTCCCATTTACCTGCTTCTTGATGAGCATTCGCCCAACTCAATCCCAAAATATCAGTGAGGAAACGCTCGGCTAAACGATGTCGGCGGACAACTTGCTGGGCTAGTTCTTGTCCTTCGCTGGTCAAGGTGATGCGTGAACCATCCGTTTTCACTAGGCCCGCTCTACTCATTTTTTCTATCATCTGTGAGACCGAGGCACGGCTGACTTGGAGCCGTTCACCAATGCGCGCCTGAATCACATCAAGGTCATCTTCATGAAGTTCAAAAATGCACTCACAATATTCTTCAAAGGCTGGATGGTGCTCTGCCGCATTGAACATGGCTTCAGACTACCCGTGAAAGCAGGATGGCTTCTGACTGGGCTAGTAAGTAAATCCACATCAAAAGCGCAGATCCCATGTGAATGCGTTCACTCGAAAATGACGCCTTGAGCAAGGGGGAGTTGGTCGGAATAGTTGATGGTTTGCGTTTGTCGACGCATGTAGGCCCGCCATGCGTCACTTCCGCTCTCGCGTCCCCCGCCAGTTTCCTTCTCGCCGCCGAAAGCCCCACCGATTTCCGCTCCTGATGGGCCAATATTGACATTGGCTATTCCACAATCACTGCCATTCGCACTTGTGAACCTCTCGGCCTCGCGCATGTCGGTGGTGAAGATGCTTGAAGCGAGTCCTTGGGGAACATCGTTATGTATTGCAATGGCCTGATCAAAAGTTGAGTAACTCATGACATACAAGATTGGAGCGAATGTTTCGGTGGCCACGATGGCTGTCTGTTGAGTCATACGAATGAGCGCAGGTCGCACATAGGCGGCCTGCGGAGCATCAGGTGCGGCATGTCTCTGTGAACCGGCGACGATTTCACCGCCTTGTTGAGTGGCTTGAGCAATCGCACTCTGCATGGCGTCAAGCGCAGCGACGTTAATGAGCGGGCCCACCAGAGTGTCTGCGCTGAGAGGATTTCCAACGCGCAAATTGTTGTAGGCCTTGGAAACTCGTTCGCAGACTTCGTCAATACGCGTTTCATGTACGAGCAATCGACGCAAAGTGGTGCATCGTTGACCTGCAGTGCCAGCGGCCGAAAAAGTAATGCCTCGTACGGCCAAATCGAGGTCTGCGGACGGGGCAATGATCGCAGCGTTGTTGCCACCCAGTTCGAGAATTGATCTACCGAAACGTGCGGCTACGACGGGTGCGACGGAGCGTCCCATTCGCGTCGAGCCAGTTGCACTGAGTAATGCAACACGATGATCAGCAGCTAATGCTGCGCCAATGCTGGCATCTCCAAAGACAACTTGACAAACATTCATGGGCGCGCCAGCGGCGACAGCAGCTCGACGTACAAGTGTCGTTGTTGCCAGAGCCGTGAGAGGTGTGAGATCGGAGGGCTTCCAAATAACAGGGTCACCACAAACAATTGCTAAGGCGGCATTCCAAGCCCACACCGCAACGGGGAAGTTGAAAGCGCTGATGACACCAACTGGACCAAGGGGTTGCCAAGTTTCGGTGAGGCGATGTTGGGGTCGTTCGGAAGCGATTGTGAGTCCGTGAAGTTGGCGGGAAAGACCAACGGCGAAGTCACAGATGTCAATCATCTCTTGCACTTCGCCGAGAGCTTCAGAGCGGATTTTTCCGACTTCGATTTGAACGAGATCGGCGAGAGCACCTTGATGTTGGCGCAACTCAATGCCGAGATGACGAATGACTTCACCGCGCAGAGGTGCTGGGACACATCGCCATGACTGAAAAATTTCGCTGGCGATGGTCACCGTTTGATCGACTGTGGCCTCAGTCAGTTCGTGAGAAACCGAACCCAGTATTTCTCCGTTGATGGGAGATCGAACACTGATTGACGTCTGACCAGCAGGATTTATATTTGCCGAAGACCCGATTGACCGCAATGCATCTTGGGCGCGCTGGCAAAGTTCACTGCTTGAGTGTGTCGCAATGCTTGAGTGAGTCACATCAACAGTCTTGCCGAAAGAGATGCGATCTTGACGCTTCAATCAGTAACAAATAACGGAACAAAGATCTTTGACGCTGGCGAACCTGCGGCGATGGCATCAGCGGCCATGATGATCGCCGCACCGGTATAGGCCGTGCGCTCCCCGGCAGGGAAGTGTTCGCCAGATGGGTAAACAATTCCAGTCGTGTAGGAGCCATCGTCTGTGCGATGAGCCCGAGTCCAGTACAACAAATCGGTGGCTGTGCTGAGATCCCCGATGGCTGTATGGGCCAGCGAACATTCTGCTGTTTCAGCGGCCGTTACCCAAGGCTCGTCACTCACGCAACGGATACCACGACCGTCCATGGCGAATGTGTCCCACAGGTCAGCGAGACGTGATTTAGCTTGCTCTCCTTCAAGGGCGTTCGTGAGCACTGGGTAGTACCAGTCCATCGCCCAACGAGTCTTGGGTTCAAAAGCATCGGGCCGATGTGAAATGACGCCGCGCAATGTGTCGGCGGCGTGAACCCAATGTGGTCGTGGCTCATTGATTAATTCAGCCAAATTGATAGCACATGTGAGTGCGTGCCAGATACTTGATGAGCCAGTAAGAAGGGCGTAGTCCCACGGCGTGGCATGCTCTTCTTTGGCCCACAAAATTGTGCCGTCATGACGTCGCATTGATAAGACCCACTCAATGGCCCGTTCAACCGTTGGCCACAAATGATCAACGAATCCGCGATCCCAGGTGCACAGCCAGTGATGCCACACACCTGCGGCAATGTACGCACAGACGTTGGTATCAAGTTTTGGTTCCTCGACAATGCCGCCTGGAAGGTAATAGTTGAACCACCAGCCATCAGCATGTTGAATATCAACGAGCCATTCGTAAGCCCGCTCGGCATTGTTATGGAGGCCTGCGATATCGAGAGCGATCGCCGTTTCAACATGGTTCCATGGATCACAATGTCCATCTTTGAACCAAGGGATCATGCCGTTGTCAAGTTGCAAGGCAGCAATGGATTCTGCTGTTTGAACAACCTCATCGGCGCTGAGAACGCCTTCAATATGGGGGATCAGACTCATGCGGGCACCGGCATCTTCTTGGCGTAGATGATCAGACTTTTGCCCATCAGTGGGGAGAGAGTCCTTTCAGCCACCTTGATTGAACGAGGTTGTTTGGTGATGTCCCACTCAAGAAACTGCTTATAACGATTAACTAGTTTGTTGTCCTCACGACGCGGACCAACTGCGCACTTGAGCCACCAATATGGGGAGTGAAGGGCGTGGGCGTGGTGTGAACTGGTGACGATGAGTCCTGCCGAGCGAAGTTTTGCTTCAAGTTCAGTTTGCGAATAAATGCGTACGTGACCACCCACAGATTTGGGGGCGTGGTACTCGTCGCTGAGCATCCAGTTGATTTTTTCTGGCCACCATGATGGCACCGTGCAGGCCAAAGTTCCACCTGGTCGCAGAACGCGTGCTAGTTCGGCGATAGCGCTGACATCTTGCTGGATATGTTCGAGTACCTCCGAAGTGACAACACGGTCAAAGGTGTGATCGGCGAAAGGAAGATTGGTGGCGTCACCACGCAGTGCACCGATGTAGCGATCGCCATGAATTTCGTCAGCCTCAATCATCGCTCCGAAGGTTGCACGAGTCATACGGACCTCGTCATCGGCGTAGTCAAGAGCAACGATACGTCCACCCAATCGGGCGATCTCAAAAGCGTGGCGACCAAAGCCAGCGCCGGCATCAAGAACGAGGTCGCCAGGGGTGAGTCCGAGACGGTTGAAGCGGATCGTCAACATCGTTATTTGACGCGGCCGTTTCTGAGAAGTTTCTCTTGGTTGGCAGGCATCGCTAAAACTTGGCGATATTGCTCGACTGTTTGTTCAGCACATTTGCGCCACGTCCAACGTTCAACAACGCGCTGACGTCCGTTGAATCCGACACGAGCGCGAAGTTCGGGGTCATCAAGCCCACGGCGAATAGTGGCTGCCAATCCATCAGCATCGCCAGCCTTGCAACCCAAAACTGTGTCGCCGTCAATACCAGTGACTTCGGGGAGGGCTCCGCCGTCAGTCGCAACAAGGCAGATACCGGTGCACATAGCTTCAATCGCAGGAAGACTGAATCCTTCATAGAGCGAGGGAACGACTGCAAGTTCGGCTTGAGCATAGAGTTCCACGATGCGCTCATCGGTGACATCAGAGATGAATTGAATATGCGGAGCAAGACCAAGTTTGTCAATGAGATCCATACTTTTGCTAGGTTTAGGTTTGCCAATGATGGTTAATGTGACATCACGTTCGGTACGCAATTTCGCTACCGCCTCAAGGAGGTATGACAATCCTTTGAGGGCCACATCGGCAGAGGCCGTGGTGATCAGTCGGCCTGGAATGCGTTGCACCGTGGGTAGGGGTTTAAAGAGATCAGGGTCCACACCAACTGGCACGAGGCGCATGCGGTCATAAGAAACGCCCATGTCCGCGTGAATGTCTTTGATGCTGTTTTCGCTGACGACCACGATGCGTGGCATACGACTTGCCACGCGACCCTGCATTTTGACGAAGGAGTAAAAACGTGAGACACCAAACTTTTTATACCAATTTGGTGAATGGTCCATCTCAAGAGCGCGATCACGAGTAATTGGGTGATGCAGAGTCACGATCGTGGGAATGAGTTTTTCTAAACCAAGAATGCCATAGCCCAAACACTGGTTGTCGTGGACCAGATCAAATTCACCTGTGCGTTTGCTCAGATGTCGCTTCACGCGAGCGCTAAATGCTGCTGGTTCGGCGAATGTGCCGGTGAGGAACAAACCAAGTTCATAAAAGTCTGCGCGGGTTTTAAGTTCCCAAATTGCAGGAAAGCGGAACGGGTAATGGTCGTTGATCAAGTCCAGGCTTGGCAACTTGGTCAGTGCCACACGCGAGTCAAGGACCGGGTAGGGCTGTCCCCCGAAAACCTCAACTGAGTGCCCGAGATCAACGAGAGCCTTGGTGAGATGGCGCGTGTAAACACCTTGACCACCGACATGGGGTTTGCCTCGATAGGTGAGGTAGGCGACCTTGATAGGCCCTTGGGGGTCATGGGCACTCGGCATGGAGTGCAATGCTACCGTCGGGTCATTTAGTGACTCCATGTAGGGCTGTGACCTGCGCTTTTAGGAGTCGCTCAGACCCTGGCCAAGACAAAAAATGGTTTCGGGTTATCGCCGAGGAGGGACGCTAGGTCGGGCCCGCAGGTCAGCAATAGCAATACGCTGCTGAACTCTGACCATTTCACAGATTGGGCAGACTTCTATGTGGCGCGCAATCCGCTTACGAATCTGGACATCCAGGCGGCCCGACCAGCGAAACAGGATCTCGGCCAGTTCGGGGCAGGACCTACGCCCCACCTGAGCCACGCAGAACGCGTCAAAGCATTTCTCGAGTTGGTCGCGCATCCGATGGACTAGAGAGTGGAGGTCTTTGGGCAAAACTTCTAGGTGACTTGCTAGGTCATTTCCTTCCAGACCGTGGTCGACCAGCAGGCCCAATATCATGCGGTCTCGTTCCCCTAGACCTTCAGCCGCAGATTGAAGAAGTTCCTTCAGTTCTTCGTATGCCACCAGCGCACCCTCGGAGTGTGGATCACGAACACCTGGTTGATCGCTCGGTGAATCTGATTGAAAATCAGTGGCGACTGAGCGCAGACCTTTGGCGTTATATCGGTACACCTCTCGGACAAGGATTTGTTGTAGCCATTGGGGAAGTCGTTCCGGGTCATCAAGGCTGTGTAGTTTTTTTGTGGCGATAAAGAACACATCTTGCAAGATGTCGTCGCAGGCGTGCTTATCGTAGAGCTTCAGGCGTGCGGCTCTACGGAGTATTGGAGAGTGTCGCTTGTAGATCTTCGTGAAAGCAGTGTGGTCACCAGCGAGATACGCCGCAATCAAGACAGCGTCAGTGGTGGCATCCATAAAAAATGCTTCACCTCATGGCAAGACTTTTATCTGCCGCTCGCGACCTCAATGTCAAACCAACGGTGGAAAGTCTCTCCAGCGCTGAGAGCAAATGGCGAGTCATTGCTCGCATTGGGTGGGCCAGATTGCGGTTCAACACAGGTCGCATTTTCGGGTTTGTCGAATATCACCCAATGCGAGCAGTCACTTGTCAATGTCAGCCGTTGTTTGTTGACAGTTAGCGTCACATCACCTTGAGGCTTGATGAAGCAATCGTCAACAGGCGACTGAGGCGGCTTAACCTGTTGAGTCGTGGTGATGCCTTGATCGTCGCGCAACAGCATTGATTCAAATCGCAAAGATGAATCATGAGGTTTGATGAACCACGGATGCCATCCCACTTGTATGGGCATGGTTTCATCCGCTGTGACGACTAATTCGAAATGAATGCGATGATCAGTGACCTCTATGTGATGGAGCACGCTGCCTTGGAAAGGCCAATGAATTCCAAAATCAGTTTCTAACGTTATTGACGAAGATGTTTGCAGGCGGACACCCCATGTTCGGTCAAAGACCGTACCGTGAATGGAATGGGGCTCACGGTTGAGGCGGAGCTGGTGGGTCGCGTCATTGAAGTGAAGTTTTCCGTGGCGTAGGCGACCAGCAAAAGGAACCATTGGATAGCAACCCCAAGAGAGAGGATCGTCATCGCCTCCTCCTGTGAGCAAGATGTGCTGCTCGTTGATGACAAGAGAGCCGAGTCGCGATCCAAACTCGGGGAATACCTTGGCGATGATCTGGTGATTAGGGGACGTCAGCGTAATCACGCCGTCAGTATCGCAGTAACACCAGTGAATTGTCAGGGATACCTATTTTTGTGGCACGATCAGAGTGTGCGGGCAATGATCCAAAGAGTATTGGAAGCGTCGGTTGAATCGATCGTTGACAATGTGACATCTCGGGTCGGGCAGATTTCGCAGGGGCTTGTCGTGCTTGTGGGAGTCACTCATTCGGATAGTCCGGCGACCGCAAAAAAACTTGCTGACAAGATTTGGAATCTGCGGATTATGAATGATGCCGACGGAGTCATGAATCTTTCAGTTGGCGACACAACTAAAAATATTTTGGTGATCAGTCAATTCACTTTGTACGGCGATGCCAGCGGTGGTCGGCGACCGAGTTGGATTGCAGCGGCTAGACCTGAGATGGCCGAGCCACTCATTACTCAACTTGTTGAAGAACTTGCGCTTTTGGGGGCACATGTACAAACAGGTCGCTTTCGCACCGAGATGTTGGTGTCATTAGTTAATGACGGTCCAGTCACCTTGATGGTCGAAATGTAGACCGACTGATGAATCCACAGAGAAAAACCAAGATTACGAGAGCAACCCAGGGCCTATCGCCGAGTGCCACATAGATGGTTTGGCCTGTGCGGATATCCACATCGGCATCAATGACTGCTTGCTCACTAATGGATGTTCGCTGATAGACCTTGCCCGATGGATCAACGAAGGCACTAAATCCGGTAGGGGAAACTTGCACGACCCAACGTCCAGTCTCAATTGCCCGAAGTCGCGATGAGGCGATCTGCTGCGATTGCAAAACTGTCCAGGTATAACTCGAGCCATTGGTTGGGTTAATGATGAACCCCGCGCCTTCCTTGATTCCTTCACGGGCTCGCCCAGCAAAGAAAACCTCCCAAGAGATAACGACAGAAATCCGCTCAATGCCCGAAGCGGTCGGCACGTCAAGATAGGCGGGTTCGGAGCCAGCGATCGCGTCACGCGGGACTTGATCGACGGGTGCGCCGAGGCTGGCGAGGAATGATCTCATCGGCATGTATTCGCCAAATGGCACACGCCGCACCTTGTCGTATCGATCAACGACTTGGCCGTCGGGGGTCACGATCACTTGGGCATTGGTGAAATGTTGCTGATTCACATCTTCGGTGATTCCGACAGAAAAAGGGGAGTTCAAACGCGAGGCCTGAGCGGTGACCTCTTGAAGTTCAGCACTGCTTTCAAAGTCCAAGACATCAATGACATTTTCTGGCCAAACGACAAGATCAATGGGGTTGTCGGCGTCGGGCTCAATTGCACGAGATGCTTGGAGGTGACGCTCGACGACCTCTCGGGGATCGGAGTTGATGGCCCGAGTTCCCTGCGGTCCGCCACCTTGAATGGCAACTACATGGAGCGATTTCCCGGTATTGGAACCATGAGGTGCAAAATAACTTACCACTAACACCATCAGACAGATTGCCTTGAGCGTTGTTCGATGAGCAGAGAGAATGTGTAGATCACGCGGACGGCGCGCCAGCAACGCACCGATCTGCCATGTCAGCCATGACAATAAAATCACTCCACCTACGCTTGCGGTGCGGTGCAGTGGTCCACTCACTTGTGAAATTCCTAAGGTTGCAAGCGGCACCCCGCCGAAAGGAAAACACATCCGAAAGATTTCAATGAGAATATGTGTCGCTGGCGATAAGAACAAGAACGACTTGGTATTGCGATCGCAGGCGACAACAAGTGATGCGAGACCATGAAGAGAGGCATAGAGCGCAACGGCAACGATGTATCCAGGGGATGTTAAAAACCACATCCATGATAAGGCCGGAAGAAACCAGCCGATACCGAAGATGAATCCAACAGTGAATCGTTGGCGAGCGCTCTGAGCGAGAATTTCTTGGGATGTAAAGAGTGCAACGCCGATAAAAGCCAGAGGCCACCAACCCCACGGGGGCATAGCAGCAGCAACGAGTACACCAGAGGTGAAGGTGCCGACGAGACGTCGTCTCACAACAATTCCTGACGGGCATAATCCGCAAAGACGACGAGTCGTTGCTTTGTTGAACCCACTGGATGACACGTGAATAGGGTCAACGTAACAACAGAAGTTTGGTCAATGATCCAGGTATCGGAAGGCTCAACGATGACTGTTTGCCTGACGGTGTAAATGAATTTTCCCTCAGACGTCGTGGCTTGGATCTCGTCGCCTGGTTTGAGAAGGTCAAGGTAACGAAACGGTTTGAGGTGACTGACACGATGACCAGCGAGAACCACATTGCCCACGCGCCCAGGCAGCGCGGTGCCCGGCCAATAGCCGACACCTTTGTCAAGTGTGGGCATTGAGACACCGCGGTAAATGGTTTGGCGCAACATCAAAGATGGGATGATTAATTCACCGATGATGACCTCTGGCTCAATCGCTCCCTCGGCCAGCAGGGCCTCAGGAATGGGCAGCAATTCATTGGGCGCCAGGGTTGGTGGTCCGGCGTACATAGTTGTTGGGGGCGCAGGGATGCTTGTTGGAACTGAAACTACCGCCGGGTTTTCAAAAAGGGTGGTCAATGGAGGACTACTCGTACTCGCGCACCCTGCCAAGAAAACACATGCAGACACCACGCTTGGCAGACTTTGAAGGGCGAAAAAACGACGATGCACAGAAATTAGTCTCTCAGATGCGCGAGGAACTCAACGACGCTCTTGGCGCTGTTCTCACCTTGTGCCACGCAAGCAGGAATACCGATCCCGCGCATGTTCGCGCCGGCGATGAAAACACCAGGTGAACTGTGGGTTAGTGATCGTTCAATTTTTTCTACATGGGCAAGATGACCTGGACGGTATTGCGGAAATGCGTTTGGCCAGCGCGTGACCCGAGAGATATCGGCAGTGATCGCAGTTTGGGTGTGGCGACTGATCTCGTCGATCACTTGAGTGACAAGACGTTCATCTTCCCATTCGTGAATGAGATCGTGGGTTGCGGCTCCATCGCGACCCAGAGAAACGCGCAAAATCATTGAGCCATCGTTGGGTTGCCAATGGGCCCACTTATTGGATCCAAAGGAAACTGCGGTGACCCGCTCTTGGTCGGGTTTAGCAACTAAATACCCACTCAATCCACGGAAAGAGGTGATTTCTGTTTCTTGTGTTTTCACTGTCACCATCACGACCGAGGCATAATCTGTCGTCGCCAAAGATGTAGACACCTGCTCGTCGAGCTCGCTGAGCATCGTTGCAGAGGCGCCTGCAGGAGACGTCACAATCATTGAATCAGCGATTATCTCTGGATGTGTTTGGCTATCAGTGACAATCAGGTACGCCTTGTGGCGACGACTCACTTTTTCAACTTTGGTGTCAGTCACAATACTTCCGCCCATTGAACGGATGGCTTGTTGTAGAGCACGCGTGAGCACTGTTAAACCACCGCGAGGCGTTTCGAAGATTGGCGTTTGTCGAGCAGGCGACGATTTTTTGCGTGCGCGCGCCGTGAGTAAGGCGCTTCTTCCCTCTGCGAGGTCAGCTAACTGTGGGACCATTGCCAGACTGAAGTTTTGAGTATCGGCCGCGTAAATACTGCCGACCAAGGGATCAACGAGGAACTGTTGTACTTCTTTGCCAAATCGCTGGCGGATAAAAGTGCCAACACAATCATCATGAGATCCACTTGAGGGCAAAATTGGCTCCATCGCGGCACGAATTTTTCCGCGCCAGGAAATGAGACCACTTTTGGCTAGCGAGTTCATGCCAGTAGGGACCCCGAGCATGAGCCCTTCGGGTATCCGGTGCAATTTTTTACGCATCACTGCCGCATGGCCGGTCGTTGGATTCGTCATCTCTAATCCGAGCCCCAACTCGCGAGATAAAGCGACGGCTTGGGGAACGCGCATCAGGTACGCATCAGCCCCCTCATCAATTTCAATGATCCCAGCGAAAGGAGAGGAGCGAATCTTCCCACCGACCTCAGAGTCGGACTCAATCACCGTCACGGAAACGGGTGTGCCGAGGTAGTCATCAGCGGTTGTGATTGTGAGGAGTCGATAAGCCGCAGTCAGTCCTGTGATCCCAGCGCCGATAATCACGACATGTTGCGCGTCAGCGGGAGGGCTCACAGGATCATCACTTCAGAGCGATCACACGTTGAGCAAGAGCATTCATGATATCGGCATCATCGTTGACGCATGTCGTGCGTGCGAAAGCCAAACCTTTGGACTTGGCGTGCTGGCTTGCTTCAATGTCAAGGTCAAAGAGAATCTCGAGATGATCAGCAACGAAGCCACAAGCACAGACTAAAACTCCGCTCGACGCCTCACTCGCAGCGAGGTCATCAATGACATTCAAGATGTCCGGTCCGATCCACGGCTCAGGTGTGCGACCGGCAGATTGCCAGGCGATGGACCACGAAGACCACGAAGCAAGTCCTGCCTCGGCGGCGACCGCCTCGGCTGTGGCACGAAGCTCTTCGGGATAAGGGTCGCCTCCATCAATGATCCGTTGCGGCAGGGAGTGGGCGGTGAAAAGAACTTTGGTATTGGTTGGCATTGATGCCAGTCTCTGACGCACATCCTGAGCAAGAAATGAAATAAATGCTGGTTCGCGTGCCCAACTATCAATTCCACTGACGGTGATGCCGTGGGGTTCAGCGGCGGCGCGCGTACGGTCCATGTATTGGCCAATGGAATACGACGAATAATGCGGGGCCAAGACGAGACCAATGATCTGACGAAAGCCCCGTGTTGCTAAATCGTTGACAGTTGTTTCAATTTTTGGTTCGGCGTGCTTAAGTCCGAGGACCACTTCGTATTCACCTGGTGCCAGTGCGTCAAGGGAAACCTGCAGAGCATCGCGTTGCGCCAGAGTGCGCGCAGCGAGAGGTGAAATACCCCCGATGGCGTCATAGCGGTTGACGAGATCAGCCAACTGCTCTGGAGTTGGTGCCCGACCCCGACGAATATCGGTGTAATAGGGTTCAATTTCGGCAGGCGTATTCGGGGTACCGTAGGCCATCAATAAAACTGCAGTGCGTATGTTCTGGCTGTTCATCGGGATTGTTCAACTCTCGTAGATTCATGGACAAAAGCAACGACATCGTGAAGGATTGTCGGGTCAGTAGTGGGATCAACACCATGACCGAGATTGAAAATATGGCCAGGATGCCCCGCATTATCCTTGATGACGCGCTCCGCTCCTGCCAAGGCAGGTTGTGCACCAGCCAGGATGAGGGCAGGGTCAAGATTGCCTTGGACGATGAGCGACGAACCCATGCGTGTGCGAGCCGCGGAAATTGATGTTCTCCAGTCCAGTCCCATGATCTGTGGTCCAGCCTCATACATAGATTCCAAAAGGTGATCACAGCCGATGCCAAAGTGAATGCCTGGTTTAGATGGATGTAGTTCGCGAAGTTGTTGAAAAACATTTGTGCTGTGGGGGAGCACGAACTGGCGATAGTCGGAGTTTGAAAGAGCACCCGCCCATGAGTCAAAAAGTTGAAAGGCCTGAGCACCAGCACTCAGTTGAGCATCAATGAAGGCCACGGAATGTTGAGTTAAACGCTCCATGAGTTGATGCCAGAGAGCGGGCTCAAGATGAATCATCCGTTTTGTATTTTGGTAGGTGCGCGATGGGCGACCTTCGATGAGATAACTGGCCACCGTGAATGGGGCTCCAGCAAACGCCAGCAATGGCGCACTGGCAGGAAGTTCGCCAGCAAGTATTTGTACGGTCTCAATGACGTAGGCGAGATCGCTGTGCGGTTCAAGGGGACGCAAGCGCACAAGATCCTGCGGTGAACGAAAGGGATGCTCGGCAACTGGCCCTGTCCCAGGGGCGACGTCAATGCCGAAACCCACGGCATGGGGCGGAACCACGATGTCGCTAAAGAGGACCGCGGCATCAACCCCGTAACGTTGAACTGGTTGCAGGGTAATTTCGGCAGCCAAATGGGGCTGCTTGATGGCCTCAAGAATGCTTCCATCTCCACGTATGGCTTTGTATTCGGGGAGACTGCGCCCGGCTTGGCGCATGAACCATACAGGGGTGTGCAGGTAATGACGACCTGCGGCGGCGGCAAGAAATGGTGATTCAGTGGTGGCGTTGCGTGACGTCGACATCAGTTGCGACGCTATCTCTACGCCTGCTCAGGTAACGGACTGTTCAAGAGCTATCGAGAGAGATTCGCCGAGTTGTGACATATTCGGCACCACTTCAAGACTTCGATGCCCGCCTCATCAAGAGCTTCACGGTTGCCGTGTAGGACGAGTCGTTGAAGGATGACCTGTTCGGTCTGGCCGCAGGGCGGCTTCAATGCGGGCGATACGCGTGCGGGCTGGGGGGTGCGAAGTTGAACGCATGCCAGACACGACTGTTCTTTTCAAAGCAGCCGCCAGTTGGCGACCATATCCCATTCGGACCACCCGTTGGTCAGCATGGAACTCGGCCGAGCGACCAACCATGTTTCCAAGAAATCTGATTGCAGAATGCCCAGCGTTAAAAAATAGAGACATAGCGTTGAAGATCGCGGCAATCAAACGGCCGAGCAAGCGCGCTAGTTCTGAGCGGCGCGCAAATGTATCTGTGGCTGCATGAGAAACATTGCGCATGAATGCGCCAACACGAGCTAGGAAGTAGACTGGCAAAGTAAGCCACTGTCCAATGGTCAGAGCAACGGTATGTGAACCGAGATGATGGCATAATTCGTGGGCCAGAACGCCACACAATTCGTCATGGTTGAGTTCTGTGATTGCGAAAGATGTGACAATCACTAGGTGACCACCACTGGCGAAGGCATTGAGTTCGGTATCGTCCGCGACTCCAACAGCAAAGTTTCGATCGCGTAGATGCCATGCTTGGGTCACTTCGTTGAAGGCGCTCTGTAATTTTGGGGCCTCACCCGATGTGGGTTTGCGGGCGCCCATTAAGAGAGTCAAAATACGGCGCTGCACGCTAGGGATAAATAATGTTGAACCAGCAGCCAAGTAGGCGAACAACATCTCCCACAAAGCGATATGTGTGAGCCAACCAATGGGGAGCCAGAGCAATGTCATGGCAATCAGCCAGACCGGAATAATGGCGATCACGGGGACGAAGGCATAGAGAGCAGCGCGATCAAAATGACGAGCCCGGCGACTCCGGCCCCTGCTGTCAATCTTTGGTGGCATCACAAGTTGCCTGGCTTTCAGTTTTGGCGGCCCTTTCCACTTATATCTTGCCTGATAAATAGGAATTTTTGGGGTTTTATTCAAGTTTGGGCCGACCGGAGCCGAAAAAATCATGTTGGAAGTCGGTCAGGAGAGCAGTTGATTTCTCAAGTTGGTGTAGGTCCAGAGGAAGTGCGGAGTCGCTCGCATGCTTCGGCGCGTCTGTTGCTAGATCTCGCCCGTGCTCACGAAACTACCGAACCAGAGAGGTCGCGCATCCTTGTGCAGCAAGCACGCGCCGTGGCCCGCTCTGAAAACGATCAGCCATGTGAGGCAGAGTCGCTCTATCGACTGGCTTCTTTGGCGCACTATGACGGCCAGCCCGGTGATGCTTTCGCTCTCGCTGTTGAGGCTCGTGACTTCGCCATGACTCACGACGTGCCGTTAGTGATGGCTTGGGCTTTGAATCTCATTGGGCTCGTGCACACAAACTCTGGTAACCACAGCGAGGCTCTTTCGTGTTGCTTGCAGGCGCTTGATTGTTATCGCGGTACTGGACACCGAATTGACGAAGGCAATATGCTCAACACGATTGCCACGATCTATCACGAATTAGGTGACACCAATCGAGCGATCGTTAATTATGAGGCGGCCATTCATGCCAATGCCCAACTAAATCGTCCCGACTTTGACGCAATCACTTGGTCAAATATTTCAGCATTACATGCTGAACGTGGCGAGTACGAGATCGCCATTGAAATCGGTGAAAAAGCACTCGAGTTGTGCCGCGTTCATGCGGTTGCCTTTCTTCCCGAAGTTTTGGCAGCCCTGGCAAGCGCTTACCGGGGTTTCGGAAATTTTGATAAGGCGCGCCAGCTTCTGAATGGGGCTATGGCAATTCTTGATACTTCAAGCATCGCCTTTGATGATGCCGTGCGCGCCAGAGTTGAGTTGGCCTGTGGGCAAGTGGAAATCGAGGCTTCGTGCGAGGAGCAAGCACTGATACATCTGCAGAGGGCCCTTGAGTTAGCGCAAGTTGTTGGAGCTAAGCCCACGCTCTTGGCGGCTCACTCCTCGCTAGCGGAGGTGTACAAACGTCTGTCTCGCTTTGAAGAGGCCGTTCAGTACTTAGATCTCAAGTTTGAAATCAACCAACTGATCTTCAATGAGGGCACTGATATTCGGATTAAAACCTTGCAGGTTGCCCACGAAGCAGAGGAGTCGCGTCAGCAAGCTGAGATTTTGCGATTGCGCACCAGCGAACTCGAAGGTTTGGTTCTGGGTCGCACAACAGAACTTGAGCAGTTTCAACTGGAGGCTCTTGAGCGTTTAGCAATCTTGGGAGAGTTTCGTGACACAGACACGGGTGAACACACGACTCGCGTGGGAGATATGTGTGGAGAAATAGCCGAACTCTTAGGCCAAGACAACGCATGGTGCCAGCGTTTGCGACTAGCAGCGCGATTGCATGACATTGGCAAAGTTGCAATACCAGATTCAATTCTTTTGAAGCCTGGCCCGCTGAGTCCAGCCGAGTTTGAAGTGATGAAGACGCACACCACGGTCGGCGCTCGGATTTTGTCTGGAAGTCAGTCGCCATTGGTGCAGTTAGCGCAAGAAGTTGCTTTGAATCACCATGAACGATGGGACGGAACTGGGTACCCGCGTCAGATCGGGGCAACCGAAGTCCCGTTATCTGGTCGTATTTGCGCCGTGGCCGATGTCTTTGATGCATTGACAAGCGAACGGGTATATAAAAAAGCATGGACGGTTGATGATGCCGTGCGCTACATCGCTCGCGCCGCTGGAACTCAGTTCGATCCGACGGTGGTTGAGGCTTTCATGCGCATTGTTCATGCTTGAGTCGCGAGCGACCCTAGTTTCATGTTCCTCATGCGGTAGAAATAGATCATGAGTAAACATGTTGATAAAGCGGCAGTTGTAGTTGGTGCAGAATCTTGGAGCCACAGTGGAAACCTTCGAATTGGGGCATTGTGTATTCACGGTTTCACGGGAAATCCGTCATCAATGCGCGGAGTGGCCGAGAGTTTTGCTGAGGCAGGATACGACGTAGAACTTCCGCGTCTTCCAGGTCACGGAACCGATATTTCGGACATGATTCCGACTCGCTGGAGTGACTGGACCGCAGAAGTGGCAGCGGCTTATGCGCGACTCGCGGCGCGGGTTGACCAAGTCGTTGTGGCTGGACTGTCTATGGGCGGAGCGTTGACTCTGTGGACTGCATTGCGACAACCAACGGTGTCTGGCATCGTGTGCATCAACCCCGCCTCGCAGCCCCAAGCAGAAGAAATGTTGGAAATGGTAAAGGGTTTGCTTGCCGAAGGAACCGAAGTATTCCCAGGTATTGGTTCAGACATTGCTGATCCGAATGTGAAAGAAAGTTCATACGCGGGAACACCTTTGGCACCTTTGGTTTCCATGGTTGAAGATGGGATCAAACCGATGCTGTCACAATATGGTTCGTGCTCAATCCCGATGTTGCTGATCACATCGAAGAACGATCACGTCGTTGATCCAGCCACCAGCGATCAATTGGCACAGCAGTGGGGTGGACCTGTGGAAAGAATTTTGCTTGAACGCAGTTTCCATGTGGCGACGCAGGACTATGACAAGGATTTGATCAATGAATTGGCTCTCGCCTTTATTTCCAAGGTGACTGGGTGAACCTCCTTTCGTATATCCCGAGCCCCGGGAGTTCGGCGATTCACCTCGGTCCATTGCAGTTGCGTGCCTATGGCTTGATGATTGCCCTAGGGGTGATTTTGGGAGTCCGCCTGTGGGGCAAACGGATGACTTTGATCGGTATCGGTGGCCCCGAGCAGGTACATAATGTCGCCATGTGGGCGGTGCCAGCGGGTGTGATAGGGGCACGGCTCTATCACGTGGCCACAGAATGGGGTCGCTTTTCTGATCACCCTTTTGACATCATCAAAATTTGGAAAGGGGGACTGGGGATTCCTGGCGGAATGTTGTTAGGAATCATTGTGGGAGTTTGGGCGCTGAAGAGAGAGAATCTTCCCGTTGCGCAGACCTTATGGGCGGTCGCACCTGCGTTGCCATTGGCTCAAGCCGTAGGGCGCTGGGGAAATTGGTGGAATCAAGAGTTATTTGGCAAGGCCACAACTTTGCCGTGGGGTTTGAGAGTTGATGCAGACAAAGTTTTGGATGCCGGATATCCAGCGGGAACTTTATTCCATCCGACTTTTTTGTACGAGTCATTATGGAACTTGGCACTAACGGTGATATTGATTGTTGTGGGTCGCCGAATGCTGGGAGCGCGACCAGGCCGACTGCTGGCGGTGTACGTCATGGGATATGGCATTGGTCGTTTTTGGGTTGAAGGGTTACGCATTGATGTGGCCAAGGAGGGCGGAGGATTGCGCTTAAACCAATGGACTGCTCTGATTCTGATCGTCGGTGCAGGCGCTTATTTGGCTAGTGATGCACGTCAGGCTCGCAAGGCCGTGTTGGCAAAGGACTATCGTCAAGAGGATGTCGAATCAGTCTGAGTTAGTTCTTCTGTCAGTGCAAGAGCCGGGTATCGGCGTGATTACCTTGAATAATCCTGATCGGATGAATGCTTGGAGCGCAGCAATGTCGAAGCAGTTTTTCGCTCGACTTGAAGAGTGCCGACTCAACCCTGAGGTACGCGTAGTTGTGATCACTGGAGCGGGTCGCGGTTTTTGTCCAGGCGCTGACATGGACGCACTCAATCAAATTCGCGCTAATCCAGCAGGTGGTGCGGGACCAGCCACAGGTGGTGGTCGCTTTAGTGATTTCGTTTCTTATCCCAAGCCAATCATCGCCGCTCTTAATGGCGCAGCGGCCGGGGTTGGATTCGTTTTGGCAGCGTTTTGTGATCTTCGCTTCGCCGCCAGTGGAATTAAATTGACGACATCGTTTAGTCGACGTGGTCTGATTTGTGAATATGGGTCCTCGTGGGTTCTACCAAAGTTGATCGGCATGCCACGAGCACTTGATTTGCTGTTGTCAGGTCGGGTGATCACTGCCGATGAAGCAATGCAGATGGGGTTGGTGAATGGTGTAGTGCCTGGCGCGGAGTTGATGGGCCATGTTCTGGCGTACGCCACTGATCTTGCGCAAAATTGTTCACCAACGAGTTGGGCGCAGATGAAGAAGCAGGTCTATGGAGACTGGGAAATCGATGTGGATACTGCAACGACGAACTCAATTCAGATGATGAACGCTTCGGTGATGGGTGCTGATTTCCAAGAGGGCGTGCAATCTTTCTTAGAGAAGCGCTCGCCGCAGTTCGCGCCTTTCAGCGGCTGAGTCGGCGAAGTTTTTCAGCAAGTTCTTCAGGTACCACTGGATTGAAGTATTCGCCGGCACCAACTTCGGCAGCGGCTATGAAGCGTGCCAACCCTGATTGTCGCCATGGTGAAACAATTTCAATGTTCATCCATGCGTCATCATGCGTCGCTTGAGATGGCCGCTGATTAATCCACATCATGTACGGCAAAGGAGCGCTAAAGAGACGATCAAGTCGTGACAAAGTGTCAATCAGGATTTCAGCAAGCCCGCGTCTCTGCTCAGATGACAAAGACGCAAGGTCATTCGTGCGTTGAACGGGAGCAATGATCACTGCCGTTGGGTACTGCGAGGCATAGGGCACGACACACGACCACGCAGAGGTTGTGTTGACCTTGCGAGATTCGGTGGTGTCGGGTTTCCAGGAAGCATCAAAGAGACGTTGTGGACGATCGGGGACATGGTCGTAGGCATAGATCTGTCCGTGTGGATGTGAAATTGTGGCACCTACTTCGGCACCACGATTTTCAAAAATCAGTACATAGTGCACATCGGGGCGTGAGGAGAGGGCACTGGTTCTTTGCGCCCACAGGTCAATCACTTTGGCTGCGGCATCGACACTCAGGGTGGAAAACGAGGCATGGTGATCGCTGCTATACAACACCACCTCGCAGCGTTCATCGGCCATTGCCGGCCAGCGATTGACGAAAGAGCGGACCTCGTAGGGTTCAGGTGCTTCTTGTCCTCCGACACAGAACGGGCATTCGCCAGGAGTATTATTTGTCGGTAAATTCGGCCGGCTTTGGCGATGACCAACAACATGAACGGTAGTGCCGAGAACGGAATCAACACGAATATCGGGCTGTTTGCTCGTACTGTCTGCTGGCATCTGCTCATTCTTGCGGAGATCGGGTTGACTATGACTCATTGTGAGTACAAAGTAGGTCGGGGGTGAACATGATTCAACATCTCAAGAGTTCAACGGTGAGCGTTGTCGTTGATGTCTCAAGTGGCATCCCGACGATTTTGCATTGGGGCCAAACGCTGGCGGACCTTCCGAAAACATGGGGTTCGTTGCCCGTGACTTTCGGAGCGATGGACTCCACAACTCCGATCTCAGTCGTGCCAGTGCATGGCGATGCATTCACAGGGCGGCCTGGGTTGCAAGGGCACCGCCGTGGAGGACGACACTGGTCACCACGATTCAGTTATGTATCGCATGAAGTCATTGATGATCTTCACGGCACCCTTTTAGAGTGCGTGGCCCATGATCTCATAGCCGAACTTGAAATCGTTTCTTGTCTGCACTTATCCAACGACGGCGTGCTTACGGCGCGTTGTATTTTGCGCAATGTTGGCGATTCGCCGTTCATGCTTGACGCCTTCACGGTTTCTCTGCCACTGGCAGCACATGCTGAGGACCTCGGCGTCTTCGGTGGTCGCTGGGGTCGCGAGTTTGAGTTACAGAAATTTCGCTGGCCGTACGGAGCGTGGACGAGCGAGAATCGTCTTGGCCGCTCATCTCATGAGCATCCCGGCTATGTCTGGGCTTTGCAATCGGGGGCTACTGAATGGCAAGGCGAAGTGTGGGGTGTACATGCCGCGTGGAGCGCTAATCATGTGATCTACGCCGAAAAATTACCTGACGGTCGTCGCTACATTCAAAGTGGCGAACTTTTCCATGCTGGTGAAATCTGTGTCTATGCGGGCGATGAATTCAGCACCGTGGATGTCATCGGGGTTTATTCGGATTCAGGCATGACTCCGGCATCGTGGGGATTTCACAATGAAGCGCGTCGGCGCTCACCACGTTTCGAACTGTCTGCGCGTCCAGTGCATCTCAACACTTGGGAGGCAGTTTATTTCAATCACGATATTGAACGCCTCAAAGAATTAGCAACTGTCGGTGCGGCGCTAGGAATTGAACGCTTTGTACTTGACGACGGTTGGTTTGCTGGTCGTCGTAACGATCGGCAGGGTCTGGGAGATTGGTGGGTGTCACCCGAGGTTTACCCTGATGGCCTCAATCCATTGATTGATCATGTGCGAGCCTTAGATATGCAGTTTGGAATTTGGGTGGAGCCAGAAATGGTCAATCCAGACAGTGATCTGTATCGAGCTCACCCTGAATGGGTTTTGGCAGCGGAAGGTTATGAGCCGATTCTCGGTCGTCATCAATTGGTGCTTGATCTGTGGAATGCCGGAGCCTTTGAACATGTCCTGACTCAATTAGATGCGCTGTTGCGCGATCACGACATTGGCTATGTGAAGTGGGATATGAATCGTTGGCACGTACAGGGGAGTAACCCCGACGGCAAAGCCGGAACTCATGATCAAACTGTGGCCTTATATGCGCTGTTGGATCGTCTCCGTGAATTGCATCCGGGCGTTGACTTTGAATCATGTGCCTCGGGAGGTGGACGGATTGATCATGCAATTTTGAGTCGTGTGGAACGAGTGTGGACCAGCGATAGTAATGATGCATTGGATCGTCAGTTGATTCAACGTGGGGCATCCATGCTGATACCGCCTGAGGTGATGGGATCACATATCGGGGCGGAGCGTTCACATACGACGGGGCGACGACATTCAATGAGTTTTCGCGGAGCGACGGCGTTATTCGGTCACTTGGGTGTTGAAAGTGATGTCACACAACTTCGTGATTCCGAATTGGAACAACTAGGACACATCATTGGGGTATATAAAAAGTATCGCTATCTACTACATGGCGGTGACACCGTGCGTTTTGATACTTTCGAGCTCACTGCTGGTGCCGGATTGTCTCATGGGGTGTATTCCCTTGATCGGCGTTCGGCTCTGGTGGCATATTGCCAGTTGTCCTCCGAGGTTTCACTGACGCCACCTATGTGGCGTTTACCTGGCTTGCTTGAGGACGCTCTGTACGAAGTTCAGATTGTGCCGCTGACCACTGCGACCTCCGTCATAGTCCCAGGCGCCGTGGTGAGGCAGCCAGAATGGCTTTCAGAGGCTCTACGTGGGGTGCCGGCGACCTTTACGGGGCGTTACCTTGAGGTCGTGGGTCTGCAGGCGCCGGTGATGTGGCCCGAAACGGCAGTGCTCGTCTACCTGTCCTGCTCGTAGCATTGAGGCGTGTCCGAAACAGCTTCCGAACGAATTTCCATAGAGGCGGTGATCAAGGCATCGCGCCTATCTCGCCTTGATCTCACTCCCGCTGAGGTTGCCCGCATGACCTCGCAACTTGCTGGGATGTTGGAACATTTTGCTGATATTGATGCCCTTGATTTGAGTGCTGTTGAACCTATGACGCGTCCTTACCCACTCTCCAATGTCTTGCGCCAAGATGTCGTCGTTCAGGGGTTAGATCGTGACGAAGTTTTGGCCAATGCTCCGGCAGCCGAAGAGGGACGCTTTCGTGTTCCACCAATCGTTGGATTGGACGGTTGAGATGACAACAATCCCGAGCACTGCGGCTGCCATCGCCGATGCTGTTCGCTCTGGAGTCCTGAAGGCCACTGATGTCCTTGAAGCACACGTAGCGCGTATTGCTGAACGCGAAGGAGAGATTCATGCCTTCAACTTGGTGACGACCGATGAGGCGCGTGCTGCCGCTGAGCGCATTGACGCCGATGTTGCTGCAGGTCGTGATCCAGGGGTGCTCGCAGGTGTGCCGATAGCAATTAAAGACAACATGTGCACACGAGGCATTGCAACCACCTGCTCATCAAAGATTCTTGAGGGATGGCGTCCGCCGTATGACGCAACTGTTGTTCAGCGTTTAGCGGCTGCGGGAGCGGTCACAATCGGTAAAACTAATCTCGATGAATTTGCCATGGGGTCAAGCACCGAGAACTCCGCATTTGGTGTCACCTATAACCCGCGCGACATCACTCGCGTGTCAGGTGGTTCAAGTGGCGGAAGTGCTGCTGCTGTCGCTGCTGGTTTTTCTCCTATCAGTATTGGTAGCGATACTGGAGGCTCAATTCGTCAGCCTGCAGCATTATGTGGTGTCGTCGGTGTCAAGCCCACCTATGGCACGGTGAGTCGTTATGGGTTAGTGGCTTTTGCGAGCAGTCTTGATCAGGTCGGTCCATTCTCCACTGATGTGCGTGACTCAGCTTTGGTGCTCGAAGCAATCAGTGGTCATGATCCCATGGACTCAACTTCAATTCCACAGGGTCCATTATCCTTGCAGGGCGTTTTGTCTCAAGGCGTGGAAGGTTTACGCGTCGGTCGGATCACCGATATGCCTGGTGGCGCCGACCCCGATGTCACTGAGCGTCTTGAAGCAGCCTGTGACGCTCTTCAGGCGGCTGGAGCAATCATGGTAGACGTGCAGATGCCGTCAATGAAATATGGATTAACGGCTTATTATTTGATCGCCCCCGCAGAAGCCAGCAGTAACTTGGCGCGTTATGACGGTGTGCGTTACGGCAAGCGTGTCAACGCGCCTGATACCAATGCGATGTATAGCGCAACGCGTTCGGCTGGTTTTGGAGATGAAGTAAAGCGCCGCATCATGCTGGGCACCTATGCTTTGTCCGCTGGGTACTACGACGCCTATTACGGTAAGGCCCTCAAAGTCCGCCGCTTGATCAGCGAGGATTTTGATCGTGCTTACACCAGGGCTGATGTGTTGTTAACGCCGACTTCGCCGATCGTGGCTTTTCCAGTCGGGGCAAAGTCGGATGATCCACTGGCGATGTATCTCTGCGATGTGTACACCATCCCCACTAACTTGGCTGGACATCCAGCGATGAGTGTGCCCTTTGGTACTGGTGCCTTTGGTTTGCCCGTCGGTGTTCAAATTATGGCTCCAACTTTGGGTGAGCAAACAATGTTTAGAGTTGCCGCTTCATTGGAGCGCAGCATGATTGCATCTAGTGGTGGACGATGACTCAGTTTGATATGAGTAAGAACGAAATCAAGGTTGCAGCCAACGATGGCTCATATCTTTTAGATGGTTATGAATTGGTGTGTGGACTGGAAGTCCACGTGGAACTTGCAACTGCAACTAAATTGTTTTCTGCGAGTGCTAACAGATTTGGTGATGAACCGAATACTCACATTGATCCCGTCACTCTTGGTCTGCCAGGAGCCTTACCAGTGCTCAATCATCAGGCAGTTGAGTTGGCGATGCGAATCGGACTGGCTCTGAACTGCACTGTGCAGGCGAGCACCTTCCATCGCAAAAATTATTTCTATCCCGATATGCCTAAGGCGTATCAGATTTCGCAATATGACCAACCTATTAACGTCAACGGTTGGCTGGAACTGCCGGGTGGCAAAAGCATTGGTATTGAGCGCGCTCACCTTGAAGAAGACACGGGAAAGAGCACCCATATTGGTGGTGCTGGTGGTCGTATTCATGGCAGTACCCATTCATTGATTGACTTCAACCGCGCCGGTGTGCCGTTGGTTGAAATTGTTGGTCGCCCAGATATCGCTACCCCCGATGAGGCCCGTCAATATGTCACCGAACTTCGCCAGATCTTGGTAGCCATTGGAGCCTCTGATGCGAAAATGGAAGAAGGCTCAATGCGCTGTGACGCCAACGTCAGTGTGCGCAAACCTGGAGCACCACTCGGTATTAGATGCGAAATCAAGAATGTGAACTCAGTTCGTTCACTTGGCCGCGCGATTGAATACGAGGCACGTCGTCAGATTGGTTTACTTGAAGCAGGTGAGAAGATTCGCCAAGAGACTCGCCACTGGGATGAGACGGACGGTCGTACCCATACCTTGCGTTCTAAAGAAGATGCCGATGATTATCGCTACTTCCTTGAGCCTGATCTGGTGCCCCTAGATCCAGATCAGGCGTGGATTGCAGCGGTTCGTGCAGCATTACCGATGTTGCCACGCGAGCGACGAAATCGTTTGGCTCAAGCCACAGGAGTCCCCAGCGATGCGGAATCAATCATGGTCATCGTTGAACGCGGGCAAGATGATTATGTGCTCGCTGTCGGTCAAGCTGGTGGGGATGTGGGGCGGGCCTTGGTACATGTCAAGGAGGCTTTTGCTGAGCAGGGTTCCAACCCCGCAGTGCCTGCGGGCGATCTTGCGGGAATGATTATTTTGGAAACCGGTGGCGCATTGACCTCCACTCAAGCCAAGACGGTTCTCGGTGAACTGGTGGCTCACGGTGGAGGAGATGCCACGGCCATTGCTGCTGCGAAGGGCTTTGAGGCGCTGGATAACTCGGCGCTTGAAGCCATCGTCGAGCAAGTCATCGCCGCTCAAAGCGAATCCTGGGCAAAATATTGTGGTGGTGAAGAAAAAGCCATGGGCGCTTTGGTGGGAGCGATCATGAAAGCCAGCCAAGGTAAGGCTGACGGTAAGGCCGTGACGGCGTTGCTTCAAGCCAAACGTTCTTGAAAGACAACTGGACGGTGTCACTTGGCCGATGACAACGGTACCGTGGCATCTGTGACAGACCATATTTTGATAACTGGCCTGCGGGTCGTCAGTGTGATTGGGGTGCTTGAACATGAGCGTCAGGCGGCCCAACCTCTGCGAGTGGATATAGATATCCATGTCGACCTCAACGATGCTGGGCGCAGTGATGACCTCAGTCAGACTGTCCATTACGGAGAAGTTTCCATGCAGATTGCCGAGGTAGCGCGGACAACTAGTGACCTTTTGCTTGAACGTTTGGCTCAGCGAATGGCTGATGTGGTGTTGCAGTTCTCTGGCGTCCTTGGCGTTGAATTGACATTGACCAAATTGCGTCCACCGATACCCGAAGATGTGGAATCGTCGGCCGTGCGTCTCCTTCGCTTTCGGGCAACCTGAGCCGGCCCAAAAATGCACCAAGCGGTGATTGCCCTCGGATCCAATTTGGGTGACAGGGTCGGGTTTCTCAAATTTGCGATTGTTCAATTAGGCGACAATGTCTTGTCTCAGTCACAGGTGTTTGAAACTGATCCCATCGGTGGCCCAGACAATCAAGGGGCTTATCTAAACATGGTTGCAGTGATTGAGACTGGGTTAGACCCGTATGCGTTGATGCGTTGGTTGCACAGAATTGAAGCTGCTGCCGGGCGTGTTCGAGAAATCTATTGGGGTCCAAGAACTCTTGACCTTGATTTATTGTTCTTTGATGATGTGTGCATCAGCGGAGGAGAACTGACGGTGCCGCATCCGCGTTATAGCGAGCGCCGTTTCGTGCTAGCTCCGCTGAGTGAGGTGGCCCCTCAGCGTTGTCCGATTGATTGGGAAATCAATCTGCCCCCCGATGCCGTCTACGGACGAGGGCCATTGAACGACTGTCGCTAGTTAAGTTCGAGTTCGCTTTCGACACGACGGATTTTCTCTGGGTAATGTCCGCGACCAAATTCGGGTCGCTGCTTGAGAACAATTTCTAAGAGTTCATCGTGCTGAGCAGTTTCTTTCCAGGGTAGAGCGATATAGAGGGGCAAATTGAAGACGCGCAACGTATCGAGATGTGAGTACACACGTTTTTGATATAGGTAACGCTCTTCCCACGGCCAATTTGATGGGGCAAAGCCAGTGCCTGGATCAAGAATGCACAGTTTGCGTAAGCCGTAGCGATCAGCGATCTTCAATTGCACCTCAAAAAAATCCAACATCACTTGCACGGGATCGGCTTTGACAAGTTCCATCTCACGTGGATTCGGACCCGATAAAAAGGGCAAGACAATGGGGGCCTGAAAATCGGCGGCAACCTGCCACATTTCTGCGCTCTGCATCCCATCGGCGGCGTTGATGACCGTGGCTCCGTGCTCTAAGGCCAGGCGAGTGACTTCGGGCTTCCATGAATCAATACTCACGGGAACCTTGAAGAAGGCCAGCGCTAAAATGATTTCCTTGAGCCTTGCCCATTCTTCCTGCCATGGAATAACCGTGGCTTTGTCCGTGGAGCCCTGTCCGCCCAGATCAATTCCATTACATCCATGATTCAGCAGATATTCACCCCTCCGTTTGGCAGAGATAGCGTCGGTTGCGATTGAATCAAGGTTTAATGAGTCAGGTGAAGCGTTTACAACGCCATACAAGAACATACTTTTCAGGTTATGCGATGGAGCAAAGATGAGCGCTATCAAGACATTTGACCCAACGAGATGGACTCTTGCCAGTGCAATCGCCGCTAAAGGTGAGCGCACCATATCGGTCTGTATCCCATGTCGTAATGAGGCTGGCACCGTCGGTGATCTTGTACGCATGATTGAACCAACTTTGCTCGGTACTTTGATTGACGAGTTGATCGTGCTTGATGATGATTCAAGCGATGGCACTGGTGAGATCGCCGCTGAAGCGGGTGCAACTGTTATCTCTGTGGACTACGTGCATTTTTTTTACGGCGTAGAGCGCGGTAAAGGCAACGCTCTGTGGGCCAGTCTGTTGGTCAGTTCAGGTGACATCGTGGTGTGGGTTGATGGAGACATCACAAGTTTTACAACCGAATGGATTATTCGTTTGGTGATGCCGTTGCTGATTGATGACGAACTTGGTTTAGTCAAAGCAAATTATGAGCGTCCATCGCATTTAGGTGGCGGAGGACGTACCACTGAGTTGGTGGCGCGTCCGTTACTGTCGATGTATTTTCCTGAGATCGCTGATCTCCAGCAACCATTGGCTGGAGAATTCGCTGGTCGACGCACAATGCTTGAGGCGATTCCCTTTGCCACAGGGTGGGGCGTAGAGATCGGGATGCTGATTGATATGGCCGCCAAGTTCGGTCCAGGGAGTCTTGGGCAGGTGGATTTAGGCGTACGTCTGCACCGCCACCATAAGTTGGAAACATTGGCAATTCAGGCCGCTGAAGTTGCCGCTGCATTGTTGATGCGCATTGCTCAGCCGCCTAGTTTCGCCGAAGCAATACCGATGTTGCATCGCAAGACGCTCGATCCGATGCAACTAAATATTGCAAGTCGTCCACCTATAAATTCTTTGCCGAAAATGTCTCAGCCATTGTTGGATGAACGTAAATAACGCAGAAATAAAAATCCTTCGTCTTGACATACATGCGCCAGATGCCACGGGTCGCGTAGAGCCCACGCACCTTGGCTGATACGCCCGCCCTGACCTCCGATAAAGCGTGGGGCGATTGTGACGCACACTTCATCAACAAGATCAGCAGCCAACATTTGCCCATTAAGATCGGGCCCGCCTTCAAGAACACAGACTGAGCCCGGTAAGTCTTTGACGAAGTCGCGCACATCGCCCGAAACAATGCGCGTGTTGCCAGACGCTAGGAGTGCTTGGGAATTACGGCCTAGATCTCCAGACATTGACGCCACCACGAGAACCTGATGAGCGGGGAGTGGCGAATAGGTGTCTTGACGAACCGTGTGTGCTCCCACGAGCACACTGTCGGCGCCACGATGGAGATGGAGAAAAACTGCTCTGTCGGTGGGCCCGCCCAAAAGAGCGGAGTTGCCTTCGAGTGAGATTGCCCCATCCACCGTGCTGATCATCGACATCACGATCCATGGCCGATCGCCCTGGCGCAGGCGATGCTCGGCGGAATACGCGATCTCAAGAGAAATCTCACCAGGTTTGGGGAAAAGCATCAGCACCCCTATTGTCTAGCGGAAATATTTGAGAAATTGTGCCGTACGGTTTCTGACGCTATGTCAGAGCGGGGGTAACCTTGAAGTGTGTATCTCGCCGAAACTGCAGAACAGCAAGCATTGCGTAAAGAACTTCGAGAATATTTCGCCGCTTTGTTGACCCCAGAGGTTCGCGCTGAACTTGGTGAATCTGGTGAAGGCAAACCACTCTTCCGTGAACTGGTGCGCAAGATTGGCGCCGATGGCTGGTTGGGCCTGGGGTGGCCAAAAGAGTTTGGTGGGCAAGGCAGACCTGCCACGGATCAATTCATCATGTTTGATGAGATTCAACGAGCTCATGCACCGTTTCCATTTGTCACAGTGAACACTGTGGGACCAGCGATCATGGCTCACGGCACACAGGCTCAGAAGGATCAATATCTCACCGGCATCATGAAGGGCGAAATTAACTTTGCCATTGGTTACACCGAACCCGAGTCGGGTACCGACCTCGCAAGTTTGCGTTGCTCAGCAGTTCTCGATGGTGATGAATGGGTCATTAATGGAAACAAGGTCTACACCTCGGGTGCTAATCAAAGTGATTATGTGTGGTTGGCTTGCCGCACCGATACCGAAGCTCCCAAGCATCAGGGCATCACTCTGATTATCGTGCCGACTGATTCTCCTGGTTTTACTTGGACGCCGATCGTGACCGTGGGTGGCGTGATGACCACCGCGACCTATTACGCAGATGTGCGAGTTCCCAAAGAAAATGTGATTGGTCAAATCAATGGTGGATGGAAGTTGATCACAATGCAGTTGAACCACGAGCGCGTTGGTCTGGCTGCTCTGTCCGGTCTCACTGAGCGTCTACTTGATGACGTAACCACTTGGTGCCGAGTAACGCCATCGGGTGGACCTGCTGGTGAAAAAATGGTTGATGTGCCGTGGGTGCAAACTGATTTAGCTAAGAGTCATGCTTTGCTTGATGCCATTCGTTTGATGACATGGAAGCTTGCGCAATCAGTAGCCGATAATACGCTCGGACCAGCTGAGGCTTCGGGCGTCAAAGTCTTTGGAACCGAGAAGGCAGTTGAGGTGTACCGCATTTTACAAGGAATCCTTGGCCCAGTGTCACACCTTCGTGAGGGTTCGCAGGGTGCTGTCATCCACGGTGAAGTTGAGCGTGCTGCTCGGGCCGCACAGATCAATACCTTTGGTGGTGGAGTGAATGAGATTCAACGTGAACTAGTAGCCACTGCTGGTCTCGGTTTAGTTCGCTCAACGCGATAAGTCATTTTTTCGTTCGGCAGAAAAACGAAATCAGTGAACGCGCGCAATGATCGTCGCAGTGGACACTGCTCCACCACAGCACATGGTGATCAAGGCAAATTCTTTGTCGCTGCGCTCAAGTTCGTGTAATGCGGTGGTGATCAGACGACTCCCCGTTGAACCAACGGGGTGACCGAGAGCGATCGCTCCGCCGTTGACATTGACTTTGTTCATTAAGTCATCGCGCGTGATCCCGTGAACCTGGGCCCAACTCAGAACCACGCTGGCGAAGGCTTCGTTAATCTCCACGATGTCGATGTCGTTCATCGTCATCCCGGAGTCTCGTAGGACCTTCTCCGTGGCTTGTACGGGACCATCCAGGTGGAAGTAGGGTTCTGCGCCGACGAGGCACTGTGAGACGATACGCGCCCGAGCCTTGAGACCTTCACCTTGGGCACGATCGCTGTCCATCCACAGCACGGCGGCTGCACCATCAGAGATTTGACTACTATTTCCAGCCGTATGGCGACCCCCAGGCATCACTGGCATCAGCGTGGCTAACTTTTCTGCTGTGGTTTCACGCAAGCCGCCATCACGGGTAATGAAAGTTTTCTTGCCGTCTGCGTCGGTGACTTCAATCGGAATAATCTCGCGCTCAAAGCGACCTTCAGCGGTCGCACGAATGGCTTTTTGCTGAGAGATCAGCCCGAGGTAATCGACTTCTTCACGAGTGATCCCACGGCGATCTGCAATTCTTTCGGCTGCACCGAATTGGTCGGGCATATCAAGTGCAAAGTCGGAAGGCTTAGAACTTCCGTTGACGAATGTCATCTCGCTACCTTCGCCCAAGCGTGGCACGTTTGCGCCCAGCCAGACCTTGCTCATGTGCTCCACGCCGCAGGCCATTCCAGCATCAATCACGCCAGCATGGATCATGTTGTGAATCATGTGGTTGGCTTGCTGACTTGATCCACATTGACAATCAATGGTGGTGGCGGCAACTTGCCAAGGCAAACCCTGATTGAGCCAAGCAGTCCGTGAAACATTGCTGGCTTGCTCGCCGGCTTGGGTAACACAGCCACCCACGATCTGTCCGAGGGACATGGGATCAATACCAGCGCGGTCTAAGACACCTTTTTGAACTGCTCCCAGCAAGTTGACAGCATGCATATCGGCAAAAGCGCCATTGCGCTTTCCGACGGCTGAACGACCGGCTTCAATAATGACGGGTTGTGACATGAGTCTTCTCCTACGACTATTGGGGTGTGAGTTTGACAGGCAAGGTTTTGATGCCGTGAATGAAACTAGAGCGAAGTTTGCGCACTTCACCTGTGAGTTCGATGCCATCGATGCGCTTTGCCATTTCTTCAAAGAGGATGCGCATCTCAAGTCGTGCAAGATTTGCACCGAGACAGAAGTGCGGCCCACCGCCACCAAAAGTGACGTGTGGATTCGGATTGCGAGTGATGTCAAACTTGAATGGATCGGCAAACACAGCAGCATCGCGATTTGCAGATGGGTACAACATTGTGACGCAGTCACCTTCTTTGATCTGCACACCATGTAAATCCACGTCGCAGGTCGCCGTGCGGCGGAAGTTATTGACGGGGGTTCCCCAACGCAAAATTTCCTCGACAGCCGTTGTGACGTGCGAGGTATCACCTTTGAGTTTCGTCCACTGCTCGGGGTTTTCAATCATTGCTAAAACACCATGGCTGATCCCGTTACGTGTTGTTTCATTACCCGCTACAGCAAGGAGCAACATAAACAAGTCAAACTCATGCTCAGAAAGAACATCTCCGTCATGTTCACTGATGAGTGTGGTGATGATGTCATCTTTAGGGTTGATCTTGCGCTGCGCAGCCAGTTCGTTGGAGTACATGTACAACTCGGCGGCTGCCGTCGCAGCGTGATCGGGCGAACCAGAGAAGTCGGGGTCGGTGGTTCCGATCATGGTGTTTGACCAATGGAAGACCTTGCGACGATCCTCGACAGGGATGCCGACTAGTTCGGCGATGGCGATTAGTGGAAGTTCCGCGGAAACACGGTCCACGAAGTCCAGCGACGACTCTTGTAACGCCTCATCAATGAGTTGAACTGCGACGTCGCGGAAATGCTCTTCAAGCATGCGCATTGCTTTAGGGGTGAATCCACGGTTGACCAGACTCTTCAATCTGGTGTGTTCGGGTGGATCTAGATCGATCATCAAACGCGCCACCTCAAGATCGGCGCGTTCTTGATTCATCAATGAACCTTTGGCGGCAGATGAGTAATTCTGGAACTTGCGACTCACTTCGACAACATCCACATGGCGAGTAATCGCCCAAAACCATTCTGGATAGCCCTCTTCAATGCCACGATGACGAGCAATGGGCGCCTCACGACGCATCAGTTCCATTAACTCATGGGGCGGTCCATCGCGGTAGGCATCGTTGGAAATCACATCTAGTGTCTCAAAACTTAAGGCCGAGTTTGTTTCTTGGTTCATCGATCGACTCCTAAAATCAACCCACTTGTGGGCACGCCTGTTCCTGCAGTAACAAGAACGTTTTCAACGTTATCTACTTGATTGACACTTGTTCCACGTACCTGACGCACGGCTTCGGCGATGCCGTTCATGCCGTGAATATATGCTTCACCCAATTGGCCACCGTGTGTATTGATGGGTAATTTGCCACCCATTTCAAGGGCGCCGTCTTTGATGAAATCCTTGGCCTCGCCACGACCACAGAATCCAAATTCTTCTAACTGCATCAAAACATAGGGTGTGAAATGGTCATAGAGAATGGCGGTCTGGATATCAGCAGGGGTCAGTCCCGATGAGGTCCACAATTCATCAGCCACGACTTTCATTTCTGGCAATTGGGCGATGTCATCGCGAAAGAAACTTGTCATCGTCCACTGTTCTTCGCCAGCACCTTGGGCAGTCGCCACAATGAGGGCGGGAGTGTTTGGTAGATCGCGAGCGCGTTCTGCGCTGGTGATGACCAAAGCCTGCCCACCATCACTTTCTTGGCAGCAGTCGAGAAGGTGTAAAGGATCGACAATCCAGCGACTGGCCTGATGCTCTTCAAGAGTGATCGGCTGATTGTAAAACCATGCCGCGGGGTTCGTCGCGGCATGGCGGCGACCAGCGACTGCAACTCGTCCAAAGTCTTGCGAAGTGGCGCCGTACAGATGCATGTAACGCCGCGCAACCATGGCTACCCAACTCGCCGGAGTCAGTTGACCAAAAGGCGTTGTCCAAGAAAATTGGGCGCGCTCAGCAGTCGCTGCATTGGGGATATCTTGAACGCCTGCGCCAAAGCGACGTCCACTTCGTTCATTGAAGGCGCGATAGCAGACAACAACATCGGCCACGCCGGTGGCTACCGCCATTGCAGCCAGTGCCACAGTTCCGCATGCCGCACCGCCGCCATAGTGCACGCGACTGAAGTGTCGCAAACTTCCGATACCAACATGACGCGCAATTTCAACTTCGGGATTATTGTCCGATGAGTACGTCACCATTCCATCAACGTCACTGGGCGCAAGACCTGCATCAGCAATCGCTGCAGCAACCGCCTCTGAGGCCAAACTCATCTCACTGCGTCCAGATTCTTTAGAAAACTCAGTGGCACCAATACCGACGATGGCAGCCTGACCACCTAATTGATTGCCAATTCTTTTGATACTCACGGCAACACCACCTCAACGGTCGCATTCATATGGTCACCCATTGAGTTGGAACCCTTGACGGCGATCGTGACAGTTTTTGTTTGCTCATTTTTATCCGTCACGCTGCCACTAATGATCATTGTGTCACCAGGGTAATTGGGGGCCCCCAAGCGAACTTTGACCGAGCGGATAAAGCAATTGGGTCCGGCCCAATCAGTGACAAAGCGCCCAACAAAAGCGTTTGAAGTCAAGATATTCATGATGATGTCTTGCGACCCGCGCTCAGCAGCCACTGTCGGATCATGATGCACCACTTGATAGTCGCGAGTAGCAATGGCAGTTGCCACAATCAGAGTCCGCGTCAGCGGAATCTGTAGTTCGGGCAACTCATCAGCGATCTGAACGCTGGCGAATTCTCTGGTTGCGGGCAGGGTTGTCACTGTCAGGTCCGCGCAATCAGATTTCCAAGGCGGGCAAGATGAGCACTGGCCGATCCGAGAATACTGGCGAGTTGGATACCCCAAAGAAAATAACGATGGACCGGATAATCAACATCCGCACCGATACCACCGTGCAGGTGCTGCCCAGCGGTCACGACTTGTTGAGCACCTTCACTTGCCCAGTAAGCAGCCACGGCAACGTCACGTCGAGCATCAAAGCCTTCTGACAATCGCCATGCCGCGTTCAGTGCCGTGACACGCATCGCCTCGGTGGTGATGTAGGAGTCTGCGGCCCGTTGGGTTGTGGCCTGAAATGCTGCCAACGGTTTACCGAACTGGAAACGTGAAGATAGGTGGGTGGAAACAAAGGCTAAGGAACCTTCGCAGACGCCAACTTGCAGAGCAGCAAGAGCGGTCAGCGAATGTTCGAAAACTGAACGAAGAGCTTCGCGACCATCGGTATCGGTTCCGTACCCGAGAAGGTTCTCAGAGGCGATGGTGAGATCAAAGTCGATGTTTCCCTGTGGTTCGTGATTTGTGGTTTTCACCGAAGTCACTGTCACTCCTGGTTGACGGAGATCAACAATAACGATGGCAACTTGCTCACCACTTTTATCAGACAGTGTGACGGGCACCAATGCGATATCTGCGTGCTGGGCGAAAGGCACAGCGGGCTTATAGCCGCGCAAAGAAACTTGGTTGCCAGTGATGGTGCCAGTGACTGTGGGGCGCATCACATCATTAGCCCCAGATTCAGCCAGGGCGATCGTGGTGACAAATGTGCCCGAGGCAATAGCAGGGAGATACTTTTCTTGTTGTTCGGGTGAACCAAAATCGGAGATCGCTAATGCCACAACGCCCGTGCTCCACAATGGAACGGGAGCAACATAGCGTCCCTGACCCATGAGGGCTAACGAAAGTTCGACGGCACCCATGCCACTTCCACCGTGTTCTTCAGGAACGCATAGCGCGGGGATGCCACTAGCCGATAACTGCTCCCACATCTGACGGTCGAAGCCGTCGCCTTTCTCTGCAGCCTTGATTCGTTCAACGGTGGCCTGCCCCTCAAAAATCTGCAGGGCTAAATCTTTAATAACTTGTTGTTCTTCGGACAGGTCAAAGTTCATGCGCTTGCTCCGTTACTTGACGAGTTCTCAACAATGGCAAAGGGGAGTTTCATATCCGGATCCGTTGATCGAATGTCAATCCGTACACGGGCTCCGATAACAAGAGACTCAAGATCGGTGTCGGCGGAGTTCATCACCATGCGAATTTTGTCGCCGCCAGGGGCATCCACAGGATCAAGATCAACGAGCAAAACTGGTAATGGGTAATCAAAACTTGGAACTTGTGGGTAGTGCGCAACGACGAAACTATGGATTGATCCTGAAAGTGGCATCTCAACTTTGGTCCACTTCAGACTGTGGCACGACGGACACATCGGACCGGTGGGGAAGCGAACTAGTGAGCATTGACCGCAACCTTGGGCGTATAAAACACCTTCATTGAGAGCGTCAAACCACCACTGATTGTCGTGAGTTGTCGCTGGTCGCGGTCGCGCCGGTCGAGGTTTACCGATCGGGGCTTTGGTCGCAGGTTTGAAGCGGAAAATACGGAACAACATTGAGCCAACCAACTGATTATTGGCGTCGTAGTAGTCCTGTCGGGTGCCAACGAAATGACCCGTGCCGAGGCCCGTGGATTTTTCGTTGCTGATTGAGTCAATAACCGTGCGCATGGTGAGTCGGTCACCGGGGCGTACATAGCGTTCGTAGGTTTGCTCGCTATTAGTACCTAAAACACTGGTAAATCCACGTGAAAAGAGCAGTTGATTCATTTTCTCGTAGGGGCTTTCTCCAGTGAGTTTGGGTCCCTTAAAACTCGTCATCACCCACGCCTGCAACATGGTAGGAGGGGCCACGATGCCACCGTGCACGCTGGCGAGAGCAAGTTCGGGATTGGTGTAAATCGGATTGTCGTCACCGACAGTCTCAACAAGATGGCGAATCATGGCGGCATTGACTTCGTCGGGAGCGAGGACAGGTTCTCCAATTTCCAGTCCGACAAACGCTTGTAATTGCGCGTAAAAAGATTCTTTTTCCGCAGGAGTGATATCAACAATAATGTCAGCGGCGGTCGTACTCATCAGACTTTCCCTCATCCAACTTTACTTAATGAACGCCACGGCACATCTTTGTCATTTTGTGGTTCTCGGGGCAGACCAAGACCACGCTCGGCGATGATATTGCGTTGAATTTCATCCGTGCCCCCACCGATTCTGATAGCGAATTGACTGAGCAGGTGTTGACCCCACTGATTGTCCTCGGCAGCATCATCGCCCCACAACATGATGTCCGCACCGAGAATTTCTGACGCTAGGTCTGCTGTGAGTCGCCAGTGGTTGGCGTAGGCCAATTTCAAAGTTAGGGCCTCAGGACCAGGCATGCGTTTTTGGCTCATCGCGGTACGCATTCGCAGACCCATGTACTTCAATGTTTCGGCTCGGGAATGCGCCAGAGCGAGACCCTGGCGAACGGGGAGGTGACGAGACAGCCCCCGCCTCTGGGCTAGGTCAATCAACTGATCTACAGACCAATTTCCACCTGAACCGATGTGATTGCGTTCGTTCATCAAAGTGGTTTGAGCGCCCTTCCAACCAGCATTAATTTCGCCAATAATGTTGGCGTGGGGAATGCGTACATCGGTGAAGAAGGTTTCGTTGAAGTGTTGCACCCCAGTGATCTGAGTAATCGGACGGACTTCAATTCCCGGTGATTTCATATCGAGAATAAAGTAGGTGATGCCGGCATGCTTCGGGAGATCCACGTCTGTACGCGCCAACAAGATTGCGTATTCAGCAAATTGGGCGAAACTGTTCCACACTTTTTGTCCGTTAATGATCCAATCATCACCATCGCGCACAGCACGTGTTCCCAATGAGGCTAGATCGCTTCCTGCTCCCGGCTCGCTGAATAATTGACACCACACTTCCTCACCCTTGAGAATCGGTACCAAATGTTTTTGCTGTTGCTCGGGCGTGCCATGGGCAATGAGAGTGGGGCCGACCATGCCAATGGAGATAGCGAAGGCTCCTGTTGCTACATCGAAGAGTGCTTGTTCCTCGGCAAAGATGGCTGCCTGAATGGCACTCGCCCCTTTCCCTCCGTACTGCGCTGGCCAGGTGATGCCAGACCAGCCGTGGTCATACAAAACACGCTGCCAATTCCTGCACTCTTGGATGTGATCGGCGAGGTTATGGGAGTGATCTGAGGTTCCGCCACTCGGATCGCGGGGAGCGGCATGAGCTTCTAGCCAAGAGCGGGCCTCTTGGCGGTAAAGCGCTTCCTCTGGTGTGTCGCCGATGTGCATAAAAGGATGGGTCCCTATGGTGTGTATTGGCGATTTTATTCGCCAAAGGTTTCTGACAGTCTGTCAGAAACCTTTGGCTCAGTACCTAACCGCGCCAAGTTGCGGGCCCCGAATAAAACACTAAATCGTCCCTGCTATAGAGCATCGGCGTGGATCCGTCCATGTCAATCACGCTTGACCAGTGATTGCGGAGCGCTTCCAGGGAAATCTCGGGTCCGCCCGACCATCCAGGCACTCCAAGCGTGGAAATCAGGGCAACTCGACCTGCTCCAGTGGTGAAAATCTCTCCGGAGCAAGCAACATCTTCGTGGACCAGCCAAGTCGCTGCTGGCGAGCACATCTGTGGGGCAAAGTTTGCCTCCATCCACTGCCGAGTGTCCTCGTTGGGGTTCAAAGCCGCCGAACGGGTGTAACCGATGGGCATCAAAATATTGACCTTGATTCCCACAGGCGCGCCTTCAAGGGCGAGCGAACGACCCAAACCGATGAGCCCCGCCTTGGCCATGGAATATGCCGGCATACCAAGTGAGCCAATTGCAGCGCTAGATGACGTCATCAAAATGCGCCCATAGTTTTGTTGCCGTAAATGCCCCCATGCCGCCCGAGCGACATTGTAGGAACCGATGAGGTGCGATGAAATAATCGTTGCGACCTGAGCATCACTGGTTTCCTCGATGGTGCCTGTCGGACCACCCTTACCAGCATTGTTGATCACGATGTGCAGTCCACCAAACGTTTCCAAAGCTGTCACCACGATGGCCGCCGCGGCTGCTGGGTCAGAGACCGAGTTGGTGTCGGCGACGGCGTGGCCGCCTTGCTTCAGAATGTCCTCGGCAGTTTTCGCAGCGTGCTCGGCTGAGACATCGTTGACGACGACCTTTGCGCCCCGTGAAGCGAGCAAAAGTGCATGCTCGCGACCAAGACCACGACCGGCACCAGTCACAATTGCTACTCGACCATCAAAACGAATCAACGATTCACCCATTGCGCCACCGTACAGTGCAGAACATGGTTGAAGCACAAGCGATCTCCAAGCAGCGTGTGGTGATGGTGACTGGGGCTAGTCGTGGAATCGGCAAAGCCGTTGCGGTGGCCCTTGCTGAGCAAGGTCATCACCTCATTTTGACGGCCCGCTCACTGGACGGTGGCGCAACATTTTCTGGGACCACGGTGGATGATCCGTTGGCTGGTCAAGGACTGTCGGGCTCGGTGAGTGAGGTGGCGCTTCAGTGTCGCTCTTTGGGTGTTCGGGCCATTGCCGTGGCATTGGATTTGACTGATGAGCAAAGCATCACATCGGCTGCTGAGATTGCTCTCGCAGAATTTGGTTGCGTTGATACTTTGATTTCCAACGCTATTTATCAAGGCCCTGGGGTCAATGATTTTTTTGCTGATGTGCCGATAGATCTGTTGCGACAAGTGATTGAGTCCGATGCCGTCGCACCTCTGATTTTGTTGAAAGCATTTTTGCCGGGCATGCTCACAAGTGGCCGCGGAGTTTTTATCCATGTGACATCTGGGGCCGCGACTTTGACACCCAGAAAACCTGCAGGCCAAGGAGGGTGGGGGCTTGCTTACGCAATGGCTAAGGGCGCAGCTCACCGCATCGCTGGAGTTTTGCATGTCGAACATAGTGCGCAAGGATTGCGCGCCTACAGTCTGAACCCTGGCCATGTGACAACTGAAGTGATGCACATGCGGGCACAACGTGAGGAGCGAACTGTGACTGGGGAAGGACCGCAGGACGTGGCGATTGCTGTGACATGGCTCGTCGCAGGTGACCCTGCAGCCTGTCAATTATCGGGTCAAGAAGTCGTTTCCCGCGATGTGATTCAACGACTGCGTAATTCTTGAATCGCCCGACGTAACAAATCATCGTTGTCAGAATTTGGTGGCGGGGCGACCAAAATTCCGTCAGCCAGTTTGCCAAACCACTCCATGGCCACATCCGCCAAATGTTCATAGGTGGCTTGGGGCACCAACGTGTCAAGCATCTCATCACTCATGACCTGCGCGAGATCACCCCAACGTTGGTCGCGAATGAGCGAACGCAACTGCGCCGCTAGTTCTGTCCAGCCAAACAGGTCAAGAGTTCGTTCATAGGCAGGCGTTGAATATAAAAATGCTAAGAGTCGACGGTTGTGTTCGCGTCGTTCATCAAGGTCGTCTTGGGTACGCCCCAAGATCCACTGCGTTCCTACGACCAATTCAACATCGTCAACAGATCGGCCTACCTGATGGGCACCAATCCCTAAACCGGGACGACAGAGTTCGCTCAGATAACGCGGATGACTATTAGTGGGGTGAGTGACAAATCCACTTGCGATGCGTCCAGCGAGTTCCACAATGTTTTTGTTGACGCCCCCCATCCAGATTGTTGGACGAGTCACGCCTACGGGCAATGGATCGGGGGTGAAATTGGGGGTGAGCAGATTGAGGGTGTAGTGCTCGCTGCGGTAGTCAAGTTTTTCTAAGCCATCAAATGCTCGCCAGCAGGCTTGTACAGCGCCGATGTGATCACTCAAACGTTGGACAGGATTGTCGAAATGAGCGCCGAAACGACGTTCAATATGTGGGCGGATTTGTGTTCCCAGCCCCAATTGGAATCGCCCATCTGACATGGCGGCAAGATCCCAAGCAGAGTAGGCAACTGCCATCGGACTGCGCACCAAAGCAAGGGCTACTGACGTGCGAACGGTCAACGTCTGTGTGGCCTGGAGAGCGGCCATGGAGACAAGAAAAGGATCGTGCACAGTTTCGGCAATATGCAATGCGTCGTAGCCCAGGCTTTCGATGCGTTGCGCGTGAGCGGCAATGTCGCGCAGAGCAAGTCGTGGGTCAAGGCCCGCACAGACGAGCATTATGTGTTTCCCCGAAGAATCTGAGAACGTTGTCTAGCCCACGCCCGAGCGCGTGTGTTTTCACTCTCGTAAGCAGCATCGGTATCACCAAGTGGCGAGACCTCGTCGTAGAGTGCGCGAATTGCGTACACGCTCTCTTGATGGTTGGCGCTGATCTGCTCGGCCAAAGTCATTGCTCGAGATAACAGTTCAGCGTGGGGGATAACCTCAGTGACTAAGCCCCACTGGTATGCAGTCTGAGCATCAATGATTTCTGAAGTCAGACTCATGCGACGGGCCCGCGCGACTCCGATCAGTTGAGGAAGTTTGATAGTAAGTCCCCAGCCCGGCAACATCCCAACTTTGGCGTGAGTGTCGGCGAAGCGCGCGAGTTCACTAGCGATCAAAAAGTCGCATGCCAAGGCGATTTCCAGACCACCTGTGATTGCCGCACCATTGATTGCCCCAATGACAGGCACTCGCGTTGGCGGTAGCGCTCCCCAATAACCGGGGTGAATGTTCTCGCCTTTTTTCTCACCACTGCCGACATCACGCAAGTCAAAACCCGCACAAAATGCTGGGTCAGAACCCGTCAGGATAATTGCCTGCACATCGGGATCGGCATCCGATTCGCTCAGAGTCGCGGGTAGAGCGGTCGACAATGCCGAGTTGAGAGCATTGCGGGCGTGCGGGCGATTGAGAGTGATGATGGCAATTTTTCCGGAGGCAGTCGCGCGCTTGTCGACAAGAACTACTTGTTCGCTCGTTGCGTCGGAATCACTCACCATCTGACAGAGTGTCAGAAACGGAGGGAAGTTATGAAGTTCTGGTGCGCCACAGCATTTATGAAGACCAAGCAACTCGTGCACATTGCACAATTACTTGATGAGGCTGGATATCACGGTCTGATGGTGAGTGACCATTTGGTGTATCCCAAAGAACTGAAGTCAAAGTATCCGTACTCGCCACATCCTGATGGTCGCCCGATCTGGGATCCACAGACCTCGTGGCCCGATCCTTGGGTGCTGATCGGCGCGATGACCAGCGTGACCAAGCAATTGAACTTCACGACTAATATTTATGTGGCTGGTCACCGTCCTCTTTTGCAGTTAGCTAAAGAAATAGCCACGGCCTCGGTGTTGTCCGATGGTCGCGTTGCGCTTGGCGCTGGCGCAGGATGGATGAAAGAAGAATTTGATCTGCAGGGTCAAGATTTTTCAAATCGCGGGAAGCGTCTGACTGAAATGGTTGAAGCGTTACGCGCCATGTGGCAAGGCGGTTGGGTCGAGTTCCATGGTGAGTATTACGACATTCCGTCAGTGACAATGGAGCCACATCCACCCTCTCGGGTACCGATCTATATCGGCGGTCATACTGACGCAGCCTTGAAGCGTGCCGCCAAAGTTGGCGACGGGTGGATCGGTAACGCTTATCCGCTTGAAGAAGCCGAGATGTATATCAAGAAACTTCAAGGATATTTGCGGGAGTATGGACGTGAGAATGACGACTTCGAAATTATTTGTGGTCTCTACGCAATGCCGACTGCTGATCTATATAAGCGCGCCGAAGAAGAGATGGGGATGACAGGAACTTTGTGTATGCCGTGGGCCTTAGGTAACCCATCGGCAGGGGATCATGCGGGACTTGAAGAAATGGCGAGTGCTTTCAAGCCATATATCAATGATTTCGCCACCAACATTGTCTCGCAGTGTCAATAAAAATGATTGTTGGAGATTCACCCCGGCCAAATGAGTGATTGCATTTCGGTGTAGCACAACATGCCGAAATCGCCACCGTCACGTCCTACTCCGCTCATCTTGAAACCACCGAATGGTGCTTCGTGATTTCGCTGGGCGGAGTTGATGCCAACATTGCCGCTGCGAAGTTGGCGGGCAATGCGGTAGGCGCGATCTGTGTCCTGTGAAAAGACATAGTCATACAAACCGAATTCGGTTCCATTGGCGATGGTGATACCTTCGTCTTCGTCGTCAAAAGGAATGACCACAACAACTGGTCCGAAGATTTCTTCTTGCACTGGCGACATATCGGCGCGACAGCCAGCGATCAGTGTCGGAGCCACGTAGAAGCCGCGTTCCATATGTGTGGGTCGACGGCCGTCAACGATGATGTCTGCGCCCTCATCGGAGCCAGCTTGGATATAACTTTCAATGCGCCCACGCTGAGCGGCTGAGATAACAGGGCCGACCAACGTGTCCATCGCAGTTGGATCACCGACCTTCAAATTGGGGGCAATGGCCGCAAGAGCGGCAACCAGTTCGTCATAACGACTGCGATGCACAATTGCTCGCGTCGGTGCGGTGCAAATTTGGCCACTATGAAATGACCAAACACTTTGGATCGCTCCAACTGCTTTGGCGATATCGGCGTCATGCAAAACGAGACCGGCACCTTTGCCGCCAAGTTCCAGCAACTGACGCTTCATGGTTGCGGCTCCTGCCTCCATGATTCGTACTCCGACGCTAGTTGAACCAGTGAATGAGACCATGTCCACGTTGGGACTCGTTGTCAAGGCTGCAGCGGGGGCTGGCTGTGATGAAGTGATGACATTGACGACACCTGGGGGAAAGCCAACTGCGTGCATGATTTCGGCAAGTTCAATAATCGCCAGCGGATCCTGTGGGGCTGGCTTCATCACCACGGTGCAACCCACTGCTAATGCTGGAGCAATCTTGCCGACCATATTCACGAGAGGAAAGTTGTAGGGCGAGATACATGCCACGACGCCAACTGGTTGGCGATGGACAACTCCACCGATCAACCCACCGGCTGCTAATGGGGTCGCCTGCATGACTGAGGGAGGTAACGCAATATCCCAACTGCGGGTGGCACTGCGCGCGTAGCGCTCGCAGCGTTCAATTGCGACTGGTACTTGCATGCGCGATCCGACCATTGCCGTTGCCCCAGTTTCACTGATAATCAGTGGAACTAAATCTCCTTGTCGCTCGCGCAAGGTGTCGGCTAAAGCCTGCAGTAGGCGCGCCCTCTCGGTGGGAGGGGTGCGCCACCAAGCGGGAAAAGCGTCTTGAGCCGCTTGGGCGGCAGCCTCTGCTTGGGCGACTGAGGCTTCAGGGGCGTAACCCACGATTTCTTCAGTGGCTGGATTGACCACTGCGCAGGTACCTTCATCTCCGACGACCCATTGACCCCCAATGAGCAATTTGTAGGTCTTGTCAATACTTGCCGTGGACTGCGCCATGTGGTTTCTCCTCGTGCGACTGCGATGCTCAGGCTACAATCTGACGCATCGTCAGATTCCATCGCAGTCAGATTAGATGGGACTCTGGGGTAACTCAAACTCTGAAAGAAGCAGGCACAAGATGTTCGACATCGTGATTCGTGGTGGGATTGTTATTGACGGAACTGGCGCTCCCAGTCGTCAAGCAGATATCGCAATGAAAGACGGGCGGATTGTCGCCGTTGGCGTGGTCGATGAGACCGGGGTTGAGGTCATTGACGCCACGGGAATGATGGTGACGCCAGGTTTCATTGACCCACACACCCATTACGACGCCCAACTTTTGTGGGATCCAACGGCCAGTCCATCCAGTGTTCATGGAGTGACGACAATCGTTGGTGGCAACTGTGGGTTTACACTTGCCCCGCTATTACCAGGAGACGCGGACTACTTACGCAAGATGATGTCCAAAGTTGAAGGTATGCCTTTGGCCGCTCTCGAAAACGGAACTGATTGGTCATGGGAATCATTCGCCGAATATCTCGGCCGGCTTGAAGGAAAAATTTCCGTGAATGCCGGTTTTCTTGTCGGACACTGCGCAATTAGACGCTATGTCATGGGTCCAGCCGCCGTTGGTGAAGAGGCGACGGCTGAAACCATCGTCGCCATGCGCGCCGAATTAGCGAAGTCAATCAAGGCTGGCGCTCTGGGCTTTTCTTTTACTAACAGCACCTCGCACAGTGATGGTGATGGCGAACCCGTGGCTAGTCGTTGGGCAACTCATGACGAACTTTTGGCATTATGCGAAGAAGTGAGTTTGCATGAGGGGACAACCCTTGAGGGTATCGTGCCCGGCTGTTTGGATCGATTCGCTGATGATGAGATTGAACTGCTTGGCAAAATGAGCGCTGTCGCCAATCGTCCGATGAACTGGAATGTTCTCACAGTTGATTCACGTGAACCAGATCGGGTGGCACGGCAAATATCGGCTTATGACCGTTCGCTAGAACTTGGTGGACGCGTCATTGCTCTGACAATGCCTGTTCAAGTCCCCATGAATATGAGCTTCTTGAACTTTTGTGGACTCTGGCTATTGCCAGGCTGGCAAAAAATACTGGGTGTGCCGTTGGCTCAACGCATTGAAACTCTCAAGGATCCAGACACTCGCGTCTACCTCCTAGAAAACAGTTTGTCGCAGGCCGCTGGAGTCTTTCGGCGTCTCGCCGACTGGGGGGATTACATCATCGGTGATACATATTCGGCGGCGAACGAAGGTCTCAAAGGTCGTTCAGTTCGCGAGATAGCCCAAGAACGATCCAAGAGTTCCTTTGGAACATTACTGGACATTGTGATCGCCGATGACCTGCAAACAATATTGTGGCCTCAACCCCAAGATGACGATGCCGAATCGTGGCGCATGCGTGCCGAACTTTGGCAAGATGGACGAGCCTTGATTGGTGGATCGGATGCTGGCGCGCACCTTGACCGTATGTGTGGCGCGCCGTACCCGACGCGTTGGTTGGCGGATTGTATTCGCGGTCGCAAATTGGTACCGGTTGAATATGCAGTACAAATGATGACCTCGCAGCCTGCCAAATTATTCGGGCTCGTGGATCGTGGCGAATTACGAGTCGGCGCTCATGGTGACATCGTTATCTTTGATGCGGATGAAATTGCTTCAGAGCAAGCCAAGTTAGTGACTGACTTACCTGGTGCTTCAGCGCGTCTCAGCGCTGGCTCAATGGGAGTGAAGCGGGTCCTCGTGAACGGAGTCACCATTGTCGAGAACGGTATTGCAAATGGTGCAGTTCCAGGCACGGTACTGAAGTCGGGTATTGATACTCATACCGTGACGGCTCGCTAATTGATCGAAGAATATACATCTCAAAAGGGCCGCCCTCACGGGCGGCCCTTTTGGCTGAAGTTTTTATTCAAACTTTCAACTAACCAATGGGCACCCAATCACTGATGACTACTCCACAGTTCACTGGAGCAGCACATCCGTTATACAAGCCATTGGCATCGGCAGGTGTGTCCACTGTTGCAGCGGTGACGACTACGGTATGCACGGCATTTGAGGCGTAGGCCTTGCCAGGTCCAAACCCGCCAGATCCTCCAGCAAGAACAGCGAGTGGGATTTCGCTCAGATTGAGAATCGCCGCCAGCGTTGAAGCTCGAGTTGGGTTCACTCCAGCAGCTGTCAGACCAAGATTCAAAATATTAGCTAAGGCACATTCCTGTGGTGCGTAGTCTGAACTCACAACTTTGCCGGCGACGTCCGTCAGGATTTGACCCGCTGGTACGCCAGGGTACGACTTATTGCCAAAGTACGCTTCGAAACTTTCATCGAAGAACGCACGGCACTCGGCTTCAAATGCATTGTCGGGACGAATTGTCTTGCCGTCCGTCATATGGTCGTAGGTGGTGATGCACTCACTGCCAACAGCCGCTGCAGGTGCACGGCTCAGACCAAATGCCGAACAGCCCGACGAGCTTGTGTCCAGCAAGGAAAAAGTAAGACCAGCGCTGGCCGCGGCTGTCCAAAAGCCAGTGTTTTCCGTGAACGGTGAAGCTACAAAGACGCGAGTCGCTCCCTGAGCTTGGAAAACACCTACTGCGGCGGCGCCTTCTTCGTTGATTGCGGCTGAATCGCCACCAGTTGAGTTCATTTCAATGAGTTCAACGGTGAAGCCAGCATCAATCAGTGTTTGCTCAGCGGCTTTGCCGGCGGCTTGAACTGCTGGGGAGTTGTTGGAAAGAATGCCAACAGTTGACCCAGCAACAGCCTCTGGGGTTCCAATCCAAGCATTGACTCCCGCACTTCCGATCACTTCGGCTGGAGCAGCAAGAGAGATAGCCAGTCCTGTTTCGAGTTCGCTGAGTGACATCACATCGCCATACATGATCGGCATGCCAGCATCTAACAGGCATTTGCGAGCAACGGACGAGAGACCAGTTCCGTTGATGACCATGAACAACTCGTTGTCAACTGTTGCAGCAGCGCACAAGGTGTCAAAGGTGCTTGGGTCAAGCGGATTCCATACCAATTGGAAAAGCTCAATCATGCGACCGTTAATGCCGCCAGCAGCATTCCACTTTTGCACGAAGACATCCCAACGATCAAACAAATGCGCCGTCGTCAACGTTTCGGGAATCGAAATTCCCATGGCACGAATGGCCTCAAGGTCAGAGATTGCGACGCCAATTTTGATGGTGTCGGCAGTGACACCGATATCTGATGCAGTCCGCTCTTCAGTGACAGGAGCATCGGTTGATGGCGCCTCTGTTGAAGGCGCTTCGGTTGCTATTGAGTCGCTATCGCTGCCACCGCATGCCGCCACTATGAGCGCGCAGCTGGCGAGGACTGCGACTATAAAACGGGATTTCTTCATATTGCTTCCCCTTTGGAGTTCGATTAGATGTCGGGCCTCGTGGCGACGACAAAAAGAAACTAGCAGAAAATGGGGGACTTTCTGACGGTCCGTCAGAAAGTCCTGATTGGCCATCAGAAATACGGGGTACGGCGGCTAAGGTTTTGGAGGAAAGCAGGGCGATGATGCAAGAAAGTGAACCAACAGCGACCACTCATGTGTCGCCCGCGGCGTTGGCGAGTTCAATCGTCACCGCCCAGGAAAACCTTCTTGAACAGCGACTCTCTGATTCCCAAGACACATCAGACGTCGACGCATCATCTCCAGGGGAGATGATGACCTTACGGCGCGGTGTGCGCAGCGGGGGTTGGAGTATCGCCACGGTCTTGTTGCTCTTCACGGTCTTTGAAGAGTTTGATCGAGTGGCAATGCAGGTGCTCGGTCCCGATATCCAGGCCTCACTCGGTGTCTCAGACACTGTGCTTTTGGGGTTGCAGAGTTTTGGAGGCGTGGTTCTTGTTTTAGCCACCCTTCCTTTTGCGTGGTTGGCTGATCGGCGAAGCAGGGTACGGGTACTCAGCGCTGCTGGTGCCTTATGGATGGCTTTCGCCGGCTTGACCGGGGTAGTGGTGAATACATTTCAGATGGGTTTGGCGCGCGCTGGCTCTGGTTTGGGTGCTTCGGCGCGCGTGCCGATTGGTCCTTCCTTGGTAGCCGACCAATATCCCCTTGGTGTGCGCACTCGCATCTTCGCCATTGAGGCTTTAGGTCGGCCGTTGGGACAAGTTCTTGGGCCGCTGTTTGCAGGTGCCGTCGTTGTTGCTGCCGGCGACGACGCTGGTGACTGGAGAGTTGTTTTTCTGGCGCTTCTGATTCCTGCGGGGCTAACTATTTTGTGGTCGCTATCGCTCAAAGAACCGAGTCGCGGTCAACAAGAACGCATTGCTCTTTTAGGAGACACGGCCATTGTCGCGCAATCTGAGCCGCCAGTGCTTCTGTCAGCGGCCTTTCAACGATTGAAAAAAGTTCGGACTTTTTATTTTCTAGTTGTGGGTATCGGCGTGCTTGGTTTCGCTTTGATTGCAGTTCCTGGAGCATTCAATCTTTTACTTGAAGACAGTTATGGCTATAACGCTGGCAAGCGCGGTTGGATTGGAGCGATTACTTGGTCAGGGGCTCTCATTGCGATACCGATAGCTGGTCGTATTGGGGAAAAACTCTTTCGTAAGAACCCCTCTTCGGCTTTGCGGATGATGGGTGCATGCATTGTGCTCTATGGAGTTTTTGTGACTGTTGGATTGCGTTTTCACAGCCCCGCAGTCATGATCGCTTTGACAACCATCGGTTTTGCTTTTCAAGGGGCCGCATTTACTCAGGTGGGACCATCAATTTCTGCAATCATCCCGTATCAAATGCGTTCTCAAGCTTTTGCGATGGTCGGGGTATACATCTTTTTGATGGGTGGTTTTTTCGGTGGACTGTTCGCAGGAGCGCTATCGGATGCTCACGGAGAGCGCACTGCATTGACCGCGATCGTGCCCCCAGCTGCGCTTCTTGGCGGATTGTTGATTATCTACGGAAGTCGCTATATGAATCGCGATATTGTATTGACAAGAAGCGAATTGCGCGAGCAACAAGTTGAGTTGGAGCGCATTGCTGGCGACCCTGACAATGTTCCGATGCTTCAGGTTCGCAATATCGATGTTAGTTATGGAAATCTGCAGGTTCTCTTTGACGTTGGTTTTGATGTTCGGCGCGGTGAAGTGCTGGCGCTGCTGGGAACCAATGGGGCGGGTAAGTCCACAATTCTGCGCGCGATTTCTGGTTTGGTGATGCCCGACCGCGGCGTGGTGCGGATGAACGGTCGGACGATCACTTTGGTTGAACCTCAATATCGTGCGCACATGGGCATGGTTCATATTGCCGGTGGTGAGGCTGTCTTTAGTTCAATGACTGTGGCAGAAAACTTGGCCTTGTGGAGTCGCCAGATACCTGATTCAGCTCAGCGCCAAGAGAAATTGGCTCTTGTTTATGAAACTTTCTCTATGCTTCACGCACGCCGAGATCAGCGTGCAGGTTCGCTGTCGGGTGGACAACAACAAATGCTTGCTCTTGCTAAAGCGGTGATGCTTGAACCACAGTTACTGTGCATTGATGAGTTATCACTCGGACTCGCACCAGTTGTTGTACAGGACATATTGCAGATCGTGGAGAGACTGAAAGATCAGGGGATCACCATGATCATTGTTGAACAGTCCCTCAATGTGGCAATGGCCATAGCCGATCGGGCGGTATTCATGGAACGCGGACAGGTCATGTTTGAAGGTCCGGCGAAAGAATTACTTGAGCGTGATGACTTACTGCGTGCCGTTTTCTTGTCGGGAGAGGGGGCGTGAGTTCAATGATCGCTCTGACGTTTTCCGGAGACATTCTGCTTGATGGTTTGATCCAAGGTTTGGTGTACGCCCTCGTGGCCTTCGGATTGTTGTTGATTTATCGAGCAACTGGCGTGATTAATTTCGCCCAAGGACAAATCGGCGCCTTCGGCGGATATGTCATGGCTGTACTGCAGATCCGTTACAACATTTCTTACGGTTTGTCATTGCCGCTGGCATTGATCTGTGGTGTGGTTCTCGGAGTCGCTGCTGAACTTGTTTTACGCCGACTATTCACTCAGCCACGACTGTTGCTTTTCGTTGCCACTTTAGGTCTGACTCAAGTAGTGCAGTTGTTGCAGTTGCGCTTACCGATTCCTGACGAACAAGCAACAAGCGTAACCTTTCCAGTCCTCATCGGTGGGAGTTGGGAGATTGCTGGACTCACGCTGACTGGACCACAACTCACTGTGCTATTAATCGTGCCGGTGTTGATGCTTTTTCTCGGTTGGCTGTTCCACCGCAGTCATTTTGGAATGCAGGTACGGGCCACCGCAGACAACTTTCCTGCGGCTCGGTTGGCAGGCATCGGTGTGCGTTCTGTCTCCACGAAAGTCTGGGCTCTTGGTGGACTTCTGGCGGCACTCAGCGCGCTTCTCATCGCTCCACTTCAAGGCGGATCGCTGGCCTCAGTACAAAATGCCCTAGGGCCAAAATTATTGTTGTTATCGCTCATCGCCGCCATGGTCGGGCGGATGAAATCATTTGCGTGGACTCTCGTTGGTGGACTTGTGGCTGGTGTCGTTGACCGAATGCTTGTCACGTGGTCTTTGGGAGGCGATCTTCCCAAGGGTGCGAATATCGCAACATTATTTGTGATTCTCATCGTTGTTTTGTTTACTCTCGGTCGTTCGGAATCAATGCGTGATGAGTCATGGCAACTCACTTCAAAAGTGCGCTCAGCGCGAGTGGAGTTGACGCGTCATCCGCTGTACCGATCACTGACGTTGTTTGGCTTCTTGTCACTAGTGGCGATTGCTCTCGTGATACCCAGTCAGGTTGATAAGCCGAGTGAGATACTAAAGTTTGCTGCGGTTCCTGTGTATTTGATCATTGCCTTGTCCGTGACCGTGGTGACGGGTTGGGGTGGACAATTGTCGTTAGGTCAATTTGGTTTTGTGGCCCTCGGTTCGTACCTGACGATTTATTACGCCAATTCTTTGCCATATCTCGTAGCCTTGCCAATCGGTATCGCCTGGGGTGTGTTGGCTGCAGTCATCGTAGGCATCCCAGCATTGCGAGTGAAGGGTTTATATCTCGCTGTTGTCACTCTTGGTTTCGGTTTGGCAATCCGTTCGTGGTTCATTGTCGCCGAACGATTTGCTCCAGGAGGTGGAGGCGCAGCGCAACTCAATGTTGATCGTGCGAAGGGTTTTCGCTTATTGTTTTGGACCGTTCAAGGCAAGGACTTTGATGGGGTCTATTACTTCTGCCTGTTCGTTGCTGTTTTAGCGATCTTCATCGTGTGGCGAATTCGCCGAACTGGAATCGGGCGCTCAATGATTGCGACTCGTGATAATGAGACTGCTGCAGCGGCCTATACGGTGGCGCCTGCTCGCGCCAAGTTGTTGGCCTTCGCGGTCTCGGGCGGACTAGCGGCTCTCGCTGGTGGACTACTGCCCTTGGTAGCGCGCAACGCTCAATTCAAAGTTGATGGACTGCTGTTTGACTTTGACGAGTCGCTACGAATCGTGGCAGTTGCCGTTGTCGGTGGCATTGGTTCCATCACTGGTGCCATACTCGGAACCTTACTCATCATTGCCGTGCCTTTGGTTTTCGACGGCACGAAGCAAGTAGAACTGTTCGCCAGCGGATTCGGCATGCTGATCGTCTTGCTGTATTTCCCGAGTGGTTTGATTTCCATCGTGCACTCGGTACGTGACAACTTGCTGTCGGGTATTGCTCGTCGAAGTGGATGGAAGCCGCCTGTTCGTCAAGAGGGTGCAGAGGTTGCTTCCCTGGGATCATTGGCGAAGCCCACACATGTAACGAATCTGCCCCTCAGCGTGAGCGGTTTAAGGGTTACTTTGGGTGGGCGAGTCATCGTTAATGATGTCACCCTTACAGTTGGTGTTGCTGAGGTAGTCGGCCTGATCGGAACGAACGGTGCTGGTAAAACAACGATTGTCAATGCTGTGTCGGGTTTTGTTCAGTCATCGGGAGTTATTGAACTATTTGGTCAAGATGTTTCTTCGTTGTCTGCGCATCAGCGTTCACGTCTTGGTCAAGGTCGCGCTTTTCAAAATGCCAAACTTTTCAGTTCGTTGACCGTGCGAGAAACGTTGATGGTCGCTCTTGAATCGCGACAACGGTCACTGTTGGTGCCATCATTATTAGGGTTGCCTCCTTCACCTCGAGCCGAGGGTCGTAAGCGGCGTGAGTCCGAGGAAATCATTACCTATCTAGGACTCGGTCGTTACGCAGATTCGCTGATGGGCGAATTATCCACCGGCACGCGACGCATTGTTGAACTTGGTTCGTTGATCGCCTTGGATTCCAAATTGATGCTTCTTGACGAACCAACAGCAGGAGTCGCGCAGCGCGAAACGGAAGCCTTCGGTCCGCTTATTCGCTTGATCCAGAAGGATCTCGGGGCAGCGATTTTGATCATTGAACATGACATGCCAATGGTCATGGCGATTTCAGATCGAATCTATTGCCTTGAAGCAGGGCAAGTGATCGCCGAGGGTGACCCAGCGTCAATTCGCAGTAACTCGGCCGTGATCGCCAGTTATTTAGGGACCGATGATCGGGCTATTGAACGCAGCAATACTTCCGAGTGATGAAGGCTGAGAAATAACGCTGATGAGTGCGCCATCGTTTGATTCCCTTTTATCGCCGGGGCGTATTGCTGGGCTTGAGTTATCCAATCGGGTGCTGATGCCTGCGATGGATATGAATCTTTGTGTTGACGGTGAAATGAGTGACGGCGAGATTGCCCACTACAGTGCGCGAGCGGCAGGTGGGACGGCGATGGTGATTACTGGAACGGGTGCGGTGGCCTGGCCGATAGGAGCGACCTCACTTCATCAGCCCGCGTTTTCTGATGATCATTTTATTCCCGGCATTCGACGCTTAGCTGATTCGGTACATGCCGCTGGCGGCAAGTTATGTATGCAGTTATGTCATCACGGAAAAACTGCAAGTGTTGATGTGGCGCAAGGGCGTCCACAACTGGTGCCGTCGTTGTTAGAAGGCCAGATGAATATGAGTGCCCTGCGCGACAATCCAATGTCAGAGTTGATGGCTTTGGCGACCGCCACACAAGGAAAAAAAGCAACTCACAAAGTCGCCGACGAAGATGATCTGGCATGGGTCATTGATCAATTTGCTCAAGCCGCCCGACGAGTTCAATCCGCGGGCGTTGATGCGATAGAAATTCATGCCGCTCACGGTTACTTGTTGTCATCATTTCTCTCGCGTGGATACAACAGACGCGAGGACCGCTGGGGTGGATCCTTGGAAAACCGTGTTCGCCTGACGTGCGAGGTCGTTCGCTCGGTGAAGGCGGTAGTTGGTAAAAACTACCCAGTACTTGTGCGGGTGAATGGATATGAATATGGCCTTGAGGATGGTCTGCGACCAGAGGAAACGGCCCGAGCGGCGGCTTTCATCGAAGAGGCAGGTGCAGATGCGATTCATGTGTCGGCCAATGCGCACAATCCCTTCGCTGACTTCACTCAAGGTCCATTGCCAACAGAAATTGCCCAGTACCGCGATTTTGCGAAAAAGATTAAACAGCATGTGACCATCCCCGTTGTGGCTGTGGGTCGGATGTTGCCCGAAGTGGCTAATGCGATGATTGCCGCTGGGGAGTGCGATTTTGTTTCCATGGGCCGCCAATTATTAGCAGATCCAGATTTAGTCATCAAACTTCAGCGCGGTCAGTATCAATCTGTGCGACCCTGCATAAATTGTTATGTCTGCGTTGAGCAAAACTTTTTTGACGGAAATCCAAAGTGCGCAGTGAATCCTGCTCTGTGCAATGAAAGCGTTGCAGTACTCGCGCCCATGTTCACAGCAAAACATGTCGTTGTCATTGGTGGCGGACCTGGCGGAATGGAGGCGGCCCGTGTTGCCGCTACTCGCGGTGCCAAAGTCACGCTCATTGAAAAAGGGTCACGACTCGGCGGCACATTGTGGTTTTCACAATTGACGACCCCAGCCAACGGGCCACTTCTTGATTGGCTGACCTTTGAGATCAGGCGACTAGGAGTCGATGTGTTGCTCTCGACAATGGCCACGAGCGAGGTCGTCAGAGCATTGAATCCAGATGAGGTGGTTGTAGCCACTGGAGCCCGTCGGGGACTACCAGATGTCCCTGGTGCAGATTTGCCACACGTTTTGACTGGTGATGCATTGCGCTCCTTGATCGCAGGAGATGACGATGCCAATGTTCAATCACTCAGTCGTCTGGAGCGGAGTTTGATCAGTGTCGGTCGCTCCGTCGGACTATTGCGTAATGCAGCGCGGTTGCGCACGCTCTCCAAGTCGTGGATGCCAGTGGGTAAACGAGTCGTTGTCATTGGTGGGAGTTTGGTCGGACTTGAACTTGCTGAATTTTTAGCGCGACGCCATCGCCTTGTCACAGTTTTGGAGCATGGTCAGCACATGGGTCTTCCCATGGCGATGCCGAGGCGTTGGACTGCGGTGAGTACAGCAAACAAACTTGGCGTTGTCTTAATACGTGAAGCATCAGTCGTCTCCATCAATTCAGTAAGTGTTCGTTATCGCAGTGGCGAAGAAGAATTTGAAGTGCGCGCAGACACTGTGGTGGTGGCCTCGGAGGTCTATCCAGATTCCCATGTGGCAGATTCGTTACAGGACTTGTCGGTTCCCGTACACATCATCGGCGATGCCAAGACAGTTGACTACATTGAGGGCGCCATGCATTCAGCGCATGAGGTGGCCCGTGGACTCTGAGAATGAGGTTCTGACTTTCGCTGATCATGTTCGGGCACGTGCCAATGATGACAATGTGGCGATTCGCTTTGAAGAGATTTCTCTGACCTATCGCCAATGGTGCGTACAAGTTGCCGCTCGGGCTGCGCTGTGGCGCCAAGTCTTAGCGGAGAGACCCCGAGACACACCGCCCCATATTGGTGTTTTGCTGGACAACACCCCTGAATTCACTATGTGGCTCGGCGTTGCAGCAGTGACGGGTTCAGTAGTCGTCGGTATTAATCCAACTCGTCGTGGGGCTGAGTTAGCGCGCGATGTTGTACACACCGCCTGTCAGATCGTGATCACTGAAGAACATCAGATGGCTTTGCTAGATGGTCTTGATCTCGGTGAGGCTAACGGCTCTGTTCTTGTGACTGAGTCGCAGGAATATCTTGATCTCGTGGACTCTTATCTGGGTGCAGACCTGCCGTCGGCACAGGACTGTCCCGTCGACCCGGCAGCTACATTTCTCTTGCTTTTTACCTCAGGTACTAGTGGTGCTCCGAAAGCTGTGATCACAAGCCACCAGAGGCTAGGCGCCGTAGCAGTTTCGATGAAGTCCATCTTGGACTTGACGCAAGATGACACGACGTACATCTGTATGCCTCTCTTTCACTCCAACGCTCTTTTCACGGCGTGGGGTCCCAGTTTGGCCAACGGTACTTGTATCGCTCTACGACGAAAGTTTTCCGCCAGTGAGTTCTTGAGCGATGTACGCAAGTTTGGTGCGACGTATTTCAATTATGTCGGCAAACCCTTGGCCTACATTTTGGCCACTCCTGAACAAGATGACGACTCCGACAATCCGTTACAACGCGGTTTCGGAAACGAAGGATCTGAAATGGATTTGGAGCGCTTCGCCAAACGTTTCGGCTGCAAACTCACTGACGGATATGGTCAGACCGAGGGCGGGGTATCCATCGTTCGTGTTCCAGGAATGCCGCAGGGTTCATTGGGTATTTCTCCTCAGGGAGGAATCACGGTACGTAGCCCCGACACGGGCGAGGAGTGCCCGCCAGCAAAGTTTGATGGCGATGGCCGTCTGTTGAATGCCGAAGAGGCCACAGGCGAGATCGTCAATTCAGGGCGTGGAACTTTTGAGGGCTACTGGAATAACGTTGAGGCCAATAACGAGCGAATACGTAATGGTGCCTATTGGACTGGCGACTTGGGTTATCGCGATGCGAATGGTTTTTTCTTTTTTGCTGGTCGCAGTGCCGATTGGATGCGTGTTGATGGAGAGAACTTTGCTGGTGCTCCCATTGAACGTATCGTGATGCGTCATCCTGATGTGATCCTGGCTGCCGTGTATGGAGTACCTGATCCCGAGATTGGTGATCGGGTAATGGCTGCGGTGCAACTGCAACCAGGGGCCCACTGGGATTCGGTGGAGTTTGCTGCATTTCTTGATGAGCAAAGCGATCTCGGTCCGAAGTGGGTGCCAACTTTTGTACAAATTGTTGAACAACTTCCCCTAACGCAAACTAATAAGGTGATCAAACGCGAATTAGTTGTGCGTCGTTGGCACGATGTTGAAAATAATGAGAATGCTCAGGTCTGGTGGCGGACAGGTAAGGAAATCCGCTTTGAAAGGTTCACGAAAAATGATGCTGATGCGTTACGCGCCAAATTTCAAAGAAGTAATCGCGGCTCAAGCCTGATCTAAAATCGGCTAAGGGATTAAGGCGATCTTGCCAGCAACCTGGCGATCCTCAAGATCCTGCAGGGCTTGAGCGGCCTCGGCGAGGGGATACGTGTGAGGTTCAACAGGGTGAAGTTTGCCGGCAACGATCAAAGCGATAACTCCTTGCAGCATGGCCTCGTTCAACTCAGGATTCCTGCCTGACCAAGAACCCCAGTCAACTCCGATGACACGGCGGTTTCGTAATAAAACCTGATTCGCTGGGAGTTTTGGAATACCAGCCACAAAGCCAATCACTAAATACTGACCGTCGTCAGTGAGGGCGCGCAGACAGGTTTCGCCAAGTTCTCCTCCGACTGGGTCGTAGAGATAATCAACGCCTCCGCCAGAAAGTCGTTTGGCTTCTTCTTTCACATCGTTCGCGGGCAATGTTGAATCAATCGTCGCGAAGGCACCTCGTTGCTGAGCAAGGTCGCGTTTTTCTTGCGTCGAGGCGGCAGCAATCACGCGCACTCCCAAAGCCTGAGCAACATCAACTGCGCCAAGACCCACGCCGCTGCCAGCGCCAAGGACCAAGAGGCATCGGTCGGCTTGAACATGAGCACGCTCAACGAGAGCAAACCAGCCAGTGAGATAACTCTGCATAAAGGTGGCCGCTTGGCCATCAGTAAGAATGTCCGGCAATCTCGTCAGACGTCGCGCGAGAACCACGGCCTGCGAACTGAATCCTCCGAAGAGGTTGGCAAAGACTCGGTCACCAATGTTGAGATCAGGAACGTCGGGGGCAATCTCAATGATTCTGCCAACAGCCTCTGATCCAGGAACAAACGGCGTTTGCGGCTTGATTTGATACTTTCCTTGAACCATGAGTGCGTCAACAAAGTTGACTCCGCAGGCCGTGATTGCAATTCGGACGTGACCTGCAGGCAGTTCTGGATCGGGCAATTCGTGGAGTTGCAATTGGTTCAGCGGTGCGAATTGTTGACAAACAATTGATTTCATAGTGCGACCGTAATGGGCTTTGCGTCACCGACGCAATCTGACAGAATGTGAGCAACCGTTTTGGGGGATGAACATGGGAACTATTTGCGTCACAGGTACGGCATCAGGGATTGGTGCGGCGACAAAAGCCAAGTTGGAATCCTTGGGTCACAAAGTTATTGGAGTTGATTTGCGCAATGCCGATGTCTGCGGTGATATCTCCAAAGTGGCAGAGCGACAAAGAATTGTGGATGAGGTCATTGCTTTGTGTGGAGGCGTCCTTGACGGTTTGGTTCCTTGTGCCGGAGTGAGCAACCCAGCATCAAATGAACTGAAAGTGCGAGTGAATTTTTATGGCACCATGGCACTCGTCACTGGCTTACGATCAGCACTTGAGAGGGGAGACGACCCAGCAGTGGTGATGATCTCGTCAAACTCGACGACAATGACTCCGGGACTCGCGATTGAAGATGCTCTGGGCTTTCTCAATGATGATGAAGAGACGACAGTGGCCAAGTATGGAGTCGGTGACACATACATTCCATATCCCGCTGGCAAATTAGCGATCGCTTTTTGGGTACGGATGAAATCGAATGAGTGGATGCAATCGGGTATTCGCCTCAATGCGGTTGCTCCAGGAGTCATTGATACTGCAATGACTCGACCCTTACTAGATGTGCCTGTGATGGCGGAGCGTTTGAAAATGATCCCGATTCCGCGGGGCCGATGGGGTCGGGCGGATGAGATTGCATCAGCGATCGCGTTTTTGTTGTCCTCGGAGGCTTCATTTATCGTAGGTCAGGTTTTATTCGTGGACGGTGGCACGGATGCTCTATTGCAACCGACAGTTCATCCCCATCCTTTGCCGTCAGGTAGATGATCATGAGTAACGCAGAGTCTTTTAAACAGTCTCATCCTGTTGATTGGTTGATTGCGTGTGAGGACATTCGCCAAATCGCTAGTCGATATGCGATTTATTATGGAGCTCGAGACACACAAAAACTAGCCGCGCTATTTATTCCTGAGATCAAGATCACTCGCCAGTTGTCGGGTACTCAAGCCCTGAAAGAAAACTTTGATTCGCAAATGCATTCTTTAGGTCGAGTGATCTTGCAGGTCAATAATCATCTCATTGATATCCAAGACGAGGACAACGCCACGGGCATTGTTTCCTGCCGTGGAGAAATTGAAGATGCACATGGTGCTTGGATTATTCACCAGATCCAGTATCACGACACCTATCAACGAGTCAACGGCCACTGGCTATTTGCGCGCCGCCGACATCTCTTGTGGTACGGCCATGAGATGCCTAATCCACCTGCAGGTTTAGATGAAGCCCAGTGGCCAACACATCAAACGGGTAAAGGTGAACTCCCTGAGTGCCTTGAATCTTGGCAGACCTGGACGGCGCACAACTCCGCGTTATAGCCCGAGTAAAATGTGACTGCGACCGTTGTCGGCGAAACGTTGTTCTAGTGCCGCTTTATCGGACTCGGTCATCAGAGTCAAAGGTTGATTGCGTTCGGTGCGCCAGAAAACCGTATCAGAAGTTCGCCATTTATCACTGCGTAACGGCGGCTTATGCACTTTGTTGTTGGCTGTCAGTGGCATGTTTTTTGTGATGCGCACGATTTGTGGTGACCACTTGGTTCCGAGATCGCGTTGGTGTGACATGAAAGTCTCAAAGTCAGTAGGCGAAAAATCTGCGGCATTCCCCATCTCAATAGCCACCATCACCATGTCTCCCGTGAGGGGATCGGGAACTGGATACACCGCAGCCATGACTACATTGGGAAACCGCGCAATGATGTTTTCAACGGGGGATGCCGCAAAGTTCTCGCTGTCAACGCGTAACCAATCCGCGCTGCGGCCTCCAAAGTAGAAGAAGCCATCGGTATCTCGGTATCCCAAGTCACCTGTCCAATACCATCCGTTGCGAATACGCTCGCTTGACGCCTCATCGTTGTTGTAGTACCCCTCAAATGATGAGCCACCATTCAAACTCACGATCTCACCGATGCATTGTGGATTAGTGATCCCACCAAACTCATCAAAGATGACAGGTGGACATTCAATATTTGTGTGCGGATCAACGATTTTGACATTGCCTGCCATGTCAGGACGCTCTTTGCCGAGGGCATTAGGTGGCGTCTCAGGTGTGCGGATAATGGCAACAACGCTTTCGCTTGAGCCGTAGCCCTCCACGAGTTGACATTTGAAGCGATCAAGGAAGCGTTGCCGGTCAAGAGCACTGGCCTCGGTGCCAAACCCCAAGCGCAAGTGATTGATTGAGTCAAGTTCAGACGCTGGCTGCCCAAGAACGTAGGCGATGGTTCGTCCGACATAGGTGAAATAGGTGCAACCATGCTGGCGTATATCAAGCATGAAGTTAGTTGCCGAAAACTTTCGTCGTAAAACAACTTGCGCCCCGACTGCGAGAGCAGGACCCCAGCAGGCCATCAGAGCATTGCCATGGAACAAGGGCATTGGGCAATAACAAATTTCTTGGGCAGTGACTCCATATATTTCGCCAGCACGGATACTCGTAATGGCCATTCGCTCGTTGGTGCAAACAACTGCCTTAGGGGCGCTCGTCGAACCTGAAGTGAAGAGAAGGAAAAGGATGCCTGTCGGATCGGGTTCGGCATCAGGGACTCGTGCATGGCGATGCTGATCAATCAACTGCGTATGAGTGGCCGAGTCAATATTGACAATCCGCTGTGAAGGTACGCCGGTATCGAGATTGTTGAATAGCGCAATCCCTGCTAGGTCACTGACAATCATCTGACAATCGGTATGGCGGATATCGCGTGCTAACTCCTCACCGCGACGCGTCGGATTAATTCCAACGATGCAGGCCCCAGCGAGTGCGGCACCGCCAATCCAAAACAAATAATCTGGCGTATTGTCCAACAAGATACCCACATGGCGTGGCTTGTCGGGATCCAGCAAGTCATTGAGTATCGAGGAGCGAATGGCCGATTGCGTCACTACCTGATCCCAAGAATAGGTTCGCCCTTCAAAGTGGTAACCAGGATTGTGGTCACCTATACGCCGGCGAAGTAATTGCGCAACCGTGGTCATGGAAGAATTCGTGAAGGTAGCGGATGGCGATAGAGAGCTGCTGCGTTCTCGCAACAAAATTTACGCAGCAACTCTGGCGAAAGATGTCCCCATGCATCGCGCAGAACAGATTGGCTATGAGGCCATGTGCTATCGCCATGTGGATAATCAATCTCCACCATGATGTGGTCATCGCCAATGACATCGTGAAGGTCAATAGTTGACGGATCATCAATGGTGCAAAACCAGAAGTTGCGGCGGAGAATTTCTGCAGGTCGTAAGTCCCAATGTGCGCCATAGCCACTGCGGTCCACAACATTCTCTAATCGATCAAGCAACATTGGCACCCAGCCAATCCCGCCTTCGCTCATAGCGATCTTGAGATCGGGATATCGATTGCCGTAACCACTCCAGAGCCATTCGGCGCAGGCACTCAATGACAACTGTCCGAAGAGTGTGGCTCCGAGTTGCAGAGCGGGAGCGCCTTCGGGCATGGGATACATTCCGGACGAACCGACATGCAAGGAAATGACAGTTTCGGTCTCGACGCAGGCCTCAATGATTGGATCCCACCATCCGCTGAACAGGCTGGGAAAGCCAATGTTATGTGGTCTTTCGGGCAAGGTCACAGAAACAAATCCACGCTCGGCATTACGGCGGATTTCATTGGCGCCGAGGCGTGCTGTTCCATCAGGTCCAGGCGCTAACCAAGTAATGCCACAAGGAATGATTCGCTCAGGGTATTTCTGCCACCATTCTTCGTAGAGCCAGTCATTCCAAGCGCGCATTGTTGCCAAACCAACTTCCGAATTGCTTGCTGCGCTAAAGATTCGACCAGCGAAACCAGCAACTTGTGAGGGGAAGTTGAGCGATGCCCAACATCCGATGAGATCCATGTCTTTGATGCGTTCATCAATGTCCCAGCAACCGCGCCGCATATCTTCAAAACGTGCTGGCTCAAGTGAACGCAGTTCAGGTTTGCGGCCAGCCACCGCGTTCATTCCAACTTGACTAAAAATTTGGCCATCGAAGGACCACACTTGGTGACCACGCTCATTAACGATGAGACGCGGAGCTTGATCTTGCAAGGCTTTGGGAAGGCGACCATCAAACATATTGGGCGGTTCAACAAGATGGTCATCAACAGAAATCAGCGTGTAGTAAACCGGGGAGTGTTCGGGCTCGGGCAGCAATATCTCTTGATTGGTGGGTCCGATGATGTATGTGCCGGGTGATGAAAAACTCACGATGATCGTCCATTCGAAACTGCCTGAGAAGCCAAGAGTAGGGCTTGGTAGGCAACTTCGCCAAGATGCTCGGCAAGGTACTGCTGGGCGTGGATGTATGCGCCGTTTGCGACGGCCTGGTCGGTGAGTAGACGTAGCACGGATACCCCGATGACCGCTGGAGATACTCCAGATTGGGCGACCCATTGCAGGCTGCCACCAGTATCGAGGACGCGTTCGGTGGTGACAAGACCAGGGTTGATATTGATGGAGCGAATTCCAGCCGTGCCGTATTCAAGGGCCAACATTTCAGCCATCCGATGAAAGCCTGCTTTGGTTGCTCCGTACATCAATGACCACCCACCCTCGCCAGCAACCTGCTGGGGGATCCGTTGACCAGCATCACTTGTGATATTCAAGATGGTGGCGCGCCAACCTGTGCTAGGGCGGACATCATTGTTGAGAGCATGTTGGAGAAAAGCGTGCGTGAATAAAAGTGGCGCAGTGAAGTTCCCTGTTGCGCGTCGAATAATGTCTGCAGGGTCTGAATCGGCGAAGCGCAGATCATTTCCCGATCCGACGTAAATGGCGTTGTTCACTAAAAGATCAATGCGACCACCAGTAGCGGATAAGCACCGCTGAAATGATGGCTCGGTATCGTCAAGATCAAGAACATCGCTGACGACCATGTGACATTGTGCCCCGAGTTGTTGGGCGGACTCAGTCGTTGATGGGAGACTTCCGGGAAGATGATGTCCAGTTGCTGGATTGATACCAGCACCTTCGGTGATGGTTCGTCCAGTAATCACGAGGTCGTAGCCACCTTCGGCGAGCGCAAGAGCGATGGCCCGCCCGATTCCACGGCTCGCTCCCGTGATAAGGGCGACGGGACGATGGTTCTTGTGATTTATCTCCACCATTGCCCCTAAAAGTTGTGAGAGATTCATTGATCCCGACTAGTTTTTGACACGGTATCAGAAACGTTTGGCGAAGCACCACAGCCTCGTCGGATTGACGAAGGGTTTGAACAATGGGTGCACTCCACGGAAAAGTTGCGATCGTGACGGGAGCGGGTCAGGGCGTGGGTCGTTGTCACGCCGAACTTCTAGCAGCCGAAGGCGCTGCTGTGGTGGTCAATGACCTTGGAGAATCTGCTGATGAAGTTGCTGCCGGCATCGTGGCCGCTGGGGGTCGTTGCGTGGCACAGCGTGGGAGTGTCACCGATTGGTCAGCGGCACAAGCTTTAGTGCAACGCGCCATTGATGAATTCGGTGATCTGGATGTTTTGGTCAATAATGCTGGGTTCATTCGTGATGGAATGAGTTTCTCAATGGAAGAGCAACAATTTGACAGCGTTGTCGGAGTGCATCTCAAAGGACATTTTGCTCCCGCCCACTTCGCGGCGGTGCATTGGCGCAACGTCGCCAAAGAGATGGGGGAGGGAGCAGTTTTACCAGCTCGGCGCATCATCATGACAACCAGCGAAAGTGGTTTGTTCGGTGGCCCAGCGCAGAGCAACTATGGTTCGGCCAAAGGTGGCATCTTGACGATGACTGTGGTTTTAGCGCGCGAACTCAGCCGTTATAACGTGACGGTGAATTGCATCGCACCGCGAGCGCGTACGCCGATGACGCAAGTGAATCCCAAGTTCGCTCAACCGAGTGAAGGTTTTGATAAGTATGACCCAGCCAATATCAGTCCGATGGTGGCGTTCTTGGCAAGCGATGCGGCGAGCGAGATCAATGCTCAAACGTTTATCGTCTTAGGGGATCAGGTCCATCGGATGCGACCTACCGAAATCGCCAATTCGATCTCTGGTGGAGGTCAGAAGTGGACTGTTGAAGGTTTGATTGCGGCTAAGGACGAGATGTTTGGCGGAATGCCTTCTGGGATTCCGGTTTGGGGTGGCCCACCGATGTGATTCAGTGGGGAGCGCCGAATTGACGGTCGCCAGCATCGCCGAGTCCAGGCACGATAAACGCGTTCTCGTTTAGTCGCTCGTCGAGAGCCGCAGTAAAGATACGTAAATTAAGTCCTGTGGTTCGCAAGTACTCGATACCTTCGGGTGCGGCCAAAACGCAAATCACTGTGATCGGACCTGTGGCATGGCGTTGCATCAATAGTTCACATGCGTGGGCCAAAGATCCGCCTGTGGCCAACATTGGATCCAAGACGATGCACATACGGCCGGCCAAAGTTTCTGGCAATTTGTTGACGTAGGGCTTAGGTTCAAAAGTGATTTCATCGCGACTGATACCCACGAAACCGACATCGGCATTGGGCATCAATTCTTGGGCAGCGTGGAGGAACCCTAATCCCGCACGCAAAACGGGTACGACGACTGGCTGGCTGCTGAGTGCCTGACCCGATGTTTCAACAAGAGGTGTCTGGACTCGCACTGCGGTTGTCGGTAAATCACGTGTGGCTTCGGCGAGCAATAAAGTGCCGACGCGCTCAAGCTCTTGGCGAAATAAAGCATTGGGCGTTGAGACATCTCTAATTCGCGTGAGCGAATCGGCGATCAACGGGTGTTCAACAACTGTTACTTCGACGGTGCCTGAGGATTGAACCATGATGCTATTCTCGCGCATCAGAGCGTCAGCGTCCCCATGGCAAGTTCAGCCTTCAATAGGGCATAGCGGGGTTTGACTAAGCCGTTGATAATCCGTAGGCGTTCCGGAAACGGGGCGAAGGCACTCTTCATCGCATTTAAGGTGAGCCACTCAAAGTCCTCGAGACCCCAGCCAAATGCCTCCGACAATTGAGTGAATTCTTGAGTCATATTCGTATCGCTCATCAGGCGATTGTCGGTGTTCACCGTGACTCGGAAGCGCAAACGACGCAACATCCCAATGGGGTGATCGGCGATTGAGGCGCAGACTCCAGTGTTGACGTTGCTGGTTGGGCATAATTCGAGTGGAATCCGGCGATCTCGTACATAGGACGCCAGGCGACCAAGTTGCTCAGAGCCCACGGCCCCAGTGATGTCATCCACGATGCGCACGCCATGACCTAGTCGTTCAGCGCCACATAGTTGCACGGCTTCCCAGATACTTGGTAAGCCGAAAGCTTCCCCGGCATGAATCGTGGAGTGAAAATTCTCGCGCTGCACATGGTTGAAGGCTTCAAGATGGCGTGTTGGAGGGTGACCTGCTTCTGCTCCAGCAATATCAAAACCAACGACCCCACGGTCTCGCCAACGCACTGCAAGTTCTGCGATTTCAAAACTCCGTCGGGCTGTGCGCATCGCCGAACAAATGGCGTAGATCGAAAGTTCGGTGCCTGCGCTACCTCGAGCAAATCCGTCCATGACGGCCTGCATCACCTCATCAAGTGTGAGTCCCTTTTCAGTGCACAACTCGGGAGCCATACGCACCTCGGCGTAGACGACCCCCTCATTGGCGAGATCATAAGCACATTCAAAAGCCACTCGCTCAATGGCATCTCTGTCTTGCATCACGCCAACGGTGTGGGCGAAGGTCTCAAGATAGAGCACTAAATCATTGCGTTTAGCACCGCGATGAAACCATTTTGAGAGGTCATCAATATCGGTTGTGGGCAAATTCTTGTAGCCATATTCTGCGGCAAGTTCAATCACTGTTGTGGGTCGAAGCCCACCATCTAAGTGATCGTGAAGCAACGCCTTAGGTGCGCGTTGCAGAATGTCTGTGCTCACGCTCACAAGGAAGCCACCACTTTGTCGAGGCGTCGCAGTGGCAACTGAGAGTTACGTTGCAGCCAATTCCATTGCGGATATGTGCTTGATTCGCTGATGCAATGGAGCGAATAGGCATGACGACTCTTGTCGCTGCGGTTCACACCACTCCAGTGTGGCAATAAGGCGTGAAGAATGACCAGCGTTCCAGTGCTGGCTTCAAGCGGTACAAGATCAGTGGGAGCCATAGGTAGGGGCGTGTCATCAAGAACATGAAATGTGGCCCCATCGTTCGCCTCGTTACGTACAAACTTTTTGCGCAATGTTGTTTTGTGTCCGCCTGGTGCTGCCCACAAACAACCATTGTCTATCGTCGCATCCTCAATCGCAAACCAAAATCCGACAACAGTGATCGGATCGGTATACAAGAAAGTGGCGTCTTGGTGACAAGCAACCTCACCACCAATATGTTGTTGTTTGCAGATGTACATGGATTGCAGCGCGAGGGGATCAGGTATGCCAATATCGCTCGCCACAGCGGCAAGTTTTTCTGTGTAACTGAATGCTTCAAAAACGGGATCAAGGTCGTGCATCGCGTGTCCGATTTTGTTGACGCTCACTTCTTTGGCTTGACGCAAAGTCCCCCGCTCATCAAATGCTTCTTCCTCAAAGAAACAGTGGATGCCAGTCGCTGAGTCAATGAATTGCTGGTCGGCGTGGCGGGACTGTTCGTTCGTGGTGAAGACGCTGCGGTCACTTTCGGCGTCACAGGACTGCAAGATTTCCTCGGCTCGAGTCTTGAGCCCACGACAGGCCTGAGGTGTGGCGAAATCGGGAATCACCAAAAACCCATCGCGATGGTAATTGGCAATCTGCTGCTCAGTTAACGCTCTGCCCATGGGGGGATTCTAGAGGTATATCGCAAGAACGGTGAACCCTCGGGTGCGGTCAGGGCCTGCGACCTTTACCCTGTGGCTATGGATACAGAGCCAAATATTGACAAGTCAGCCACCTCGATCGTTGATCAGCACGCCAAGTTAACTGTGCTCGGATCCACGGTACGTGAGTCCATTGAACATGTCGAGGTCTTCCCAGCCCCTGCCAATGTCGACCTCGTGCGCTTCACGACCGATGAACTGTCGTCAATGTGCCCGGTCACCAGACAACCCGACCTTTCACATGTGGTGATTGAGTATCAGCCACTTGAATGGTGCGTTGAGTCGAAGAGTCTCAAGTTGTATCTCTGGAACTTCCGCGATCGTGCGGTGTTCGCCGAAGCACTTGCCGCCGAGATCGCCGGCGAAATTATGCATTCGGCCAAGCCCCACAAAGTCACGGTGACATTGACGCAACGTCCTCGTGGCGGAATCGAAGTCCAGGCTGTGGCCAGCCTCGGTCACTGAACAGCGTTAGTGGTTTTCGCCTGCGCGATAAGCCGCTCCGGCATGAGCTGGTGGTCGCAACTGTTGCTGGGCGCCGACAAGAACCAAGATGGTGACAATGTATGGAGTTGCCGCCACAAACTCTTGGGGTACTTCGTCAACCAAGAAATAGGTGATGGCGCTGAGAGCAGAACCGAAGAGCAACCCCATAGCCAAGATCTGTTTTTGACGTGTGAAGCTGATGATGGCAACAACGACTAGGACAACTGCCACCACCAATAGCAATGCTGGGACATTTTTTTCATCACGGAATTTCAGGGCAGTGGGGAAGCCAAAAAGAATTGCGCCGCGCAAGACTCCGAAAGGATTCCAGTTGCCAAAAATTGTTGTGGCTAAACCGATGTATCCTTGACCACCAGTTTGACCTTGACGGTAGGTGCTAGTGAAGACACAGGACAGGTAGGCCCCTGCGAAGCCGGCTAGTGCACCGCTCACTGCCATTGCTTGATAGCGCAAGCGATTGATCGGCACACCCAAACTTTCGCCCGCTTGGGGTGATTCGCCACTAGAGCGCATCCGCAATCCGAAGCGCGTGCGCCACAAAATGTAACCCGTGAGGGGAACTAGGGCGATGGCTAAGAGGGTGGGAACATACACGTCGCTCAGCAGGCCGCGAGCAAAACCAGCAAGATCGGGCAAAAGCGGTAGATCATGCTTGCGTTCAAACCAGCCTAAAATATCGGGGCTACGCCACGAGCCGACGCGTCCCCCAGTGAGAAACGGCATATCAAATTCGCCGTAGCCACCCTTGCCTGTCGGTGACTGACTTTCTCCTCCACCTTTTTGTCCTTTGAAGAAAATGATGGAGAGGTATTCAGTGGCACCTGCTGCCAAAATATTGATAGCGATGCCAGAGACAACATGGTTGACGTTAAAGCGCACAGTTGCCAATGCGTGAAGTAAGCCGACGAGAGATCCAGCAAAGATTGCGAGCGCGATCCCAGCCCATGAACCCCATTTCCATGCTCCGTAGCCGCCGAACCACGTACCGATGATCATCATGCCTTCGATGCCGATATTGACGATGCCGACGCGCTCGGCCCATAGTCCTGCTAACCCAGCCAACAAGATTGGTGTGGCAACACGCATTGTTGATGAGATTGTGCCTGAACTCGTGATGTCATTGGCGTTCGTGATGAGTCGCACGACAGATAACACCAGCATGAAGCCAAGCGACAAAAATATTGTGCGACGGGCCACGGAAAGAGTTTGAAAGAATTTCATTCCGCAACCACCCGAGTCGCCAAAGCCAAAGCGGCCTTGTGCTGAATGCGTTTGTCATCCCAGCGTTTCACGGCTTCATTAATAATCACCACGGCAAGAACAATGATTCCAGTCATGATGGTGGTGATTTCTTTAGGAATATCTTCAAGTTGCAGACGGCCTGATGCCTCACCGAGATAGCCGAATAGTAATGCGGAGATAAAAATTCCGAGAGGGTGATTGCGACCAAGTAGTGCGACAGCAATTCCGTTGAATCCCTGTTGCTCTGCCAAATTGTTTTGATATGCGTGGACATCCCCAAGAAGGGCGCGCATTCCGACTAAGCCTGCGAGTGCGCCTGACATCAGCATAGAAATCATGACCATGCGCTTGGGATTGACTCCCGTGACACGAGCAGCACCTGGATTTGCTCCTGAAGCGCGTAACTGAAATCCGAACTTGGTTTTCCATACCAGCACATAGAACAACACAAGAACCAAGATGGCTATGAAGAACATGCCATTGAGGCGCCGCTCAACGATGTCGGGAAACCAAGCAGAGGGTGGTAATTCTTTGGTCTTCGCCAGCAAGCCCCCAGGAGCGTTATCGGCGGTGAAGAAACTCTTGAAAGCCCATGCCACCAAACTTAAGGCCACAAAGTTGAGCATGATCGTGGAAATGACTTCGTTGACGCCGCGCTTGACCTTCAGCCAGCCTGCGCATGCGGCCCAAATGGCGCCAGTCGCCATCGCCACGACGAGGCAGAAAAGAATGTGTAACGGCGCAGGTAAGTCAACAGCGGCGCCGGCAACGGCTGTTGCCAGTAGCGCCACGCGCATTTGACCTTCAACTCCGATGTTGAAGAGATTCATTTTGAAACCGATCGCCACTGCGGCAGCCGAAATCATTAAGGGGGTAGCGCGATTCAGCGTGCCCTGCAAAACTTTTATATCCCCTGCAGCACCAAACAGAGTGCTGTAAGCCTGGATTGGATCCTTGCCGGTGATCAATAAGATCACGGCACAAATGCACAAAGCAACAAAGACTGCCAGCAATGAACTTGCCGACGTCACCAGCACGCGTTGTAAGCGTTGGTTCTTCATCAGGAAGTCACTATCTTTCCACCAGTCATGTACGTACCGAGCATTTCTGGTGTGGCAGTGTTTGGATCTAGTTCGGCAGTGATGTGACCGTCAAACATCACGAGGATGCGATCCGATAAGCCGATGAGTTCTTCAAGGTCGGCAGAAATCAGGAGAACTGCGAGACCACGATCGCGTGCAATACGCAACTCATCCCAGATTGCAGACTGCGCGCCGACGTCAACTCCGCGAGTCGGGTGAGCTGCCAATAAAACTTTCGGATTGCCACCCATTTCGCGACCCACCACAAGTTTTTGTTGATTGCCACCAGAGAGAGCAAAGGCAGGGACATGTTCACTTGGAGTCAGAACCCCGAAGCGCTCAATGATGACGCGACTATCGGCTTCAATGCTGCGATTTTTCATGAATGGGCCCGCGGTAAGCGTTGCATTTTCTTCGCGTCCGAGAAAAGTATTCTCCCACAGCGGCGAATCGAGTAGGAGGCCTTCGCGATGTCGGTCAAAGGCGATGTACGACAGCCCCATTTCCCTGCGAGTTCGTGTGTCGCTACCGGATAACTCGCTGCCGCCCACAGAAATCGTGCCAGACAACTTCGGACGCAATCCTAAAATTGCCTCACACAGTTCAAATTGTCCGTTGCCCTCAACTCCGGCTATGCCAACGATTTCCCCAGAGTGCACATCGACGCTGATGTTTTGTAGCGCCAGTTTTGCCCCAGGAATCTCACTAGCCACATTCAGCCCCAAAACCTGCAGGCGAATGTCTTCGCCAACTTTTGTTTCGCGACCTGATGGGTCGGGGAGATCGCTACCAACCATCAATTCAGCAAGTGAGCGTCGATCAACTGGAGCTGGCGTTGTATGGGCGACTGTTGTACCTTGGCGCATCACCGTGATCTCATCGCAATAAGTGAGAACCTCATCCAGTTTGTGGGAAATGAAAATCACCGTCGACCCATCAAGCACAAGGCGCTTCAGGGTTTCGAAAAGCTCTTCCACTTCTTGAGGTACGAGCACGGCTGTTGGTTCGTCAAGAATCAAAATTTTTGCACCTCGGTATAAAACTTTAAGAATCTCGACTCGTTGTCGTTGGCCGACACCCAGTTCGGAGACATTGATACCAGGATCAAATGTCGCACCAAGTGATGTCATCAACGCTTCGATGCGCTCACGGGCCGCACTAAAATTGATGCGGCCTCGGTTGTCGGTGGGTTCGGCGCCAAGAATGATGTTTTCAATGATCGTAAGATTGTCAGCGAGCATGAAATGTTGATGGACCATACCGATACCAGCAGCGATTGCCTCGGTTGGAGTCTTGAACTGCACCGGATGTCCGTTAACCGTAATCGTGCCCTCATCTGGCTGATGCATGCCGTACAGCGTTTTCATCAGTGTCGATTTTCCAGCACCGTTTTCGCCAACAATGGCATGAATGGTTCCATGACGCACCATAAGTTCAATTGAATAGTTTGCGATGACGCCAGGAAAACTTTTGCCAATTCCATGCAGCTCAACTGCTAAGGGTCCGCTTTGTGATTCTGAATTCCCGCTCATATTTCCCCTTGAAGCACATACCTTTTATAGCAGAGGACCCGGGTCAATGACCCGGGTCCTCTGCTCACTAACAAACACTGACTGTATTAGGGCATTGCCGGAACGGTGATTTCACCGGCAACAATCTTGGCCTTAATTGCGTCAAGCTCAGTGACGATGTCATCGAGGTATCCACCTGAGGTGGAGTAGCCAACGCCGTCGTTGCTGAGGTCGAACATCTTGACACCAGCGAAAGGCGCACCCTCAGAGGCTGCCTTGATGGTTTCGAAGACCGATACGTCAACTCGCTTGAGCATTGAAGTCAAGATGTGAGCCTGTGCTTCTGGACTACCTGCAGTGAGGTACTGGTCGCTGTCCACACCAATGGCCCACTTGTCAGCCTCAATGGCTGCTTCAATGGTGCCTGCACCCGAACCGCCAGCAGCGGTGTAGATGATGTCGGCGCCAGCGGCATACCAGCCAGCGGCGATTTCTTTGGCGCCAGCAACGTTGCCCCAAGCGGAGTTGTCACCGGCTGGTCCGAGGTACTTCACGTCCACAATGATTTCTGGGTCGACGTACTTCGCTCCAGCGGTATAGCCAGCTTCGAATTCCTTGATGAGGTCAATTTCTTGTCCGCCGATGAATCCGATGTGACCCGTCTCGCTCTTTAAAGCGGCTGCTGCACCAACGAGGAATGATCCCTGACCAGCGGCGAACAGTAGACAAGCCACGTTGGTCAAAGTTGGGGCGTCTGCACAAGCTCCGCCGATGAAACCGTCAACGATGCCGAACGCAACTTCAGGATTGGCGGTAGCGATCTCGGTCATCGGATCGGTGAACATGAAACCAACTCCAACGATGACTTTGGCGCCACCTTCAACGAGTAGTTCAAGGTTGGCCTTGCGGTCTTCGTCAACAGTTGCTTCAAGTTCTTTGATCTCAACACCAAGTTCCTTAGCGGCCTGGTCGCCACCGGTTGCTGCTGAGTCATTGAAGGTGCCGTCGCCGCGTCCGCCAGTATCAAAAGCCACGCCGGCGATGACGTCGCTTGATGCTTCATCGTCGCTACCACAAGCAGCCGCGAAAAGGCTGAGCGCAATCAGTGACGAGGCAATTATTTTCGATTTCTTACGCATGTATTTTCCTCCCCGTAATCGCCAGGCTATTTGCTTGGCGGATGGTGATCTCATCGTAGTACACAAACGAGTGGTTCTTGGAAAACTCTGGGGTGGAAAACTCCTGGGGCAACTTTTATTGTTTCTGACCGCGTTTTTGTATCGCCTGACGCCTCTCCTCAACCTTTTCAGTAGAGAAGTGTTCACGGCGCCATATTGCTCCGTCTCGAGCCTCGGTACTCCAAGCGTCGGCGGCGGCATGGATTTCACCATATGTGCGACGAATCTGACGGACACCGAGCTGATCGTTGCCAGAAATATCTTTGGCTAATTGGCGGGTAAATGGCATTAAATCAGCGTGGGGAACCACATGATTGACCAAACCTCGTGTGCGGGCTTCATCGGCCAACATGAAATTGCCGGTGAAACTCATTTCGCGAGCCCTGCGTAGTCCGATGGCCTGGGGCAATAAAACCGTCAGCCCCCAACCTGGCATTACGCCGACCCGAGCATGGGTATCGCCAAACTTGGCATGTTCAGATGCAACTAAGAAGTCACAGTTGAGTGCTAATTCAAATCCGCCAGTGATGGCGACGCCGTTGATCGCACCAATCAGAGGTTTATCAAGTAACGGAAACGGACCACGTACGCCGTCTGAGTTCGGCCGACCATCGGCGCCTGAGCCCGACCCGAGATTGGCACCTGTGGAGCCAAGTTCCTTGAGATCGAGCCCAGCACAAAACGCAGGGTCACTGCCAGTCAAAATGATGACATCAACATCCTCGGAGGCGTTTGCCTGTTTCATCAATTGTGGCAAAAGTTTCAAGACGTCGAACGACAGAGCATTACGTGCAGCGGGTCGATTCAAGGTAATTGTGGCGATGCGTTCATTGATCTCAAATAAGACCACGCTGGTGGAATCAGTCATGACGGATGACACTACATCGTCAGTGAGCAAGGTCGCTTAGGCGGATCGGATGTACTGGAAAACTGATCCACCAAATCCCTCGGGTAAGAGAAGCCTGTTGCGCGGCCCGGCGATATCAGGATTTCCTGATTCGTAACCAGCGTCGCCATTCCAGAGAAAAATTGAAGACCCATCACTGGCCACCGCTGGGCGCGTGACATAGGCGGGCACTTCATTGCGTACGCTGTGGATGCGAGCATGGTCGCCGACTTCCAAAAGTTCGTGCAAAGTCACGATCGTGGGTGGAGCCATGGCGATGCCACATGTCAACGCATGCTGTGGGTCCATCCAGGCGTGGTCAACAATCTCGTAGTTGTCGACGCGAACTTCGGGTCCCGCCCAAGGTGCCACAAAAAACCAAGTGGTGAAACGAATGGGGGCGTTCATCGGAGGGGTCCAATGACTCCAAACAGTCAGCGCTGAGGTTTCAATCGTGGCGCTGACCTCTTCAGCAGCTTCACGGACAGCGGCTGATCGTGCCCGAGAAACATCGTCCTCGCCAGGGTCATTTTCATCAACACGACCCCCAGGAAAAACCCACATCCCGGCAAAAGCCCCGACTTTGCTGCGTTGCAACATCAGGATCTCAAAGCCGCATGAGGAGGACTCGCTGACTCGAGTCAGGACCACCGTGGCTGCTGGACGACTCGTGCGCTCTTGGGCTGTTTGGTCGAGATCGGGAGGCACATCTGCACCTTATTGCGACAATCACTGCTGAGCCTATGTCTCGTGCGAGAATAACGTTATGACGACTTCAGATTCTCTCGTATTACTTGACATTACCGACGGTGTTGCCACAATCACCTTGAACAATCCCGGCGAACGCAACACACTCACGGCGCCAATGGTCGCGGGGATTATTGCTGCCATGGATCGCATCGAAAATGACAGTGCCGTCGGGGCAATCGTTGTCACGGGAACTGCCCCTGCATTTTGTGCCGGTGCCAACTTAGGAAATCTGCAACAGAGTTCATCAGGGAGCCTCGGCACGATCTACGAGGGTTTTCTGCGCATTGCGCGCAGCGAGTTGCCGACATTGGCTGCCGTCAACGGTGCGGCGGTCGGCGCGGGAATGAATCTTGCCCTGGGATGCGATGTCCGTCTTGCTGCTCGTCGGGCCAAGTTTGATACCCGTTTTTTACAGATTGGCATTCATCCTGGCGGTGGCCATACATGGATGTTGCGCCGCATCGCAGGACCACAAACGACAATGGCCACTGTGATTTTTGGTGAGGTGCTTGATGGACTTGAGGCCGAGCGACTGGGAATCGTGCATCGCTGCGTCGAAGATGACGAGTTGTTGAGCACGGCTCATGCCATGGCCATGCGAGCCGCCAGTGCCCCGCGCGAACTGTTGATTGAAACGAAGAAGACGATTCAAGCCATGGCTGACGTGGCCCAACATCATGAGGCCGTTGAACGCGAGTTGACCCCGCAACTGTGGAGCACCCGCCAGCCTTGGTTCGCCGAACGGATCGCTGCCCTGCAGAATCAAATCTCGTCAAAAAAGTAATCAGCGATGTGACTTGATTTTTTTGGCAACTGTTGTACGGTTTCCTGGCGGGGAGTTCAACGGAGCCTGTAAGGAGGACCGAATGAGCAAGCGCCATCGAAGTCAGGAAGCGGTTCCGCTACCGAGAGCCGAACAGCGGGCCCACGCCCACGGCGAAAGACATCGCGTCAAAGGCGAACTGCACGGGCTCGCCGAAATGGTGAGTCATGGAGTTGATTCCGACGATGTAGTTGAGCCAGGTGCGCAATGGAAGCCGATGCATCATCACGATGCTGAGCGTGCGGCGAAAAAGTTAGACCATGCGCGCAATCAACGGCACTGGAAAGTCAAAGAATGGAAACGTCGCACGACTGTTCGTCGACAAAAGGCCGCAGCGTATCGCGACCTTGCGCAATCAGCCTGAGAAATTTGGTTTAAGAGTTGGCTGAGAGCCAATCCCTTGTGAGTTCCTCTCGGCGTTCTTGCCATTCTTCAATCGTGATCGCATAACGCACATGGTCTTCCCAGACACCGTTGATTTCTAGAAATCGAAGAGCGGTACCTTCGTTACGGAGATTTAACTTTTCCATGACGCGCTGACTGTTTTCGTTGCGCGGCACGATACAAATTTCTAGGCGATGCAAACCAAGGTCTTCAAAGGCGTAACGACTCACCACGACGACGCCCTCGGCAGTGTATGACTGGCCTGCTTGGGCTTGGTCAATCCAGTATCCGATCGTGCCGGACATCAAGGCTCCACGCTGCACCATATTGATATTCATTTCACCAGCAAAGGCATTGTTCACAAAAAGTCCAAAGGTGTATGCCGAACCATTTTGACGTTCTCTGTCGCGTAACGCGCAACGTGCGCGGAATGCCTCTTTATCGGTCTCGGGGTCTGGAGCATGTTTGAACTTCTGTGGTTCCCAAACCAATAGCCAATCGCGGTTGCGCGCCCGCACCTCAGACCAAGCAGCGAAATCGGCAGGCGTGAGGGAGCGCAAAAAAATGCGATTGCCATACAAGTGCAAACCGCTTGGAGTTCGGGCGGGGTGGGTTTGAAAGTTACTCATGGGTTGCCTAGTAGTTCAGCACAGACTCCATCAAGGATGTTGTACGCAGAGACGATCATTTCCTCAGCATCTAAAGATCGCATCAGGGCCACCAGTACACAGCAACCTCCGACAATGACATCAGCGCGATCTCGTGGCAGACCGGGGTTGTGGGCGCGGTCCGACAAAGTTTCGGTGGCCAAGGTGCGAAAGACATCCTCAATGGCTGAACGCGTGAGGTGAAAAGCGTGCAGCCCGAGAGGGTCAAAGACCCGTTGACCAATCTCCACGGCAGCGACCGTGACAATGGTTCCAGCCGTACCGATAATTTGTGGTGCTCGCGCCATGTCTGGACATTCGCGGAGCAAATCCTCAAAGAGGTCCTGAACTTCACCGATGGCGTTGAGGAGTTCTTCGGGTGCCGGTGGATCACGGCGAAGATGCCGTTCGGTGATACGCACGGCGCCGACATCAATACTGCGGGCGATATCAAGTTGCGTTGTGCCGAGCATGATCTCTGTCGAGCCACCGCCGATATCAATAATTAGGTGACCAACTGGATCAAGTGCAAGGTTGCTGATGGATCCTTGATATGCCAGGCGGCCCTCGTCTTGGCCACTCAGTAATTCTGCTTGAACGCCAATGGTCTTCTCCACACGAGTGAAAAACTCTTGGCGATTGCTGGCATCACGACAGGCGCTTGATGCCACAACGCGTAGGGCGTATGAACCGTAAGTATCAAGTGCTTGGCGATAGTCAGCGAGACAAGATATAACTCGTTGCATCGCTTCCTCGCTCAATGAGCGGTTGTGATCAACATCTTGTCCGAGACGAGTAACGGTGACTCGAGAATCAACAATGCCGTTGCGTCGCGAAACGATTCGCAGATTCGTTGAATTGGTCCCGATGTCAATCGCGGCAACGATGTCGTCTGCAGAGTGCGTCATAAGTTATCCCGAAGACGATCAGCCACCCAGCGGCCAACTGGGTCATCGCCACCTGCAAGATGCCAGGCGTAATGCGCGTGTAAGCATTTGACTCCGGTGCGAGTCCCAGCCACGCCTCCCGAGGGCCGCGGACCCGCGTAGTCGCGAGGAATATCTGCATCGCGTTCTGCTTGATAGCGGCGATGGGCGTGTTCAAGTTCTTCGGAGTCAACCTCGGCTTCAGATTGATCGACGCCTCCTGCGGCCTCAAGGCGACTCACGGCAATCGCAATGAGAGGCGAACATAGCCAGTAGCGAGTGGGCATTGGGGTGCCATCATCAAGGAACGGAGCATTTTTGATGACGCTCGGCATGCCGTCAAGATCTCGTACGACGACAGCGAATTGACCACTGGGTTCGCGCCCGAGACGTTGACGAACGAGATCGCGGTCGTGGGCAGTGGCGTTGTATTCGGTGTTCAACTCTGGCGTCGACGTCGCCGACGACCAAAGAACATGAAGATTCCAAGGAATGCGCCGGCGATAGGTAATAAGCGCTTCAGCATGGCTCCGCCAGCCAAGGTCTGAAGGTTGAGCGGTTCGGCGGCTGGTCCCTCAATCTTGCGAACAGTCGGTTTGTCAGCCGAGGCATCGGTGATCTGCCCGACTGCAGTTGCTGCCGTGGCGGCACTGAGTGAGGGGGCTGCTGCGCCACCTTCTTTGTCAATCAAGGTGTTCAGATTGTCGGCGAATTGTGCGATGATTTTCTCGCTGATATCAGCCAAGGCTCCACGACCAAATTGTGCCACCTTGCCTGTGATCGCTAAATCAGTGACAACACTGACCGATGTCTTTGTCGCCGAGAGGGAAGTCAGTTGAGCAGTGACTGAGGCAGAGGCATTTCCTTTGCCGCCAATATCACGACCAGTGGCCTTGAGGTGGGCGCGGTAATTGACATGATCAAGTTCGGCAAATTGGGCTTCACCCTTGAATTGCGCGACGATCGGTCCGACCTTGATTTTTACTCCGCCTTTGAAGACATCGCCGTCTACTTCTTTGAGTTCGGCGCCCGCCAGACATGGAGCAATTCGCTCAAGGTCGGTGAGTACGACCCAAGTTTCGGCGATCGGTTGATTGACGGTGAAAGTGTGATTTAAATCCATTGTGCAAGATCCTCCTGTGTGTCGATATCGGCGGCGGAACCAGGGCAATCTACTTGCGAAACCAGCTCGGGGTGCAGGCGGATGAGATCTCGGGCTCCCGAATCTCCGCTGACGGGCAGCAGAGACCACACGGATTTGTGGAGTCGCACTGGGTTGCCGCGTTTGTTGGCATACGTAGCGACGGCGATGGGCGAGGGTGAAGATGCCACGAGCCTCCACGCTTCGGGCGTCACAAAGGGTTGATCGGCGAGCCCGACAACGACGGCCTCGGCATCTAAACGAATGGCTTCTTGGATACCAGCCTTGACCGAACTTGCCTGCCCATCAGCCCAGCGAATGTTGTTGACCACCAAGATTTGCTGATGCCGCACAAACGCGTCGGGGATTGAGGTCGCGCCCGTGACAACGATGACCTGTCGAAAGTTTGCCCGCAAGAGGTTTTCTAAAGCCATCTCAAAGACGGTGATTCCACCCGAGTTCGGCATTTCAGTAAGCAACTTGTGTGATTGACCGCTGAAGCGCGATCCCGCCCCGGCCGCCAAGAGCACCGCCAAGGTGTCATCAGGGGGGGAAACGAACAACGTGTTCACATTGACATACTGCCTTTTGACCAGCGGGTTTGGCTTATTTTCGGCTGTTTGTGACATTTTTTATGGTGGGGGTGCGGTAAATATTACGGTTTCATTGCGATATCGTTACGGAACGCCCACGGGCAGCACTGATTGAACTTCGATGAGATCCCCCTTGACTCCCAACAACCAACTTCCCTGTCGATCTCCATCCGACGGATTAAGCGTCGGTCGTCGTCTGCGTAGCGTGTTAGTAGTCGTTCTGAGTCTCGTTTCCACAATGGTTCCCCTCAGTGTCGGCGTGGCGCATGCGACCCCTGCCGCTGCACAACGCAAGGGCCCCCTACCGCAGTTTGATCGTGTGTCTTGGACGGCATTACTGGCCCTTGAAGAAGTCAGTAGTGGAATGACTCGTGTTGATCGACCGCCTGTGCTCTCGGCGAAGTATGTAGCGCTACGAACACAAGTGGCCGCACTGGTCGCCAGGCGACTGTCAATTTCTGGCAGAGGTTTAAGTGAAGCATGGGCACGAGCCGACGCCGAACATCAGATTGCAGTTCTTGCCGCCGTATCTCAATTGGGAGTTCCATATCGCCGTTTTGCAATGCAACCTGGCGTGGCCTTGGACTGTTCGGGACTCACTACTTTCGCTTGGGGCGAAGCAGGATTTTCCATTCAACGCAATTCAACTCAGCAGATGCGATCTGCTGAGTCGCGAGATATTTGGACTGCGCAGGCGGGAGACTTGGTGCACTATCCAGGTCACATCATGATGTGGTTGGGGTCGGGTTTCGGAGTGATTCACTCACCCGAACCTGGTCATTCAGTGGAGTTGAAAGTTTTAGGGCTTTCTAGTCTGCGCCGAAGCACCTTTGGTGATCCCAGCGAGTGAGAACCCCGTTGTTGATGGTCTCAACCAGCGAACTGATCGGCCTGAGCATCGAGCGTGACTGAGATTGCGGATATTGATAAATCGGCTGTCTCGAGACTGGCGAGGACTCCCAGATTGTCAAACGCACAATAGGTCTTTTTCTGAGTTGCCGCGTTGGAATCAACAACGGGTATCGCCGTGCAGGTTGTGGGTTGATCACTGATACTCGAAGTTGTGCTCGTACCCATGCCCACAGCGACGCGTGTGTCTTGCAAGATTCTCTCGATGGCAGAACTCTGAAAAATTGTTGAAACAAGTTGACGGTCAGAAACACGCGACTCGTCTATCCCAGGCTTACATTCTCCCGTGGTCGTTGAGCATGTCGATGACGTGCCATCTGGGGCATAGATGAAACGCACGTCTCCAATGGAAATGCTGTTCCCGAAATCGGGATGATGAGCGAATGCGGCATCGCTAGAAAGATTGCCGAACTTGGTGAGGACGCGATAGCCGACGGTGAAGGTCAATGTTGTCTCCGAAACTAAAACATCGATCACCGCCTGTACTGATTGATCCTCCACAGTGGGAGAGGTTGTGGGGGAGAGAAGCGTGGGTCTGGCACCAGTGAAACAACCCTGAAGGAGCACTCCTGCGCAAAGCATGGACAGAGTCAGACGACTCGCTGGGGGGAATTTCATCGCCTCAGCCTAGGTGGAAGTCACAGTTTTGGAATTGTCGCACGGCACAGTGCTGCTCGTATCGTAAGAGATGTGATCAAGCTTGATGCCGCGACCGTTTTCCTGCAGTGGTCGGTCGGCGGAATGTTGGGTTGCTGGTTTACCACTCGTCATCGCGAAGTTGGTCTGGGCTATGGCTGGTTGCTGCGCTCAATCTATGTCGTGATGGCTGTCAGTGCAGCATATATCGGCTTTGCTTCGAGGTCGTCATCAACGGCCGAGATGATACGCAACATTGGCGCAGTCACCGTCGCAGTGACAGCGAGCTACGGTTTGGGTCAAAGTATTGTGCGGCGCAAAGAAACTTCGGGTGGCAAGGAGTTTCAGCCAAGCATTGACTTGTGGCCAGTTGCCGTTGGTCTGATCGCTTTAGTGGCCTGCGGCGTCAGCGATGGTGGCAATGACACAGTGGCGATAGTGCGCACAGTTGTCGGTGCAGCATTTCTTGGTTTTGTTTCTGACGCGATGTTGCTCGGGCATTGGTATCTCGTACAGCCCGGTTTGCCACGCCGCCATGTCAATGAAATCGTGCGCTTGTTTTTATATATTTGGCCACTGGAAGTGGCAGTGATGTTGATACCGACTGGAATGTTCAGTGTCTTGACCGGCTCAGTTGATGATGGATGGAGCGGCCAACTCGGCTGGTTCTGGGGGGCATGCGCAATCACGACTGGGGTGTTAGGGGTTGTCACTCTCAAGGCCCTACAGGAGCGTTCCTATTCAGCGGTGATGGCTGCCACGGGGTTGATGTACTTGGCCATTCTGACTTCTTTTGGAACTGATTTAGTGGCCCGCGCAGTACTTGCTGGTTGAGCCACACCGCGAGATGAAGATCTGACAGTGATCGCCAGATTGCAGACAGATTGGAAGGTTAGAAAATGATCCCAGATGCTCGTAAAGCGGCTGCGTCTAGCCCGATTTCGGTGACGATTTCGTCGCTGTGTTCGCCAGGAGTCGGGGCGAAACTTCCGACCATGGCTGGAGTTTGAGAAAAGCGCGCTGCTGGGCGAGGTTCACGAACGCGACCAGCCGTGGGATGTTGGCGTTCAACAAAAACTTGATTGTTGACGATCTGAGGTTGTGAGGGGAGTTCGGGGAGCGTCACCACAGATGCTGCTGGCACATCAAAGGATTGGGCTCGGGCCACAAAGTCTTTGGTGATCTGTTGTGCTGAAAGTTGGGTCATGACAGGCACAAGTTCAGAGGCATTCATCGTGCGCGCAGCCATTGTGGCGAAACGTTCGTCATCTGCAAGGTCGGGTCGCCCAAAGGTGTGGCAGAGACCGCGGAATTCGCTATCGCTGACAACGGCGACAGCGGCGAAGCCATCTTGTAGACGAGTGATGCCGTAGTTCTGACCAATGGTCGGAGTGCGGTTGGCGTCATCGTCAAGAAGCACAGCGTCCATTCCGGAATCTGGCCACATAAACGCCACCGCGGCATCAAGCATTGCCAGCACGATGTGTTGACCGTGGGCGTTACCAGCCGCCCTGGCATAGAGCGCTGATGAAATTGCTTGTGCTGCGGTCAGCGATGTGACTTTGTCGCACAGGAGTGTGCGAAATAATGCAGGTTCGCCGTCACGCGGATCAGTTTGCACACTTGCTAAACCAGAGGCTGCTTGAATCACATTGTCGTACACGCGATGGCCACTGTCGGGTCCATCAGGTCCATAGCCACTGATGCTGACATAAATGAGATTCGGGTTGATGGTTGTGAGGTCCTCGTAACCGATGCCGAGTCGTTCAACGGCTCCTGGGCGAAAGTTCTGAATCACGACATCGGCTGTAGCCGCCAACTTTTTGAGAACGTCAATTCCTTGTGGGTTCTTGAGATCAACGACCAGTGAGCGTTTGCCACGGTTGTTATTGATGAAGATCCCCGTCATTCCACCCTTGGCAGAACCGAGATAACGCATGAAATCCCCAATGCCAGGGCTTTCAATTTTGATCACATCTGCGCCTTGATCAGCCAGCATCATGGCGGCCAAAGGACCAGAGATCATGACCGAGAGATCAAGGACTTTGATTCCTTGAAGCGGTCCATGTACAGCGTCGTGATTTTTTGTCATAACTGATTCTCGCGCATTTGGCCCAGTGGGCTACACCCCTGCTGAATCTCCCCATTCGGTGGCCGATGGAAGGTAAGTACAGCCGACGTCGGGCAAGATAGGGGGGTGCCAAGAGTCATCAGCGGTTTGAACAATGGGAGCATGCCTCAGATCACCGTGAATATGATGTGGTGCGTCCCTGGGGCGGTCGGCGGCAGCGAAGAGTATCTAGTGCGACAACTCTTGGGGTTGCCGGCAGGTGTTTTTGATGTCACGGTGTGTGCGCCACGCGGATTTGCCGCTGCTCATGACGAAGTCGCTAGTCGCCATCGCATCGTTGAACTGGGTCATGATGCGCGGTCGCGCGGTCGACGGATTTTCAGCGAATCAACGGAACTCTATGCTCAATCAAAGAAAGCCAACCTTGTTCATCATGGGGGAGGCACGATCCCAGAGCGGTATCGCAGTCCTTCTTTGTTGACGATTCACGATCTGCAATATCGCCAATTCCCACAGAATTTTCGCGCCAGCAAACTGGCTTATTTGAAATATGTGATGCCGCGCTCGGCGCGACGAGCAGATCTCATTGCCGTACCGAGTGAGTTCGTCAAGCAGACTGTCATTGAGGCTTACAAGATCGATGCGCAGCGAGTAGTCGTTATCCCACATGGCGTTGAAGGATCCTTAGGTGTCCACGCCACACCGCAAGAAGAGTTGCGCACTAAATACAAACTGGGCATGGGTCCGATTGTGGTGATGCCTGCCTTCACCCACCCTCACAAGGGGCATCACTTCTTACTGAATGTTATGAAAAAGTATTGGGCCCAAGAGGGAATCCGTTTGGTGCTGATCGGAGGAGAAGGACTTGCCGAAGAATCGGTACAGCAACGCTTGTCTGAAGATATTTTGTCACGAAGTGTTCGTAAATTGGGGCGAGTCAGCAACGCTGATCGTGATGGGCTACTGAAAATGGCCGAAGCCTTAATTTTTCCTAGTGAATACGAAGGCTTTGGTGCACCCATTGTCGAAGCGATGGCTTTGGGCGTGCCAGTTATCAGTAGCGACCGAGCTTGTCTGCCCGAGATTATTGGCAACGCTGGTTTGGTGCTGAGACCCGACGAGGAGGCATGGGCGGGGGCATTGCAGATGATACGGGATCAGCGCAGCGAGTTCATTGCTCGTGGCTTGGAACGTGCGAAACTTTTCACCTCAGAAATTTCTGGTCAAGCCTTGGCTGCGGCGTATCGCAGGATTATCTCGTGAAGGCGACTGAGAGATCCTTGAAGATATTAATTCTGTGTCCCCACTTCGCTCCTGACACGGCCCCCACCGGAGTCATCGTGGATCGCATTGTTCATGAACTCAGCGAACTGGGCCACGAGATTCATGTCGTCACATCTCTTCCTTGGTATCGCCGCCATCAGATTGATATCGGTTGGGAGAACACCTCGTGGCGCAGGCGCACGCAGGTCATGGAGTGGGGTTCAGTGGTGCGACTCAACCCTTTTGCTGGCTCTGATAAGCGCAACCTTTGGCGCCGTGCTCTTGGCTTCGCTGGATTCTCTGTGCTCGCAGTCGTTGCGGGCATTCGCGCCGGGCGAGGACAACGAGTTGATGTGATCGTTGCAATGTCACCACCATTGACGCTTGGTCTCGGTGCTCGACTCGTGGGGATCTGTCGCCGTGCACCAGTGATTTTCAACATTCAAGATGTCTTTCCCGATGCCGCCATTGAAACAGGAGCGATGTCAAACCCATTTATTATTGCGGTAGCCCGACTTTTAGAAAAAGTGTCCTATCGCTCAAGTCATTCGATCACCGTTCTCTCTGACGATCTGCAAGCAAATGTATTGGCCAAGATTCCAGCAAAAGATGCTCACAAAGTCGTGGTGATTCCGAACTTCGTTGACACAGAGATGATCCAACCGTTGGATCGCCATACTGCTTATCGATCCGAACTTGGTCTCGGTGAGCAGCAAATCGTGATGTATGCCGGCAATGTGGGTTTCTCGCAATCATTACATGTGCTGCTTGACGCAGCGCGCGAGTTACCCGATGTCGCATTTGTGATCAACGGTGATGGATCGGCGCGCCAGTCTTTGGAGATAGATGCTGTGGGTGTGCGGAATATTCATTTTGCTGACTTTCAACCTGCTGAGCGCTTGGCCGAGGTATTGGCAACCGCTGATGTACACGTCGTTGCCTTGCGACAAGGCTTGGGCAAAGTCAGTGTGCCCTCAAAGACGTATTCAATCATGGCTGCTGGAAGACCGATCGTGGCCGCTATTGACCCTGGAACGCAGGTTCCAAGACTCATAGAGCAGGCAGATTGCGGCGTGGTCGTGCCCCCAGATGACAGTGCATCTTTTGTTGTGGCACTTCAAACAGTCCTCGGTGACACTCAGCGAATGACTGAGATGGGACACAGAGCACGCGTTTTTGTTGAATCCCAAGCCTCACCCCAAGTCGTGGCGCATCGCTATGTGGACCTGATGAGAGGATTGCAGGCTAGGTAGTGACGCAGAAGGGTGGTCTTTGGCGGTAGCATTTCTCCCTCGTGGGCAAGGCATCATCATCCAAAAAAGTCGCTCGTTTAGCTCAAAAGGGCAAAGGACGAAAAGTTCGTTTTCAAGGTGGGACTTTGTTTCCTGCGCTAGTTGTCGGTTTGGCTGTGGCGGGCACCGCATTGATTATCTATTCGCGAGAGTCAATTCCTAATCTCAATACGCCACCCACCGTCGAGGATCACTGGCACGCCTCCTTCGGTTTTTATGCCTGTGATGAGTGGTTGCCTAATCTGACTGGCAACAAGGAAGAACAAAGCACAGATGGTCAACTTGTGAATAATGAGTTTCGGCGCACAGGAATTCATAGTCACGAAGACGGAGTTATTCATTGGCACCCTTTCTCGTCGGAGTCCACTGGGCGCAATGCAAAGTTTGGTGTCTTCCTCGATGTCTACGACATCAAGTTGGGCGACGACAAACTTGAGATGCCAGCAGATCAGGGCTCAGAGGTCTACGAAGAGGGCACGACGAAGTGCACCGACAAAGATGGGAAGTCCGTTGACGGAGAACTTGTTGTCTACGCTTTCAATGCTTACGACAAGCCGACTGATTTCACCACCTACATCACAAATTTCGCAGATGTGCGTCTCAAACAAGATGGTATGGCCTTCACCGTCGTCTTTGCCCCTGCGGGCGAGAATCCGGGCCTTCCACCATCGGCGGCCTCGTTGCCTGAATTAGGTGCTCTAGACGGCGGCACAACTGGTCAGACTTCGACCACGATTACTGGCGCCACGACTGTTCCGGGCGCTACCACGATTGCCGGCGCCTCCACTGTTCCGAGTGTTACCACCGTTCCATCGACTGCAACATCGTCCACTGTTGTGGACACTTCCGAACCGACGACGACAGCCGGCTGATGCGCGCGGTGGTGTTGGTTGGCGGGTTTGGTACTCGTTTGCGCCCACTGACATTGACAATTCCTAAGCCGATGTTGCCGGTGGGTCATCGACCCATTGTCGAAAACGTGATTGGTATATTGGCTGCTGCCGGGATCAAAGAAGTTGTTCTTGGTCTTGGTTTCAAACCCGAACCATTCTTCGAAGCGTTTCCTGATGGTGTGTGTGCGGGTATTCCACTGCACTATGCAGTTGAACCAGAACCCTTAGATACTGCGGGGGCGATTCGCTTTGCCGCCGAACACGCAGGGATCAACGAAACCTTCGTTGTTGTCAATGGAGATGTCTTAACAGACCTTGATGTTTCCGCACTGATTGCCTTTCACAAAAATCGTGGCGCCCAAGCCACGATGCATCTCACCCCAGTTGACGATCCATCTGCTTATGGGGTGGCTGTGATTGATGATCAGGGACGAGTGCAGCGCTTCGTTGAAAAGCCGGCACTTGGTACTGCGCCAAGCAATCTCATCAATGCTGGGACTTACGTACTGGAACCTTCGGTCCTACAACGCATTGCGACGGGTCGCAAGGTATCTATTGAACGTGAAATTTTCCCGCTGATTATTGATGACGATGGTCTGTATGCCTTGGCGACGGACGATTACTGGATTGATGCGGGTCGCCCAGAACCTTATTTGCAGGCCAATCTGGACATGATTGACGCGATTCGTCGTTCGGTCTCTGCCCCTGCGATCGAGCCTGGTGCCAAAGTTGATCCGTCTGCCCTCGTCCGCCACAGTCTGGTATCGGCTGGGGCTCTCGTTGAAGCAGGGACCGACATTAAAGATTCAGTTGTTTTGGCAGGGGCGATCATTCGCCAAGGTGCAGTCGTTCACGGTTCGATCGTGATGGGTGAAGTCGGAAATGGAGCCGTGATCACTGACACCATAGTGGGTGCAACGGGCAACGTCGTTCCAGGTGCCACACTTGTGCATGCCCTTGTTCCCGATCCAACTTTGCTCTAGGGCGCGAAAATGACTCCGCCTGCGGGCGTATCTGATCACATGACTGTGATGGTCGTGGGTGGTGCTGGATTTCTTGGTTCTCATGTGGTGGATCGTTTCTTGGCTGATGGAGCAAGTGTCGATGTAGTTGACGATCTCTCAACTGGATCGTTATCAAATTTGTCGTCTGCCCGTTCTTCGGCAACTGAGGGGGCATTACGAATCCACACTGTGGATGCGACTATTGCCGAGTTTGCTGAGATCGTTCGCTCAACGCGGCCCGATGTTTTGTTCGTCAGTGCGCTGTTAACTGGGAGTTCTGCTGAAGGTGCATCTGCTGTCAAATCTTTTGCGCTGGCCGCTTCAGTTCTGAACGCCGCATTGAAGGCGCGAGTCGGCAAAGTTGTTGTGACGCTTCCTGCAGCAGTGCTGTACGGCGAGGTGGCCGCCCGCGACTTGCCGATCAAAGAAGATAGACAGCGTCATCCAGTTGGCATCAACGGGGTCGTAGCATTGGCGATCATTGAACTTCTTGAAATGTATCGTCGTGATCAAGGAATTGAATTTACGATTTTAGCCTTAGCGACTATTTACGGTCCGCGCCAGAAGCCGCAAAATAATGTTGTCTCGCGATTTATTCAGGCACATCATTCCTCGGAGTCGCCAGTGATCCATGGTGATGGAAAACAAACTCGAGATTTTTTGTATGTTGACGATGCTGTTGACGCGGCATCTCGGGCCTGTACAAAGGGCGATGGTTTATTGCTTCATGTGGGGAGTGGGCAACAGACAAGCATCAAAGATCTGTGGGAATTGATCGGTGAAAACTCACCGGCGACGCTGGATGCCAAAGCGAATCGTGGGGTGCAACGAATGTCCCTCTCGGGATCGCGTGCCAGATTGCATCTTGGGTGGACACCTTGGACAAGTCTCGGCGATGGTTTGAGTGTGACCTCTCAAGCGGCATCACGGCCATAACTTTCAGCGAAAGAGGTCCTCTTGGGGTGGCCGAACAATTTCGCTCATTGAGGATTCGCGCATCCACATCGGATCTAAGCCGCGAACCACTGCCACTGGAACTCCGTTAGATTTCCCCATCACTAATTCGGCGGCGCACGCAACTTCGTCAGCGATGCACACCTCGGTCACTTGCATCATGCGTCCGAGGGCATCTGGTGTGCCACGTAGATCTAATACCGCAGCAACTCCAGCGACACCAATGGCCACATCGGTGAGTCCTTTGCGCCATGGGCGACCAAAAGTGTCCGAGACAATGATCCCGACGGAGACCCCAAGTTGTGCGCCAATGATGTCACGTATTCGGCGTGCTGAACGATCACTATCTACGGGCAATAACGCAGCCCACCCGCGTTCAACGTTTGAGAGGTCGATCCCACTGTTGGCGCAGATGAAACCGTGTTGGGTTTGCGTAATGATCAGGTCACCTCGTCGGCGTACGACGCGGACGCCTTCTTGTTCAACCAAAACTTTGTGTGAAAGCGGATCATCGGGGTCAATCTGGACCATGCGTCCCTCAGCTTTGGAGACAATTTTTTGAGTGACCACAAGGACATCACCATCTTGTAGCGGTCCATTCGGGGCGTTTCGACAGGCCTCAACAATGACATCGCCAAGTTGGTCCCCCGGAACAATCTCCCCGATACCCGTGACCGCCCAGGCGCTGATTCTTTGTTGAGTTGATTCTTGACTCATGACGTTCTCCTTAATGAACCGCGCCGAGTACGACGCGGGCGAGGGATTGAGTGATCTCTGGTGTTCGCATGATGGTGTCGGTGACGAGACATCGTAAACCCTCGCGTTCCACAGCAGTTTGTAGATGGGCATCTTGTTTGTCAATGACAAGGGTCGCACATATCGGAGCGTAGAGTCTGGCCACGCCGACAACGGATGCTTCATGCCCGAGTTCAGCCAACATCCGATCAGCGGGGCCTTTTAAGGCCGCTCCGGCGACGATGGGAGATATCGCCACAACGTGACTACGCATTGCCGTCAGTGTCGAATCAACATCGCCAAGAGCGCGAATCGGCCCGAGTGAAACGATGGGGTTAGAGGGAGCGATGATGACGACCTCTGAATCACGCAGGGCGGATAAAAATGTCGGCTGAGCATTTTTTGCTCCGATGAATTCGACGCGTGTGACGGGAACAGCGTGATGACGTTTCACAAAATATTCCTGAAACGAGACTCGCAATGCAGAGCCATCGTCAACGATGTCCACCATTGTTGACACAGGATCGTCAGACATGGGCATCATCTTCATCGTGATGCCCCAGGCTTGGGCAATCTCGGCCGTGACTTCGCTGAGGGTCGCTCCCTCAGCGAGGCGTGCGGTGCGGTAGAGATGTGTCGCCAAGTCACGGTCGCCAAGATTGAACCAAGTTTCCGCCGCGCTAGAGGCATCAGGCTTGACTGCCTTGTAGCGCGCGAGGGATTCCATCGCAATCCAGGACTCATGTGCTAAACCCCAGCCTCTCTGCGGGTCAATGGCGGCCGCAACGGTGTAGGTCACGGTGTCTAAGTCAGGCGAAATACGCAGACCGTGCATCATCGTGTCATCGCCAGTATTGACCACGACGGTGATGTCTTGGGGGTCCACTTCAAGAACGAGACCGCGTAAAAAGCGGGCTGCGCCGACCCCACCAGCGAGAACTGTGATCATTTTTGACCTATTGAGAAGTACGCCATCAGTCCGAGCGTAGGTCCTGAGCCGTAGTATGAGCCATCTCAGTTGATCTCTCCAGGAGTGTTTTATGCCCCGAGCCTTTATCACTGGCGTTACTGGCCAAGACGGTCAGCACATGGCCGAGTTTTTACACAGCAAGGGATATGAGGTCTTTGGCATGGTCAAGGGTCAAAATAACCCTAAAGAGCAGATCATTCGTGAAGAGTTTCCCTACGTCAATATCGTGCCCGGAGATTTGGCAGATCTACCATCGCTCGTCAAAGCCCTCGAAGTGGCCCAGCCAGATGAGGTCTACAACTTGGCCGCCATTTCCTTCGTCGCGCTGTCATGGAATCAGGCTGAACTGACAGCCAATCTGACGGGCACTGGTGTTTTACGTATGTTGGAGGCTGTGCGTATGGTCGGTGGTCAGACCGATAATACGATTCGCTTTTATCAGGCTTCGTCATCGGAAATGTTCGGCAAGGTGCGCCAGATTCCGCAGGATGAATTGACTCCGTTTCATCCTCGTTCGCCTTACGGGTGCGCCAAGGTTTTTGGACATGACATCACTGTGAACTATCGCGAAAGTTATGGACTCTGGGCATGTTCGGGAATTTTGTTCAATCACGAGGGTCCCCGTCGTGGTATTGAGTTTGTGACCCGCAAAGTCACTAACGCTGCGGCGCGTATCAAACTTGGTGTACAAGATGAGTTAGTCCTCGGCAATCTTGATGCCAAGCGAGATTGGGGATACGCCGGAGATTATGTCAAGGCAATGTGGATGATGTTGCAACAAGAAGAACCTGATGACTATGTCATTGCTACCGGTGAAACACATACGATTGAAGAGTTAGTTGAGTTGGCTTTTGACGTTGCAGGCGTCAGCAATTGGCGTTCATATGTTCGTCAAGATCCAAAGTTTTTCCGACCCGCCGAAGTTGATCTACTCATTGGAGACTCAACGAAGGCTCGGGAGAATTTGGGTTGGGCACCCGAAGTTGATTTCGCAGGTCTAGTACGCATGATGGTAGAAAATGATCTTCGTCTTGAGTCTCGTAAGGCTCGACGCGACTTAACTGATTAATCGTCTGACACGCGATCAGGTTTCAAAAGGTCGATCAAATAATGCGTCACTCAGCGAATCGCTGTTAATGATTGCCCCAGTGACCAGAAGTCTTTGTAGGGAAAAAATAAAGATGAACAGTGCGACTAATGAACTGGTGACGAGTCCAATTTCGACGCGCAGATAAAGATCATCGGACGCCAGCCAGACACAGATCACAAACGAAGCCATTCCCGTCAACCAACCAAGACCCACTCGGGCATGACCATTGAGGGCAATCACTGCTTGGGCGGTGGCTAAGGCAACCATGTACAGAGCGCTTCCGATAGCAAGCAATGTGAGTGAGCGTCTGTCGAGTACATCGTCATAGACCAACTCAAGCAGGGCGGGTCCAACGGCAAATGAACCGAGTGTGCCGATCAGTCCGACGGCGATGACAACTTTCATCAGGCGGCGAAACCCATAACGAAATTCATCAAGGTCGTTCTGGGCAGCGAGTAGTGCCAGGCGGGGGAGTAGTGCGGCCTGAACCGCTTGGAATAAAAACAGGGGAACACGCGAGAGCAATACGCCATTTCCGAATGCGGTGACCTGCTGGTCTTGCTCGTCGTTTGCCAAAATATTGACGGCAATTGGTCCAGCATTGACTAAGCCAGCACCCATCAGTGAGCCAATTAACAGCCAACCGAGATTGGGTGTGACTTCGCTCCACGGAGCAACAGGACCTTGTTCGGTTTGTAAGCCTCCCCGAAGACCAACTATCAAAACTCCAGAAAGTGGTGAGAGCGCCACGACCATGGCATACGCACCAACGTTGGTGATATCAAGTTGCCACAAGATGACGCAACCAATAATTCTCACGAAACCATCGGCGCCCATAATGATGCCGTACGACGAAAACCTGCCTTGACCCGAGCAAATACCACGCGCCAAATGTGCTGGAGCATAGGAAATAAAACCGATGATTAAGGCTGCGGTCACTAACCCGTAACCCTCAAAGAAATCCTTTGTAGCAATTGAACTCAGTCCCGCAAGCACAGCCACGACAATTCCAGTGATTGCGATGCCGAGCGGCACGATGCGTCTGACGATGGCACGACCACCCAAACCGAGAGCTCGGCGGTGAGCCAAGGCGCGACCCATTTCTTGTTCAAGAGGTAAGAAGAAACCTGGGGCTAAGACGAACGTTGCGAACCATAGAGCCACGATGGGTTTGAAGTCTTCTTTTCCGAGAGCTTCTTGACCAACCTTAAAAAATGCATAACTGGAAATACCCGCAACCATGAGCCCGCCACCGACGGCCAAAGTCCCCTCAGGTAGGGGAATCTTGGTCTTCTCAGGTGGGAGTTCTTCGTTCACGCAAACCCCGCCGAGTTTCGCAAATTCTGATTGCGAGATGTAACAAACTTCACGACTCAGTACCTTACTCAAGGTGCGGCAATGTGCCTTAACTGCTCGTCGGTGACCAAAGTCGGGCTGAGTCCGCTAGTAACCTTGACCCACTGTGGAGAACGAGTCAGAAGTCGCATCTTTTCCTAACACTGCCTCCGCGGAGGTCAGCCAATCGCCAATGCCTGGAGTGGTGGTATCCCTCGTCGTTCGTGCCCTCACTCCCGATTTACCCGAAGTTCTGAGCGCTTTGGCTCTTCAGGATTACCCAAATCTGCAAATTTTGGTTCTTCTCGGACAAAGCGATGAAGAGCAGACCAAACAAGTCAAGGAACTTGTCGCTTCTACGACACCAGGGGCTCACCTCACCGAATTCGGTGCTGATCTCGGCTACACCGTGGCAGCCAATGCGGTTCTGCGTCTCGTTGATGGTGAGAGCGGTTTCTTCTTGCTGATGCGTGACGATGTCGTGCTTGATGTGGGAACCGTTCGTCAATTAGTCGAAGAGATGTATCGCTCAAATGCTGGAGTAGCCGGACCCAAGATTCTCGACGGAGAGAATCCGCAGATTTTGCGCAGCGTTGGTTACGCCATGGACTGGTTTGGGCAATTAGATGATCCCATTGAACCGCAAGAGATTGATCAAGAACAGCATGACGCGGTGCGCGATGTTTTCGCACTTTCATCGGCGTGTCTATTCGTTCGTGCTGATCTCTTTCGCGAGTTAGGGGGGTTTGAACCAACTATCGAAGATGATGGTGCTGCTCTTGATCTGTGCTGGCGCTCGCATTTGTCTGGGGCGCGAGTACTGATCGTGCCCTCGGCAACGGCGCGCCAACCCCACCGAGTTCCTGTTCACGGTGAGGCCGACGAGCGCAATCGAATGATGACGGTGGCGTCGCTGACTGGATCATTGCGGATGTTGATGATCATGCCGTTGCTTTTCTTGGCGACACTGCTTGGCGCATTGGTATGCGTACTTCGTGGTGATGGGCGTCGGTCGGTCGGTCTGCTCAGTTCATGTGCAAGTCTGATGACCCACAGTGGGTCAATTCTGCGCCGCCGCCGCCGAGCACATGCATTGCGACGAGTCCCCGATCGCGAGATCGTTGAACTTCAAGTACGCGGCTCAGCTTCGTGGCGGCGCATGGTACGTCATGGAAGTAAGCAAGTATTCGCTGGGCGTTCTGCCACCCAAGGTCGACGTGAGCGACGTATTTTGATCACTGTTGGTTGGGCGATGCTGATCATTGTGCTCTTTCTCGGTGGACGCCATCTTTTCGCTTCGGGTGTCGAACCCGTCGGTCAATTTTCAAGATTGCCAGACTCGCCGCGGGATCTCATGTCTGAATATTTCAGTGGTTGGCGAAGTCAAGATCTTGGAAGCTCCTCGTCGCAACCAACCAGCATGATCTTGATCGCCATTGGAGGAATTGTTGCCCTGGCTCAGATGGGTCTCGTCCACACTTTGTTGACTATTGGCTTGATTCCGCTTGGGTGGTGTGGAGTCTCTGCGCTGTGTGCTGTTATCGCTGATGACCGCGCCCGTCTGGCTGGAGTCTTTGCATATGCGGCAGTTCCAATTCCCTACGTTGCCATGGCAACGGGTCGTCATCAAGTTTTAATTGCCTACGCTGTTGTGCCGTGGGCACTGCATTTTTTACGATCTTTCGGTGGCATCGCTCCGTCAGTTGTTGACGACACCGCTGGCGATGTGATTGACCATCCCTCAAGTGAGATACGTCTTCAATTGGCAGCAAAGCTTTCCTTGCTGCTCGCTGTCACCTTGGCGTTTAGTCCTTCGACAGTTCTCGTGGTCGTGATGTGCGCCGTGTTCTGGCAGCTGGCTGCAGTTCTCGGTGGGGGATCAACTCGCGCTGCCGGGTTGGGATTGGCATGCGCTCTGACCGCCACCGTTGCTGCCGTTGTACTCAACCTTCCTTGGACCACGCGCTTCTTGCAGCCAGATGCTTGGGCTGTGATTGTCGGAGTAGACACCAACCGAGCAAGCGGTCTCGGCTGGTGGGATTTAATGCGCATGGATACCGGTCCAGCAGTTCTCGGGGGTCTTGTTCTGTTTCTGTATATTCCATTATTCGTAGCCACATTGGTGGCAAAAAATTCACGTTTTGTGTGGTCAATTCGGGCATCCGTGTTGGTCGCAGGAAGTCTCATGCTGGCCTCTCTTGACGCGGGTCACCACTTGCCATTTCGACTTCCCGAAGCGGGGATGATGTTGGTCCCCGTTGCTATCGGATTAGCGATTGGGGCGGCAATCATTGTGATGTCCTTCGGTATTGATGTGCGCGATGCAAATTTCGGTTGGCGTCAGCCTCTTGCTGTGATTTCACTGGCAACTCTTTCCATTGCGTTAGTGCCGGTGCTCACTGCTGGTATCGACGGCCGCTGGGGGCAACCAACAACAACTTTGGCAGGTCAGATTGAAGAACTTTTAGGCGATACGGCGAGCGGAGATTTCCGGGTCTTGGTAGTCGGTGACACTCGGCTGGTACCGGCAGGACAACATGCCTATGGAGATGGGTTGAGCTATTCGCTGATTCAAAATTCGCAGAGCACAATGCTCGATCAATTCACTCCAATTTCTGACGATAGCGACCAGTTTGTCAAGACCTTGATTGATGCCATTGCGCAAGGATCGACAGACCGAGTTGGCCGTTTGATGGCTCCCTTCGGGATTCGCTACATCGTTGTACCGATACTCGATCGCGTGCAATCAACGAGTGCTTCGCCACTGCCTGTGGCTAGCGGCTTAACACAGTCATTGGGGGTTCAATTAGACCTGCGATCCGTCTATAGCCCGACAAGTATGGTCATTTTTGAAAACATGCAATGGATCCCCGTGACCGCAATGTTGAGTGTGACAGCCGAACAAGGCGCTAACGCTGGTGGTGTCACGGCCTTAGTTGATAATGATGTGTCGGGTTCACGTGCGGTCTTGGCTGGAACGACGAGTTGGCGCTCGGTCACTGAGGAAATACCCGCTGGACAATTGCATATCGGCACTCCTTTTGACTCTCGTTGGCGCCTTGAGAATGCGAGTCAATCTGTGGTTGGGATGGCCTCGTTCGGATCAGTCATGACATTCGAAAGTAGCGCAGGTTCGGGTCGTCTTGTCTACGACAATCCACTGACGCGCTACTTGTGGGTTTTTCTGCAGATGATTTTGTGGATCATCGTTCTCCTAGCACTCTTTCAACCGCGTTTTCTTGGCCGCCGCCACAGTCCCATGTCGCTTGAACCCGTTGTCTCCTTTGAGGAGATGAGCCAATGATTCGTCGACTCACAGTCATCTGCATGATGATCGCCGCTTGTGTGGCGGCAATTGTCCTGCCCAACAACAACGCTACGGATATGCCACCGATTTTTTCTGTTGCGACGCGTCTTGGGACTCCGTCAATTCGTCAAGATGAGCGAGTGATCACGCGTACATGGTTATGTGCTGGATCTGCCGCCAGTGGTCCGAGTAGCAACGGCGAATACGGCGGCGAAGTTGTCGTCACCAATCCAACAGACGCTCCGATGACCGGTGTGGTGACGATCTTGACAACCGAACAGAATCCCGTGCGAGAGCAGATTGTGGTTGAGGCGCGAAGCCAGTTGACGGTGGATATTGATGCTTTGGCTAGTGCGCGTTACGCCAGCAGTTACGTTGAAGTGAGTGATTCTGCGGCGAGCGTTGAGCAACGGGCCATCCATCCGGCTGGTTCGGCAGTATCCCCCTGTTCAAATAGCACATCGAGTGAATGGTATTTCGCTGATGGATTCACGGCTGAATCTTCAGAGTTTCGGATTCTCTTGACTAATCCATATTTGACTCCAGCAATTCTGAATATTGGCGTGAGTACGGAAAAAGGGTTTCGTGCTCCACAAAACCTAGATGGATATGTCATCCCCCCTCAGTCAATTCGAGTTTTGAATATTGCAGATGCTGGATTCAGAGATGAAAAGATCTTGGCAATCAGCGTCAATGCAACTGCCGGTCACATTGTTGCCGCCAAGGAGCAACATTTCCTCGGAGCGGGGCGACTGGGCTA
>SXGQ01772696.1_pt1 | contig 140868 bp, 130 predicted proteins | sample 3178371 | NCBI WGS metagenome assembly SXGQ01 (sample SAMN11356859, study PRJNA531348) | freshwater metagenome | isolation source: freshwater sample F1-20 | place: China: Fuxian Lake, Yuxi | collected 2017-12-25 | reverse complement strand
GCAGGTAGAGCAACTGATTTGTAATCAGTAGGTCGTTGGTTCGATTCCGACAGGAGGCTCTAAAAATTTAAATTATGCAAGTTTTTTGGACTTATTATGTTATTTGTTTAGCTTATTGTCTTTTCATGTCTGTGAGAAGGTGGAATAAAGACGTTATGTCTGGTGGGTTAGGTATTTCACCAAGATTGGACACATTAGGTTTGTTAATTATGTGTTGGATTCTCGCTCCCGTAGATGTATTTCTTACTTGGGTTAGAATTTACAAAGAAGCGGAAGAAGCGAGAAGAAATAACTCTAAATTTATGTAATGAACTTTTCAGAAAAATACAACTGTTATTGGTTTACACCAAAAAGGACAGGAACTCGTTCTGTTAAAGAAATTCTTCTTGTTTTGGGTTTTCAAATAGGAGACCACAGTTTTTATTTCAATAAAAACAAACAAGATTCCTTTTTCATATCGAATGTTAGAAATCCCTATTCAAGGTTAGTTAGTATCTTTCATCTTCATTCCCATCATATTAACAACTTCAGTCTAAAATTTGATGGTTGGGTCTATGAATCACTACAAAACCCCATCTTTTGTGATTCGTATCAATTCTACTATCACAAGGATATTCTTAAATTACAGAGACCTTTCAATAAATTCATAAGACTTGAGAATTTAGAAGAAGATATAAAGTCAATTAGTTTCATTGATTTTTCAGACCCTAAGTTGAGTGAACAATTTGAATTCAATATAAGAAACAATAGATACAAAACTGAATTTGAAAATCAGATGAACGAAAAAAGGAAAAATTGGAAAGAATTTTACAATGAGGAATTGGCTAATTTCGTTCATGAGAATTTTATAGAACAATTTCAACTATTTGATTATCATAAAGATTCTTGGAAAAATGGCACACCCTAATTTACACGCTAAAAGTTCTGCTAAAAAGTTCGGAGGGAAACCTGAGGACTATATTCATCTACATGAGTGGTTAGATGAAACCAAAGGTTGGTTTGGTGATTCTCTTCATAGGATGTTCAGACATCACTCTGAGGGAATATTCGAGATGGAAAAAAGATTTGGTAAAGAGTTCAAAAACAGTGATGGTAAAATTGTTTATACGAGGTATGTTGGAGAACAACATGTGAAAGAAGATTGTAACAACTATATACCTTCGGCTAAAGAGTGGGTAAATAATCTATCCTCCAATACTAGACCAAATTGGATGATTAAAACAATAAAATTAGAGTTCGAAGACTGATATTTATAAAATTATGAGCAAAATACTAACATCTGAAGAAAAAAAATACTTACAGAGAATCTGTAGATACTTGGGTTCAATGGGAATGAGTAATGGTTCCGTTGAGTTTGATATGGAATACGGTCAGTTTGATAAAGATGATTATAATTGGAACCGAATAACTCATTTTTCCAATAACTACTCTGCAGAAATCCCTGATGGATTAAAAGAAATTTTGAAAAAAGTTATCGACTATGTTAGCGACAATGATTTGATTAACAGTCCTGATGTTGATAATATAAATTGGGAGAGAATTGAAATTGATATTGATTGTGATGATTCCACCATATCCGTTGCTCATGATTATAACTACTACGAAGCTAGTGATACTGAATCAGTCACTAGAAGTTTGGAAGAAGATGGTGACGATGAAAATCTAATGGAAGTGTTTGATGTTTTAGAAAATGATGATGAAATTGATGAAAGAGTTCTAAGAATTGATTATAACGGTAGTGGTGATAGTGGATACTTAGAAGATGCCTTCAATAATATAGGTGTCGATGTACCAGCACAAGTTCAAGATTACTGTTATGGTATTTTAGAAAGTAATTTTGGCGGTTGGGAAATCAACGAAGGCTCACAAGGATATTTCGAAATTGATTTAGATAGAAAAGAAATAACTCTTTATCACACATCCAATCTTGATGAAACAGGAAGAGACACTGTTTTTGAAGAAGACTTCTAAATTATTTGTTTTTTAATCCAAATCCTTTATTTTTGTATTATACCTTGGTGGCGAAATCGGTATACGCGCAAGACTTAAAATCTTGTGGACAGAAAATGTCCGTGTGGGTTCAAGTCCCACCTGAGGTACTTTGGTCCTGTAGTTAAATGGATATAACTACTGCCTTCTAAGCAGTAATTCCAAGTTCGATTCTTGGCGGGACTACAAGAGTGTAGACGAAAGTGATTCTACGGTCAGTGCGCATATTCCGTAGATAGCAAGTAGAAACTTTGGGGGTCGGTACAACCCCCCTCTTTTTATACCCCGATGGCGTAACGGTAGCCGCGTTGGTCTTAGGAACCAATGACTTCGGTCGTGAGAGTTCGAGTCTCTCTTGGGGTACAATTTTTGAATTATGTATATACAAAGTCCACTTGTTCCGACTGGTGTTGATAACATTTATCATTTAGCACCAATTCCAGTATTCATGAAAGTCTTTGATGACCATGAATTACATGGTGAAGTTTTCCAATTAGGATTGGATGTTTTAAGTCCTGCTCAGAAAAAAATGGGACAAGAACTCCCCGAAGTTTTTGATTCAGAAAGACAAAAAAATTATCAAGTCAATTACAACCGTCAAGACATGTGGGTTGAGCCAACCGAGTATAACCCTATCGGTAGTCGATTTTGGACCCCGCCAAACGATTTTCTTGATAGACCTGATACTTGTGTACAAATTATCAAAGAAAGGTGTAAAAACGGTTATATGGAGTTATTAGACTCATTGGGTTTTGCTCACAAAAGAAATCCTAAAATTACTGAGTCTTGGATTCAATATTATAATCCTACTGAGGGGAGAGGACACAATCAACACAATCATTGTAGGTGGTCACCAGATGAAGAAACTGTTTTGAACTTTGTTGGGGGTTATTATCTATCGGATGGTAACCCAGTGAAAGACCATCCATACAGTGGAGTTTTCACGTTCCACATAAGAGGTATGTCTTATTTCATCAGACCTAAAAAAGGAATGTTAATGATTTGGCCTTACGATATTGTACACTCAGTCAAACCATTTTATGGTGAAACACAGAGATGTGTTATCAATTTCAATATTCAAGATATATAAAATATTTGTTTTTCAATATACTTTTCTTATCTTTGTACTAATTATAATAACGATGAGAACACAGGTGCAACATATTGTCTACAGTCATCAACAAGAGATTTGTTGGATTAAGACACGCCCTGTAGTCTCGTGAGAAGCCTATAATTCCTGAAGAGTTATATATAAGACCTCGAACTACAGAAATGAAGTTCGGGGTTTTTTCTTTTTGGGACTTTTGGTTCTTTGAAGTATTGGTTGTAAATTTGTAATTCTTGGCCCCGTCGTCTAAAGGTTAGGACGCCACCATTTCACGGTGGAGATTTCGGTTCGAGTCCGTGCGGGGCTACAAATAAGGTCAGTTGGTCGAGTGGTTTAGGCGGTAGTCTGCAAAACTATTTACACAGGTTCGATTCCTGTACTGACCTCAATAATGGAGTATAGCTCAGTTGGTAGAGCACTATTCTGATACGATAGTTGTCGGCGGTTCGAGCCCGCCTACTCCAACAAAATAAAATGTTATGAGACGTAAAATTATCTTTATCGATGTAGATGGACCACTGGCATGGGGAACATGGGGTGACGGTAGAGTTACGCTCAACGAAGCTTCTAAGACCTTCACAATCCCTTATCCATGGGTTCAGGAGGACTGCCAAGCTTTACAAAAAATTTGTAACGAAACAAACGCCTCTTTGGTTGTGAGTTCAGATTGGAGAAAACACTTTAGTATAATTCAACTAAAAAGAATTTTCCAGTACTATGGTATAACAGCTCCGATTGTGGATATCACAACTCATCAGGACCTTTGGAATAAACTAAGTAGACCGTCAATTGAGTGGGAAAGAGCCGCTGAAATCACAAAGTGGGTAAAGGACAACAAAATCACCAATTGGATTTCAATCGACGACATGAAACTTGATGGACAATACAAGTGGATGAAACCAAGAGTTCCAATGTGGAGACACGTACAGGTAGATGGTGATTGGGGTCAAGGTGGAAGACTTAGAGACAAAATTGATGAATGTATAAAAAAATTAGAACGATGAAAAAAAGATTATCATTAGAACAGAAAAGAGAAAAAATGGTCGTTGATATGATTAATAAAATGTTCGAAATTGCAGGACATTCAGTAACCTACGATGATATCAAAGACCGTAAAGATGATTGGTATACTCAATGGACTATGACTGTCGAACAAAACGATGAGTGGAAAGATTGGGGTCAAAAATACCTGATGAAAGAACTCAAGATGGTGAAAAAGTATGCTGAAACTCAGATGGGAATGATTTCGTTAATGTGGGGATTAAAGTTTAGTAATTTTGATAAATAAATAGTAAATTTTTGTTATGAAAATCAATAGAAAGGATTTGTTATGGTTCTTAAGTAACATCCGAAGAAAGCAAGAAGGGAAAGAACTTACAGACGAAATGCTTGTTGACCATTTGGCACATTATATGGAGGCTAACCCAAGTTGTATTGATATCAAAGGAGTTAGTACACCTGGTAGATTCAGTTATTCTACAGTTGGATACGGAGTCTTCAGTTTGATGGGTGAAAAATATAGAATGGGTAGGATTGAAATATTCGACAGAGAGAACGACAGCGGATATCAAGTAGACGAGGGAATTTATACAATGCCATATGAAGCTGCGAGTCAATTTGAAGATTTTATTGAATCTTTAGAAACTGACTTACCAATAAACATCGCAATAGGTTCTCACGGATGGTGTGAAGAAGAGTGTGCAAAATCTTTAGGTTTTGAAAACTCTGAAGCGATGAGAGACCCTGAAAACGTGAAAAAGTATCGTAGAATGAAAAACGATGAATATGCACGTGAACAAGGGTATGAAGATTGGGATGACTTATTAGATAAAAGCAAGTGGACAAAAAAACAAGGATAATGAAAGTTGTAATTGTAAGTGGGTATTTCAATCCTCTTCATAAAGGACATATTGAATACTTTATTAAATCAAAAGAACATGGAGATAGACTCTATGTGATTGTGAATAACGATTTTCAACGTGAGTTGAAAGGAAGTAAAAAGTTTCAAGACGAGGATGAAAGATTGGTTATCATTGGTAGTTTAAAGATGGTAGATAAAACTATACTGTCCGTAGATAAAGACCGAACGGTATGTGAAACGTTGAGATTAATCGCATCTGAAGTTGAGGACAATGTTGAGTTGTTCTTCGCAAACGGAGGTGACCAAAATAACGATACCATACCTGAAAAACCAATCTGTGATGAATTAGGAATCAAATTGGTCGACGGTTTGGGTGATAAAATTCAATCCTCGTCTTGGCTTTTAAAATAAGAAACATGGGTGTAGCTCAATTGGTAGAGTACTAGTCTCCAAAACTAGGAGTTGTAGGTTCGAGTCCTACCACCCGTGCAAAATGGGAGTATCGCCTAGTGGCAATGGCAGAAGACTGTAAATCTTCCCTCTTTCGAGTTCGTTGGTTCGAGTCCAGCTACTCCCACATTTTGGACCCCTAGCTCAGTAGGTTAGAGCAAATGACTCATAATCATTAGGTCCACGGTTCGAGCCCGTGGGGGTCCACAAGACAGACACACGCTTCCCATCCTGAAGGATAATGAAGAGAATAATACGTCTCCTAAGGTCTGTCCCACATTGTCGTATGGTGTAACGGTAACACAGCAGATTTTGGTTCTGCTTTTCAAGGTTCGAATCCTTGTGCGACAACATATGGTGGACGTAGCTTAGTTGGTAGAGCACTAGCTTGTGGCGCTAGTTGTCGTGGGTTCGAATCCCACCGTTCACACACTTTTTTATGAGAAACAGAAATCAATATCACCAATTAATTCAAAATTTCCGAATCGGTTTGGAGGTTGGTGTTGAGTATGGCTATTTTACAGAAAAATTATTATCTAATTGGGATGGAAAAATGGTGTGTGTTGATTATTGGGACAAACAGGAAAATGATGAATACAATGAACCCGTTAATTACAAAGACTTTAGGTACATGTTGACTGATTTCACATCAAGAATAAAAAAATTTGAAGACAGAGTTTTGGTTATAAAAAATAAGTCCAAAGTTGCATCTAATTTTTTTCCTGATGAATATTTCGATTTCATTTTCATAGATGCAAACCATAGTTACGAGTCAGTCAAAGAAGATTTGAATATTTGGTGGCCAAAATTGAAATCAGAGGGGTTGTTTTCTGGCCACGATTGGTTACATAACTTTTATCCTAATCGAGGTAAAAATATGTCGGTATATTACGATAATAATTACATTGGTGAATATGGGGTAAACTCAGCGTTAACTGAGTTTTGTACCGAAAAGAATTATAGTTTTGAAGTTACAGAGGAAGAATTTGCGACTTGGTTTTTTTATAAATAAATGGAGAGTTGCCTGAGCGGTCAAAGGAGCGGTTTGCTAAACCGTGGTCGGGAAACTGACCCGTTGGTTCGAATCCAACACTCTCCGCAATTTTTAACCTTTCAGTTGACGATTTACCAAAATTATATTATATTTATAGTCTTGAATAGTTATTAAACATTAACCAAAAAAACAAAAAAAAATGAAAAAAATCTTAGCATTGTTATCAATCGTAGCATTGACGGCTTGCGGCGGAGAAGGAACCTCAACTGAAGTTAAATCTGATTCTTCTGCTGTTGTAGTAGATTCACTTAAGGTGGATTCTGCAGCTGTTGTCGTAGACACTGTTGCAACTAAGGTAGAAGAAGTTAAGTAATATTACTTTTTCTTACGAAAATAAAAAAACCCATTTTTGATGGGTTTTTTTATTTGATTAGTTTTTTAATTCTTTGTATATCTTCTTTTAATTTAACGTTTTCCTCATTCTTTTCTTTACGGAAAAATTTTGCAGCTTTTTTAAATGGTGCTTTGATTGCATTAATAACAATAGGGTCAGTTTGTTTTTTTTCACCCGTTTCCGCCCATCTTTTTTGTTTCAACTCACCAGTCTTTTTATCATATCTGTTTTTGAATATACCAAACGGAAGTGTTATAAGTGCGGCTAATGCAGGGTCTGCGTAACTTCTTGTATCTGATTTCTTTTCAACATCACCATCGTAATCGGGAGTGTATTCTTTTTTCTTTCTTGTTGATTTTTTTTCAGAATACGATTTTTCAAATTCTCTTTGATTTAAATTTTCTCTATGATATGAACGGTTCAACATCAGTACTTCTGCAGTATCTCCTCCGTCCATTATTCCTATTACTTGTCCTTCTGAAACCGTATCACCATCTTTTACTCTAGGTTTTGAAATACCACAATATTGAAAAAAATATCCTAAATCACTTGATTCAATCGTCACTTGATTTTTACATCCCGAAATTTTTTTCATGTTATTAATAACACCATCAACAGGACTTTTGATAACAGAATTCGAAGAACCAGGTATGGAAATTGTTCCATATCTGTTTGAAATATTTTTTCCGAATTGTTCGTTTAATCCTATAAGTTTACCAATACCCAAAGCCATTTTATATAACTCTGGGTCTGAATCTTTACTATTTCCAACTCCATAAGTTATTTTGGAATCTTTTTTTGATTTATCGGAATCAGTTGTTATTGAAGAATCTGAATCTGTTGAAGTTGGGTCAACTGTGTAATTCCCACCCGAATATTTATCAACAGTCCATTTTATTAATTCGCTTATAGTATCTTTATTCCCACTAATATCTACTCCAGCACCCACGGGTGGTTCCCCTTCAAATGTTTTGTAGTGGAAACTTCCTTTAGTGTGAACATCATCAACTTTACCATTCGGGTCTTTTTTTGCGTAAGGATTTTCAGTTGTTCTCAATCCCATCTCATTGGCTTTATCGATAACATCCATAGCGACATCACGATTGGTAAATCCAATATGTAAATGGTCATCATGACCACTCCAAGTTATACCATCTACCTTTTTACCCCCATCAAATCCGAAACCAATAGTTCCACCCCTTTTGGTTGCAGGATTATAAACCAACTCATCGATACCTGAAATATCAGCTTCAGAAAAAACCATTTTTTTGTTTTCAAAAATGGTATCATATAAACTGTCTATCTTTTTAAGCTCTCTACTCATTAGTTATAAATATTGATTGTAGAATAAAAAAAACCGAGAATATCTCGGTTATCGGTTTGAACTATAATTCAATACTTTTTTACCTGAAGTTTCAACTTCTTTTTTTTCAATTTCAGGTTTTGGTTCTACAGGTAATACTATTTTTTTCTTTTTTTCAACTTCTTTCACCAAACCAAATTTAATCCACTTATACCAAACTCTTTCGTGAACATAATACTGTAATGGTTTGTATATTAATTCTACTACGCCAAACGCAGCACCTATCTTAATACTTCCTGAAACCAACCACATTGCTAAGAAACCTATCGTGGTACTAACTATTCTGTAACTAATAGTTTTAGCTAAATGTCTTTTGTAAGAAACCTTAATTTGACTCATATTTTTCAATCCTTGGGGGACCATCTAAAGTTTTGAAACCCATATCCCTATCTAAATTTATCCCAACAGCCCTTTGAATCTCAGGTTGTTCAGGGTCTTTATCGTTCAGTATAACCCTTGTTCCTCTACCACAATCCATCACAATTTGATGGTATCTTACACCAATTTTTTCCAATTCATAAATTGTGTAGTTTCTGAAAGTTTCAGGGCGTGCTGTAGTTATAATTATCACAGCACCTGAATTGTACTGTTCATTCACGTAATCAATAACCTCTGAAATAGGGGTTAGAATTGCTGTAGACAATTCATTAAATTTTCTATACTTAACCAATGTTCCGTCAATATCGACGAAAAACGTGGGATTTTTTGTTACTTTACTCATATTGAGCGGAAGACCAGGCTCGAACTGGCCACCTATAGCTTGGAAGGCTATCGCTCTACCAAATGAGCTACTTCCGCTTTAATTACATTTTGGGTTCTTTGTTCATAAGAATCCACAACATAAGATATATTAAAATTATGGGGAATGGACTCCAAATCAAGGCAAAAAATGCAATTTTAACCAAGAGAGGCTCAATGTTAAAATAATCAGCAAGTCCCGTACAGACACCTGCGATTGTTTTCGTTCTACTTCTGTATATTTTTTTCTTTTCCATAGTTTAAAAAAAAAGTGGTCAGGGACTGATGGGATGCTATACCTCGGAGTCGACTTCCTTTCACTGCTGCAGCAGTTACATCAGTATGACCACCACTCGTTAAAATGTAACATTATCGCCATGCTCCCAGATTTCTTCATCCTCTGGAGTCTTAGGGTCAAGTTCTACCTCAACATTCAAAAGGAACGACATGATTTTAACGTTTTTATATTTTTTATAAAGATAATTAAATTTAAGTATTTTCAAAATTTATTTTATTCATTTCTTCGATAGATAATCTTTCCATTTTCCATTCCAACCAAACATTCATGTCCTTGAGTTGTTCTAAAGTATTCTCATGGATTAGAATAAATCCCTCTGGAGCAACACCCTCAAACTTTGAAATTGAGCCTTTTTCTTCAAGAATTCTTTTAATGTCTATCATAAGACAAATCTAAGGAATTTACTTTTCGTATCCAAAAAGTTGAAATTGATTTTTCATAAAACCATAAATCAATTCTTTGTTTCTTTCTGTAAGGAATTTTTCTTTATCTACTTTGAATCTATTCTCATTTATTCTTTTCTCTAAGATTTCGTTCAAGACCCCTGATTTGTTTAAATTCGATTCCTTAACAAATGGAATTTTCATATAATCCTCGTACAAAGTTTCTAAATGAATTATATAGGTCGGATTTATTCCATCGGGTATAATGTACATAGGATTCAACTTTTCTATGGATGTTGTTATATGTTCATTAAAATCTTCGGGTGTTGGTTGTGTTTCTTTAGTCCAAGTAAACAAAAATCTTGATAAAAATCTATCGTAAGGATTTCTTGCGGTCATAATTATTTTGTGGTCAGAAACCTCAGGGGGTAAATAAAAACTATGAACAGTTGATATTGCTGGATTTGCAAATTCTGTGTTAGTGTCGAGTTTACGTGTGTAAGTTTGAAAGTCAAAATAGGTGAATATCCAAGAAGCAGTTATAGTCCCTGATTTCATTGGAAGTATCAAATAAAAATCAAAAGTTTTTGAATATATATAATTTTCCCAACCCATATTTATATCTATATAATTTTAGTCGAAAGACATAAATTTTAAACCCCAATATATGGACGATGCAAATAAACAGGGAAACGTGGCAGAGAACTCTAAGAGAAAATCTGTCTCAAATTTTTTTAATGCTCGCATTGTTTTTCAATCCTTTTGGATTCGATGCCGTTCAATATTCTTTAATTCTGTGGACAGGAAGTTTATGGAGAGCGAACTTCGTTTTGTATTGTGTTGCGGGATTATTCTTTGGTTTATACTTTTACTTTCGAAAATTATCTAAAGAGCCTTAAGTTTTCCTTCTTTGAAGGCTTGGAAGTTTGGTCCTTTTATCAACAAGAAATCTTTTCCGACTTTTCTATAACCTAAGATTCCTGCGTTTTTAGCAGCGGCAAAGAATGACGAGTGTTGACCTCTCAAATCACGAGGTTTCATTACAAATCCATCCTTAGTTCTTTTGTACATTGTCTTACCATCTTTGGTAATTTTCTCCAAAAATCCTATATCGGTAAGAAAATCAAGTTTTGTTCCTATTTTACCTGATTCCAAAAACTTTACAAGTTTTTCAATCCACCCTTTTTTCCTACCGAACGTATATCCATATGAAGGTCTGAAGAAACTTGATGTACCAACAATCTTCTCACGAAGTTGGGTATTTTCTTTAACCTTATCTAAACACTTACTCGAAATGTAAGACCTAACTCCCTCTGCAGTATTTTCTATTGTGTTCAATATTTTGAACTTAACATCAATTCCGAAATTTTCCAATCCTAAATCTATAAAATAATCTTCCTCGATGTAATTGTCTTTACCCATAAAACCAATACTCGCTTCAAAATATTCTTTATTAGATGATTTGAAGGTCACAAAAACCTGATATTCGTCTACTATAACATTATTTAGGATTACTGCCAAACTAGCTTCGGTGTGTCCTGGTCCCAAATCGTTTATGCCATGAAAACCTTCAATAACCACACTTAATTCTGATTCAGTTCCAAATAGTTTTTTATCGCTCTTTTTTGTTATACCAAACGAATTAAAAATTTTATTCAAATGTTTTTCTTCTGCTGAAACCCTGAAAGTTTTATAATTTTCTTCAACCGCATCAATAATCTCGGGAAATGCGTATTTGAAAACTGAAGTTTCCCTGTCGTTCATTCCGTTATCTTTACTATCCCAAAATCTTGGATAACCTGAATTATCAAAATGAATTGCGATTTTTGAATAATCTTTGTTTGTCGAATTTGCTTTATTGATTATATAGTATAAAGCCTGACTTCCTGACGTGTATCTCTGAAAATGGTCAGGTGATTTTGTAGTAGTACACCATTTAGTGTTGGAACCGTACTTACAAGAAGCTTCATGAGAAATTGGTTTAACAACCAAAAATTTATCGTCTTCGTAAATCTTTTCTACCTGATTTTCTAATTCTTTATTTTTTTTCTTTCTTCTAACATATTCAACAACTTTTTCTAATTCGTTGAGAGAAACGTATTGATTGATATCTTTTTTGGGGAATTGGGATTGGTATTTATCAAAATCTTTAATGAGCTCTACAAGTTTCTCCAATTCATTTAAATCTAATTCACCATCTCCATCCGTATTTTTCAATACAAAGTCAGTATACTTGTGATTGAAATCTTGTAAATCAGAAATATTCAAAATATAATCTAAATCCTCATTATTGAATTTGGTAGAATATTTTTTCTTTAAATCTTCTTTTCGACCTTCTTTAAGTAAAATTGAGAGAAACTTCATATGGTATAAATACCAATTATTTCCAAAACAATTGGATAAGTAAGATTGCTAAACTAAGAGCTAAACATATAATAGTTTTGAGAGACAATGGTTCTTTCAACATAATCCAAGCCATTATTGAAAAAATCAAAACTCCTATAGAGAATCCGATTATACGATTTGGCCAAGTTTGACCATCATATAGATTTACCATTTCTCTACTTGCTAATATTACAAGGTAACCAATCGGGACCCCTATTAAAGACATCAGAAAGGGGTGGTCTTTAATCCATTTATTCCACAAGTGACCTTGTAGTTGATAGAAGGTGAAAATTTGTGAAAATGTGTACACAAAGAATATAAAAAATATTGAACCGAATTTACTCATATTGGAAATATAAAAAAAATTAACGAAATAAAAACCCCAAGTTAGACTTGGGGTTAATCTGGTGGAGAAGACGGGATTCGAACCCGTGTCTTGTTCGCGATAACTATAAATGACTACACGTTTATTTGATTGTTTCTCAACCAACAAATAGGAAGTTTCAATCAGAAAACTTACAAAGCTGTTCCGACTCTATTTTAAGGAGCCAGCCAGTCGTGCTCCTACACTCTTGTGGTGGTGTAACACCATAAAGACTTCTGTTCCAAGGTTATATGTCTACCGACCCGTGGTTGTTCTCTACTAATTAAGCAGCAACAACAGCTTCTTCTTGGATAAGACCAAGTGCAGAAAGCTTAGCGAAAGTTTCGCCATTTGTGTTTCAAATCAGTTTTTAAGGAGTTAATTCAGCTCCTACGTGCCACTTATACCTACACACGCCAATCAATGCCATGTCTTCCCCAATAATTTCAATCAACAAAGCAAATATAAGTATAAATATTCTATTTCCAAACCTAAGTTCTATTTATGTGATATGGAACTAGGTGATTCGTTTTATGGGTTGAGAAATTTTGTTAAAGGGAGGATATCCAAATATGAATTGGAGGGTATAGACCCTGTAATTGATAGAATAAGTTTGAATTCTACAAATTCTGCACAATCTACTGTAATACTTGACTTCAAATCATTTGAGAATTTAGGTAAAATGATAGGATTAAGTGACGATGATATTTGGTTTTATCAATTAGTCACATCACCATATCAACAATATGAGGCGTATGATTTCTACACGGCTGACGATGATTGGAAACAAGGTTATGGTGCTTGGTATGATATCAGTCCTGAAAATATGGAGTTGATGGAAAGAATCGCCAAATATTATTTTAATACCGTAATCAATTGGAATGATAATGAAAGTATGGGAGAGTTCGGTGCAAAATTGGATAAATATTTTCCAAAAAATGTTACTAACATTGTTCAAGATTGGACACACGAAAAAAATAGAGAAATGAATCACGTTGCACGTGAGCATGTAGAAAACGAACTTGATAATTTTTTGAAAAATTTTGGATTAGATTTATATGGTGGAGATAAAATAAAAACTACAGTTGCTGATTTGATTGGTCTATACCTACAATTTGGAGTACCTCATCTTTCTTTAACTAAACTTTTTAAGGAAGTTTTCAAAGGTTCTGATAGAACAATAGGTGGTTGGGACGAAGACAGGTACGAATATCAAGATGATGAACATTTTGATAAAGACTCTTTTAATAGAACAGTGGAAAGAGAATTAGAAGATATACTTGAAAAACTTGAGGAAGATGAGGATGAGAACTCACTTCAAAATTTTGTAAAATTGGTTGATAAAATATCAAACAAATATAAAACAAATGTTTGGTATGATTTACCAAAAGATGATAAGGTTATTTTTAAGATTCGAGGATTTGATAGAAAAGATGGTAAAATTGATGTAAGTTTAAAAAGAAGAGGGTCTGGTGACTTCAAAGATTTTGCTGTTACAGAAGAAACTTTTTATAGATTACTATACCAACCAGAGTTATTTCGTTTGGAATTTTAAGGAATAATTCGTACTTTTGTTTAATGACTAAAAATATAGAATTATTAAAACAAGTTTTGAGTATTCCAACCAAGACTTACAAAGAGGATATGATGATTTCATATCTTTCTAAGTGGTTGGCTGCTAATAATATTGAATTTTATTTAGACGATAAAAGAAATATCTACGCAACAAAAAAACCCCAAGAAGAATTACCTAAAGATTTTTATTTTCCTTGTGTAATCTCACACACAGATACCGTTCACAGTTTGGATGTTATCAATGTTATTGAAGAACAACTTCCAAATGCACAGGACCAATTGAAATTATCTCTTAAAGGTTATAATGATTTGGGAAGGCCAACAGGTATTGGTGGTGACGATAAGTGTGGCGTATTTGCATGTATGACTCTACTTCGTGAATTACCTTATCTAAAGGCTGCTTTCTTCGTTTCTGAAGAAACAGGCTGCCACGGTTCGCGCAGTGCGGACCCCGAGTTTTTTGAAAACGTTGGTTATGGGATTCAATTCGATGCCCCTGAAAATTGGATGATTACTGAAAAATGTTTCGGACAAGTTTTGTTTGACCGTGATTCTGATTTTTTTAAATCTTGTGATGAAGTTTTAAGTGAAGGTATGGTGAAAGAAAACATGCAATATATGGTTCACCCATATACTGATGTTTATGCACTGAGGGGAAAATTCGATTTTTCTTGTATTAATTTTTCAATTGGATACTACAATTATCACACACCAAACGAATACGTTGTAGTCGATGACGTTTTCAACGGAATTGAAATGGGAAGAAAAATGATTGAAAAATTAGGGTATAATCTTCACTATAAAAAGTCACAAGATTATGTTCAAAGGTCTTATACTTTTTAAATGAAGTCTTCTAACTGACTTATATATTTTTTAACCATCGGGTGGTCTTGTATATCATTATATTCGACCCCCGATTTTTTCATTTCTTTCACTTGATTCATAATCTGTGAAAGTTGAAATCTAACACCCTGAGACATCATAGGGTAATTCTCTATATAACTTGAAAGTCTAAATTGTTGTTTTGCAATTTCTATTGGTATACCTAATTTGATGACGAGTCTTGCCACCATATTTTTAGCAAATTGGTCTGCGTCGAGTTCCATTTCCCAATAGTGTTCATATAATTTTTCCAAATCATTTAAATCGAAGTCGGTAAAAGGATTTGGCATTTTTATGTCTCGGACTTGTTGGTCATGTCTTATTTCGTGAAAAATTGTATATAAAAAATCGCCAATCGTCCTCATGTTCATAGGTGAACAAATAATGACTTGGTCTCTAGTTCTAACACCAGCAAAACCTGTCGCACATGAATTTAAAAATTTTACATTAACTTTTTGTTTTTGAATATAATCTTTCACGAAGGTTTCGATTATATCAACCTTAGACTTATATTCGCTTGGAAAATTTTCTTTGAACTGATTTAAAAGTCTCGAGAGATTACTCATTCTTATAAATATAAAAAAAAGGGACTTATCGTCCCTTTTTTTCTATAACTACATTTTCACCGTCAACTTTTAACTTGTAGTTTTTATTTTCTAACATTTTTCCTGTTAACACTTCCTCTGAGAGTAAATCTTCGATTTTATCTTGAATCGCTCTTTTAAGAGGACGAGCTCCATATAGTTCATCAAAACCAACTTTGGAAAGATACTCAACCAATGTCTCATCATAAGACACTTTGTAGTTCATATCCTCGAGTCTACCAATCAACTTCTTAAGTTCGATTTCAGTAATCTTCTTGATATCATCTTTACTCAAACTGTTGAACACGATTGTGTCGTCAATACGATTGATGAATTCAGGAGAAAAGAAATTTTTCATTTCTTTCATTAACACCTGTTTTTTAGCTTCTTCGTTTCCGTAAGCACTTGTACCAAAACCGATACCTGTTCCGAAATCTTGAAGTTTTTTCACACCCAAGTTTGAAGTAAGAATAATCAATGTATTCTTAAAATTAATCTTGCGGCCTAAACTATCTGTAACATGACCGTCATCCAAAATCTGTAGTAATACAGTGAAAACATCTTTATGTGCTTTCTCAACTTCGTCAAAAAGAATCACTGAGTATGGTTTATTTTTCACCTTTTCTGTGAGGAGACCACCCTCTTCATATCCAACATAACCTGGAGGAGCCCCCACCAATTTGGATACTGTGTGTTTCTCTTGGTATTCAGACATATCCACACGGATAAGAGAATCCTCAGAACCAAACATTTCTTTAGCCAATTGTTTTGCTAAGTGTGTTTTACCCACACCAGTTGAACCTAAGAATACAAATGAACCAATTGGACGATTTGGGTCTTTAATTCCCAAACGGTTTCTCTTAATTGCTTTTGCAATTTTCTTAACCGCGTCGTCTTGTCCAATTACTTTACCCATCAATTCTTTATCTAAGTTGATGAGAGCTTTTGTATCATCGACACTCATTTTGTTAACGGGGATTTTGGTCATGTTTGAAACAACATCATAAACATCTTCCAATGAAATTTGTCTTTTGTTGTTAATCATTTCTTCTTCGAACTTCTTTTTTTCGTTGTCCAACTTATCCAAAAGTTTTTTCTCTTTATCTCTGAGTTGTGCCGCTTGTTCGTAGTTCTGTTTTTTTACAACTTCGATTTTCTGATTACGGATTTCCGCTGCTTTCTTTTTCAACTCTTCGATTGAAGGTGGAACTTTAAGTTCAGTTTGCATTCTTGCACCAACTTCATCCATGATATCAAAAGCCTTATCAGGGAACTCACGGTCAGTAATATAACGGTCAGCAAGTTTTACACAGGTCTCAATAACTTCATCAGAATAAGAAACTTTATGATATGTTTCATATTTGTCTCTGATGTTTTTTAGGATTTGGATTGTTTCAACAACAGAAGATGGGTCAACCATTACTTTTTGGAATCTACGTTCCAAAGCACCATCCTTCTCAATATTCTTACGGAACTCATCCAAAGTGGTTGCTCCAATAATTTGAATCTCACCACGAGATAAAGCTGGTTTGAAAATGTTGGAGCCGTCCATAGAACCAGCAGAGTTACCTGAACCAACTAAAGTGTGAACCTCATCGATGAATACAATGATGTTGGGGTTAGCTTGAAGTTCTTCAATGATAACTTTCATTCTTTCTTCAAACTGACCACGATATTTTGTTCCTGCCACAACTGAGGTCAAATCCAAATTAACCAATCTTTTGTCTAAGAGATTTCTGGGACATTCCCCACTTACAATCTTCATTGCAAGACCTTCGACAATTGCGGTTTTACCACAACCAGGTTCACCAATGATAATCGGATTGTTTTTCTTCCTACGAGATAAGATTTGAGCAATTCTCAGAATCTCACGGTCTCTTCCAATTACAGGGTCAAGTTTGCCTTGTTCAGCCAACTTATTCAAATCCCTACTGAAATTGTCTAATACGGGTGTACTACTGTCTGAGTTCTGTTTTTGTTTTTTACTCATTTTTTCGTCGTCGTCCATTAAATCATTCATAGTAATTAATTTTTGTAAAGATGTATCAAATTTTGGACTTTACCAAACTTTGAGACAAAATGTCTTATAGTTTATTTATCAACTGACTTTTTGTCGTGATTAGTCTCACGGCATAAAAGTTGACTATCACAAAGATAAATAATAAACTTTAAAAACAAAAATTGAAAAATTATGATTTTATCAAACAACGAAATTAATTCACTATTCTCAGACATCTTAGGTAGTAACTTGAATTCCTATTACAAGACTTCTTTGGTGACTAAAAATTTGGGTGAGGAAAATTATGAAATTAATCACACAAAAGATGGCGCATATTTGTTTTTTGAAGCACCAGGTTTTAACAAAACAAATTTGAAGGCTGAAATGGAAGACGGTGTCCTTTACATCAACGGTAAAAGAACCTACAAATTAAACGGTGAAGAAAAAACAAAAACAATTAACAAGGAATTTAACATTGGTGATGGTTATAATGCATCGTCAATCGAAGCAACTATCGAAGACGGTATGTTAACTGTGTTCGTACCAAACTACAAAAAACAAGATAAGAAAAGAATTAGTATTCTTTAAGATTCAATAATGGACATCCGTAAAACCCTCATCATTTTGGTGGGGGTTTTGTATTTATATTTATATGAAACCATATTTCGAATTAATTCAAGATAGTTTAGCCCTTAGAAATTTGTTAGATGTTTATTTGGAGATGAGAAAGCATTTCCAAGAGTTGGGTTTCAGTGAATCAGATTTGGACGACCCTCCAACATATACCGCAACTATGATAAATTTACATGATAAATTTACCCATAGACTAAATTCTTTACATCGTATGATAAGTGATTATGGATTTAATATTGAACGTGATGAGTTGGTGGATTATGTACAACCACTACTTCTCAAAATAAACGAATTAACACCTTTAAAAGATGGCGATTACAAGGGAAACAATACAGGGGACGAAGATAATCAACGAGATTAAATCTTCTAATATTAAATCTGCAGAATACGATACTGAATCGAAAAAACTTATTGTTGAATTCAACAATGGTTTTAAATATGAATACGATGAAGTGCCTCATCAGACATACACAAAATTTAGAATGGCAGAATCACAAGGCAAATTTTTCACTACAGACATATCTAAAAAATTCAAATACAAAAAACTATAATACTTAGACTATTTATTTAGGATGAGTAAGTTTAGTAAAATTTTAGATAGTTTTTCAGTTCAAGATACCCTCAACCCTAAAATTTGGGAAAACCCTTCCGAGCCAAAAAAAGCCGTGATGAAACCAAAAGTCAGGGAGGCTTTGATGCGTATCGCCGAAGAATTTATTGATTATTTGGGAGATGATGTATTCGTCGATGATGTAGTACTCACAGGCTCCCTTTCAAATTATAATTGGTCAGAATTTTCTGATTTTGATTTACACGTATTAGTCGATTTACAACAATACGAAAAAGATGCCCCACTATATAAAGAACTATTCGACTTGAAAAAATTTGTTTTCAATGAAAGACATGATATAAAAATATATGGATATGATGTCGAGCTTTATGCACAGGATTCTGAAGAAATACATACAAGTTCAGGTGTCTATTCGGTAATGAATGATGAATGGTTGACCGTACCTGAGAAAATGAAGTTCGAAGTTGATAAGAAAGTTCTAAAAAATAAAATAGATTGTTGGGTAGAAAAAATTGAAAAAGCCACTGATACTGAAACTTTAGACGACAATATTGATATATTGGAAAATCTACGAACCAAATTAAAAGAATACAGAAAATCGGGATTAGAAGGGAAGGGAGAACTTTCTTACGAAAATTTGGTATTCAAGTTTTTGAGAAGGTCAGGTCACATTCAAAAACTATTTGATTCGACACATAAAGCGGTGGATAAAAAATTATCGGTTGAAAGGAAAATAGAAGAATCTAACTGAAATCGATATTTATTTGATTACGACGAATAATAACAATTATTCTATGTAGTCGTATATTTATAAAGAAAAAATAAATGGCTTTAGTAACATATCTCGTAGGTCCGTGTGTTGGTGGTCCGTCAATTCTTGTTGATTTTGATAGTAGTAATTTACCAGCAGTAAACGGAAATTATTATCTTACTTTCACAGGTGCAACTGCTGAAGGTTGTTATGATATAATCGATAATGCAGAACCATCAACAGCAGTTGATAAAGTTGCAACATTATCGTCTGACTACGTAGATTGTATTACTTGCCAAGCGGTTGTTACTCCAACCCCAACGGCAACAACAACTCCAACAAAAACTCCAACTCCAACAGTTACGCCGACAGATACTCCAAGTGTAACAAGTACGCCGACAGATACTCCAAGTGTAACACCTACACCTTCAGTTACTACAACTAGTACCCCAACTGATACCCCTAACGTTACATCAACACCTACACCAACTAGTACAGCGGCTGTAACACCAAGTATAACTGCATCAAACACTCCAACTCCAACAGGAACACCAAGCGTAACAGCAACACCAACAATTACTGCTTCACCAACGGACACACCAAGTGTTACACCTACCGTTACTCCGACTGCGGCTGTAACTTCAACCCCAACGCCAACAACAACTAAAACCCCAACACCTACACCAACACCTCCAGGTTATTGGTTGATTACCGATTGTATTGGTACTTCATGGAGTGTAGAGATTACGGGTGTATCTCCGTCAATCGGAGATATGTATATCTTCACATTTGATAATAATAATTTAGACTATAACTGTTACTTCGTAACTGATACTAGTTATGGTCCTATAGTTGCAACTGCAACATTCTTGAGTGGTCCTTACGTAGATTGTGCCGAGTGTGGAGTTGTTTACACAGGTACATCAGTGAATCAGTTCTATGAGTATACCGCAGCAATGGAAGGTTCCTTCAGTGGAGGTACCTTGCCAGCAGGTGTACAAGTACCACATCCAGGATTTGCAACTGAGAATGGAGTTGCAGTCCAATTAAACGCGGTGCTCTTAGGAGGAGTAAACGGATTAAATAGTTAAAAAAACAATAGTTCAAAATATGGCAGACTTAAAACCAATTGGAAGTGAAAAACTCACAGGCCAAGACAAGATAAAAAGAATTATGGAAATTGCTCGTTTTAATGAGAATATTCCTAATACACTTAACGAAACTAGCAGAAGCGAGTACGGTATTAATCTTGCTGATGGAATGTCCTATGAAATTGTAAAAGAAAGACAAGGATACATCATAAAGAAAGTTGTGACGGAAGGAGTTACAGAATATATCGAACCAATGAAGAATAGAAAATACTATTCATCATATTCACAAGCTTTCAAAAGATTGAACTTATTTGCCGCTGAACTTAATAGATTGAATGAGAACGAAGAAGGAGTTTCTCTTTTCGGCGAACAAAAAAAGTTTGTCTTAAAAACTCCGAAACCAGCGGCACCTGAGGCGGCACCTGAAGAAATGATGGCACCACCAGCAGCACCACCAGCGGTACCTTCACCTGAATTACCTCCATCACCTGAGGCAGCACCAGCACCAATGGGTGACGAACTTGCGATGCCTGATATGGGTGGAGTTGAACTACCAGATGATATGGGAGCACCTGAGGGTGAAGAAGAAATCTCTATGGACGCAGAAGTTGATACTGATATGGGTGGTGGAGATGTTGAAGAAAAAGTAACATTCAAAACAATCCAAAAACTTACAGGTAAACTAACACAAAAAATCAGAACATTAGATAATGAAGAAGGTATGACTTCTGAAAACATCAAGTATGTTATCAATATGGTTTTGTCTTCATTGGATTTGGGTTCACTATCAGAGGAAGACAAAGAAGATATTATGTCTAAATTCGACGAAGTAGAATCTGAGGATGAAATGAGTGGAATAGATGGTATGGCACCTGAAGAGGACATTACATCTGATACAGAAGTAGAAGATATTCAAGCAAATATGGACGTACCTGTAGAGGGAGAGATGGAAGAAAAAATTGGAAATGGGGCAATATTTGATTCCATTTTTGGAGAGTCGAAAGTAGATAAGGTTATTTCAAAATACTTTGAAATTAGTAAAAAGGAAATTCTTGAGAATAGACAAAAGTTTGTTCAAAAGAAAAAAGAGTCAGTGGTTTCAATCAAAAGACAAATGTCTGAAGTTCATAAATTAGTTGAAACTGTAGAACAAAAATTGGCGGCAAAAAAATTCTTGGAAGAGAATTCTAAAGCCACGATTGTTGGAAAAACGAACAAGAAAAACTTAGTATTTGAACATAAAGGCACACAAGTGAAAATATCACCTGAGGGATTGGTACTATGAGTAAATTGATATTTGTAAACGGATTAGGACCCAATTATAAGGGGGATAATCTTTACGAATTCATTTTTTCAGATACTACTGATGTTTGGGGGGAATCATGGGAAAGTAAACCATCTAATGGTTACCCAACACCACCCGACCTAAAATATGTAAAGAAGGTGGGAGTTCTGAGAAATACCGATATAAAATTGGAATTGATTCAGAACTCCGATTTTTTTTCTATGATAGACGCAATTGATGACGTAGTTGCGTTAGCCTGGGAAACTGAAGATGAAAACAAAGGAAGATTAGTTTTCAGATTTGGTCAGACTGAAAATGAAATAAAAGATAAGCTCTATGAACGAGATTTAATCTTGGAATTTGAAAAGAAAGAAGTTTATGAAAAATAATATAAAGGCTTTTGAACTAATTGAGATAGGGTTATCAGCCAAGACGGTAGCCAAAATGAACGAGTCACAAATTGAAACTCTTCATAAAAAATTACTAGTTTCTGAACAAGTTACAGAAGTCCCTACAAAGAAAACATTCAAAGTAGGACCTAAGGGTGGAAAAGTTGGTAATGTTATGGTGTCTACTGACCCTAACACCAAAGAGGTAATCGTAACAACAGAAACTGAAATGACCGAGGATGAGACGGATGATGTAACAAACAAAAATGCATTAGGTGCTGACGCACTCCAAAACCTTACAGGTCAAGAAGCACCACACGACGCAAACGATATGGCACCTGATGGAATGGACGATGATTCAGACAATAACAGAAATATGATGGGTATGTCGGAGGAGAAGAAAAAAGAACAGAATCCATGGGCTATTTGTACCGCACAATTAGGTAAAGAGTTCGGCACAAGAGAAAGACACATGTGGTCAGCTAAGGAAAAAAACAAGTATGAAAGATGTGTGAAGGACGTAAAAAAATCTTTGAAGGAAGGTAAAAATCCTGTATCTTTATTTCTCGAAAACGAAATTATGAAAATTGTAGAAAAAAATTTACCACCAAGAATTACTAAAGGTGATTTAGTAAAATACCTTTCTGAAGCGGGACCCGCAACAGCTCCAACAAAACCAGCACCTGATACAAAACCAACAACAAAACCTGGTACAAGACCAAAACCTAAACACCCTGGTCAGAATCCTAATCCTGGTGAAAACCCTGCACCAAAAGCAAAAAAGGTCTCTCCTGAAGTTGCTAAAGATGAAGTAATGGATTTGATTATGAAATTATTAGAAAAATAAGATGGCAAAGAATTTAAAGGAACAAATCAATTACGGGGATAGACCCGAAAGAATGGACCCAAATTTGGAAAGAAAACTTGGGGACCCTGAAGGTTTATATGCCAAAAACCCATCAATGAAAAAAGGGGTTTCGGATGTTCAAAGATTAGTTGGTTCTAGATTTGGTAAAGTAGCCGACAAACTGAAACAAGTCACAGGAAATCAGAATATCGGTTCGAGACAAGTTCAACAGATGATTTATCAAGAAATGATGAGTCGTTTACCGAATATCATGAGAATCGAAGGTAGACACAGGGATGAACTTGAGCAATTGGCCGTCGAGGCTTCTTTAGACGAATTAGAGGTACCTGAAAACTGGTTCACAATCGAACCTTATTTGAATAGAGCCCCTATAGATACTTCAAATTTCAGGTATCAACCTGATGAAGATGATGAGGAAGAAGAAGAGGATGAGGAAAAACCAAAACTATCTATTCCATCTTTTGATGTTGAAGATTTGACTGATGAGGAGATTTTGGAATTGGAAAAACATAAGAGAAATATCATTAATGCAATCGTCCAAGGTGCTGCAAAGAAAGGACACTATCTTTTTCAAAAACCTGAGGTAAAGGCCAGACTTGATGCTATTGACCCTTCTCTGTACAGAGATTATTTGGGTATAATGGCAATCAATGATTTCCTTTACTTCACTATGGAGCAAATGATTGAGATGATGAGTCAGACAGGTCAGGGAGTTGCAGGAAAGGTTGAATTAAGTGATAGTGATTCTGATGATGAAGAAGATGGTGAAGGTTCAGAAGAAAAGCCTGATACCGTTATCAAAGCTTTCGGTATGATGTTTCCAATTTTATGCCATGAAATTATCAAAGGTGTTGAAGAAGCCAAAGGTAGATATGGTCTACCTCAAGACCAAGGCATGAGACAAAAGGTTCAAGGTCAAGTAGATTTACTTTCTAACGAGCCTATGCAGTTGAGAATAGGTCCTGAAATTGTTGAAAAGATTAGATTTGCGTTACCTGATGCAATGTTTGACGACGATAATAAAGGTCTGATAAACTGGTTTCACATTCAATTATACCAAATACCTGCCGAAGAATTTTTAGAGATTATAGGAAATGCTATTTCCGAAGACCAATCCAAAGTCAAAAAGGCTACACAAAGATTCGATGAAATTATGAAAGAGGCTCAAGAGCTCAAAAGAGAGTATGATGACTATAAGGAAGAAAATGGTTCAGACTCTGATGATGAGGACGATGAGGATGATTTGGATGATTTCTTAGGTGGTTTAGGTATATCGATGCCTAAATAATCCACATAGTGACTAAAGAACAATTAATTATAGAGGTTACAAAATGCATAAGGAGTACTCCTTATGCATTGAAGACCTATCTTCAAACTTACGATAATACCGTTCAGAAATATGTCCCATTAGACCTATTTCCCGACCAAGTTTCCTTAATTGAGGATTACGACAATTACAACGAAAACATAGCTTTGAAGTATAGACAAGCTGGTGTATCCACTGTTACTGCAGCATGGGCTTCAAAAAAACTCGTGTTTGCAAAGAAAAACAAACCTGAAAAAATACTAATAATTGCCAACAAACTTGATACGTCAGTTGAAATGGCTAACAAAGTTCGAGGGTTTACTGAACAATGGCCCGCTTGGGTTGGGGTTGGGTTTTCAGTGGAAAAAAATTCACAAAGACATTTTAAACTAACTAACGATTGTGAAGTAAAAGCAGTCGCGACTTCGAAAGATGCACTTCGTGGTTACACTCCAACAATCCTTATTTTTGATGAGGCGGCGTTCATTGAAGCGGACAATGATTTCTGGTCTGCGTGTATGGCTTCACTATCTACGGGTGGTAAGGTTATTGTTATTTCTACACCAAACGGATACGATGCAATCTATTACGATATCTACGACCAAGCCTTAAGAAACATGAATGAGTTTAAAATCTCAGAAATGTTTTGGTATCGTGACCCTCGTTATACTCGTGATTTGTATATGGTCAAAACTAATGATTTAGTTCATTTTCTCCTTAATAGGGAGGATTATCCATCAGACACCGTGGTCGATTTATCTGTAGATAATCCCTACGATAGAGACCATTCCATAACAACAGATTACATTGAAAGAGGTTACAAACCTTGTTCAGCTTGGTTCGAAGGGATGGTGAAAAAACTGAAGTTTGATAGGAGGAAGGTTGCTCAGGAATTGGAATGTAATTTTCTTGGCTCAGGTGATAATGTATTTGAATCTGAACTGATGCAAAATATTGCAAAGAATCAACTAAGAGAACCTTCAGCAAAACTTATGGGAGGTTCACTGTGGATTTTCAAAGAGCCTGAAAATAATCACAAATACGTGATGGGAGTAGACGTTTCAAGAGGAGATTCTGAAGACTTTTCTTGTATTGAAATTATAGATTTCGACGAAAGAGAACAAGTGCTAGAATATGTGGGTAAGGTGCCACCAGACGTTATTGCTGAAATTGCATTTAAATGGGGTTCTATGTACAACGCATTTTGCGTAATCGATATCACTGGTGGTATGGGAGTCTCTACAGCACGAAAAATGCAAGAAATGACTTATCCAAGTGGGTTGTATGTTGATAATATTGACCCATCCAAGAAATGGAAATGGGACCCCAAAATAAATGAAAAAATACCAGGAATAAATTTCAATTCAAAAAGGGTACAAATCATTTCGTCCTTTGAAGAAGCCGTAAGACATGGATTTAAGACTTATTCCCACAGATTATATAACGAAATGAATACATTCATTTATGTTAATGGAAGACCTGACCACCAAAAGGGTCATCACGATGACTGTATAATGGCGATGTCCATGGCAATCTATGTTGCAGAGAAATCATTTCAGTCCCTACAAAAAGTCGTAAATCATACAAAAGCGATGTTAAACTCATGGTCGACAGCTATCAATGAGAACAAAAATACATCAGAATATTTCAATCCTATGATTCCACAAATGGGAAGACAACATCCCCATTCACAAGGTCCCACTAAACAGGACTACCAAAAATATGGGTGGTTATTTGGTGCCAAATAACTATTTATATTATCAAGGTAAATGGTAAGATTGTAATATGGCTCAACAGAATTTAACAGTTTGGCAAAGGTTATCACAGACTTTCGGACCGAATTCACTACTCGGACAAGATTATCCAACATTCAAGTTTGATAAGAAGGAATTATTACGCACAAAAAGTAGAGAAGAATATGAGATGGAAAAGTTGCAAGCGCAACAGACCTATTATCTCACAAATCAATGGGCTAAAGTTGAAAACAATCTTTATTCTCAAGCCATTTATTATGAACCAACTCGTTTATCTGCTCAGTATGATTATGAGTCGATGGAGTATACTCCTGAAATTTCAGCAGCATTAGATATCTACGCGGAGGAATCTACAACAACAAACGAAGATGGATTTATACTACAAATCTACTCTGAATCAAAAAGAATAAAAGGCGTACTAGCCGACTTATTCAACAACAATCTTGATATTAATACCAACCTTCCGATGTGGACAAGAAACACTTGTAAGTATGGTGATAATTTTGTTTACTTAAAATTAGACCCTGAAAGAGGAGTTGTCGGATGCCAACAGTTACCTACTATTGAAATTGAAAGACATGAAGTTGGGGTAAGTGCAAAAATTTCAGTCGATATTACACAGGAGTTAGATAAAGACAAAAAAGCTCTTCATTTTACATGGAAGAATAAAAATATGGAATTCCAATCGTGGGAAATGGCTCACTTTAGATTATTAGGTGACGACAGAAAACTCCCCTATGGAACTTCTATGTTAGAGAAAGCAAGACGTATTTGGAAACAACTTTTACTATCTGAAGATGCGATGTTGATTTATCGTACGTCAAGAGCCCCTGAAAGAAGAATGTTCAAAGTATTCGTTGGTAACATGAATGATGACGATGTTGAAGCGTATGTACAACGTGTCGCGAATAAATTCAAGAGGGAACAGGTGGTAGATTCTAAAACAGGTAATGTTGATATGAGATTTAATCAAATGGCGGTAGACCAAGATTATTTCATACCTGTACGTGACCCAGCGGCACCTGACCCAATTACCACTTTACCAGGTGCTACGAACTTATCTGAGATTGCGGATATTGAATATATCCAAAAAAAGTTATTGACCGCACTACGTGTACCTAAAGCATTTTTGGGATTTGAAGAGGTAGTAGGTGATGGTAAAAACTTGTCTTTACAAGATATTAGATTCGCCAGAACAATTAACAGAATCCAAAAAAGTATGTTGGCAGAACTTAATAAAATTGCCATTGTACACCTATTCCTTTTGGGTTTCGAAGATGAATTACAAAACTTCACACTTGGATTAACAAACCCTTCTACACAAGCCGACCTTTTAAAAATTGATGTTTGGAAAGAAAAAATATTATTATATAAAGATTTGGTTGCAGACCCTGGAAACGGTATCCAAGCCACATCATCTACATGGGCTAAAAAACACATATTTGGATGGTCAGATGAAGAAATTAGATTAGACCTCCAACAACAAAGGATTGAAAGAGCTGTTGGCGAAGAATTGAAAGCGACTCCGACTGTAATCAGTAAAACAGGTCTTTTCGATAATATAGACAAGTTGTATGGAAGCGCATCGGGTGCAACACCTGCAGCGGGTGCTTCAACCACACCAGGGGGTACAGAAGAACTTGGAGGTGCGGCACCTTTACCTCCACCTCCAGGGGGAGAAGAAACGGCTTTACCACCACCGCCACCTGGTGGAGAAGCGGGGGCTTTAACACCAGAATCCACAAAAAAGGATTTGAATATTTTATTGGAAAATAACCTATTTGAGAGGTCAAAAAATATTGATTTGAGTAATGCACAACAATCTTTGGGAGAAATTGAAAAAGAACTTGAAAAGTTGCTTAACTCATAATATTTATTTGATAAATAAATCAAATGACTTTCGGCCAAATCAAATCTCTCATCGAAAAAAACTTGCTCGAATCTTACAAAAGTGAGACCGAGTTCAAGAAAAGCTTACGCGAGTTCAAACAAAATGTTTTGAACAACAAATCAATCTCTAAAGTTTACAATCTTTACGACCAACTAAGTACACCCCAAGGACTCAGTGAATCAGAAGCCAAAGAATTTATAGAAGAAGGAGTTAATCTTCTTCAAAGAATTTTACCTACAATCAAGTTACCAAAGTCATTTGAAAAAGAGGTAACAAACAATTATTCTGATATCGATACTTTAGTTTACACAAAAAAAATTAGCATTTCAGAAAGAATTCAAGCTAAGAAAAATATTGTCGATACACTGAAGCAAAAAAGAACTGTAAAAGAATCAATCAATATCCCTGTGGTTTCAATGGTTAAAATTGCAAATCAAACACTAAGAAATTATATAGAAACCTTAGATGAAACTTCGAAAAAAGAATTTTTTCAAATTGTTTCAGAAGACAACAGAAACTTGGAAAGTAAATTTGAGGAGTTGAAAACTTCCGCTATTTCTAAATTGGAATCGATATTGGAAAAAGAAAATGAAGGCGATGTTAAGGTAAAAATTAACGAAACTATCGACAGATTGAAAAGTGAAAAATTTGACCAATTAAACTTTCTCAAAATCCGAAACTTAGAAAGTTCACTTTAAGAATTCTTGATTTTATTTGTGTAAATCGCTTTTAACAAATTCTTTCTTTTTGTAACCGACGGTTTTACGTATTCTTTTCTATTAAGAAGTTCTTGATTTTGTTTGGTTTTAATTACCTTGGACTTTAATGTTTTGAGAGCTTTCTCAAGATTCTCAGTATTTTTTACGTTGATGATTAGCATATATTACAAATATCTCTAACTATTAAGAAAATTTTGACTATGATGATTATATGTAGTATTTTTTGATAAAATAAACTACATAACATGAAAATTAATGAAGAAGGGCAAAAGTGTAAAGTTAAAGCTATTCACTCCAATCAAATCTAGTTACGGAACCGTAGATTCCAAAAATTTAAAATCATTATACATAAACATTCAATCATGGGTTACACCAAAAATAGACTCCAATAATTGGAATAGAGTTGTTGGTATATTGAGTAGAGAAATCAAACATTCGGTTTTCAATTCAATTAATACAGAATTTTTTAGAGAACAAAGTATTGTCGATTTGGACTTAAGGACAAGCGGAATATCATCAGGTAAAAAATCTTTCTTTAACTTAGAAGTAAATTTATATGTGAAATCAACTTTGGATTTCAAATCTAAGGAAGTCAAAGAATCAGTCAAAAATATTGTGAAATCAATTTACAGAAATGTTATTTCTAACAACAATCACTTTGAATTTTCTCTAACCAAAAAAAATGAGGTTAATAAAGTTGGATAACCAATATATTTATCTAAAAAACCTTAATGAAGAATTTGAGAATATTAGAAGCTAACGAACTCGGTCATGGTATTTTGATAGAAATGGATGCGGGGTTTGTTTCTCCAAAAGACGAAAAAAACATAAAAGTTTTACAAGAGGCAGCAAATTTAGATTATAGAAACCCATTTGAGTTTTATGCGGTGTTACAGAAATATGATACCCCCAACAGAAACGGTAGATTCTATCCTGAAAAAATATTAAAAAGAGAGGCCGACAATTATAAGAAAATCATATCTAAAGGTCTTTCTACCTCGGAACTCAATCACCCTGAATCATCTCTGATTGATTTGGATAGAGTCTCACATCTCATAACAGACATATGGTGGGATAAAAACATCTTGATGGGTAAGTTAAAATTATTAACAACACCAGGTTTTCATGAAAGAGGAATTGTATCGTCCAAAGGTGATGTTGCAGCAAATCTCATGAGACAGGGGGTAACATTGGGTATCTCTTCACGTGGAGTCGGTTCTCTCAAAAAAGTAGGGGAAAGAAACGAGGTACAAGATGATTTCGAATTAATTTGTTTTGATTTAGTTTCATCACCATCAACACCAGGGGCTTACTTATTTACAAATCCTGATGATAGGTCCAAGTACGAAGAAAATTTAGAAGAAGAAAAAAAGAATCGTGAAAAATCCGTAGAGCCCATGGGCAAATCTATTGACTTGATGAAAAAACTTACTCATTATTTAGGAAAATAATTTTATGGACGAAAAATACTTTGTTGCAAAAATCCAATATGAATTACCTGATGATAACACAGGGAAAATAAAAAAAATAAGAGAAGAAAAACTTGTAAAGGGTTTTTCTGTAACAGATGTAGAAGCTAAGGTAACAAAAAGATATGAATCTTTTTCATACGATTGGAGGATAACATCAGTCTCAGAAAGTAAAATCGATGAGGTAATAGAAAAGTAAAAGTGGTCAACGACCACTTTTTTTGTTTAATAACATATTTATAAAGAAAAAAATATGTTATTCAGTGTAGTATATAAAAACGCTTCAAATCAACAATTTTACTCCACAATAAGTGGGGCAAATATGTCCTCTGTAATTGTGTATTGTGATGCAAACAATCTCACACCAGAACAAATTCTTTTACAGAATTACAATCTTATCTTAAATAACCCATCTCTTACTCAGTGTTATCTTATTACTCTAAGGGACGTAAACACAGAAGCAGCAAGTACATCTTTGGTTTATGATTCTTATTCAGGACTTAATTCATGGATTCAAAGTCAAACTGATAAGACTGTTTCTAATTTAGCATTATTAAACAGAGCTTTTATACAAGCCTAAAATAAACTTTTCTCTATTAGACACTATTTATAGAGTAAAATAATATATTTTTTCATGCAAGAAAACAAAAACTTAGTTGAAGAGGCGCTCATTCAAATGAAAAACGTTGAAGAGGCTATCGCCGAGAATGCAAAAGGAATACTTGCTTCTACTATGAAGGAAGAAATCAATCAATTAGTAAAAGAATCTCTTTCTGAACAAGATGACGAAACCGAGGTTGATGCAGAGATGGATATAGACATGGACGACGAAGAGTCTGATATGGATATGGACATTGATAATGATGATGAAATGGACATGGAAATAGACATGGACATGGATTCTGATGAAACTCCAATAGATTTAACTGACGCTTCCGACGAGGAAATTCTTAAAGTGTTCAAAGCTATGGGTGAAGAAGATGGTATCATCGTGAAAAAAGACGGTGAGGACATCCATCTTTCTGATACTAATGCAGACACTGAATACCTTGTAAAGCTTGGTGAGTCTGAAGAAGACAAAAATTTAGAAGAAATGGAAATGGAAGAAATGGACGACATGGATACACAAAGTGTAATCGATGCAATTTTTTCAAATGATGGCAACATCGAAGACGACCAAGAAATGGAAGACGATGAGGAAATCATGTATGAAATCGAATTTGACGAAGAAGACGACGAAGAAAGCGATGACGATATGATGGAATCAGACGACGACATGGAATCAGATGATGAAGACATGATGGAATCAGATGATGAAGACATGATGGAATCAGATGATGAAGACATGATGGAATCAGATGATGAAGACATGATGGAAGAAGACGACGAAGATTCATTGGAGGAAGCATACGACCACAAAAAGGCAAAAAAATCTGAAACGAAAGAGGGTAAAATGTCTGTAAAACCTAAAGGTGTTGGAATTGGCTCAGGACCTAAATTCACTTACAAAGATAAAGCTGCAGGTGGATTCAAAGAGGACAAAAAAGAAGGTCCAAAAATGATGGGAACTGGTAAAGCTAAATTCGAATACAAGAAGGGTGCAAATATGGAAGGTAAATCCAAAGTTGTTAAGGCAGAAACAAAAGAAGGTCAAGGATACAAAGATAAAGAAGATGAGAGGTTGGCAATGAAGCATGGTAAGATTGCTTCAAAAGACCTTAAAACTACTAAATCTCGTAGAGATGACGCAGGTTTTGAAAAAAGAGAAACTAAAGAAGCTGCTAGAACTTATGGAATGGGTTCAAAAGAAGGTAGAGGTCTAAGAAAAGGCATCACTAACAACAGAAACTATGTTTATGGTAAAAATGGTGTTAAGGTAGAATCTACAGAAGCTGAAGTAACAATGTTAAGAGAGAAAAACGAAGAATACAGAAAAGCACTTAATGTTTTCAGAGAAAAACTGAACGAAGTTGCAATTTTCAACTCAAACTTAGCATATGCTACAAGATTGTTCACTGAACATTCAACAACTAAAAAAGAGAAAATTAACATTCTAAGAAGATTTGACGATGTTGAATCTTTGAAAGAATCTAAGTCTCTTTATAAGTCAATTAAAGATGAGTTGGCTAAGACTGAAACTAAGTCTATCAACGAATCAGTTGAAAAGAAAATTAACAATACTGTATCATCAGGTTCAGCGGTAAACTTAATTGAATCTAAAACATACGAAAATCCTCAATTCTTAAGAATGAAAGACTTAATGTCTAAGTTGGGGTAAAAAAATAAAAATAAATAAAAACTAAAAAATACTCAAAATGGGAGCATTATTAGAATCAGGTCTTGTTGGTAACATCGGTCTTAAGCACCTTAAAGTTATCAAAGAAGACACAATCAACAAATGGGACAAATTAGGATTCTTAGAGGGTCTTAAAGGTCACATGAGAGAAAACGTAGCTCAACTTTATGAAAACCAAGCTTCTTACTTAATCAACGAGGCTTCATCTACATCTGATACAGGTGCATTTGAAACTGTTGTATTTCCAATCGTAAGAAGAGTTTTCTCTAAATTGTTAGCTAACGATATCGTATCAGTACAAGCAATGAACTTACCAATCGGTAAATTGTTCTACTTTGTACCTAACATTCAAAGTTATAACCCAGCAGCAGCTGCAGGTCTTTCTGAACACTACGCACCTTACGGAGCACCAAACGGACCAGCATCTCCAAACGCAGGTTATAATTATAACGACGGAAGAGACCTTTATGATAGATTTTATGAAGGTAACGAACCAGCTTTAGACCCACCAGGTTTATTCGATTATTCGAAGGGTTCTTTCACATCTGTAACTTCTGCAGTAACTTCAGTTGTAACAGCTCAGTGGAACAACACAACTTTAAATCTTGAACCAGCAGCTTACGCTTCAGATAACTACAGAAAAGTACTTGTTATCATGAGTGGTTTCGCTTCTGATGGAGCTGGAAAATTAATCGGTCCTGATGGTAACCCAATCGACACAGAATCTTTCTTGTCTGATTTAACTATCTATGGTGTTTCTTCAAACACAACAACTGTAGGTGGTGGTCCTTACCTTTTCAGAGTAGTAACTCAAAGATATGGTAAAGGTATCGTTCAGTACGGTAACAACAACGCTACATTAGCATTCCCTGAATCATTAACTGATGGTGGTCAGTACGATAACGTATGTGACGCTTATGGTAACATTTATCTTGAAATCGACCTTCAAGTTCCTGTATGTATCACATGCGGTGGTTCTATGGACGGCTACACAGGTTCAACTTTCTCATCATCAACTGCATCAAACAACGCATTCTCTGCAACTTATAGACTTTATAAGAACTTAGAATTCGAAGATAAGATTGGTGAGGTTTCATTTGACCTTATGTCTGTAACAGTTTCTGTAACAGAAAGAAAATTAAGAGCTCAATGGTCACCAGAAATGGCACAAGACGTTGCAGCATTCCACAACATCGACGCTGAAGCTGAATTAACAGCTTTATTGTCTGAGCAAGTTGCGGCTGAAATCGATAGAGAAATCTTGAGAGACCTTAGAAAAGGTGCAGCTTGGAACTTAAGATGGGATTACAACGGATGGAAGAGATTAGGTGGTAGTGCACAACCTTACACTCAAAAAGACTGGAACCAAACGTTGATTACTGCAATCAACCAGCTTTCAGCTCAAATCCACAAATCAACTTTAAGAGGCGGTGCAAACTGGATTGTTGTATCATCTGAAATCTCTGCGATTTTTGATGACTTAGAATATTTCCACGTTTCAAACGCAGCTCCTGAGCAAGACCAATACAACATGGGTATTGAAAGAGTAGGAACTCTTGCTGGTAGATACCAGGTTTACAGAGACCCTTACTTCCCACCAAACCAAGTGTTAATTGGACACAAAGGAACTTCGCTTCTTGATACAGGTTATATATACGCACCATACGTACCTTTACAACTTACTCCAACAATGTATAACCCATTCAACTTTACACCTATCAAGGGTATCATGACTAGATACGCTAAGAAAATGGTTAACAACCGTTTCTATGGTAGAATCACAGTTGATGGTGTTAGAACATTTGATTTGAAAGAGTTGAGATAATATGGTCTAACCTTAATATAAAAGGGTCCTTCGGGACCCTTTTTTTATTATATGGATATTTATTAATAAAGTTTTCACAATGATTAAACAAGCTTGGAATATAAGTGCAGAGGAAAGAGTTAGAATTCTTCAATTACATGAAAGTGCAACTCAAAGATTATATCTTTTAAGTGAGCAAAATCCTGTCCAAGGTCCTGGTGACCCAAATACTGTTTTGGGCCAAGATGAAAATTTTGTATATTTTATATCACAACCATCTTTTTCAGTGGGTGCTGATTACATAGACTGGACTAAAAATTACTTTGTTTATGCGAGTGATGGAGAAACATCATATCAGTGTACAATAACAGAAAAAGATAAAAAAGGTAGACCCATAAAGGTTCAGGTGTTGAAAGATAAACCTTTAGTTAACATGGACAGAGGTGAATTTCTATTCAATATGATTAAACAAGGAAAAAAAGATTTTGATTATAACTATGGAAATGAAATGACTAAAAACTCATTCTTATTCATAAGGAAGGAAGAAAGTGGTATGCCAACAAGAGAAAGATATTTTGGTGTAGTTTTTAATGCAAAACCTGTTACAGTAGTGATAACTAATGAGGGTCCAAGTAGTAGTTGGGGTTATTCTCAAAACAACAATTTTATTGATTTCGATGAGTTAGAGGTTGGGTCATCTACATTATTTGACCCAAGAAAAGACGCATTTTACAGTAAAAAACTCGGATATTTTTCATTAGTAATACCAACCTTGGTAACATCTTACCCAGTCAATATAGGAAAACCACAACCCGAAAAACCAACTGAAATTCCAGGAAAAGTACCAACTCCCCCTCAACCTGTGCCTTTGGGTGATAAATTTATGGACAATATTTCAATGCCAACTGTGGATGCAATCCTAAAAGACACCAAATTCATTGAATTTAAAAAATTCGTTGAGGGTAATGATATGTCTAAGTTTGTTTTTGATATACAGTCCTCTGCATCTAAATGTAGTGCAGGATATAAAGAATCTAATAAAGCTAACGGTAAGTGGAGCGAAGATAAATCAACGTATCCTGATGTTACCGTGGACCCACAAGCAGACAAGAATGATGTTGGTAATTTAAATCTTACTAAGGCAAGAGCACAAAATCTTAAAAACTTCTTGATTACAAATTTACCGAAATTGAAAGACGCTAAATTCAGAGTTATTGCTCAAGGTTCTAAAGGAACTTGTGGTACTGAAGAGGAAAACCAAAAATTCAGAAGAGTAGATTTGACTGTAACTCAACTTTAATTCATTTTATTAACTTTTTCAGCAACAACAACTTCCATTTCGAAACGGTCAGAGTATTCTTTTATGCTTGATGTAAAGTATAGGTCTGAATTTACATGGAAAATCTCGAAGTACTTACAACCACCCCATTTATAATCTTCATATTTTTTTTGGGTGTAACATAGAGTTTGTACTCTCATGTTTCTTTTATCAAGTTTTGTGAACTGATAGATATCCAAAAAAGTGATTGAGTTGATTTGTCTGTAGTAAGTCTTGATATAGGTTTTGTAATCCTCAAGTAAATTATTTACTTTGGGTAATTTTTCTACATCGACTAATATGGGTGATATCTCAATATTCAAACCATACTTTTTAATTTGTTCTATGTCTTCAGTTGCCTTAACCTGATTGAGGAAAGAGACATACCCTTTGTTTTGAGCAGTAGTCAATAAAGAAACAAATAGTAACAGTAGGGTGACGAGTGATTTCATAATATCGATTTTTTACAAAATTAGTAATTATTTGGTATCTAAAAAATTTTTTTTACAATACAGACTATTATATCCGTATAGTATACATCTGAGAGTGTTTACCTCATTTCTTTTGGACTCTAAATGGTCACCATGGAATGGCTTATGACCTTTCAAAACTTCATCGGTGATTTCGAGTTCCAGTTTTATTATTTTAGAAATTAGTTCTTCCTTGTTATCAATCATTTTAATTGATATTTATTAGTACAAATATATGAATAAAAATAGAATTAAGGAAGCCACAGGTTCAGGAAGTTCGGGACGTATGAGAATACCCTTGGTTCTTGCACCTCAGTTGTGGGAAAAAGAACCGTTGGAACCGTTTGTTAAACCTGTATCAGATTACGTGAGTTCGGTGAATGCTTACGACAGTTATGATGGTGTAATGGAGAGAACTCCAAAAATTATAAATAAAAACGAAAAAAAGGCAATTAGTAAAGCTAAAAAGGCAGAGGAGTTATTTTCACAAAGTGATGATGACGGAAATCCAATTAACGGGTATTCACCTTTGGGGAGTGATTCACCTGGTACACCTGAATATATTAAAAAGATGGCACATATACCTAAAAGCGAATACGAAAAAGTTTTGAAAGAAGATTTGGCAGTTTGGTTCGGGACCAAGAAGAAACCTAAAGGTAGTAAACAACCAAAAGGTCCATGGGTAAACATCTGTAGAAAAAAAGAAGGTGGTGGACATCCGCCGTGTGGAAGACCCGAAGCAGACAGTAAAGGATATCCCAAATGTCGAGCTGCTGGTGTTGCATCCAAGATGTCTGATTCACAAAAAAGAGCGGCATGTGCCCAAAAAAGAAAAGCTGAGAAAAAAGACCCAAAGATTGGTACAGGAAACAAACCTACCATGACCTCATATAAACCAAGGAATGAAAGTTTGACCTCGACTATCAGAAGAGTATTGAAAGAACAATATGATTCACAAAGATTATACCCTGTTCAAGAAATACAAAGATTGTTCGCTGACGCACCTATCGAATTGAAAAGAATAATAAAAAAATTGGAGTCAGTTCCTTGTATGAATGATAAAGGGGAAAAGAATTTTTGCTTTAGATTACCTGAGGTCCTCCACGTTTATATGACGGGGAGATATTGAACTAGTCTAATTTATCTAAAATCTTTTTAAGAGAGTGTTGAATATTACTTCTAATTTCTGTTTCTAAAGATTCTCTCTTTTTTTCCATGACTTGGTCGAAGGATTCTTTTAGAGAGTTGAAACTGTCTGAATCTTGAAAATATACACTGTAACTATAAACGTGGTTTATAACATGGACGGTATAACTTTCCAAAACGATATACATATTTAAGGACTCGTTTTTAATTATCCTCTTAGATGAAATTGGGGAAAAATTCAGTTTGGATTCAGGATGGAAAATCATTTTATTACAAATTTGACGTGCGAAATGCTCCTCATCCGTAATTACAGGGCGGGGGTCAAATTTCTCTTTTAAAGTTAAAAATACTTTATAAAGGAGGTTTGGTATGAAACCAACAATCTCTTTTCTTTCCATAAAACAAATATAGGTATATCAAATCAAATTAACAATACGCACCTGAACATCTCTTCTGTCCATCAAGACCTTTGATTTTTCCCTTACAAACAGATACCGCATATCCGTTCGCGTAAGCTGAAGGATACACTTTGAATTTTGCTTTTGCCGCTGATTTTCCTCTTGCGCAGAGTTTTGTACCTGTTTTTTTTCTTCCTTCATTCAAATCTTCGTAATCGACATACTGTTTCATCTTTTTTGTTTCATTCATCATGAAATCAAAAACTTGGTCCATATTTGTTTTTGCTTCTGTGACGTGGTCGTCAGCCCAATCGTGACCATTGAGAAGAATTTCATCAATTTGTTGAGGGTCTAATTTCAATAACATATCACATTGTCTTCTGATTTGTTGTAGGTTACTGAAAAACATATAATTTGCAGGCTCTTGCATCTGTTCTTGTAATGCTTTCTTTACTAAGACTTCTAAGTCTTTTTCATTAAGTTTGACTAATTTTTTCATTTTACGTTCACTATTGAGAATGTTAATTGTTTTTTATAAGTATCTTTTTCCCCTGAAGTATTTACCTGAATATCAACATAATATTGATTTGGAATTTTGTCTCTCATATCAAAAATAAAATAGTATTCATTTGGGGTTCTGTTGATGGGTGTCCAATCTTGTACTTGGACTTCAGTGGTACCCTCTTTAACATATACTCTATAAAAGGCTGAAACATCCAACAACATTTGTTGTCCTGTGTATGCTTTCTTAATTGTAACACCAACTTTCCTTATATCTGTGTTCAGGATTTGTTCGTTCTGTAGTATGCCATAGAAATTAAATCCAAACTTTTGTGGTTCTTTAGATAATGAGCCAATTTGGATTCCAGCGGTATATTGTTGTAAAGTAAACGAGTTCGTTACGTTCGGTAAAGATTGTCCATTTATGGTTAAACCTGACCAAACATCATAGTATTGGCAAGGGGTTGCCCCTGTGAAATTATTTGGCACAACAACCTCGTATATTCCTTTTGTTCTTAAACAAGTTGATAGTGTTGCCATTCCGTTTACAGCAACTCCGTTTCTGTCTTCAATTCTGACCGTAGGGTCGGAATCTAAATTTACCAAATCTCCATTTTGATATATGTAAAGATAAAGTCTGTTTTCTTGGTTTTTCAAAAACTGATTTCTATCGTCCTGTATATAGTCATCATAGGTGGTTAAAAGATATGGTTGGTAGAATGTTTGAGTATGTCTTGAAAAGAAGGCTACACTATAACTGTCTGTAAGACCTGTTATATTTTCTATTTGTGGAAGATATGCTAATCCCCAACCAGTAACTCCTGTAATACTACCATTCAGTATTCCGTTTATTTCAGGAGTCATATCCATATTCAAATCTTCATTACCTAGTTCAAAATGTTGTCGAGCTACAATGGTTAATCCAGAATAATTTACTACACCTTGATTCCTATTGTTGTAAATTCCATTTTGAGACCAACCTGAAATTGTAGTTGTTTGATACCAATTCGAAGGTCTTGTTGAGTAACTTCTTGGGTCGACATATGTGAGAGGTGCAGAACCCCCCTGTGCGCTGTTTTGGGCTATATTAAAGTCATTATAATCATAACCAACACCTTCATCCCATTCTTGAGGAGAACCCGTAGAACCCGAGTATTTTGGTATTCTAAAGAGTATCAAATCAAATGATGTTGCCCTTCTTCTTGTGTCCGACATAACAGTGTTTAACAACTCGTTATCAAATGACGATGTATTGGTCATTTTAAGGGTGTGAGTCATTGCAGAAGTACAACCTGTGGAGATTGTCCCATTATCAATCATGGCCTCAAGAAGGTCCAAATTAAGGTCAAATATGAATCTGGTATAACCATAGTTAGGAACAAGAAAATCTGAAGCACCAAAATTCAATTGGATTACAGGGTTTCTTCCTGTATTCACATATGAGTTTGAAGTAATTGTATTATTCTTACTGAAATAGGACCTTAAAATCGACATTTACTTTTTCTTATAAATATCAATTAAGTCTGATATTGGAATTAAGTATTTTCTTTGTTGCGTTTTGTAGCTCTTCAAGGATTTTAGAAACCGAAGAACCGTCCTCAGTTATTGGGACAGGAGCCAATCCAGGATAGGCGTGAGTGTGTGTAACAAGGAATCGTACAATTAAATCAATTAATTCCATAAGTTGTTCTCCACGTACGAAACTAGCAGTTTGTTCTTGTAGTTCAGCCACCTTATCCACATTAATACCATAGAGAGTATTATCCATTATAATCTTACTTTTTCCTGGTATTTGGGAATTGTGAGACAATAAGAAAATTTTATCCGCACCCAAAGCTCCCATTGTATTACTTGTGCTTGAATACCTCACCTCAGGGACGATTTTCTTTTTCGGAACACGTGGAATACCCACCTTACCTTTTGCATATATCAATCCATAACCCCCTTTACCCGCGGCGTTTAATTTTATCCCCTTATATATTTGGATTAAATTTAGAACAGTAGCAGGAAGAGCGGACACACCATCCAATGATGTTAAGTTTAGTTTCTGATACATCTCGGGATTTGGCCTGAAAAATATTGGGAATTTTTCTGAGGCATTATTACTTGAAAACAATTTAGTACCTCTTACAGTTTTTGTCGAATCGTTACAAGATTTGATAAAGTCGTTTATGAATTTAATTGTATCAGTTTTACTCAACATTGAAAATTGTTCTGTTGCAACTAATGATTTCAAATTATCTTTCACTGCACTTCCAACGGTCAAGTTTTTAGAATTTACAGATGGGTCTGGTTTTAATTGATATAGATAGACATTACCCGTGAACTTATCTTGAGTATTTTCGGGATTAGTTATTGACCACTCAATCAAATATTTGGTCAAAACCACCGTTTCCTGTAATTCAAAAAAAGATTTTGGAGGTAATATTTGTTTTGAAGACTGCATTCTTGATAACTGCAAGAAAGCCCTTTGTGGATTATTAACAGGAATAACGTTAGGTTGTAATTGTTGACCTTTGAATTTTCCAGCCCTAATGAGTACATCATCTTGTTTTACAACAACGTCAGCACTACCCCTACCCAATAAAGCATTGTCGCCAGGTTCAGGAAAAACACCTTTGTGTATTGCTCTATCAGTGTATGTTCCGTCTTGGTTTTTTAAAGGTTTCGGGTTTTTGATTTGCATACCCGTTCCTGTGAATTTGTTGGCACCAAAATTAAATTCTTTGAAAGTTGTTGTTGGACTTGAAAATGTATTCTGAACGTAGTATTGGTTTTGATATTGGAAGTCCTTATTTAAATAAATCACCTGCACAAGCTCATCATTCTTTGGTACCTGATAAAGAAAATATGGAAGTAAGGGGTTAAAAATCAAAGGGTCTCTTGAAGTCCAAGGGTCCTTTTCAGGATTCCACGGGGGGTCGGTGACTGCTTTTAAGATATCATCAAGGTTATCAATAACTCTTACTCCTCGAATTCTTCCGAGCATCATTGGGTCTTGATTATCTAAAACCTTACATTGAAAAAATATACTCTTATCATCCTGCTGTTCGCTCATTATAAATTTTTAAAATGTTATTATATAAAAGTTCAAGTTTATCCAAATAAATGGTGCCTGCTATGATATTTCGTTTAGTAATTTCGAAATCTTCACTTAGTAAATCTAAATATCGTAACAACTGAACATTGGGTAAATTACCTATATTCTGTTGTTCATTTACTATTTCTTCTAATTCTTCTTTAGTCATAATTAAATTGCTTTACCAACAGCCGTTATGGGTGAATCTAAGACAACTCTTATTTTCTCGTTAGCGGCTCTTTCTTCGTCGATGGCTTTATTAGTCATCAAATTATAAAGTAACATCAAGTTTGGTGAACCATCAGGTAATACACCCGTAGGTATACCTAATTCTTGAAGTTTCTCGATAAAGTTTATTGTGGCTCTTTCGGGTGAAAAACCAGGTAATAGGCTCGCCGCTAATAATAGAGGAAGTGGTATATCCTGTCTTCCGCCAATTAATGGTTTTTTACCTATCCCATTTATTAAATTTAATAAAAGAAGAATACTACTCAATAAAGATTTACATCTTTTATAATCATTTATTAATCTTGCAACAATAATTGTTAACTCTAAAAGTCTTAAAATTATGGCATATTTTTTCAGTTTTTTCGATTTTTCGATATCTTGAATTATGACCGCAATAAGTCCTAAAATATCTTTTTTCAGTACCTCATACAATGTTTTAAGAAATTCTTCATTTATTCTCGAAAGCATTGCTATGGAAAAAGTTTTCCATTTTTTTAAGAAATCCTCACCACTTGTAATGATGTTACTCCCCTCTTGACCAATTTGGGTTTGCATTGTGTTTGCCGATGCAATCAGTGTATTTGCTGAGGTAATTTGAGTGTTGGCGCTTGTTACTGCTTGATTATATGTGAATGTGGCAGCTGATTGAGTAATCGCCATCACTGTGAATATTGGTAATAATACCTTTGGGGTCAAAACCGCGGCAGCAATCGCAAGTGGAATTTTCTTGATAATTTGTTGGTTAATTGCAATTCCCACGTTGAAATTACTTGGTATAAGTGCGGACCACTCGGGATTTTGTGAAATTGAGTCTAAGATTTCCTCGGTTGTTTGAATTTGTTGTTCTACTGTGCTTGCTGTAAAATCTCGGAATTGAATCAGTTGTTCAATCAAATTTTCAGCGTCGACTGGAAGTTTAACATTTTCACAATCTTCGAATTCCATAACCCCTTTTTGTACATTTGCAATCGTTTGTTCAATGTTTCTTAAATCGATTTCATTTAGTTCCCAAAATGATTCGTCAACCCCATCAAGTTCTCCTATTTTAGCAATACCACTTACGTCGATTTCTCTTCTATTATCAAAACAAAGTCCCAAAATTCTTTGAACTATGAGTGCAAATCTAGACTGCTTGTCTAATTCACCGAATCCTACTTCTCCTTTGATATTGATTGCTTGAGAGATAATGTTCACCAATTGAGCGGTTACATCAACGTTATCCATGACCTTTATTGTACTGTAATAGTCTGCAATAAATTCACCTACTTTATTGACGGTATTTCCACTATTATCAACTCTATCTATTAATGCAACTCTGAAAAAATTTCCTGATATTCCGAGCCCATTATTCAAGGTGTATTGAACGTCAAATAAGGGTTGACCTGAAACACCAGCATAATCCTTACCCAAAATTTGATTCATACTTCTCCCTAAGTTCGATGACTCCATCAACTTGTTAAGTTGTTTGTTCATTGGGAAAGTTTCAATTCCTCCAAAAGGGCGAAATATTGGGTCAGCAGTTGGTTCAGGTTTTTCGTAGTAAGTTTTTCCTATTTGTGAATCAGGAGAATTTTTCAAATTTGAGAAAAAATCAACAGATTGAACAGGAATGTACAAGAAACCATCATTTGGTCCTTGAGGTATTGTGGACAGTGGTTGAATTTGGAATAGAGACGGGTTGTTTCCCTTATAAGTCTGTTCTTGAGAGCACCCTAAAGCTTTGATTGATTCTTCCTTAAGAATTGCAATCATCTTAGGCTCCATCGCTGATGAGGTGTCTAGTATTTTTCTTCTGAGATATTTTAGGGTGGCAATGTTTTTTCCTCGAGTTTCTCCAAGAAAATTAAGAAGTTGGTCTAAAGAGTTGGGAGGTTCTCGTTGAAATCTTTTTTGTAAGTCTTTGATTTTATCAAGTTGACTTGTAATTGTTTCTTGAGCTTTTTGAAATGAATCTCCAACAGATTTCTTCAGGTCTTTTTCGGACTTAAGAACATCAACTGAGGTTTTGAGAGCACTAATTCTTGAATTAATTTTCTCATCTGCGTTTGTAACGTCAAGTACTGGATTTGCTTGCATTTTATCTCATTTTGTATGTTCCTTCGTCATTAGAAACATCCTTTTCAATGAGATTTTGAATTAAATCATCGTCCAAATCTGCCATGGAGAAAGATTCAGTAGAGTTGTTTGATTTTTCCCAAATACTAGATTGTAATTTTGATAGACTAATTTTTTTCTCAACGCAATCATTGACGATTTTTTGTTGTTTCTCTATGACGGGTCCAATTGTCGTCATGTCTTCAGGGTCTTTCAACATGGACAACATTTTATTTTGAATACGTATTGCAGTTTGTCTCTGCTCAACAAGTTCGTTATATATCTCTTGCATAAGGGATAATATCGAATCTTTAGTAAAATTAATTTCTTTTCTTTGCGGTCTTGGCATAACTATAAATACTTTCCATCAATTTTTTAGTTTATGCTGTATCACCAAATAGAGTTTCTTGAATCTCTTAATAGAACTTCTGATTTCTTTAGTACTAAGGTTAGTCATTTCTCTAAGAGATAATAAAATTACATTCTTATTGAATTTGTTATTGTCGGCACCTGAAAAGATTGTTTCATAATTGTCGAACAAATCAACTAGCGCGTAACCTAGTTTTTTTTCATTTTCGTTTAGAGTTTCGTTATCAATAAAGTCTTTAAGTTCTTTCAAATATTGAGTTATCAGTATATCGGATTGAACTAAATCTTCGTCGATTCTATATATCATATCTGGTCTTTCTTCCAAAGCGGAAGAAATGTCTTCATATGATACTTTCCTATTTGTTTCTTTTTGGTCTTTGATTATTTGACCCATCAAATAATTTTTACAAATAGTGCCGAAATATGAATAAGCTTTTTTGTTTTTTGAGGGTTTGAATTTATCAACCTTAGTCATCAAAAAAGAATGGGTGTCTGTATGGATTTCAATAAAATCCATATCTTTACGATACAATTTGTAACGTCTTATAATAGACGAAATCATCTTATCTAAAGGTGCTCGGAGAAATTCGTTATAAATTTTATTTTTCTCTTCCGAAGTTTCCGCTATCAAAAAGTTTCTGACCGCCGTTTCTTCTCTAACATCAAAATAATTTTCTTTAACCGCTTTTCTTCCCCTTTTTTTAGATGTAACATCTTCTGTTTGTGCAGAAAGGGTTTCTTGCATTACGCATTTGATGATTCATATTTTATGACTCTGTCGTCTGTAAAGAAGTATTCTTTTTTCGCGGTTTGAATCCAAAATCTAACTTCGTCTTCAATCATTTTTTCCTCACCAAATTTGTAGTTCCAAAAAATTGAGCCTTCTCTTAGGTTTACATGTTTGTATCCCAATTTAGGAATCGTCATAATTGAAACGGAATTATAGGTCAATCTTAACAAAAATTCATAAATGAATGTAAGTTTGATTGATTCTTTGAATCCCCCAAAATCATCTATAAGTGATTTTTTGAAAACTGACCCTGCGGTTTGAAAATTTTGGTATTCTTGTAGAGTTTCATTAGTTAGAAAACCCAATTCTTGAGTGAAGTTAGCTGCAAATGTTGCTTCATTGGTAAATCCAGCGAAAATACCTTTTTCGTCAACTTCAACCACAACAGGAAGAAACATTTGGACATCAGGGTAACTTTCAGAGTATTTAACAAAATTTTTGAACCATATACTTGAATATTCGTCATCAAATTCAAAAAGAGATATCCAAGTGGATTTAGAATTTTTTATACCATGGTTAACCTGAGAACTGTAGTTAGGTTCACCAGTCCATTCTATTAAAGAAACATTAATAGTACCAAAGTCATAACTTTTAAGAAGGTCTTTCAATTGTTCTTCGACAGTGTGTACGATTACTAATTCCTCAGGTTGTACAAGTTGATTTTTAATTGAATCAATTGCTTTTTTGAAATATTCATCAAAGTCTTTTGCTTTTGCTGACTTGATTGGTAAAATTATTGAAACAGGTGCTTTGTTTTCCATATTAGTTTTCAGTTTTTGAAAGTTGGTCTTTAAATCCATTTGCTCTAATGGTTAAAAATCCGTCAAATAAATTTATTACGTTTTGTTCAAATTCTTCTTTGGAGAAAGAATTTGCGGTCTTTTTAATTTCCTCATATAATTCAGGTTTGATATTATCTTCTAACCAATTCTGAACAAAATCTGCAATCACGTCAGGAAATAAAGTTTGGTCAGTTATCCAAATACCATTTTCTTCGTTCATCCAGTCAGGCATTAGGTCAGGTATTTTACCAATACAAGGTACGTTTGATTTCATTGATTCTAAAGGAAAAGTACCGAAACCACTTTTATCATCAATCCAAATACTAACAAAACAGTCACGCAGTGAATTGGCAAAATCCTTCTCAGACAAACCTCTTAAATCTCTGAATGTGAACCATCTGTATTGAGGGAACTTCAAATAAAAAGTTTTAATGATATTCAAAGCGTCAGATTGCTCTTTTGTATGAATACCAATTATTGGTAGAGGAGGAGTTGATTTAGGTATAAAATTGTCTGTAATATATGGTTTGATAACATCAATGGATGCTTGTCTCATAACCCTCTCGATATATTCTTTTTGTTTGTGATTAGTAGTAATACATTTCAAAAACCCAAATTGATTCCATGATTGTCCTGGATTTAGTGTTTCTAACATATGAGCGTATTGTTGTGTGATTACGACTTTAGCACATGGAAGTTGTTTTACTTGGTCCATAACGTATCCAAATATCTCGGGAATTATCAGAAAATCCTCAGGAGATATTTCCAATTGTTCACCTTCAATAGATTTGTGAGGTAAGTTATTATATTCTTCTCCCATCCAATTAACTTTACCAAAATCTTTGGATTCGTGCAATATAATTGGATTGAAACCATTTTTTAGAAGTGTATCCGCAATCTGATAGATGTATCTTACAGATGCTTTAGCATTTCCTTTAGTGTCTTGAACAAGAAAATAAAGTTTGACCTTTTTTTCTTCTAATTTTTTGATAGATAACTCTACCTTGTCTTTTGCTATTTGTTGCATATCAATAGTGATTTACTAATTTTTTGTTTAATAAGGTGTTGAATGCTAATTTGAATGGTACTGAAATATTTTTCGAATTTGAATTCAATCCTAATTTATCCTCCAAGGGTTCTTGTTCTGAAAGTATAGTTTCCAAAAGTAATTTAACAAGTTCAAATTTGATTACATTAATTCTCATTTCTGTTGCACCTGATAATATATCAGCGTCATTGTCCTCAGACATGTCTAAGTATTTTTCAACTTCATCCAAATCTATATAATAGTTTTCACCTAATACATTAAGCATATATTTCTTCAATTTTTGGTTTTAACTCTTTTATTGTTTTAATTGAGTGACTTGATTCCACATGTTGATTATAAGATGTTTCGTATTTTATAACCTCCACGGAATCGGGATGATTTAATAATAGGTTTGGATTAGCGGTAAGTAAAACATCAATAGAGGACCAAAGTGAATTTATTGTTGATTCACTATAAAATTTTATGTTTTCAACCAAACATCCAAACTTAGATAGAAAAAAAAGAGATGCGGGTTTTGACTTGCCAATTTCATCTGATACAATAAAAATATCATAACTATCTCTCATGTCTAAATAAAAGTCATTCAAATCATTCATACCATTATATTCTACAGAACCAGCGTGACCAAAAATCTCCATAGTATATTCTTTGTACAAGAAATTATATAATTCATCATCATCTTTGAACTTTAGATGTTTCGAAATTTCTAAACTATTCAACTCCGATAAAATTTCATATTTGAATTCCTCCTCTTCTTTGAAGGGGTTCTCAATATACCATTTTTCGTATACTTCGGAAATTTTTTTCAAGGTATCTCTTAAAACTCCATTTATTTCAACTGCAATTATCACTATTCGTATTTTTTTAAAATTTTTGATATTAGGGGGTTTCTCACAATATCAAATGGTTTGAATTCAAAAATTGCCACGTCCTCAACATCGTCGAATCTTTGTAGAGCATCATATAGACCTGTCTGTGTTCTATCCTTATGCCTATCAAACTGTTCTAAGTCACCAGATATAAAAAATTTAGAATTAAAACCAATTCTGGTTAATAAAAGTTTCATTTGACTTGGAGTTGAGTTTTGAGCTTCTTCAAAAATCAATATCGAATTATCAATATTCATACCTCTCATGTAAGCCAATGCAAATACTTCAATTGCTTCAATTTCTTTTAATTTTTCTCTCGCTTCTTTGCCAATAATTTTATTCAATAGATAATATGAAGGGAAAATATAAGGGTCCAATTTTTCCTCGACTCCACCAGGAAGACTACCTAATTTTTCTTCAGCCTCAACAGCAGGTCTTACAATTATAATTTTTTCAAACGGTGTTAGAGGGTCAGAGAGTAGGTCTACTGCACATTTCATTGCCACGTAACTTTTTCCTACACCCGCAGGACCTGAACAAATTGTAATTTGATTGTTAGTTAGTAGGTTATAATATACTTTTTGATTTTCTGATAGAAATTTTTGTTTAGTTTTTCTTTTTATAATTGAATTAATCAAATCTTTTTTGTTTTTTGGATGTATATCATCCTTTTGAGTGGTTGAGCCACTTAATTTTTTTGAGGTTCTCGCCATAAATTAATTTTTATTTTTGTAATCTACATACTCTTTCACTTCTCTGATTTCAGATGAAGTTAGTGAATTGATTTGATTTTTATATTCAAATCTTTGGTCGTTTGTAAAATACACTTTCCTTGCCAAATCGATAAATTCCCCTTCGAATTTACCTGATAATTCCAACACTCTTAATCTATCTTCTATATCCCATAATGATGTATTTGTCGTCACCAACAAATGGAACAAATTTTCAACTTCCATGTCGTTAAGATATTCTGCAGACAAATTATACAATAACTCAAACTCCTTATTAACATAAGATAATTTTTCAGGGTTTGAAATTTTAATTTTTTTTACTTGTAGAATTGATAACTTATCAATCAACTCTCCCACACTCACAGGAACATTAATCATTTTATTTAATTTTGGTTTTTTTTGAACTTTGTGGTTCTCTTTTATAAATTGTTTTACCTCCATCAGGGCTTTCATAAATCCAAGGGGTATTTTTTTCTTTATCATCTACTTGTGTTTTAATCCATTGATAGGTTCTTCTTAGCCCAACCTCTAAAGGTTGACTAACTTCCCATCCGATTTTTTCACGGTAAAGTTTGTTATCTGAGTTTCTACCCTTAACACCCAAAGGACATTTATGACCATACTTTTTTTCAAATTCCTCACCGAATATATTCGATACCTTCAATTTTTTTCCTGATATATTAATAGCCATTGTAGCTAGTTCATTGATTGTAACCATCTCCTCACTACCTATATTCACAGGACCAGTAAATTCTGATTGCATAAGTCTTAAAACTGCTTCCACACATTCGTCAACATATAGGAATGAACGAGTTTGTGTGCCATCCCCCCATACTTCAATAATGTCTCCATCCTTACCTTCAGCTGCTTTTCTACACATAGCCGCTGGTGATTTTTCTCTTCCACCTACCCAAGTTCCTTGAGGGCCAAAGATATTATGGAATCTTGCAATTCTTACATTGAGTCCATGGTTTCTATGGAAAGCTAAAAAAACTCTTTCAGAAAAAAGTTTTTCCCATCCATACTCAGAGTCAGGATTTGCAGGATATGCTGAGGATTCCTCACAATTTGGATTGTTAGGGTCTAATTGATTGTGTTCGGGATACATACATGCAGATGAAGAATAGAAAACCTTTTTAACTTTTTTCATCACACAATGTTTTGCGACGTGTAAGTTAATAAGTGCTGAGTTATACATAACGTTAGCATCGTTCTCACCTGTGAAGATGTAACCTGCTCCACCCATGTCTGCCGCTAACTGATAAACTTCATCGATGTTTGGACCAATAACAAGGTCAACGACGTGTTCGTGGGTCAAATCCCCAACTATAAATTCATCACATATTTCGTCTTTAAAAAAGTACTCATGTTCTTTTAAATCACATATTCTAACCCAACATCCTTCAGATTTAAGTCTCTTAGCCAAGTGACCTCCGATGAAGCCACCTCCACCTAATATCACAACTTTTTTTTGTTCCATTTTATCTATCATTTTAGTATAATTTTAATTCATTCTCAAATAAAATAAAGTGGTCAAAAGAACCACAAAATAACGGGAGGAATGTTGTTGGATTTCCAGGATATAAAATAACTGTGTTTGCGTTTTGTGCAATCAAACTAAGTGCAACAAATTGCCTCAAGTGATTGATTTTGGAAACCCCATAACTTTCTTCAAAAGATTTGTCTGAAACGTCCCTCAAATTTCTGTGAAATGCATTACCCTTATTTTTTGGTAATGATATGTGAGGTATTGTTATAAAATCCAAATTGTGTGAAGTGAATTCATCAATTACAGATTGGTCATCAGTTTGGATTAAAACCTTGTTATTTTTCAAATCTAAAGTTGATAAAATTTCCAAGTATTTTTCGACTGATGGAACATTATTTTCTAATATTTTGTCGGTTCTTCTTGCCCAAACAAAAATTATTTTGGATAAGTCACCACCCAAATATGAAACAAAACTTTTGTAGAAATCGACTACTTCATTAGTAGGATTAAAAAATTTGGAAATAATCTGATTTGTTATTTTTAAATTAATATTTTTTGGATTTTCTCCTAAACCTGTTGATTTAAATTTTAATTGTTTTAAAAAGTTTGACTTTTCATCATCGTGTAACCTATTCAGATTTAATTTAATGTCCTTTATTGTGAATAATTCACCGAAACAATCTTTTTGGTCGATGTATTCATTCACTAATAATTTTATTTTATCTACCTCATAACCATAAATTTCAAGAAAACAAACGGTTCTCAAAATTGAATTGAGTAGTGCATATAAACCAGCTTCACGACTGTGGGTATATGTTTTTGTCTCTAAATCGTAATTGTCGAAATGAGTCAGAAAATCATGTAATTCCATCAATAAATGGACTTGATTATTTTATTGATACCTTCCTTCAAAGATATCTCAGGTTTCCAAAAATTCAATATGTATGGGTCAGGTTCATTTCTCTTATTCAACTGAACCATATCTTTTTCTTCAGATGGTTTGATTTCACAAGGTATAGACTCTTGGATTATTTCAGCAATTTCTATAATTGTATTCCACTCAAAATTGGTGATATGTAGATTTTTTGTTCTATCAATTTCATTATATTTTTTAGATAGAATATGAAGACAGTTTGAACAGTCTTCTGCGTGAAGGAATTGTCTTTCCTCTGTACCATCAGTCATCATTTCAATCTTGCCTTGTTTAGCTTTGATAATGAAGTCAGTGATTACGTGGGATTTTTCTAAATCATGTTCAGGACCATATACGTTCCAAAACTTAACAGTCAATCCATTTAGTGCTGTCGAAAAAATCTCACCTAAACTCTTACAAACACCGTATGGGGAGTAAGACATGTTTGCCATTTGAGATGAAGCAAAAATGAAAGGTTTGTTGTACTTCTTTATTGTTTCAAAAGTGAACAAAGTTAATTTTGTGTTGTTCTCAATGAAATCGTAAGTGTGTTGATATTTTTTCAAATACCTTGAACCGCCGACATCAAAGGCTAAGAACATAACAAAATCACAATCTTGTATGTAATCCTCCAAAATGTTTTGAACTCTTAGGTCTTTTGATTTATCAGACGCGATGTCGAACTCGACAACTTCCTCTCCTTTTTTTCTCAGGAACTCACAAAGTTCCAAACCAATTTGGCCATCAGAGCCTAAAACGAGGTATTTCATTTTTTTAAATAATTTTCATAGATATAATCTTCCGCGATTGGAAGTTTTTGTGCCAATTTGAAATTCTTTTCAATGAATGGCATTAATTCTTCGTATTTTTCTTTGGACAAAGTTTGAAGGTCTGGGTCGTCCTCTAAGAATACCACTCCTCTTGGGTCGAAGTATTTTTCAACAACTTTTCTTGAACCGTAGTAAACAGGTACAGTTCCCATAACGAAACAGTCTGTAAGTTTTTCGGTAAAGTAGGTGTCTGACGCGTCGTTTTCAATTGCAACAGAAAACATATAATCTCTTATTCCATCTTCTTTGTCTTTTAGTTGAAAAGGTCTACCTGTCCCAAATAGGTCTACTTTATCTTTAAGTTTTTCTACCCACTTAAGTCTATTTTGATGACCTCTTAACCATCCTTTGTTCGATGCAATCATGCTCACTAACTTAGTCTTGGGGTGAATCTTTCTATTTTCTTCCCAAATCCAAGGTACTGCGTTTGATATCGAGTATACGAATGGTTCACCTAACTCGATTAGACTATCCATACAAGTGAAAATGTATTTGAAGTGTTCTCTTGTTTTTGGTAAGTCTGAAAGTAATTGTCTAATAATTTGTTCATTCATTTGGGGGGATTCCAATAACCAACCCATTTTATTTCTTGAAGGGTCTGAGAAGCCCATACTTCCGATGTAGTGGTCTACATAGATAGTGTGTTCATATGGTTCTTTGGTGTCCTTTGGTGACCATTCAATTAACTTTGGATAATTACGATTTGATGAACAATCAAACTCACCCCAAAAATCAGAAACTTTTCTTATTTTAATTTTTTCCATTATCTACCTTTTAATATAAACTCCACCATATGTGGAATTGTGTGTAAAATCATAATAATAACCATACTTCGCAATCCACTCTTTGAATGCTTGTCTTTCGTGGGGGTCATATTCTTCATTACCCCCATGCCAGTCGTCGAATCTAATAAAAACTTCTGACCATTCACATTTACTCAAAAACTCTAACGATGAAACTGTAGGTTCATATATATCCACATCAACATTACAAATTGCAATTTTACCAATACCATAATCCGATGGAGAGGTCAGTTGGTGAATATCAGAAACGATAGGTTTAATGTTAGGTCTTGTTGATAGTTTTTCTAATGCCTCTTCGATAGTTCTTGGAAATTCACTTCCAAGTGCATTCCATGCACCCAAAGCAAATGAGCCTTCTCTCCAATCACTTGTATTAGGTAAGGGCTTCGAAGTTCTTTCTAAACCTTTGAAGTGGTCAATGGTGAAAATTGTTTTATTAGGGAACATTGTAGCAAGTTGAATTGCGCTTTGGCAAGTGCAAGTACCAAATTCTAATACGTCACCTTCTAATGAATATTTTTGTGAAATTTCTTCTAGCACTTCTAAAGTACAAGACATGTTTGAGCTATCCATATTTATCTTTTTACGTGTACTCCACCAATGTAACCACCGTGGGTTATTTCAAATTGGTAGTTATGTTTATTAATCCATTCTGCGAATGCTAATCTTTCATGTTGGTCATATTCTGATTCACCACCATGCCAATCGTCAAATCTTATAAAGACTTCTGACCATTCACATTTTGTTAAAAACTCTAATGCCGATACTGTAGGTTCGTAAATGTCTACGTCAACGTTACAAATTGCGATTTTGGATATCCCGTACTCGGTTGGTGATTTAAGGTTATGAACGTTTTCAATTATCATTTCTATGTTTGAAAACCCAACCAATCTTGATTTTACTTCCTCTATTGTTTTTGGTATAGATGATATATTCTCATAAAGTGGATTCCCTATTGCAAAAGCATTTTCAATCCAATCACTACCCTTTGGTATATTTTTCTTTGTTAATTCTAAACCTTCAAAATGGTCGATAGTAAAAATTTTTTTAGTTGGAAATTGACCCGCCAAAGTTCTTGTACTAGAACCAGTAAAGGTTCCAAATTCAACAACGTCACCAATCAAATTGTAATTCTTTGTCGATACAAATTTGTTTATTGAGTGTAATTCACATCTAAGATTGTTTGGACTGGTTCCTTTCATTACTTCAAAATTAGGTTTCCATCTTTATATTGTACGGAAACTAAATTCCAGTACGGTTCATAGATATCTTTTGCATTTGGTCCCCCTGGTCCAAACCAAGTGGAAGGTGCAACTATCTTTTTATTTAAATTTTTGTTCAAAAAAGTACCCCACCAGGAAAATGTAGAATTGGACATGATGTGATTTTTACAAAGTCCCATTAACCATAACTCCATAAAATCCTCTGTTTCATCGACAAAATTAGATTGTTCAAAATTTAGATTTTTCTTAACAAAATCGTGGTCATCACTAAAAATGAAAACGGTGGAATATTCTCCGATAATTTTAAGTGCTTCATTTATGTATTCTAAACTTATTGTAGGGTGGATATTTGATAACTTTAGATATTCACTTCTTCTGACGTGAAGAGACAGGGTATTAGGCTCAGATAGTTGGGGGTATTTTTTTATAAAATGGTCAACTACTTCTGCAGATGGTTCGAAAGTTTCACGAATTTTTTCTTGGTATCCATACCAATTTTTTGTACTTTGAAAATATCCATGAAATGCTGTATTACCCTCCGCAGGAGAAACTCCAATATATTCAAATGAAGGTTCATGGATTGTTATTAAATTATCGATATTCTCGACAAATTGCAATTTTCTAAAAATATTGTCTAAATAATTTTCAGTGCCTCTTCCTTGTCCTGGTGTATATGAACGTGGAAAAAATACTGTTGGTCTATTGTATTTCCAACCCTGAGACAAAGCATGAGCGGCTTCGAAAAGTTGATTACCCAAACCACCCATAAAATGGCAAGTTATTAGATTGTTCATATTAATTTTTTATATAAACGGTATCTCCCCACACACTATGAAATGCGTGATAGTACTCCTTTCGGTAACCTTTATTTTTGAGAAAATCTTCAATTTCAGTATCAATCACTTGACCCTCGTACAATTCAACTTTAGCAGTTTCAATAACAATAATTTTGGAATTCAAAATTAATTCACTTGAGTTTAAAATTTCAAAATCGTGACCTTGTGTATCCAAACTAACCAACTGAAAATCAGTTTCCAAATTATTTTCTTTCAGAAATTCATCAATGTTAATTGTATCAACATCACAAGTATCAACTTTTTTGATATGTCCGTATAATTGAGAATGAATTTTTAATTCATTCAAAGATGAACAACCTGGATTAGTTTTAGCGTCGTCCTCAATAATATTAAATTTGGCTTTCCCTTTTTTTGAACTAACAGCATAAGGAAAAACCAAGTTTTCGAATCCTCTACCCTGTAAATTGTTTTCAAGTTTCTCTAATAGTTTTGGATTGGGTTCAAACCAATAAACGGTTGTTGGATTAAGTTCTTTATAAAAAGATACTTCTTCTCCCAAACAAGCTCCAATATGAAGAATGTTTTTAATTTTTTCTTGTTCATTGAAACGTTTTATAATATTTTCAACACTTACATCGAAACTCATAATTTACTGTATGGTTTTTTATTTCTGATTTTATTAACAATTTCGACGACCTTATTCATATTAACTTTGTGGTCATTGATTGGGTTTGATTCATTATAAATGTAATTTATTTCAGATAAAAATCTATAATGTTCCAAACCACACATTTCAAACATTGGAAACATGAATGCTAAATCACCAGCAACTTCCCAATAGTTTCCGTTTTCATCTTGGAGGTCTGCAACTTCGATTTTTTTCCATAGCCACGCCTTCCAAGTTCTCATGTGAGAAAGGGTAAAAGTTTGTTTTCTTACGTCTGTGTGTGTAGGAGGGTTAGCGAAACCTAATCTACCGTCATGGTATTTAAACGAACCACTAGTCATCCAAACATTTGGGTCTTGATAAACTTGATTTATATTACCTAAAACATTTGGATTTGGTAACCAATCATCCCCATCGACCTCGACACAAATTTCTTCACCATTAGTTGCTCTAAATCTGATTACTTGGTCGTAGTTACCTGGTTGATGAAACTTGCAATGATTTTCAATCAATATAAATCTTGAATCTTCTCTAATAGTTTGTTTAACTATTTCTACAGTTTTATCGGTAGACATATCATCAGTTATATAACAAGTAAAGTCTTTGAACTTTTGGCTCATTATACTTAGAAGACATCTTTCTATAAATTTTTCACAGTTATATGTTGTTGTTAATACAATCACGACAAGACTTGTTGATATACATTTTTTATCTGTTTTGCAACATCTACGGCTTTATATTTGTTAATGTCTTCAGGAACTGGATGTAGTTCTTTGGATAATATAAATCCATTTGAATCAACCTTATATATCCACCCTGGTTTTCCACACATCCATCCCTCAATAGTTGTTCTTCCTAACTGAATTCCTGATGTTTGGGTACATCTATTGATAAAGGTTTCTACTGACCAAGTGGGCGGGAAATGTTTTACGTGAGAGTTAAGTAATATTTGTGGTAAATAATTTGATTTGTCCTCTCCGACTAACCAAAGTTCTTTACCAATTTCTTTTGTATAATCAATCAAATCCATAATTGTTTCTCTCCTCAGATAATCTATTGTACCGACAAATAAAATAAAATTTTCATCTTTTTGATTTTTCGGTTTGAATTTCTCGTCATCAACAGGATTATAAATTACATCAATTTCTTCATCACTGATTTGGAAATCTTTAATTAAATATTCTTTTATTTCGGGTCTAATTGCAATGTATTTCTTTATGGATATGTCTTTTATTGGGTTTTCTAATTCAATAACTTCGGAATGAATTGAGTAAACTTTTTCTATCTCAGGATAAAATTGCATCATTCTTTCGGCAACTGGTTTGTGTTGCATGTGAATAATATCGAAAGGCGCCTCAGAAATACGATACATCATATTGGGTTGAGAAGCTTGGAATCCTTTTTCAGTAGTAAACCCCCAAACGCCATCACCCATTTTAAAACCTGGTGCTTGTTCAAAACTGACCACCCTGATACCATTTCTCTTTGCCATATCTGTAAGGACACCTCCTATCTGAGACATAACAGTCACATCACAGTTTAGTTTTTGAAGTTGTTTTGCAAGTTCATAAACATATAATTCAGAGCCTGTAAATGTCCTGAAAAAAAGACAGGACAAAAGCACTTTAATTTTTCTTTGCGGGTCAAAAGAAATTTTGGATGGTAAGAAATCTTTGTAAGTTTCTTCGAACAACTTTCTATTATCCTCCCATTGTTGGTTTGTGGCTCCTATAGATTTGTGGGTAATTCGGATGTTTGTAATAACACCTAACTTGACTCCTTCTAAAAAATTATCAAAACAAAAAGGGATATCGTAAAAGTGAAACCCTTTGAAATTTTCGTTGAATTTTTTCTTGATTCTACTTTTACTTACAGCCAAAAATAATCCGTCTAATACAACAACTGGACTTATGGAATTACCAAATGATTCGGCGTATTTCGATTCCCATTTTTTTCCTTGGTGTTCGTGGTTAACAATACCAACCATCTTCCTTCTATCTTGCCACCATTGTCCGCTTGAGGGCATTGATGTTGTACCAGCCATTCCAATGATTCCATAATCAGTTTTCTCAAAATGCTTAAGTAATTTTGGGTACCAAGAATTGGTATCAAAATATATGTCGTCGTGGCAAAGAAGTACTAAATCCGTTTCAGATTCATCTAAGATTTCATTGTATACTTGAGATAGAGATTTGTCTCCGTTATTTATTTTTTCTATAACGTTAATTTTTTTGAAACCCGATGATTTCTTCAGGTATTCAATATATTCTGGTTTGTGTTCTCTTGTAGAATATCCTACAGTAATCATTATGTTAATCTTTTTTTCTTGGATTGTTTTATAACCTCATGTGGGGTAAGGTTAGGATTTTGTTTGGCTATTTGGATACAGTCTAAGATGAACTCCGCCAAAAGGTTTTTCTTATCTAATTTCTTAATCAGCTCGATAAGAGTATCCAAGTTTTCATAGTATTTTCCCATAAAAAGATTTTTAAATGCCTGTGCTACCGAATCCATTTTCACCACGGTCTTTCTCTCCAATATTATCAACGGATAACAAATTAACAAATTTTCCATTTTTCACAGGACACAAAACAGCTTGAGCTATTTTCATGCCTTTGGAAACTGTTAGTTTGGTCGGATTAGCATTGAAAACAATTACTTTAATTTCCCCCGTATACCCTTGGTCAACTGTACCTGGTGAATTAGCGACAATTAATCCTTGATTGAGTGCCAATCCGCTTTTGGTCCTCACTTGAATTTCATAACCTTCATTGAATGAAAATTTCAAGCCTGTCGGTATGATGGCTCTTCCAAACGGTTCAAGTATTACTTCTTCAACTGAATATAAATCGAACCCTGAATCGGATGGATAGTTATAAGATGGAAATATCGCGTCAGGATGAATTGTTTCAATTTCTATTTGTTGGCTTAGCATCTGAACGGCAGCCTCCTCATTCATTTCATCCATGGACATACCAAACATGTCTTCGAGCTCCTTACGATACTCTTCGTCAGGTTCAATTCCTATTTCTTCTTTGATTTTGTTGAATTGGTCATAGATTTCTTTCCAAATCTCCTCATCTGATTTTTTTGTTTCGTCTTGCATTACTTAAGATTTATTAATTTTTTTATTACCTCAATAAGTTGAGTAACATCTTTTTCACAGTATTTTACAATCCCTTCAATATCTTTGTTTTTCCAATAAGCCTCATGAACCTTGTTACCAACCACTTCAGTGTTTTTTGAAGATTCAACACCCAAACAAACACACATCAATTCTAAAGATGCAAATTGGCCAAATCCGCCGTATTGCCAAATGTCTTTAGTATCCACGGCTTTTACTTCCCAAGGCTTAACATCGTGGCCAGGTAATAAGGCGGGTGGTTGAATACCGTTGATTATCATTCTTTTTGCCAAAGCTGGAATATCAAAACCTTTTACGTTATGTCCACACAGAAAGAAACCAAGTTCGCCTGACCTATAAAGAAGTTTTTGAACGTCTTGTAATAGTTTCTTCTCGTCGTTACTATGAAACGATTGAATCTTAACTTGTCCTTCGACAACAAAAGCAGCACTTACACAGACAACTTTGAGAAATTCAGGTACCAAAGCAGCTCTATTCACAAACAATTGTGATAGTGGAGTTTCTGATTCCTCTGGAAATCTTTTTCTCAAATTGTCCTGAATATGTTCAAACTGAAAGGATAATTCTGGTTTGTTTTTTTTGAAGGTATCCCAATCAGGTTCACAACCTACCGTTTCAATATCAATAAAAAGTAATTTATTTATTGGAATGTTTATCATAATATAGATTTGTAAAATTCAGCTCTGTTTTTTGTAACTACATTTAAGTCATAAGTGTTTTTAACTGTCTCATAAAGTCTCTCACCCATATCAACAACCATGTTTCTATTCTTTTCTAATTTGTCGATATATTTCGCCCAATCAGAGTGATTTCTATTTTCATCAACCAAAAGTGCGTTGCCATCAACAAAGTTACCATTTTGTAGACAATGTTTCAAATCAATTGTGTATGGTCCAATGTTAGAAGCAATTATTGCTTTTTTATAAAAACCAGCTTCAATTACTTTTAGTTGAGACTTAACTCTGTTGAAAAGGTGATTTTTAATTGGTGCCAAAGATACATCAAATTTCGAATAGTTTTTAGCATAAGATTGGACAGGTTTTGTCCAAACTCTTACATAAGATTCTTTTGTCTCATCATTGTAAGGTTCTTGAGAGTATTGAAGTAGGTATTTTTTGTAATCTTCCGAAACAATTTGGTATTTCTGTGTGAATATTTGTTCGTATTTAGCCCAAACAGTCTCATGAGGAAGAATATTTCTTTTTTTGTGTTCTTTGGTTTCAGAATTAATCTCTGTTATAGTACCTCTTGTATCGAAACCACAGAGAACAAACTGTAGTTTGTCCGCTTTTGAAACCAATCTTCCCAATGGTGAATCTAATAACTCCAAATCGTGTAAGTGAGAAGAACCTCCTAACCACCCAATTCTCAATTTATCTGATGGTGGTGTTGGTTCTTTGAATTGAGATTCATTTGGATTGATTGCGTTTGGAAAAACAAAAACATTTTTGTTAATCTTTTTTATTTCATCTGCGAAGATTGATGTTGTAGTTGTAACATACTCGGAAACTCTTAGGTTAGCGACAATCTTTTCATTAATTTTGTTAATTTTGATAATATCATGAATTGGGTGTTCTTTACCTGGCATCCAATAGTCATCAATATCACATACGGTTTTGATACCCCAAGATTTCAGTTTTGGGATTAATTCGTACGCTCTATCAAAGTCAGGTCCGATACTTCTGTGAAAAGACACGATTTGATATTTTTTCCAAAAGGCTTCATCGAAATAAGGGACATCATAAATGATGTCTACATAGAAATCATCTGAATATAGATTTTGTAAGAAAATGTGGGGGTCAACGGACCTAAACTTGCCAACTCCTGTTCTATCTGAAGGGACAACTAATACATTAATTTTGGGCATAATAAATTGTTATATTGGAAAAATATAACAATCTAAATCGAATAAAGAAATATGTTAGGATAACTTTTTAATTTTGGTAACCTTACCTTCGAATATATGTTTACCAACTCTGAAGGAGAAGACTTCTCCTGTTTTTTCAACACTTTCCAAAATCATACCGTTCTTTTGAAGAGCTTTTTCAACCGCTTCTTCAATCATTTGTTTGATTTTAGTTAAGTCCACATTCGAACTTTCCTTTACGGTTTGTTTGGGTTTGGCGGATTCAGGGACATAATTGTTTGTTCCACTATTCATCAACCTTGAGGCTCTTTCTATTAAATCATCTGATAAGGTGGCCTGTTGTTGTTGGGGTTGAGCAATTGGATGCTCAATCATAAGTCTTTTAATCTCGTCTGGCAACCTAGAATTTTTGATGGCATCAACTGTAGGCACTCCAACAGGTTTTGTATTTTCTCTTGGAACAGAACTAAGTAGTGGTGCGGAAGATGGTTGTTCTTGTAGAAACTCTTGAGGGATATTATATTTTGCTTGAGGAATATCAAAATTTGGAGTCATCATCTGAGGAGATTCTCTTATTTCACCTCTTTTCATGCTGCTAGTTTTATCCATTATGGCTTTGGATGCAACTAATCTACTCATTAAATCATTTTCGTCCATCATATTAAACTGTTTGTGGTTGAGCGTTGTCGAATTTAGCGACTGTTATTACTGAAGACATGCTCTTATCTCCGTTGAAATTATAATTAGGTCTTGGAGTATTGTAAACCTCACCAGTTGGTTTCATAGATAGGATTTTGTCCAATCTAAACAATCTCCATCCTGGTAAAGGTTGTTCTCCTTTGTATCCTGTGTGGGATGCACCTTCTCTATCCCATGCTCTCATAACAAGGTTACCTGCTTTACTTTTACCTAAAGCAACAGGTTCTATCTCACGTAAACCGCGACCACCAGGTTCGTCACCATCATAATAGATAACAGAGACCTTTCTACCATTAACAGCGTCTTGTACTGTTTCGATGGAAGCGATTTCCAAAAGTAAACCTCGTAATGAGTTAGTTAATTTCATTAGAAGTCAGGATAAGTTTTGCTGGAATTGAATTTATTGATTTTGATTTCATTTTTTCTCTCAACAACGTCAGTGATTGTTCCAGCGTTAACGTTATAAACATCCAAAAAAGTACCAGTACCTCTACCCATAGAATCACCATCAGCAATTGCATCTCTATTCACAGATGAATATTGATTTCCAACTGCGTTATAGTCATTTTTAGGTATTAACTTAGCTCTCTCAATATCTGCAACTGCAGTCAATTGATTTGGAATGTTTTGAGATAAATCGATGTTAATTTGTTCAGACATATAATTTAAATTTTAGAAATTAATTCTTTTATTCTTACTAAACTTTCAGTAACCGCAGCATTGTATTTGTCTACTGTTTTTGAATGTTCTTTGGAAGGTCTCACATTTGTGAAATCTTTTTTCTCATGTGGCTTGATGAATTGGTTTTGCATACCTGCGTCCATCTTATTTCTTTTACTTAAGTGACCAAATTCCCTCAATTTTCTTAGTTCGTCATTAACCCAATTTTTCATTACAAATTCTCCATTCAAAATAAACTCAGAATCATTTTGATTACCTGTGAAATTGTCGAAAAAGTTTTTTATTCTTTTGAGTTGTTTGTATCCGATAAACTTTTGGTCTTGTAATTCTTTATTTCTTTTATATCCCTCAGAATTTGCATCGGCGTTCTTAACCTTCTGAAAACATTTTCTCAGATGTATCCTTTTGTCTTCTGGTAATTCCACTTCTTTATCGTAAAGTTCTTTATTCACCGTCCAAAAGTTTTAATATATCTTTTTTTGATAGACCTTCTTTGTCCATTTGTTTTTTTATCGATTTCAAGTTTTTCTTCAGGATATTTGATACTTTGATTTCCTTTTCTTTTTCTGTAATATCTGCGTCAGACGAACTTTTCTTTTTAGCCAACATATCCTCGAGCATTTTAATTGCTTTTTGTTTTTGTATTTCAGGAAGAATTTGTCTTGAAACAAAGTTTTTGTCGTCTTTGAATTTTGATTTTTCGTCTCTTTTTCCTCTAGGGTCTTTACCTTGTTGTTCTGTTCTGTCTTTTGCTTCATCAGGAGACATGTCCAATTCGTCCTTAAAGTATTTGTATGTTTCAGGACCTGTCTTACCTGAAGTCTCTTCATAACCAAAAGCGGCAGACATATCTGCTTCACCTATTTCTTCAACAGATTCCCCATAATAAGTTCTATAACCACGAGAAATTGGGTCGTTTGTAATACGAGAAGCGGCTACGGTTTGGTCCATAGTTTTCTTTGGGTGGAGTCTTGGGTCCAAAATAGGAATTTTAGAATTAGTCATAGAACCATCCATGGAAACCAATTCCTCAATTTCACCTTTCATATCTTTAGTTGACTTTTTTGATTTTGATTTCAATAATTTTTCCAAGTACTGTATAACGTGTTTTACTTTGTCTTTTGGCACTTTAACCATCTCGTCCTTTTTTCTTGCTTCTACAATTGTTTGTTCAGCTGAAAAATATAACGAATAGTCTTTTCCTTTATCTCTTAGGAAGAAATAATAAGGTGATGAATAAAATTCTTTATCAGTCGTAATCATCTCTGGTTTTTAATCTATAAATACTCTGAGGCAAGGTATTTATCATTAGTTTATGTCGTACCAAAATATTAATCAGTATAATTTCAGAAGGTTGGGTCTGTTACCCGTGAATGAAATCACGGACATATGCTTGGCATCAGATGAAAAAACTTTTGACCAAGAGGTAGTATTTTCACCGCTCTTAATTGGTGAAGATGACGGAAACCGAATGCCATTCAAATTTAATTTCAATAGTACAGGTACTACACTTTGCCAAATAAGCGCATGTACATTTAGTTCCGATACAATTGTTTCCGAAAATTATTGGAATCCATTAGAAATAGACCCGAACTTCTGTCCATCGGCACAAACCTTATGTGATGTTGGTTTAACGGGGATTGATAATGGTTTAGTTAAAAAAATGTCGGGGGAGACAATTGAAATTACTACAGGATTATATACAAATATTTCAGACAAGTTCTCAAGATACAAGTACGACAGAAGGATGAAACTTCATCCAATAACAGGTTTTACTACAACATCAAACAGACTTTGGAATGACGATTCATATACGTACAATTTGAATTACGAAACATACGGTGATACTGTTGGTTATTTCGCAAGATTGAACGGAGGGTTTTTCCAAGGATTTTACAAATTACCAGGTTACACCTATCAAGTTTTCCCACAAAGAGTTCATTTAGGTTGGACATCTGAAGTAATGTTAAGATACAGGTGGACAGGAAACACAGATGTTGGTTTGAATAAAAGATACCCTGAAAATAAAGGAACTTTCTTTTATATGGGGGCGAGAGCGGAAAACAAATTTTATCATTACCCTGACGGACATCCAGTCCAAGACACAGGATATACAAGAGTTACTTCTGGTTTGAGTTGTATGCACACCTGCGAATGTTTGGAAACAGGGCATACTGCCGAGATTTCATGTATGAAAGTTTATCAACAATCAGGTGGCACCTCCCAAAACTGTTCTTGTGGATGTCCTTGTAATTGCACTGTTACTGCCGAGTATCCAGAATTAGACCCATTATATGATGGCGTTTCAAATGCTCTTTCTTTAAGATTGAGCGGTGATACAGGTGACCCAAGATTGTGCGTTAAAACTTATAGAATTACAGGTGCTTGTGAGTTTACAGGTGCTTGTCTAACAGGTTTAACTTATGTTACAGGTGTAACCGTAAACGAGTGGTGTTCGAGCAGAGGAATATTCTACAATTGTGATAAAACGGATTACAGTAAATTAGAACATTGGGTACAAATCGATGCGGTATTCCAAAGATATGAATGGTTTGATGCTTGTGATTTATATGAAAAAGGGGGATTAGGTCTACTTGTGGACACCATATATACTGCCACTCCTGCTCATAATAGTGTAAGTTTAATTGAACCTCCAATTACACATGAAAAGGATTATGACCCTGCGACAACAGAAATTGTAACCTTCACAGATAATTGGACTGAGGAACAAAAGTATAGACTTGGTACAATGAAGTTCTACGTAAATGGTAGACTTTTCATGGTTGTTGAAAACTTCGAGGAAATAATTCCGAGACTTCTTAACACACCAAAAGAAAAACAAATTGGCGTATCATATAATATATCAATTGGTGGTGGTACACAAGGTTTACATGATAACCTTACATTTTCAGGAGGATGTCCTGAAACAATAGATGAGATTGTTTATCAACAAGACCCTGAGTGTTTAACCACTCATGATTTAGATAACACAATATATTCAGGTTTAACAACACATGTAAAATTAGAAGAGTATTTTGGTGGTAGTTTGATTGGTGATATCAGTGCATTTAGAATGTACACTGAGCCGTTGAATGCATCTCAAATCTGGCATAATTTCAAATTGTTAAAAGATAAGTATGATTTATTAGACCCTAAGTGTCCTGATTGTTTTGTTATTCTTCCAACACAGACACCGACTCCAACAACAACTCAGACTCCTACACAGACACCAACATTTACGCCTACTAACACTTTTACCCCTACAGAAACCATCACATCAACCCCAACGGTATCTCCAACCGAAACACCAACAAATACTCCTACAGGAACTCCTGTTGAAACACCAACCCCTACTGAAACTATAACACAAACACCAACACAATCTCCGACCCAAACTCCTACACAAACAATTACAAATACTCCAAGTGAGACTGCGACAAGTACTCCAACATTAACACCTACACATACTATGACTCAGACTCCAACTGAAACAATTACCCAAACTCCTACTGAAACACCAACACAAACTTCAACTGAAACTCCAACTGAAACTCCAACCAATACACCAACACAAACTATCACATCGTCTACAACAGAAACTCCTACACCAACGAACACAGAAACTTTAACACCAACACCAACCACAACGGAAACCTCAACACCTACACCTACAGAGACACCGACGGAAACACCAACTAATACACCATCACCTACACAGACTGCAACTCCTGGTCTGACTCCTACAGCTACGCCTGAACCAACAGCTACTCAAACAAGCACACCAACTGAGACTATAACACCTACGCCTTCAATCACTGACTCACCTACACCAACGATAACCGATTCACCAACTCCCACCCCTACACCAAGTTTTACACCAACAAACACAGAAACGCCTACTCCGACTGAAACTATAACTCAAACTCCGACATTTACGCCTACTCAAACAATTACTGAAACACCTTCCAATACTCCGACTGAATCACCGACGGAGACACCTACAAATACACCTACTCACACTGCGACTGAGACGCCGACATCCACGCCTACACTCACTCCGACCGACACCCCAACAGGAACTCCGACAAACACACCTACTCAAACTACAACTGAGACTTCTACAAGTACGCCAACTCCAACCTTGACTGATACACAAACACCAACTCCAACTCCTACAATTACTGATACACCAACTAGCACTCCAACATTAACACAAACACAAACAAGTAGTGTGACCCCAACACCAACTGAAACATTACCTGACGAAGGATTTTTGTTACAGGAGAATTTCTATTTGATTCAACAACAAGACCTAAGTGGTATATTAATAGAGTTCCCAACACCAACACCATCGATTACACCATCTCAAACACCGACAAATACCAATACGCCAACAAACACTACAACTCAGACCCCAACTCCAACCATAACAGATACTCCAACAAATACACCAACAACAACCAATACTCCAAGTAATACAGTAACTCAAACAAATACACCAACCCCAACAACAACACCTAATATTGTTACATCGGGTCTGATTATTGAACTTGATGCTTATAGTTCAACAAGTTATCCTGGAACAGGCACTTCTGTGTTCAATTTGAGAAATGTTGGAACTTACACCCATACTTTAACTGATGTTACGTACACCGAACTAAACGGTATCAAATGTTTTAATGCTAACGGAACTCCGAGTTCAATTATTAAAGTACCTGATGGAACAGGACCTACATTACCAACTTCGGGATACACATATATTTCGTGGGCAAGAGTTAAGACAAGTTCTGCTGGATATAGAACATTGTTTAGAACTTATTTATATGACCATCCGATTCTTGTTCAAACAGGAACAGACAACTTAGGTTTTTGGGATAATAATGATGCAGTAAGTGCATTCAAAGATTCGGGTTATGATGTAACACCAATTGAAGATGTTTGGGTTCAATATGCCGTTGTAGGTGATAGTTCAAGCAGTATTTTCTACATTAACGGAACTCAAGTAGGAACAGTTGCATTCGGTGCGGGGGGAAATACGCATTGGGCTTGGGGGGCTATTCCTGACCAAGGTTTCGGGTATGTTGCTAACATGTATTACTACAACAGAAAGTTGACTCTATCAGAAATTACACAACAATATAATTTCTTGGCCTCTAGATTTGTTGAACCAACTTCAACTCCTACTGCAACGTCAACACCAACCGTAACACAGACCCCAACTGTAACACAAACGCCAACTGTAACACAAACGCCAACAACAACCGAAACTCCTACTCCTACCGCAACACCAGCCCCTGTACTAACAAACTTAGTTTTATATTATGACCCGAGTAACCCATCAAGTTATTCAGGCTCAGGAACAATAATAAACGATTTGTCGGGTAATGGATTGAATGGAACTATGTCCAACATAACTTTCTCCTCACCATCTTTTGTTTATAATGGAACTACGTCACAGGTAACGATATCAGACAATGCGTTGTTAGAACCTGGAACTGGTGATTGGACCATGGAAGCGTGGTTTAGAACAACATCTAGTAATCTAAATCAAACTGTTTTAGGTAAATTTGACCCAGGTGGTGGTGCTCAGGACGTTTCATATGCTATTCGTATATGGACTGGTAGTACATATGCAAACTTCGGAAATGGTAGTACTGCGATACCAACCACCATGTATCCTACTACATTAAACACTTGGTATCAATTTGTGTATGTATTCAATAATATTGCGAGCAACAATATTATAACATATGTAAATGGTGTTCAGCAATTTACAAACACCCACAGTTTTGCAAGCATATTAAACACAACCGCAAATCTCTATTTGGGTAGTTATAATGGTGGAGAATTTTCACAATGGTTTGGCGGTAATCAAGGAATTATAAGGATTTATAATGTGGCATTAACTTCATCGCAAGTACTGCAAAACTTCAACGCCAATAAATCAAAATACGGATTATAAAACCAATATTTATAAATTAAAATAATATGCCGAATTTACCAATATCACAATTACCTGAATTAACCGCGATAACATCTAATGCAGAATTTGCGGTCGCTCAAGGGGGAGTTACATATAAAGTTAAGTCTGGTAACATGTCTTCAGGAAATTTGTTTCTGTCTGCATACCACGAAATTAGTCAATCTGGTTTCAGTCCAACAGTTGCGTATTCAATAAGTGCATCCACTGTTGCCGATAGTAACGGTATTTCTGTCGTTGACGGGTGTAAATTTACTGTTGTTTCTGGAGGAACATACAACTTACAATTTTCCATTCAATTGAATAAATTGCAAGGGGGAAGTGCTGAGGATATTGAAATATGGTTATCAAAGAACGGAAATGATGTCCCTTTTTCTAATACTAGCATTACTTTAGCTAATAACAACAATCTCATGGTTGCGGCTTGGAACTTTGTAGAGAGTATGAATGCTGAAGATTATTTGGAATTGAAATTGAATGTTACGGACACACATGTTGTCTTATTTGCTGAAGGTGTTAAAACGTCTCCTACAAGACCAGCGATACCTTCTGCGATTGTTACCTTAACTCAGATATAAAAAAATAAAATAAAGAGGAATAAATTGAGCGAGTTCTCAGTATTTATATAAAAAAAGTAAAATGGCTTGTAGTAAATATATTTTAACAAACACAGGTTCCACAATCGTTACGTTCAATTATAGAAGATGTGATGATGGTATGTGGGTATACCAAGTAGAATTAGAGCCTAACCAAGTGAAAAATATTTGGTTGGTAGATAACACTTATTCAAGTGCAAATGTAACAATTGTGGTTGATAACGAAGGAGCGTTTCCTCCAGCAGGGGCAACTCCCACACCAACTCCTACCCCTACGAATACTCCAACAGTTACTACAACACCAACTAATACTCCGACAAATACACTAACTTCGAGTAATACTCCGACAATAACACAAACTCCTACGGATACTCCGTCAGAGACACCGACACAAACGCCTACGGAAACCGCGGCTGTTACTCCGACACCAAGTATTACTGCGAGTTCTACAGCAACCCTAACCCCAACATCATCTGCTGCCGTCACTCCAACTCCGACTTTAACTCCAACAAATACTCTAACACCTACTGTAACTCTAACATCTAGTCCAACACCAACAAATAGTGAGGTTGCATTTTCTAATGTTTATTCAGCATCAACTATATTAGATGCTTGTGGTAATGTTGGAGGGTCTCTTGAAACTTTCTACGGAAATAATGTTAACTTTGACTTGTGTACACATTTCAATTTATTAGTATCAACACCTGGTCCTGGTTTCTTGGCTTATAATAACTATGTTGTTGAGATTGACTCAAACGGAGATGTAGTAGGGTTTGGTTCTGTGTGTGTAACATTAACCCCAACACCAACAAACACATCAACACCAGCGGTAACTCCAACTAATACACCAACACCAACATCGACAATTTCATATTATCAATATAGTTTAGGCACAGGTTCTACAGCGAATGACGCATGTAATGATTTCTTATCTGCACCTAACACGATATATGGAACAGTTTCAGGTGGACCTGGTCCAAACATTAGTGAATTCTTATACACAACACCTGGTAATCCTCCAACTAATCCAGTTGCAGATGGATTCTACTCAAACGGAACTGCCGTATTCTTAGTGAGTGGTGGTTTAGGACAAATCACAGGAGTGGACCCATCAGGTTGTTAAATAAAATTAAAATAAATTATATAAATGAAACCCTCTACTTTTGTGGAGGGTTTTTTATTTTTATAACAAAACACATCTTAAATGAAAATATTCGTACAAATCGCATCTTACAGGGACCCACAACTTGTCCCGACAATTGAAAACATGTTGGAGAATGCCAAGAAACCGAAAAACTTGGTTATTGGTATAGCAAGACAATATAGTGAATCTGACGGATTCGATAATTTAGACAAATATAGAGAAGACAAAAGATTTAGGATTTTGGATATTCCATATCAGGAAGCCAAAGGAGTTTGTTGGGCAAGACATTTAGTTCAACAAGTTTATAGTGGAGAAACTTATACATTACAAATCGATTCTCATATGAGATTCGTTAAAGATTGGGATGATATCCTTATCAAAATGATAAAGGGTCTACAAAAGGATGGGTATAAGAAGCCTCTACTTACGGGTTATGTACCCTCCTTTGACCCTGAAAATGACCCTGCAGGAAGAGCTCAAGATGCTTGGAGAATGGTCTTTGATAGATTTATTCCTGAGGGTGCAGTTTTCTTCTTACCTGAAACAATTCCAGGATGGAGAGAGATGAGTAAACCTGTTACCGCAAGATTCTATTCTGCTCACTTCTGTTTTACATTGGGTGAGTTCTCAAAAGAAGTTCAACACAATCCCGAATATTATTTCCACGGAGAAGAAATCTCAATCGCCGCAAGAGCATACACATGGGGATATGATTTATTCCACCCACACATTCCTGTTGTGTACCACGAGTATACTCGTAAGGGTAGAACAAAACAGTGGGATGATGATAAGACATGGGGTGAAAAGAACAAAGTTTCACACGCAACTAATAGAAAGTTATTCGGTATGGATGGCGAGACACAGGAAGGGCACGATGGACCATTTGGCTTCGGACCTGTTAGAACTCTTAGAGAATATGAAAAATATGCGGGTATCTTATTTGAAAAAAGAGCGGTTCAAAAATATACATTAGATAAAAATTATCCTCCAAATCCATACAGCTATGATACTGAAGAGGAGTGGAAAAATGATTTTGCTAAAGTATTCAAACATTGTATTGATATCGGATATTCTCAAGTTCCTGAGAAAGATTATGACTTTTGGGTTGTTGCTTTCCATGGACCTAATGATGAAACCCTATATAGAAAAGACTCAGATAAAAACGAAATCGCTGGATATATGAGAGACCCTGATAAGTATTGTAAGGTATGGAGAGAATTCCAAACTGATGTTATGCCGACTTATTGGGTTGTTTGGCCACACTCAGAATCAAAAGGTTGGTGTGATAGAATTACAGGTCAACTAAATCATAATCACGTTAGTTAAATGATTAATTTAAAAGAAGCTTTACCTGAACTTGGAATCAAGTGTTCAGGTGTGATTCACGTAGGTGGACACAAAGCACAAGAATATCAAGAATATAAAGAAGCGGGATTGGCTCACCAAGTTTGGATTGAGGCCAATCCTCATTTTTTTTACGAAATTAAAAACGTAATAAAAGAAGATGAAGATTGTGTAGCACTTAATTATGCGGTTTTCGATGAAGAAAAAGAAATTCAATTTGGATTGGCTAACAACGGAGCCTCATCATCCATTCTTCCATTAAAAGAACATTTGAAATATTATCCAAATATCAGATATGATGGATACCTTCAAATGACGACCAAAAGATTGGATAAGATTATCGAAGATAATTCGATAGACCTATCAAAACACGATGGTCTTGTAATGGATGTGCAAGGGGTAGAACTTCGTGTTCTTAAATCATTAGGTTCACTTCTAATTAACTTTAAGTTTGTACAATCTGAGGTTAATCTTGAGGAGCTTTATGAAGGTTGCTGTTTGATTGATGAGTTAGATGAATATCTTAAGGGATATGGTTTTGAGAGAAAAATAACCAAACTATGGGACGATGGTGCTGTGGGATGGGGAGACGCATTATATATTAAACATGACTAATTTCTGTATATTATATTGGGACATGGGTTGTGAGGTAAGAAGACAGAACGCAATTGTCTCATGGAAAGAACTTGTTAAAATGACCAAATATCTTCGTGATAAAGGTCTCAAGTTCAATGCTTATATGTTCGAGTTTGGGAATAATTTTATTTTCAACGACTCAATAAAAATTACTGACCCTTTGGAATTCTATGAGAAAGCTAAGAAGAACAACTTAGCAATCAATCATCATGTAAATGATAATTGCGATTTCATAGCAATAATGGATTCAGATTTATTTTTCAGTGAAGAACAATACGACATGGTTTACGACCACATTGTAGAACTAGAAAACTCACAAAACAAAATATTCTTTACCTATAACCTTATGGATATTCATGAGAAAGAACGTAGAGAGATTTTAGAGTTGGATAATATTGAGCTGAATAAAGAAAAGTTAGAAGAACTCAAACCAAAATATTCATGGAGACATAGTTGGGGAGCGGGTGTTCTTGGTGGTATATTCATTGTACCGAGAAAAGAAATCAGAGAAATGGGTGGATTCAATGAAAACTTCTTAACGTGGGGCGCTGAAGATGATGAAGCACACACACGTATCAAAGGATATGCCGAATGGCGTCCAAAAATGAATCAAGGTCCATATCATCTATGGCACCCTAAAAACGAAAAAGACGACAAGTATTTTATTCCTGTATATTCAGATGAATACTTCAGAGTAAACAAAGTAGAAAAACCAAGATGAATCAAAAACCAGTAACATTTGTAAGTTTTTGTGTGGACATAGACAGAGGTCTGTTACCTGAAACTAATACAATTCACAGACCATTTGAATTATATAAAGTGGGGATGTATGAAAATATTGGAACAAATGTTCCATTGGTTTTATATTCTTCAATAAATGATTTGAGAGTACCAGCTCATAGGAATGACTCAAACTTCAAACACTATCTTTTGGAAAAAAATTCCTTAGAGGAAGAATTTCCAAATTTCGAATTATATAGACAACATTACCCCACAGCTCACAGAGATGAAATTGCAAGTTCTTTGTTTTATTATACACCATTAGTGGTTTTGAAAATGAAAAAAATGATTGAGGTAATTGAACAAAACCCATTTGATAGTGATATGTTTTTTTGGATGGATTGTTTTTTCCTCAGAGGAATATTAGAACCAGACTTCTTGTATAAAGAAGATGAGTACTTGAAGATGTACGAAAACGTTAAAGGTAAATTAGGAGACAAATTTGTTTTACTCAATTTTGGACCTCGACCCTTTGGTTTCTTTTGGGGTGGAAATAAAGAATCTCTCAAAAAAGTTTATGAACACTATTTTGATATTTTCTTTGAAAGCCTGCCTACAAAACTATTGACTGAAGAATTAATCTTTAAGGAAATAAATGAGAGGTATTCCGACTTAATGCATGTTATACAAGTAGACCATCCAAGTAGATATAAAATTACTTGCCAAGATTTTTTAATAAAATGATAGTATATACTGATTTTAATAAAGCACGATTTGGAAACCAACTATTTTTTGTTTCAGCAACAATAGGAACTGCAATAAAAAATAATACAGATTACGGTTTCACAAGTCAGATGGGACATAGTGGAATATATTACCAAGGTATTTTTGAAAAAGAATTACCAATAACAAACGTAATACCTGAAAACAAATTTCATCAAAGTGGTTTTGGATATGAAGAAATAAATGTACAAAACGCAGAATTAATTGGGTACTATCAGTCCGAAAAGTTTTTCAAACATTGTGAAGAAATTATTAGAGACCAATTTGAATTTAAAAATGATGTTGTATCGTTCGTATTAGAACAATATCCAACAATTAAAGAATCCTTGTCGATTCATATCAGGAGAGGTGATTATGTAAATCAACCTAATCATCATCCAATAGTCCCAGTATCATATTATGAAAAAATATTGAATCAAATTTCTAATGATTACGGAAAGGTTTTTGTGTTTAGTGATGATATTGATTGGGTTAAAGAAAAATTTGTCGGAGATAAATTTATGTTTCCGAAATTTGATTCAAACAACGATATGAATAGTTTTGTTCTTATGTCTCTTGCAAAAGACAATGTAATTGGAAACTCAACTTACAGTTGGTGGGCGGCATGGTTGAACAAAAATAAAAATAAAAAGGTCTATACACCAAATTATAAACAATGGTTCGGTCCTTCCTATTCTAATTTAGATACCAAGGATTTGATACCTGAAAATTGGATACAAACAGAATACTAATGAATCACCAAATAGTTTCATTTTACCACAAACATTTGAACCCTGAAATTAAAGAACTTCAGAAAAAGGCGTTCGATAAAATTGAAGTAGAGTTGGTTCAATTTGAGTTTGAAGGAACTCACGGCTCAGCAATCAAAACTTTTTTAGATAATAACGATTGGGATTTGGTTACCTTATTTGATGTAGACTGTATTCCTACAGACAAAAAAGTTTTTCAAACAGTTATTGATTTAGTTGACGATAACACAATTTATGGAAACGCACAGGTTTCCAATGCGTACCCTTACGCCGCACCTAGCTTTGTTTCTTTCACAAGAAAACTATATGATAATTCCCCACACAAAAGTTTCGAAGGGATGTACTATCCCAACGAACATGGAAACCATGTTGAAGCCGATTGTGGTGAAGTTTTCGTTAAAGAAAATTTGAGAATAGGAAAAAAACAGATTTTAAGCTACCCTATTAGTGTGGTAGATAAAAAATGGATATACAACGGGAATGATTCTTACCCTGCATTTGAATATGGAAATGGTACGACCTTCGACAACAAAACTTTCCATTGTTTTCAAATTAGACTTCCCGAAGCACAATCTATTTTTATTAATTATGTAAAAGAATTTTTAGATGAAAAAAACTAAGTTTATTACCTGTATATACACAGATTTATATGGTTCAGAACTTGGTGGTAGACCAGGTAGATATAATCATTACAGATGGAGTTTGTTATCCTTATTGAAAATGACTGACGCAGATTTTGTTTGTTATACATCTGAAACTGAACTTCAGTCCTTAGAAGAGTTTTTCTATAGAGATAATAACATTTCACAAGAACAACTTAAGTTTATTGTTTACGACATTTGGAACTGTAAGTACAAAGATTTAATTAACTCACGTAAAGATGTTGAGTTCATAAAAAAAGGGGATAGATGTATTGAAATACAATACTCAAAATTTGCTTGGTGGTATAACGAAGACGGTTCCTACGAAAATTATTATTGGATTGATGCTGGTTTATCTCACTGTGGTTTGATTCCTGTGAAGTACCTTGACCAAGGTAATTACATGAAAAGTTTTTATGAGAGCCCCCTATTCAATAATCAGTTCTTGCAAAACTTGATAGATTTTACTGGAGATAAATTTTTCTTAATAGGTAAAGAGAATGAAAGAAACTTTTGGTCTCAGACGGTTAATGCCAAATGGTATACTACCTACGATAGGTCAATACACATCATAGGTGGAATGTTTGGTGGTAAAAAGGAAAAATGGGATAATATTGTTAATCTATTCGAAACATACATGCAAAATATACTGAGAGAAGATGATGGTCTCCCACATGAAGAACTTATTATGAGTTTAATGCACGTAAACCATAGGGAACTATTCGAAAGAAAACACTTTGATATTTGGTGGTGTCCTGATAACGCACCTCAGGGAGTGAATCCACAACTGTTTGAACAAAATAAAAGTTTTTATAGAATACTTGAAGAATTAAATAACATATATGAGTAAAATAACATTAGTAACTGGAATATGGGATATTGGAAGAGCTGGTCTCACTGAGGGTTGGTCTAGAACATATCAACATTATTTAGATAAATTTGAGAAATTATTAGAAGTTGATACCAACCTCATCATTTTTGGTGACGAAGAATTAGAGAAATTTGTATACTCGAGAAGGGATTTATCCAACACTCAGTTTATCAGAAGAGAATTATCATGGTTTACAGATTCTGAATTTTTCGGGATGATTCAGAAAATAAGAAAAAACCCTGATTGGTATAATCAAGTTGGGTGGTTGAAGGAGTCGACACAGGCAAGATTGGAAAACTATAATCCATTAGTAATGTCCAAAGTTTATTTGTTACATGACGCGAAGATTATGGATAAGTTCAACTCTGAATATATGTTTTGGATTGATGGTGGTCTGACTAATACTGTTCACCCTGGTTATTTCACACACGATATGGTATTGGACAAGTTAGACAAATACATCTCTAAATTTTCATTTGTTTGTTTCCCTTACGATGCTAGTACTGAAATTCATGGTTTTGAATATAATAAGTTAAATGAGTTAGCGGGCGCAAAAGTTAACAAGGTTGCTCGAGGAGGTTTTTTTGGTGGACCTAAACATACCATACCTGAGATAAATTCAATTTATTATGGTTTGATGAAAAGCACTTTATCAGAAGGTTATATGGGTACAGAGGAATCTATTTTCAGTATAATGTGTTACAAACATTCTGACCTAATAAATTATTTCGAAATAGAGGGTAACGGTCTTTTTGGAAAGTTTTTTGAGGACCTCAAAGAAGACAGACTACAAGTAAAAAATGAGAATACAGTCAAAACCACTTATAATTTAGATTCGAGTAAAGTTGGTCTTTATGTTATTACATTTAACAGCCCAAAACAATTTAAAACTCTAATCGAGTCTATGTTGGCTTATGATAAAGATTATATTAATAAAACAACAAAATTTTTATTAAATAATTCTACAGACCAATCAACATATGGTGACTATCAAAGTCTTTGTGAAGAATTTAACTTTGAACACATTATACCCGATGAAGGAAATTTAGGTATTTGTGGAGGTAGACAATTTATTGCCGAACATTTCGATAAAACAGAATTGGATTTCTATCTTTTTTTTGAAGATGATATGTTCTTCTATCCGAACGAAGGTTCAACTTGTAGAAACGGTTTCAACAGATATGTAGAAAATCTATATGTTAAGACATTGGAGATTATGCAAAAAGAAAGTTTCGATTTTCTCAAAATGAATTACTCCGAATTTTATGGTGATAATGGCACTCAATGGTCTTGGTATAATGTTCCTCAAGATGTAAGAAATCAGTTTTGGCCAGGAAAACCAAGATTACCACAAATAGGTTTAGACCCAAATGCACCAAGAACCGCTTATGATAAAATTTTATCACATAGAGGCGTACCATACGCCACAGGTGAGGTTTACTACTGTAATTGGCCTCAGATTGTATCGAGACCAGGAAATCAAAAAATGTTTTTAGATGTTACTTGGGCACACCCCTTTGAACAAACTTGGATGAGTCACATGTACCAACTTGTAAAAAAAGGGGAATTACATCCAGGAATATTATTAATGACTCCAACTGAACACGATAGGTTCGAGCATTATGACGGTAAACTTCGTAAAGAGTCATAACAATATATTTATTGTTATGGAATTTTACATTAAGAAGAACGCCACTCTCCCTGTACTTAAAATGCAAGTTGTAAAAGACGGTAGAGCGGGTTACATACAATTTATGGAAGCTTTGGAAGTCTCAACTATTTTTTTTACAATGGTGGAGGTTGAGACAGGTATACCCAAAATTGTTTCTGCCCCTTGTGAAATTGTAAACTTAATTTTAGACCCAGGTGCTCCTGCGGAATACTACATATATTTCAAATTTACTTCGAGAGATACGGACAGTGTAGGGAGATATCAAGGACAATTTTTAATCAAAAATGACGAGGGGAATTTGATTCTTCCTATCAGAGAAGAACTTTATATCAATATTCAAGACAGTTTTATTTCTGAAACTGCATGTTGTTAGTTTGACCATCAAATAGTTTTTTTTATATTTATAGATGAATGAGAAGGTAAACTTCACGATAGTGTGAAAGCCAATAAACCACTCGTCTAAAAATATGTACAGTTACGATGAAATTGAGTCGTTCCTACTTGGAAACGACCCCGAAGAATTTATAGTTGCAATTGAGTTTGACTACGTTTCAAACTCCATCTTCAAAATCAAAGAAATTCCTGGTAAAGGAAAAGAAATCAGAAAAGATACTTTCATTCCTTTTGCTTGGGTCGGTGACCTGAGAGGTTTAAATTTTTACAATGATTCCAAAATGGCACAAAAAGAAGCCATGAATAAGTATGGAATTGTTATTGAAAAATTGGAGACCATGGAAAACGACCGCTTGAAAAACGGACTTACCTTCATGGTTAAATCACTCAAGGGTTACCGTGAACTAATTCAATTTTTTAGAGATGGGGGATGTGACCCATGGGGTGAAAAAACAAAAGATAAAATTTCAATATTACCTCCCGTTGAACAATATCTTGTATCAAAAGAAAAAAGACTTTTCAAAGGTTTTACTGATTATGATGATGTAACACGTCTTGTGTTTGACTTGGAAACAAATGCTCTTGACCCAAAAGATGGTCGTATATTCATGATTGGAATTAAAACCAATAAAGGATATCATAGAGTTATTGAATGTTTGGATGAAGACCAAGAAAAAGGAGCAATTCTAGAATTTTTCAATGTTATAGACCAATTGAAACCTTCAATCATAGGTGGATATAATTCAGCTAACTTCGATTGGCATTGGTTATTCGAAAGAGGTCAAAGACTCGGAATTGATATGCGTAAAGCAATCAAATCTCTACACCCCCAACATTCTTACACGAGAAAAGATACAATCCTTAAATTAGCCAACGAGGTTGAAGATTTCCTTCAAACCTCGATTTGGGGTTATAATGTAATTGATATTATTCATGCGGTTCGAAGGGCTCAAGCAATTAACTCTAACATTAAAGCGGCTGGGCTTAAGTACATTACGAAATACATCGGAAAAGAGGCACCTGACCGTGTTTATATAGAACACACTGATATTGGTAAACTGTATGCAGCCAAAGAAGAATATTGGTTGAACACTCAAAATGGTAAGTATAAAAAGGCTTCTGAATATCAAGATTTGGATTTAAAGTTTCCTGATGTTTACATAAAAACTACGGGGGACAATTTGGTTGAACGATATCTTGACGATGACTTGGAGGAAACTTTGGCTGTTGATAAAGAATTCAATCAAGCGTCTTTCTTACTTGCATCAATGATTCCAACTACGTACGAGAGAGTTTCTACTATGGGTACTGCTACTCTATGGAAAATGCTTATGCTTGCTTGGTCTTATAAACACAAACTTGCAATTCCTGCCAAACAATCAAAGACAGACTTCGTAGGAGGTCTTTCTCGACTACTTAAAGTTGGGTATAGTAAGAATGTACTTAAACTTGACTTCTCCTCTCTATACCCTTCTATTCAGCTTGTACACGATGTTTTTCCTGATTGTGATGTGACTGGTGCAATGAAAGGTATGTTGAAGTATTTTCGTGATACCCGTATTCGTTACAAACAACTCGCCGAGGAATTTGAGAAGTCTGACCCACAAAAATCCGCATCATACTCAAACAAACAATTACCAATTAAAATATTTATCAACTCTATGTTTGGTGCCCTATCTGCTCCTCAGGTTTTTGCTTGGGGGGATATGTACATGGGTGAACAAATCACATGTACGGGTAGACAATACCTTCGTCAGATGATTAAGTTTTTTATGTCTAAGGGTTATGTTCCACTTGTAATGGATACAGACGGTGTTAACTTCTCGAGTCCTGATGATGCTGAAAGCCATCACTACGTGGGTCGTGGTTTAAATTGGAAGGTTAAAGCGGGTAAAGTGTATAAAGGACCTGAGGCTGACGTTGCAGAATACAACGATATTTTCATGAGAGGGGAAATGGCTTTAGATACCGATGGGGTTTGGCCTTCATGTATTAACCTTGCCAGAAAAAATTATGCGGTGATGGATGCGAAAGGTAAGATAAAATTGACTGGCAACTCAATCAAATCAAAGAAACTACCATTGTATATTGAAGAGTTTTTGGATAAGGGAGTGAAGTTATTATTGAATGGTCAAGGAAAAGAGTTCATAGAATACTATTATGAATATCTTCAAAAGATTTTTGACCAAAAAATTGCTCTGTCTAAAATCGCTCAAAGAGCTAAGGTCAAGTTGACTATGGATGACTACGTCAAAAGATTAACTCAAAAAACTAAGGCGGGTAATCAAATGTCCCGTATGGCACATATGGAGTTAGCCCTGCAGGCAGGTATTGGTGTAAACTTGGGTGATGTTATCATGTATGTGAATAATGGAATAAAAGCTTCTCACGGTGATGTACAGAAAAAAGGTGAAGGAGTACAAATCAATTGTTACATGTTAGATGCAAACATATTGGAAAATAATCCTGATATGACTGGTGAATACAATGTACCACGAGCAATTGTGACCTTTAATAAAAGAATTGAACCCTTGTTGGTTTGTTTCAAACAGGATGTAAGAGACCTTCTTTTGGTTACTGACCCATCTGATAGAGGAATATTCACAACAGAACAATGTGAATTAATTAATGGTATGCCGTTTGAAGACGGAGACCAAGACAAGTTAGAAGAAGATGTTCTTCAAATTACAGAAGCTGAGTTACAATATTGGGAAAAAAGAGGTGTGAAACCTGACTACATATATGATTTAGCGGAACAGGGTTGGGAAAGAAAGTTAGGACTGCTTGAGACCGTCTGAAGAAAGAATATACCAATTTCCACTAACGTATTGAAATTCTACACAGGCAAACTTGTCTAAAACAATTTCGTCCCATTCCTCATCGATTCGACCCACATCAGGTCTAACGGTAACTTTGGTTAGGGCTTTAACAACAACATGGTCAGTAGTTCTTGAATCCAAAGTAAGATAAGATTCAGGAATTCCTTTAACAACTATACAGAATTCACCATTAGTGCGGTAATCCAACTCAGATACAACAGAAAGTTCTGATGCTTGGATTACATGTCCACTGATGATTTTTTTTGATGGTATTGATTTTATAATTGCCATATTAAATTACATATATTTGACGAGGCATTGCTCTGAACTTCATTTGTTTATTTAAGTTTTCTGCAATTAATGCCTCTCTTTCCATTACCTTCTCAGGTCTTAATCTTGATAACCATCCGTTTTCACCAACCAACTCTTCTAATAATTTAGTTTTTTCATCTTTAGCTTCAGTTAGAAGACTTTGATAATCCATCGTAATTTCTGAGTCGGGTGTTTTGAGATTACCACTGTATTTGCCTCTAACTCTCGCTAAGGTTTCTTTACAATAAGCGGTAAACCATCTTCTTACCCATTGTTGACCTGGAACATTTAAATCTTCCCAGCTTAAATTTTCTATCGGAACATCAGTTGGCAATTTAATAATATCAGGATTGTTTTTTAAACAATCTGCTCTACTATCAGGTTCAACATCATAATACCAATACCAAACGGCTCTACCTTCATAATCACTATATTGATTCCAATTGAATCTACCACCTGGTGTATTGTACAGATGAATCAATTTTTTACCGTCAGGTAAACCAGTAATTCTGTAAGTAAGTGAACCCCCTAAGATTCTATTGAGAATATTTGCTTCTTGCATTCTAATCAGGTAGTCAAATCCAGACATCATAAAATAAGAACCCTGATATCCCATCTGTGCGTATCCTGCCTCATTTGCACCCAACCCGATACCACCGAACCCAAAACCACCTAAGCCACCCAAACCAAATGCAGTCCATGGTTGATTTGAAAACCACAGTAATTCATTAACTTCTCTACCTGCAGGTATCTCATAGTCTTGTTTATTTCTTTCTAAAATAAAATAATCTTTCTTGAGAACCCATGGACCTACAGTTTGGAGTCCTACTATTTTGGAATATGAATATGAGAATTGCTGTTCGAAATCCATAGTTCGTGTAACAAGAGCTCGAGCAACGGATTTTTCATTCATATTGAGGTTTACTAAGTTAACCCACTGAGAATCAATCAACCACTGAAGTACATATTCTTCGTAATCCCCTATAGATAATTCCATGAGAGAATCCATCATCTCATCCTCAAGTTCGACACTTCTGAGTGGTGCACCTAAGAGATGTTTAATTCTCGTATATATCCTACTTCTTTCTGGTTCTGGTAATGCTGCCATATCTTAATAAATATTCAATTTATTCTATTTCGTGTAATAAAGAATTTATGTTGAAAACGTATTGGTCTTTATCACTTATTGGGTCATTCTTAAATATGAGAATTTTATTTGTTTTTGGGTTTGAAAAAATCAACCAATCTACTTTGTAGGATTTAACGTTTCCCGTGTCCATCAATTTGATTTGGTCATCAACAACCAAAACGTTTGAAAAAGGTTTCACTTGTGCGGAATATTCTGTACCATCCAAATTGATTTTCATATCAATACCTTTGAATGCATCCATTTTAGCACCGTGCGAACCAATTTTTTCTACTTTCGCACGACCTTCAAAATAATCTTCAATTTTTTTGTTGGCATTATTTTCAGATTTTTGTCCCCTATCCCAAAGTTTTTTCAAGACTTTTATTATATTGATAAAGTCCTCATTGTTTTTTGTAAAAATTTCATCTCGGAAATGGTCCAAAGCAACAATGAATCTAGCGGTTTCCTTCGGGTTTCTTTTTTCTTGTTTCCAAAAATGAAACTTCTTTTCAGGTTTACCTATGTTTTCAATTTGTTTATTTACCGCCTTAACTAAAAGACAAAAAGCGTTGAAATTGGTGTTCAAATTATTCAAGATGGACCTTCCTTCTGGTGATTCAACACCATAGAAACCAGACATTTCTTCAGTGGTACCATCGACCCACCATTGTGAAAATTTCTTTTTCAAAACGTATGTAACACCGTCTTGATATATTTTTTTAATTTTTGAGTTGTTAATTAAATCTCTATAATAAATTACCTCTTTTGGGTCACAAAATTGTGGGTCTTTAGATTCTGTTAAAAGTTTTTGAAAGTTTTTTGATTCAAGAAGTTTTGTTTCAGTTTTCATTTCATACATCTTCGTCACAAAATCCCAGTTAACCACTTTCCAAAAATTAGAAATATACTCGTCTCTTTTGTTTCTATACTTCAAGTAGTATGCATGTTCCCATAAATCCAAACCAAGTAATGGAAAACCCCCACCTTCAATCACATTCATAAGTGGATTGTCTTGGTTCGGGGTAGACATTATCTTCAATGTATTTTTGGATGTTAGGACTAACCAAACCCAACCCGACCCGAATCTTTCTTTGGCAACTGTTTCAAATTTCTTTTTGAAACTAGTAAACGTTCCGTATTGTTTGGTTATTTTGTTGTAGAGTTCCCCTGTTAATTTCTTTGGTGTTGGGGTTAACATGTTCCAAAAAAGTGCGTGGTTGAATGCTCCTCCTGCATTATTTCTAACTACTTGGTCGTATCGACTTATGTTTTTAACGATTTTTTCTAAGTCTAAGTCTCCGTGTTTTTTCTTTGATAGGGCTGCATTTAATTTATCTACATAGCCCTTATAGTGTTTGTTGTAGTGGAAATTCATCGTTTCTGCATCGATAAATCCTTTGAGGGCTGAATAGGAATAGGGTAATTTTTCTATTCCAATTTTCTTCATTTCGGTAATCAACAATTGTTTTTCTGTCTCGATATGGTTTTCGGTAATTTGTTTCTCAATTTGTTGAATCCTTTCTTCAATTTTCTTCATGTATTGGAGTTATTTGTTTTATATAAATAACTCGTAAGTGTTTTAATGTCTTTCATTTTTGGATTTTTTCATATACATCACTAAAAGTTGGTAGGGCTAATGTGTTGTGATGGTAAATAATTTTTCCGTCTTCTGAAAAACTTGTGATTGTGATTGTATCCCCTTCGGAAACGTTTGCTAATAATTTGTTTGATATTCTGTCTGAAATAATTTTTATCTCATCACCTACTTTCAATTCAACATTGTGGTGATTGATTACTCTATCCATTAAAAAATTTTATGGTCTCAGTTCATTAATTCTTTTCAGAATTTCTTCTGCAACATCCCCTCCTCCGAGGTTGTCTCCCATAACTGTTGCGATTACTTGTTTTTTACTATTAAGTATATCATATATAACACCCTCTATAGTATTTTCAAAAATTGGGTAATAAACCAGAACATTATTTTTTTGTCCAAATCTATATGCTCTGTCTTCTGCTTGTGAGTGGTCAGATGGTAAAAAAGATAGGTCATTCATAATAACAGCTTCTGCTGCGGTTAGGGTAAGACCAACACCTGCAGCCTTTATGTTACCAACAAAAACTTTGATTTTTTCATTTTCTTGGAATTGGTCAACACTATATTGTCTATCTTGTTTGGTCATGGACCCGTCGACCTTTACTGCGGATTTTCCGAAGTGTTCAACAATTTGGTTAAGTGAATCTGTGAAATTACAAAAAATAATTACTTTTTTATCTTGTTCTAAAATGTTTTCGGCTAATTCGATTGTTTGAGAAATTTTCTCGTTGGCTATTACCTGTCTTACTTTGGTTAACTTTGTGAATTGAACAGTTAGAGATTTCGACTCGTCAGGGTTTTTTTCATACCAATTATAATATTCACCCATTAACTCTTCATAGTCTTTGGATTTAAGTCTTAGATATACAGGTGTTATAATTTTATCAGGTAAATCTAGAACATCTTCTTTAAGTCTTCTTGTTATTGTGTTAGATGTTCTTTCTCTTAACTCTTCTAAATTCGAAGAACCCATTACGTTCCAAACTTTACGAGCACCTACTTTGAATTGGTATCCACTACAATATCTAATAACATATGCCATCCAATTCTTGGCTACGGGGGAGTCTACTAAACTCAAAAGGTTATAATAGTCTATTGGTCTTGAGGTCATAGGGGTACCTGTTAATAACCAAAGTCTATCAACCCTTTTAACAATGTCGTTAATTAATTTTGTTCTTTGGGCTTGAGCATTTTTGATATAGTGTGCCTCATCAACGACCACCAAATCAAAATTGGCAGCAAGAATTTGAGAGTCATCTTTTTTCTTGGAGTCATGGAAGTTTTTTAATATGTCGTAGTTTATTATTACAAAATCATGTTCTGTACTAAAATGTTTTCCTTCAGCAATGTATATTGTCTTATCTGAATAATTTTCAATTTCCCTTTTCCAATTTATCTTGAGGGTTGCGGGACAAATTATAAGAACCTTTTTGGCCCCCGATTCCAAAGCTGCGATGATTGTAGAAGTTGTTTTACCCAAACCCATATCATCTGCCAATATGTACTTTTTATTTTCTACCAACTTTTGTATGGCTTCCTTTTGGTGTGCGAGAGGTGGTCTATTGGTATATTTGTCGAAGTCAATTACAACGTCCTTTACAGTGTTGTCTTTTATAATTGATGCTTTTGGTAACCAAAAATCATGGAGTTGTTCTGTTTCCCAAACTCTCCCCCAAATATGGTATGCCTTATCTTTTTCAGCTAAAAGTTTTTCCACCCAAACCCTTTCGGGTACGTTTGTGTATAGTTTATCGTCTGCTAGTTTTTGTGCAAAATAAGCGTCCAATATAACCCACTTTTTTGCAACTCTTGGTTGTTTATCGTGATTGTTAATAATATACTCAGATTGACTTCTTGTGGGATAGAACTTTTTATTAATTAGCGATTTTCTTTTTAACTCCAATATATAATTGTTCGCTCCCTCATATTTTTCGAGTAGCGAAAGTGCCTTTGATTCTAATGATAATTCGGTCAAACTCATTTTACCTCAACATGGGTTCTCCCATCTGCCCAGTAATTTTCATTACCGTAGTATATGAAGATTTCCTCTCCTTTTTTGATTTTTTTTGTTGAAAAAAATATAAAGGTATTGTTTTCAACATCGTTAGTCCAATTTGCGTTAGGTTCGTTTGAGTGGTTATATAAAGAACCATATCCCAATGCGATTACGAAATTAGTCCAATATTCAGACCTTGGCCATTCGAAGGCATAGTCTGTTAATGTGTAATTGATGTCCCCTCTTTTTGCGGGTAAAAACAGTATTGGACATATTTCTATGACCTCGTCTTTTTCTATGTCTTGTGTTGCAAAAACACCCAATCCGTGGATTGGACTTTCTTTAAATTCTACTTTGTGTTGTTTTTTAGTTTCCATTTGAGATAAAATATAATTATTAGTTAGGTATTTATCAATAAGAATAAAATTAATTCGAATGGCAGAGAAATTAGTCCCAATAACAAGGTTAGGAAAATTTTTTGGTGGAGAGGATTATGCCTTGGATATTGGTATGGGTGAGGAGTGGTTAATTGGGGATATGAATTTCACAGTAATTCTATATAGAATTGATAGATATAAAACCAAAACGGACGATGTATATGGTGAAGTTTTGGAAGATGGAATTCAATTTTTAGCACCCGTTGAGTTGAAGGGATATGTTCAAGTAATGGCTCCAACAAATAAGACTGTGGGTCAATCAAAAGTGGAACTTCAGGAACCAGGTAATATGAGATTCAGTATATATCAAAAAACTTTAGATGAAATGGGTGTTGATATATTCATGGGAGATTACTTCGGATATTATGAAACTGAGGACAGGGTAAGATATTATGTTGTAAGTGACGACGGGTATGTAAGGTCAGATAATAAACACACCTATGGTGGATATAAGCCGTTTTATAGAACGATTATGGCAACATGGGTAAGTGAAAACGAATTTAACGGAATATAATATGCCATTACCTAAACAAATAATTCCAACGCTTCCACTTGTACCAAAGAAAACTCTTTCTGCTAGACGAGAGCAATTGTTGGAATATATCAATAAAGATGGGACCTATCTTCCCAAATCTGTTTTACATGCGGACTTGGATAGGGGTATGTTAGATTTTGTTAAAGGAGACCTACAAGTTGTTACAGGGGGAAAAGTTGTTCCTATGATTGATATTATATTGACGACCCAGAACTGGTCTCAATATGTAGAGTCCGCCACTTTTGTGAACTTGGATTATAATGTTGAACCTCCATTTATTACTGTTGTTAGACAACCTGAGGTAAAGTACGGTACTAACCCATCTCTACAATACACAATTCCAAATAGGAAACAGTTTTATTATGCTTCGGTTCCAACATGGAACGGGAATGAACAAGGAATGGATATATACACCATACCACAACCTGTTCCTGTTGATATAAATTATAGTGTGAAAATTGTTTGTAATCGTATGAGAGAACTTAATCAACTGAACAAAATCGTTTTACAAAAGTTTTCTTCAAGACAAGCATACACATTCATAAAAGGACAATATGTTCCTATAATAATGAACAACATTTCTGACGAGTCCCAAATGGCCTTGGAGTCAAGAAAGTATTATGTACAAAGTTATGATTTTACAATGTTGGGGTATCTAATTGATGAGGAGGAGTTTCAGGTTAAACCCGCAATAGCCAGGCTTGCTCAAGTTGTTGAAGTGGACACTTCTTTATTTAAATTGAAAAGAAAAAAATACCCTGAAAATCCTGCCGAGTTTTTATCAAATTTTCTTTATGTTTCTGGTGTTACAAGTTTGTCGGATACAATTGATTTTACTGCCGATATGACTTGGATTGGTTCTGAAAACATTTCAAATTTTGATGTCTATATTAATGGGGATTACTTTGGTTCTAATGTTAACAAAATTCAAATTACCACGAACGATACCTTAACAATATCCGTAACCAAAAATGATAATACTCAAGAGGGTATCATAAAGTTTGATTGTGTTTTGGTTTAATTTTCACCGTACACATCTTTCTTCTCCTTACACTTTTCAATAATCAAGTTTTCTAAAAATTTATAAATTTTAATACCCCTTTTATCACAGTACTTTTTGAGAGTTTCATGTGCTTCAGGTGATATCTTAATATTCTTTATTTCTTTCTTAGTTTTCATAGGTAGAAAAAAGGCAGAATTTATTCTCCCTGTTTACAAATAGATATCTAAAAGTCAAGTTTTTTCATTGAAACACTAATATTTATCAATAAAATAAATCTGCAAAGAACAATTTTATAATGGCAACACAAGTAAATCAAAAAGTATATGTATCACCTGGAGTTTATACCTCTGAGACAGATTTGTCCTTCGTGGCACAAAGTGTCGGTGTAACTACATTGGGTTTGGTTGGAGAGACTATCAAAGGTCCTGCATTCGAACCAATTTTCATCACGAATTATGACGAGTTTCAAGCCTACTTCGGGGGTACTGAACCAACAAAGTTTGTGAACACACAAATCCCAAAGTATGAGGCTGCGTACATCGCAAAATCGTATCTACAACAATCTAACCAATTATTCGTAACAAGAATTTTGGGGTTGTCTGGTTATGATGCGGGCCCGTCTTGGAGTATCAAAGTTAAAGCAAACGTTGACCCAACAACTGTAGGGTTCAATCCAATAACACCTACTCCGTGGTCTGTGAATTTTTTATTCACCGCATCTGCTAACACAATCACATTTGGTGGTACCTTCCCATATCCTATTCAAAGTAACCTAACCGAACAATATAGAATGTTCGATGGTAGTACTTCAAATATCCAAGCAGATATTATTGGATTTATAAATGATATTATCTCTTCAGGTGCGACATCAGGTAACACTGCAAACGTATATGGAACTTTACCTGAAGGTGATTTTTACGCATATTTAGCACAATATCCAAATCTGAATAACGTATACGGAACGAATAGTATGAACGTAGCGGGTAATGATTTGACTGATTCAGATAACGACGCTTGGTTCTACGCAAACTTCGATAACTACAGTGGTAACAACTATTCTGGTTACTCAATGGATTATGGTGTTACGGCTATCGCATCAGGAGCAAGTTCAACTTACACAGGTACTCTTTCAGGTAATGTATACACTTGGTCAGGTACAGCTTACTCAGAATATAATAACATGGTTGTTGCTACATTACGTTCAAGAGGTATTTCACTTTTTGAAAATAGTGCTTCAAGTAACGCTCATGGTCCAATTTATGAGGTTAACTCTGGTGGTACTGTTTCAGGATTAAGTGCTTTGACTATGGTTTGTTCAGGTCAGTATTCAGGGGTAACTAAAAACCCATATGAAACATTCTTGTTATCAGGTATCACTAAAGATAATGATACATTCAGTTTTGAAATATCATTATCTGCGGCATCTTCTAAGTTTATAACTAAAGTTTTAGGTACTGATAATTTTGGTAAATCAAGACAAGAGGTTCCTATTTTCGTTGAGGAGGCATATCCATCATCTTTGGCTTACGCTTATAATCAAAGCTACATTCGTGGTTTGGATTGTGAATTGATTGGATTACCAGGTGCGAGAACTGAGAATTCTTCTTCTATAGCATACAACTTAGAAAAATATCAATCACCGATGACTCCATTTTTGGTTTCTGAGTTGAGAGGTAATAAGGTTTATAAATTATTCAGATTTATTTCTATCTCCGATGGAGATGCGGCAAACGTTGAAGTGAAAGTTTCTATCGCTAATTTATCATTTAATAACATGACTTTCGATGTGTTGGTAAGAAATTTCTTCGACTCAGATGCTAATCCAATAGTTATTGAGAAGTTTACAAACTGTAACATGGACCCAGCTTCGAACAACTTCGTTGCTAAGAAAATTGGTTCATCTAACGGTGAATACGCTTTAATTTCAAAATATATTATGGTTGAGATGTCTGATGAAGCACCAATCGACGCTTTACCATGTGGTTTCTATGGTTACATACAAAGAGAATATGGTTCAGTGTTGAATCCTTCACCTGTACCTCAATTCAAAACAAAATATTATTTCCCAGGGGAAACAATTTATAACCCACCTTTCGGTACAACTAATGGTGATAATTCAGTTGAGTCATCAGGTGATATTGTTAGAAGAAGTTATTTAGGATTCTCTACTACAATCGGAACTGATGAATCATTGTTAACATACAAGGGTAAGCAATGTCCGTTAAATTGGATAACTTCCCCAGTACCTGTTGAAGGTTCAACTTGGAACTACCTAAGTAAAGGTTTCCACATGGACTCAGGAGCTACTGTAGTTACTATTGCTAACTCTTATCAGACAAGTGGTACACCAGCATTTGAGTGTGGTGTCGCTGATTTCAGATTCGACCCTGAAACTCAAGAAAATCCTTACTACTTTATCTATTCAAGAAAATACACAGTATGTTTTGCAGGTGGATTTGATGGTTGGGATATCTACAGAGAGTACAGAACAAATGCGGATAGATTCCAACTTGGAGCGTCGGGTTATTTAGCAGGAGCTGCGGCTTCAACAAGATACCCTACCGCAACAGGACAAGGTTTGTTTAAGAGAATTGTTGTTGAAAATAACACACAAGACTTTGCAAACACTGACTACTATGCATATCTCCTTGGTATTTTAACATTCAGAAATCCTGAAGCTACAAACATCAACGTATTTGCAACCTCAAGTATAGACTATGTGAATAACTCTAACCTTGTTGAGGAAGCGATTGATATGATTCAATTCCAAAGAGCTGACTCAGTATACATCGCAACAACACCTGACTATCAGATGTTTACACCAGATGGAACTAACTCTCTTGATATCATCTACCCACAAGAGGCAGTTGATAACTTAGATAACACAGGAATTGATTCTAACTATACAGCGACATATTACCCATGGATTCTTGTGAGAGATACTGTTAACAATACACAAATCTACTTACCACCAACAGGTGAAGTTTGTAGAAACTTGGCTCTAACAGATAACATTTCATTCCCATGGTTCGCATCTGCGGGTTACACAAGAGGTCTTGTAAACTCAATTAAAGCGAGAGTTAAGTTGACTCAAGAAGATAGAGACACCCTTTATCAAGGTAGAATCAATCCAATCGCTACTTTTGCTGATGTAGGAACTGTAATTTGGGGTAACAAGACTCTACAAGTTGCTGATTCAGCACTCAACAGATTGAACGTAAGAAGACTTTTACTTCAAGCTCGTAAGTTAATTTCAGCTGTAGCGGTAAGATTGTTGTTCGAACAAAACGACCAAGTAGTAAGACAACAGTTCTTGGATAGTGTAAACCCAATCCTTGATTCAATCAGAAGAGATAGAGGTCTTTACGATTTCCGTGTGACTGTATCATCTTCACCTGAAGATTTGGATAGAAACACTTTAACAGGAAAGATTTACTTAAAACCAACGAAGGCGTTAGAATTCATAGATATCGAATTCTTCATCACACCAACAGGTGCTTCGTTTGAAAATATCTAATAAAAACGGGGGGACAAAATCCCCCCATTTTTTAGCCAAGTAGGATGAGAAAAAAAATTACAGAAGGTTTTAAAGATGAAAAAACCCCAGACTTGAAATATTACGCTTTTGACTGGGATGATAATATTGTGCACATGCCTACTAAAATTGTTCTTAAGGATGATGAGGGTGAAGAGGTCGGAATGTCTACAGAGGATTTTGCTGAGTACAGACATCAAGTAGGTAAGGGTGATTTTGACTACAATGGCCACACAATTGTGGGTTATGCAGAAAATCCATTCAGAAACTTTAGAACTGAAGGAGACAAGGATTTTTTAATTGATTCTATGAAAGCCAAAAAGGGACCAGCTTTTGACGACTTTAGAGAAGCAATAAATAATGGTTCAATTTTTTCCATCATTACTGCTCGTGGACATAATCCTGAAACTCTAAAACAAGCTGTATATAATTACATTGTTAATGACTTCGAGGGAATTTCAAAAGACGAGTTACTCAAGAATTTAAAAAAATATAGGTCGTTCATAGGTGAGGATGAAATGTCGGACAAAGAATTAATAGATTCATACTTAGCGATGAACAAATACCACCCCGTTTCTTTTGGGGACGAAAGTGGGGCGACAAATCCTGAAGAAGCCAAGGTTAGAGCAATGAATGATTTTGTGGACTATATAAAAGGAATGGCTGCGATACTCAATAAAAAGGCTTGGCTTAAAAATGATTTGGGACACAAATTTACACCCACAAAACCAATGATTGGCTTTTCTGATGATGACCCTAGTAATGTAGAAGTAATGAGAAAAGCATTTAAAGATAAACCAGATAATTTAGTTAAGACTTATTCTACTGCTGGAGGATTTAAGAAGGAAGTGCAATAAAGGTACTTTTTTTAAAAATTGAAGTAAATAGAAAAATTTTATACTTACCTATATTTATATCATATAAACACTGAAAACAAAAATTTAATAATATGGCTGATTTACTGATGAAAATGCCGATACCTTACGAACCGAAACGTCAGAATCGATTCATCTTAAGGTTTCCTTCAAGTTTGGGGATTAATGAGTGGTTTGTAGAGACCGCGGCAAGACCTTCTATCAAAATCGCAGCAACTGAAATTCAGTTCTTGAATACATCAACTTTCGTTGCGGGTAGATTCAATTGGGACCCAATCTCTGTGAAATTTAGAGACCCAATTGGTCCATCAGCAGCACAAGCTCTAATGGAATGGGTTCGTCTACACGCTGAATCTGTAACAGGACGTATGGGATACGCTGCAGGTTATAAAAAAGATATCGACCTTGAGATGCTTGACCCAACGGGTGTGGTTGTTGAGAAGTGGATTCTTTATGGAACATTCTTAACTGATGTTAACTTTGGTTCATTAAGCTACGCAACAGATGCACTAGCTGATATCACAGCACAGTTGAGAATGGATAGATGTGTGTTAGTGTACTAATACTATATACAAAAATTTAAAACCTTTTATATTTAACCGTAAAGACATAAACTTTACGGTTATTTTTTTTATATGGACGAACAATCAAGACAGTATGGTCAACAAAATTTAACGTTACCACACGACATAGTACAACTTCCTTCGGAAGGATTATTTTATAAAAACAAAAAGAAATCAGTTAAGGTGGGATATCTCACGGCAGCTGATGAAAATATTTTAATGGGGGGTGGGGACAATCTCACTTACAACTTGCTAAGAAGTAAATTGTACGAACCTGATATGAAAATCGATGACCTATTGGAAGGTGATGTGGAGGCTATTCTTGTATTCTTGAGAAATACAGGATTCGGTCCTGAAGTTGATTTGAATTTGGTTGACCCACAGACAAGAAAATCATTTAAGACCACAGTCGTGTTGGACCAACTATCTATAATCAAAGGGCAAAGTCCTAGCGAAGACGGGACATTTATTGTTACATTACCAAAATCTGAGGCTACTGTAAAATTAAAACCTATGACTTATGGGGAAATCAATGAAATTCAAAAGATGATTGAATCGTATCCTGCAGGAAGAACAGCACCAAGAGTTACATGGAGACTTACAAAAGAAATTGTTGAGGTCAACGGAAATACAGATAAAGGTGAAATTGTTAAATTTATCGAATCACTACCGATTGGAGATTCTAAATTTATCAGAACTTTTATGAATCAAAATGAACCAAGGCTGGATATGACCAGAGAAGTAATGACCCCGTCAGGAGAAAAACTAACAGTGAATGTTGGTTTCGGGGTAGAGTTTTTTCGCCCTTTCTTCTGATTATAGAAAAGGACAAATAGATGAATTCTATTATCTCAACAGACTATTAGGAATAACATGGACAGACTTTGAAAAAATGCCTTTGTTCGTCAGAAAATATTTGTTGGATAAATGGATGGAAGATAATAAGAAGGACTGAAAAATCAGTCCTTTTGTATTTATATAACATATGGCACCAGATAATGTAAATTACGGCACACCGCCAAGTAGTGATGATATTGGAAGTTTTGGTAAAAATCTTGAAAACCTACTTAAGATTAATATTACCGATTTTGCTGACGCAGTAACTAGACTTACCCAAAGTGCGGTAGCTATCAACAAAACATTTACTCAAGGTAGACAAAGAGTTGTAGAACTACAACAAGCAGTTGCCGACGCGGTACCTGGTGTTAATAGAATTGGTGGAAGTCTTTCTGATGTAACAACGACAATATCAAAAATTGCGGAAGCCTCAAGAAGAAACGTAGTTGCAAACACACAAGATGTTGAAAAACTTGTTGCTGCAAACAAGGTATTAGGTGAAGATGCTGAAGTCCTGACCAACGCATTCTTGGACGTAGGAATGAGTGTAAGTCAAATTGGTACTAGCTTAGAAGAATCAATCAAGTACGTTCAAAGTATTGGTGGAAACGCATCCGAAGTTGTTAAGGTCATGAGAACCAACATGGACCAACTTAACCGTTACCAATTTGAAGGTGGAGTTCAAGGTTTAACAAAGATGGCAGCTCAAGCCTCAATGTTAAGATTTGATATGAGTGAAACATTTAAGTTGGCGGAAAAAGTATTAACACCTGAGGGCGCTATAGAAACCGCGTCAGCCTTTCAAAGATTGGGAGTTGCTGCTGGAAATTTAGTTGACCCATTCCAATTGATGAACTTATCTATTAATGACCCATCAGGCCTTCAGGATAGTTTAGCGGATATCTCAAAACAGTTCACCTATTTCGATGAAAAAACAAAATCATTCAAAATAAATCCTCAAGGTGTATTAATACTGAGGGAAATGGAAAAAGAGGCTGGTTTAACCCAAGGTTCTTTATCCAAAATGGGGCTTGCAGCCGCCGAGCTAGATAAGAGATTATCGACAGTTAACAGAGCAGGAATAAAAATTGCCAACGAAGAAGACAAACAATTTTTGGCTAACATAGCTAAGATGGGTGAAGGAGGTGAATACGAGGTACAAATAAAAGACGATAGAGGACAACAACAGACAAAGAAACTTTCAGAAATAACCCAACAAGAATTTGATAAATTAATAAAAGAACAAAAGGAAGGTCCACAAACTTTAGAAGATTTGGCGAGAAGTCAAATGAACTACACTCAATTGATGGAAGCAGATGTCTCTGCTATTAGAAACAAAATTGTTGGTGGTGTTGCTTCCGCCGCTCCAATTGCAAGAGGATTTGAGGGTCTTCGAGGTATACAGGAAGCTATAGGTAATGCGATAAATAAAGCTAAAGTTTCTGGTACAGTTGGTGATGTAAGGGGTGGAACTGAGAATTTCATATATAAATCAGAAGCTTTTCTGAAAGACCTTCTAGACCCAAGTAAAAGTAAGTTGTCTGTATTGACGGAGTACGGGAAAGAGTTTGGGGATTCCCTCAAAAGTTTAGGTGGAAACATATTGGAAAAACTAAAAGTCGCAAAAGAAGAAGCAGCAAAAGGCATTAAGGGTGATGATTTACTATCGCGTACAACCAAAGGACTTTTGAGTCCAAGTTCTACAACAAGTTCATCAGTTGAACCTAGTACAACAAACAGTTCTCGTTCACAACAAATCCAACAAGAAGTAAAAAGTGTTGCACAAAGTTATGGTGCTGTTGCCCAAACGAAAGTAGATATGGGGGGTAAAATTGTTATTGATGTTAATTTCAATGGGGGACAAAATTTAACACAAGACCAATTAAATCAGATATCGAAAATAATTTCAGATAAATTAAGCGGAACAGAATTCCAAAATTATATTATCAACGTCTCGAGCGGACCCAACCAATCCCCAACACAAAGGCAAGGGTCAAATACTTACATAGGTGGATTATAAAAAATATCAAATAATCTATTTATAGAAAAAAGGGTTAATGGCAAGTTTATTAGATTTCTCCGCATCAAACGGTTTCAGAAAAAAGCTTCTCACAAGAAACTTAACACCCTATGCAAAAGCCCCAAATAGACCAACACTTCCAATTGATACAACATACGTTCAAACGGATAGTTCAGTTCAAGACAGTCCTGACCAATTAATAGATGTTCCAAGTTATGCGAATAGGTTATATCCACTTAATGAATGGGGGGCTGACGGAGGTTATAAACAAGTTCCTGACCCGAGCAAGTTAGCTAACACAAAATCTAATAAAGGAGAATACGGACCTGGTCAACAAGATGCTCATATTGTAGACCAGTCTCAAGTCGCTTCTCAAAGGGGGTTTGGAAGTATTTCTCCAGCGTGGAAACCACTTAACGCATACGCAAATGGTACACAAACATCCTTAGATAGTGGAGAGTATATCACTCAACCTGATTACGTTAGAGGTGGTACAAATCTTTATAATAACCAACCATACCCAACAACATTTAATCCTTCATCTTACGGACCCGTTGGAATCCTATTATCGAGAGACCCACAAGGTAGTAATGGACTTTTAAGCCAAGATTCTTTTATTGCTAAACTTGGGGCACAAACACTAAGAAAAGCATTCCAAGAAAGAATTGCTCAACAAATTTATCAAAACACCGCTGCAAGAGCCAACTTATTTAGTGTAGACAGTGCAACTGATGTTTTAAATTTGGTAACAGGGAGAGTCCCTCTCATTGAACCAAATTGGACAATCACGGTTCCAACAAATCCAGTATTAGCGGCTACAGACTTTGCACTTCGATTGGCGGGAAGTATATTACCAGTATCCCCTATACCAGGTTCTTATTGGGATACTTCTATCAACTCAGGACAACCGACAACGATTCAGCAACTACAAAACGCGTTTAGAAGAAGTGCTGTCGGAAATTTCTTTAATAGACTCTTGGGAGCACCACAGACTGGTTCACAATTATTTTTAAACAATACAGGAGCGGGTCAAAGGTCAAGATTATTTCAAAACATTAACTTCAACAAATATAAACCAAGTTACGACAGAGGATTTTTCAATAGAGGCGGAGGAGCCTTAGTAGGTGGAGTTTCGAATAATGCTAACTATTATGTTGGTTCAAGAACATCTGAACCTTCGCAAGTATTTTCACCTGCTGGTGCTCTACCAGTCAACGAGTTTGGTGTTGTACAACAATCACCTGTATTTGGACCAACCGAGCTCGCACAACTATATGAGGGACCAAGTCAAGAAGTTAAACTTGGTGCTAACGGACCAACCTATAGTAACGGTGGAGGTATTGAGGGAGGATTTACGTGGGTATCACCCAAATACAAAGGAAATGCGGGTAAGAGAGTTGGTTTGGGTGGTGAAGTAACAAATGAAGATGAAGACTTTAGACCGTCTTCATACAACTCTACTGAGTCAACAGAAAGAACATTCAGAGAAGGTTCTATATTAGACGATACACAAAGATTAATCAATAGTCAGCCCGCTGGAGGAAAAAGACTTCAACACGTAGGAAATGCAATAGACCAAGTTTCAAAAGTATTCAATGATGGATATAAAGAAATGACCAAGGGTTCAAGGGTCTATAGGTTTGTTGGTGCTCCTGGACAAGAAGTTGGTACTGAATATTGTAGAGTTTTTGCTAAAGACGTACCATATCTTCAGTATAATGACCTACAAAAGGTTGACGGTATAACCACAAGTGGAAGAAGATTTGCAGATTCAGTTTTAGACAACACATATAATCTCAATATTGTACCAAATAAACAAGAAGGGGGACAAAGTTCAACAAACCTAATAGGTACAGAGAACACAGCAATTGCAAAAAAATATATGTTCTCATTAGAAAACTTAGCTTGGAGAACTTCATCGACACCTGGATATTCTGTCTCTGACCTACCTGTTTGTGAAAGAGGGCCAAACGGAGGAAGAGTTATGTGGTTCCCACCATATGGTTTGACCTTCAGTGAAAGTGTTAATGCAAACTGGAACTCAAGCGATTTCTTGGGAAGACCTGAGCCAATTTATACTTACAAATCAACCGCTCGTGGGGGAACCTTAACATGGAAAATTGTTGTTGACCACCCATCAGTTCTGAATGTTATTGTTAATAAGGTGTTGGAAAATGAAACAAACGCAACAAGAGTTAATAGTATTTTGGATTCTTTTTTCGCAGGATGTAGAAAATACGATTTATACGAACTAGCAAAAAAATATTGGAAGGTTAATCCGAACGATTTGTATCAATTACAAGAAGCGATTACTTCGAAAAAATTATCAAGAGAACAAATCGAATGGAGCAAATCAACCATTCAAACAGGTGTTGACGGTGGACAGGGACAAAATCTTGCTCAACCAACAAGTACAACTGTAAAACTAGAAGATTACAAACTTCTTGGTTTCTATTTTGCAAATGATTATCCAAAATCAAACAATCCAGATTTATTAAATTATAATTCACAGAAAAACATATATGATGGTCAAAAAAGTGAATACGATAAAAAACAGGATACAAAAAACTTTTTTGAATCTGTTGTTAATAATAATTTCGACAGAGCAAACAAACTTGTTAATGACTTAGTTGCAAAATTGAAATCACCAACTTTAAAAGGTACGATTACAATTACACTAAATGCTAGTTGTTCTGCGCCAGCAACACAGTCATACAACCGAGAACTTTCAAAAAGGAGAATACTTTCAGCCACTGAATTTTTCACAAAGAACGAAAGTCTCAAACCATACATTGGTACAAAATTATTAATTAGAGATTTGGGAGGGCTCGGTGAGGAAACATCAGCACCTGTTAGTTTTGATGAGAATGGAAAACCTAAACCAGAATCAGAGGTATCTTGTACAGATAGAGATGGTAAAGCTGTGGGAGGTGATGTGCAAGCTGTTTCTAAAGAGATTTATACAAAAAACGCCATGGCGTGTAGAAGAGCCTTTATTTCATCAATTGAGGATAAAACATCAGACAACGTTCCTTCATCTACACCAACCGCCCAATATACCGACGTATTCCAAGCAAATACAGTCGTAACTACAGAAGACACTCAAGAAATTGTAAGGGAGTGGAAACCTAGGGATAATATAACTAAAAGAGTTTTGAGGTCTTTATTATCTGAGTGTGATTATTTTGAAACAATAAGACAGGAATCTCCTATGGTATTCGATAATCTCAAAGACAAACTTAAATTTTTTCAACCATCATTCCACTCAATTACACCCGAAGGATTGAACTCGAGGCTCACATTTCTACAACAATGTATGAGACCTGGTGATACAATACCAACAATCAAAAATGTGAATGGTTCAGAAACTCTCCAATACAATAATGCGGTTAACACAGCATTTGGTGCACCTCCTGTACTTGTTTTGAGAATTGGAGATTTCTATAATACGAAGATTATTCCTGAGAGTTTGAACTTATCTTATGAGGACTTAGATATTAATCCTGAAGGTATTGGTGTTCAACCAATGATTGCCACAGTTCAATTAGGGTTCAAGTTTGTTGGTGGTAGTGGATTAAAAGAGTCCGTTGATAAGTTACAAAACGCCCTTACGTTCAACTACTATGCAAACACTGAAATATATGATGATAGAGCAGATGTAACCGCTAATGAGGAATTCTTGAAGGTATTAGATGCTGAGTTTTTAGCTATGGCTAATCCTCCAGCACCACCCGCGGTAAATCAAGCAGAACCCAATAATGGACAAAATAACAACCAAACAATTGGTACTATTATCAGTAAAGAAATTCTTTCAAGTTTCGAAACAGGTAAGACTTCTTATGAGACTTTTATGGTCAATCTTGTAAACCAAACACAAACTTACTTTCAAAATGTTGTGAACAAACAAAAAGAAGTTAATGCTCAATATAATAACGCGGTGAGACAACAGTGGATGTTAGAAAGAAATTATACATCTGGAATTACTCCTGTTAAGCCAAGTGCAGACAAACTTGTTTTGTTTGGTAAACCAAACAATGTTGAAAATAGATTCAATAAAATTTTTACTGAATATGAAAAAAATATTAGCCAAGGGACAGACCCATTTATCCAATGGATTGATGAAGCAAACAGAGGGTTTTCCCCAAGACTAAAACAGACAATCAGAACGAACTTCGCTAATTTTGTAAAAAACAAGAGGGGTACATTTCAAAACGCCGCCACAAAAATTACACAAGATTTTACTACAATACAAACACAATACATACAACAACTATCAAGAGCAAATATTATTACATTTGAAAGTAAGTCTGGTAATGGTACTGATGGGTTTCAAGCAAGTAATGGAAATGTTACAATTTATCGTACAATAGGAACCACTGAGGTAGACACTTCATCACAACCAAAGCCTGCAAATACTTGGTTAGAACTTGTTCAGGATTATCAAAAGATACAAACGGATGTAAAAACTTTCAATGATGTTATATGGAAATCAAACACGTATGTTAATATTCAGGACGGTAAGACATATAATGGTTATTTAGTGTTTGAAACTGCCAATGGATTACCTGTAAGTAAAACAGTTGATTCAACTACAATTTTCACACCATTCTCTAAGAATCTACTTTTTGAAACTAATTTGGAGTTTAGAAAACAATATATGATTGTTTCCGACGATGTTTTGGACGATAAAAAATATACTTCTTTTAAACAAGCAATTATCGGAAATACAATAGGTAATCAAGCAATCATTGGAGATGGTAAAACAAACATTGAAGAAGTATTTGACGCATATTGGTTAACAAGAGCTAAACCGCTATTTACTGAGGAAAACAATTTGACTAAGAATTTTATAGAAAATTTGGAAAAAAATGATTTGAAAAATTTCATAAAATATACACCATTCCCATCTAAGAAAAGAATTTTAACATTCACAACTGAAAGCGTTGCTGATAATCCTGCTGAGGAGGAGAATCAGAAAAGTATGGTTAAAAATTTAGCGGCACAAACAAATTCTAATAATGATGTGAATACATGGAATAACGACACAGGCGGAGCCTATATATCAAAAGCAAAACTTAACTAATGGCATACCCATATTGGAATCGATACAGTCAATTTATCATCAACGGAGAACAAACTGTTGTGCCTTATGTTCAATTGCCTTCAAAACCAACAGATAAGACTTACATTTATAAAGTAGGTAGGAGTAGATTAGATAGAGTTTCCCAAGAGTATTACAACTCCCCAACTTTTGGTTGGTTGATACTCCAAGCTAACCCACAATTTGTGGGTATGGAAAATAATATTTTCGATGGTGCAATTCTAATCATCCCCTTCCCATTATTACCCTCCTTACAGGATTATAAGGCGGCGATAGAAAACCATTTCTTTTATTATGGCAGGTAATGTACAAGCAGATAACAGCGGAAACATATATGTTGAGTTTGATTATAACAACATAATCGTAGTCGACCCCAATAAAACAATCGACGCCCTTGGTAAGATTAGAGAAAGATTGGTAGACCATGAGAATCTTGTTATGTATGCGAACTTGGAAGCTGAGTTATTGCCAAGAACAAAACTTGCAATTGGTGCATCACCTGAAGATAGAGTGAGAATTATCTCAATTGCAAAAATGGATTTTTTAAAACCAACAAAGGATTCTGCTTTGGGTACTGGTTATTACGATGAACTAACAGGGGACAATACAACAAAGTTCAGAGGGGTTAATCAAATGATGACTGATACCGTTGTGCCAAAAGATGGTACCAAACCTTACGTAATTGAAAAACCATCGGACCTATCAAATGTTTTGGATAATGGTCTTTTGGGTATTACAAGTATAAGTGTTGATACTAATTTATCTTTTGTACCTACAGTAAGAATTTCTTTGGAAGATGTACAAGGAAGGGCACTTTTCCAATTGGGAAACAATTCACCATATGCCGCATTCTTCAATCTCCCTTATCCCCCTTTCTATTTGACTCTCAAGGGATATTATGGACAAGCAGTAAGATATCAATTGAACTTAGAAAAGTTCAATGCAAGGTTCAATACATTCAGTGGAAACTATCAGATTGATTTAGACTTCAAAGGATATAAGTTTAATATCCTCAATGAGATTGCCGTTGGTCACTTGATTGCAACGCCTCACATGTATTCACAACAGTTCAATGTTACCGCACAACCAATTGGACCACAACAAACAAATCGTGAACAACAAACTTCCGTATCAACACAAACAAATGCTACCAATCAAATAAACGACGGAAGACAAACTCAAGCAACCGTTCAAATTACGTCTGAAAAAGGATATCAAAAGATACGAGAGGTTTATAGTGAGTATAAGGCAAAAGCTTTGATACCGCCAGACTTTCCTGAATATACTTTGGTGCAATTTGTAAACAAGTTGGATTTATTCGAACAAAACGTTGCTGATAAATTTGCCAAGGCCGATGTCGAACCACTGACCAATATAAGAACTTACAAAGGAATTTTAACAAACTATTTTGGAACGAACGCCAATGAAGATGGTGTTAGAGCTGGTGAGAAATCTTGGTTCACAAAATATATGAACCCACTTCCCGCTGTGCTTATTGGTGGTACAAGAGCTTATGTTTTCAAAGAGTTAGATTTGGATACAAAACTTGCTGCACAGAAACAACTACAAGGAATAATTACCGATTACAACAAACTATTGGCATCTAACCCTACATTGGGGGCGGGAGGAGCCGCTCCAATTCCAAATCCTATCAAATATTCTACAATTGCAATAGACCCACCTACATTCCAACAGATAGATTGGGTTAAAACAACCGAGGTTCAAACAGGTATTATTAAACCTACAGAAAAAGACATACAAAGAATCCAAACAGATTTTGGAAGATTTACTAACCCAACTCCAATTGTGAGGGAAGTTATTAAAGATGGAAAACCAATTTTGGAAGAAATAAAAATTCCTTTTTTTGTCTTTGAAGGGGACGGAAGATTCGATAGACAAATCCAACTCTTAGAGGCTCAAGCTAACAAAAAGTTGTCTCAATTCGAAGAAATTCTCACAAAAAAATTATTGGAAAAAATTGAAAGCGGTACTGACGGTATTGGTTTCAAACCCACAGTTAGAAACATAATGGCCGTTCTTATGGCATCTGCAGAAGCTTTCATCAGACTTCTTGATGATGTTCATAATAATGCTTGGAATGTGAAGTATGACCCTGTGAGAAAAAATGCAATTCTTAACAACCCATCTTCTGCGCCAGGTTCTGATACTGTGGACGATTTAAAGTTGACCCAAACTGCAATCGAACAGAGTACGGGATTGAAATATGCAGAAATACCTGTGTACCCTTGGCCACAGTTTTTCATTGAAACACCCGAAGACAAAAAAGGAAGATTTCAATTGAAATATCCTGCAGACCCATCTGTAGTTGATTTGACTCAAGGATGGAATTATTCTAAGTGGCCTGAAGTTGAATTTGTTGAGGAGTACATGAGAGGTATCACACAGAAATTTAATCCTCCACTTGCACCCGACCCTTTGGATAGCGACGGGGATACAAATATAATCAACATCAACGCTATAGAGTTCCCATCAACGGGAATTGCTTATGTGAACAAAGAGGAGATAAAATTTTTCTATGAAATATGGGAAAGACAATTCCTTACATCAAGATATTCAAATTTTGTAAGAGCAAACCCCAATCAAGTTGACGAACTTATCAAATTAAATACAGAAGCTGAAGTAAGTAATATAGTTTCAAGTTTGGGACTTAACGCTCCGTATATAACTATGAAATTGAAAAACTATGATTTGAACTCAACAAATTATAAAGACTTTCTAAAAAATATATCAAACAACGGGACAGGTAGAGCTTGGCAGGACTTCATAAGAGATTTCTATGTAACCCCTTATATAAAAGGTCTGACTGATAACTCTTTTAGTATTTTGGACATTAACGAATATGGTAAGATACCATTACTTTCTACCAAGTCGTCCGCTCTAGCCAAATTAGTGACTAATGCAACAAACGAGCCAAACATTACAGACACCCTTCCATTCACCGATTCTCTTTGGGTAACACAAAATATGGCTAATGGTAAGACTGCTGAAGGAACTAATGTTTATAACACAAACAAAGTTCTAACTATATTTGAACCAAGAAAAATTATATCGAACTTTAACGACATATATAATTTTGATGTTAAAAGACCTGTTACAAGTTTTTCATATAAAAAAGGTGCAACTAATAATCCTTATACACAAGTAAGTAACATAAATTTAAATCAGATAGGATTAACACAATTCTTTTATGAAAGAATTAATACCGATTCATTAGTTGCGACTGAAGGTCTCTACAGTCATATTCCACCATCAGTTAACACATTTTTTCCAGCTCTTTCACCAGTACCACTTATCTCAACCACATCAATGTTGAACACACCCTACATGGTTAACGCCATACAGAACGGAGTTCAAAATTATAGAGACAAAGTCAAATACCCGTACACACAGGCGGCTTATCTATTCATAAACTCATTACCTATTGCCACTCTTAAAGAGAAATATAAGTCTTTCGAAAACGACCAAACATCAGACTTAGATTATATCGCATCATGTTTGAAAAAATTCGGGGCAATACATAAATTGCCTTATGCGTGGATTTTGAAAATGGGTTCAGTTTATCATAGATATAAAACCTTCAAAGAGACTAACGTAGATATGATTAATTCTGCTTGGTCCAATTTTAATTACTTGAACAACTTCTCACCAATTAATGGACAAACAACCCAAACATACAACGTTAAGGTAGGGACTGAGACAAAACCGATAACTTTACAAACAGAGACAACAGATGAAATTAACATACAAGTTGGATTTTACCCGAAAGTAATCAACGATTTCTATGCTTTCCTAACGGGGTATGAGGTATATAAAGATTACACCGATAAGGAAATTCAAAATACTATCAACGGGGGAATGAAAGTTTTTAACTTTCCTGAGTCAAATATACAAACAAAACAAGGGGATAAACCCCTTAGACTTACAACTTGGTCTGTTTTAATTCCAAGTGTTGTGAAAAATGGAATTGAATGTAATCCAAATGATAACACTTTAGCCACAGCCTATACAGTAATCCCATCTTTTGGTTCAAATATAAATCAAACAAATTTTGAATGTATAAGAAACCAAACACAGACATCATCAACAATTGTTAATTTAACTAATAATCCTTCCATGTATAATGGTTCGGTTCGTCTTTTTTGGGCGGCACCAAACTATGGATATTTTGATAACCAAACGATTATAAAACCATCACCAGAAAGTTATATCAAAGAAGTTCTTTCAGGAGAGACGAGACAACCATCATTTAGCCTTATGATGGAAGACAAGTATTCTAAAGTTGAAGAGATTTTTTCTGTTTTTGAAAAATCAATTTTGGAATTGTTCGAACAGGAATTCTTAAATTTTTCCAAATCGATGAACGATATGGATATACCTGTTAATACGCAGATTGGTGGTTCGCCAGTATCATTAAATGCTGACTACAAAAACTTCCAATCTTTATTCAAAAGTATATTGACTGTATTACCAAAGGCTGCTTCTACAAATGAAACTGAGTATTTCAACGGTATTATCAATACTCAATATGAAAACTTACAGAATACTTTGAGGGGATTTTTAGAATATGACGTTTTGTTCAGATTTGGAAATCCATCAAATTACAAGAGAAGAGTATTCGACTCATATCTTTCACATAATTCTGTATCAGTTATAACTGACCCAATAAAGTTCAAACCTTATGTACAAGGGACTCTTCCAAGTAGAGGAGGAAACCTTTCAGTTTCTCAATCAAAAAGTTTAAATCCTCAAGCGTGGTTAGCTTTGGAAACGGAAGTGGGATTTTCAACAATACCTAACGTAGCTTACTCATCCACTGGTTCATATATAACAGATTTCTTCATCGATAATGATATTGAATTTACAGTTGAAAATGTCGTTCTTTTGAGTCAACTCATTAAAATGTATGCGACTTTCAAATTGAAAAGTCCAAGTTTTGCCGTAAGCCAATTCAAAAACCAAATACAATACCTTTTTAATGCTGAGGATATATTACAAGGTAATTTTTTAAATGAAGTCTTAAAAGGATTGAATAAAGCCTTACCAAGTCAATATCAAGTTCCTCAAGGTACTGTTAACAGTGTAATTACAGGAGAACAAAGTAAAATCGAAAACTGGGAAATATTCAAAGCTCTGAATGATAAATGGATTGCTGGTGGGGACTACAAATCCAAGACTCTGTTCGAAGATATTATGTTTTTGGATAGAGCTTCGAGAAATATTGGACAGACAATTCTGATAGACATTTTTGACCTAAAAGGTATGTTAGGGAAAAATTCTTTAAATAATGCAATGAGTGTTTTCACACTGATGAGTGGAATCCTTATAAAGAACAATTTCACAGTAATGAATTTACCTGCTTACGTGAATTTTTACAACGTACAAGATGTTGATGGTACGACAATACCAAAACCTGAAGGTACACTTGATTTTGCAAACAATCTTTGGGGAACTTTTTTGAATGTCGATTATAGAGACGCCACATCAAAAATGGTGTGTTTTTACACAGGTAAACCATCTCAATACTTGGACTTGCCAAAAGGAAATTTTAGATTCAGAGATGATGGATTTGAAATGAGGAGGGCTTCTGAAAACCCACTAATAGAAAATCAAACAAATAAAAAAGACTGGTCTCTATCAAATAAGTGTGTTGGGTTTAACGTGGACATTGGAACAAGAAATCAAAATATTTTTTACTCATTCCAAGTGGACCAAAGTGCTGGATTAGCAACATCAGAATCAATTAATACACAGTTGAACATGGTTAATCAGGCCTCAGGAAGAAATGTTGCAACACAGAACGTCTCACTTTATAATCTCTACAAGAATAGAAGTTATAAATGTACGGTTGTCTCCTTAGGAAACGCATTACTTCAACCAAGTATGTACTTTAACTTGAGACATGTTCCCATGTTCAATGGACCATACATGATTCAAAGTATTCAACATACTATCCAACCAGGTAATTTCCAAACTTCATTTACAGGAATTAGACAAGGTATTTACGACCTGCCGTCAATAGATTCATTTCTTCAAAGTATGAATCAAAACTTGTTGACCAAACTCGAAGAAATTCTCAAAATTAGTAAAGAAGAAATTCCATCAATCAAACTTACTGAAGAACAAAAAGCGGTTCAAACAGTTCAGAAAGCAGATAACACGTTGGATACTCAAAACAGTTGTAACAGTAAAGTTGACTTGACGGCATATCAAGGATATACAGTCTTGGCGGGTGTTCCAAATTCTACTTCACCACAGACTTTCAAAAAAGCACTCGAAGATAATTTACCTGGTCAATCTAATCAATTACTAAGAACTTACATATATTGTATTTCTTATGTTACAAGTTTTGTTAAGAGTTCAAATTCAGGCGCTGGAAGTTTCGTTGGATACAATAATAACTTAGGACTTATTTCATTGGAAAATAATTTCCAACCTAGAGCAAACAAGTACTTCTCCAAAAAACAATATTGTTGTGTTAACGTAAAAGCGGGTGGGGCAACAAAATCGAAACCTGTTGTCGCCTTTGAAAGTTTGGATGAGTACATCAAATTCATGGCAGATAGTTTGTCCGCAAGAGTACCACAAATTGATAGAATGGGATTAGACAAATACTATGTTTGCCATTGGCCAAAAGATAACGTTTCTGAATCTTATTTCGATACAAACCAAGGTGAATTTGAAACAGTGAGAAAAACTATGGAGGAAGCAATTAAATCTGCAGTTGATGTTAAATTGATAACAGAATCTACAGCGGACGCTTTGGAAAACACAAATAACAAAACTTCTCAAAACGGACGCACACCAGGAGTAACACCAACCCCAACACCATTGAAACCAAATCCAGGCCAAGTTTGTCCACCACCTTATGTAAATTCATTTGTTCCTGTTGTTGGATACACAGGAACACAAATGATTATAAACGGAAGAAATTTGGATACAGAAACAAAGGTATTCTTCAAAGATGGAAACATCGAAAAACCAGTCGAACCAAGATACATTACTGTTATTGATAAACAGACTCTAAGAATTGTTGTTCCTGAAATTGGTGATGGTAAAGTATTAAAGAACACCAATATAAGAATCCAAACATCTTATGGTACCTTCACAACAGTCGGTCAATTCAAATATGACCCATCGGTCCCAGCAGGTACATCATCATCACCTGGGTCGTTAGTAAACGGAGCTTCAGGAGTTGAGAATCAGAACATCTCAAACACCAACCCAACTGTACCAGCTTTAATTGAAACCCAAAGAACAACTTCACCAAACCAATCAACGGATTTGATTAGGGTCGATGTTGCACCAAACGTTGGTGTTTGGACAATAAGCTCTACACAAACATTATCTTACTCGTATAAGAAAATTTCAAGAGGTGCAAATAATACAATAACCAAAACACAAAAATATACAGGAACTCAATCGTTAACAGGATTTGTATCCAATAACGGTCAAACGTTCCAATTTACAAAAAACGCTCTAGAATTGTTATTAAATGGAGTCATTCCTGAAATCGATAGAGTAAACGGTGAAGTAAACTGCCAAATTCAAATAACCGCTGTACCTGCCGACAGGGTGAGATATCCCCAAAATCAAACACTACCCTTCAATTTCAATTTAGTGTATCCAACTCAAGTTACCAACAACACCACAGAACCAGGTTCTTTGGTTATAGTACAAGAAACGAATAGTGGAGAATTACCTAGTTTTGCTGGAGAAGATTACTATAATATCAAAAAAGGTCCAGGTGGATATATAACTTTGAAATTCAGTTGTACTAATTTGGTTCAGAAGGGAGCATTCCAACTTGTTTCAGTACCTAATGGTATCCAACAACAAATAACCATTACAAAAAACTCAGACACAAGATATACCAACTTAATCGAAACAAACGTTATAGGTACATTTCAAGCAAGTGTTGATTACAAGTCTAATGACCTTACGGTAACATTACCGAACTCGAGCTCACCGACCCTCGTTAACACTGCGGCTACAAGCCCAATAATCACTTTATCTTAAACCAATATATTTATATAAAAAGAATTTTATGGATTTAAAATCAACATTGAACAACTACCTTGGTAAGTCTGTTAAATTTTCAGAAGAAGATTTGGGAGATGGCACTAAGCAAGTTTGTGATTTAGATACAGGAGACTGCTACGTTGTTAGAGAAAGAGATGGTCTTATCGAAAGAGCAGGTCAAATGCAAACCGCAAACAGAAAAGTAAGAGTTGAGACCGCCAGAGGTATAAAACAATTACTAAACGATTAATAGACATGAGTTTGGATAAGAAAATTTTAAGCGAAATCGACCGTTATAGACAAATCAACAAGTATATAACTGAACAGGCAGTTCCACCACCACCTCCACCAGGGGTTGATGCGGGAGCTGTACCACCACCTCCGCCAGCTGCGGGAGCGGTTCCTCCACCAGCAGGGGGTGAATTACCACCAGCGGGAGACGTACCACCAACACCAATTGATGTTGAGAATGACCCTGATGTTGAAAAAATTGACGATGAAGGTAAATCAGAGGAGGCGGCAAGTGGAGACGAAGGCAAGGAAGAATTGGATGTAACTGAACTTGTAGATTCTCAAAAAAACATCGAGACTAAACAGGAAGAGTATTTCAATAATCTTTTCGGTCAATTAAATAACTTAGAGTCAAGACTAAAAGAAATGGATTCAATTATGAATAAGTTGAACTCATTGGAAATGAAGATTGAAAAATATAGAGATAAAACTCCACAAGAAAAACTTGAATTAAGAACTTACGATTCTTATCCTTTCAATCAGAAACTTTCAGATTTTTTTGAAGACAAGAAAGACGAGATGGAAAAGACAGGAAAAAATGATTATGTTTTAACTACCGATGAGGTGACTGATATCAATGTGAACGATATCAAGAACTCCTTTCAACCAGGAAAAATTGATAGTTACGACAACGAATTCAAAAGATAAAAAAGAAAGGGACTGAAAGGTCCCTTTTTAATTTGACTAATAGGGGATTCCCAATTATAATTAATAAACAATAAAAACACTTTAAAAATGAGTAATGTATTAGATGCCGTATTGGCGCAGTATGAAAAAAACCAAATCGGGGGCGGGGCCCAATCCAAAATGTCGCAAGACGAAAGAATGAAAAAGTATTTCGCTTTAATCCTTGGGGATAAAGAGAAATCAGGTCAGAGAAGAGTTCGAATTCTTCCTACTACAGATGGTTCCTCACCATTTAAAGAGGCTTGGTACCACGAAATCCAAGTAGGTGGTCAGTGGCAAAAGTTCTACGACCCAGGAAAAAACGACAATGAGCGTTCTCCATTAAACGAAGTTTACGAAGAATTGATGAGTACAGGCAAAGAATCCGACAAGGAACTTGCTAAGCAGTACAAATCTCGTAAGTTTTACATCGTGAAAGTTATCGACAGAGATAACGAAGCCGATGGACCAAAGTTTTGGAGATTCAAACACAACTACAAAAACGAGGGTATCCTCGATAAAATCATTCCAATTTGGAGAAACAAAGGTGATATCACTGATGCTGAAACAGGTCGTGACCTTATCATTGAACTTGCAAAGTCAAAGACTCCAAAAGGAAAAGAGTATACAACAGTTTCAGCTATTATGTACGATGACCCAGCTCCTGTGTCTCAAGACAAAGACCAAGCTAAAGAGTGGGTTAATGATGAGTTGAGTTGGACTGATGTATACAGTAAAAAACCTGTAGAGTACCTTGAGGCTATCGCAAGAGGCGAAACACCAAAGTGGGATAACGAAAAAGGTGGATACGTTTACGGAGACTCATCTGTATCAGAAGAGTCATACGGTGGAAGTCCAAAAGCATCTTCAAAGAAGATGGTTGACCCACAAGCAGATGCTGATGTGGACGGCGACTTACCATTCTAATTAATTAATATGATGTTCCCGACATCTCTGTCGGGAACATCTTTTATAAGAACAATATGGCAATCAAAAAGAACGATTTTTCAAACTTAAAAAAGAAGTATTCAACTTCAGCAAAATATAAACCCCAAAGGTTCTTGGACTTGGGTGCAGACTTTTTAGATGCAGTTGGACTTCCTGGTCCCGCAGTTGGACATATCAATATGTTCTTAGGTCACTCAGATACGGGTAAGACTACTGCAGCAATTAAAGCCGCAGTTGATGCTCAAAAGAAAGAAATTCTGCCTGTATTCATAATCACAGAACAAAAGTGGAGTTTTGACCATGCCAAACTTATGGGATTTCAATGTGAGGAAGTGGTAGATAAAGAAACAGGGGAACTTGATTGGGACGGATTTTTTTTATTTAACAACAACTTCAGTTACATTGAACAAATCACAGACTACATTAACGAATTACTTGACGCTCAAGAAAAAGGTGAGTTGAATTATAGTCTTTGTTTCATTTGGGATTCAGTAGGTTCAGTACCATGTAAGATGACCTTTGAAGGTAAAGGTGGTAAACAACACAATGCATCAGTTCTATCTGATAAGATTGGTATGGGAATCAACCAAAGAATTTCAGGTTCAAGAAAGTCAGACAACGATTACGAAAATACACTTATTATTATCAACCAACCTTGGGTTGAACTACCTGATAATCCATTTGGACAACCAAAGATTAAAGCTAAAGGCGGTGAATCGGTATGGTTGAACTCGTCTCTCGTATTCCTATTCGGAAATCAAAAAGGTGCGGGTACAACCAAGATTACAGCAACAAAAGACAAACGTTCAGTTAAGTTTGCAGTCAGGAGCAAAGTTTCGGTTATGAAAAACCACATCAACGGACTTGGTTTCGATGACGGAAAAATTATTGTTACCCCTCATGGATTCTTAGCAGGAAAAGACTCAACAGAAGAGAAAGCTTCCATTGAAAAATACAAGAAAGAGTACGCAGATTATTGGAAAGATATAATCGGTGCGGAAGGAGATTTTACACTCACAGAAGAAAAAGAAGATTGATTGTTCACCATTAAATTGAATATGTGACTAAGACATTGTTGGTGGATGGGGACAACCTATTCAAAATCGGATTTCACGGGGTAAAGGAACTCTATAGTGATGGTTCCCACATAGGTGGGGTGTATCACTTCATTAATACACTTAGACGATTTTTGGAGGAGCACAATCACGATAAAGTGGTTGTATTTTGGGACGGAGATTCCAACTCTTCAATACGCAAATCAATTTATCCACAATACAAGGGTAATCGTCGACAAGACATGAATGAGTACAAATACGAATCCTACTTGCAACAAAAGGCAAGAGTGAAGACGTATTTGGAGGAGGTCTTTGTGCGACAGGTTGAAATGGTAAACAATGAAGCCGATGATTTGATTGCTTACTATACTCAAGTGGCTATCGACGAACAAATCATAATTTTTTCAGGAGACAAAGACCTAACTCAACTTATATCAGAAAGAGTAACAATTTTTTCACCCGTAACTAAAAACTATTACAAGAACGGGGACAAGATATCAATCAACAAAGTTGATATACCACACTACAATGTTACATTAACAAAAATCTTTACAGGAGATAAGTCTGATAACATTGATGGTATTGAAGGATTAGGAGAAAAGACTTTGGTCAAATATTTCCCTGAGTTGCAGGAAAAACCATGCACTATCAACGAAATCCTAGTCAACGCACAAAATATCCCGCAGAAAAAACCTATCAAAAGTTTATCTAATATTTTGACTGGACGTACCAAAAGTGGTATACTTGGTGAAGAGTTCTACAGAATTAATTCAAAGATTGTTGACCTAAAAACTCCTCTAATCACTGACGATGGAAAACAATTGGTAGAACAAATCCACACCGATACAATTGACCCCACCGACCGAGGATATAAAAATTTGATGAGACTTATGATGGAAGATGGTTTGTTTAAATACTTACCAAAGAATGATGAAGCTTGGGTAAATTTCCTCAAACCATTTATGAAATTAACAAGAAAAGAAAAAAGAAAATTATGATTGATTTAAGTTTAGCAGACAAGTTAAAAACATCTTACAAAAGTGCATATCCATTTCCTTACATCGTTATTGATAATTTTTTACCTGAATATGTATTAAGGAGTTGTAAAGAAGAAGTTCAAAAACATGATATTTGGCACTCAGACAATGTGGACTTTACAAAAGAGTTCCAACAAAATAAGTTGTATTATCCACAACACGATACTGATATGCGTGAGTTCAAAATGAAGTTACCCATAACAAGTTTTCTGATGGATTATTTGAACTCTCCTGAATTTATAATATTCTTAGAGAATCTCACAGGTCACGATAAATTATACAGAGACCCTGTACTGATGGGGGGAGGTATTCACAGGATTAAGAAAGGTGGAAAGTTATCAGTTCATATTGACTACAATGAACATCCGCATTCGGGTAAAAAAAGAATCCTTAATCTTCTAATTTATTTAAATGAAAATTGGAGAAAAGAATGGGAGGGAAACTTGGAACTATGGACAATAAACCCATCTCAAAAGTTTATTGAAATAGAACCTTATTTTAACAGGGCGGTAATCTTTGATATTGAAGATGCACCACATGGTCATCCTGTTCCACTAAAATCACCAGAAAATATCGATAGATATTCATTGGCTTTGTATTACTTTATTGACCAACCACCGTCAGAGGATAAAAAACATCCAGTAATATTTTATAGAGATAACGAAATTGGTGCAGGGGCACCCTCAAAAGATTTATTCAAATAAAAAAAACACAAATTATGAAAGAGCAAGAAAGCACGAAAATGGAGTTCCTTTTAACTCTAAACGATAACATTGTTGTTCAAAGATTTTTCAACGTAAGAGGTTATGTTGCTAAGGCGAAGAACTCTTTGGAGTTACACGAATTCATTAAGGCTTTAAGTGATGAGCTTCACTATTATCTAAAAATGAAAACTGTTGTTTACATGATGGACAACAGAGAGGCAATCGTTCACGACCCAACAATCATGGAAACTTCATTTACGGAGGGACCTGAAAACTTTAACATTTATGTTAAGGTTGGAGATACAGTATTAACTCACAGACAATTTGATGGTAAGTTGTACCCACCAAAGGTACGTTACACAGTTGATGTAAGACCTTTTCTCAAAGAGGTTTTGAAGGAGTTGACTGATATTTTTTCAGACAGAAAATTAACTTACAAATATTTGGAACTTGACCTTGCTTAACAAATATTTAAAATAATAAGGGGGGTCGCAGAACGAATATGAATAAGAATTTTGATTACTTAGGGAACACATTCCAAATACAGTTAATCAACCAAGTTGTGGTTGATAAGGACTTCTCCTCCTCAATTATCGATGTATTAGAAAGCTCTTATTTTGATAACAAGTATTTCAAAATCATTGTACAAATGATTAAGGAATACCACAAGAAATATGAAGCAACACCAAACTTTGAGACCTTGGAACAGATTGTAAAATCTGAGGTTTCACAGGAACTTGTTGCTAAGATTGTCTTGGACACCCTTAAACAAATTAAAGAAGCTCCGTTCGAGGGAACTCAATTTGTTCAGGAAAAAGCTTTGAAATTCTGTAAACAACAGGAATTACAAAAAGCAATGGACAGGGCACAAAAGATTATCACAGAAGGTGACTTTGAATCATATGATAAGGTTGAGGGACTAGTAAGAGAAGCTTTACAAGTTGGGGAAATTGAAAAAGGGCAATCAGATGTATTCACTGATTTGGACACAGTTCTTGAGGAAGATTATCGTCATCCAATACCAATGGGTATTGCGGGAATTGATAAACTTCTAAAGGGTGGGTTGGCTAAAGGAGAGATTGGAGTGATATTGGCACCAACTGGTGTAGGTAAAACTACAGTACTGACGAAAATTGCTAACACAGCCTTCAACATGGGATATAATGTTCTTCAAATATTTTTTGAAGATAACCCAAAGATTGTTCAGAGAAAACACTTCACGATTTGGACAGGTATTGAACCAGACAACTTAGTATTCCATAAAGATAAAGTTATGGAAAAGATTACCGAGATAAGAGAGACAATGCAGAACAGACTGATTCTTAAAAAGTTGGCTTCCGATACAATGACCATGAATCAAATCAAAAACCAAGTCAGAAAATTAATTGCTGACGGAACTAAAATTGATATGATTCTATTGGACTACATCGATTGTGTACTTCCTGAATCAAGTGCAAAAGATGAGTGGAAGGCTGAAGGTTCTGTTATGAGAGCATTTGAGGCAATGTGCCACGAGTTAGATATTGCAGGATGGACAGCAACTCAAGGAAACAGAAGTTCAATTTCATCTGAGGTTGTAACTACAGACCAGATGGGGGGTTCAATCAAAAAAGCACAAGTTGGACACGTTATTATTACCGTTGCGAAAACATTACAACAAAAAGAAATGAACTTAGCAACAATCGCCATCACAAAATCCCGTTTAGGTAAAGACGGTGTTGTATTCGAGAATTGTAAATTCAATAACGAATTGTTGGAAATTGATACTGAATCATCAGTAACATTCCTTGGTTTCGAAGAACAACAGGAAGAAAGAAAAAGAGATAGAGTTAAGGAACTTCTCGAGAAGAGAAAAGAAAGGGAACAAACCCAAAATAGAAGTTAATTAAATATCTACTTTTTGTAAAAAAAACTTATTTTTTTTATTCAAATTTGTGGTCGCTTCACAGCCACCCACATATTTATCATAAAAATCGGTGATTTTTTGATAAAAAAGTTATATCTAAAAATTTAAAAAATGGACATTTCAAACAGGATTTTATCAGACATTACAGTGTACATGAAGTATGCAAAGTACATGCCTGAGCTTAAGAGAAGAGAAACGTGGCAAGAGTTAGTCACAAGAAACATGGAGATGCATATTAAAATGTATCCAAAATTAGAACAAGAAATCAGAGAGAATTACAAGTACGTTTACAAGAAGCAAGTATTACCTTCAATGAGGTCAATGCAGTTTGCTGGTAAACCAATTGAGATTTCACCAAACCGTATTTACAACTGTGCATTCGCACCAATTGATGATTGGAGAGTATTCTCAGAAATCATGTTCCTATTATTAGGTGGAACAGGTGTTGGTTATTCAGTGCAGAAACATCACGTAGATGTTCTACCTGAAATCAGAAAACCAAATAAAGAAAGAGGTAGAAGATGGTTAGTAGCCGATTCAATTGAAGGTTGGGCTGACGCTGTAAAAGTATTAGTTAAGTCTTACTTTTTTGGAGGTTCACATATTCAGTTTGATTTTAGTGATATCAGACCAAAAGGTGCAAGACTCGTTACATCAGGTGGTAAAGCTCCTGGTCCTCAACCATTGAAAGAATGTCTTATAAAACTTGAGGGTATTTTAGATTCAAAAGAGGATGGTGAAAAATTAACTCCAATCGAGGTACACGATATCGTTTGCCACATTGCAGACGCAGTGCTTGCAGGTGGTATCAGAAGAGCGGCACTTATTTGTTTGTTCTCAGCAACAGATGAAGATATGATTGGTAGTAAGAGTGGTTCATGGTGGGAAACAAATCCACAAAGAGGTAGAGCTAACAACTCAGCAGTTCTTATGAGACACAAAATTACCAAAGAATATTTCATGGAGTTGTGGAAAAGAATTGAGGCGAGTGGGGCTGGTGAACCAGGTATCTACTTATCGAACGACAAAGATTGGGGAACCAACCCTTGTTGTGAAATTGCACTTAGACCATTCCAATTCTGTAACTTAACTGAGGTTAACGTATCTAACGTAGTATCTCAAGAAGATTATGAGGATAGAGTAAGAGCTGCTTCGTTCATCGGAACATTACAAGCGGGTTACACTGACTTCCACTACTTGAGACCAATTTGGCAGAGAACCACTGAAAAAGATGCACTTGTAGGTATTTCAATGACGGGTATTGGTTCAGGAGCGGTTTTAGGTCTTAACATGAAATCAGCATCAAGAGTGGTTAAAGAAGAAAATGAAAGAGTTGCTAACCTAATCGGTATTAACAAAGCGGCAAGAACTACGACTGTAAAACCAGCAGGTACTACATCTCTTACATTAGGTACATCCTCAGGAATCCACGCTTGGCACAATGATTACTACATCAGAAGAGTTAGAGTTGGTAAGAACGAATCAATCTATGCTTACCTTAAGGAAAATCACCCTGAGTTAGTTGAAGATGAATATTTCAGACCACACGACACAGCGGTAATCAGTATTCCACAAAAGGCACCTGAAGGGTCCATCCTTAGAAATGAATCACCAATTCAATTACTTGAAAGAGTAAAGAAGGTTCAACAAGAATGGATTAGACCTGGTCATAGAAGTGGCTCCAATGCACACAACGTATCTGCAACAATTTCTATTCGTGAACACGAATGGCCTGCAGTAGGTGAGTGGATGTGGGAAAACAAAGAACACTATAATGGTTTATCTTGTTTACCATACAACGGTGGAACATATGTACAAGCACCTTTTGAGGACTGCACCAAAGAAAAATATGAAGAATTAATGCTCGCACTTAAGGATGTTGATTTATCCAAAATTGTTGAGAATAATGATGAGACAGATTTGAGTGGTGAATTGGCATGTGCTGGTGGAGCATGTGAGATTACATTGGTATAACCTATGGAAAACAATCAAAATAAAAGGGAGAAGACAAAACTTCTCCCTTCTTATTTCTACACAGAAAATGGAAAAAAAGTAATGACTGAGGAATACCATTTGAATCGAGGTTATTGTTGTGGTAATGGATGTAGGCATTGTCCTTATGAACCTAAAGCGGAAAAAGGTAATACTACAATAAAAAAATAATCGAAGTATATTTATCACTATATGGCAGACGGGATTACATATGGTATAAATTTTCCTTTCAGGGATTCAAGAAAAGGCGATTATTTAGCACTCACTGAGTTTGAAACTCAGCAAATCAAAGCAGACCTAATTCATTTATTGTTGACTAGGAAGGGGTCAAGATATTTTTTACCTGAATTTGGAACAAGACTTTATGAATTTATATTTGAACCATATGATGGTCTAACATTTGATGCGATAGAATCAGACATCAGAGACGCAGTTTCACAGTTTATGCCTCAATTATTGTTGAATAACATTACAATTGAACCTGCAAATATAGATGATGAAGTACCTCCTACAACAAGTAGAACTGCGGCAGACCCGAGAATGTACGACATATATAGAGTACCAGGTAAGGGCACTTCCGAGTACACTGCGAAGGTAAGAATAGACTACTCAACTGAACGAAATGCATTTGGACAAAGTGATTTCGTTATTATCAATATTTAAGATAGATGGCAAATAGAAAAATATCATATGCGACAAGAGATTATCAGGCAATCAGAACTGAACTACTCAACTATGTAAGGACATATTATCCTGAACTTATTCAGGACTTCAACGATGCGTCCGTATTTTCTGTGTTCTTGGATTTAAATGCCGCGGTCGCAGACAATTTGAATTATAACATCGATAGGAGTATACAAGAAACTGTTCTTCAGTATGCACAACAGAGGTCATCAGTTTATAATATTGCTAGAACATATGGATTGAAAGTTCCTGGTCAGAGACCATCAGTTTCATTAGTAGACTTTTCGATTACCGTACCAGCTTTTGGAGATAAAGAAGACGAAAGATATTTGGGAGTGTTAACTAGAGGGTCTCAAGTTGTTGGGGCAGGTATTGTTTTTGAAAACATACAAGATATAGATTTTGCTTCTCCATATAACTCACAGGGATTCCCAAATAGATTAAAAATACCAAACTTCAATTCGAACAATGTTCTTATAAATTATACAATCACAAAAAGAGAGTTAGTAGTAAATGGTATTACTAAGGTATTCAAAAGAGTAATCACACCAAACGATGTTAAACCATTCTTCGAATTATTCTTACCTGAGAAAAACGTATTAGGTATTACAAGCGTGTTACTCAAAAACGGAACGGAGTATACAAACGTCCCTTCTGTTGCAGAATTCTTAGGTGCTCAGAACAGATGGTATGAAGTTGATACCTTAGCTGAAGATAGAATTTTTGTTGAAGACCCAACCAAAGTTTCAGACCAACCTGGTATTAAAGTTGGAAAGTATATCCAAACCGCAAACCGATTCATAAGTGAATTTACTGCTGAAGGATTCAAAAAAATAACTTTTGGTGGTGGAACTAATACAGCCCAAGATGCTTTGAATGAATTTACCACTTTAGGTGTGACCGCTGATATTCAGAGATATTCTAACAACATTTCTTTGGGTTCAACCTTAGCACCAAATTCTACCCTATTCATACAGTATAGAGTTGGAGGTGGCCTTGCCACTAACTTAGGTACAAATGTAATCAACCAAATTGGAACGGTTTCTTTCTACGTCAATGGACCTTCAGAATCTACTAACTCAGCGGTTGTTAATTCATTAAGATGTACCAATGTGACTGCGGCTGTTGGTGGAGCGGGTGTACCGTCAGTTGAGGAAGTTAGAAACTATGTTGCATATAACTTCGCAGCTCAAAAAAGAGCAGTAACTATTAGAGATTATGAATCGCTTATCAGAACGATGCCGTCTGAATACGGGGCACCTGCAAAAGTATCCATAACAGAAAACGATAACAAGATTCTTATACAACTTTTATCATATGATACGTCAGGTAAGTTGACTAACATGATATCTAACACTCTTAGACAGAACGTCGCCACTTATTTATCAAACTATAGAATGATGAATGATTATATTTCAATATTCTCTGCAGAAGTAATTGATTTAGGATTCGATTTTTCAATAGTATTGGACTCGGCACAGAACTCAGGACAAGTGATTGCATCTGTTGTAGATAGGATATCCGCTTACATGGACCCCCAGGTGAGACAATTAGGTCAAAACGTAAACTTATCAGAATTGAGTAGTTTGATTCAAAATGAAAACGGAGTCTTGTCTGTTACTGAAATTAAAGTTTTCAACAAAGTAGGAGGACAATATTCATCCGCGGAAACTTCCATGTTATATGAAGACCCTGAAACAAAACAAATTCAACCTGTCGATAACACAATATTTGCACAACCATCTCAAGTCTATCAAATAAGATATCCTGCAAAAGATATCAAAGTATCGGTAAAGAATTTTCAATCTACTACTTTTTCTTAATTAGTTTATTTAACTTCGGTTTGACCTATTTTTAAGATGTGTAATTATGTCCTTGGAAAATTACACTTAAACTATTTATTGATTAAAGAATTTGATGGGTCAGTCCTACAGAATTAGAACCGAATTAGGTGTAAACAAAACTTTAAATTTACAATTAGACCAAGATTTTGAGTTTTTAGAAATCTTGTCGTTGACCATCCAACAAACGGATGTTTACACAAGAGCTTGTGCTGATTATGGTGTAATCGTAGGAAGAGTCACAGCAAACAATGGGTTAGGATTACCTAACGCAAGAGTTTCTGTTTTTATTTCAGTAGACCAAATAGATGAATCCAATCCCGTAATTTCGAGCATATACCCTTACAAGTCGCCAAGTGATAAGAACGAAGACGGTTATAGATATAATCTCCTCCCATACGAACCGTCATATACAGGACATGCAGCTTCAGGAACATTACCAACAAGAACAGATGCTTTAACAGGGTCAACAGCCGTTGAGATATACGACAAATACTACAAGTTCACATCTAAGACAAACGAAAGTGGTGACTACATGATTATGGGTGTACCTGTGGGTACTCAACAATTAGTTATGGATGTAGACTTATCCGATATTGGAGAGTTCTCACTAACACCTCAAGATTTAATTAGAGTAGGAAGAGCAACAGAAGGACAAGTGGCGGGGAATAGATTTAGAACTTCTACGGACCTTAACTCTCTACCTCAGATAGTAAATTTAACAAAAAGTGTTGAAGTTTCTCCTTTATGGGGTGACCCTGATACGTGCCAAATTGCAATCAATCGTGTTGATTTTGACTTGAGAGATGATGCAAACATAGACATACAACCCACTGCAGTTTTCATGGGGTCTCTAACTTCTACTGCAGACCAAATGAGGGTAAGAAAAAACGCCAAGCCTAAAGACAACATGGGTAATCTGTGCCAACTTACAACAGGACCAGGACAAATACTTGCTCTTAGACAAACAATTCGACAAGACCAAAATGGAAATCCAATACTTGAACAATATGAACTTGAACAGGCGGGAAATGTAATTGATGGAAATGGTGTTTGGTTAACTGAATTACCTATGAACTTGGATTACATTGTAACGAATGAGTTTGGTGAAAGGGTATTATCAAACGACCCAACAATTGGTATACCAACAAAAGGTAGATATAGATTTAAAATAAAATGGCAACAACCACCAACACTTACAGAACAAACAAGAAGACCATATTATTTGATTCCGAATATCAAAGAGTATGGGTGGAATAACGAAACACAAGACCCAAACATTGCATCACAAACTTCCCAAACTCAAAGAGATAGACTGAATTCCACGTATTATTTTGGACTTGATTGGTCAGGTTACACACAGGGTTTTTCAGGACAAGAACAAATCGACAGACTTACCGAAGTTATAAACTGCGAAGACACATTCTATGAGTTTGTTTTTAACAAAGTATATACGGTATCAAGTTTTATAGATGAGTTCAAAAATGGGGCCAAAGGAAGATTTATTGGTATTAAGGAAATTGATAGTCAAGAGTGTGAAAGTACAGTAAATAAATTTCCAGTCAACGACGGATTTAGAAATTTTGATTTACTGTATTTTATTTTCGCATTAATACTTCAAGTCATACAACTCATTGGTATACCTTTATTAGTGGTTTTCCATTTTATTGCTTTTTTGTGGAATAATTTTTCAGTTCCATTTTTGGTATTGATAATTGCGTTGGTATTTAGGTTATCCATTTCGGAATTTGTATCTGCAGCAACAGCTTTTCCAGCGGTTGGATTGATAGTACAATATATAGTTAAGGGTATTCTTTATCTAGTTTTAGGAATAACCTTAATTAGAAATTTCAGGACCATTTCGAGATACAGATTTGGTAAAATAAAAATACCAATGATACAATATCCTGATTGCCAAGCCTGTGAATGTGATGATGAACAGACCAAACAAGAGGGTGGAGTGAATGCTACGAGCTTACTAACCCAAGTAACTAATCCAGGATTATACTACGAAAAAATAATACCAATAGTTCTAAATACAAATTTTGAGGACGTTGAAAACCCACCATCCCCAGATGATGCGGCAGTATTGGCTACAGCGTTCAGTCAAGTCGTAGCGGGAAGGGCAGATGAAGTTAACGACAACAGAATATACAAAACACCTGAGTCTCAAGAGCTTAGACTTCCAGATTCAGGAGCTACTCCAAGAAAAATGTTCGCATTCAGCGAACAGTTAACATACGGTGATAGAATAAATGTTTTCAACGGAAGGAAAAAATATTTCGACGGTATAAATAAAATTTCAGTTTCATTTAACCATCTTCAAAATATAGGTAAACGACATTTTGATAATACTCTTACAGTCTTAACTGTGGACAAACTTTCTACAGGAAGTCTTTATACGTTTGTCGACCCCTTAACTTCACAGGATGTTAATTTTACTTACACAGCAGAAACAGGTGTTAATTTTATAACAGGGATTAGTGGAACTCCCAAGTTTGTTTCTTCGTCGAATATCACTGTTACATATTGTAACCCTTCTAACCAAACTCAAGCACTCAGTTTACAATATTTCTTAAATACAGGTACAACCGAAAACAATTACAAGTTTCCATGTGACGTAGAATACTTTCAAGTTGTAACTGCCTTAACAGTATCAGAAGCAATTCAATTCATGAATACTTCAAACGACTCAACGTTTGCTGGTATTATAAGTTCTTGTACCGAAAGTTATTACAATGTTAGGAAGAACTTTCCTGGCAGTTGGGGACAAGAATCTCAGTCACCGAATTTTTGTTTAGGAACTACGTTCGAAGATTTTTCAAATCAATATATCACAATATTCCAAAGAGGAGTGGACCCCTATTCACCACTATATCCCAATAAGTACGGTATAGGTAAAATATTCGGATTTGCGAACGAAGATGATTTAATTGTTACAGCATCAACAAGAATTAACATACCAATTCAGCCAATCCCAACAGGACTTTCAGTGCAAAATCATAGGATAATAAATAATATTTTCTATCCATCATATTTTTGGGAAGCTAGTACTCAGTTTTCGTCTTTCACGACCTCTGTAGTTGGTTATTATAGTGCATTTGATGCTAACTACACCTTTGCACCAATCAACAGACCTAACTTCGATGGACTACAAGGGGCGACATCTGTTTCTTATAATAATTCGTATTGGGGTGGTGGTTTGAGTTCCAAATATTATGACGCATCTGAAGATTTATCTGGTGTGGGTTATTTGTTCACAGACACAGGAAAAGGAAAAAAACCATCACAAGTAGATATGTGGGTCTATAGCCCAAGTCTGTATGGTTCATTTACCGCTAGTCCCCTTAGTATATCATCGAAAATTACAAACGTAATGAGAACAGATAGACTACCAACTTCTGATTATCTCGATGGTAATGGATGGAACTATAATCAAAACGCGGCAGTCTTACAAAAAAATTTAGGATTTGCAACATATCTCTTGCAAACAGATTCTGAAGATTTTACATCTAGTAGATATAGTACTGGTGCGGATATGGTTTCACCTGATATCGAGGGACAATTATACGAGAACGAAGTTCTTACAAGTTTGAATACGTGTTCAAACATGGTTGGTTTAAATTGTTATTCAGGTTTTGGGGGTAATTTCGGGGTTAATGTAACATGTAAACAAACTGACCCTGTCGAAAATGGTTGTTATATTATGATGGTAAGGCCACTCAAAGACTTGGGTAAAGATTTGAAAACTTGGTCGGAATGGGGATTCAGATTTAGATTTTTTTATGGTTTATGTCGAGGTGTGTTGGCGCAAACATTTACAAACAATTGGATTAATGGAACCTTGTTTGCCTTTCCAATTCAAGTTGATACTTTTTTTGATAAACAAAACAAACCGAGACCTCCAATATTTGCAAAAGAATTAGTCTATTTTGATAGTAAAACAACAAATTTTTACTATAGAAGCTCTCCTTGGGAAGGAAACGTATCGACAGGTAGATTTATAGGTAGACCGCTCACAGGACAACCAAGACCTTTAGCACCAAATGTTCCAGCACCCCTTAGACTTCCTGTGAACAGAAGAAACCTTTTATTCCCAACAACAATCATCAATTTAGGGTTCAAAGACTCTTTCTATCAAGAAATTATTTTTGACCCATCGGCTCGAGCATATATAATGAAGTCATTAAATTCAACTTCGTATTCAGATACTTCGGACTTGGTGAATTTGTTTGTTATATCAAGAATTACAGATGAAACATTTTTAAGGAGGTTGTTAGTTGGATTTAGTCCGAATAATAATTTAAACCAATTATTCTCTAGACCTGAGAGGAGAATTGATGGAGACCTTGCACAAGCTATGTCCATAAATTCAGAATATGGAGTAATACCTTTTTCACCTGAATATTATGCGATAACAGGTCAAGTAGGTCAACCTGTGGTTGTTGCTGGAACTGCTTCTAATCCTGCGATAGGAATATTCTTTTCGTCTACAACAGAAGATTTACAGAACAAAGATTTCGTTTCACCAGGTATAATTGATTTCAGACCTACGAATAACATAAATGCAATAACCTATCCATTTGAATTGAAATCTCAAAAGGTACCATTCTATCAGTGGGGATTGGAAGGTTCAACAGGAGGTATATTTGGTTCGGAAAAAAATAATTGGAAAACAAATATCGGAGATGGTATAACGTCTTACAGATACCAAGCATTAAGTAGAAGATTCACCGCGTCCCCAGCATACTTCAATAGCGGTTATAATAATGTTGGAGATATATACCAAAGGGGATATATATTCGCCGTAGACCAAAATCAAAACTACGCAGTTTATCAAGCACAGGCGGGCACATTCTCAACACAGTTTATGGTGGGTGCCCCATATCAATTCTATTTTGGTGTTATTAAAGGAGAAACGGCACTCGATAAATTCAAAACAAAGTATTCGATAGATGAATAATTACACGATAGTACCAAGTAATTTAAGATACAAGAGTGCCCCGTTTTTGGATGAGCAAATCTCCTTAAGTTTGAATTCTAAACAACAAGAACTTACCGAGTACGACAGAAGTCAAACCTTGAGTTTGGCTCAGGTTTATGATGACGAGAGACAAAGTTGTACGGTATTCAGACCCACGTTCAAAATAAGTTATTTGTATGCTAACACATACACAGGAACCACAGGATACATACCATTTAGAAACAATCTTTATTTGATTGATAATGAAAATTCCGTAGTATCAGGAATTTGGAAAGGGTACCCTCAATTTTACGAATTTGATTTTTTTAGACCTGATGTACAAGACCAACACATCGCATATAAAGCCAAAAGTGGTATGACTTATAATTGGATGTATTATATTACTTACGATTATGAAAACCAATACAATAAACAACTAACTTATTACTCTAACACGACACCAATCAACTGGGTTGCTGGAGACGGTATTCCTTTTGAAATATCAAATACTCAAACTAATGGGAACAATTTAATTACTTTTAATTGTATTGCACCTCACGGGGTATTACCAAATGAATACGTTCAGTTGTCTTTGAGTTATAGGAATAATAAAATATTCCAAGTTTATTCTTTAGGTAATGGACTGACTAATAGTAGTGAGTACGTTTTCAACGTTCTTAATGTCGGATACACTGGAAATACTTTCAACAACGGAACCAGGGGGACCTTCAAACGTATTATCAATCCTGATAACATCACAGAGACAACTTCGAGGTATTATGTTAAAAAACTTAAAGTGTTAACAAATGTTGAAGATATAATCGTAACTAAAGCAGGTTTCGAAAAAAATGTATTCAATGAAGAAAAGAAATACCAATTTAGTTCTCTTACACCAAACAACTTATCAAGAATAACCCAAAAGACAAGTAGCAATGCTTATTCGTTTTCTGTTGCGTATGATTTGGATTTATCAGGGCTAAGGGATAATCATAATAGACCACTTAGTGAATTAAACCTCAGCATAATTAACAAAGGATATTCAGGTTATTTTAATCAACCCAATAACGGTATCGGATTGAAACAAGGTTGGGGATTCAATTTATCAAAAAAAGTTAATCCTTGGTGGGACCTTAATAATACTAACTCGAATACTAATATTCAAACATCCGCATACACTAAAACAAGTGGTGTAACCAAAACCTTTTATTATAATGATGATTTAAAGAAGGGAGATTTGATTGATGGGGATTTTTGTGAGTGGAATGATTATACACAAACTGAAAGAGTGGTTTCTCATTTTTACCATAAGTTGAAATATAATCAAAATGTTTTCCAAACTACAAACACAACAGACACAAACTCACCAGGTTTTTATTATAAACCACACATACCAATGACCATCCGAGTTTTTTCTGATTACGTAGAAACAGGTGATGTAGGAACAATAGACGGAGTACCAAGTTGGGCATATTACTCAACACAAGACCAGGAATTCAGGTGGAGAGATTTGTACACTTATGGTTTTATAGATGAGCAAGACAGAGGGGTCGATTATCCATTTTTCAATACAGCCCAATACCCATTTACGGATGCGGTATTTAGATTAATACCTGAAGGGGTAAATTATAATGAAACCTTACAAGGTGTAAGTGAAATAACATTTAAACCACTAATAGATGAATGTGAATAAATTTCAAATACTTCGACAGGGAGGGGTTCCAAAACAGGTTAATATTCCAGTTGAACTAACGTGGGATTATCTTGGATTGGATGATGCTATAGATGAGTATGAAACAAAAATAATTGAAGAGGTAATTGGTAAAGGAAGAGATTTTGAAGTTTCGAGATTTAGTCACGCTCCCCATAACAGTCCTTCAATCTATATCAACACAACTACGGGACAGATTGGTAATGGTAATTCACAAGCGGTGCCAGGACAATCTGAGGCGACATTTATAAATTACGAGTTTTATTTTTACTCAGGAGGTTCAATTAATGATTTAAATAACTGGCAAATCAACTATTTGGGAGAAGGATTTTCACCGCAAGATTTATATTACTATACTAACTCATTTACAAATTCATTTTTCAAATTGGACCTTTATGATACACCTGATGAGAAACGCCAGACTAACTATGTAACCATAATCATCCCAACTCAACAAGGATTGAAAATGAATACACAAATGCAAAGAACCGTTGTTTCAGTTCATAAACCTGAGTTTGTTTTGGATTTCAACGGTGATAAAGAAGGATTTTTCATTTATTGGTTGAAAAAAAGAAACTTCCTTAACATATCAACATTTTATATGTCGGGTAAATTTTATAACGCAAGAACAGGAAAATTTACCAAGATGATGACGGGAAGGGGTTGGGACCCGACAAGTGCTACCGCTCCATGCCAACAACAATGGCCAACTTATCTGAATATAGATAAGACATTGGGTCCTCAGGCATGTATGTCCGCAGGAGAGAGAACAACTTTTGATAATACTCAATACTTTTATTATACAGTACAACTTGATTATCCTACACAAACATATCAAGTATATAACACTTTTGGTCAGAGGTTGGGGACAAACATACCCATAAAATGGTTCGAATATATTAACCCATGAGTCAAGATTATTACAAATATATTATATCACCCGAAAACGTAAGGGGGGATTTGGCGGTTGTGAACTATAGTGGATTATCTGTGGGAGTTTATTCTGCTATGACTCGTGTTGTAAGTTCAGGACCTGGTGGTTCGTCTTTATTGAAACAAGTATCCATTCCTGTTTTATTAAGACAAAGTGCAGTTGACGTTGGATATTATTCACCGTTCGACGGTGCGATTGAACAGAAAGACGTTGTGACCAGTTTTTTATTTTCAGCTACTACAGGTAGTCCCATGACTTATTATGTTTATAATACATCTGCCCAATTTGCAAATTATTTGGCTTTATCTTCTTATAGAGTTGATTGGGGGGACAATTCACCTAAACAAACAATAACAACATACACACCAAATTCGATAAATCATACTTACCCAACACCTCCCGCAGGCACTTCAAAGAGTTATAAAATTACTTTGGAACAGATTAATCCATGGGGTGTTAATACAATAACAAAAACAATCAATGTACCATACAAAATTGTTAACCCACCCAACCCTCAAGGGGAGTGTTTCTTTGCACCATCCTTTGGAAAATGGATTGGTACGCCTGTATCCTATGATTATATATTCTCAGGAGATGCGGTTAATGAGGTTTCGGCACAAGTATCATCTAATTATGTGACTGTTCCTTTTACGGTGACTGGATTAACGAGGTCCAGATTATCAGAATTGAAACCTTACGGAACTTTGACCCCAGCGCAACGAATCAATTTACCAATAATAAACAACGGTGTTTTATGGGGGTCAATTACTAATATTGGAAATGGATTCACAGCCTATACGATTCAGAATTCAAATTATATTGATTATAGAGATGGTATAACAATTTTTTACCAACCATCATCAGGGCTCACAAAAAATAATCTGACTGCAGAACCAATAACCAAAAATGAAACATTATTAAAAGTCATGGACCAACCAAAGATTTTAACCAACGTTTTCGTTGAGAGGGGTAAGAACAGTGCTTATGAGAGAGTTCAAAGATTGGGAGAAGTCGATAATTTGGGAGACATGATAAACTATGGATACGGATTTTTTAATGTCGTAGAAAAAGGCTCATAAACTATTTATAGAAAATTAAACTTATATGGCAATAGGTTCATATGGAACAATAAGACCGAGTGATGTTTCCCCAGCAGATGTGGAGATAATCATGAATTACACACCAACAAGAGACGCAACAGATTCTTTTGTTTTGACTAAACTAGATGCTCAAAGTCTTCTGAGACCTTATTTCGAAAACACAGAGACAGGTGGAAATGCTGGTGTAGAGGTTATTGGGGGATTATATAATCTCACACTTCCCGCTAATCAATTTAATGCCTTAGGAATTTACACATTGTATTTGAGACCTGCACAGATTCGTACGGTGATTACAGATTGTGGAGTTTTAACTGCATTACCAAACGTAAAAGGAATTGTAATAGATTTAAGTAATGTTGACCCACAATTCCAAAACAAATTTGTTCCACAAGGGTTAGTAGGTTTTAGAATCGAATATTTGAATTCGGATGGTTCCAAAATTCCTAACTTCTTTAGAGTAGTAACTTCATGTTTTTTCTGTGAACCAGTAACAACAAACGAAGTCAATACAACACAAAAAGCGGTTAGATACAGATATGTCGAGGGAGAATCAAATCTATTGTTCTTGACTGTATCACCTTCATCTTCACCAACCAATAAGCCTAACGCAACACCTTTTATTGGACAACCCGACCAAGAAATTCTTATTTCAAACACATTCTTCAATCCAGTAACACTCGAGATTGAAATGGTTGAGTATGATATTTCTACTCTTGCGATTGCTCTTTATGGTAATCAGACCAAGTCAATTGATGATGGTATATACACTATCTACGACAGTCAAAACAATATCTTCAGACAATACAACTTGTATGAAGTTAGAGACCAATTTAATGCGTTGTTGTATGAAGTTAGACAGAACAGAGGTGATAATATCGATTTCAGTAAAAACTTTACATCAATTACTAGTTAATGGCAACAACAATAAGGAACACCAAGTTTTTTTATCCGCCGAGACCTGGTAGTGGTGCGGCAACCTTCTCTGATAACATTGTAGGATTACAAACAGTAGAGGGTGGTGGCCTTACGCAAGGTAACTTCGAGTTTACCACAGCTGTAGTTGAGAAAGTTAATAGAAGATTCAACGTTGGTGCGTTTTCAGAACCAATAGATTTGAGTCAGTTGGATATTGATAACGTATTTGAGAGCCGTAGGATAATGGCAACTCAATTCAGAGTTTATCCAAACTTTGATGTATCACAAGTAATGAACTTTTCTCTTTATGGTTCGTTATCTAAAAGATTTCAAGTATCAATTTCTCACATCATAAATGTTTTTCCAGCGTCCTTGGATATTCAATTTCTGAATTCAGAATTTTTCACAGGATATACCGCTGAGAATATTGTTTATGACCCTGTGTATGATGAAACAAGTTTTGAAATCAACGTTGATAGGATTAAAAATCCGTTCGATATAGATTATTCTTTGAGTGCAGCCACAAATCTTAATCTCAGAGAAATAACAGTTTCTCCCTACAGAAATTTGTATAACACATTCTTGGATTACTGTGTTGCATATAATGATGATATTTTCAAAATTGTTGCTTTCACGCCTTCTCAAACTTTATCTTCAGGTAGTGTATCATTTACAGTATCAGGTTCGCCATTTGGTAAATCTGCAACAACATTCTTGGCTGAATACCAAATTAGACCAAATGATTTCATAGTTGATAAAATATTTGCAGAATCGTTGGACGAGGTTGAAAAGTTTTTAGTTAATAGATTGGTACAACCCGAGTACACTTCAGTATTTCAGGTACCAAAACAAAATGCGGATGGACAATATTATACAGATAATCAATCAGTCACTTGGCCGAAGGACGGACCTTGGAATTTGGACATTCGTTCTTTCCTATTCGAAGATTATTTGACTCAGTTGGGGGTTATCGCTGAGGATTTGGATTCGTACAAAACAAATCTGATATCTAGATTTTTGATTTCGGCTTCTTTAAAGGAGTTCGATACTTTGGATAGAAAAGTTGAGAAGATATTTCAAATTTATGGTAGAAGTTTTGATGAAGTAAAACAGTTTATCGATTCATTGGCATTTATGAACTCAGTGAATTATAATGTTGGTAACGACATCCCATCTCAGTTACTTGTTAATTTAGCACAAACGTTAGGATGGACCGCCAATTTTTCTCCAATTACAGATATGGACTTTTTGGACTCTGTTTTCGGAAACACTCAAACACCAACATATCCAGGATATGCGAGAGCATTAACGCCAACTGAACTGAATTATGCATTTTATAGAAATTTGATTCTTAACTCAGCATATCTTTTCAAATCAAAAGGAACAAGAAGGTCTGTTGAATTTATGATGAGACTTATTGGTGCACCAGAGTCGTTAATAGAATTTAATGAACACATTTATTTGGCTGACCAAAAAATTAACATTGACCAATTTGAAGCCCAATATGCACAAATATCGGGAGGTACTTATGTTCAATCTACACCAGCGTTTTTACCAAATTCTACATATAAAATAAAGGGTAAAAAGTTTAGTGCTTATACAACAGAAGATACTTACGAGGACGTACAAATAGAATTGGATGATTATCCAATCGATGCTGAAGGTTACCCCAAAGCACCAAGAAATACAGAAGATTACTTTTTCCAATTGGGTGCTGGATGGTATGAAACAACTCCATCACACAGAAGTCCTGACCAAGTTGAACTTACAGGGCAGGTTTACACAGGACAGAACTACGATATCCAAACACAACTTGAACCTTTCACATATGGACAGAAATATTTGGATAGATTCAGAGATTTTCCTTATATGACTGAAGGATTCAAATTAAAAAAAGTTGTTGATAATAATAAATCTTGGTTGGAGGAAGATGATAAGATAAGAGTATCAAGAGATGCTAACTTCAATGCCTATTATTATGCGGACAATGAGAAATTAGTGTTGAACGTTAAGAACATCGATTTATTTTTGAATCCCGCACAAGGTTTGGTATATGACGTATGGGACTCATCGGTTAGAAACGACTTTCCAATTCCTGAATCAGGTTTAACTATCGGGTACCCTGTACCAGGTGGGGTTGATTCTACATTTGTAAATCCTGAACCAAAAAAGAAAACCTTCTTTGAATTCTATCAGACATTTTGGGAGAACATGATTAATGTGAGAAACAGACAATACATAACTGACGGTAAAACAGGTGGATATCCAACACTTCAATCTATATGGTGGAAATATATTGAGTCTGAACAAACTTATGGTATTCCAAACAATAAGTACACATACCAAAAATTGATTGATTATATAAATGGAATGGGTCCTTATTGGATGAAACTTGTGGAACAAATGATTCCCGCAACAACAATTTGGAATACAGGTACTAGACTTGAAAATTCAGTTCTCCAAAAACAAAAATTTGTTTATAGAAGACAAAGGGGTTGCCAATTTATTCCTGTACCTGTTGACCCTTGTTTTATAATAACAAACATTTTCGATTATACATGCCAAACGGAATATACTGATTTTAATATATATGCTTGGTTGAACGGAGATAGGAGTGTTTCCAACTTCCAATCAATATTGGCAAATAGATTGAATATAATGTTAGCACAACAGGGACTAACCCTCAACGATTGTATTCAAAGTTCTGTTCAAACAGTTTGGTATGTTGATTTGATAATTGGTAGTAACCAAATTATAAAGAAACCTTTTTATACAGGGTATGGATTGACCGATGTGCCAACAAATTCAAATTGGAGGAACGCTTTGATTCAAAATTTACCACTATTATATCCATTTGGGTTTACATATTTTCTGAATGGAAATAACTTAACAATTACAAATATGACCTGTACACCAACTAACCTAAATAAATCTGTAAAACTAAATGTCTGTATGGACATCAGTATAAATTGTTAATAAGGTATGGCTTTATTTGATTATAATTTATCAGTCAGTGGAGATTGCCAAGGTACAGGATTAGGCCAATACCAAATTTCATTTTCAGGTGCTGTTCCTCCTTATACAATACAATTTGTAAGTCCAGTACAGAATGCTGAGACTGTTGGAGAAAATGTTGTTTATACTAGACCTGGATTATTTTCACAAACGGTATTATTGACTGTTAATGATAGTACTTTACCAACTAATCAAAGTTTCAATTTAAACATTCCAATATCTAGCGGAGTTTGTTGTAGTGTGGTTTCCGTAGACAACACAACCTGTGCTTTGAATAACGGGTCAGTCACAGGAACATCAACTACAGTATACTCATCCGCAGACTTTTTCATTTATTCAGGAGATGGTACATTCATCAATTCGGCAACAACTAACCAATCAACAGTTGTTTTTACAAATTTGACTGCTGGTACTTATTATCTCACAGTTGAAGACTTAGGAGGTTGTTCAGGAACAAGCCAAACTTTCATAGTAGAACAATCTACAGTAACAAATTACGGTTTATATTCAATACCAAATTCAAGTTGTGGAGGTACTCCAATAGGTAAAATAATGATTACAGGTCTAACTGGCCAGCAACCCTTTACTTATCTATGGTCAAATGGACAAACAGGGTCTACCGCAACAGGATTGACGGCCGCAGATTATTCCGTTGAAGTTACTGACGGATTTGGTTGTATAACATCACAAGAGGCAACAGTTGTGAATGTTGACCCTATGGGTGGATTTTTCACTGCGGTAACAAATCCAACTTGTTTTCAAAGTAATGGTTCAATTACACTAACCCTGACGGGAGGAAGTGCTCCTTATTATTATTCAGCCTCAACTGGAGCGGTCTTAGTATCCTACGCACAAGAATATACAATTTCAGGTTTATCTGCAGGGGACTATCAATTCCAAGTCACTGATGCAGGTCTATGCCAAATAATTACAGGAACAACTCTATCACAACCAAACGGGATGAGTTCAGTCAACATTGTCGGTACCAATTCTTTTTGTTCAACAAGTGATGGAGAAATTACAGTAACAGTTTTGGGTGGTCAGGCTCCTTATACTTATACCGTGGTTGATGATTTCGGAGACCAAGACGTTGTTGTTGGTAATCAACAGATTCAAGTTTTCCCTAATTTATCTGCAGGTACTTATGCTGTTTTTGTTGAGGATTCGACAGGGTGTGAGTTCTCAAGAGAAATCATCATTATTGCAACAGACAAATTTACAATCGATACATCTATAACAGGTACATCTTGTAACCAAAATAATGGTAGTGTTTATATCTCCACTACAGATGGTTATACACTTCCACTTGATTTTTCTGTTGATGGTATTCAAAATGTAATCGATACAAATCTTACGGGAGTCACCTTTAACAATTTATCATCAGGTAATCATGTTGTTACGGTAACAGACGCGTCAGGTTGTGTTCAAACAAAAACTATATTCATACCCAAAGGTGACTTTATAGATTTCAGCCTCTACAGCGTTAGTTGTGGGGATGGGGACAGTGGACAAATTACTGCTTTTATAACCTCAGGTACTCCCCCGTTTACCTTCAATTGGTCGAGTAATGTTCAAACAAACCCTCAACAAATACAGGCGACAGGATTAACAGCAGGTACTTACAGCCTTTCAGTTATCGACAGTTTTGGATGTACCTTGAGTAGGTCGACCACAATATCATGTAATACAAATTATACTTCATATCAATGTTATGTTATGGGTGAAGAAATATTCAACATCCAATCACCAACTAAATTCGGATTACTTCAGATGTTGAATGAAGGATATGCTGATTTAACAGTAGGGAATACAAATTGTAGTCTAATATCTGCGCAATTTATTGCTAAGGTTTCCGCACAACCAATAGGTTTAAGTACTCAAAACACGTTCTTTACAACCACCGCGTTGAATAATCCGCCATCCGACAATCTTTGGTATAACACAATCAAACAACTTCTACTTTCCATACCAGGAATTTTGAGTGTGACGATTGACCAAATAAACAATCAGATAACAATTGCAACTAATCCAGCAAGTAATTCACTTGATGGTCAAGAAATAGTTGTTGAACTTGCTATCGAGTATGATATAATGTGTTTAACGTAATGGTACAGGTAAGATTAACAGAAATAACAGGAGGAACGTACCCAATTAGTGTTTATATTTCCGACATATATGGAAATAATCAAACACTTCTTGGAACCATTTCTACTGGCACATCTGTACCTCCAATTATATATTATAATACTGTTATACCTTCAATTTTTCAGACTGCCCCTGAAATAATGTTGAAGTTGGTCGACGCCAATAACTGTGAGGCAATCAAAATATTGGATTGTACTTTTGGTTGTACATTTAATATTACAATTGAGTTGGCTTCTTGTGTTGTTAATATCGATATACAGGAATCCGATTGTGCAATTTCACTCGATATCACTGACCCAACTTGTGCATGTACTTTGGAGGTAATCGCAACTTAGTGGGTAGAGAATTATTTTCAGAATAAAATATAATGAATTACTCAATCGCGGTATTTATTAAATAAAAATCCGCGGATGTCCACATACTCAATTTTTGTAACGAATAATGCATCAGGGTGCGATACTGAAATAGAACAGCAGCTGACCGTTACAGGCTGTACCACATATATCGTTAGATTATCACAAAATTCAAATGCATTAGGTCCGTTTGATGTTTTTTATAGTTTATATCCACTTCCATTATCTTCAGCAACTTTGGTTGCATCTGCCCAAACAAGAACTCAAATGTTTAACGGGGTTGTTGTTTCATTTGAGTGTGTTACTCCGACACCAACAAACACTGCATCTCCTACACAAACACCTACCCAAACACCAACACCAAATGTTACTCCAACACAATCACCAACAGCATCGGAAACGCCAACTCAAACACCAACTTCGAGCGAAACTCCAACTCAAACACCAACTCAAACTCAAACATCAACACCTCCAGGTGCAACTCCTACTACAACCGCAACTAATACACCAACAATTACTGATTCACCAACACCAAGTATCACAGCTTCTCCGACTGAAACTCCAACTCAGACTCCTACAACTACGCCAGCAGGTTCACCAACACCAACACCTTCTATAACTTCATCTCAGACAGTTACTCCGACTGAAACTCCAACTCAGACTCCTACAGCTACGCCAGCAGGTTCACCAACACCAACACCTTCCATAACCACAACTCAGACACCTACATTCACACCAACTGAAACTCCGACTGAAACTCCAACTGAGACCCCAACAAATACACCAACACTAACGCCTTCAAATACTGAAACACAAACACCAACTCCTACACAAACAAATACACCTTCTAACTCTGCAACACCTGGTGTAACACCAACTCAAACACCAGCGGTAACGGAAACACCAACGGAAACTCCTTCACAAACACCAACCGAAACCCCAACATTAACGCCAACCAATACTCCGACAGAAAGTCCGTCACAGACACCAACTGAAACTCCAACATTAACACCTACTTCAAGTTTAACACCTTCTCAAACTGAGACTCCTACACAAACGCCTACTCCAACAATAACAGATACACCAACACAGACACCAACTGCAAATGTAACACCAACACAAACTCCAACTCAGACTGGTACTCCAACTGAAACTCCTACATTAACTCCAACTAATACTGAGACAGTAACTCCTACATTGACTCCAACACAGTCACCAACTGAAACTCCGTCGAATACTCCGACTGAGACACCTACATTAACGCCAACAAATTCACCAACACAAACTTTAACACCATCACCTACTGAAACTGCAACTCCTACTGAGACTGCAACTCCAACACTTACGCCAACAAATACAGAAACACCTACTCAAACACCAACTAATACTGTAACTCCAACACAGACTGATACACCTGACGCTACACCAACGCAGACTCCTGACCCAACACCAACTAATACTGAAACACCAACTGAGACACCAACTAATACACCAACCGTAACAACAACTGAGACTCCAACTAACACACCTTCTCAGACTGAAACCGCTACACCAACATTAACACCATCAGTTACTCCAACCGAGACTCCGACACTAACTCCAAGTGAAACACCTACACTTACACCAACAAATACAGTTACGGAAACTCCGACACTAACTCCAAGTGAAACACCTACACTTACACCAACAAATACACCAACAGTTACTCAGACTTCTACACCAACACCGACTGAACCAGGTCTTCAGGCTTACTTGTTCATTGATAGAAATGCGGCGGCACCTAAGGCAGCACTTAACACTTACATGGCTGCTCAAGGAAGTGCGTTTAGAGGATTTACAATTAACTCACCATCCTCTAGTCAGGCAACATTTGATTCACAAATGAATGCTTACATATCTTATAGTGGATGGGGTACATCTGAACCATCAATTGTTACTGCTCCGATATCGACGACATCGGGTGGAAATGATGCTTGGGGTAATCCAATCACTGCATATAGATTCCAAACAATTCAAGTCTCATCAGCGACTGTTCCATCAGGTGAAATTGCTTGGTATACATTTATGGTTGCGACAGGTTCAACAAACGGACAGACGTATAATCAAATTAAAACAGGATTCAGTAATCCACCAGCAACAAACATAACACCAAACACAACTTACACAGTACTTACTGTAAATTACACAGGTTCAACAAATATACCTGCAGGTGTTTACCGAGTATACACAACTAAGCCAGGTTCTGGACTGAATATAGATAACTTAGGAAGTAATCTATATTTCCAAGGAGGAACTTTAATATAAATCTGAATAAAAATGAACTATTTAAAATAAAAAGAACATGAGTTTCGCTTATAAAAACCCCACATCATCGATTATCCTTTCAGGACCAGATTCTGTGACTAGAACCAACGATACAGGTACAAATTTTAGTGTACTTGGTATTGGTGGTTATATGGAAGTCTACAGTTTGTCGGACTTGAATTGGACCATAGATGCACAAACGTTAATTGACGGTGGTGCAGTCCTCAATTCGGGAAACACAATACCAATAAGTTTCTACTATAACGTACCTTTCGCAATTCCGAACATCCTTAACATGAATAATGATGGGATTTCTTCAGGACGAAGAAGATTGGGTATGTTGGTGTATGTAATTGAAGAAGGACAGGTATATCAATTCAACATTTCAGGGTTTACAACTCTTTGGGATGATGCTCAAACAGCAGGTTCAATAAATGACTTGGGAACAGGTTATGAAGTATCTGATGATACGGCTGCAGGTATAGCATTTCTTGACGCATGGACAGGTTCTACTATTGAGGGGGTTAGTGGAACCACAAGAGAAAACGCAAGATGGCAACTTTTTTACGCAAATAGTATTCAGATTACAGGAGGCACCTATAGTTCAGGTACCTCAACATTAGATTTATATAATAGTACTGGAGGAACAATATCGGTAACAGGTATTACAAGTGGTTCAGGAACAAGTGGAACATCAGGTTCAAGTGGTTTGGACGGTAGTTCAGGAACAAGTGGAATTTCTGGCACAGACGGTACATCAGGAACAAGTGGAACATCAGGTTCAAGTGGTATAGACGGGTCAAGTGGAACTTCAGGAACTAATGGTTCTTCAGGTATAGACGGAACATCAGGAACAAGCGGCACATCGGGTACTGACGGTACTTCAGGAACTAGTGGAACTTCTGGTACAGACGGAACAAGTGGAACATCAGGAATAAGTGGTACAGACGGAACAAGTGGAACATCAGGCACTGATGGCACTTCAGGAACGAGTGGAACTTCAGGTACAGATGGCACTTCAGGAACAAGTGGTGCATCTGGTACAGATGGCACTTCAGGAACAAGTGGAACTTCAGGTACAGATGGTACGTCAGGAACAAGTGGTACATCTGGTACAGACGGTACTTCAGGAACGAGTGGAACTTCAGGAACAAGTGGAACTTCAGGTACAGATGGCACTTCAGGAACAAGTGGAACATCAGGTACTGATGGCACTTCAGGAACAAGTGGAACTTCAGGTACAGACGGTACTTCAGGAACAAGTGGAACTTCAGGTACGGATGTTACTTCAGGAACAGATGGTACAAGAGGAACATCAGGCACTGACGGCACTTCAGGAACAAGTGGTACTTCAGGAACAGATGGTACAAGTGGAACATCAGGAACAAGTGGTACAGACGGTACTTCAGGAACAAGCGGAACTTCAGGAACAGATGGTACAAGTGGAACTTCAGGTACGGATGGTACTTCAGGAACAAGTGGCACATCTGGGACATCGGGAACAGATGGCACTTCGGGAACAAGTGGTACATCTGGTACAGACGGTACTTCAGGAACATCAGGATTGAGTGGTGTGAACGGTACTTCGGGAACAAGCGGAACGTCAGGAACAAGTGGAACGAGTGGAACATCAGGTTCAAGTGGGACATCGGGTACTGACGGTACTTCAGGAACAAGCGGAACTTCAGGTACGGATGGTACCTCAGGAACAAGTGGCACATCTGGTACAGACGGACCTAGCGGTACTTCAGGAACTTCGGGTACGGATGGTACTTCAGGAACAAGTGGAACTTCAGGTACAGATGGTACGTCAGGAACTTCAGGCACGAGCGGAACAGATGGTACTTCAGGAACAAGTGGAACTTCAGGTACCGATGGTACTTCAGGAACAAGTGGAACTTCAGGTACCGATGGTACTTCAGGAACAAGTGGAACTTCTGGTACAGACGGTACATCGGGAACAAGTGGAACATCAGGTACTTCAGGAACAAGTGGAACATCAGGTACAGACGGTACATCGGGAACTAGTGGAACTTCGGGTACAGATGGTACGTCAGGAACTGCAGGCACGAGCGGAACAGATGGTACTTCAGGAACAAGTGGAACATCTGGTACAGACGGTACCTCAGGAACAAGTGGCACATCTGGTACAGATGGTACGTCAGGAACTTCAGGTACATCGGGAACAAGTGGCACATCTGGAACAAGTGGAACATCTGGTACAGACGGCACATCAGGTACAAGTGGTACATCAGGAACTAGTGGTTCATCGGGAACTTCGGTGGCAGTTGGAGGGACAACGAATACAATTGTTAAGTTCACTTCTTCAACCTCTATTGGGGACACCACAACACCAATTACGGAAACGGCTACAGGAACAATTGTGATTGGTGCAACTTCGGCTACAACAGGTTCAGTTCTACTCGAACTTGTTAGTTCAAATGAAGGATTCCTTTTCCCAAGAGTTACAGAAGCATCAAGAAATTCAATGACTGGAACACCAGGATTGGCAGTATATCAAACAGATAATGACGAAGGTCTATACATCTATAAAACATCGGTTGGATGGGTTCAAATAATCTAAAAAAATGGCACTAAACAAAGGATTTTATTATTCATCGGCGGAAGAATTATTCCTTAGCACAAACGGGGTAAAAAGAATCAAGCTTGGAAGTGCTGGACAAATCTTTGTCTCAGGATTAACCGAGTCCAACGACCCTTTAGTAGTTACAATTGACCAAACAGGTCAGCTACATACAATAAGCGCATCGACTCTGAATGGAAGTTCAGGGACATCGGGCACAAACGGAACTTCAGGTACAAGTGGAACCTCAGGTACAAGTGGAACTTCTGGTACTTCGGGTACCAGTGGGAGCTCTGGTTCATCAGGAACCTCAGGTACAAGTGGTACAGATGGAACATCAGGTACCTCAGGTACATCTGGTACTTCAGGTTCAAGTGGAACCTCAGGAACAAGTGGAACTTCAGGTTCATCAGGTACATCTGGTACTTCAGGTTCAAGTGGAACCTCAGGAACTAGCGGTACCGATGGTACATCAGGTACTTCGGGAACAAGCGGAACCTCAGGAAGTTCAGGTACATCAGGTTCAAGTGGCTCATCAGGTACTTCTGGTACATCAGGTACTAGTGGAAGCTCGGGTTCATCTGGAACATCTGGTTCAAGTGGCTCATCAGGTACTTCTGGTTCATCAGGTACTAGTGGAAGTTCGGGTTCATCAGGCACTTCAGGTTCAAGCGGTTCAAGTGGAACAGATGGTACGTCTGGTACAAGTGGTACTTCTGGCTCGAGTGGGTCTTCAGGGACATCTGGTTCAAGTGGTACTTCAGGTACTTCAGGAACAAGTGGAAGTTCAGGTTCATCAGGAACATCTGGTTCAAGTGGTTCTTCAGGAACAAGTGGAACATCAGGTACATCAGGAACAAGTGGAAGTTCAGGCTCATCAGGGACATCTGGTTCAAGCGGTTCTTCAGGGACATCTGGTTCAAGTGGTACTTCAGGAACAAGTGGTACATCAGGAACTTCAGGTTCAAGTGGAACAGATGGTACTTCAGGTACTTCGGGAACAAGTGGAAGTTCAGGTTCATCAGGAACATCTGGTTCAAGCGGTTCATCAGGAACAAGTGGAACAAGTGGAACTAATGGTACCTCGGGAACATCAGGTACATCTGGGTCGAGTGGTTCATCAGGTACATCTGGGTCTAGTGGCTCTTCAGGAACAAGCGGTACCTCAGGAACAAGTGGCACGTCAGGTTCAAGCGGTTCGTCAGGAACATCAGGTTCGAGCGGTTCATCAGGAACAAGCGGAACGTCTGGTACATCAGGAACATCTGGTTCAAGCGGCTCGTCTGGTACTTCAGGCTCAAGCGGTTCGTCAGGAACATCGGGCTCTTCAGGAACAAGTGGAACAAGTGGAACTGATGGTACTTCAGGTACATCAGGAACAAGTGGAAGTTCAGGTTCATCAGGAACATCTGGTTCGAGCGGTTCATCAGGAACAAGCGGAACTAATGGTACCTCAGGAACAAGCGGAACTTCAGGTTCAAGTGGTTCCTCAGGAACATCAGGTTCGAGCGGTTCATCAGGAACAAGCGGAACGTCTGGTACATCAGGAACATCTGGTTCAAGCGGCTCGTCTGGTACTTCAGGCTCAAGCGGTTCCTCAGGAACATCAGGTTCGAGCGGTTCATCAGGAACAAGTGGAACAAGTGGAACTGATGGTACTTCAGGTACATCAGGAACAAGTGGAAGTTCAGGTTCATCAGGAACATCTGGTTCAAGCGGTTCATCAGGAACAAGTGGAACTAATGGTACCTCGGGAACAAGCGGAACTTCAGGTTCAAGCGGTTCGTCAGGAACATCTGGTTCAAGTGGTTCATCAGGTACATCTGGGTCTAGTGGCTCTTCAGGAACAAGCGGTACCTCAGGGACAAGTGGCACGTCAGGTTCAAGTGGTTCCTCAGGAATATCAGGTTCAAGTGGTTCCTCAGGAACAAGCGGAACGTCTGGTACATCAGGAACATCTGGTTCAAGCGGCTCGTCTGGTACTTCAGGCTCAAGCGGTTCATCAGGAACATCTGGTTCAAGTGGTTCATCAGGTACAAGCGGAACGTCTGGTACATCAGGAACATCTGGTTCAAGCGGCTCGTCAGGTACTTCAGGCTCAAGCGGTTCGTCAGGAACATCGGGCTCTTCAGGAACAAGTGGAACAAGTGGAACTAATGGTACTTCAGGTACATCAGGAACATCAGGCTCGAGCGGTTCTTCAGGAACATCTGGTTCAAGTGGTTCATCAGGAACATCTGGTTCAAGCGGTTCATCAGGTACAAGCG